>Ga0131853_10000087_pt1 | contig 133740 bp, 108 predicted proteins | sample TergutLab28metaG_FD_92764 | JGI IMG/M metagenome (GOLD analysis project Ga0131853, IMG submission 92764) | Labiotermes labralis P1 segment gut microbial communities from Petit-Saut dam, French Guiana - Lab288 P1 (version 2) (version 2) | ecosystem: Host-associated > Arthropoda: Insects >...
AAAGAAAAACAATCGGGATAACAGTTAATACTAATAATATAACTAGCCTTTTAATCCATTTATTTGACATTAATAGACACCTCGCTTAACATAATTTTGATTTGATAACAATGAAGAACTAGCCAGCTGACTGGTCCTTAAGTTTAAGTTTATCTCGCTTTTTCACCATGATAAAGATAACTTATACACTAACTCTTCTTCCTCTATTATACAAGAAATGGGTGTAAGTATCATCTCTTTTTTGTAAATTTTCAAAATTAAAAACCTGATCACCTCAGGTTTACGATTTGTTTAAAAGTAAAACAACGCACTCAGCTCCCATACCTTCACCCCGTCCAACAAATCCCATCCCCTCGCCCCTGGTTGCTTTCACATTAACTTGATTAAGGCTGATGTTTAGTGACTGGGCAATATTAGCACGCATCTGATCAATATGTGGTCGCATTTTAGGTTGTTCTGCATAAATGGTTGCATCAAGATTGCCGATTTTATAAGCAGATTCATCCAGCATTTTCTTGGTTGCTAGAAGCAAATCCATGGAATTAGCACCTTTGTAAGTAGGGTCAGTGTCAGGGAAATGTTTGCCGATATCACCTAAAGCTAAAGCCCCAATAATTGACTCAATCACTACATGGATCAACACATCCGCATCACTATGCCCGTGAAGTCCTAAATGGTGGTCGATCTCCAAACCACCTAAAATTAATGGTCGTCCTGCTACCAATCTATGAACATCTTTTGAATGACCAATCCGCATTGAAAACACCCTTCCTTCCTTTAATTAGACGCAGTGGCTTCTAATCACTCCTGCGTCGTGCGCCCTTAAGTCTTCGCGAGGTATGAGCGATATAGACTTACAAGTGCCCTTGGGGTAAAGAAGCGCATGCGTTCGCAATCGTAATCGTTTTTTTCAAAAGCGAACTCGTTGCGTCCCCCGCTTCATCAAAAAGTCAAAATAAGCAATATCTTCCTCAGTGGTGAATTTAATATTTCTATGACTACCCTCAACAATTTTTATTTCAAGCTCAGTATATTTTTCAACTAAACTTGCATCATCAGTTGCATCAGCCAATGTGTGGGCATTTTTAGCGAGTTCATTAGCTTTTTGTAAAACAGCAAAAGGAAAAGCTTGTGGTGTTTGAACAGCCACCAATTCTGCTCTAGAAAGTGTTTTTTCAATCACATTTTCCTTTGACATATTACGTTGTTTAATCGTATCCTTAAGAGGGACAGTTGTAACAGCCCCAAACCCAGCTGACGCTGCCTCATAACAGGCATCAATAATCTCATCATTGACAAAAGGTCTTGCACCATCATGAACAAGAACAACATGCTCTCTAACATACGCAAGAGCATTATAAATACTTTCTTGACGCGTGTCTCCACCCAAAACAATTTCAATGCGAGGATAACTATGAAATAGATCACACATATCTGCTTGATCACGTTCATTAACAACAATGATGATTTGGTTGCATTTATCATCATTTAAAAACCAAGCAACAGTATGTTCAATAACAGTACGTTTTGCAATTCTATGAAACAATTTGTTATAACCAAGATTCAGGCGTGAACCAGTTCCGGCAGCGGGTAAAATAACAGTATACATAGGGCGATGCTCCTTATAAAACAATTAATTATATTGTAACTAGTATACCACAAAATGACAAAAAAAACCACTCTAATATATAGTGTTCCTTGAAAGGTTCAACTTTCAGGGATTGCCATACACAATGAGTGGTTTCCAAAATGCCACAACATAAGTAAAGATTGATAATTGATTAAATATTTTCCAAGGAAAACTACAAGTTTTCTTAAGGGAAATTATAGATTTGCCTTTACTGTCTTAACAACATTTGCTGCTGTCATGCCGTACTTCTCTAATAATGCAGCTGGTGTTCCTGATTCACCAAACACATCGTTAATTCCAATTTTAACAACCTTAGTCGGATGCGTTTCAGTAACAACATCAGCCACAACCGATCCCAAACCACCAATAACAGAATGTTCTTCACAAGTCACAATGAATTTTGTTTCCTTAGCAGCTTTTTCAATAATGTCACGGTCAATTGGCTTAATCGTTGGAATATGAATCACACGCGCATTAATGCCATCTGCTTTCAATGTTTCAGCTGCTTCCTTAGCTTCTGCTGTCATCAACCCAGTTGCAATAATTGTTACATCATTACCTTCAGTTAACTGTACACCTTTTCCGAACTCAAACTTATATGATTCATCAAAAATATCCTTAGCAGCAAGACGTCCTAAACGAATATACATCGGTCCAACATGCTCAGCTGCATATTTAATCACCTGCTCTGCCTCAGTCGCATCAGATGGCACGACCACAGTCATATTAGGCAATGAATTCATCAAAGCAATGTCTTCAATAGACTGGTGAGAACCACCATCTTCTCCAACAGAAATACCAGCATGCGTCGCTGCTACTTTAACATTTAAATTTGGGTAACAGATTGAATTACGAATCACCTCAAATGCACGACCCGTTGCAAATACTGCAAATGTCGATGCAAATGGAATTTTACCATAATTGGCTAAACCTGCTGCAATTCCCATTAAATTTTGCTCGGCGATTCCAACATTAATAAAACGCTCAGGGTATGCTGCCCAGAAATCACCAGTTTTTGTTGATTTAGAAAGGTCTGCATCAAGCACGACCACATTTTGATTGTCAGCTCCTAATTGTAATAGAGCTTTTCCGTATGCTTCACGAGTTGCTAATCCCATTATAGTGCCTCCAATTCTGCGATTGCCGCATCTAATTGCTCTTTATTTGGTGCGATACCATGCCAACCAGGTTGATTTTCCATAAAAGAAATACCTTTACCTTTAATTGACTTGGCGATAATTGCTGTAGGTGCACCCTTGTGCGCACGTGCAGCGTTAAATGCTTCTTCAATTTGCCCATAATCATGTGCATCAATTTCAAGAACATTAAAATCAAATGATCTAAACTTGTCTGCTACTGAACCTAAGCTAATAACATCCTCATTCTTCCCATCAATTTGTAACCCATTATTGTCAACCATCACAACAAGGTTATCCAATTTATAATGCGCCGCAGCCATAGCTGCTTCCCATACTAACCCTTCTTGTAATTCTCCATCACCTAAGATGGTATAAATACGAGCCTCCGAGTTATCCAATTTAGCCCCAAGTGCTAGCCCAACTGCATTAGAGACACCTTGCCCTAAAGAACCAGTCGAAACGTCAACACCAGGCACTTTTTTGCTATCTGGGTGACCTTGCAAAGGAGATTCAATTTTACGAAACGTTGGCAAAAGATCTTTATCAAAGAATCCACGTTCTGCCAAAGTTGCGTATAACACTGGAGAAGCATGTCCCTTTGACAAAACGAAACGGTCACGCTTCGGATCAGTCGGATTGCTTGGATCCACGTTCATCTCCTTAAAGTATAAATAGTTTAAAAGCTCAACAATTGATAACGAACCACCTGGATGCCCTGATTGGGAATGGTAGATCATATCAACAATTGATTTTCTGATTTGGGTTGCTGTTATGTTTAAATCCATCAGTATCTTCCTTTCAAAATAGAATCGGTAACTCATCAAATATATCACATTTTAGATGCTTTGTCTAGCGAGAGGACAAAGTGTTTTTGGAAGACAGGGTAGAAAGCGTATTTTTTCACAAATTCATTAGGGATTTAATACAAAAAGTGATGAAGCCATTGTATGGTTGCTTCATCACTATATTTAAACAATTATCATCTCATGAACTAGTTGGCAAACTTTCTTATCATGTGCAAGCCCAATACACAAAACTTCTCCTGTTAAACCTGCATAATATTTGTTTTTCTTAATTTGATTTAATGCTTCCACCTTTAGTGTTTCTACATCGTCACCTTGCTTAAATTCAATGACGATATGTGGGCGTTTGACATCTTTTGATTCCATAATAATGTCACTTCTACCATGACCAGATTCAATATTACTAGTAATTTTATAAAGGTCACGAAGGTTCATGATCATGCCTAACATCAACATGTGATAGGCATTTTCCTTTGCATCATGATAACTGGTTGATTGAATCACTAGCCTTTCATAAATTACCATAAACTCATCCATTTCCCCTTGTGTTAATGCACGTAGCATATCCTTTAATAACTGGCTTGATAATTTTGTATAAGCTCCTACAATTTCCTTGAATTCAGCTTTAATCTCTTCATTTGGAATGCGTACTACGAAGCTGTAGAGTTCGTAATCTTCGTTTGTCACGGTTAAATACCCTGCATTAACAAATAACCCCCATAAAGTATCAGCTCGTGGTAATTCTGCAAAGGATGCTTCTAAATTAAGCGTTACATCAACTTCTCCATCTCTAATTAATTTTTCAAACGTTCGATGAAAATCTTCATCCGCTTCAAGCACCGATTCCTTAATAAGAACATTTGTGGAAGTTTTAAGCCAATAGTTTTGCAACCTTTTTTTATCAGCATAATTTAGAATCGACCATGGGTTATACATTTCTACCCTACCAAATAAGTAGCCATCATAACGTGACTTTACATCATCTGTTAACGCGAGATCATAGTGATTCAAAAGCGCACTTGTCTCTTCTGTTGTTAAACCAAAGTAAGGTGAATAATGTGTGTCTAGTACATTATAAACCAAAATGTTGTTCAACTTAGAAAAGATACTTTCTTTTGCCACACGCTGAATACCTGTAAGCATTGCTTGTCCAAGGTGTGGATTACCTTTTAACACCATGGTTAAAAATGCGCCATAGAAACTAGTGAATTCTGTTCTAAATCCATGGCTATGTGCTTCGATGATTGGGTTATCATATTCATCAATCAATAAAAGGGGGTTTATATTGTAAAAGAGATAAAGTGCTTCAAGTAAGTATGCTAAGCTATTTTTCAAATCTGTTTCATCAATTGTTTTATCCTTCAATGCTTCTAATATACGAAAGTAAAGTTCATAAGCAAATATACTTTTATCAACATTTTTAAGGATTTCTTCATACTTTATATATTCCTTGCGAACTTCATTGACAATTGACAATTTCAACTTCTCCATTGTATCGCCAGTACACCCTTTTAGTGACAAAGAAACAATGGGTACTGAATTAATTTCATTTGCATATACCGTATCCATAATCGCAAGCCCTTCAAAAATCTGACGACTATCTTGGGTAATGTCAAAAAAATCACGCAACATGGTCATGTTTAATGTCTTTCCAAAGCGTCTTGGACGTGTAATCAGTGTCACAAATTTGCTATAATCTAAAAAGTCTTCAATCATCAATGTTTTATCCACATAGTAGTTTTCTTTTTTGCTTTCACGTAATTTTCTAAAGTCGTCTATCCCGATTGGTAATATCTTCTTATAATGAACGCTCATTGACTAACCCACCTTTAATGTTATTTAATATCGCCATTATACCATATTAAGTATGACAAAGAAAAGGTAAAATAACAAATGGTAGTGTGTATTTCTAATTATTTCGAATTAATTATAGTTTGCACTCACATTAATTCAAAAAATGCGATGATCAGTCACAAAACTGGTGCATCGCATTTTAAGCTACTACAAAAATTTAAACCATTTAAAATCAAATTGACAGCCTGGTAAGAAAATGAAGCTGACCCCGCCATTAATGTCAACATTTTCAAGTTGGAATTCTTGAACGGTGTAATCGTTAGATTGTGCAAATTCAACCACTTGAATGGATTCAGCTTCACCATCAGAAAAGCGCATTTGAATGGTATTCGTTGGTAGTGGAGTTCTTCCACAGATTTGGACTTTGCTGATTCCTTTAGTTGAGAAATCCATGTCATCGAAGATGAGGGTTACGTTGTTTCCGATGTTTTCCACGGCTTCCTCAGTGACGGTGTAAGAGTCACCTGATATGAAATTATAGCTTGTTGCTGGTAATTGTTCGTAGGCTTTGACAGGTGCCTCGAATGAGAAACCTTTGATGTGGACTTTCTGCTTGAACACAAAACAGATAGTGGTTAAGCCTTTGAATTTTCTTGGTAATGTGTAGGTTTTTTCTTGATAGGTGTTCCAAACTTTTCCTAAGTCGTAATACACAGTGTCGACTAATTCACCGTTTTCAGCGTTTGGCATGCCTTCCCATATCTCAATTGGGAAGACATTTTCCATCAATGGAAACAGTGGCAAGGTAATTGTGTCAGATCCAATTTCGCCAAAGTTGACATTTTCAAACCCAACATGACTTTCTAATTCACGGTCAGTTGCCACACCGCGGTCATTTCCGTTGGTTAATTCGATGTTGCTTGTGGTGTAGAGCCCGCCTGAAATGAAGTCATATGGATTCAGGTAAGCTTCTCCAATTCCTGTGGCACTGAAATCTAGTTGTGAAATTAAGCGTGGTTTGTCGACACCATTGTTTGTCATGCATCTTAGGTAGAATGCGCCATCGCCAAGGGCTGTGATCTTAACTGTCTCGTTGTCGATGATTTCAAAAGTGGCGATGGTTGAGTCAATTCCGGCTGCGTTGGTGACACGCCATTGTAAATCGTTGTAAGTTGCGTTTTGTGGGTGAATTTTTGCTTTGACGACCATAGAGCGTAGGTTGTCGCCAAATACATTCCCTTCTGTGCCAATTAATTCGATTTTTCTGATCGGGATTTCATTGTTTGGTTCAGAAGGTGTATTGGCAGTTAGCGTGGTACTTGTTCCTACAGGGATTTTTCCCTTTAGGACGGGGAAGGTTTGAGTTGCAGGGGTTAATCCTAAAGAAGAAATGTTAATGGTGACGTCGCCTGGTTCGTGGTTGGCTGCAATGATGGCTAGGAGTTTTCCTGAAAAGAGCTTTCTACTTGTGCCTTTGTAGGAATCGTAGTCAGTGGCGTCGCCATTGTCTAGTCCGATCAGACGACCTGCACCTGATACGGTGACTTCTACACGGTTGTTGGCATTGGCGACATGGATGCCGTTTTCGTCAGTTGTGCCGATTTCCACGAAGATTAGGTCCTCGCCATCAGCGGTCATTTCTGTTTTGTTTGGCTTTAGGGTGAGGGTTGTGGCGTCGCCGAAAGATTGTTGGATGTCGGTTGCGATGATGTTGTCTAATTCGTCATAAGCGACTGCTTTTAGGGTCCCTAGTGCATAAGGCAATTGCCAATTTCCAACAAGTTGTTTTCCTTTGGCATGGTCGATCTCGAAAGTTCCAAGGGAATTGTCGTTGAAGAATAATTCAACTTTTGGTGCATTGGATGTGATGCGGATGTCGATAAGTTGCCCTTCTGAGAAATCCCAGTAAGGGAATAAATGGACCATTGGCTTTGTTTTATAGTCAGTCCATTCAGCTTGGAAAATATAGGCGGAATCTTTGAAAAATCCTGCTGTGTCGATTTGTCCTAAATAGGAATTTTTCGTGTGATAAGGGGTTGGCTCACCGATATAGTCAGTTCCTGTCCAGATAAATTGGCCTAGTGAGAATTCGGCATCACGATCAGCGATGATGCAGGCTTCTGTGTTTCTAGCCCCCCAACTGGTTGAGGCGTTACCAAGTGATGAACATTGTTCGTCATCGTCGGATAGAATAGATTGGGAAAGTGGGAATCTGTAAACACCTCGGCTTTGAACGGTGGATGCTGTTTCACTTCCGTAGATAATCCAGTCTGGGTACATGGCGTGGTGTTCTTCGTAATATTTTTCAGCATAGTTATAACCTGCTATTTTAAGGACATCTGCACATTTTCTGGCATTTTCCCAAGGCATAAAGTTGGAGCCGATGGTTGCAGGGGCGTGACCTTTTGGATCGTGAAGTTCAACCAAATCTGCTAACATTTTGGTGGTTTCTACACCGCGCTCATCGTGATGTGTGTCAGAAATTTCGTTTCCAATGCTCCACATGACGACACTTGGACAGTTGCGATCACGGCGAATCCATGCTGCCATATCACGCTCGGCCCACTCATCGAAGAAACGTGCATAATCGTAAGTTGTTTTTGAATTTTTCCACATATCAAAAATTTCAGAGATGACGATGATTCCCATCTCGTCAGCGAGTTCCATAAATTCTACGGCTGGTACATTGTGAGCTGTTCTAATGGCGTTCATGCCCATATCAAGTAGCAATTGGAATTGGCGGCGTAAAGCTTCTTTATTGAAGGCTGCACCTAGAGCTCCCAGGTCATGATGCTGACAAACACCGAATAGTTTGGTGCGGCGACCATTGATCACAAAGCCGCCATCTGGACTCATTTCAATTTCTCTAAAACCAAAGGGAGTTATGACGGTATCGACGACTTCACCATTTTTAAATAGGATGGACTCTATCATATATAAATTTCCTTGACCGATATCCCACAGTCTTGGATTTGCTGTGTGCAATGTCTTCGAATGAGTTGGAGCATCTGAGACACGATTGTTATTGGCACCCATGAGGAAATTACCATTCGGATCAAGCAGACCATGATGAATGGTGTAATCCTTTGGATTTGAAGTTAAAACAACTTCTGCATCAATGTCTATGCGCCAGCTTTTATTGTCATCAGGTTCTAAAAGATAAGGACTTATATATTTTGTAGGTCTAACATAAATTCCATCAGAAATGAAACGATCTTGTGACCCAGTTTTAAACCAGACATTTCGGTAAATGCCCGCACCGCTGTACCATCTTGAGTTAGGTGATTCGTAGACAACACGCACGATGATTTCATTTGTTCCTTCTGTTAAAAAAGGTGTTGCATCAAATTCGAAAGTGGTATAGCCATTTTTCCATTCAAATGCTTGGGTGCCGTTGATATAAATGGTTGAATCTTGATAAATCCCATCGAATCTGAAGGCAAAGTAATCCTCTTTTGATAGACTTTCGATTTCAAAATGTTTTTTGTACCATCCTTCACCTGATTCATAGAGGTTATTGGTATCGTAAATAAGCCAATCGTGTGGCACATCTACTGCCTTCCAATCATCAGTCATTTTTTTTATATCCTCCAGTGTTGTGCCGAGTTTAGCTTTTGTAAAAAGCCAGTTGTTATTGAATAGTTGTTTTTCCATTTGAATGCCTCCTGTTTAAGATCCATTTTTCTAACATTTTTGTTCAATGGCAAAGATTTTGATTGTCATAGCCGCGATATGTTTCTTCTAAGATAAGAGGTAAATGTCATACCATTTTGCTCTTATTGTTTGTACACCATCCAAATTTGAAAATAATTTCTGGATTATTGGATAACTTAATAAGAGAAATGATATTGAAATAACCTTTTATTGGTTCCATTTTTGATACTTAGTGTAAGCATAAAGTTCCTCCTTTTAGTCTGATTTAGATACTGCTCATTTTAACCTTTTTCAACGCTTTATTCAATAGCTTATCTGAAACAATTTTTGAACAATCTGAAACTCGCAGTAGAAGTGGAGGAACGCTCTTGACTTTGATTTTCCATTTTAGTTTAAATATTGAAGAAAGGATAAGCAAGCACTGAAAAACGCTTTGCATCCTAGGATGGTTGCATTATACCCCTATTTCGTTAAAAAATGTGTCAAACGAAAAAAAATTGCAAACATGTTCCTGCAACCTCTTTCTTTTTTGTTTCAGATATGTTATAATAACTTTGTTAGTTGAACTTATAAAGTTTGACAGAACTTTGGCTTTGATTTTCTTTAAAAATCCCCTAAATTTACAAACGAGTTCGGAGGCTTTACCCATGACAACTGTTACTGATAAATATGTGATCCGCGAAATGAATGAGAAGTTGGTTTTGAAAACCATTATCATAGAAGAAAGCATTTCGCGCGCTGAGATTGCAAAATACCTTAATTTAAACAAAACATCTGTTTCTTCGATTGTGTCAGATTTAATTGATAAGAATTTAATTTTTGAAACAGGATCAGGGGAGAGTAGTGGAGGACGTAAGCCGATTTTGGTTACATTTAATCAAAAAGCTGGTTATTCATTATCATTTGACATTGGACCGGATTATATTTCATCTTTGTTAACCTACTTAGATGGAAGTTTTGTTTCGGATCGTTATGCTTCAACGTCTCCCACAACAGATATTGATGTTTGTGGTGCATTGAAAGATGCTATTGAAAAGTATTTAAAAGAGGTAGCACCATCAACTTATGGTATTACTGGTATTTGTATCGGTTTGCATGGTATTGTTAACGAAGGTGTGTTAGCTTTCTCACCTTTTTATACTTTAGATTGTAGCAAAATAAAAGCAGAAATTGAATCGACCTTTAATATTCCGGTGATAATTGAAAATGAGGCGAATTTAGCTGCATTAGGTGAACAAAAGTTAGAATCAGCCGCTCTGAATTTGGTCAGCTTAAGTGTTAAGTATGGAATTGGAGCGGGAATTATTTTAAATGGGGAACTCTATACAGGAACTGATGGGCATGCTGGTGAAGTTGGACATTTAATTACAGCCATGAATGGACGTCAATGTCCTTGTGGAAATCATGGGTGTTTGGAGCAGTATGCATCGGAATATCATATTTTGCAAGCTTATAAGGAGTATGCCAATTTGGAGCATGTTAACTTTATGAGATTTAAGCAGGATTATCTTGCAAGCAAACCGATGGCACAAAATGTCATGTCACAGTTTATTCAATATATGGTCATTGCGGTTAATAATTTAATTACAACATTTAACCCGGAAATTATTATTATCAATAGTCGAATTACTAATCAAGTTGAGGGAATTGTGGATCATATCAAGGAGCAATTACTATATAAAGGCCAAGGGCAAATTATGATAAAAGCTTCAACCTTAGATCGACAAGCAACACTTCTAGGCGGGGCGCATTTGAATAATCTGAAATTCCTAGGTGTTTAATGATAGCGCGGTCAAAAAAAGATAGTGTTTTAATGATGACATAAAACTTTGTTTGTAGGGTGGACAAACTTTGTTTGATATGGTATACTACTTTTATTTTTGAATAAGGAGTGAGTGGCATGGCTTATGATTCATGTTGGTTAGGGCGGGACATCGGTTTAGCTGATTTTGAGGTTCGAGGAGAAACACGAATTGCAGAAACAATTCGCGAAGAACTTAATCTTAAAACTGATCTGAAAGGGACAAAGAAAGTTATTTTCAGTTGTGTTGAAGACTTGTCTAATGCTGAAAAATCTGAATTTGAATCTTTAGAGTTAAAAGATGAGGGATATGTGATCAAAGATTTGACAACTGCTGTGTATGTGGTTGGAAAAAAAGATAAAGGTGTTCTTTATGGCATGTTTCATGTGCTTCGGTTATTAGCCCAACATTTAGATTTAGATGGTCTTGACATCGTGGAAAATCCATATAATGATGTGAGGATGCTAAACCATTGGGATAATATGGACGAGAAGGACTTCATGGGAAGTGTTGAACGGGGCTATGCTGGAAATTCTATCTTTTTTGAAAATTGCCAGATTGTGAAGGACAAACGCAGAATTAAGGCTTATGCGAGATTGCTTGCTTCTGTGGGCATCAATTGTGTGTCGATTAACAATGTGAATGTTCACGCATTAGAAAGTAAATTGATTACAAAAGAATTGTTGCCTGAGGTTGTGGAAATTGCAGAAATCTTTAGAGGCTATGGCGTGAAGTTATTCTTAAGTATTAACTATGCAAGCCCAATTACTTTAGCGGGTATGGATACCTCTGACCCGTTAGATGAAGGTGTTCGTGCATGGTGGAAAAAGCAATTGGCGGAGGTTTATGATTATATTCCAGATTTTGGTGGTGTTGTTGTTAAGGCTGATTCAGAAGGTCGTCCTGGTCCATTTACTTATGGTAGAACTCATGCAGATGGGGCCAATATGTTGGCAGAAGCATTGGCACCTTACGGCGGCTTAGTCTTCTGGCGTTGTTTTGTTTACAACTGTCAACAGGATTGGCGCGACCGCAAGACTGACCGTGCGCGTGCTGCTTATGACCACTTTATGCCATTGGATGGTACGTTCTTGGACAATGTTGTATTGCAAATTAAAAATGGCCCGATTGATTTCCAAGTTAGGGAGCCGTTGTCACCACTTTTAGGTGCGATGACAAAAACCAACCAAATCATGGAGTTTCAAGTGACACAAGAGTACTTAGGTCATTCGAAAGATGCTTGTTTCTTAGTGCCACAGTGGAAAGAATATTTTGCTTTTGATACGCATGCGCAAGGGGCTGGTTCAACCATTGATAAAATTGCAAATGGATCTTTGTATGACCGTCAAAATGGTGGCGTTGTTGCAGTTGCGAATATTGGGAATGATGCCAATTGGACAGGTCATAAATTAGCGCAAGCTAACTTCTATGGTTATGGTCGTTTAATTTGGAACCCAAGCTTAACAAGCGACGAAATCGCCACGGAATGGATTCAGTTGACATTTGGTCATGATGCTAAAGTATTGGAAATTGTTAAAGGTATTTTACTTGATTCTTGGCCGACTTATGAAAAATACACGGCACCACTATCGGTTGGGTTTATGGTTCAGCCACATTTACACTATGGTGTGAATATTGATGGTTATGAATATTCGAAATGGGGAACTTATCACTTTGCTGATTGCCATGGTGTTGGGGTTGATCGAACAAAAGCAACTGGGACGGGCTATACGCATCAATATTTTGAACCGAATGCTGAGATTTATGAAAATATCGAGACTTGCCCAGATGCGTTGTTGTTATTCTTCCACTTTGCACCGTATACGCATGTTTTGCAAAATGGTGTGACTTTGATTCAGCATATTTATAATACGCATTTTGAAGGTGTGACGGATGTTGAGGCGTTTATTGAGAAATGGGATGTGCTTGAGGGATTGATTGATGCTGAAAGTTTTGTGAATGTGCAAGGCCGATTGCAACAACAGTTGGCCAATGCTAAAGAGTGGCGTGATCAAATTAATACATACTTCTATCGTAAGTCTGGGATTGCGGATGAATATGGAAGGAAGATTTATTAAATGATAAACTTTGCTGAAAGTAAATGGTATAAAGCTGCTACTGTTTTATGGGAAATGATGTTCATAGGGTTTTTATGGACCTTATTCAGTCTTCCCATTGTAACGATCGGTGCTTCAACGACAGCCCTGTACTATGTTGCCACAAAAAAAATTTCTGGTAAGGATAATGAGTATATTTTCAGTGCATTCTGGAACAGCTTTAAAGTGAATTTTGTTAAAGCGACTATTATCTATTTGATTCTTGCTTTAGTAGGTTTTGTTGCGTGGTTTAATTTTACCCTTCTACCATATGTGAATATAGGTGGATTGACCTTGCCAGTCAGGATAATTTTATTTTTTGTATTGGTACAAGTGATTTTTATATCGTCATATGTGTTTGCCATTATTGCGAGATTTGAAACATCAATTATAGGAGCTTTGAAAGCAGCTAATTTTATCGCAAATCGGCATGTGTTCATAACAATTACGAATTTAGTTTTGTTGTTAGGGATTCTTTATGTCATGTTTTTAGTGCCAGTAATTTTGTTATTTATGATGGGGGTATATGGATATTTCTCATCATTTGGGATTGTTAAATTGTTCCGCAGGCACTATCCTGACTTTGAGGAATCAATAGAGCTTCCGTCGGAAGAAGTTTAGATGCACGTGATCGTATTTAGTGCGAATTGGCAATCTATTCCACAAGATTTTCACAAAGGAAAGTTAATTACATCGAAATTCTTTGTCTGTACACTTGACAAAGTTTAAAAAATAGGCTATACTGTATTTATTCAGTTTTTTAGTACAGCACCTATATAAAGAAAGGTTGATCTTATAATGGAAAAACATGAAAATAATTTAACTACTGAGCCAGATATTTCAAATGTTCAAATGGTCCAAACAGTCTCAACTAGAGGAAGTCGTGCGGCTGGTTATTGGTCAAGGCATTGGGGATTGTATGCAATGTTGTTTCTACCAATGCTATTCTTCTTTATCTTTAGTTACATGCCAATGGTAAACATCTTAATTGCTTTTACGCGTAATAACATTATTCTTCCAGTTTTCGATGTTATACGAGGTGGCGGTTGGGTTGGATTTGATAACTTCCGAGCTGCATTCCAACATGCTCAGTTTATGAATGCTGTTCGTAATACAATCATGTTTAGTGCTTTGGATTTACTGATTGGATTCCCAGCACCAATCATTTTAGCTCTATTATTAAATGAGTTAAAGATGGAAAGATTCAAGAAAATTACACAAACAATTAGTTATATGCCTCACTTCCTCTCATGGATTATTATTGGTGGTATGGCTGTACGATTGTTCTCAGATAGTACCCAAGCACCTGGTGCAATTAACAACGTTATTTATTCAATAACAGGGAACACAGTACCATTCCTTACTGAACCTGTAAGTTGGGCAATTGTAAATGTCGGCTTTGCTGTTTGGCGTTCATTAGGTTGGAACACGATTATTTATTTAGCAGCCATTACTAATATTAGTCCTGAGTTATATGAAGCAGCTGATATGGATGGTGCGTCACGTATTCGCAAAATGTGGCACGTTACATTGCCTGGTATTCGTCCGATCATTGTTACTTTACTAATTTTAACAATTGGTGGCCTTATGGGAGCTGACCTTGCTCGCTACGAAGCGATGGGGAATCCATTAGTTCGTGACGTTGCAAATGTTATCCCGACTTTCATCTACCGATGGGCACTCCTAGGAAATAACTTCTCGTTAGGAGCAGCGATGGGTATTTTCCAATCGATTATTGGCATGACCTTGGTTTTAACAGGTAATTGGATTGTAAGAAAACTTGGCGGGAATGCATTCTGGTAAGAATTAGTTTTATCGTTAAAACTTAGTTCTTAACAAAGGAGAAAAAACTATGAAAAAGAAACATTACAAAAAAAGAAATAACATTGGTGATTGGATTATTATTCTCATCATGCTCTTAGTTGTTATAGCATGTATTCTTCCAATCTTGAACGTTGTTGCGACTTCATTTAGTAGTCCGGGAGCACTCGCACGTCGAGAGGTAACATTCTGGCCTGTGGAATTTCATGTTGGTGGTTATCTTGATATTCTAGGTGATGGTCGCTTTATGCGCTCGCTCGGATGGACGGCAATTCTAACAGCGATTGTAGTTGCAATCAACTTAGTTATGACAACATTATGTGCATATCCGTTAACTTATAATTCTTTAAAAGGGCGTAAGATCATTACATTTTTAATTATCTTCACAATGCTTTTTGGAGCTGGTTTAATTCCTACCTTCGTTTTATTTAGACGATTAGGTTTGTTAAATCATCCACTTGTATTAATTCTTCCCGGAGCCCTTGGTGTTTTTAACTTCATCCTTATGCGGAATTTCTTCTTGGGAATTCCTGATAGCTTGAAGGAATCTGCGGAGATTGATGGAGCTGGACCAATGACAATTCTTTGGAGAATTTATATTCCATTGTCATTACCGTCATTTGCAACGATCGGTTTATTCGTAGCTGTTGGTCGTTGGAATGGATTCCAAGATGCGTTATTCTTCTTACCAGGAGCACCAACTTGGCATCCGATTCAGTTATTGTTATTCAACATTCTTCAAAATCTTACACAAGTTGATCCTCATGACCCAGGTGGAACTGCACCTCCAGGTTGGGGACGTATTACTGAAACTGCCGGTATTGCAGTTGCATTGACACCAATCTTGTGTGTGTACCCATTTATTCAGAAGTACTTTGTTAAAGGTGCTACTCTTGGAGCAGTTAAAGGTTAAAAGTGTAAGTTATCATTTATGCGCATTCCAACGAATGTATCATTCGCAACGAATTGGAAATTCGCGGGATGTAAGTCGTACGACATTGTTTTAAAGTTTCATAAAAAGGTGTAAATGCACCTAAAATTAAGGAGGAAACACAATGAAAAAGAAGGTTTTATTGTTAATTGCATGTTTGATGGCATTTGTTGTAGTGTTAGCGGCATGTGGTAATGGTGAGAACGGCGAGGACCCTGGTTACGCTGAAAATGGTAATGGAGGAGAAGAAACCAATGGTGGTGATGACAATGGTGGTGCCGACGATACTGGACTTCCTGATGGTCTTTATGTAGACGCAGATGGAAATTATCGTTTCGAAACGACACGTCATATCACTGTGCCATTATGGTGTCGTGCTCATGACCGTATTCCGGAATTCGTTGAGAGCTATTGGGCACAATGGGTTGCAGATGAAGTTCTTGCAGTTCATAACATTGCCATTGAGTGGGAAGTAATGCCACGTTGGCAAGAAGGTGATCACTTATCGATGTTACTCGGTGGTGGAGCAGCACCAGATGTTAGTATGACATTCGGTGGTGGAATTGTTGATACTTTTGCGGATATGGGTGGAATTATTGATTTAATGCCACATTTAGATTCATACCGTGATTTATTACCAAACCTTTATGGACATTTAGGAACTGATATTGTTTATTGGAACTTAAATCCGCAAACTAATGAATTATTCAGCCTTATGGGTCGTGAAGCGATGCATGGTCGTGTTGTAACTTTCGTTCGTGAAGACTGGTTAGCTGCTTTAGATTTGGATGCGCCAACTAATCACGAAGAATTTGAAGAAATGTTAATTGCATTCCGTGATCGTACTGATGAATTACCAGGTGATGTTGATAGCACAAACGTAATTCCTTTCGGACTTGGTAACGATGTACTATGGGGACTTGGCCCAATTGTTGAGTCATTTATCCCAAGTGATATTTCTGAGCGTGACTGGTTTGTATATGGATGGGATGATCGTCGTTTCATGCATAGAGAGGCATCATATGAAGCTTTACAATTGGTTAACGGTTGGTTCAATGATGACTTAATGTGGGGTGATTTAGGTGTTGGTGAATCTTCTGATTTAAGTGATCAAATCCGTTTAGGACGTGTTGGTACATTTATGGGTAACTGGGATTTAGCATTCCGTCCAGCTGACCGTTATACGCTTGCGCTTCATGAAGAGATCGGACCAGATGCACACTGGGTACCACTTGCGCCGTTCCCTGCTGACAATGGAACGCCACAAATCTTCCTTGCTAATGAAGCAATGCGTAATATTTTCTTCCCAGAGACTAACACTGAAATTTTAGCATCATTGCTATACTTAGATTTCATGAGTCGTCTTGATGTATTAGATTACTTACAGTTAGGTGTTCAAGGTGTTCATTGGGATTTAGATGCAAATGGTAACTTTATTACATTACCAGAGGGTGATGATCACTCATGGCCAGATTATATGGTTATTCCTTCTGGAAGAAACTTCGATATCACAATTACTGCGAATGGAATTGCTGATCTTGGTACATTATTCTATGCTTACGATGCTGTTGCACCGTCAAGAGTTGAATCTTCTCGTAACTTAGCTGTTAACTTCGGACGTACTTTCGCGCCAGTAGTTGTTCGTCCACGTGAGGCTGAGCAAGGGATGGACGCTCTTCGTGGTGGTGGTGAGAATAGTGAGTCAAGACAAATTGGTGTACGTCTCATTCGTTCAAACCCAGCTGAGTTCAGTGCAAACTTTGACGCAGAGTGGGATTCTTACCTAAGCATGGGTGCTGGAGATATCATTAATGAGCGTGAGCAAGCATGGATCGAAGAATTCGGAGATGTTGATTCTCAACCAGCTAATTAATCGTTATAAAACAGTTTAAAGGAAAGAGAGACATTTGACTTATGTGAGTCGTGTCTTTCTTTTTCTCTTCATATAGGAAATGCTAAAGATGCCATTGTGCGTCTTTTTTTTGCAATAACTTTGTTTGCTTGTTGAACGAAGTGGATTGTATGTGGTATACTTATACTATCAAAAATAAGGTGTTGATATGATGGCAAATAGACTTTTAGCAAATATATTTACCGATGGTGTTATCTTGCAACGGGATATGCCCATTAGAGTATGGGGGAAGGGGGAAGTTGATGAAAGGGTGGTTATTGAATTTGATGGAAAAACCTATGAATCGACGGTTGATAAAAAGGGGAAATGGGAGGTTGTTTTACCAGCACTTCCTGCAGGTGGATCATATGTGTTGACAGTTACGTCAGGTGCTGTGACGCAAGTTGTTAAGGATGTTCTTATGGGGGACGTTTGGGTTTGTTCAGGTCAATCCAATATGGAAATTAATATGCTTAGAACAAGGCGAATGTTTGGGGAATATAACAAAGCGACTAATAACCCTCATATTAGGAAATACCATGTGCCTATGACTTATGATTTCCACGGTGAGCAAGAAGAAATTCCTGAGGCGACTTGGATTCTGGCTTGTCCTGAGGAAATGGAGAAGTTTACTGCAACAGGTTTCTTTTTCGCTAATAAGCTTTATGAAGAAACAGGTGTTCCTATTGGAATTATCCTTTCTGCTTTAGGTGGGACGCCGATTGAATCATGGATGTCACGTGAAGCGTTGGCAGATTATCCTGAGGCGTTAGCTCAAGCAGATCAGTGTTGTGAAGCGGGTCATATGGAAAAATTGATTAGCGAAGGGCAAAAAATTAGTGATGCGTGGTTTGAAAATCTCAACCGTTATGACCGAGGTATTAATGAGAGATGGCAGAGTGAGGAATTTGATGATAGCGATTGGAAGGGAATTGACCTAGATGTATCATGGGACGAAGTGACAGATTTAAAGATGAGTGGTAGTATCTGGTTGCGAAAAGAAATCGAAATTTCTGAGGCATTAGCAAATCAGTCAGTTGATATCATTTTGGGGACTGTTATTGATGCTGATGAAGTGTATGTCAACGGTGAGCAAGTAGGTGGTATTGGCTATCAGTACCCCCCTCGTGATTATGTTGTTCCGAATTTAAGAGCAGGAAAGAATACCATCGCTATCAGGGTTATCGCAGTAGGTGGAACGGGTGGATTTACATTTGGCAAAGAGCGAAAATTCCTGTTTGCCGATGGACAAAAAATTGATTTAACAGCAGGCTGGAAATACAAGCGTGCCTTGTCATGTTCACCACCAACAGGAGGTGCACCATTTTTCCAAAATACGCCAACAGGTAATTATAACGGCATGATTGCCCCGCTCCAAAATCTAGCTATCAAGGGCGTTCTTTGGTATCAAGGAGAGTCAAATGCGGGAAGTCCTGAGGGCTATAGCAAAAAGCTCGAAAAACTCATTACCAACTGGCGCAAAAATTGGAATCAAGGCGACTTCCCATTTATCTACGCCCAACTTCCAAACTGGTCACCGAAAGGCAGAATAGTAAACTGGCCACTACTTCGTGACGAACAAGCCAAAGCCCTCGCTGTCCCTAACACCAGAATGGCCGTTACCTACGACACAGGTGAATACAACGATCTCCATCCCCTCAATAAAAAAGCCGTCGCTGAAAGGCTCGCAGGCGAGGCATTATCATTAGCATATGGATTTGATATTGTCTCAACCGGTCCAACTGTCGCTGTCATTAAAAATTCTGACAATCAATTCATCCTCTCTTTTGAAACATTCGAAAGCGAACTCGTACTCAAACATGGAGATCTAGTTCATGGCTTATCCTTATGGATTGATGACTTAGAAGTCCCTGTGGAAGGAACGATTTGTGAAAGTACCGTTATTATTGATACGCCTTATGCAAACACAACAACAGCTATCTCATACGCGTGGACTGACGACCCAGCAGATGCCAATTTATACAATGCTATCGGATTACCAACTGTACCGTTTAAGAAAAGCGTACAGTAATGATGTAAGGTAATTTTGCAATATACTAAGACAGGATTAGAAAAAAGGAGCTAAAATGATGAAATCACTAAAAGAAATTTACAAAAATTCATTCTTAATGGGGAACATCTACACGCCACGATTATTAGAAAATGAACCGCTAAAAACCATGATGAGCCAGCAGTTTAACAGCATTACAGCAGAAAATATCATGAAACCTATGCTTATTCAACCAGAACAAAATAAATTCGTCTGGAACAACGCTGATGACATGGTCAAGTATGCAGAAGAAAATGACTTCAAAGTCGTCGGTCATACATTGGCATGGCATCAACAGACTTTAAACTGGATTGACGAAGCAAACACAACACGCGAAGAGGCACTCGCCTTGTTACGAGAACATATGACCCAAATCATGACACGCTACAAAGGGAAAATCATCGCATGGGATGCTCTAAACGAAGCCATTGAAGATGGTGTGCAAGAAGATACAAAAGACTGGCGCAAGCACCTCAGAAACACCCCGTGGCTTCGCATGATCGGTGAGGACTACATCAATCATGTCTTCCAAATCGCCCATGAACTAGATCCAAATGCCATTCTTTATTACAACGATTATAACCTAAACTATCAACAAAAACGAGAAGCGACCTATTACATGGTCAAAGAATTACGTGAAGCAGGCGTTCCTATTCATGGTATTGGTATGCAAGGTCATTATCATACGAACACACCGGTTGAAACGGTTGAAGCAAGTTTAAAATTATTTTCGACTCTAGAAGGGATAGAGGTCAGTGTGACTGAGCTTGATGTGACGGTGACAGGCTCTGAAAAAGGAGAAAAATTGTCAGTTGAACATGAGTTAGAACAAGCACAATATTACGCACGATTGTTCCAAATTTACAAAAAATACGAACCTATCATTAAGCGTATCACCTTCTGGGGAACAGACGACAAAACCAGCTGGCGTGGTGAGCGATTCCCGACGATATTCAACCCTGATTATTCACCAAAATTAGCCTTTGAAGCCATCATCGATCCAGATGATTTCCTCCAAAAAAATCCAATCGTCCAAAGAGACATTACCCAAACTGCATCAGCCATCTACGGAACGCCAAAACTTGGTGATGACTCAACCTGGGATAAATCCCAACCAATTTCAGTATCAAGACAATTAACTGCTTGGGAAGGGGCAACCGCAGAAGCTTACGCCATGTGGGACACTGAAAATTTATATATCATGGCTAACGTAACAGACGCAACACCAAACGAAAATGATGCCATCGACATTTATCTCAATCCATCAGGCAAAAAAGTAGGCGCATATGAGGCCGACGATTACCACATCACAATCAAATCACAAGGCGGGCTAGATTTCCATGGAAAAGCTGCACTAAAAGAATTTTCTTCTTCAGCAACCACTATAGAAAAAGGTTATCAAATTCAAGCAAAAATACCACTACCCGGCGACCTGTCCGTTGAGGCAACCATTGGTTTCGACTTACAGATCAATGATGCAAATTTAAAAGGCGAACGTCAAAGTGCTGCGACTTGGAACGACTTTACAGGTGCGTTGCCACATTCGACTGCAGGATTTGGGAATTTGAAATTTGTGAAATAGAAATTAGAAAAGAGTGTTGAACAAAAATGAAAAATAACAATATAACTCCCTCAAAAATGCTCAATCTTACCCAATTCATCACCTACTTCTTGACAACTGGCTTTATTTTCACCATCAGCGTTATTCCGACTCTGTTTTGGTTGCTCTTTTCTGGCCCCAATTTTTTTGACATTATTGCCCTAGGTTTGATGTTTCCTAGTTTAGCAGCCATGGTAAGTTGTAGTGTAAAATACAAAGAATCAGAAGAGAAAATGAAATTCCAAATTGTGAAGCATTTTTTGGAGGGTTATAAGAAAAATTTTAAAGATACCATCAAATATTGTTTTATTTATGCCGGGATTCTCTTTGTTGTATTTTTAGGCTTTACTAATATTGAGGAAATGTCCATCTTTATGATGGTGGCTTTTGGTTTATTGACGACACTAAGCACACTTATTGTGACTTATATGATGCTTGTTGCAACAAAATTTCAATTTAATCTGAAGGGTCTGTTTAAAATTGGAATTTACTGCATTTTGATGAACTTCAAAATAACAGCTAAGATATTTCTTGTTTATGTGGCATTGTTTTTTCTCTATCCGTGGGTGGGAGTTTTTCCGATGTTACTCTTCGTAAGTCCTGTCACTTATCTCATTATTCACTTCGTCGGCCCTGTTTTTGAAGAGGTATATGAGTTATTTGTTGAAAAACCGGAATAGTTGCTAGTGGCTTCTGCTTTTGAAGTTTGTTTTTCCAAAAAAGAAAAAGACAATCTCAATTTGATGACTACGTTCGTCAAGTGATTTGAGGTTGTCTTTTTTTGTGATGAAGGGTTAATCCTTCAGGAAAGCTCCAAATTCCTTTTTTACTTCTTCAATTCTGCGCAAACTGCCGCCTAAATGCTCTGAAACAAAAGGTTTAATGGCATCGTGGTTTTTATTTTTGATGATCTCGATCAGGATTTCGTGTTGCTCGACAACCTTGTTTAGGGAGATGTTTTTTACATCAAATTGTCTTAGTCTATTGTAATGGGTGTTCATATTTTCAATGGCTTCCCAAACGTCTTTTTTTTGTACGCTGTCATAAATCAGTGCATGAAACATATTATCTAGATGATAAAAAGTCAGGTGGTTATTTTCTTGATGTAGCAAACTTTTTTGAATCTTTAGGTTACCTTCTAAATAAGAGAGATTCTTTGAGTTTATTTTGTCGCAGGCCTCGTGAATGATTTGTTTTTCAACAGCTTTTTGCATAAAGATGGCACTTTCGGCTAATTGGAGTTGGATAAAAGATACATGGCTTTTTTTCTTAGGTGAAATGTCGATGAGTTTTTCTTTTTCTAATAAAATCAAAGCTTCTCTTACAGGTGTTCGGCTTAAGTTGAGTATTTGGCTTAGTTCGATTTCGCTGACGGGTGTTCCAGGCAAAAGTGTTAGGTTCATAATATTTGTTCTAAGTGTGCGATAAGCATAGTCTCTGTTTGACTCTTCTGGCAGGCGTTCTAATCGATTCATTATTTATGTCCTCCTTAAAACTTGTATACAATGAGTTTAAAATCACAATTTAAAACTTACAAAGCGTTCTTGTATACAAGAATCATAACACAAAAAAGGAGAAAGGTCAACGAAAAATGCAAAAATATCTTGACAATTCCAAAAGAAAGTGCTATACTCGTAAATGTAAGCGATGAGACAATTATTTATCTTGTATACAAGATTGCGATTTGATATATACAAGAGTCTTCGGTTGCATGATTTCGAAGGAGGTTATATGAAATGAACAATAGTTTTGAGCGGAAGATATTTCCGTATCTCTTTCTTTTGCCCACGATGATTATATTTAGTGTGTTTTTATTCTGGCCAGCACTTAATGGTTTGTGGATATCTTTACACCAGTGGGATGGGTTAAATCCGATGCGGTTTATCGGTTTTGAGAACTTTACGAGACTTGCTGGAGATGCAGCGTTTCGAAGGTCACTTTGGAATACAGTGGTTTATTCTGTTATTACTGTGCCAGCCATTTATGTGTCTTCACTTGGATTAGCCTTAATATTAACTAGAAAAATCAAAGGGGTCTCGTTTTTTAGGGCCGTTTTTTATTGGCCAACAATGATTTCTAGTATTATTGTCGGGCTTTCATGGCGTTTCTTATTGGGAGAAGAGTTTGGATTGATGAATTATTTGGTCACAAGTCTAGGTGCTTCTCGAATTAGATTCTTTACAGATCCGCGAATTGCGATGGGGGTTATCATTTTTGTTACTGCTTGGAGTTTGGCAGGTTATTATATGGTGATGTTTATTGCAGGGATTAAAGCGATTGACCATTCCTATTATGAAGCTGCACAAATTGATGGTGCGAATAATATTCAACAATTCTTCAATGTTACTTTGCCATTGTTGAAGCCTACTAGCTTGCTTGTCTTGGTGCTTACAACGATTACTGTTATTAGAACTTACCCGTTGGTGTTTGCCTTAACGCAAGGTGGGCCGGCTGGGGCAACTAGGTTTGTTGTTCAATCTATTTTGGAAACGGGATTTGAGCGTGGACAAATGGGTTATGCCTCATCTATGGCAGTGGTGTTGTTTGTGATTTTGTCTATTTTGACACTTGTGCAGTTTAAAATGAATCGTGAGGATGGGTAATATGAAAACTAAAAAAACAGCTAGTAAATGGCGCACGGTTTTACTTTATGTGTCATTAAGCCTTTTAACCATTTTATTTTTGACACCTATTGTGTGGGTGATATTTTCTTCCTTTAAAACAGCAGGTGAATTATTTTCGTGGCCGCCTACTTTAATTGGTCAAAATCCAACACTTGGTAATTATACACGTGCTTTGCAAGAGGGGAATTTTGGTTTGTATATTTGGAACAGTGTATTTACAAGTGTTGTTGCAACTGTGTTGACGGTTGTTATTAATGTGATGTCTGGTTATGTGTTTGCGAAATATCGTTTTGTAGGTAGAAATGTTTTGTTTGCTTTGGTATTGTCGACTTTGATGGTTCCGTTAGAGGTTATTATGATTCCAATTTTTAGAGTGATTGTGTCGACTGGTTTGCATAATAGTTTGTGGGGAATTATTATTCCGGCTATCGCCTCGCCGACGGCAGTCTTCTTGGTAAGGCAGTATTATATGCATATTGCGGATGATTTTATGGAAGCTGCTAGGATAGATGGTGCTTCAGAATTGAAAATATTTACGCATATTATGCTTCCGATGGCAAAGCCGGTGATTGCAGTATTGTGTATCATTTCGTTTATGTGGCGTTGGAATGATTTCTTATGGCCGCGTCTGGTTATTCATGATAGGTCACTCTTTACGATCCAACTTGCACTTGCACGATATTCTGGTGAGTTTTCTGTGGATTGGAACAGCCTTTTGGCTATGTCGACCATTTCCATGATTCCGGTTATTATTGTATTTGTTTTATTACAGAAGTATATCATCGGTGGTATTTCTGCTGGTGGTGTGAAAGGATGATGAGTTAAGTGGCGTTTATTGAATATTTGTTGGAAGAAGGTCATCATCTTAATCGTTTTTTGACAACAGGCGTTTATACAAAAGAGCAAAGTTTTCAGAAAGTTGTGCTTCAAGGGAAAGTGAATGAATGGTTGAAGAAAGGATTTGCCATACATGAAAATCCTTGTCGAAAGGAATTTATTCACGAAAGGTTGAAAACATGTCCTGAGTATATTGATTTTAAGAATGTTAAGGTTGGTAATGAAGTACAGGTATTTGGGCAAAAACGTATGATGGAAATGTATTTTCCTTTTGGAAATATTGGTGTTGAGTTTTCTGGTTTTTATTTTGTTCCAACCTATTTGCGAAGTTATCATTATACGGTTTTATCATCAAGTGAAGCTTGTACTTCAACATTCAATTTATCAACATGTGGTGGTGTGACGATTTGGCTTAATGGAATGCTTGTTGTTGATTTTACACCTTTTGACCGCAACAATGTGCAAACAACAGTGTTCGAACTGGATTTGCAAGAAGGTGATAATGACTTGGTTGTTTGTTTAGACGATTTAGCTGAACGAGATACAGACTACTATTTCCAACTTGAATATTTAGATTCAGCTTCACTTTTGATGAAACTCCCTGTTGATACTCATATTGATGATTCCAAAATCAAGCAGTTTGAAAAAATGTTGACCCATATTTATTTTAAGAAAGAAGCTTATGTGAGCGAAAAAGTTGTTTTGGAGATTGAAAACACCAGTGAGGAGCCTGTTGAATTAATGGTCACGACCTTTCCAGGTGAGTTTATTGAAAAGATAGAACCAACTGGTACACCTAAACGGTATCACTATCAGCTCTCACCAGGTGGGAAACAGCTAGAATTGTTTCATTCAGATGATATAACAGCTGGTTACGGATATTTCATGGTGTTAATCGACTATGAAGGGATTCGCATTCAAAGAAAAGTCGGGAATCAGATGGTCCGTAAAGACTTGTTGATGCTAAATGAACAGGATATTTCAAAACGCAAGCAACAAGCGTTGAATTTGATTGCAACAGAAGGTGTGGATAACGTCTATAAAGCGGCAGCCTTATTTCATTTAGGAAAAGATTTTGAACTTGCTGAGCGTATTATTTTAAGTGAAATAGAAGGTGTGCGGAAGAAAAAGGATTGTTCCGATTTCCACTTTGTTATCATTTTGTATATTTACAGCACCTATGCCCATGTGATAAGTGCCCATTTGAAAGAAGTGATAGAAGATGTTATGAAAGGTTATCGCTATTGGATTGATGAGCCAGGGGATGATGTAATGTGGTTCTTTAGTGAAAACCATGCGTTGTTATTCCACATTTGCCAATATTTGGCTGGGACTTATTTGCCAGATGAGGTGTTTTCTACTAGTAGTTTAACTGGTCGTATGATGAAAGAAAAGGCAGAAGGCTTGCTGGATGAATGGTTTGAGCATTTCTTTGCTGAATTTATTACGGAATGGAATTCGAGTGCTTATATTCCCATTGATGTTCTTGGTTTGGGAAGTTTATATAACTTGACAGAAAAAGGCAGTAATTTGCACGAGAAAGCTAAGAAATCGTTAGATATGATTAGCTATTGCCTAGCGGTTAAGCAACACAAAGGTTTAATGATGACAACATTTGGCAGAACTTATGAAAAAGAGTTAAAGGGTCATTACACGTCCGGAACAACGAGTTTGCTATATTTACTCTTCAATGTTGGAAACCTTAATCATGCGGCAAATGCTTATATTGCTCTTGCTTTAGGGGATTACGAGGCACCGCAGGAATATGAGACGTATTTGCAATTAGGAAAAGAGGATATGTTGATTCATGAAAATACGCAAGGTTATGAGCAACATGTCAATTTATACCTTTATCGAAATGAAGCGGTTGTTTTATCAACGGCCGTGGGATTTAAGCCTTATCAGAAAGGTTATCAAGAACATATTGTCCATGCAGCCATAGATGGGTTGGCACAGGTGTTTATTAATCATCCTGGTGAAAGCCATCATTATGGGAATGGGCGACCTAATTTTTGGTCAGGAAACGGCTTTTTGCCAATGGCAATGCAGCATGAAAATGTGAGCTTACTGCTGTTTGATATTCCTGAGGGATGCCGGATTGATTATACTCATGCTTATGTTCCTTTAGCTGAATTTGATGAGCATTATTATGAAGGGCAAACTGTTGTTTTGGCTAAAGATGGTGGGTTAATTGGTTTGAAAGCTAAAAATGGCTTGACGTTACAGCAGGAAGGACCTTGTTCAAATCGTGAATTTATTAGTTCGGGGAGGTTAAATGGCTGGGGGTTAGTGGTGGCTAAAGAAGTAGATTATGAAAATTTGAAGGATTTCTTTGATTATGTGGATGGTTTTGAGATTGAAGTTGATGGTGAGTTGAGGCTTGAAGTTAAAAGTGCAACTGGAATGACATATGAGATCGATGCTGAAAATAATTGTATGGTGAATGGTGAGAAAGTTGATCGATATCCGCTGGATGAAAAAGGGAATCTTAGGGTAGTGAAGGAATGTTGTTAATTTAAGAGTGCTTGGTCTTTAGTGTGTCGGGGTTTGTTTAGTGTTCCCCCCTTTCGGTGATCATTTTGTGAGCATCTTTTAAGATTGTTTGAAGTGATTGCAGAAATGTACTGTCTTTACCTACCGCGCCTTTTGGCTTGCTGGGGTAGTGATTTGAAATAGTTTAGACAAAAAGACGTCTAAACTATTTCAAATCACTACCGTAAAGTTTGGGGTTATTGGTAAGTACTGGATTGTAATAAGTAATTGAAAATTTGGGTTGGCTTTTATATTTAAGTTGACAACATTGAAATAAAAATTGAAAAGTGAGGGATGACCATGATTTCAGCTACTGAAATTGAGAAAAAGTTGAATAAGGTAGTAGACCGCATGATGGTATTGAAAAACAGTGGAATGGAAGAAAAATTTCCTGTTAGTCTGATTGATATTGATTGTTGGGAATGGCCACAAGGGGTGGGGTTATTCGGTCTGTATAAATACTATGAAATAAGCAAACGAGAAGATGTGTTAGCCTTTCTGTTGAGATGGTTTGATGACCGTTTAGCGGAAGGTATTAGTGAAAAGAATGTGAATACAACTGCACCGATGCTAACACTCACCTATTTATATGAGTTGACTGGGGATGAAGCTTATTACAAACTCATTGAGGAGTGGGTGAGGTGGATCATGGATGATAAGGGGTTGATTCGCACTGGGGATGATGCCTTTCAACATATGATAACTGGTGATGCGAATGATGGGGAGATTTTAATTGACACGATCTTTATGACATTGTTATTTCTTGCGCGGGCAGGGAAAATATTGGGGAGGCCTGACTGTATAGATGAAGCGAATTATCAAATTTTGATCCATATTAAATGTCTTTTTGATAAGAAAAAGGGCTTATTCTATCACGGCTTCAACTTTGATTTCAATCATAACTACGGCGAAGTGTATTGGAATCGGGGGAATAGCTGGTACACATCAGGTATTATGGAATACTTGAATGAACATACGATTGATGCCGGCATTAAACGGTATTTGTTAAATGTTTATGAAGACCAGGTGAAGGCGTATCAGAAATATGTCGACCCCACCCAAGGGCTTTGGCACACTGTTATAGATGATCCGACTTCTTATATTGAAACATCAGGAAGTGCGGGTGTGTTATTTGGCATGATGCAAGGGGTTCGCTTAGGGATTCTAAAAGGAGGTGAGTATCGAGAGCTGATTGAAAAGGCAATGGAAAATATTCTGAAATATATTGATTCAGATGGAACAGTTTTAAACGTATCATACGGGACACCAATTGGTGACTCAGCAGAGTTTTACAAGGAAATTCCTATCTGTCCAATGACTTATGGCCAAGCGTTAATGATTTTGACCTTGCAAGAGGCCATGCAAAGTTACTGGCATGAAACTTAAAAAGTAAGTGAAGTAAAAGGAGAATGATGTAAGATGAAAAAATTAGTGTTAATGGTAGGTATGATGGTTTTGGTTTTGGGATTAGCTGCTTGCGAAGGCAATGGTGGTGGCGGTTCATCGGATGGGGACACTGTCTTACAAGTTGTTTGGTTTAGTGATGGTGGGGAAGGGGCTAGTTTTGAAAGGTTAGCTGAACAATATATGGCTGAAAATGAAGGGATCATTATTGAATTGATTGATGTTCCGTTTAATGAGCTTGACAATACATTAAGAAATATGTTAAATGCTGGAACACCACCAGCAATGGCAAGAATGGTTAATCTTGGGACATTCCAAAATCAATTATTAGATTTGTTTGACTATGTGCCTGAGGGTAGAGATTTTGCCAATAACTTTGGTGAAGGTTTACAGTTTATCTTTGATGGCAGAATGTTGGGGGCACCTAAAGATATTACTGCCAATGGCTTGATTTATAACCGCACTGCTTTTGAGCAAGCTGGTGTAAGTGTGCCACAATCAGAAGCTGAAATTTGGACATGGGAAGAATGGCGCGAAGCGATGCTAACAGTTATGGCAAATAGCGATGTGTCTCATGGTTTGGTATTTGACCGTTCGCCACATAGATTCAGTACCCTTATTTATCAAGGTGGTGCAAGTCTTTTAAATGATGATTTAAGTGCTTCTAACTTCAATACGCCAGAAATGTATCGCACAGTGGAATTCTTTAAACAACTACATGATGATGGCATTATTCCAAGTTCAGTTTGGTTGGGTGGAGAAAATCCTAACAACCTTTTTAGAACAGGGCAAATTGCCATGCACTTTGCTGGGAGCTGGATGATTGCCAATTACCGTGAAGAAATTACAGATTTTGAGTGGGGTGTGACATTCCTACCTCAAGAAGTAAGAAGGGCGACAACGCCAGGTGGAAAGTATTTAGCAGCATTTCAAGGTTCGGGTGTTGAGCAAGCAGCTGCAGATTTTATTGCTTGGATGTCTCAACCAGAAATCAATGCGATTTTTGTGGAAGAAAACTACTTCCTATCACAGGTCGTTGGAAATGAAGAATTAAACTTTGATTTCGGTGCAGAATTCTTTGAAATATTCGCATTGGATTTAGCAGCTTCGCCAGCAGTTCCAGGAAGAGAATGGGGGTTCCAAGAGTTAACGTCTGTGATTCAGGCTGATATTAGAGATGGTTTAGAAGAAGTATTGGCAGGTCAACTTTCAATTGCAGATTATTTGGAGCGAGTTGAAAATGTTATTAATGATGCTTTGGCTGCTATTAATGAATAAAAGTTGATTGAAAATTAAATGCGATGAAACAAAGAGGTGAAGTGAGTGTCGATCCGTGAAAAATATATATTCACACTATTAGAAGAAAAAGGAAATTGCTTGACCTTTGCTTTGGAGGATAGTCCACTTTTAGCACATGTGTTTGTGCTAGAAGCGGACATTATTCGGGTACTATTTAGCGAGGGGAAACAATTACAAGTAAAAAATACATGGTATGTGGCACCAAATATGGATGATGTACCTTTTGCTGGACGAGATAGATTGGATTTAACCCCATTTACTTGTCCACAGTATGAAATGAGAGAAGTTGCAGGGTTTTATGTTATTGAGACAAGCAACTTACAAATGAAAATAGATTTGGATGGTTTTAAAATCAGCTGGTTTTATAAAGAAGCCTCAACTGCCGATCCAATTCATTTAATGAGTGACCGAATGACACAGGCTTATAATTTTGAAGGTTCTTTAGGTGAAGGGATTTTCCATTACAAACAAAGAACAGCAGGTGAAAGCTATTATGGATTAGGTGAAAAAGCAGGAAACAGCGATCGATATGGAAAAAGATACCGCATGTTGAGTGTGGATCCTATGGGCTATGACGCTGAGTCAACTGACCCTTTATACAAGCATATCCCTTTCTATATCACCAGAAACAAAGAAACTGAACTAGCATTCGGAATCTTTTATGACAACATGTCAAAAAGCGTTTTTGATATGGGACAAGAACTTGACAATTATCATGGACATTACCGTTATTATCAATCAGACATGGGTGACCTAGATTACTATTTGATTGCAGGACCGAAAATAAAAGACGTTGTCACAAGATATTCATGGTTGACAGGACGAACTATTTTTCCACCTAAATGGAGCTTGGGATATTCAGGTTCAACCATGACTTATACAGATGAACCACATTCGCAAAAGAGCTTAAATGGCTTCTTGGATTTATGCGAAAAACACGACATTATTTGTGATTCATTTCAATTGTCATCGGGCTACACATCAATAGATGACAAACGTTATGTCTTCAATTGGAATTATGACAAATTCCCAACACCGAAAGAATTTACCAAAGGTTATCACGAAAAAGGTGTTCACTTGTGCGCCAATATCAAACCATGTTTATTGCGCGACCATCCCTTATTTAAAGCGTTGGAAGAAAAAGGCTTGTTTATTAAAGCCAAGGACGGGCAATCTGTTGAAATGGCTCAATTTTGGGATGAGATTGGTGCATATCTAGATTTTACCAATCAAGAAACTTTTGATTGGTGGAAAGGGAAAGTGACAGAAATGTTGCTCGAATTTGGGATTGATTCCACTTGGAACGATAACAATGAATTTGAAATTTGGAGTAAGCAGGCACAAGTGAATGGGTTTGGCAAGCAGATGAATTTCGAACTTACCCGTGCCCTACAGCCGTTGTTAATGATAAAAGCTTCTTTTGAAGCACAAAAACAGTTTGCCCCTGAGTTACGACCGTATTTGATTTCCCGATCTGGTACACCAGGGATGCAACGTTATGTTCAAACATGGTCAGGCGATAATTATACAGCATGGAAAACCATCAAGTACAACATTAAAATGGCAATTGGATTAAGCTTGTCTGGCATCTATAACACTGGTCATGATGTCGGTGGATTTTCAGGGCCTGCACCAGATTCAGAACTGTTTATTCGCTGGGTTCAAAATGGCATTTTTTATCCGCGCTTTACCATCCACTCATGGAATGATGACAAATCTGTCAATGTTCCATGGATGTATGAGGATGCTAGGGATGAGATTAGAGATTTAATTAAATTTCGCCATCGCTTGACACCTTATCTCTATACGGCGTTATATGAAGCTCATGACCAATACGATCCTATCATTAAACCAACGTTTTATGACTTTGGTCATGACGCACAAACTTTTGAAGAATGTGATGATTTTATTTTAGGTCATAGTATTCTGGTTGCATCTGTTGTTGAAAAAGGCGCGACCGAGCGTGAGGTTTATTTACCTGCTTGTTGTGATGGTTGGTATGATTATCACACACAACTATGGTATGAAGGCGGTCAAATAGTAACGATTCCTACCCCACTCTCCTATGCCCCTTTCCTTGTGAAAGGTGGAAGTGTCATTCCTGTTAATGATGCAGAAGTGACGTTCAAAACCAAGTCGAAAGATGAACGTGGCTTTGAATTATTCCCGCATCCAGAGACTGGTGAGACGATATACACGTTGTATGAAGACGATGGGATTTCAGCTGACTATCAAGAAAGACATGCAAAGGTTCAACTTACAATGAAAACAACACGTGACGAAATAAGGTTGAGCATAAAAGAAGAAGGGGAGTATGAATTGCCATATCAAGCAGTATCGATTTATTTACCAAGAAATGAAAATCGAGTTGTGTTCTTTGATGGAGAAAGAATGGAAAAATCAGCAGAGCAGAAATTGATGATTTCCTTATAAAGGAAGAAAGATGCATTTGAGATACAAACTTTATTTTTGAAAAAACTGGAGGATTATGATTATGAGAAAAGCATTTATTTGTCCAAGTAAGTATGTTCAAGGTGAAAATGAGTTGTTAAACTTGGGGTATTTTGTTAAGACTTTCGGAGATTCAGCATTGCTAATTGCTCATGCAGATGACGTGGCACGTGTCAAAGTACAGCTTGATGCGACGAAAGAAAAGTTCAATATTACGTTTGTTGAGAGTAATTTTGGTGGAGAATGCTCTCGTCAGGAAGTTGCACGATTAAAAGAGTTAGCGAAGTTGCATAACTGTAGTTGCACCATTGGTTTAGGCGGAGGGAAAGCCATTGATACGGCTAAATGTGTGGCAGATGGTGAACCGATTATTATTGTGCCAACCATTGCAGCAACAGATGCACCAACAAGTCATTCGGCTGTTTTGTACACACCGGAAGGTGACTTTGATGATTACGCCTACTTCAAGCAAAATCCAAATGTGGTTTTAATTGATACGACCGTCATTGCTCAAGCACCAACGAGATTTTTGGTTGCGGGAATGGGAGATGCCTTGTCGACCTATTTTGAAGCACGTGCAACAGCAGCCTCTTACAGTTATGTCAATGCAGGGTTACCAGCTGGTGCTAGGGAAGGGGTAGCAGCACCTGCAAGAGGAACAAATACAGCTTTATTTTTAGCGAAATTGTGTTTTGAATCATTACTAGTAGACGGGGTTAAAGCAAAGCAGGCATGTGATGCGAATGTGGTAACACCTGCCCTTGAGAATATTGTAGAAACGAACATTCTATTATCAGGGTTAGGATTCGAAAGTGCAGGCCTTGGTGGTGCCCATGCCATTCATAATGGGTTGACCATTTTAGAAGAAGCTCATGATTATTTGCATGGTGAGAAAGTTGCTTTCGGAACGATTTGTCAACTTGTCCTTGAAAATGCGCCAACAGAAGAATTAGAAACTGTGATGCAATTTTGCTTAGATGTTGGATTGCCAGTGTGCTTTGAAGATATTGGCGTTAAAGCGATCACTCAGGAACAGTTAATGGCAATTGCAGTTAAAGCATGTATTCCAGAGGAATCTATTCATGCTATGCCATTCCCAGTTGAAGCAGAAGCAGTTGCGGCAGCCATTAAAGTCGCAGATGCAACAGGAATTGCATTTAAAAAAAGGATGGCGGTTTAAATGAAAAAAATAATCAACCATCCAGAAACAGTTGTCGAACAAATGTGTAATGGGATTGTTCTGGCGCATAATGAATTGGAATTTATTAGTAAGTACAAAATTATCAAGCGTAAAGAAATCAATGAAAACAAAGTGTCCCTACTTTCTGGCGGTGGAAGTGGTCACGAGCCTGCTCATGCTGGATTTGTCGGTATCGGGATGCTTGATGTGGCTGTTTGTGGTGATGTCTTTGCTTCGCCATCGCAAATTCAAGTTTATCAAGGGATTAAGGCAGCAGCTGGAAGTAAAGGAACGTTGCTAATTATCAAAAATTATACCGGCGATGTGATGAATTTCAAAAATGCAGCGCATTTGGCTGCAGAAGATGGTCTTGAAGTTGATTATGTTTTAGTTGACGATGACATTGCGGTTCAAGATAGCTTGTATACAGTTGGGCGTCGTGGTGTAGCGGGGACGGTTTTTGTTCATAAAATTGCCGGTGCAATGGCAGAGCTTGGGGAAAACTTGGCTGATGTCAAACGCGTTGCTGAAAAGACAATTGCAAATGTGCGAAGTATCGGATTTGCTTTAACTTCTTGTACAACCCCAGCAAAAGGAAGCCCCATTTTTGACTTGCCAGCAACAGAAATGGAGTACGGTGTTGGGATTCATGGAGAACCAGGGATTGTGCGTGAGGAAGTTAAGACTGCTGATGAACTGGCGATTCGAATGACGGATGACCTTTTGAAAGACATGGGGATTTCTGATGGTTTATCGGAAGAAATAGCTGTTTTGGTTAATGGGTTCGGTGGGTCGCCACTTCAAGAATTATATTTGTTTAACAATAGTGTAATGAGAGAACTTCATCATCGTGGAATTAAAGTAAGTGCAGTATATGTTGGTAATTATATGACCAGTATCGACATGGCAGGTGCTTCGTTAACATTTTTAAAACTGGATGATGAATTAAAAACATTGCTCTTCTCTGTCAGCGAAGCCCCAGGATTTAAAGTAGATGGTCCACAAAGTCCAGTTGAATTTAGCGAAGTAGCTGTTAATTCAAACAATAAAGATGTTTCTTACCTAGTTGAAACAGACTTGGCTTATGCTACAATTAAAAATAACGAAATCACTTTGAATAATATGATTTACATGATCGACAAAATGGTCGAAATCATCATTGAGAACGAAGTGCCATTCTGTGAATTAGACGCCCATGCTGGAGATGGAGACTTCGGGATGAGTGTTGCGAAAGGTTTTCGTAAATTAAAAGAAGAATGGACAGAAATTTTGTCAACCTCTACAGACATCGGTACATTCTTAACTGAGTGCTCAATGATCATCATGGAACATTGTGGTGGCGCATCAGGACCGATTTGGGGCTCTGCATTTAGAGCGGCTGGAAAAGCGACAGAAGGGAAAAGTCAATTAACAGCTGGAGAATTTGCCGAGATGATGCAATTGGTAGTCAAAGGTATTCAAGCCACAGGAGAACGGTCATTCGGTCGCGGTGCTGTTGTAGGGGACAAAACGTTAATTGATGCATTGGTGCCGTTTGCAGACACATGGTTGACCGAGGCGAATCAAGGAACAGATGTTAAAACTATCTCTACCAAAGCAGCTAAAGCAGCTGTTCTAGGTGCTGAAAAAACAAGCGACATTGTTGCACGTATGGGGCGTGCCGGAACTGTAGGTGAGCGCAGCTTGGGTTATCCAGACGCAGGTGCGCATGCCTTAGGATTTATTTTTACAAAAATTTCAGAATCAATCAAATAAACATAAAAGAGGTGGCAGGTGCGATTAAAGCTTCTGCCATTTCTGTTAAAAGGAGCTGTTGCAGGGATGTTTTTTCTTAGTAATTCTTTGATTCATCAAAAAATTGCTGTTCAACCTTGCAAAAAAAAGCCATTTCCTGTAAAATAGACTTTGTATGCAAAATTGCCGAAGTTTTGAAAAAAATTTAAAAGGACAGTGATGAAAAATGAAAATGACACTACGTTGGTATGGACCAGGATACGACACAGTATCTCTTAAAGATATCGGGCAGATCCCAGGAATTAGGGGTGTTGTAACTTCTTTAATGGGCAAGTTACCTGGGGAAGTTTGGACAGATGAAGATATTGCTGAAATTAAAGCGGCAGCCGCTGAAGGTGGTCACGAAATTTTAGCGTTCGAATCGATTAATATTTCTGATGATATTAAAATCGGGACGCCTAAACGTGAGGAGCATATTGCGAATTATATCAAATCTTTAGAAGCAGCTGGAAAAGCTGGGATCAAGATTATTTGTTATAACTTTATGCCAGTATTTGATTGGACAAGAACAGATTTATGGCGTGAGCGTGAAGATGGATCGTTTACGTTGGCTTACAATCAAGACATTATTGACAAAGTTGATGTAACGAAATTGAAAGAGTCGATGGAAGAGATGTCTGGTGGTCATTTATTGCCAGGGTGGGAACCAGAGAGAATGGATCGAATTGCTGAGTTATTTGAGGCTTACAAAGATGTGACAGAGGATATCTTGTTTGAGAATTTGGTTTACTTCTTGAATGCGATTGAGGATGTATGTACAAAGTATGGGATCAAAATGGCGATCCATCCAGACGATCCGGCTTGGCCGATCTTCGGATTGCCTCGTATTATTACCAATAAGGAGCAGATTGTAAGACTTCTAACAACGGTTGATAAGCCTCATAATAATTTGACTTTCTGTAGTGGATCTTTAGGGACGAATCCGAAGAATGATATGGTGGATATTATTCATGCTGCAAAAGGGCGTATCCCGTTTGCTCACCTTCGAAATGTGCGCCATAATAGTGACATTGATTTTGAAGAATCGGCACATTTGTCAAGAGATGGTTCGGTGGATATGTTTGCTGTGATTAAAGCACTACATGACACAGGATTTGATGGCATTTACCGACCTGACCATGGTCGCATGATTTGGGGCGAAAAAGCATTACCTGGTTATGGATTATATGACCGTGCCATCGGTGCCTCTTACATGGAAGGTATCTGGGAAGCATTGGAGAAATTAAAGCAATAATCTTTAAAGACTGAATTTCCGACTTTTTGACCAATAGGGCAGAAAGTCGGAAATTTAATAAAGAGTTGTCCAAAGCGGGAAATTATGCTATAATACATTTATCTGAGGTGATAAGCATGATTCAGCGAAAAAAATATTTAGATTGGTTGATCAGGAATAAAGAAACTTCACTAATTAAGGTGATATCAGGCGTCAGGCGGAGTGGAAAGTCGACATTATTTGAATTGTACAAAGCCTACTTATTCAAAGCTGGTATTAAAAAGGAGCAGGTTATTCATTTAAATTTTGAACAGTTAAAGCACCATCATTTGCGAAATTTTTTAGATTTGAATGCTTATATTTTGTCAAAAACGAAAAAAGAGCAAAAATACTATTTGTTCTTTGATGAAATACAAAGGGTGGAAAAATTTGAGGAAGTTGTGAACAGTTTAAATTTGGAAGCGAATCTTGATATTTATATTATCGGTAGCAATGCTTACTTTATGAGTGGTGAATTGGCGACTTTTTTAGCAGGTCGTTATGTAGAACTCAATATTTTACCACTCTCTTTCGCTGAATTTGCTAGTGTACATCAAGGGTTACATGTATCAGATATTTATGACAAATATAAACTAACAGCATTGCCCTACCTGGTAGATAAAGCAGACGCAGATCGATTTGACTACATGAACAGTACGTATAACGATATTGCAATTAAGGATATCATTAGTCGTTATAGCATCACTGAAACAGATCTTTTGGAGCGTGTTTTAAGATTTATTGTTGGTGCCATCGGGTCTGAAATCTCAATTAATAACATTGTTAATAAGTTAAGATCAGATGGAAGTACGGTTTCTAACAAAACCATTGAAAAATATGTAGATGCATTTTTAGGTGGATTAATTTTGTATAAAGCACCTCGATATGATATTAAAGGAAAAAGGTTATTGCAAAGATTAGAAAAATATTATGTGGTTGACCTTGGTTTTAGAAATCTTTTATTGCCTGATGCAACGGCTGATGATGGTCATATTCTTGAGAATATCATTTATTTGGAATTAAAAAGACGTTATCGTCACGTTTATGTTGGAAAAAATGACAAATTAGAAGTAGATTTTGTTTGTTTCGATGATCGGGCAACCCCCACCTATTATCAAGTTGCACTTCAGACATTAGATAGCAGTGTTTTGGAGCGTGAACTAAGAAGTTTGAAAACAATTAAGGATCAGCATCCTAAGTATTTGATTACACTGGATTGGATCAATAAAGAGGCAAACTACGATGGGATCAAAAAAATAAATGCTTTAAACTGGCTTATGAATGAAAACAATTAGCACTAAATACTAGGAGGAATCACAATGAACTTAACACTAGCAGGTATTAAAGAAACAACTAAATGGGAAGATGCTGGTATCAGGCTTCCCCAATATGACGTAGAAGCCATGATCAACAAAACCAAAGAAAATCCGACTTGGGTTCACTTTGGTGCAGGAAATATTTTCCGAATTTTCCTAGGAGGCGTAGCCGATGATTTACTAGAAGCAGGCCTAATGGAAACAGGAATCACCTGTGTCGAGACATTTGATGGGGAAATTATTGATAAGATTTATGCACCATTTGACAATTTAGTTTTAAGCATTTTATTAAAAGCAGATGGGTCAACCGATAAGCGTGTGCTAGCATCTTTAGCAGAAGGATTGAAAGCGGATAAAACACGCTTGGCTGAAATTTTTAGAAATCCATCCTTACAAATGACTTCTTTTACGATTACGGAAAAGGGCTACGCGCTAAAAGATGCGAATGGAAACTTCTTCCCATGGATTAAAGATGAAGTAGAAGCAGGTCCAACAGATGCAACATCTGCCATGGGGGTCGTGACAGCGAACTTATATGAACGTTACTTAGCAGGAAAATACCCAATTGCAGTCGTTTCCATGGATAATTGTGCGCATAATGGAGATGTTTTAAAAGGGGCAGTAACGACCATGGCATCTGTTTGGTTGACTAATGGTTTTGTTGAAGCGGGATTTGTTGACTACCTAAATGATGAAACATTAGTGACCTTCCCATTCTCAATGATTGACAAAATCACCCCACGCCCAGCTGAATCAATTGCTGCTGAGTTAACAGAAATGGGCATCGCAAATATGGCTCCAATCACAACAGAAAAGCGCACTTTTATCGCCCCATTTGTGAATGCAGAAGTGCCACAATACTTAGTCGTTGAAGACAAATTTCCAAATGGTCGTCCAGCTTTTGAAAAAGTGGCAGCGGGTGTTTATTTAACAGACCAAGAGACTGTGAATAAGGTTGAACAAATGAAAGTAACAACATGTTTAAACCCACTTCACACGGCACTTGCTGTTTACGGCTGTATTTTGGGTTATACATTAATTGCTGACGAGATGAAGGATGAGCAATTAAAGAAATTGGTGTGGCAAATTGGACCTGTTGAAGGGATGCCAGTGGTGACAGACCCAGGCATTATTTCACCAGATAAATTTGTGGAAGAGGTGATCAATGTCCGCTTCCCGAATCCATTTATGCCAGATGCCCCACAGCGAATTGCCACGGATACGTCGCAAAAAGTAGGGATTCGCTTTGGTGAAACCATCAAGTCTTATATGGCGAAAGATGGCGATGCAAAAGCTTTGAAGGCCATTCCACTTGCCCTTGCAGGTTGGTGCCGTTATTTGTTAGCTGTTGATGATGAAGGGAATCCATTTGAATTATCAGATGACCCGATGCTTGCGGAATTAACTGCAATGGTAGCAGATGTTAAAGTGGGACAACCTGAAACTTATACAGGTCAGTTGAAGCCGTTGTTGTCAAATGCGAATATCTTTGGTGTTGATTTATACGAAGCGGGATTAGGCAAGTTTGTTGAGGAATTATTTGTAGAGTTAATCCAAGGTCCAGGCGCAGTACGTGCTACGTTGATTAAATATGTTGGATAATTGAATAAAAGAAGTGGCGAGTTTTAATAAGCTCGCTTTTTCCAATCATAAACCAGCTATATCGATGTAGGATTGATAGAAATTAAATCAGGAGTGTGAAGATAAATGAAATTAACGAAGGATTCAACTTATACATTATCAAATGGAGTAGAAATTCCAATGGTCGGTTTTGGAACATGGCAAACGCCAGATGGAGCAGTTGCTAAACAAGCTGTTCTTGACGCACTAGCAGCAGGATATCGTCATATTGACACTGCCGCAGTTTATAAGAATGAAGAGAGTGTAGGACATGGGATTGCAGAATCTGGAATTCCGAGAGAAGAAATTTTCGTGACAACTAAGTTATGGAATACAGTTCATACTTACGATGCTGCAAAAGAAGCACTAGCGACATCCTTATCAAAATTAGGATTGGATTATCTCGACTTATATCTGATTCATTTCCCTTCCCCACTTGAAATCCGTGATAACTGGGAAGCGCGCAATAAAGAAGTGTGGCGTTATATGGAAGACGCATTAGAACAAGGTTTGGTACGTTCAATTGGTATTTCAAATTTTCACGAACGCCATATCGAAGCGTTACTGAAAACAGCAAAAATAATCCCACACGCCAATCAAATTTGCTCAAGCCCAAGTGATTACCAGCCAGAAATTGTAGAAGTGAATAACAAATATAACATTTTGACACAAGCATATTCACCCCTTGGAACAGGGACACTTACTGAATTACCAGAATTACAAATCATTGCCGAAAAATACGGCAAAACACCATCACACCTAGCTTTACGATGGAGCTTACAAAAAGGATTCAACCCATTGCCAAAATCTGTAACCTCAAGCAGAATCGTTGCCAACTTGGATCTTTTTGACTTTGAATTAACTGATGAAGATATGAAAGCTATTGATGGGCTAGTGGGAACAGGGAAAACCTCTGACAATCCAGATGAACTCCCGTTTTAGAAGTGATACAAGGAGGGTAGGTAGATGAAATGGCTGAAGCTTTTGAAGTACTTAGTCCAGAAAGTATTGGATTATTCTATGCAATTGGGTTAGGAACAGTCATATTATCCACACTAATACCGGTTGTTTATGTTGTGAGATTGAATCCAAAAAAAGTGCTCTTATAAGGTTGCATAAGAGAAGATGGTGTGCTATAATTTAGTTAATCGTAAATTAGTAATTCATGATTAACTAAATTATGAATTACAAATAAATGGAGGTGAATATATGTTTATCGGTCGAAAAGAAGAGTTGAATTTTTTAGAAGAGCGAATATCCAGTCATCGTTTCGAAATGATTCCCATTTATGGTCGTCGTCGTGTTGGAAAAACTAGGCTACTTGAGGAATTCACTAAAGATAAGGAAACCATCTTTTTTACAGCAAATCAATTTGGAGAACAAGCTAATTTAGAAAGTCTTAGTGAGGCGATTGACGCAACCTTGAAACCTGATTCAGAAGGGTCAATTTATTCCAGTTTTGAAAAAGCGTTTGTGTCAATTTCTAATTATGTGAAAAATAAAACGACCCCTTTTATTTTTGTTATTGATGAATACCCTTATCTCGCACAGTCTAGCAGTGGTGTTTCGTCGATTTTACAGAAAGTTATTGACAAACAATATCTAAAACTTCCTAATTTTATGGTCATTCTAACAGGCTCTCAACTTTCATTTATGCAGCATCAAGTGTTGGGCTATCAAAGTCCACTTTATGGACGTAGGACAGGCCAAATACGTCTCTTACCTTTAAATTTTGAAGAATCAAGTGCATTACTTCCTTCTTTTTCTCTTCCAGACATGCTAACTATTTATGGGTTGACGGGAGGAATACCATTGTACCTAAGTATGATGGAAGATAAGTTGTCTTTAAAAGAAAATATTTGTCGACATCTATTAAAAAGGAATAGCCTCCTTTATGAGGAACCCCTGAATCTACTTTTGCAGGAAGTGCGCACCCCAAATCGATACAATGATATTTTATCGGCTATTGCTAGTGGTGCTACTGAAATGAATAAAATTATGGATAAAGCAAAATTAGAATCAGCAGCAGTCTCCCAATGTTTGACAACGTTGATTGATTTACATATTGTTGAGAAAATCATGCCTTTAACTGAAATAGGCAAGCGAAAACCGATTTATAAAATTAAAGATGGACTATTTCATTTCTGGCATCGATATGTACCTAAGTATCAAAGATTTATTGAATCAGGACGCTTAGAAGCAGTATGGTCAAGAATTGAGGAAGATTTAATTCAGTTCACTTCTTTGGTTTTTGAGGATTTCTGCCGAGAGTGGCTTTTACTTAATAGTTCGATACTTTTACAAGAAGTCGGTGGTTGGTGGGGGAATAATCCGTTGATTAAAAACTCTAAAGCAACAGCAGAGGAGGTCGACATTATTGGTTTAGGCCTTGAGAAGGAAGAACTCGTTATCGGAGAATGTAAGTGGAGAAATGAAAAGACTGATATAGGAATAGGCGAAAAATTAGTAGAGAGATCTAAATTTTTCCCCTATTTAAAAAAGGATCTGTACATTTTTTCAAAGTCTGAATTTACAGAGGGATTGATTTCATATGCTAAAACTCATGGCATTAAATTAGTTAGATTCGAGGAAATGATTAATTCAAAAAAGGAGCAAAAAACATGAAAATTAACCAATCAAGCAAAATCAGCATCATCGTAGAAGCATCAGCTTATGAAGGGGTTAAAAGAATTGCCGAAAAGGTTGCTAAAGATTTTGAAAAAATAATTGGTGTAAGACCAACCATTGGGGAAAGTATTTCTTCGGAAATAAATATCATTTTTGCAACATTAGGGAAAAGTGAAATTGTAGATACGCTGGTGGAAGTGGGCAAATTTGACAAATCTCTTATCGAAGGGAAAAATGAAGTTTATGCCATCCAATTTATTGATGGTCAATTGGTGATCATCGGAAGCGATAAGCGCGGAACCATCTATGGGATGTTTGCCTTATCAGAATATATTGGTGTATCACCACTTCATTTCTGGGGCGATGCTGAACCTGAAAGACGTGCTGAAATCGTCATTTATGATGATGTGACAACCATCTCAAAAGAACCATCAATCAAGTATCGAGGCTTCTTCATCAATGACGAATGGCCATGCTTCGGGAATTGGACCATGAATCATTTCGGAGGTTTCACAGCTGAAATGTATGATCATGTTTTTGAACTTCTGCTCAGACTAAAAGGAAATTACATGTGGCCTGCCATGTGGACCTCGTCATTCCCAGTAGACGGGCCGGGACAGTTAAATGAAGAACTAGCTGACATTTATGGCGTTGTAATGGGGAAATCACATCATGAACCGATGTTACGTGCTAGTGAGGAATGGAATATTTATAATGGTCCTGATAGCGAATATGGTGAGGATTGGTGCTACTTTACCAATAAGGAAGGGTTAAATAAGTATTGGGAAGATGGCGTTAAGCGAAGTGGAAAATTCGAAAAAATCACCATGCTTGGGATGCGTGGTGAGCGGGATAGCCAAATTCTAGGTAGTGATGCGACTCTCAAAGATAATATCGATTTGTTAAAGGATGTTATTATTAATCAGCGTGCGATTTTAAATGCGTATGGGAATCCTGATAATCCGCAGATGCTGGCCATTTATAAAGAGGTTGAAGCATATTTTTACGGAGATGAACAGACGGAGGGCTTGAAAGACTGGGGCGGGCTTGATGATGTGATTTGCATGTTCTGTGAGGATAACTTTGGCTTTGTGAGGACGTTGCCGAATGAGGAATTGGGAGATCGTCGATACGGGATGTATTATCATTTCGATTATCATGGTGGCCCTATTTCTTATGAATGGATGCCATCGACAAGCTATGAGCGCACATGGGAGCAAATGTCTACAGCTTATGATTATGGCGTCCGTGATGTGTGGATTGTCAATGTGGGTGATTTGAAATTTAACGAAGTGCCCCTTCAGTATTTTATGGATTTAGCCTATGACTTTGAAACTTGGGGAACATCTGCGCCGAATTCAATCGGAAAATACACTAGCCAGTGGGTAGAAAAAACTTTCCCAACTGTTGATGAAGAAATTCAAACAGAAATCGGTGAAGTATTGCAAACCTATATTAAAATGAATGCCATGCGCCGACCTGAGGCACTAAACGCCTCTATTTACCATCCTGCTCATTATTATGAAGCAGATCGCATGCTAATCTTAACAGATATCATTACTGGAAAAAATGAGAAAATTTATGCTGCGTTAACCGGAAAAGCGAAAGAAGCCTATTACAGTATGATTGGGTTGCCAGCCGCAGTAAGCACCAACCTATTACGCATGCACATTTATTCAGCGAAAAATCAGCATTTTGCTAATCAAGGAAAGAAAATTGCCAATAATTTTGCCAACGGTGTGACATTCTGCATTGAAAAAGGACGTGAATTATTCAAGGAATTCTCTGAGTTCAAAGGTGGAAAATGGCGCGGCATGGAGCTAGAAGAGCATATCGGATTTACCACTTGGAATGATGATGGCTATCGCTATCCATTGCGCACATTTGTCGAGCCTGCTCATAAACCTCGCCTTGTGGTTTCTCGCAAAGATGATACGACCATTAAGCACAAAACCTATGGCCCGCCTATGAGTATCACTGTGGAAGATTTCCTTTATGCTGGGGTTACAACCGTCATTTTAGAAATCGCCAACGATGGTATTGAGACGCTGGATTACGTGGTAGAAGGGGATATTCCTGAATGGCTTGAGGTCAATGCGCTGAAAGGAACAGTTGAAGAACAGTTTGAATTGGTTTTGGTATGTCGTCGCCAATTACTCAGTGAGGATATCCAAGAAGTACGTTTATTAATCAAAGATAAAGAGACGACTGTAGCGGTTGACATAAAAGCGAAAGCAGATAAAGCAGGATTACCATCAATGACGCATTTGGAGAAAGCTGGTGTAGTGGTAATGGCTGCGGATAAGTTCTATGAAAAGACTGATGTTGATGCAGGTAGATTTATTCATCTGGAGCGTTACGGACGCAGTGGAGCTGGAATGAAAGTTTATCCGACCGTGGTGAATTTTGATGTTACTGATGAAAAACCAGAGCTAAACTACCAATTTTTCCTTGAGGAAGCAGGGGATTATGTGGTAGAAGTATGGACAACCCCGACCAATCCACTGAGAAACAACACACCGATTCGCTTGGTACTAGGTGGCACAGGAAATACTAATCAAATTGTCACCACAGTGCCAGCAGACTTCGTGCCATTCCATTCAGATCCACGTTGGAGTGCAGGCGTTTTGGATAATATTCGTAAGACGAAAGCTAACATGAATTTTGGCGAAGGTCTACAGATACTGACCATCGGTGCCCTTGAAGCGGGATTGATTCTTGAGAAAATTTTAATTTATCGCCCTGAGAATCCACCGAAAGCTTCTTATTTAGGACCATTGAGCAGTTTTATTATTGAATAGATTTTATAGATGAGGAAGAGTGATCCAAAGGATTGCTCTTTTTTTGAAATTAATGGATGATTTTTGCCGAAAAAATACAAACTTTGTTTGTTTGTCGGACAAAGATAGAAAATGCACTATAATCTTGAAAGAGTTTTCTGCAAAAAATAGTCAATTACAATCGAAAAATGTCCGAAAAAAGAGAGCGAGATTTTCAGTTTAAGCTCAGAATTTTTATTAAAACTCACATATTCAAAAAAAATTATGCATAAACTTTGTTTGTATGCTGGACAAACTTTAAAAAGTGTGATATAATCCGGTGAGAGCTTTCAAAGAAAGGCTTAATATACATATCTAAAAACACCCGAAAAAACGGGTAAAACTTAGGAGGAAGAAACATGAAAAAAAGAAGTTTACTTTTATTAGGTCTGGCGTTTGTATTTGGTTTAATGCTAACTGCCTGTGGAGATGAAGGTGGAAGTAGAGGCAGTGCAGGAACAAGGACTGATAGTGAAGGTCGTACTATTATTAACGGTCGTGCATTTACACATGAGGTGCCGAATGCTGCTGCGCTATTTATGCATTTACATCCTGAATTCGCTGAGGATTTCTATTTCGATTTCACAATTATTTCAGATCAGGACAACGCTTACAGCATTGCACTTGACCCAGCTTTATCTGGTGGTGGTGTAGATATGCCACATATTTTCACAGCTGAATCTGCATTTGTTTTACGTTATACGCAAGGAACAATGGCGAATTATGCAATGCCTTATTCTAATTTAATTCCAGATCTAGATGCTAGAATTGCAGAAGCAGGAATTGCACCATTTACGGTAGAGATTGGGTCTCGTGGAAATGATGGCGTTGTAGGTTTAGCATTCCAATCAACTGGAGGTGCGATGATTTACCGTCGTTCTATCGCTCAGGAAGTATTTGGAACAGACGATCCAGCTGAAATTGCTAGAATCACTGGTGCAAATGGATGGGACAGCTTCTTGGATGCTGCTCGTGAATTAGAAGCTGCTGGTTATGCAGCAGTGGTTGGTGCTGGTGACTTATGGCAAGCAATCCGCACAACTGGTAGTCCATGGGTTGTTGATGGAGAATTGGTGATTGATCCTGCACGTGCACAAATGATGCAATTACATCGTGCATTGTACCAAGAAAATTTGATGATTGATGCTGGTGCTTGGTCTGCTGACTGGAATGCGGCAATGGGTGGCGTATCAGAGCGTGAAGTATTTGCATTCTTTGGTCCAGCTTGGTTAATTAATCACGTAATGGTTGATCATGTAGGAGATACCTATGGTGATTGGGCAGTAGCAGTACCACCAGCAGGATTTTTCTGGGGTGGAACTTGGACAGTAGTAAACAATGATACGCCTGAGGAACTCCATGAAGTTTTAGGTGCATTTCTTGAATGGTTAACATTGGATACAACGCCAAATGGTTTCCAATATAAGTTTGCTAATGGAATCTTTACAACAGCTTTATATGAAGCAGGTATTATTAGTGCACAACCTAATATCACGAAAGATGTTGTTGCATCTTCTGTGGTAATGAATATTGCTGATGGACATGTGTCATTACTAGGTGGTCAGGATATGTTTGCAACATTTGCGCCAGCAGCTTCTTATGCGACAGGTGCAGCATTAACTGAATATGACATTCAAATCAATGATTGGTTTTTAGATCAGTCTGAGCAGTTCGCCATTGGTGAAAAAGACTTAGAAGAAGCACTTCACGACTTCAAACGAATGGTAGCTGATAACACGAATATCACTGTTAATTTTGACTAAGTTGAAGTAAATTTAAGAATAAAGCCAGAGACTACATTTCTTGTAGGATCTGGCTACTGTTCTTTTTATAGTTAATGAGAAGCGTTTTAAAAATTATGGAGGTGAGAACCGTGAAAAAAAAGAAATTAAAAAATAAATATGCGAAATATGGCTATCTTTTCTCATTGCCATTTATTATCACATTCTTATTATTTACCTTATATCCAATTGTCTATACATTTATGCTTAGTTTCTCGGATTTACAAGGTGTAGCAACTGGTAATATTAATATTTTATCGAATCCTTTTGAAAATTATATTGATATGCTAAACAATCAAACTTTCAGAACATCTTTGCAGAATACAGTGGTGCTTTGGATTGTAAACTTTATCCCTCAAATTGTCTTGGCAACTGTACTTGCGGCTTGGTTTACTAATAAGCGTTTAAATATTAAGCGTTCTGGTTTATTCAAAACATTATTTTATATGCCAAATATTATTACTGCAGCTTCAATTGCGATTCTTTTTGGTGCTTTGTTTGGAGCTCCAACAGGGCCATTAAATGATATTTTTGTTCGTTTAGGATTTATTGATTCGCCTGTGCATTGGTTTAGAAATCCGACGACTGCTCGTGGTGTTGTGGCGTTTATTCAGTTTTGGATGTGGTATGGATCGACTATGATTGTCATGATAGCGGGTATTAATGGAATAAACCCAGCACTATTTGAGGCTGCGGCAATTGATGGTGCAAATGGTGTGCAAACATTCTTCAAAGTGACATTACCACAATTAAAACCGATTGTGTTATTTACATTGGTTGTAAGTTTTATCGGTGGAATGCAGATGTTTGATATTCCGATGTTACTTGTTGATCGAAGTGGTCCTGACAATGCAACACTAACTGCATCGGTTTTCATTTTTAATCAAGCATTTGGTGGTGCAAGGATGTGGAATCGAGCGGCAACTGCGAGTATGATTTTATTTGTAGTATGTGCTATTATTGCTGGTGGTTTGTTCTTTATCTTCCGTGATAAAGATGCTATTGCAATTGAAAAAGCTAAGAAAAAAGGTATGAAGGCTTTAAAGGAGGGTAATGTTTGATGAAAAAATTTAAAATTGGAAAATTTATCTTATATCTATTTTTAATTATGTTAGCTCTTCTTTCAATTTTGCCTTTCTTTGTTATGTTTATCAACGCAACAAGAAGTACACCTCAAATTCAAAGACAGGCTCTTTCATTTATTCCAGGCTCAAGTTTAGTTCATAATTGGCGATATTTAATGGTGGGTGCATTTGATCCATTCATCGGATTCCAAAATTCGTTTATTATTTCTACTGGAGCAACCCTCTTAGCAGTTTACTTTTCGTCTTTAACGGCTTATGGAATTGTGGCTTATGATTGGAAATTTAAAAAGCTATTCTTTGGACTAATTATGACAATTTTGATGATTCCAGCGACTGTCTCTGTTATTGGATTCTTTCAATTCATGTGGCAAATTGGATTAAATAATAATTTTATTCCTCTCATTATTCCTGCTATTGCCTCTCCTGGAGTTGTCTTCTTTATGAAGCAATATTTGCAAGCAACCCTTTCTATTGAAATGGTTGAAGCAGCGAGGATTGATGGTTCAAGTGAACTTGCAACGTTTAACAAAATCGTATTACCAATTATGAAGCCAGCAATTGCAACACAGGCTATTTTCATCATGGTTGGAACATGGAATCAACTATTCTTACCGATGGTTCTGCTTTCTGGAAGGCGACAAATGTGGACTATGCCAATCATGGTATCACAACTCCAAGGAAACATTTATGATACAGAATTCGGTGCTGTCTGGTTAGGACTGAGTTTAACAGTTTTACCATTATTCGCTGTTTATGCTTTCCTCTCAAAATACATTATCGCTGGGGTTGCCCTTGGTGGGGTAAAGGAATAATCATTTCGGAAATTTCTAAGGAATTGTGCAGCTTGTGCAATTCCTTTTTATTCCGAAAATAGTTCCTAGCTTTTCATCTGTTGTACTTATTTTTATCTTCTTCCATAAAGATAGACTGGACGGTGTTTTTCAAAATGAAAAACTGTTGCGAACGGATTGTTTGAATTCCTGAACACTATGTTTGAACCCAGTTGTAAAGTCTAATTTGAAATACTCTTGAATGGTCATATCAAATGCTCGAATTGCTTTTAAGTGAACTGAAACCCTTGCTGATTTGTATTAATTTTTCAACCCATTCCCTCACTATCATATCAGTGTTACATTCTCATTTTTGGGATCCTTTTAAGCGAAAAATCTACTCAAAAAAACACACAAAAAAGCAACGAATAAGTTATTTTCAAAATCTTGACAAATGACAAAAGTTGCGATAAAATGACAGTATAGGTATTGAGGTGGAGTATAGGATGGAAAAGGTGGATTTTCATATTGGAATTATGGACGATAAACAAGTTTGGATAGATAAGATGAAGAATATACTAGCTTCATTAAATGATTTTAAAATGACTGAGCATATTAATTTTATTTTCTGTGAATTTCTTTCAGGAGCTGAGTTTTTTGATAATGAAGAAAGCAAAAAGTGCCAGTTGTTATTACTTGATTATAAAATGCCAGAAATGGATGGCCTAGAAGTGGCTCGTGAGATAGAGAGACGAAATTTGAGAACGAAAATTATTTTCATGTCTGATTTAATTAATGTAGAACGTGTCTCAATGCAAGCCAATGCCATTGACTCTGTGATCGGTTTTTTCAAAAAGAATGATCCTGAAGACAGTGTCCTTTATCAAATAAAAGGTGGCATCAAGAAGATTTTAGATATACATTATATAGAATTAGATTATTATGATTGGGAATATGATGAGGAAAAGCAAAAGAATGTCAGGGCTTGGAAAAGCACATTCATTGATGGTAAAAAAATCGAAATTATTGAAAGCAGTAATAAGGAGTCTATTCTTTATATGAGAGATGGAAGTTGGTTTTCAACGGGTAAGCTCTTAAAAAATTGGATAAAAGATTTACAATATTTTGATTTTATGCAGATAAATAAAAGTTTGGCTGTAAATTTAAAATATGTACTTAAAACAGACAGCAAAACAATTGATTTAATCAATAAAAAATCTCTGAAACTATCCAGAATGCATAAAAAAGAATTTGAAGAAAAATATAAAGCGTATCAGATACGAAAGTTGGAGAAGTAAATGATAGCAGTCCAGTATTTATTAGTTTTTATCATGATTTATTTGATCATGCTTCACTTTTTGAATTTTGAACAACAACGTCCTGTGAAGTGGTTAAACATTGCTATCTTCATTATTTTGAGTATTGTTGATGTTTTTAGGCAACTCCACTATGGTTATCAACCAACTCGAAATTATGATGTACTCTTAATGCTCCCACCAATATTTATCTCTACATTTTACATGTTAAACATTTTTAAGTCGTTACGAGTTTGGCTAGCGATTGGTATTTCGTTCTTTATTATCATATTTATGAGCAATGTTGCAACAAGTTTTATATTTGAGTTGGCTGGATTAGAAGTAGTGTTATTACATTCCTATGGCTTTTACAATGCTATCAGTGCATTATCAACATTAACCTTAGTGTTAATTTTGCATCTGCTAATGAAAGTATTCGATTGGAAAATTGATGTTTATGCTCTTGGCAAATTCGAAGCAATCTTATTGGTAATATTCTTCTATATTTCTGGATTTTTTATTAGTGCAATGCGATCATCAGAAATAAATTTACTGATGAATATTTTAACACTTATTGGAGGCACACTTGGTATTGGTTTAGCTATATACGCCTTAGTTCAGAGAAGCAAGACAAGAGAGATTATAAGACGTGAAGAACAACAAGTTTCACTTTTCTATGAACAAGAACAAAATTATCAAAGGTTACAAAAGAAAAATGAAGCAATTATAGAGTTCAAGCACGATGCTGATATTGAACTATTTGTTTTAGAGACGTTGTTAAAAAATGGTGATGTTGAAGACGCTCAAGAGTATCTAAGAAAAATGAGAGGGGCAACAAAAGAAATTGATGATACGGTTGGACAAGATACTGGTTCTAAGGTAACAAATGCAATATGGTATGCTTTGACAAATGATGAGCGATATACGACTCTTATTGCAATTTGGTTGGGAAAAATGCCAGCGTTAACTTCCATTGACAGTAGAGATATGGTGCTCTTGTTTTCAAATTTATTAAATAATGCATTTGAAGCTGCAGTTCAGTCTATGAGTGAGAAATATGTTCATGTGGAAATAGATATGGAAAAGACTGGATTTTCTATGGAGATTAAGAATAGTTTTAGCGGAAAGGTAAAACAGACAATTACTGGTGATTTTATGACGACTAAGGATGATAAAGAAAAGCATGGAATTGGTACAAAAACTATTAAGAAAATAGTTGAAAAATATAATGGTGTGGTTAAATTTTCTTATTCAGATATTGACTTTACTGTTTTTGTTGCCTTTAGAGATGCTGTTTCTCAGAAAAATAAAGAATGAATAGGTTGTTTTGTGTCAGGATTTTCTCGAATGGTGCATTTCACTCCAAAAAAGGTCACTTTACTCCAAACCTATTGAATTTTGTTTTCGTTTCCTGTAGACTTATGTTATAACAAAAAGATTCATGTCAAAGTTATGGTGGTGAGTGAAATGGATAATATTTCAAAAAACATTATGAATTTATTTCCATGGTTATGGTCGTAAAATTGAAGACTTAATCTAAAGTTACAAACTTGTTTGTTTAGGAAATTGAGCAGACGAAAAAGGAATAAAATTAGAAAGCCCAGAAGGCGAAAAAGGAGAGGTTAATATGAAAAAAGGTTTAAAGAAAATAATAATTGGGTTAATTGTAGCTATGACTATGATGCCGATTACCGCTTATGCATGTACTACGTGTGATTGGAGTGAATGGTGGAACGTTTCAAGAGCTATGACTGCTCCTTCTCGAACAACTCATGGACAATGGAGGAGCCGAAGTTTTAGGCATGATAATGTTCCTATACTTAGTTGGACTGCTGATGCACAAACTAGGGTAACCTCTGATACACTAACACGACCAGTTGCAATTTCAAATGGGCAAAGAATTACTGGAACCAGAGGAGGGACTGCGACAAGTAGCACTCGATGGCGTCAAACAGGTGGAAATACAACTGGCTGGGATTTTACTAACTAACTAGAAGGAATGTGTTTCCTTCTTTTCTTTTTTTAAATATTGTTTGAGACTAAGGAGTGTTAAGATTTGAAAAAAATTATTAGTATTTTATTTGCTGCTCAATTCCTGACTCTATCTATCTATTATTTGTTTTATTTGGGACACGCGAACTTTTATGATTTGATTTGGGAGGATAGAACTCCTGTTTTTTTTGGATTTGAGGATGATATAAGTAGTTTTGAATTTCTCTTAGATGTACTTGAATATCATGACGTGATTATTTCAAGGAATGTCTATCCTAATGACGAAATCGTAATTATTTATACAAGCGATGTCACTCTTGATGGTCGTGCCCAGCTCATTTTGGGTAGATATCCCGCTGCTGATACGGAAGAGTTCGTGAGTACAATAGAAACTAATGAAGAAAATCAAGTGGGATTGCTATATAGTATTATCTCAGGATACACAGTCATTGTTGCACATATTAATAATCCACAAAATTTTGGTCTAGATGGTATTTATCATATAAATACCATGGATTGGGAAGTTCTTAGAACTCTTGAAAATGAAGTGAGAATGCACGTATCTGATATGTATATTTTTACTGATGCTCCAACAGGGCGATTTGAACGAGTATTTTTGAGGTTCTTTTTAATTCCTAATTCGGGTGGAATATTTAGAGCTTTGGAATTTGCTTTGATTTTTCCAATGATTACTATTTGCTTGATTACTTCACTAGCTCAATATACTTTCGGAAAGATTAAGAATAATATGATTCTATATTTCCATGGATTTTCTAAAGCAAAAATTTCCAAATTGATTACTTTAGAAGTTTCTAAAATATTTGTATTGAGCGCAGCTATTTCTTATATGTTGATAATGTTTTATGCGATTATTAGCAATCAAGCCTTTTTGTTGAGGCAGTTCACAAGTTTTTATGTAGTATTCTTCCTCATCAGTTATGCTTTTTATTTATTTTTTGTAAATTTCCTTATGTTGATTATGCTAAATAAAACAGGAAGTACAGTGACACTTAAAGGAAAGAAAGTACAAATTAAAGTTCAAGGATTCAATCACTTTATTAAAATAGCTTCCAGTATTGGATTTTTACTGACTATATATCTAATAGTGATTAATTTTCAGCAACTTAGACCACGTCTTAATGCTAGTGTTTATTGGAGTCAAGCTGAAAATGTTTATCGAATCACAGTCAATAATCACTCCTTAAATGATTTATCACGTTTCGATGAGCAGAAGAGTGCTTTTTATCAAGATTTAGCCACCTATCATAATGGATTTGTGATGGATATAGGACCGATCCAAACCATAGATCATTGGGAGAGCTGGGGGTTTCCCGACGATGAGTTGCATATACTTGACAGGCTAGACAATATAAGAATTGATGCGAATTTTTTAAGAATCAACCCCATTTATGACTCTCAAGGTGAAGCTGTCTATGATCAGTTACTATTAGGAGATTATACAATTAATCTTTTGATTCCGGAAAGATTTTTATCTTATACTCAAGATATCTATGATAGTTTTTATGAGGAGCTTAGGTGGTGGAATGAAACTATGTTGATTGATGCTAGCCAAGAAACAAAACTGAATATTATTTATGTTCCAAATGGTCAATATTATTTTTCTTTTAATAATAGGATAAGAATTGAAGAGGGAAACAGAATCAAGGATCCTATTGTACAAATTTACCACGGAAGAGTCACTGATACCTTTCACATTCCATTTGCGGTGAGTCACAGTCTTTATTTTATCGCTGAAACTAATCAACCATTTTCCGAGATTCAACCACTGATATATCGGCATGGCCTAGAATCGGAAATTCAAAGAGTGGAGGCTATTTATGATCAAAATAGACATGAAATTCGAAATATGCAGGAACATCATCAACGATTATTAATACTAACGATTTTACTATTTATTGCTAATATCACAATAGCTTACAATTTAATTTCCAACTATTTTGAAGCTCATAAGTTTGAAATTTTTTTGAAATCAAAATTTGGATGGACTATCTTTAAGCAAAATGAAGATTTTTTACTGATCTATTTCGCTTATAGTATTCCCCTTATATTTGTTATGTCGTGGTGGATAAATTGGCTGATTTTATTGGTGGGAGTAATTGTGCTAGTAATAGAGATAACTGCCATGCTATTATTCCAACAGCGATTACTCAAAAAATCATTTGCAGAAATCATGAAAGGAGAGCGGTAGGATGTTAGAGGCAGTGAATATTACAAAGGCATACAATAATGAAGCGGTTGTTTCAGATTTTAATTTAAAGATTGAAAAGGGGGATTTTATCGCTATAACGGGTGAATCTGGGAAAGGGAAAACGACGATTTTGAATATGTTGGGATTTTTGGAGAAGCCTGATTTTGGAGAAGTGATTGTTGAAGGGGTTGTGAACTTGAATCGCAAAGAAGTGATGATGGCGCAACGACATAAATTCGGTTATTTGTTTCAAAATTATGCTTTAATTGAGAATGAAACGGTTGAGACGAATTTGAAAATTGCCCTTGAATACCGCAAGGGTATAAACGGTCAAAAGACCGTTGATAAGAAGTCATTGATGAAAGAGGCGTTGTATTTTGTGAATTTGAATGCAGCGACTTTGAAGAAGAAAATTTATCAGCTGTCTGGTGGTGAACAACAGCGTGTAGCCATCGCGCGTTTGTGGTTGAAGGAATCAGATTATGTGTTTGCGGACGAGCCGACGGGGAATTTGGATACAAAGAATCGTGATGTGGTGTTTGAGTTGTTGAAAAAGTTGAATGAAATGGGGAAGGCTGTTGTTTATGTCACTCATGATTTAGAGCTAGCGGAAAAAGCTGATAGATGGGTAAAATTGTAATAAAATCGTGAAACCTGCCATTGCAACACAAGCGATTTTTATTATGGTTGGAACTTGGAATCAATTATTTTTACCACTTGTACTACTTAATAGACAAGATTTGTTTACCATGCCAATCATGGTAAGTTTGTTGCATGGAAATATTTATCAGAGAGAATTAGGCTCTATTTGGTTAGGTCTCTCACTGACAGTTTTACCATTGTTTGTTGTTTATGCATTCCTCTCAAAATACATCATCGCTGGGGTTGCCCTTGGTGGAGTGAAGGAATAGCTAATCTATAAACTTCTAAGGAATTGTGCAATTTGTGCAGTTCCTTTTTTTGGCTTTGCGACAGGCATCACTTTTTCTTGCAAAAAGAGAGAAAATCGGCTATACTATTAATAACAGTCACATCAATCGAAAGAGGTGTAATAATCATGACGAAAAGCAAAGTACCAAAAGCTCTCCCTATTGGCGTTGAAAACTTTGAAGCCATGATCGAGCAGAATTATTATTATGTGGATAAGACTTTAATGATCAAGGAGTTACTAGATAAACAGGGATATGTCCATGTCTTTACTCGCCCTCGCAGGTTCGGGAAGTCGTTAACTATCAGCATGCTGCAGCACTTTTTCGAGAATTCAAAGAAAGATAAAGCTCATTTGTTTGCGGGTTTAAAGATCACAGAGGTAGGAGATGAGTATTTAGAACATCAAAATAGATATCCTGTTATTAAGTTGATTTTAAAAGGGGCAGAAGGAGCGAACTTTGAATCTGCTTATCGGATGTTGAAAATGGAAATTGCTAGAGAATTCGGTCGACACCGCTATTTGTTAATAAGCGATAAAATAGAAGCGGAACAAAAGCAAATTTATCAAAGTATCATTGAACAATCAGCTAACCAAGAAACATTACAAGGTAGCCTTTTGTTTTTATCCCAATGCTTAGCGAGCCATCACGATGAAAAAGTCATTATTTTAATAGATGAGTATGATGTTCCACTTGAGAAAGCTTTTTTTGCTAAGAACAACTATTATGATGAAATGGCTGGATTTATTCGTGCGTTTTTTGGTGATGCGTTAAAAACCAATGATTCTCTATATTTTTCAATCATTACAGGTTGTTTGCGTGTCAACAAGGAGAGTATTTTTACAGGGGTTAACAATTTAAACATCATTTCAATTTTAACAGATAGTTACGGCGAATATTTCGGTTTCACACAACCAGAAGTAGATGAAATGTTAAAGTATTATGGCATCCCTGAAAGAGGCGAGCAAATGCGTGATTGGTACAACGGTTATCAATTTGGTGAAACCATTGTTTATAACCCGTGGAGTAGTCTTCATTATATGACAGATATTCTTTATGGAAAAATGTACTTACCACGTCCACATTGGTCGAATACAAGTTCTAATAGTATTATCCGTCAATTGATTAACATTGCTGATGACGACACTAGAGATGAAATAGAGTTACTCATTGGGGGTGAGAGCATTACAAAGCCGATTTTAGAAGATACAGTTTATGCTGATATTACGAAAGATATGGATAACTTATGGAGTTTCTTATTTTTCACAGGTTATTTGAAGAAAGTGGGGAAGGAGTTAATAGAAGAAACTGTCCATTTGGAGATGAAAATCCCGAACCGAGAGGTACGATATATTTACACACGCCATATTCGTGAATGGTTTAATGAACGGATTAAAGAAACAGATATGACAAATCTATATACGGCTGTTGTTGAACAAAATATTGAAATTTTTCAAGATGAAATTATCAATATGCTAGGAGAATCTATTAGTTACATGGATAGCCATGAAAATTTCTACCATGGATTTTTAACGGGGATTTTGCGTGGAATGAAAGGTTATCGTGCTATTTCAAATCGTGAATCAGGAAATGGGCGAGGAGATATTTTTATTAAGCCAAGAGACTTGCGAAAGTCAGCGGTTATCATAGAAATCAAAGTCGCCAAAAAGCCTCAAGACTTAGAAAAAGAATGTCTTTTGGCATTGGCGCAAATTGAAGAGAAGAAATATATAGATGAACTTACTTACGAAGGTTATACTGAAATCATTAAATATGGCATGGCTTTTTATGGGAAGATGTGTGTGATTAAGAAAGTATAATTTATGATGTTTCTTTTTCACGCGATTTTTAAGCACCTCGCTTTCAAGTTTTTTACTTTACTTGATTTCAAGGTGCTTTTCTATTTGACTTTTTATTGTCGATATTGTTGATAGATAAATTCATATCCGGGTACATATGTTTTAAACACATAACCATGCTCTTGCAAAAATGCAATGATTGCTGGTAGTGCTTCCACAGTTCGCTGATATTCATGGAGCACAATCACCAATTCTGGTGGAAAATCTAATAGTCTAACTTGGTGAACAACTTGTTCATAAACATCTTGAGCACTATGATTAATATACCAATCTTTTGGGTCAATGTTCCAATCAATACATTTTAGACCTGCATCTTGCACAGCTTCGGCATGCCCTGATCCAGGGCGAAATCCAGTGACCATCCCATATGCTGCTCGACAAAGATAAGTATGATGGTCTGTTAAATCATAAATCAATTCTTGAAGCTCAAGCATCTCAGCTACAAACCTGTCAGCTGCACCACTTCCCACATATAAATGATCATGATCATGCGTCATTGTATGCAAGCCGATATAATGTCCTTCTTCCAATATCCTTTTTAACCAAGCTTGTGAATCCGGTAATCTATTGACAATCCGATCTCCCCATAAGAAAAAGATTGCTGGAACATCTTCCTCATACAAAACATCCAAAAGAGCTAATGTAAAATCAGTTGGTCCATCATCAATGGTTAAAAAAGCAACTCGCTCTGGTTGTTCATTCGCTACCACCTGCCCTTCATACTCATCAATATCGTCTTCAGACATATCAATTTCTTCTGATTCAACATCATCAACAAGCGGAGCTGTTTCATCAAATGGTTCCTCAATCACAATTTCATCAGCCAGCTGCTCATATTCTAAGCTAGTGCGTGTACTAGTACAACCACTAAGTATAATTAGTATGACCCCTATATGACAAAGTATTATAAACCTTAAAAGGTTGCAATCTAATCTACATTTATTTTTCACCATCGTTTACCATCTCCTGCAAGATATAAAGAGTATTATCATAACATCAAATCAATAAAACTGTCAAGATTTATCAAAAAATATATAGTGTAATCACATAAAAATGACTAACACATTATCATCGGTTTTGCTGAATTTGAAGAAAATGGGACAGTTTGATAGTCAAAGTCTTTGAAAACTGTCTCAAACTCACCCAATTTGAGAGAAACGAGACAATTCCACTGTTTGACCTACGAACTGTCTTAAATCAGCTGATTAGCGGTTATCCTATAAAAATACACACAAATACAAAACTACTACTACGGGTATTCCATCTTTTATTTTCTCTCTGGATGGGAGAGGTTTATTGCTTATTATGCCCAAAATGGTGATACATTAGTATTTTCATGAAAATTTCAAAGAATTGTATGGAAAATAGTATGTTATGTTATTTGTGCAGTTCCTTTTTTTTCATGGTTGTGTTACAATAAAAGAATAAAGTTTGAAGTGAGGTAATACCATGGCAGTTAGTTATGTAGAGTCATTATATCAACAAATTGAGAAAAATCTGAAAGTGAAGAGTAAGCAAATTGAGTCAGTGTTGACGATGCTTAAGGAAGGGTCGACCGTGCCATTTATCGCGCGTTATCGTAAGGAAGCAACTGGTGGACTGGATGAGGATCAAATTCGCGAAATCAGCAAGGCTTATGAATATGGGGTGAATTTAGAAGAACGTAAGCTTGATGTTATTCGTTTGATTACAGAAAAAGGCATGATGACACCTGAGCTAGAAGCTGATATTAAAAAAGCACAAAAGCTAACTGAAGTAGAAGATTTGTATCGACCGTTTAAAGAAAAGAAAAAAACACGTGCAACAGAAGCCAAGCGCAAAGGGCTTGAACCGCTTGCGATGTTTTTGCTTGAATACGGCGATGAAGATGTTGTTACCAAGGCATCAGAATTTTTGAATGAAGAAGTTGAAACAGCAGAACTTGCCCTTGCCGGTGCCATGGACATTGTAGCTGAAATTGTGGCAGATGACCCTGAATTCAGAAAGTTCGTCAGACATCAGACAGTGAAATCAGGTAAGTTGATTGCAAAAGTTAAAGATGAGTCTTTGGATGAAAAGGACGTTTATAAGCAATACTATGAATATGAGTCCCTAATCAGCAGGGTTGCCAACCATCAAGTTCTTGCGATGAATCGGGCAGAATCAGCAAAAGTTATCCGCGTGAGCATTGTAGAAGAAGCTGATTTTATCGTTGGTCGTTTAAAAGAAAAATTTATTGCTGAGGAGGATTCGACGACTGCGAAATACGTTGAACTTGCCATTGAAGATGGTTATAAGCGATTGATTAAACCTTCTATTGAACGGGAAATCCGTGCAGAGTTAAAAGAGAAAGCTGAAATTCAGGCGATCCATATTTTTTCGGAAAACCTGCGTCAATTATTACTCCAACCACCGATGAAGGATCGCGTGGTGCTAGGGGTCGATCCAGCATTTAGAACGGGCTGTAAACTAGCAGTTGTTAGTCCAACAGGGGCTGTTTTGGATATTGGTGTGATTTATCCCCATGAGGCGTCAATTGGTGCAAGACCGAATCCTGCAAAGGTGGCTGATGCTAAGAAAAAGGTTGAAGCTTTGATCAAAAAGCACGGTGTCGAGATTGTTTCCATCGGGAATGGGACAGCTAGTCGTGAGACAGAGGCGTTTATTGCTGATATATTGCGCGGGATTGATGCTGATGTGAAATATGTCATTACCAATGAAGCGGGTGCATCTGTTTATTCGGCAGGTTCAGTGGCGCAAAAGGAATTTCCTGATTTTGCCGTTGAGGAAAGATCTGCTGTTTCCATCGCACGTAGGTTGCAAGATCCGTTGGCAGAATTGGTTAAAATCGATCCGAAATCCATCGGGGTTGGTCAGTATCAGCATGATGTGAATGCTAAGGCACTTGATGAGTCATTGGATTTTGTTGTTGAAACAGCTGTTAACCGTGTTGGTGTGAATTTGAATACGGCATCGCCATCTTTGTTGACGCATGTGGCAGGTTTAAATGCAACCATTGCTGAAAATGTGGTGGCTTATCGTGATGAAATTGGAAAATTCACTAACCGCAAGCAGGTTCAAAAGGTAAAGCGTCTTGGTGGGAAAACTTATGAACAAGCCATTGGCTTTTTGCGAATTCCTGATGGTGACAACCCACTTGACATTACGCCAATTCACCCTGAAAGCTATGGGGTAGCGGAGGCAGTGATGAACAAGTTAGGTGTAACAGTCGCTGACCTAGGTAGCGAAGTGATGAAAACAGCTGTTGATGGTGCCAATAAATCAAAATTAGCAGCAGAATTAGAAACAGATGAATTTACTATTGCAGATGTGTTATCAGCATTGGTAAGTCCAAATCGCGACTTGCGTGATGAATTAGATGCGCCAATTTTAAGAAGTGATATCTTGAAATTAGAGGACATTGCCCCAGGGATGGAGCTTGAGGGTGTGGTGCGTAACATTGTTGATTTTGGTGCATTCATTGATTGTGGGCTTAAAAATGATGGTTTGGTTCACTTGTCTCAGTTAAAAAAAGGCTTCGTAAAACACCCGCTTGACGTTCTTAGCGTAGGTGACGTTGTAACAGTATGGGTTAAAGCAGTTGACATGAAGCGTGATCGTCTAGGACTTACCATGATCGCGCCTAAAAAGTAGGTGATGGAAAAATGAATGAAGAAAACCAAATGCATGAACAACACCAAATGCATGAACAACACCCGAAACAACCAAGAAGAGTTATCAATTGGGTGGTTGTTGTAGTCGCCTCAATTCTGACATTTACTGCTGGAATTGTAGCTACTTACACCGTGATGGAACTTGTTCAATCAAGCACGGTGAGAAATTTGAGTCTAGATGGTGAACAATTTGATGATTTTTTAATGGTTTTAAGCGAATTGCAAAATAACCATTACTTTTTCGATGAAGATAATGATTTAATTCGTGGTGCCATTGATGGGATGATTGCAGCGACAGGCGATTCCTATAGCAATTTTTTCACCTTGTCTGACTTTGAGGGGGCGATGGGGCATTTGCGTGAAAGTTTTTATGGAATAGGGGCAGAAGTCGCCACCATTAACGGTAATGTGACCATTGTGACCCCTATGCCAGGCTCTCCAGCAGAGTCTTATGGCGTTCTGCCTGGTGATGTCGTTTTGTCAGTTGACGGTGTCGATGTGAGCGATGAGAATCAGCGGGAAGTCGTTGATCGCATTCGTGGTGAATATGGGACTGTGGTCACCCTTGGGATTTTACGTGCGGGAACAGACTTTCTCTACATTGAGGTGACTCGCGGACGCATTTTGAATGAAACGGTGACCACTGACATTTTTGAAACAGATGGAAGGACCATTGGCTTTGTTAGGGTATCGACCTTTGGAGAAGCCACTTTGCGAGATTTTAGATATGCCATTGAAGAATTGGATGACTATGGTATTGATGGTTTAATTGTCGACCTACGAAATAATGCTGGCGGGTATTTAAATGCTGTCAACGGCATGGTGAGCTATTTACTTCCAAGTGGATTGACAATCACCTCTGCTGTTGATCGAGATGGCAATGCAACTGTTCATACAACTCGTGGTGATTCTGAACCTAGATTAGATGTGGAGATTGTCACATTAATTAACGGTGGAAGTGCATCAGCTTCGGAAATTTTTGCAGCAGCGATGATTGAATCTGGTGGTTTTGAAGTCATGGGAACCACATCTTTCGGAAAAGGGACAGTCCAGCAGTCTCGCCCAATCAGAGATGATAGCATGTTACAATTGACCATTCAAGCGTGGTTGACACCTGATGGGAATTTAATCGAAGGCTATGGTGTTGAACCTACCATCTATGTAGAAGCTTCAGAATTTTTAAGTATTTTCCAAATCAATCTAAGTGGGGAAGATTTATTAGAATATGACATGGTTCACAACGGTATCATGAGTGCCCAGCAAATTCTAGAAGTATTGGGGTATGAAGTCGCACGAACAGATGGCTATTTTGACGCATCAACTGTCCGTGCCGTTGAAGCCTTTCAAGCTGAAAATGACTTAGAGGTGACGGGTGCTATAGATAGTTTAACTGCTAGTGCGCTATCAATGGCACATCGCGATAAAGCGAGAAATCCTGTCTATGATGCACAAATTCAAGCAGCGATTGAATGGTTTAATAACTAGTAATAATTTGAAGAGAAATGGGCAAACTTTAGGTGAAAGCTCATTTCTTTTTGTTTTCTTCGTCTTTGCTGTCGTAAAAAATATTTTTCTTTCCCGAGCCTTGAATTAGGTGGCGAAATGAGATATAATAATTGGCATGTCGTAAAAAATGCTGATGTGACCAAATAAGAAGAAATATGAGTTCTTTATTTTGTTGTCAGTAGGTGAAGATATGAAATTTTTCAAACGACATTGGTTCAAAATGCTGCTCGTGTTACCTTTTACGCCAGTAGTCATGCTAATTTACTCTCTGGATCGATTTTCAGGAATTGATGAGAGGTTGAGGTTTTTACTTGCATTTTTACTGGTGGTCATTAGCTTATTTTTCTTTTTCTTTGGTCTTTACTTTGAACTGAGTAAGGGAAATGTCCAAGATAAAAGAATCAAGTTCAAATTGGGAAATGTTAGGTTTGGGTTCGCTGAGGTTGCAAGAATTATTTTGAGTTTCATATTATTAGCATTTTCGTATCTAGCATTTGATTACGCGACAGTAAGTATGCGAGTTGGCAATGCGATTGATATTATTACGGTTGTGCCTGAGGCACCTATCCAAAAGGGTTATAGTCTGGTCACCATGGCAGATTTTGACATTAGTGATCAAGAAAGTTATGGTCGTATCGGTTTTTTGACACTGGTTGATGAAGTAAAAGAAATGGCAATAGAGGAATTTTTATATCAGCAAAACTTTATTTTAAATCCAGTTTCAACAACTTTTACAACACCACTAGAAATGGTCAATGCATTGTATGATCGTGAAATAGATGCGATGATTATTGGAAGTAATTTTGTGTATGTTTTTGACGAGTTAGAAAGGTTTAGTAATATCAGTTCAGATACACACGTTTTAAGCCAATTTGATATTGAGCTTGAAAGAGCCCAAAGGAATCAACTTAATCCGAGAGAACCTTTCTCAATATTGCTATTAGGTTTGAATCAAAATGACGAAGCATTAACAAGTGGCACCATTAATACGTTTATGTTGTTAACGGTTAACTTGGAAGAATTATCATTTACGATTACCTCGATCCCGCGAGATAGCTATGTTCCGATTCCGTGCTGGGGTGTTAATGATAAGCTATCTCATACAAATGTTGGCGGTCCAGACTGCGCCATCGGTGCCATTGAACATATGTTTGATATGGAAATTCCCTATTATGTCAAGTTAAATTTTACAGGGTTTATGGAGATTATAGACATTTTAGGCGGAATTGAAGTGGATGTGCCTTTTGCTTTTGAAGAGCAAGATTCTGAGCGACGATTTGGAGAAGAATATTTGATTCGGCTTGAAGCGGGATTACAACGCCTTAATGCAGAGGAAGCACTGGCTTTGGCACGCCATCGTGGGAAAACAGGGAATAGTGATATGACGGGGGATGATTTTACCCGTGTGAAGCATCAACAATTGATTTTCCAAGCTATGTTAAGAGAAATGTTGGTTCAAACAGAAGGGATCAATGATGTAGTAGCTTTAATGGAAATTTTAGGTAAAAATGTCGAAACGAATTTAAGTTCTTATGAGATCATGGCTATGGCACAATATTTGTTTGGACTTCTTCAAGGTCGAACAGCTACAGAGATGATCAATGAGGTGCATTTTAGGAACATGGTTATCTTAGGAAACACAACGACAATAGATGTGAGGCATTATGGTCACCTTTGGGTATCATTCCCTTGGCAAGAATACATCATCGAAGCTAGAAGGTTGATGATGATTAATTTAGGATTAGAAAAACCTGAATTTAACTTCACCTTTGAATATGATGGGTTTGGTCAGTTTGAATAGTAAAGAAACACAATGCTACATATAACCCTGAAAGATAATCTCAAATAACCTCGTGCGCCCAGCAAAGGAGTAAAAACATGAGTTATAACAACAATGGATTTAAAAAATTTGTACTATCAATAAGTGGCCTTTTGCTCATCACCTTTTTAGTAAGCTCAGTTTTGTTACTTTCAAGAATAGATGAAGTACTTGGCGGTAGCAGTAGCAATCAAATAAATTCGGAGCCAGATAGGACACCGGAAGAACAACAAATATTTGACAACCTACCTGAATCAACCAAATATCGATTACGTCGAAGTTCTACCGACTATCAGATTGAGCTATTTGAAATTTTGGTTCATGCACATGACTCATTTCAAGAAAACAATACCACTTCAAACTTAGAAGACTATGGTGGTGCGATTGTTAGAAACTTTATTGCTGATTTCTTCACATTGTCTAACAAAGAGTCTCGAACTGATGTAGGTGGACTCCAATTTTTTTCAGAAGATTTAGTGGACAACTTTAAAAACTTTGCTATTGACGATTTCTATTTATATCTCAATCAACATATCACCGCCTTTGGAAGTGAGGCTTTGCCAACGGTATCGTCCACAACAATTTTAGATGTTGGATTTGAGCCTCGCACGATTCCTATTCGCGAAGGTGATGATGAATCGGAAGAAATAACCCTTGTATACAATGAGTTTTGGGAAGTCATTGGACAAGAAATTATGACCATTGTGATCGATGCTCAGTGGAGCTATGAGAGCTCTAGCTTATTATCAATCGAGCAATTTCAAACCACTGCACGGTTCGTGCTAGTCCAATATGAAAATGACGTAAAAATTTATGCCATAGAGCTAGTTCCAGAAGAAGATGAAGGCGAATGGGCGTTCCCAGGATGAGAAATGATAGTAATGTGAAAACAGTTGAACTTTTTGATTCGCTGTTTTCATTTTGCTCTTGACCTTGAAAAAGGCTCGAATTTAGGGTATAATATCTAGGATTATATTTTTTATGATGACATTTAGTTGTTTCAAATCAAAGCTAGAAGCTACTGGCTTCAGCACTATAGAAGGTGAAAGTTATGAAGTTTTTTAAACAACACTGGTTTAAAATACTTATTTTATTGCCGATGATTCCAGTGGGAATTTTAATTTACTTTTTAGATCAATTTACAGGTATTGATAGCTCATTGCGACTTTTGGTGACATTTGTATTAGGCACAGGAGCTTGGGCATTATTCTTTTTAGGATGCACACTAGAATTAGGCAAAGGCAATATTGAGAAAAGGAAAATTCAATTCAACATCAAGAATTTCAAATTTGGAATTGTTGAAATTTTAAGAGTATTATACAGCGTCTTAATCATCGTAGTTTGTTATGGTGCTTCCGTATTAGCCAATACAAGTATGCGTATCTATGATGTTTTGGAAGAAGTTTCAGCACCAGAAGAAGTGACATATGTAGAAATGACCTACAGCTTTGTGACCATGTCTAATTTTAACATTGATGATGTCCGAAATTATGGGCGTGTTGGTATTTTTCCAACAGCTGATGAAGCAACAGAAATTGCAACAGATCAATTTCTTTCTGAACAAGATTTCATCCCGAATTTTATCCCTACAGTATTTGATTCGCCAATAGAAATGATCAATGCTTTATATAACAATGAAATTGATAGTATGATCATTGCAAGCAATTTTGCTCAAGTTTTCAATGACATCGAGCGTTTTGAAGAGATTGAAATGGACACGATGATACTAGATTCCTTCACCATTGAAATCGAAATTGCTGAACGTGCAGATATTGATCCGGGAGAACCTTTTTCAATCTTACTTTTAGGATTAGCTCAAGCCGGACGAAATGATCTGAATGTTACAAGTACCATTAATACTTTTATGTTATTGACAGTCAATCTTGAAAATCTATCCTTTACTATCACTTCTATTCCTCGAGATAGTTTTGTATGGTTTCCAGCTTGGGGACGTAATGAAAGATTGTCAGTTACAAATACGTGGGGAACTAGAGGCGCGATTGAGACTGTTGAGCATCTACTTGATATGGAAATTCCCTATTATGTTAAGATTAATTTTACTGGCTTTATGAGCCTTATTGACACTTTGGGTGGTATCGAAGTTGATGTTCCACATGCTTTTCATGAACAAGACTCACGACTAAGGTTTGGTGAGCATACCATCTATGTGGAAGCTGGCCTACAACGCCTTGATGCTGAAAAAGCTTTAGCATTTGCACGACACAGAAATGCAAGGAATGACACAGGTATCACAGGAGATGATATTACCCGCGTTGGAAATCAACAACTTATCTTTGAAGCCATGTTAAGAGAAATGTTGGCTCAAACAACCAGTATTAATGATGTGCTCGCATTGCTTGAAGCAGGCGGAGAGCACATTGAAACCAATTTAAGAAGACATGAACTTATGACCATTGCTCAATATATGCTTACACTTCTGCAAGGGCGTAGTGGTTCAGAATTGATGGATGAGGTTCATTTTATCAACATGACCATTACAGGAGAACCAGAAGAAATCTTCCTCCATGGGCATAATGCTTGGATATCCCATCCACACTGGTGGGTCATCGAAGAAGCTAGACATCGAATGCGAGTTAATTTAGGATTAGAGCGACCAGAATTTGAATTCAAATTTCAGTTCAATGGCTTTGAGCGACCACGCCATCAATGGGGGCAGCCAAACAACGGTTTTAATGGCACAACTTTTATGCAACAAACGCAACCATACGCCTTTCCAGTTGAAACACAGGCACTGTACACACCGCTACCGCCGCCCCAAGATCAGCAAACCTTGCCACCTTCAAACAATGACCCTGGAGGTGGCAATATATTCTTAAACCCAACACAGCCATTAGATGAAACACCAACCTCAGCACCTGAGACACCACAACAACAATTGCCCGTTTTACCGCCACCACCACCTGGGGGTGGAATCGCATTACCACCAGGCATTGGTATTGGTGAGGAGCCAACTGAAATAGCGGCTCCAAGAACAAATTCAGAGTAGAAAGATGTGACAAAATGAGTTTTAATAAAAGTAAGTTTAGAACAATATTTTTTGGAGCAAGTGCATTGCTCGGTGTCTTCCTCTTAATTTTAAGCATCCTGCTGGCAGTTCAGTTATATGCTGAGGTGATGGGAGAGTCTGGACAGACAGAGGAGGAAGGCTCAGTCTATTTAAGCGATGTTGACATTGATATTAGCGATGAAAGAATTGAAGTCATTAGACGTTTAGACGCCAGTGGTTATAAACTACGTCGTGATTCTACCGAATATCAAATTGAACTATTCAGACTTTTGGCGCATGCTTACGATCAGTTTAATGAAACGAATTCTGACAGTAATTTGAAAAATTATGCAACATTGATTGCTCAAAATTTTGTTGCTGATTTTTTCACTCTGTCAAATAAGCATTCGAGAACAGACGTTGGCGGCCTTCAATTTGTTTCGGAAGAGCTAGTAGATGATTTCAGAAATTTTGCTGTAGATACCTTCTATTTATATTTGAATCAACATATTGAAACATTTGGACATGCTTCATTACCAACAGTTGAAACCACGACAGTCTTAAGTCGTTCTTTCGGGTCACATTGGCTTGAAAAAGAAGTTGACGAGGTTGATGAAAGTGAAGAGGACGAAGGAATGAAATCCATGTTTTTGAGTGATAACTCTGAGCCTGAAAAAGAAGAGATTAGAACAATCGTGATTGAGATTGAATGGACATTTGCACCTTCTCGACTGGCGCGTTTAAATGAATTTCAAACAAGTGCACGTTTTATTTTATTAGAGGGTGAAGATGGGGTTCGCATTCATGCGATTGAATTGATAGAAGAGGAATCGGATGAAATTTTGAATCTAAATCCATGGTGATTCATACAGCCATAAGAAGCAGTCAATTAAATATTTGACTGTTTTTTCATGAAAAATGAAAATGGGATGGACGTTTTCATAATGAAAATTACGTCCATAAATGGTATACTATCTGGAAAGTTAAAAAAATAATGATAAATTTTGGCCCGTGAGCCAAAGATCAGAGGATGGTAAAAGCTTATGTTAATAGGAATTTTGTATTTTTTCATCATTGTAATCGTGATTTCAACAAGTGCAATTGCTGGAATTAGTGGCGGGGTAGTGTTAAGACCGGTTTTTGATTTAATTGGCTATCATAATGTGATAGAAATTAGGTTTTACATGGGTATTGCTGTTATTACGATGACAATTGCATCTACATTAAAACAAATTAAAATGGGAACGAAGATTAAACCTGATAAAGCATTGACGCTAGCTGTTGGTTCACTTGTTGGTGGTTGGCTTGGTCAAATGGCTTTAGAATGGATGGCGAATCACCTTGATGGTAATGCCATTCAAATGTTTCAAAATGTCCTATCACTTGCAGCATTGGTATTTGTTCTGATTGCGACAAGACCTGGGGTAAAAACATATGAGCTCAAAAAGATGCATTGGTATTTGTTAGCAGGATTTGGATTAGGTGCATTTGCTAGTATCTTAGCAATTGGTGGTGGACCAATTAATGTCACTGCATTTACGCTTGCTTTTGGAATTACCTTAAAAGAAGCAACAGTTTATTCAATTACCACCATCTTGTTTACACAGTTGGCAGGATTGATTACAATGGGATTAGAACCAGGTGGGTTTGGAAGATTTGATACGAATCTATTATGGTTTATTGTTCCAGCAGCGATTATTGGTGGTTATGTTGGTGGGAAGTTAAATATCAAATTTTCAAATGAGCAAGTCATGAAAGTTTTTAAATTTGTGGTAATAGCAACCATTTTGATTAATATTTGGAACACCATTGAATTTGGATTAGAGCTTATCGGGTGAATATGGTGATGATGATGAACAGATCTTCTTGTAGGGTCTGTTTTTCAATTTTTCTTGCGTAGGATGTCGAATTCATGTATAATGAGTTTAGTATAGAACTTGAAATCAATGGTAAGGGAGTTAGATTGAGATGTTTGAAAACTTTTATTCTTTACAGCTGTTATCATATATGTTTAGCAACATGTTCGACTTTTTTCTTGTTTCCTGTTTTACGCAACATATGATTGGTGAAAAATTTGTGCTATTTGCACCACCACCACAAAAGGCAGATAAATCAAAAATTCCAGTTATTTTCTGGGGAATTTTATACGGAATAATCATTGGCTTGATGTACGGGACTTTTCCGAGTCTTTTATTTCAAACAATTGGATTTGTAATCTTTATCTGTATGATTAAAATTTTGGCAAATCGTTGTATGATTGAAACAATGGTGATATTTGGAATAATCCTGTTTGCGATCTTTATTGTACAGATGCTGGTGCTTTTGACGATGTCTGTTTTCACATCAAATGTAATGATAATGCGATTTGTTGGACAACCTACAGCACTTCTTCTAGCATTTTTAGGTTGTAAAGTTGTTGATGCTCAAAGAATATTTAACTTCTTTAAAAGCAATAAAATCGCAAGAGCCATTTTGTTTGTATTGATGGTGTTACTATTAATTTTTTTCACGATTGTAGAGTTGTGAAATTGAAGGTAAGAAAATTCTTGAAGTTAATATTTAACATGCTATCACATTAGCTCTCTGCTGTGAACGGAGAGCTTTTATATAAAATAAAACCTCCAAAAAGGAGCCAATGGAAATGAGCAAAGTAAAGTTCATACTAGGTCGAACAGGCACAGGAAAGACTTATCACATATTAAATGAAATCAAAGACAAATGTAGCAGCGAACCTACGGGAGCTCCTATTTTTATCATCACACCTGAACAGATGACCTTTCATACAGAATACCAACTTCTCCGCATGAATGAAGGTAATAGCATGATTCGTGCCAATGCTTTAAGCTTCAACCGTCTAGCCCATCGCGTGATGCAAGAGGTAGGTGGCTTGTCTCGCTTGCATTTAGATGAAGTTGGAAAAGCTATGTTATTGCAAAGAATCATGCTTGAAAAAGAATCAGAGCTTGGTATCTTTAAGAACTACATCAAAAAGCCAGGTTTTATCCAGAAAATGGATGAACTTTTTTCGGAATTTAAAAGTCATCAGTTGGATACAGAATTGTTAAAAGAAAAGCTGGCCCAATCCAATCTAACCTCTGGAACAAAAGAAAAAATTTCTTTACTAGCAGGCCTTTATGATGAATTTAACGCTATCACTTTAGCGCAATATTTAACAACAGAGGATTATTTTTTGCTGCTGATTGAGACACTAGAAAAAAGTGATCTCATTAAAACAGCTAACATTTATATTGACGGTTATCACACGTTTAATCCACAGGAATTGGCAATTATCCAGCAGCTGGCTAAGTATAGTAAAAGCTTAACCCTTGTATTAACAGCAGATCATGATAATGAATTTGGACTTTGGGAGCAGACAGCTGGAACCTATGCAAATTTAATGGAAACTTTGGGAACAGTTGCAGAAGAGGTGATAACTAAGGCACCACCTATAAAGAAGACATCTTCTCTTACCCATCTGGAGCAAAATTTTATGCAGTCAAGTGGAAAATTTGAAGATGAAACAATTGACATCGCATTTTTTAAAACGACAACCCGCCGAGGGGAAATTGAAGAAGTAGCCAAACGAATCCATCAACTAGCCTACGATGAACAAGCAGATTTTTCAACCATTGCCATCTATGCTAGTAATCCCCAAATGGATCAAGCATTATATGAACAAATTTTCGCTAAACATAACATCCCTTACTTCCTCGACTACAAAGCAACCATGATGCGCCACCCAGTTATCAACCTACTACACAAGGTCTTTGATATTTTTTCAACCCATTGGCGAAATGACACCCTGTTTGAAGTTTTTAAGACAGGCCTTTTTGTCGATGTGGAAAATTTTGCAACGACAGCCTCTTATTCAGCAGCAGTGCTCGCCCATTGTGAGGCGGTTGACGAACTAGAAAATTATGTATTAGCAAGAAATATCAGAAAGGATGACTGGCGTTCAGGGAAGCGTTGGTACTATGGACCGTATAACGAGCAAGATCAAAAAGACCATCATTTGGAAATTCAAGAGAAAATCAATAAAACAAAAGACCGATTGATTAAGCCTCTTTTGACATTAGAGTTAGCATTAAAAGAAGGAAAGACTGTGACCGAACTAGCCACAGCGGTCTTTGCATTTTTAGAAGAACTCGAAATCCCTAAACAACTAGAATTACTAGTTAAAACCACTGAAGAAACAGACAATGCAACTGACAAAGAAAAAAAGCAACATGAACAAGTCTGGACAAAAATGCTTGGCATATTAGAGCAAATTGTTGAAGTTGCGACAGAGGAGTCAATGTTAGCTGATGATTTCGTACAAATTTTCAAAACAGGCTTGGAGCAATTAACTTTCGCCACAGTGCCAGCCACTTTAAATGCTGTTCAAATTGGAGATATCACGAGATCTCGCTATCAATTAACCCCCGATTTTAGCGAAGCGTCTGGTTATGGCGTTAAATATGCATTTATCATTGGTTTCAACGATGGTGCTATTCCTGCTATCCCAGCAGAAGCCAGTCTTTTGAGTGAAAAGGAGCGTTTGGCTTTAACAGAACTTGAAATCAATTTGGCACCAAGTCTTATTCAGTCACAAAAGGATGAAATTTTCAGCTTATATACTAATTTGTCAGCAGCTAAAAAATCCATAACCCTTTCATATATGACAGAAAATGAAGCACAACCTTCTTATGTATTTAACCATATCAAAGAGATGTTTCCAGTTACAACTGTTGAAGAAATTTTGAACAGTGAGATGGAGCCTCATCAACGCCTAACCACGGCAGAAGCAATGTTTAATCAAACCCTGCTTTTAATCAGCCAAGAAAATAAGAATTACTATCGTCCTATCACAGATTTTTATCAAACAACTGATCCCATTAAACATGACATCATTGAACAAGCCATCGGATACCACAATGAGGCTCTGCACCTAACGGAAGCGCAAGCGAAAGAGCTTTATACCCAGGATATTGAAGCCAGCGTCTCTCGAATTGAAGGCTTTAACAAATGCCAATTTGCTCATTTCCTAAGCTATGGCCTACGCTTAAACGAACGTGATTTATTCGAAATGACTGTGGCAGATATTGGTAATTTATACCACGGGGCAGTGGAATATATTTCTAGAAAATTGCAAGATGAGAACAGAAGTTTCGCTAGTTTGACAAGCGAAGAAATCAAAAATCTCGCCCATCTAGCAGTAGATGCTACCATTAAAAACAGTGGCGATTTCACCATTCTCAACTCAAGCGAGCGTATGAAGGTTATGAAAGCCAAATTAATCAACGTGGTTATTAAAACCATCATCGCTATGGTACATCAAAGTGGTAAAAGCGAGTTTAAAGGGTCCTATTTTGAACTGAAATTCCAGCGTGAGCAAGGGCGTTATCAAAACGAGAAAAACTGGATTAAAACCATTCCACGTAAAGTCGGCAATGTCAATCTATCACTAAAAGGTATCATCGACCGTGTAGATGTGGCGACAGCTAATGGAAAAACCTTCGTCCGCATCGTTGACTACAAATCCAAAGCACAGGAGTTAAAACTAGATTCTGTTCTATATGGCCAAAGCCTACAGCTCCTAACCTACCTAGATGTAGCCATTAACTGGTTAAGTGAAAAAATAGGCGAGCCTGTGGAGAATGCTGGTTCCTTATATTTTCATTTGCACAACCCCTATACAGACGATGATAGTGAAATCTTAACAAGAGACTTTGCGGAAGAGCTTCACCTCAATCAAACAGCTTCTTATAAAATGAGTGGCTACTTACCAAACAATCACGATGTACTAACCATGAGTGACACTTTACTAGAAAATAGCCAAGCTAGCGTTGTGGTGCCATTTACAAAAAACAAAGATGGCAACCTGATGAAAAGTCGTTCCAAAATTTTGGAAACAGCTGATTTTACCGACCTGCGTCAATTCACTACCCAAGTCATCGAAGAAGCTGTCATCAAAATGAGCCAAGGAGAAGTTGCCATTAACCCAACTGTCCATGGAGATAGCAACCCTTGTAAATGGTGCAACTATAAAGCCATTTGTAAATTTGATAAAGCACCGAGATATTTAGACAACATCAAACCCGAAGACGCATTGGCACAAATCAGAGAAAAAATAGCTGTAAAGGAGCTGGTTTAAAATGGCACCGAGATTTAACCCTACCCAAGAACTGGCTATTGAAGCAAAAAATGACAACATTTTAATTGCTGCTGGGGCTGGTTCAGGAAAATCTACTGTTTTAGTCGAGCGATTAATGCGAAAAATCTTAGCCAAAGAAGCCAATGTTGATGAATTCTTAATCGTGACCTTTACCAACTTGGCAGCGAAAGAAATGCTTGAAAAATTGCGAAAAGCCTTAAATCAAAAGTTATCAGATACCACAGAAAAATCCTTAAATGACCATCTCCAACAACAACTTTACAAACTTCCTTATGCCAACGTCTCAACCTTCCATGGATTCTGCACGAAAGTCATTAATCGCTATTATTACCTAGTGGGACTAGATGCAACCACAAGCATCATTGACGAATTAGAATCTACATTACTTTTATCAGAAAGCTTGGAAAACTTTATGGACACTCATTATGAAGATGCTGATTTCAAATTCCTAAGCGACATTTTCGGTGCTGACCGTAGCGATATAAAATTTAAAACCTTATTCACAACTCTTTACAAAAAAGCCATCGAGAAACCCGATATGACTAACTGGCTAACTTCTTTGGCGAGGTTATACCAAATAAAAGACCATCAAATAGAGGGATGGGCTTACTACGGTGATATGCAGAAATTGGTAATGGAAATGCTTGAATCTGCACGAAGTCATCTAAAAGTGGCACAAAAAGCAGCAGAGCAATCCTACTATGAACATGGCTACTTGGGAAAATATGAACAAGATTTAACGCTAATTGATGCAGTGGAAAACGGAAAAACTTACGATGAAATTCGCAATTTATTAATGACCACAGACATGGGGAAGTTTCCAGCGAGAAATACAAAGATAGCCAAAGCACACTGGGAACAAGAAGCACATGATGCGTCAAAAGAAGCCTGGGAGATGGCTAAAAAGACTTTGGAGACACTCCGAGATAAATTTTTCGCCTACACGCTTGAGAGTCACCAAATTCATTTCGCCCATGGTTCACGGGTTGTTCAAATCTTTAAAAAATATATCAACCTGTTCCACGAACAGTTTACTGAAGAAAAGCGTATCTTATCAAAAGTAGACTTTTCAGACCTAGAACGTCTAACACTAAGAATCATCACAGAAAATAAAGATGTATTAACAGAAATCTCGACCAACTTTAAAGAAATCATGATTGACGAATACCAAGATACCAATCCCATGCAAGAAGTCATCGTGCGTTTAATTGCAGAAGTCAACCCTGAGGCACATGTCCCTGTTTTCATGGTTGGAGACATCAAACAAGCCATCTATCGCTTTAGAGGAGCTGACCCAAGCATCTTCAAAGGAAAATACGACACTTTCGAGGACGCATGCGAAGACACGAGAGAAACAAACGCAAAAAACTGCAAAATTGACTTGATGAAAAATTATCGCTCCAGCCATGAAGTTATCGAAGCCACCAACCATATTTTCAGAAACATTATGAACGAAACAGTCGGAAAAATCGACTACAACAAAGCTGCAGAACTGGAATTAGGCAAATCTGGTGACGAAAATCCAAGCTTCAACAAACCCATGTTTTACGTGATTAACGAAGCAGAAGTCATAGGGGAAGAAAAAGATCCAGAACTAAAAAAAGCAAAAATCGAAGCCCATTTTATCGGGCAAAAAATCCGCACCATGATAGATGAAAAAGAAGAGGTTTGGGACACTGAAAAAAAATCAAAACGCCCTGTGACAGCTAGCGACATGGTACTCCTCCTCCGCTCCATGACCAATGCAGCAACATTTTATAAAATTCTAAAAGACATCTATCAAATCCCCGTCTTTATCGAAACCACTGGCAGCCTCCTAGAAGAAATCGAAATCCTAACCATCCGTTCCATGCTTCAAACCATCGATAACCCCCACCAAGACATCCCCCTCGTAGCAAGCCTTCGCAGCCCGCTATTCGCCTTCACAGAACAAGACCTTGCGACCATCCGCATCCATCAAAAAGGAGTGAGTTTTTATGAAAGCCTCAAATCCTACAACCAACCTGGCACAAATGAAAACTTAAAAACAAAAGTATCAACCTTCTTGACACGGCTAAACAAATGGCGGCTAGCCGCTAAAAAACTCACCATTTCTGAAATCCTCCAAATGATTTACGAAGAAACAGGCTACTATTTCTTCATCCTCGGTCTAGACGGCGGCGAAACAAAACAAGCCAATCTAGATTTATTCATCCAGATAGCCAGTGATTACGAACAACGCACCTTCAAAGGAATCTACGGATTCTTACGCCACCTTGACTACCTAGAAAGTCTTGAAAAAGAACTTCCAACAGCAAAAGTGCCAACCACCGACCCAGGCTTAAAAATCATGACCATCCATAAATCAAAAGGCCTCGAATTCCCAGTCGTCTTCATAGCAAGCCTCAACCGCGAGTTCGACAGAAGAGACGAATCAGGCGATTGCATCATTCACAAAGATTACGGACTAGGCCTCCGCTACATTGACCCCGTGCTACGCCTAAAACAAAAAACATTACCAGCCCGCCTCCTAAGCGCGAAAATCCACGAAGAAATGTTAGCAGAAGAAATGCGCTTATTATACGTTGCCTTGACCCGTGCTGAATCAAAACTGATTTTAACAGGGGTTGCCAAAGACGGAAAATCCATTAACAAGCTAAAAGAAATAGACATAACGACAGACCAAGCGAAACAAGCAGCAAGTAGCTTTACGGATTGGGTATTACCTGTTGTAGTCATGGAAGATGAAAGAAACATATGGGGGTTAGAGATAATTGATAACGTTGAAATCAAAGATAAACCCAATCAGCTAGAGACTTTAGAAAAAAACGAAAAAGCACCAATTGACATCGATTTTGAAAAAGCCTTCGCTAAAACTCACAGACGTGCAGAACTGACTGAAATTCTTGCGAAGCAATCAGTGACGCAACGAAAAATCGAAGAAACAGTGCCATTATACAAAGGAATTGCTGAAAAAATATTAACACCTGCCTACGACCGCCCTTCATTTATGGCAGATACGAAAGCGACAGAAATCGGGACAGCCTTCCACCAATTTATGCAGCACTTACCTGTAGAAGTCGGACATACTTTAGAAAGTTTGGAAAACTTACAGATGGAACTGGTCGAAAGAAATATCATCAAAGAAAAATTAGCTAGAAGAATCGACCTTAAAAGCATCGTTAATTTCACAAAAAGTGATTTATATCTACAGTTGTTAGAAGCGAAAAATATTCAAAAAGAACTCCCATTTACCATGCTATTTGATGCCAGAAAAAATGAACATGCCAAAGCCTTACTCCAAGGGATTATCGACCTTCTTGCCGAATTTGAAACTGAAGTTTGGATTGTGGATTATAAAACAGACAAAGTGAGAGATTTCAACATACAAGAAGCCGAATTGCGACGCCGTTACGATATTCAAATAAAATACTATTTGCAAGCCATGAAAGATATCTACCCAGACAAAAAAATCGTGGCTAAAGTTTATTTCATGAATGCGGGAGCGTTTATTGATTATAGTTGAAAAAATTGCTTAATAGACCTCTCTCATAACCTAATGATCCCTTTCGGTGATCAATTTGCGAATATCTCTTGAGTTTGTGTGGCTTCATTTCGAAGTAGTGGGCTTCTAACTACCGCGCCTTTCGGCTTGCTGAGGTAGTGATTGGAAAGTTATGAGAAAGATCTAATGAACCAAATGAAAAAGCCGACTCTCCTATGGAAGAAGCGGCTTTTTCATCACACAAAAAACATCAGTTTTGATTTCAACGATTCACAATAACCGTCATACGGTCACGCCCCTGCATATCTTTAATGGTTTCAAATTCAGAATCAGGGAAAAATTCAGCAATAAGTTTCGCCATCCCTTCCCGATGATGATAAGCATGCTCAAAAGCAATCACACTTGGCGACTTTAAAATCAGATGGGCATCTCGCAAAATCTCCCGATAAAAATACAACCCATCCTCCCCACCAAACAACGCCAAATGGGGCTCATTGTCATATACCAACGAATCAACCGCTTCTTGAGTTGGAATATAAGGCGGATTTGACACCAAAATATCAAATTTTTTCCCCATCTCAACCAAACCAACAAGCATGTCACTCTGTAGAAAAGTCACATTCCCACCTAAATTTTTAGCATTCTCCTTTGCAACAAGAAGTGCTGTCTCAGAAATGTCAGTCACCATCACCTTCATAGCAGGCTCTTCCAACGCCAAAGAAATCCCAATAGCACCACATCCAGTTCCCACATCTACAACATCAACTGGCTGTCCATCAAAATATTCATCATACAATTCCAAAACCTTCGCAACCAACTCTTCCGTCTCAAAACGAGGAATCAACACATCTTCATTGACTTTAAATTCATAACCAAAAAAAGTTTCATAACCAATTAAATGTTGAATCGGAATATTGCAATCAAGGTATTTTGTCACATTCTCCTCAAAAAGAGCAACCTGCCGAGAAGTCAAAACTTCATCCAAATTCGCTACCAATTCATAACCTTCCCTGCTACTAGCATGCTGCATTAAAAGTTTAATAGCCGACTCTTCTTTACCCGTAGAGGAGGCTTTTTTTTCAGCGGTTAATAATAAATTCCGTATTGTCATATCACGAATCTCTCTTCTTTGAATTTTCTGCCATTAACGGACGTTGCATCATCTTAGCAATAACCTCTCTTGGGCTATTGCGATTAAAAACAACATCATAAATGGCATCAACAAATGGCATATCAATCTCATATTTGATCGCTAATTCATGAGTCGCTTGACATGAGCGAACCCCTTCAACAACCATCGTCATGCTATCAAGAACCTCATTCAAATCTGATCCACTTCCGATTTTTAACCCTGCTTGGAAATTACGACTATGCTTTGACATGGTTGTTACAATTAAATCACCAAGGCCAGATAAGCCATTAAAGGTCTCCTCTTGTGCCCCTAATGCAAGACCTAAACATTTAATCTCAATCAGGCTTCTTGTGATTAAAAAAGCGCGTGCATTATCACCATAGCCCAAACCTGCTAAAATTCCAGAACCCAATGCCATAACATTCTTGATCGACCCACCAATTTCAACACCAATCAAATCTGTCGTCCGATAAACACGGAAATAGTGATTTGAGAATATCTGCTGGATTTCAAATAAAATTTCAAGATCATGCCCAGCACACGTGACCGTTGTAATTTCACGAAGAATAACCTCTTCTGCATGAGATGGTCCAGATAAAGAAACAAAAATCTTTTCTTCTCCTAACACCTCAGCAACAACCTCTGACACACGCTTATGCGTTCCTGGCTCAATCCCTTTGCTCGAATTAATAATGACCGTATTTGGGGATAAAAACTCCTTCATATTTGTAAGCGCAGCTCGCATCACCTTTGTTGGTACAGCTAATAATGCAAAACGCGCACCTTTTAACGCTACTGATAAATCCATTGTTGCTGTCAAATTATCCGGCAGTATGACATCATCAAAAAACTTTGAATTTTTGTGATTTTCATTGATATCATTAATCACACTTTCCTCAATGTCAAAAACCATCACATCATTTCCATTATCAGCAAGCACTTGAGCGAGGGCAGTTCCCCAGCTTCCAGCACCGATTACAGCTATTTTACTCATTATAAACACATCCTTTAATATATCAAGCAGCGTCCTAATCTTACAAAGGTTGCGCCTTCTTGGGTAGCAATTTTGAAATCATTGGTCATCCCCATAGACAACTCTGTACAAGGGGCATGTGGCAATTCTAATTCTAAAACCTTTTGTTGCAACCCTCGCAACCCAGCAAAACAATTACGAAGGATCGATTCATCATCCACATCAGGTGCCATGGTCATTAAGCCTACCACTTGGATTTTATCATAATTAGCCATTTCTTTGATAAATTCAATCGCCTCAGTGATATCAAGCCCATGTTTACTTTCTTCTTCGGAAACGTTGACTTGAACAAAGCATTTGACTAACTTTTCTGAACGTTTCTGAATTTCTTCTGCTAGGGATAAGCGATCAAGAGAGTGTAGGTAATCCACCTTGTTAATAACATCTCGCACTTTTCGCGTTTGTAAAGTGCCGATAAAATGCCAAGTGACATGACTCCCAATTTCAGCATATTTATCTAAAAACACATCAGGGCGATTTTCTCCTAAATGGGTAATGCCGTTGTCATATAATTCTTTAGCAACCTGTGCATCGACATATTTTGTGACACCGATAATGGTTATGTCGTTGGGAATTTCTTTTTTGATTTTTTGTATGTTGTTTTTAATATTCATTAATCTCGCTTCCAATCAGTTAGGCAATGAAGCCTTTTTTCTTTGCTTGTTCATTGTCATATATTCTAATTTTTATATCCCAAATTTGCTTTAAAGGAATGAATTTCTTTTCAAGTTTATCTAGTATACCTGCGTAGTCCACCCTTTTGGTGATATCCTTGTTTTTGATAATAAGGAGAAAAATTATCTCTTTCTGAGCAAGCTGCCCCTTAATTCCATCTGGAATGTCATGATTTATGTGTTTTTGTAGGTTTAACTCTTTTGCAGAAATCAGACTTAATGAATGGCTCATTTTATCATATAATTCTTGAAAGTAACTTTCTAGTTTATCTTGCTTGATTTTCCACTTTGTCCATTGTTCAAAATCATCAGATGACCAATTTTGAAAGTTGATATCAAGATTGGTTTCGTTATAAGGGTAAGGTTCTTTGTATATTTTTGACGGTTTCTTAATTTTAGTTTTTTTTGGCGCACTTTCTTTTGCTTCAATAAAAAATAAATCTCTGCCTTTTAAAGAAATAAACTCAACCACCCGTGTTCCACTTTTGATTTTTTCGTACAACTCTTCCTTTTCAATGTAGAAACTGTTGATGTTTTCGCTATTGAATAAAGGACAGAAGTGCATGCTTGATTCTTTGTGCAGTTTGCAAGATTGCATATCTAATTTTGAATCCTTACAAAAAACCATCATTCCCACTCCATTTCTGTTTCAAAGAGTTTGATTTTTTCATCCATGATGCTATTTTGGGTCAGCATGGTAAAAGTGTCGCTTGATTCGCAAAGAATTGGACTATTTTGATTATCATCTTCTCGGTATAAGGAATGAAAAATGACTTCCTTTTTATCTTTTTCTAATATGTCGAAGTATTTGGCTAGAAAGTAGCTGTGAGTAGTCAGGAAAATTTGCACGCCATTTCTTGATAGTTCCAGAAGCATATCAGCGATGGTCTTTGCCAATTTTGGGTTCAAATTAGATTCAGGCTCATCCCACAATAAAATAGTTCCTTCTGTAATGCTTTCGTTCATTAATAATTGCCAGAGTAAACCGATTTTTTTAATTCCTTCTGCTTCAAAGTCGAAAGGAATCATTCTCCCGTTTCGCTTTTTAATATAGAAAACTTCATTGACTATTTCTACAACACCATCCATTATGTTTTCGAGAATTGGTGTTATTTTCTGAGCGATTTTAGGAACTTCTACTTTGTTCCATTTACTCGCTTTTTCTATAATGTTGATGTATAAGTCATCAAAAGGCATATTAGTGCCATATTCTTTTTTCATCGCAGGAAGACCTTTTGAGTGGGTTAGCATATCTTTAGCAGGAATATAAACAAAACTTATTTGAACGCCTTTGAGAATATTATGGGCTTTATGAGCTATCTCGATGTCGATGAATGTATCTGAATCAGTATTTCTTGCGATTTGGTGTAGGTTTAAATGATTATTAGTAATTAGGTTAAGAAGCTCTTCATTAACCTCTTTTTTTAGATATTGAAGAGACCGTAAGTTTATAAACTTCAAAATCTGTGTTTTTCCTGTTCCATTCTCCCCAATGAAAACGTTAATCGGTGCACTTGTATCAATTTCCAGCTTTTCAAAAACAGTTAAATTTTCAATTTGAATTTTATTAATCATAGTAAGCCCTCCTTAATCTCGCTTCCTCGCAATAATATGTACGGGTGTTCCTTCAAATCCAAATGCTTTACGTAGGCTGTTTTCTAGGTATCGTTTATAAGAGAAATGCAATAATTCTGTATCGTTAACAAAAATAACGAAAGTAGGTGGACCTGCTTTGACTTGGGTTGTATAGTAAATACGCAGACGTCCTGCCTTATGGGTTGGGGTTGGATTCATAGCAACTGCATCCATAATGACATCATTCAATAAGTGGGTTGATACACGTTTATTATGGTTTTCATATACCAAGTCGAGTGGCTCGAATAAGGTGTGGATTCTCTTTTTCGTCAAGGCTGACAAGAAAACGATAGGTGCATAGTCTAAGAAAGCCATCTCTGTACGGATGAGCTGTTCCCATTTTCGCATGGTTGCATCGTCTTTTTCGACTGCATCCCATTTATTGACGACGATGACCACACCACGCCCTGATTCATGGGCAAGGCCAGCAACACGCTTATCTTGCTCAATGAGTCCTTCTTCTGCGTCAATTAAAATTAAACAGACATCGCTACGGTCAATGGCACTCATGGCACGAAGGACACTATACTTTTCGGTTGTTTCATAAACTTTCCCTCGCTTGCGCATTCCAGCAGTATCAATGACCACATATTTCTTCCCATTTTTCGTAAAAGGCGAATCAATAGCATCACGAGTTGTTCCAGCAATGTCACTCACGATGGTTCGAGTATCATTGAGTAGGGCATTGGTTAATGATGATTTCCCAACATTGGGACGACCAATTAAGCTAAATTTAATCACATCATCATCATAATCTTGTTCTTTCGTATTTGGCAATTTAGCAATCACTTTATCGAGCATATCACCAAAACCAATCCCGTGGGCAGCTGATACAGGAATTGGGTCACCGAGTCCTAAAGCATAAAAATCATAAATTTCATCACGGAAGTGGAGATCATCTACTTTATTGACAACTAAAATAATCGGCTTTTCCGATTTGTAAAGCATACTTGCAACCACTTCATCGGCTTGCATCAATCCATCACGGGCATTGGTCACAAACACAATCACATCGGCTTCTTCAATGGCAATTTCCGCTTGATGTTTAATCTCACTTAAAAAAGGTTCATCCCCAAGATCAATCCCACCAGTATCAATCACACTAAATTCACGGGTCAACCACTCCCCACGGCTATAAATTCTATCTCTAGTAATCCCTGGTTCATCCTCTACAATCGAAAAACGTTCCCCGATAATTCGGTTAAAAATGGTTGATTTTCCAACATTTGGACGCCCCACAATGGCTACTTTTGGTAATGCCATAACAATCTCTCCTCACTGTGCCATATCCAGCACTACATCCTTAATTTAAATAGCGTTATGGCAATTATACCACATTTTTTTGTAGCGTGCATAACCTAAATGATGTTTAAGCATATTTCTCTTTGATTTTGAAGTAGCATTCCCCACAGGCATTGCTGTAAGTAATATGGGCTTTGTCGCCTTCGATTTCAACTTGCTCACCTTCAAAAAGAGGAATGCCATCTTTAAATCGCATATTAAAAGTTGCCTTTTTCCCGCATGTACAAATTGTCTTTAACTCCTCAATGGCATCAGCAACGGCTAAAAGGCGGGCACTTCCTTCAAAAAGCTCCGTCAGAAAATCACCCCTCAAACCATAGCAAATAACAGGAATTTTATACTCTGATGGCTTTGTCGTCTTCGTTAAATGATACAATTCATCCACTTGCTTTTTCGTTAAAAACTGGGCTTCATCAACGAGGATAGCTGCAATTTTATAATCCAATCTATCAACCAATTCTTTTATACTTTGCGTCTCATCAATCAAATAATCAACTTTCCTTGAAATCCCTGTTCGAGACGTAATTTCATCACTCCCCTTTGTATCAATTTGTGGCTTTACCAGAATAATTTTCATCCCTTTTTCATCATAATTATGTGCAACTTGCAAAAGCTGTGCCGACTTCCCACAGTTCATCGCCCCATATCTAAAATATAACTTTGCCACTTTAAACACTCCATTCTACGCCTGTTTTCATCTAAAAATCAATTATATCATACAGCTCGCTCTTTATCAATTTTTAAAACATTTTCATCCTTGACCTCATCAATCCAGCCACTCGATTAAGCAACAGGATGTTTTTAGGGGTGTTATCTCATGAGAAAATGTGATATACTGATTGGCAGATAAAAATGACGTACGGAGGTTATAAAATGTTACCATACAATAAAAATTTAGACTTAGAATTCAAAAAAGAAAATCTCAAAACCATTTACCTAGCAGGTGGCTGTTTCTGGGGAACAGATGCCTATATGGCTCGTGTTCATGGGGTTGCAGCTACAGAAAGTGGTTATTCCAATGGAAATGTGCCATTGCCAGTTACTTATGAAGAAGTTTATACGGATGCAACTGGTTATGCAGAAGTTGTAAAAGTGGTTTATGATGTGACCCGTGTGACTTTAGCGGAAATTTTAGATGAGTTCTTCTCCATCACAGATCCAACTACACTAAACAAGCAGGCCGAGGATGAAGGAACCCGTTATCGAAGTGGCTTGTATTATGAAGATGAGGCTGATATTCCTATTTTAGAAGCAGCTATCGCTAGGATTCAAACCAAATATGAAGCCCCTATTGTAACAACCATTGAACCCATAACTAATTACCAGCCTGCAGAGGAATATCATCAAAACTATCTTGAGAAGAATCCAAATGGCTATTGTCATGTGACGTTCTAATCGAATCGTATATGCATATGGTGTTTTCAGTTAAAAGCTGAAAATGCTATATTTTTTGTTATATATTGCTTTTTTTGTCGAATTATGGTAAAATATTCCAGCTGTGTCAAAATGTAGAACGCTACAGCGAAAGGAAGTTGAAAATGAAAAAAGGATTATTATTGCTAATTGCGATGTTAGGATTATTTGTCTTTGCAGCGTGTGGTGATAACTATGAAAACGGCCCTGCAGATACACCAGAAGTAACTGAAGCGGTAGAAGAAACAGAGGCTGAGACAGAAGCGGAAACAGAAGCCGAGACAGAAGCGGAAACAGAGGCCGAAACAGAAGCTGAGACTGAAGCAGATGAAGATGATGAAACAGCTTATCATGAGCTTGTTGGTGAGTGGTCATTCCTTGGAACACCATGGTTCAGATTTTATGCAGACGGAAGTGCTGTAAACTTATCAGATGGTGAAGCATTTACTTGGGAAGAAGATGGCACGATAGATGCAATTCTTTATGAAAGCTGGAGTGTTGATGGTGATACATTAACGATTACTTGGAATACTGGTGCCACATTTGAATATTCAAGAATTGCAGGTACTGCAACGGCTGCAGCTGCTACAGATACTGGAGATTATCACGAAATTGTTGGTGAGTGGTCATATTTTGGAACACCGTGGTTTAGATTTAATGCTGATGGAACAGCTGAAAACCTATCAGATGGTGAGCGTTTCAGATGGAATGAAGATGGTAGCATCAGTAATGCGCTTATTTATGAAAGCTGGAGTGTGAGAGGTAACACCTTAACCATTACTTGGAGCACTGGTGCAACGTTTAACTACTCAAGAGACTAGAAGTCGTTTACAATTTATAAATTTAAAAATCCTGCCAAGCCATAAATTTGGAAGGATTTTTTCCATTGACTAAACAATGCTTAAAAAGGTATAATAACTGAAGCACAATAGATATAAGTGAAATCGAGGAACTTACCATGAAAAAATTTAATTTAATCGCAACAACAACATTCGGCATCGAAGCCATTACGAAAAAAGAAATCGAAAAGTTAGGCTACAAAAACCTGAAAGTCGAAAACGGAAAAGTCGAGCTAGAGGGTGGTGTGGAAGACATTGCTAAGCTCAACACCTGGCTTCGTACAGCGGAGCGCGTGTTAATCAAAATGGCCGAATTTGAAGCCAGAAGTTTTGAAGAGCTTTTCAACCAGACAGAAGCCATTGACTGGGCAAGTCTTATCCCCATTGACGGTAAAATGCATGTTGTCGGAAAATCAGTAAAATCGGAGCTTTATAGTGTACCTGATTGCCAATCTATCGTCAAAAAAGCCATCGTTAAATCCATGAGTAAAAGCTATGGCATCGACCAATTCGACGAAGATGGTCCTGTTTATAAGATAGAGGTTGCCCTTTTGAAAGATGTTGTAACCTTATCCATCGATACCTCGGGCGTAGGGTTGCACAAAAGAGGATACCGTGTAAATGCAGGGATGGCACCGCTCAAAGAAACATTGGCTGCAGCATTAGTCATGATGAGCCGCTGGAAATACAGCCAACCGATGATTGACCCGTTCTGTGGATCAGGAACCATTCTGATCGAAGCCGCCATGTTTGCCAGGAATATGGCACCGGGACTAAAGCGTTCATTTGTGTGTGAGGAATGGGATGGATTTGATGCGCAAATTTTTTCTCGCGTGAGGGAAGAGGCAGCTGCTAAAGTATTTAAGGATAAAACATATGAGCTATATGGTTATGATATAGATGGACGTATTTTGAATCAGGCACGGTCTAATGCCAAGGCAGCAGGCGTGGAAGATGATATCAAATTTCACCAACGAGACATTGCAGATTTTACATCAGGATTTGAATCAGCCTGCCTCGTGACTAACCCGCCTTATGGTGAACGTCTCTCTGATGAAGAAGAAGTGCGCAAAATAAACGAGATGATAGGTGACTTACGTGACGAATTTCCACATTGGGGCATCAATGTCTTCACAGCCTTTGGTGGATTTGAACGCGATTTTGGAGAAGAAGCTAATAAAAATAGAAAATTGTTTAACGGACGTATTTTGAGTCGCTTTTATCAATACTACCCGATGTAGGAAACGGTAAAGCGTTCTCACCCTTTACTATTTTGAAAAATGTGCTAAAATAGACTTCTCACAGAATAAATAGGTGCCTTACTGAACATAGTGAAAGTTCACCATTTTCAAGTAATAGGCAAAAAAGTGAAACTTTTCTGGTGATATAAGCTCAGAAAGTTCACCATTTCCAGGAAATTGGCAAAAAAGTGAAACTTTTCTGGCGATATAAACTCAAAAAGTTCACCATTTCCAAGAAATTGACAAAAAAGTGAAACTTTTCTGGTGATATAAGCTCAAAAAGTTCACCATTTCCAAGAAATTGACAAAAAAGTGAAACTTTTCTGGTGGTATAGACTCAAAAAGTTCACTATTTTCAAAAAATAAGCAAAAAAGTGAAACGGCTGTGAGCATTTATCTTTGGCACTGTTCATTAATAGTCATTATTAATGGAAGAGTCCTAATGGTAGCGTTGATTTTAATGATAAGGATCTGATGATATGGATTGGTTAACAACAGACATTGTAAGTGTGATTTTGTTTTTCATTGGTGTGGCTGGACTGGTGATTCGCAAGAACATGATGATCAGTGTTATTTCAGTAGGAATTATGGATACAGCAATTATACTATTTTTTATTTCTATCACTTCGAGTGCTGGGCGTGTGGCACCGATGATGGCAAGTGTTGATGGTGCCCTTGCAGTGGACCCTGTCGGGCATGCTTTAGTATTAACATCGATTGTTATTGGCGTTTCGATTAAAGCGATTATCTTGATTATGATTCTTAACTTGTATCGTAGCTATGGTACTCTTGATTGGGATGTTGCAAAGCAAATTCGTGAAAGGGAAAATCACGATTTCGACATTGAAAAAGCACATATTGAAGTTTAACCTTCGACATGTGCTTTTTATCATCCTTTTTACGAAGCATGATTATTTCTTCTCTGAAGAGAATTATTTTTTCTCTTTATGAGGCGTTGACTTGCGACAACGTGGGCAATACTTGTTCGCTTCTAAACGATCAGGTGTATTACGCTTGTTTTTCTTAGAGATATAGTTCTCTTCCTTACAAACTTCGCATCTTAAAGTGAATCCTACGCGCATTTTTAATTCCTCGCTTTCAAAAATCAGTATTATTATTTTACCATAAATCACTGTAAATTGCAATGAAAATTTTTTCATACCCAAAAGTAATGAAATTTGAAGGCGAAACTGTTATAATAAAAGAAAACCTCTTTTTGAGGGGGTAATGTTAATCTCTGCTAGATATCATGTAAGCTAAAAACTACCACTTACAATGATTTTCAACGGAGATTATGATAATAAGGGGAGGGGAGATACTTTGCTATTATGGCAATGCTAAGGAGTTGTTGGAAAATGAGTTTAGATGGAATTATTTTGATCAATAAGCCTCAAGGGGTAAGCCTGGTAGAGTGTACACGCAAAGTTCGAGATGCATTTAACACAGATCGTGTTAGCAATATCGAAGCACTAGAAAACCGTGTTGAAGGCGTTTTGCCTATTTTCACGGGGAAAGCAACGAAGTTATTACGTCTCTTTAAAGGAGGTGTGCGAGAATATTTGTGTGAAATTACCCTTGGTTATTCAACGACCACAGAAGACATAACAGGTACGCCAATAGAACAAAAAGTGATTAAAAGAAAACCAAGTGTTAAGCAAGTAGAAAAAGTTTTAGCAACGATGCTAGGTGAACATGCACAAATTGCTCCCATGTATTCAGCAGCTTCTTATGAAGGGAAAAAACTTCATAAATATTTGGAAGAAGGCATAGAAATCCCAATTGAAAAGCGTCCAATTAGGCAAGTTGAAGTCCTTGATATTGCATTAAAAACCGAGATTACTAGAACAGAAGCTGACCTTGTAACATTTAGCATCTATGTGAAGTGTACAGATGGCACATTTATTCGCTCCTTGGCAGTTGCTATTGGCGAAAAATTAGGATATCCTTCACATATGTCTCGCTTAAAAAGACTATCAGTTGGACCATTTGATGGGGCAGTAGCGGCTGATTACGAAACCTTTGACATGCGTTTAAATATTCTTGCTACAGGTGGGAAAGGTGGATTTAGCTTTAGTAATAAGAAGGAGCAGAAGTGGTTTATCCCTTACGAAGAAGCATTAGCACCTTATGAACGCATTAAACTGAACAAAGAGATGGCACAGCTTGCTAGAAAAGGAAAACGAATCCTTTATGACCAGTTGACTTTTGAAACAGAGATGACCCAGCCATTTATTGTCACCTCGCCAGCTGGAGAACCTTTGGCTGTCTATGTTCTTAACAGTGATTTAGGATATTACCATACCCTAGCTGTTTTAGTAGAGAGATAAATTTTGAATGACCATTATTCCAATCCGAGGTGTTATGTTTGATGAAAAAATTAGTTTTAATAGTAGGGATTGTTTTGATCTTGCTAGGTTTAAATGGCATTATTTTCCACAACCAAGGTCTTGTTGCCATCATGTATTTATTAGCGGGGGCTGTCCTTATTATTTACGACATTTTATTTGATAAAGTCAGAAAAATAGTTCATATCGCAATGGGGATTTTATACGCGCTCCCGATTCTTATGGTTGCATTTTTAGGCATTTACGGTAGCCATCACACAACTGACTTCACGGAAGATGTGGTTTTTGTATTAGGAGCGGGATTGCGTGATGATCGAATACTCCCAAATTTAGAAGCCCGCTTAAATCAAGCCCTTTATTATTTTGAACAAAATCCAGCTGCCAAATTTATCGTTTGTGGTGGCTATGGTGCAGATCAAACCATTAGTGAAGCTCGCGCCATGGCAGATTTCTTAGTTGCGGGTGGCATCCCTTACGAGCAAATCATCCTCGAAGATGCTTCAACCAATACCTACGAAAATTTCGCCTTCGCGCTCTCCCTTCTAAATAATTACTTCCCAGACGGTTTCACCTCAGTCATCATCACAAATAACTTTCACATTTACCGTTCAGGTTATATTGCTCGACATTTAGAAATCAGACCAAACCATTTTGGTGCCCCAACACCCATCAGAAGCATGGGAGGGAGCTATGCCAGAGAAATTTTAGCCGTTATTAATACATGGTTATTCCAAACCTAAAATTGAAAAACGTTATCTTGTTGATTGAGGTGGCGTTTTTCTTTATAATAAAGAAGTAGTTAAACTTTTGTCAAAGAGGTGTTTATGATGCAAAGAAGTGTAGGAACCATAGCAAGAGGACTTAGATGTCCCATTATTCGTGAAGGAGACGATTTAATTCAAATTGTTGTCGACAGTATCTTGAAGTCATCAAAAGATGAAGGCTTTGAATTAAGAGATAAAGATGTAATTGGCATTACAGAATCAATTGTTGCTCGTGCCCAAGGAAACTATGCTAGTATTGATGCCATCGCTAAAGACGTACGCGCGCAACTAGGTGGGGAAACAATCGGCGTCATCTTCCCAATTCTTTCAAGAAATCGTTTCTCAACTGCTTTAAAAGGCATCGCCCGCTCCGCTAAGAAGATCGTCCTGATGTTAGGTTACCCGAGTGATGAAGTAGGAAATCGTCTATTAACATTTGAGCAAATTGATGCTGCTGGTGTCAATCCATATCAAGACACATTAACATTGACACAATACCGTGAACTATTCGGAGAAAATAAACACGAATTCACAGGGGTTGACTATGTAGAGTTTTACAAAGAAATCATTGAAGGGGAAGGTTGTGAAGCAGAGATTATCTTTGGTAACCACTCCAAAACAGTGCTTGAGTATACGAAAAATGTACTAGCCTGTGACATTCATTCTTACACAAGAACACTTCGCCTTTTGCGAGAAAATGGAGCCGAAAAAGCCATCGGACTGGCTGATGTGCTATCTAAATCGGTTGATGGAAGTGGTTTTAACCAACGATTCGGGCTATTAGGTTCAAATAAGTCTGATGAAGACACAGTTAAATTATTCCCTCATGATTGTCAAGATTTTGTGGAAGCTGTACAAGCAAAACTATTAGCTATCACAGGAAAAACCATCGAAGTGATGGTTTATGGAGATGGTGCTTTTAAAGATCCACAAGGTCATATTTGGGAATTAGCTGACCCAGTTGTATCACCAGCCTTTACAAATGGTTTAATTGGAACGCCAAATGAAGTGAAATTGAAATATTTAGCTGATAATGATTTTAAAGATTTAAGCGGTGAAGCTTTGCAAGATGCCATTAAAGAGCGAATTATTAATAAGGATGCTGACTTAGTAGGACAAGCGGCCTCTTTAGGAACAACCCCACGCCAATTGACAGATTTAATCGGCTCACTTTGCGATTTGACAAGCGGGTCGGGCGATAAGGGAACACCAATTGTTTATATTCAAGGTTATTTTGACAACTTTACGCAGTAAAGTTTTTACTGCGTGAAATTTTTACATAAAATAGTCCTAGGGGGGTAAGTTTTGCAAGAGGAGTAATCAAAAATGGAAAAAGAATGTCAAGCTTGTGGTGCAGTGCTCATTTCTGAAAGCAATAACTACTGTAGCTACTGTGACGCTGAAATAGAGCCTAGTGAAGCAACTATCAATCCAAATACTTTGGATTCAGAACCTGTACCGATACAATTCTCCACATCAATGAGTTACTATGGAGAGCCTGAAAAGCCACAGAAACCTAAGAAAAAAACCTTGAAAGTTATTCTAATAACAGCTGGAGCTATCCTTGGAACCCTTCTGGTACTGTTTATTGCGCTAGTCGTTATTAGCCTACTGCAAGGGCGAAACTTTGTCCATTACGGAAGCCCATCAACATCACCTTTACTAGGGACATGGGAAAATGGTAGAGGGAATATTGTTTTATTTGTGTTCGGAGGTCCTGATGCAGTTGAGTTTAGAGAAAATGGGACCATCAGAATTATTGAAGGTGAAAATACACAAATTGTTGATTGGGAAACAGGTGCCAACGGAACCTTCAGAGCGGATGCATTTATATTCAGCTACTCCATAGACGGAAATTATTTAATCATCATCGACAGTTGGAATGATGTTTGGCGTTTTGATCGAGCTGATTAAGTAACTGAAAATAAAAGTCAAGTTGAGGCATTTTGAACAAATGCTGTCGACTTGACTAAAATTTTAGGAGGGAATTAATATGTTGGATAAAAGCATTGAGTTTAAAAATATAATTATGAAATTGGAAAATGAGAACGTCAGAAACATTGACACGCCCGCATTGCCAGAAGGGTTTAGCTTTCGCTTTTTTAAAAATGAGGATGATATAAAGCACTGGGCTAGAATTGAAACGTCTGTTTTAGAATTTGAAAATGAGCCAGATGCCGAAGATTATTTCATTAAAGCTTATCTTCCATATTTAAACGATTTAAAACAACGATGTCTATTTATTGAAAACCAAGAAGGCATTCCTATTGCTACAACAATGGCATGGTTTTCTGATAGCGAATTAGGGCATCAAGCAGCACTACATTGGGTTTCAGTAGATCCTCGTTATCAAGGTCTAGGTTTAGGAAAATCAATTGTCTTGAAAGCATTAAGTTTATTCCAAGAGCTAGAACCCAACCAATCAATCTGGCTTCATACTCAAACATGGAGCCATCCAGCTGTTTGCTTATATCATAAATTAGGCTTTAATGTAGTTAAAAAAGATCTAATAGCCACGATGAATACTAGAAATGGAAAAGGGAAAATCTATCCTAATGATTTTGAAGAAGCGATGGTCGTTTTGAAAAAAGTTATGGATGAAGCGGACGTTTTAAAACTTTTTACAAGCGCAGTATAAAATATTTTCGTAAATGTTATCTTCAACATACTCAATGAATATATAGCAAATTACTATGAAGTGGTGAAAGAAAGTCAAGTTGAGGCATTTTGAATAAATGCTATCGACTTGACTTTTTCAATCTTATTTTGGTGGCATGATGATTGCCTCACCTGAAATCACATCTTTACCATCTTGATTAATGACTTTACATTCAAAAATGACACGATTTTTTTCCTTGATGATTTCCTTTACGATACAAATTGCTGTTATTGTATCGTTAAAATGTACAGGAGCAAGAAATTTTAAATCCTGCTTTAGATAAATACTGCCAGGTCCAGGTAATTGCATGCCCAAAACAGTAGAAATAAAGCTGGAACATAACATCCCGTGAGCAATTCGACCTTTAAAAATCGTATCTTTTGCATATTCTTCGTTAAAATGAGCTGGATTTAAATCTCCTGAGATACCGCCAAACAATACCACATCTGTTTCGGTTACAGTTTTTGTGAATGATGCACTTTGTCCAATCGTCATTTCGTCTATTGTTATCCCTTTCATTGCACTCTTTCCTTTCTAAAATTCTATGGTGAAAAAGAGAAAATCTATTCAATTGAACTGATCTTCTCTTTTTTAGGTCCGGTTTTTTATTCTTTAATCTGCCTAAGGAATGGTGAGAAAATAACCTGTTAGTTTATTTCTTGATATTTCCTAAGCTCTGCTGTTAACTTAGGTAAAATTCGATGTATATCGCCAACAATCCCCACATCTGCTACCTCAAAGATCGGTGCGGTCGCATCTTTATTAATGGCAATAATTAACTCTGAATCTTCCATTCCAGCTAAATGTTGAATCGCACCAGAAATACCACAAGCTAAATATAAATCAGGTCTGACTGTTTTACCTGTTTGACCAACTTGTTTATCTTTCTTCATAAAGCCAGCGTCAACTAATGCGCGACTTGATGCTATTTCACCGCCTAAAACATCTGCTAGTTCTTTAAGAATATCAACATTTTCTGCTTTGCCAATGCCGCGGCCGCCTGAAACAAGTACTTTGGCTTCACTAATATCTTTTGTTTTCTTAGTTGATTTGACTGTTTCTAGGATGGTGATGTTTTTATCTTCGTCTGTCAGATTGGCATCAAATTCACGAATAATGCCTGTTCTTTCTGCTTTTTCAAGGGCAATCATAACGCCGGTGCGGACAGTTGCACACTGTGGTCTATGGTCAGGACAAATAATTGTCGCCATAATATTTCCACCAAAAGCAGGTCTTGTCATTAATAAATTTTTTGTTTCTTCATCAATTTCAAGAGATGTACAATCCGCTGTCAATCCGGTTTCGATTCTGGCAGCTACTCTAGGTGCAAGGTCACGACCGATTGAGCTTGCGCCTAATAATGCAATTTCTGGATTCGTATCTTTGATGATGGCTGTTAGAGCCTTTGTGTAAGGTTCTGTCATATATTCTTCTAAAGCAGGATGGTCAACATAGACTGCTTCATCAGCACCATAAGCGATTGCCTCTTCTGCTAGTGCTTCAATTTGATGACCCAAAATAACAGCAATCACTTTTTGTCCTAGTACATCGGCAAGTTCTCGACCTTTTCCAATTAACTCTAATGAAACTTTTTCCAATACTTGATCACGTTGTTCACAAAAAACTAAAATATTTTCACTCATTGTCATGCGACCCTCCTATAATATATATTTTTCTTTCAATTTGTCGATGATTAATTTGACTGCTTCATCTTCTGCAACCTCATGGATAGTTCCCATCGCTTTTGCCGTTTTAGTAAAAGATTTTTTAACCTTTGTTGGCGACCCTTTGAGACCAATGTCTTTTCTTTCTACATGGTCTTTAATGTCATCATACGTCAATATTTTCACTTCTTTTTCTTGGTAAGCACCTATAATGCCGCCAACAGACATATATCTCGGCTTATTCATTTCTTGCAATGTTGTGACAAGGGCTGGTAGCTTTACTTGTAACATTTGATAACGATCTTCATACTGGCGTTTGACAATAATGTGATCGCCTTCCATACGCAATTCTTCTGCGTAAGCTATTTGCGGTATATTTAAGTGTTCTGCAATTTGTGGTCCTACTTGGGCTGTATCGCCATCAATTGCTTGACGTCCTGCGATAATCAGGTCGTAACCAATGATTTTTAATGCACCAGAAATTGTTCTAGAGGTTGCCCATGTGTCGGCACCACCAAAAAGACGATCAGAAATCAAATATGCTTCGTCACAACCCATCGCTAGAGCTTCACGCAACGCAACATCGGCTTGTGGTGGTCCCATGCTAACGACAATAACTTCATGCCCATGCTGATCTTTTAATTCAAGTGCTGCTTCAATCCCAGCTAAATCATCTGGGTTGATAATAGAAGGCACGCCTTCGCGAATAAGTGTCCCTGTCACAGGATCTATTTTTACTTCATTTGTATCTGGAACTTGTTTAACACAAACAATGATCTTCATCTTGTACCTCCCTTAATTCACTTTCATTGACGCTGCAATCACCATTTTTTGAACTTCAGATGTTCCTTCATAGATTTCGGTGATTTTTGCATCTCTCATCATTCTTTCAACCGCATACTCTCTTGTATAACCATATCCACCATGGAGCTGGACAGCTTTTCTTGTCACGTCAGAGGCGACCTCAGAAGCGAAAAGTTTGGCCATAGCTGCATATTGTGCATAAGGCTTTTTTTGATCTTTAAAGTAAGCAGCACGATAAACCAAAAGCCTAGCAGCTTCAACAGCTGTTTGCATTTCTGCTAATTGGAATTGAGTATTTTGAAATTGAGAAATTCTTTTTCCAAACTGCTTACGCTCTTTTACATACGCTACTGTAGCATCCAAGGCACCTTGCGCAAGCCCTAAAGCTTGAGCTGCAATCCCAATACGACCACCATCAAGGGTCTTCATCGCAATTTTAAATCCTTCACCTTCTCGCCCAAGTAAATTTTCTTTCGGGACAATACAATTTTGCATAATTAATTCACAAGTAGAAGAGCCTCTAATTCCCATTTTCTTTTCTTCTTTACCAACAGAGAAACCTGGGAAGTCTTTTTCAACAATAAACGCTGAACAGCCTCTTGTTCCTTTAGATTTGTCTGTCATGGCGATGATAATAAACACATCAGCAAATCCAGCATTGGTAATAAAGATTTTTGTTCCATTAAGAATATAATGGTCGCCATCAAGTACAGCCGTTGTTTGTTGCATGGCTGCATCAGTACCTGCACCTGCTTCGGTTAAACCAAAGGCACCGACCCACTCGCCTGTCGCTAATTTTTTTAAATATTTTTCCTTTTGTGCAGGTGTTCCACTATCGTAGATTGGAGCTGCACAGAGGCTTGTATGCGCTGATACAACAACGCTTGTTGTTCCGCAAACTTTTGCAAGCTCCTCAACACACATGGCGTAAGCCAAATTATCAGCACCTCCGCCACCAAATTCTTTTGGAAATGGAATTCCTAAAAATCCAATTTCGGCCATTTTTTTTGTCGTTTCTGAAGGGAAGCTTTCAGTTTCATCTACCTCTGCTGCCAAATCTTTGACTTCATTAATAGCGAATTTCCGATAGAGTTCCTTTAGTAAGACATGTTCTTTTGATAAACTGAAATCCATAATTTTCCTCCTTGGTATGAAATTTTTCTCAATAAGCTTTGTTTAGCATTATAAGTAAGTGATTACTTACATTATAAATGCTTTACTTCGAATTGTCAAGCGATTCGATGAAAAATTGTGATAAATTTCATTAACTTATTGTAATACAATCCTGCGCACTTTGTAACAAGTAGCAAAAATTTTTTAAAATATAAATTAAAACTCCCAATATGCAGTTTGTCTACTTCATTGGGAGTATCTCGAGCATGGTATCCGAAGGGGTTTTAAAATCTACATTTTTTCAATAATCAAGCTAGTTCCCATACCGCCACCAATACATAATGTAGCAAGGCCTGTTTTGGCATCAGTACGCTTCATTTCATAAAGCAAGGTTGTTAAAATACGCGCTCCTGAGGCACCTATTGGATGACCCAATGCAATGGCTCCACCATTCACATTCACATTGCTTGTATCTGTAATACCGAGTCCTTTAACCACTGATAAAGCTTGTGCTGCGAACGCCTCGTTTGATTCAATTAAATCAATGTCTTCAATTGTCATATGAGCTATTTTCAATGCTTTTTCTACTGCTGGAACAACGCCATAACCCATGATCTGTGGATCAACGCCATATGTAGCATAAGAAACAACTTTCGCCATTGGCTTGAGCCCTAATTCATCTGCTTTGTTCTTAGACATGAGGATAAGCATTGCTGCACCATCATTAAGACCTGATGCATTTGCAGCTGTTACAGTGCCATCTTTTTTAAATGCAGGGCGTAGTTTTCCTAACCCTTCAGCTGTTACACCAGCTCGTGGAAATTCATCTGTATCAAAAACAATTGGTTCGCCTTTACGTTGAGGAATTTCCACCGGCACAATTTCATCTTTAAACTTACCGGCAGCAATCGCAACTTCAGCTTTATTTTGACTATGTGCCGCAAATGCATCTTGCGCTTCTCTTGTAAGGTCATACTTTTCAGCTAAGTTTTCAGCTGTAATTCCCATGTGAACATTACTAAATGCATCGGTTAGACCATCTTTAATCATTGTATCAACAATAGCTCCATCGCCCATACGAAGACCTGTTCTAGCTTTTGGTAACACATAAGCAGCATTAGACATGGATTCCGTCCCACCAGCCAAAATGATATCAGCATCACCAGCCTTGATAAGCTGTGCGGCTAAACTCACTGTTCGAAGACCTGAACCACAAAGGATATTGACCGTCGTTGCTGGAACTTCAACAGGGAGTCCTGCACCAACGGAAACTTGTCTTGCAACCCCTTGACCGAGTCCTGCACTTAATATGTTTCCAATATAAACATCGTCAATTATTTCTGGTGTAATACCTGCTCTTTTAATCGCTTCTTTTGCTGCAACTATCCCTAGATCAACTGCTGATAACCCCGCTAGGCTACCACCGAAATTTCCAATTGCAGTTCGTGCAGCTGATACAATCACAACTTCTCTCATATTTAAAATCTCCTTTTTAACGCTCAAACTAAATCCTCATTCCACCATTAACACTTAAATTGTGCCCTGTGACATAAGATGCCTCATCGCTCGCTAAAAACAGAATGGCTTTGGCGATCTCATCTGGTTGTCCAAGTCTTCCAAGCATCGTCTGCTTTGCAAACTTATCTAAGATGTCTTGTGGCACTGTCTTTAAAATATCAGTCATGATGTAACCTGGTGCAATTGAATTGACTCTTACTGGAACACCTTTTCGTGCAAATTCTTTCGCCCATGTTTTGGTTAAACCGAAAATAGCAGATTTTGTTGCCGCATAATTCGCTTGACCAATGTTACCAAACTCACCAACGACAGATGAAATATTAATAATCGATCCACCATCATGCTCGGCCATGTAAGGTCCTACATGACGCGTTAAGTTAAACACACCTTTTAAATTGACGTCAATCACTAAATCCCATTGTTCATCTGTCATTTTTGCCGTCATTGCATCGCGCGTAACGCCTGCATTATTAACTAAAATATCAATTTTTCCATACTTCTCTACCACATGGTCAAATAATTCTTGACATTTTGCTGCATCTGTCACATTTAATTCATAGCCTTCTAAACCTTCTAATTCATAAGAAATGGGGGCCATATCACATGCAATAACTTTTGCACCTTCCTTGATAAAAAGTTGTGCTGTTTCTTTACCAATTCCAGCAGCAGCACCTGTCACAATTGCAATTTTACCTTCTAATCTCATTTCTGTTTCCTCCAGTTATTAACTCTGATACAAAGCAACAAACTGTTTTACATAATGCTCTGCCATTTCTTGCCATGATAGATTTGTTACTGTTCCATCACCAAGAATATCAACAGTAAATGCACCAAGTAAACTCGTAATTAATGTTGCAGCCATAATATGAGGATCGCCATTTACTTTTCCAGCGTTTTTAAGCGTTTCAAAATAAGCCTCCAAAACACCAATCATTTTTCGGGAAAGCTTTAATTTTACAAAATCTTGTTCATCATCTGAAAGTTTCATCTGCACTTTATATAATTTTCTATTTTGCTTATATAGGACACAAATGCGTTGAGCAATAAGCTCCATACTTTCCCCAAATTCTAGATCATCAATCTCATCCAAAATATGGTCTACTTGTGCATCGATGACATAATGCTCGGTGGTCAATTGAAACAAATTTGCTTTTGAGCCAAAATGCCTAAAAAGCGTCAATTCATTCACATCTGCAACACGAGCAATTTCTTTTGTCGTCGTTGAGTAATATCCTTTTTCAGAAAACAATTCAAGTGCAACCCTCATAATAAGACGGCTTGTATCATTATTATATTTCATTTTTATTATCCTTTTCGTTATATAATCTTTGGTGCTGTTTCGACGGACAAATACCCCCTTACAAGATTCAAAAATTCAAGTGGTTTTTCGTACATGGATGCATGACCACAATTTTTAATCTCGAAATATGTTGCATGAGGTATTTTGTTATAAATCTCTAATTGGTTAGGAGCTGGTGTGATAAAGTCAAAATCACTCCCTACAATTAAAGTTTTCGCTTTAATGTGAGCCAATTGGTCTCGAATATCGTATCCCTCTGCACTATCTATTAGGCGAATCATTGCTGCTAGGAAAAATGGATTAAAGACGGTTTTTAAGATTTGTTTTCGCTCATTCATTCCTGTAGCATGTTGCGTATAAAAGCTAGGGGAGTAGATGATGGGAATACTCACATGATAAAATAGTTCGCCATTTTCAGTTTCAGCTGCCTGCTTCCAACCTGCACCAATATCACTTAGCCATGGATTTGTCCATGCTGTTGTATTAAATAATAACAGTTTGTCCACCATTTGTCCATATTTAAGTGTAAATTGTAGGGCAACTTCTCCACCATAAGAAATTCCTAGTAAATTGATCTTTTTTAGGTCAAGCTTATCAATGACTGTTTTGACCACTTCAACTTGGATGTCCTGTTTGTAAGAGTGTGACATTTTATCGGATTGACCTTGATCAAGAAAGTCGAGGAGAATAATTTGATTGTCTTTGGTAAGTTCAGGCAAGAACATTCCCCAACTCATGGTCGACATCATGATGCCATTTAAAATAACCAATGGCTCTCCCTCTCCATGGACTTCATAATAAATTTTTTTTCCATCATGTTGTAAATGTGGCATGCTAAAATCTCCTCTTAAATGATATATTCCAATTCGCGTGCTTTAACTAACAATTCTTCTCTGAACTTTGGATGGGCAATTGCAACAAGACGTTCAACACGTTCACGCACACTGGTTCCACGTAATTCAGCAATGCCGTATTCTGTCACAACATAATCAACATCATTTCGTGATAAGCTAACAGTTGCACCAGGCTTTAAAAATGGCACGATTTTGGAAATTTCTTCTCGCTGACCTGTTTCTTTGTTTTTTACCATTGCAGTTGAATAGAGTGCAATAAAGGAGCGTCCATTTTTTGACTTTTGGGCACCAATCGCTGTATCTGCTTGACCACCTGTGCCGCTATACTGAACATGTCCAATTGTCTCGGAAGCACATTGACCTGTTAAATCAATTTCGATGGTTGTATTGATGGACACTTGATTATCATTTTCACCTATGACATATGGGTCATTGGTCCAATTTCCATCTAGAATTAAAACAGATGGATTATTATCAATAAAATCATAGAGCTCTTTTGTTCCAAGAGCGAATGCTGCCACATGCTTTCCTCGCTGCATTTGTTTTTTCTTACCTGTTACGGCACCTGCTTTTACAAGCTTCATCAATCCTGATGTAAACATTTCTGTATGAATGCCTAAATCTTTTTTGTCCATTAAAGAATAAGCAACTGCGTTTGGAATGCCACCTATACCTAGTTGTAAGCAATCACCGTCATTAATTTTTTCAGCAATAAGTGCACCGATTTGGAGATCTTTGTCGCTAGGTTCTAAATCTGGCAATTCTGGGACATCGTAATTTGTTTCCACTAAATAATCAATATCACTGATATGAACCTCAACATCACCGAAAGTTCTTGGGAAGTTAGCGTTGATTTCTAAAATTACAGTATCTGCTGCTTCTAGAAAACTTTTTTCATATACGTTACTTAAAGATAAAGAAACATAGCCATGTTGATCTGGAGGGGTTGCAGTTCCGATAAAAATGTTGGGTTTTTGATGTGAAAGACGTTTTGCACCTGCTAAATGAAGGTGGTTTGGAATGAAAGAAACCATTCCAGTTTTTTGAGCTTGTCTCATGGTCGCAGTGTAAAACCAGCCAGCCATTTTGAAAGAATCTCGATAGTCAGTATTACAGAAATATTCTGCCGATTCAAATGGCAAACACGTTGTTACTGTTACATTTTTTACTTTTTCGGAAATCGTATGAAGATTTCTCAATAACTCTTTCGGTTCTGCAGCAGCAAGTGCTGAAACGATAACATCATCGCTTTTTATGATATCGAGCGCATCTGTCACGCTAATATACTTAGCTTGTTTTGTACTCATATTGCACAACCTTTCTTAATTGGTCCTCAAGAGGAGATTTTGCACTCCTCTTGAGCTCAATTTAATCATTTATTAATATCTAGTTTAAATCCATAGAATTTATATTATTAATCCCCTAAGATTTCCTCAATACCCATAAATGGCAAGTGTGGATCCCATCCAATAAGTGCTGCTCCATTCATTCTTAATAATGCAAGATCCTGAGTACCAACACGGTTTCCATTTGCAAAATCAATTGCTGGACCGAATGGGTTTTGAATCGGTGCTGATTCCATTGCTTCGATAAAGCTTTCCCAAGTCAAGTCTTCTCCTGCACGCTCTAAACCTTGAACGAAGAAGTGCATGGCAATCCACCCTGTCATTGCAAATGAAGTAATTGCTAATTCTTCGTCTTCCATCCACTCGTAATAGGCGGTCATATCAGTAGTCACCCTGTCGACCCATGAACTTGCAAATACATCGAACTGTCCACCAATATCATCATACACTAAAGCTGTCAAAGTCGGATCAGCATTTACATAAGAAGTAAGAACTGGAACTGTATTTCCTTGCGCTGCAAGTCCACCTAAAATAGCTGGAAGTGTTACTTGAAGACTACCGGCGACGATAACATCTACATCTGCATTCAAAATTGTTGCAACTTGTGCTGTTACATCAGCAGCAGCACCTGGCTCCACAACTGCTACGACAACATCTAAGCCCATCCCTTCCGCTTCTTGCATGATCCCATTATAGAAATCAAGACCAGCATCATCATTTGTCCGAATTAGCCCGATGGTTTCAGCTCCAAACTCTCCAGCAGCCCATGCAGCGAAAAGGCGACCTTCCATTGGGAATACTGGTTGAACTGGGAAAGTGTTGCGTCCATTTCCGTCAGTTGCATTTTCATTATAAACAATCCCGATTCCTGCTGCAAAGTAAACAGTTGGAATGCCTGTTTCAACTAAGGTTGGGAACGTTGCCCCGATGACTGGTGTTCCGAAATGTCCAACAATCGCAAACACTTCATCATCTTCAATAAATCCGTATAATGCTGCTGTTCCAAGTGCTGGATTAAACTCATCATCAACATGGAGATAACGAAGTTCACGCCCATGAACCCCACCATTGGCATTAATCATATTCATATAAGCCATCATTCCTGCTTGGAAAGGAACACCAACTGGTGCAAATCCACCAGATACTGCGACACTATTTGCAAAATAAATCGCATCATCTGTTACGCCTTGAACAAAACCTGTTGCCTGACCACCTGTACCACTTGTACCACTACCACCCTCATTGCCACATGCCACTAGGACAATACCTAAAACTACAGCCATTAAAACGAAACCAAATTTTTTATTTTTGAACATTTTATTTACCTCCATTTTATCTTAAACTAAAATCTCGAAACCGTATTAAGCCAGCTACTCTTCATGTTTGCAATGGCATCAACTCCTTAAAATATATGAACCAGTTACTACCCACCTAAATAAGCTTCAATCAAACGCTTATCTTGTATTAATTCATTTGCACTGCCTTCCATTGTAATTTCTCCAATTTCTAAAACATACGCATAGTCGGCGATTTTTAATGCTTGCAATGCATTTTGCTCAATAATCAAAACCGTAGTCCCAGTGGCGTTAATTTCTTTTACAATTTCAAAAATACTTTTTACAATAAGAGGCGCGAGACCAAGTGATGGTTCATCTAGCAATAACACTTTTGGACTAGCCATTAAAGCACGACCGATGGCTAACATTTGTTGTTCACCACCAGATAATGTACCAGCTAATTGCTTCTTACGTTCACTTAAAATTGGGAAATATTTATAGACACGCTCAAAATTACTAGTAATTTCTTTTTTATCTTTAACTGTAAAAGCACCAATGCGTAAATTTTCTTCTACCGTAATATCAGCAAAGATTTGACGCCCTTCAGGTGACTGAACCATCCCCATCTTGGTAATTTTTTCTGGTGACAATTTTGTAATATCTTTTTCTAATAAATGAATCGTCCCTGACTCTACTGGAACAATACCAGATAATGATTTTAGTGTCGTCGTTTTTCCAGCACCATTAGAACCAAGTAATGCTACAATTTTCCCCTCTTCCACCTGAATGTTTATTCCTTTTAATGCTTTAATACTTCCATAAGAAACAGCTAAATTCTCAAGTTTTAAAATAATCTTACCCATTTTACCCATCTTAGTCATCACTCCCTAAATAGGCTTCTTGTACGTCTTTATTTCCTTGGATTTCTTTTGGTGTTCCTTCGGCAAGTTTTTTACCAAAAGAAATGGCGCAAATGCGATCACAAACATCCATGACTAGACGCATATCATGTTCAACTAATAAAACTGTGCATTGATACTTTTCTCTGATTTGTTTGATTAGCCTTGAAAGCTCTGCTGTTTCGGTGTCGTTTAAACCTGCAGCTGGTTCATCTAAAATGATAAATTTAGAACCTCCCATAAGTGTCCGACCTAGTTCTATTTTCTTTAATATGCCATAAGGTTGACCGCCTGCTAACTCATAAGCTTTAGATTCAACACCTAAAAATTTAAGAATCTCCAAACTAATCCCAATTTAATGATATTATGTGTTTGCTTGCCAACTAGATCAACATCTTCACCATCTAATGTGTTGAAAATAACTTTTCCACTATCCGGTTTGTAAAATTGTGTAATACAATTAAATGCTGTCGTTTTTCCGGCACCGTTTGGACCAATAAGTCCATAAACTTCTCCATGGTTGACATGAAAACTTAAATTATCTACGGCTTTAAGTCCACCAAATGAAATAGACAGACCTTCTATGCTGAGTGCCTTTTGTTTATTACTCACGATTTCTTCACCTCTTTTTTCGTAAATAATTTTTTAATGTCATGACCGATATAGATAAGTCCTCTTGGATAGAATAAAATAACGACAATAATCAAGATCCCATTGAAAATAAACGGAAGTCCTGGAATATCACCAATCACAGGTAAGTTATTTAAAATAAGAGGTGGAACGCCGAACACAACAAGTGCACCAATGATAGGTCCTGTAATTGTCTTTAATCCGCCAATAACAATAACTGCTAAAATTTGAAGTGCTAACACCAAATTCCAAGGAGATGGATCAACTGCACGAATAAAATGTGCATACAAGACACCAGAGAGTGCGGCGTATGCTGTAGCAATTCCAAACGCCATCAATTTATACTTAAACAGATTAATTCCCATTGCTTGTGCTGCTGGCTCACTTGCACGCATTGTCAATAATGCACGACCGACAGGAGAGTGAATGAAGTTGTCAGTTAAAATCATCAGTAAGACTAAAAGGAAAACGATCAATAGATACACGCCATTACGATTTAATTCTAAAATTCCAAAGAAATTTGGCAATGGTGGCCTAAGCGATGACCACGCCCAAACTTGGATAAACACTTGTCCCATTACATGAGCAATAGCGAGCGTCGCAATAGCAAGATACATTCCAGCAAGCCTAAGAGAAGCCAATCCGACCAATAAACCTAAAATAGTTGGAATCACGACTGCAATAGGAAGTGCAATCAGAAATGGAAGACCCATCTCTATTGTTAAATGTGATGTTAAGTAAGCACCGAATCCCATAAAGCCTGCTGTTCCCAGTGATATTAAGCCTGAATAACCAAGCAATACATTAAGACCCAATGCTGCAATCGCATAAAAGACAATGATACCAAAAATCATAAGTGTGTCGTTTCTGATGACGCCCATATTATTCAAAAATGACAACATGGCGAGTAAAGCACCGATTAAAAGGTATTTTGTATGCCTAGAAGTTAATATTTTTTTCACCATATCCACCTACACCTTTTTCACAATTTTTTTACCGATTAAACCATTAGGTCTAACAACAATAAATAGTAAAATTAATCCGAGTAAAATTGACTCGCCCCATGCCGAAGAAATATAAAGGTTAATTAAATTTCTTAAAACAGCGATAAGATAAGCAGCAAGTACAGGACCATAAAATGTTTGGAATCCACCTAAAACACCAGCAATAAGTGCGCTCATCTGTATCCCATCCATCATCGTAACCCCAACGCCTCCCCTCGGAGCAATCATGACTGCTGATAAGGTTCCTAACGCTGCTGCAACTGCCCATGCGCCCATGGTAATAAATGATGTTGGAACACCCATCAGCTTAGCCGTTTGTTCATTTGATGATGTAACTCGAACTGCCAAGCCCCATTTTGTATATTGTAAAAAGTAGAATAACACACCCATAATAGCAAGTCCTATTAGGATATTAAGTAAGCCACTATGCATCAGGGTAGCTCCTCCAACTTCAAATGTACTTGTTGGTGGAATAAATCTTGGAAAAGTAAGTGGAAGTACACCAAATAGCATTGGTGCTATCCCCATCAATACCAACACGAGGCCAAAGGTAATAATTTGCTTTGAGATAATGTTGGCTTTTTTGGCACGCCTAATAACAACAAGGTCGATAATAACGCCTACTATAAATGCAGAAATCATACCGAAAATAGTGGCGAGCCATACTGGTAAATCAAGGTTAATCAGCAAGATTGTTGCAACAAAAGCATTAAACATCCCAATGGTACCTTGTGCAAAATTTGTTGCTCTTGATGTTCTAAAAATAATGATGATTCCAAGTGCGGCTAAAGCATAAATACTCCCTGTTTCTAGGCCACTAAAAATCATTTGTAAAAAGTTTGCCATTAACAGTCTCCTCCTTCTGAGATTAATCCCTTAAAAGACTAATCCATATGTCCCCACTTAATCACACTTGCAGACCAGACATATCCAATCCCTGCTGCAACTAGTAAAACATTTGATCCTGCTTTAACCTTGCCTGCATCTAATGCAAGCTTTAAAGAAAGGATTTGATCAACCTGACCCATATGACCATAGTTAGATAGGTAGATAGATTGATCTTCACGAAGTCCTAGATCCTTTAACATCCAATCATGCATGGATTTTTTAAAATGCAAGATGGCAAGATAATCAATGTCCTTGCGTTCAAGACCGGATTTTCCCAATGCTTTATCAATACATTCGTACCAATTTGGCATTGAAACAGCATTTAGACCATCTTTCATATGTTGTGCATCTAGTAGACGCAAAGAGCGATAACCTTCCACTACATTCTCAGATGTAAAAGGTTGATTAATACCACCAATTTCAACACCTGCATCGCGAGCAAAGGAACCGTCTGCCTTAATATGCGAGCCTAGAAGTAAATTTTTTCCCAGATTTTTTTTCAAAATAATTGCGCCACCGCCAGCAGATAAATTAAACATCATTGACACATTTGAATCTTCAAAGTCAATGAAGTCACCATTTCGATAACCTCCTACGACCATCACAACATTGATATCCTCATCTGCAATTAGCATATCTTTTGCCATCTTTAAAGCAGAGACAGTTGTACAACAGCGATTTTGCACATCAATTCCCCAAGCATTCACAGCACCGATTTTATCTTGGATATAAAGGGCAGAAGTTGTTAATGGATATTCTTTCCATTCTTCACCCATACATAAAATAACATCTATTTCACTAGGCTCCATCTTAGCATCTTTTAAAGCTTCGACTGCAGCTTTAACCCCCATTTCTTGTGTCCCATCTTCTTTACCAGGGATCGGTTTTTCAATAATCCCTAGTTTATTAATTACTGCTTCTTCGGACCAATGGCCATTTGTTGCTGCTGAAATTTCTGCTGCACTCATTCGCTCACTAGGGATGTAAACACCAAGTCCTGCAACGCCTACATTTGTTTTCATTGTCATCCTCCTCACTCAATGTAAGTTATTACTTACTTGCTATTATAGATGGCTCTTTTGAATTTGTCAAGCCTTTTCTTCATTTTTTTGAAAATGCTTCGTTTTTTGTTTGTGAATGCTTTTGCGATTGAGTTGTTATTTGGAGTGTTAGAAGCTTCACAAATAGATGGTAATTTTTTTCAGTTTAGAATTCTCTTTTGAGAGAATAGGGGAGACTAGACCGCTATTAGATGAGTTTAATGCAAAGAGCATTATGAAAATTAGATCCAAACAAAAAAGTCAAGTTTCGGCATTTTGAGAAATGCTGTTGACTTGACTTTTTTTATTTTTTCTTCTTTTTGAAGCAAGTGATAACTGTTGCACCACTAATTAATCCAAAACCAATGCTTGCTGTGTTTAATGTGGAAGCACCAGTTTGAGGTAGATTGTTTCCATCAGAATCTGGGGTGGTAGGGGGAGTCGAGGGTGTCTGTGTATTTTGGCTCCATCTTGCATAAATTGTTGTATTGCTTGTGATTGGTGCATTGAACATGAATGTTGCCCCACCTGTTTTAGCTGTAAACCAACCTATGAAGGTGTAGCCTTCTTTTGTTGGTATATCTGTTGGTGCAATTGCAAATTCTCCATTACGAACATTTTGTGCTGGGAAATTTCCTATCCCACCATTTAAGTTAAATGTAACAGTATGGATATTTGCTTCTTCCACACGGACTAAAGCATTAAATGCATCACGTAAATTCTGATATGCAATTGAAATAAGCGCGAGATCATCAATCTCTAAAGCTAAAACTTCAAAGGCAGCATTCAATGCCAGTGAGAATACGTGCCATGATTCAGGTGTAAAATCGTCTGGATTTAACTCTAACCAACCTAATTCCATGAGGAAAGTTCTTAAATCATCTGCTGGATGTGGTGGTGCGGTTTCTACTGCACCGAAAAGGTATTCTAGTTGTGAAACAATGGCTAACATGCCTTCAGTATTAGCAATGACAAAAGCTGAAGCTGCTTCGAATGAAGTTCTTCCTTCTAACGCTGGTAGGTACCAATTATCATTGGCAAGTTGTGTAAAAGTGACAAGCATATTTTCTAATATAGTGATCTCTTCTTCGCTAAGGGTGAGGAGGAAAATGAGATATACAAGGTCATGCTCTGTTGTTTGACCCAGATTGTGATAATGGAGGATGGATGCAACAAAGCCCAATTCAAAATCAAGGCGTTCCCATAAAGCATCACTCTCACTTACTAGCGCGCGAAATGTGCGTCTTTCTTCTCGTGACCATGGTTCTACGCCAAAAATTGCTTCTAATTCAGCAAGGAGCCTCACAAATTCTGCTGTGGCTTCGGTGATAAGTGTATAAGCTTCTTCGAATGTCAAAAAGCGTAAGTGGACAGCTGTAGAAAAAGAGTAAGGAGAAGGTAAGTTTAAAAATTGTGAATATAGTTCAGAAGCAGTTGCTACGGCAGTTGGACTTAAGTTAAAAGGTGCTTGGGTCAAATCAAAATGTTTTGGTAAATCAAAAGAGAAGTAGAGATTTTCCCAAGCTCTATCATTTTCCCGAAGAAGTCGACGGAAAGTTCTTAACTCTTCATCTGTCCACTCTGCTGAACCTCCCCAAATATCATCACCCAATTGATCGCCTACAAATCCTTGTAACAGATTGATTAGGCGTAACATTTCTGTTGTAGTGGTATTAATAGCAGCTTTAGCTTCTTCAAATGAAAGGGCAAGCTCTGTAAGACCTATTAATTGCCATTCAATTTCAGAGTGAAATTCACCATATAATTGAATAAACTCATCTATAAGTTCGAGAATGGTAGCATAGTCTTCAGCATTTAAGTTAAAAGGTGCTTGTGTTAAATCGACACCCATTATAAGTGCTGTTTGGATGGCGTACATATTATCTATATATCGGTAACGCACAGCATGGTTTTCTTCCAATAAAGCTTCAATTTGTTCCCACTCTGTAGTGGTCCATGATGTAGGGATAGATGGTAGTAGTTCTTGTGTTTGTGCTATCAAGTCTCGAAGCTCATTTGTTGTTTCAACAACGATAATAGAAGCTTCAACAAAAGAGATCGTATCGTCCATCACATAGCCGGATACATTCCGTATGATATTATATAATTTAGTAAACTCATAAATCACATTTTCAAGGTTGGCAATGTCTTCACTGGTAAATTGATTGAGGCTAAGTCCAAGTGCAATCTCTAACAGATCTACGCCCGTGTCACCACTTAACCAATAATAATGAATAATTAACTCTGTAAAGTTGAGTTCAGAGTCGACACGATCAAGCAAATTCCGGAAATCTCCCATTAGCATGAAAAATGCGTTCAAATCTTCTTGTGGCCAACTATGACCAGGTATCTCGACGTGGATATCGCGTTGTTCGATATGCTCAGTCACTTTTTGTTCATTGCTGTCTTCTTTATTGATTGACTCGTTTTCAACATTATCTTGTGAGTCAGGATACGAACCAGCTTCATCAATCTCGCCTTCTATGGTTTGTTCCGTGTTATCACTTTCTTCAAGATTCGCAGGATTCGATTTATTTTCGTCGTCTTCTTGAGGAGCGAGATAGGAATCGACTTCGTAAATTTTATCTTCAATATTCTCAACGAGAGGTCTTTCTCTAAGCGGTGTTATATCAACTGTTTGAGAATTTGCAATTGCTGTAAGTGGTGTTAGTGTGGGTATGATTAATATTGCTACTAGCACCAACTTGGTAAATTTATTTTTTAACATGAAAATCATCCTTTGTTTTCATCATTATAAAAAGATAGTCAAGTTGAGGCATTTCGAAAAATGCTTTCGACTTGACTTTTTTAACTTTGATTTTAATACTGATGTGCGAAAATCACTTCACCAGTTATGCCATCTATTATCAGATTCAATTGATTTCCAAGCGCAGGAAGGATATCAACACTCCAAAAAACATTACCTTGTAAATGAGCATCAACTTCGTTAAGATCAACTTGACTATAATCAAAGAATGACATTTCAAAATATGCACCATCTAAATTGATATCATATTCTTCATAAGCGATAACAGCCATTATCTCGCCTGCTTCTTCAATAGAAAGTTGATTTGGCATGATTGTAAATTTGTAGTTCCAATCTACTAGTGTAAAATGCATATCATCAAGTGACATCAGAATTCTATCCCAGCTGTTATAGATATTCAGGAAGTAATCAAGATCATCATCATCGAATCCAAGGTCTACTGTCAAAGTACTCGCTAAGGTACTCATAGTGAAATAAACAGAATCTCCGTAATAGAATGAATTAATTACTAAATCGACAGCATCATCAATGAAGCTTTCTGTCATCCCATTTTGTGAAAGCCAATTATTTCTAATTTTATATTCCATCTCTGAACGTGTCAAACCTTCAAAATCTGCACGATGAAAATGGAAGGTTAACGAACCAGAACCTGCAAAATCATACGGGTCTAGTGACCAATCTGGAAATGAATCTGCCGCTATTTCTGTATAAACGGGATATCCTGAATCTTCATTTGCATCGGGTACTTCATTATTGCTCGCAGCTGATGCGATCATGGTTCCCCCTACTAACAAGACTGCCAATGCAGCCCCAATTGCTGATTTTTTATTTATTTTCATTGTAGCCATCACCTTTATTCTTTCTTTAATCCCAACATGTTTGCTAAAGTAGCTGTGTGCTGTGATTAAGTTGCTTTGCTTTTCTGCTAAGTCAATTAATGCGAGTGCATAAGTCGATTTAGCTTGCTCACCAAACAACTCTAGAACTCTTTCATCACAAGATAGCTCAATATCACGGTGGAGTAAAATATACATGACCCATATCAGTGGGTTGAGCCAATGGATGCAAAGGACTAGGGTTGCAATAGTTTTTATTAAACAATCAAATCGTTTAATATGAATATACTCATGAGCGAAAATATATTCTAGTTGCTCATAGTCGTTCCAGTCAAGTGTTTTTGGAATTAAAATTACTGGGTTTACCATGCCATATGTTAATGGAGAGGTAATTTTTTGACTTTGTCTAATCTGAATTTTCCGTCTTAAAGTCGGCTGATACTTAGTGGTAAATTGCCTAATAAACTCATTTTCAAGAGGGAGGGAATCGCTGATCATACGTCGGAATTTAATGTAATTAATAGTAAAATGTAAGGTAAAAATAACCATTCCTATAACCCAAATTCCAACGAGGAGATCAACAGGGTTTAATACAGGTGTTACGACAGATTCAGCTAAGTTTGGCGTTACTTGTTCTAATAAATTTACATTGAACGACCTACCGATTGCGCTACGGGGAGATGTTAATGGTAAATGTTGGTTGATAGGTTGATAAATGTGCTCGAATGAGTTTGCAATTTGAGGATTTTGAGTGTTATCAAGAAGGTTAAAATCAAAAGAATGATCTGTTTGATTTATCTGTAACATTAGATTGTCAACCCTGTCAAAAGGGTTAAAGCCGAAAGGGAGTTCGAAAGGGATTAGTAATCGTACCATAGCTAACATCCAGATAAAAACAAAAGTCTTTTTGGAAAGTTTTGCAAGTGTAAAATGACGAATTAATATGCCTAGTAGAATCATCACACTGGCAATGATACTCATCTGAAATAGGTTCATTTTCTCATCACCTCACTGAGTTACAAGTTTTTAGCAAGCTCACGCAATTCTTCAAGTTGCTGTGCATCAAGCTTTTCTGTCTTTAGTAGTGAAGCAATAAGTGAACTTTCTGAGCCATTATAAAACTTTTCAATGAACTCATTTGTTTCGCTTTCTAGCACTTCGTTTTTAGTAATAAGCGGGCGACATAAAAATTTTTCCCCACGAGAGATAACACCTTTATTAATACATTTATTGATAACCCCATAGACTGTTGTTTTTGTCCAACCGACACTTTCCATTAATTCTGCTGCAATTTCTTTTGCAGTTGCTTCCCCTTTTTCCCAAATGATTTCCATTACTTTTAGTTCTGAATCGAATAGTTTAACTTTCATATGCGGAGCACTCCTTTGTGACTGTTTATTTATAGCTATAAATGCGATTATGGCCTTTAACCGCAGCAATATTTTGTTCGAACAAAATATTTGCATGACTCTATTTTATCACAACAAAATATTTTTGTCAACCATTTATTTTGTCGGAATAAAATAAATAGCATAATTGAAGTTTATCAAGATGTACTTGTAAACTCCTTTGTAAGCACGATTGTCTCCTTAATTCTACAAAAGTTACAAAAACCTTACACAAATGTGTAAAAAGTGTGTAAAAATCACGAATTTTGCCATTTCACAAGTGATTTTTTATTTTTATGCGTAACTATAAGTAGGAGGTCAAATTTTGAAATTCGCAAAAAATAAAAAACTTTTGCACAACGTAGAAAAAATACTTTACAAAAGGAGCGTCAATATGTATAATAGTGATAACGAACAAAACAAGGTGTTTCTCCCAACAAATGACTTGAATTTCAAACGTCTATTCGCATCTCCTCAGTTTATGAAAATCAGCAAAGGATTTCTACAAGACCTAGCATCCTATGATCCGCTAGGACTGTTACAAATTACAGACATTAAAATCGAAACACCTTACAATTTTCAAGAAATCAACCAGCTTATTTCAGATCGCAACAAAAGCCTGCTGATGACAGAAGTAGATTATGCCTGTGTTGATGAAAATGGTGTTAGATTCATGTTGGAGATGCAGAAAAGAGACCAATTCTATCTAGAGGAACGTGTGGTTTACAATGTTGGACAAAAGTTTTCTCAATATTACGCTAAAGACCCAATCACAAAGGAGCCCAAATATGCCAGTTTACAACCAGTAATTGCAGTGATAATTTTAAATGATAATCATTTTGACGATAATATTCCTATCCGATTTTATCGCCCTCATGATACAAGGTTTGATTTATACAAGCGGAATAAGAATTTAGGACTTGAGATTTATGTTGAATTGAAAAAAGATATTTCTGGGCTACCTAAAAACTTGCAGTTGTGGGTCAACTACTTTAGAACGGGAACAGCACCAAAGGAAGCACCAGATTATATTCAGGAGGCGGTTCATGTGTCAAATGTGAGTTCAATGACAAAAGAAGAGCGCAGGTTAGCTGATTTAATCGAGCGTGGTGAGCAGAAGAGACTGGCCGAGGATCATGCAATTGAACAAAAAGGAATTGAGCAAGGAATTAGACAAGGCGAAGAACAAAAAGCAATGGAAATTGCAAGAATGATGCTTCAAGATGGAAGTGCGATAGAGCGGATTTCTAAATATACAGGTTTAAGTTATGATCAGGTTTCACTTTTGAAAAAGCAAGGGCAAAAAGGTGGTTAACTAATATGTCAAGTGTTACTTTGCATCCAAACAGATAGTAAGGTGTAATTGGTTTATGAGTTAAAGAAACTGAAGCATTTTAAAAAGCGTGTTTTTTAAAGGCACGCTTTTTAATTACGAAAAAATAATGATTGTTTATTTCTGATTCACTCAGCGGTTGGAAATAAATTCTCTACCCACGATATTTACGAGATGATCATAAGCCCGCTGACCCCAGTCACGAACAGATTGATCGGTAATAAATTCTGGGACTTGACCATTAAAGAGTGGGAGAACGGTAATGTCATCAATGAATCTTAACGTGCTACCTGAGAAATCTCTCATGGTCAGGGTTGGCAGTACATCTGCTGTGTCGATTTTAATTGTTCCATCAGTATCTCGCGTAATTTGCAAACTAACGACTTTGCCATACTGTGTTCTTGGAATAGGTGTAGTTAATCGCGTTTGATCAGCAAGGAAATTCCCTAATGAATACATGATGAATGCACGGGTCCCATCAGAACGGTAGTGCCATTCTACAGGTTGTACCACGTGAGCATGATTTCCCATAATCACGTCTGCCCCAAGTTCACTTATTTCGTGGGCGATTAAGCGTTGCATGTCTGTAGGCTGATCCACATATTCTGCTCCCCAGTGTAAGGAAACGATGATGAATTCAGCACCGGCATCCCTTATGTTTTCAATATCTGTGGCAATGCGGTCAACATCATCTAAAGTATAGGATCTAAAACGACGCACTGCAAATTCACGCTGGGCATCAGTTACAAAAGCTTCTAAGCCGTTGACAGAATCTGTATAAGCAATAATGCCTACTTGAATACCATTTACATCAATAATAGTGGGTGTATTAAAATCAGCCATATCTACATTCATCCCTGTGTGGCCGATACCTGCTCGCACGAAATTTTCGACTGTTGCAATCAAACCGTAGAAATGTCGATCAAATGAGTGATTATTTGCACTAATCAGATGGTTAAAACCTGTATCGACAAGTGCAGGTAGGATTTCAAAGGGGACATTAAAAAATGGGAAAGTTGAAAGATCCTGATTATCACCCATTACATCAACTGGCGTTTCCATATTAGCAATGGCAAGATCTCCGTTGATATAAGGCTTAATGTGTTCCAAGAAAGGGTGAAAGTTAAAACTATTCGGTCCAGTACGCGCCACTTCAACAGAGCCTGTGTATCTTGGGTGTAAAAGAATATCTCCGACAAATTGAATTCTCGCTTCGGCAGTTTCTATAGCCGGTTCAGCTATTTCTTCTGGCTCTGATTCTGGTTCTTCATCTTCGCCTGTTAAGTCAGATGCTTCAGTTGTTTCATTAGGTGGAGCGGCTTCGCTACTTACCTCAGTGGTTGGAACTGGTAAATAACTGGTTTCTTGTGCGTTATCACAACCTGCGACTAAGACAAGTAGTGAAAAGGTAATGAGTAATGTTAGTGTTCGTTTCAGCATGGAAACCTCCTTAAAATGATGATGTTTATTTTATTGTGCACCATAACAGTAAAATTAATCTGATTTTATGCTCTCACTAAGGTATTCGCATAATAAGCTAAAAAAGTTTAAACTTTTTTAATTTGCGCCTAAAAATTCTTCCAAAATCAAACCACTTCCAAACATTTGTGTTGCTGCATCTACACCGATAAAGCGAAGATGCCATGGTTCATAAACAAACCCTGTATCTGCTTCTCTTCCAGCAGGATACCTGATAATGAATCCGAAATGGTGGGCATTTTCTCTGACCCAAGTGCCTTCTGCTGTGTAGGAGAAAGAAAAAGAAGTGGTGCCCAGTGCAGGAGTTGTGATGTCAATGGCTAGTCCTAGTTGATGTTCACTATGTCCAGGTCGCGCACTTACACGGCGAGCTTCTGCCTCTCCCATTGAGGCGATGAAATGATTGTGTGTGGCTTGTTGTGTCCAGTAAGAGCGATAGCCACTTGTTGCAACCAAGGTGTGTCCATTATCAGTTGCAGATTGAAATAAATTTTCAAGGGCTCGGGCAGCGGAAGCGCGTAAGGAATGAGTACCATGGGTGCTTCTGACATTCACCACTGATAAATCGCCTGGTGAGAAGGAGCTACAAACGCGGAAATGTCGGTTGACTAAAGCTAAATAGGATAAGGCATCTGCATTTGAAATGGTGACTGCATAGTTCTCTGGAATGCCTGAATTTGCTGGCGGTGTAGGGGCATCGGCTACTGGTGGGTTGGTAGCTGCTTCAGTTGGGGCTTCGGTTGGTGGCTCTGTTGGGACATAAATTGCTACACGTTCATATTCACCATCTTCGTTTTCAACATATTCATAGCCTTCTTCATACGCTTGTGCTACCCGAATTTCCCACTGCTCTGTGATGATGATGCGCACTGTTTCAGAAATGTTGTATGTAAAGATATTTTCAAAAACAAGGTGATTCGTTTTTCCAACCCTTACTTCTAAACTTTCAGTTTCTAAGTTTTCAGTAACTGTGACAACGATGGTGACATTAGAATCTGGCAAAGACCATTGGTCGCTATCTGTATCAATCAGCTGTGAAATGTGATAGGTAAAAACGCCTGCATAGTCGAAGGTGATGTGTGAAAAGCGTGCAATGCCCTCGTTGGAAATCTGAATCTGGGTGGTTGATGGAACTGGTGGTGTTTTAGGGTAGATGACTTCGTCTTCATCATCATCTTGAGTGAATTCGTATGAGATTAGCTCTAGTTCAAATATGAATTCGGTGTCGGGAATATCGGGGATATCTATTTCTAATTCTTCTAATAATTGCATCAGTGCTTCATCTTCTAAGTGGCTATCTTCTATTAAATTGCCTTGTAAAGTGAAGCTGTCTGATTGAAGTGAAAGGAAAGTTTCAAGTTCAATTTCAAAGCCTGGAAGGGTAACTGGTGTAAATACAATGGGCTCTGGTTCATTTCCACAAGCTGTTAGAATAACCGTGAAAAGTAAGGTTGTTATAATGCTAAATCGCTGGATATGTTTTAATTTTTTATTCATGGTGAGCACCTCTTTTGATAATTCTCGCTGATATGAAGGCTGTGAGTGAAATATGGATGAATTTCTCTCTAAAAAAGTAATATTTCCTTTTTTTTGGTGTATTTGGGTGTAAAGAAAAAGGGCTAACTAAAATAGCCCCTTTAAATGACTGTACGCTCTTAACCCACAGAGTCAGTAACAATTCGGCTGATCTCGCCTGTTCGCCCACATATGTGGATGATAAAAAGCACTTGCTCATTAGTAGGTACATAACCTGTTCCGGGCATGCGGACAGTAGGATCGTAATCCGCTGATGTAAGAATACCAATCCATTCAAGCACATTCTCATTATGGAAGTCGTGAGTCAGGAAAGCATCTAATATTAAACCATCAGCATTAAACTGATATTGATCATAAATGGCTTGGATCATAATGACTACTGCTTCTGATAATGTAAGAGCCTCAGCAGCCAAGGCATCTTCATCAGTCAAAGCATCGTGAAAGTTAAATAAATTGCCTGCTCTGACAGTTGCTTGACCCACAGTTATTTCTCTAAGATTCTCTAACACTGAAATAGAGCCCTCAAATTCTTCATCTATTTTATCAACCACTGGCTGGGAGGCTTCCCCTTCATCAAGGGGGGCTGTCGCAAAGGCGTTGAAGGTTAATAAGCTGATAATAGCAAGGGCAGAGACAAATCCCAAAGCGGTGGTTTTCTTAGTTTTCATGACTGACATAATCCGCTCTTCAACTGCGTAGCGAGCAAAGCTACTGTGTAAAGGGATAAACTCATTTTGATGTTCGGCAAGTGCAAGAAGGGCTTGTGCGTAGGCTTTTTTTGTTTTGGCATCAAATTTTTTTAAGACCCACGCGTCACAGGAAATTTCTAAATCACGATTGGCAAGGATGAAAGCAATCCATACAAGCGGATTGAACCAGTGAAGACAGAGGATGAAAAGTGCTAAAAATTTCCACAAGGTATCCCATCTTTTGATATGATGAAGCTCATGGGAAAGGATATACTGGAGATTATCCTGATTTTGCAGATTCATGTCAGCAGGGAGGATGATCTTTGGTTTGAGTAGGCCTAGTGTGAGTGGTGTGGTGATTTGATCAGAAATTAAAATGTTAAGGGGACGTTTAAGGTTTAATGTGGTTTGCCATTGTGTTAGGAAATCATTTTGATGGGGGATGGCGCATTGAAGTTTTTTCATGGATTTCCAGTGGCTGAACATGAAGAATGACAAGCTTAGGATGGTGCCTGTTAGCCAGATGAATGTTATCCAATTGATATCGGCAAACCAACTAGCGTTGGTAAGCCAATTGGAATGGGTTGGCAAGTTGGTGGTGATGATATCCATATTAGTCAATGGTGCATAGGGCGTTAGGTTAGCTAATTCTGCTTGGGTGACATTGTGGAGTAGCTGCTGGCTAGCTAAGTCAGAGGATTGTTCCATAGCAGGCATGCTCACTTGATATGTTGACTCTGATGTGAAGGGTTGTAGCATAACAAAAGCATTTAAGCTGAAGGGAGTGGTGAAAGAGATGGGGAGTGCTAGGCGGATGAAGACGACGCCCCAGAGGATCGGGAAGGTGATTTTGGGGAGGTTATTGAGGAAGAGGGCGCGGAGAATGATAATGCCGATGATGAGAATGATGGAGGCGATACTCATTTGGATGAAGGTCATGATGATTCCTCCGTTTCCGTTTCGTCTAATAAGTCGATGATATTTTTCATACGTGTGATTTCGCTTTTTGGAATTTTATTATCTGTTAAGAAAGCAGACAATAATGCGCTTGGTGAACCACCGAAGAGTTTTCCACTAAGTTCTCGGGCCTCTTGTTTTTGGACATCTGCTTTGGTGATAAGGGGCGTGCATCTGAATTTTGGGTCATGACGCTTGATGGCATTTTTGGCAATCAGTTTTTTTATGGTAGTGTAAGTGGTATTAACATTCCAACCAACTTCTTCTTCTAAGAGATGGGCAATGTCTCTTGCACTCATTTCTCCATTTTTCCATAAAATTTCCATAACTCGTAATTCCGAATCAAAAACTTTGATTTTCATAATGATGGCCTCCTCAGACAAGAAGTTAAAATAAGACTTCAATAGTATGATTATACCACGGAGATAGTAAAAAGTCAATACGATGCTAGTAGTTTTTTGGAATTTTGCTTTTTATGCTGGAAAATTTCGAGGTTTTTTCTCCAAAATGAAAAGCAAAGCTCAACTGGCTCTGCTTTTTTGTAGTTCAAAATAGGTATTAATGATCTCGTTTGCAACTTCTAAGGCAATGGGATTTCTCTCTTTTGGCAATTCCGCTTGTGGAAATATCACGGCGATGGCAATTTCTGGCTTATTATGAGGGGCGTATCCCACAAATGTGATGTGATTGACTTCGATTAAACTGCCACGCCAATCATACATTAAAAAGCCTTTTTCATCACGGACGAATTCTTCTGCAGTTCCTGTTTTTCCTGCTGGTGAGTAGGCTGAATTTCTAAAATAAGAATAACCTGTGCCTTCGGGTGCTTGTAAAACTTGACGAAAGCCTTCTTGAACGCGCTCAAGTGCCACTTCGGGTAAATTGATTTGATTGATTAACTGAGGAGATGGGGCGTGAATTAATTGGCGGTCTGTTTCGTTTAGGTTGATCGAAGCTTCTTTTAAGAGTCTAAGGGCATACCTGCTTCCGCCATTGGCGATGGTTGAGACATATTGTGCTAATTGCAAGGTGGTGTAGGTGTCGGATTGACCGATGGTAAAGTCCAGTAGTTTGGCGATGCTTTGGTCTTGATTACGCAGACCGATTTGTTCGCCGGGTAGGTCGATGCCGGTATAACTGCCTAAGCCATATTGAGCAAAAGCGGTCCGGTGGAGGGCTAAGGTGTTGGGATCGATGTTTAAATTGGCTTCGGGTCGGTATACATCTCCTCCGAGTCTGATGGCTTGTTGCATAAAGTAAACATTGCTAGAGGAGCGTAAGGCACTGATGTCATTGACAAAACCAAGTGGTGCCCAAGATGCTTTTTTTGAACCGTCAGCAAAAATCATCGGTTTGTCTTCAATGACATCTCCAAAGTTGGTTGCACCATGTTCGTAACCTGTTAACAAAGTGGCTCCTTTTACGACTGAACCAACGGTAAAAGCATTGTGCATGGTTCCCAATGGATGGTCAGTGAATTTTCCGTCCTCATTTAATATTTTTCCGTTAAGGGATAAAATTTCACCTGTATTTGGACAAACAATTACCACATAACCCTCTCGTAAATATCTCGCCCCGTTCCGACTAGATTTAACACTGGTAATATGTTTTTCTAAAATATTGTCGATGGCATCAGTGAGTTCAGTATCAATGGTTAAAGTTAAATCCATTCCTTGAATCCCACTTGCCACTTCTTTCATCTCACCATTTGTTGTCACCTCGTAATGTTCCTTCTGTCCGCGCAATAAATTTTCATATTGAAATTCGATGCTTGACAAACCGATGGGATCATTAATGGCATAGCCTGCATCTAAATAGGTGCTGAAATCATCACGCAAAAGGCTTGAATCTCCACTACTTACGCGCCCGACAATGTCGTAATGACCTAAATCATCTGGGTAATTGCGCCGAGCTTGGATGAGGACATCAACCCCAGGTAACCCATTAATGCGATCGAGTATTCGCGCAACCTCTTCATCAGAAGCATCAAACTTCAATGTATTTTCCCCACCATAATAAGCTTCTGTCATTTTGACAAAGATAACCTGTGCCCGCATCTGTTCATCAGTCAGCTGTTTCAAATCCTCTTCTTTTATGTCAACCCAATCAACAGTGGGATTTAATTGCTGATATAAATCTTTTCGAGTATTGTTACTCATTTTAGAGATATCCACATCTATAAGTTTAGCTAAAGTAAAAGCGGTGTCATATAACTCCTCAACTGATCTTTTTTCATCATAGCGATAAACAATTGCTGGAACGGGGGTGTTACTGACAAGTTCTTTCCCTTGTCGGTCGTAAATAGAACCTCGTGTCCGTGCCTTTTTGATAAAGGTTGTTTCATCTTTTTTTTCTAAAACTGCAGCATATTGCTCGGCATAGACATGATGGATAAAGGTGATTCTAATCAAGAGAACGGTCGCAAGGATGAGGGTAACCAGCTTAACGAATTTGATGCGCGGATTGGTGATGGTTAAGAAAGGATATTTTTCTTGTAATCTTTTAAAATTTTTTTTCATGGGAGAGCCACCTTTGTTGCTAGAGATTATGAACATTAGTATGTGCAAATTCGCTCGTAATCATTTGTAAAAAGGGTAAATCTGTTGTATAATTAAACTAGGTGATAAATATGGAAAACGTAAGACACCGCCGAGATACGCGGGAAATTAAAATAGGAAAGCTTTCTTTTGGTGGAAGTGATTTGGTCACGGTTCAATCTATGACGACAACCAAAACGAAAGACATTGAGGCGACAGTTGCGCAAATTAAAGCATTGGCAGTAGCAGGATGCGACATTGTGCGCGTGGCTTGTTTGGATGAAGAAGATGCCCGAGCCATTAAGGAAATTAGGGCGCAGATTCCTATTCCGTTAGTTGCGGATATTCATTTTGATTATCGGTTGGCACTACTCGCCATTGAGAATGGGATTGATAAGATTCGCTTGAATCCTGGGAATATTGGGAATGTGGACAAGGTGCGTCAAGTTGTGGAGGCTGCTAAAGCTAAAAAGATCCCCATTAGAATTGGGGTTAATGCAGGTTCATTGGAGAAACATATTCTGGAAAAACATGGTCACGCGACACCCGAAGGAATGTTGGAGAGTGCCTTGTATCATATTAAAATTTTGGAAGATTTAGACTTTTATGATGTTATTGTTTCGCTAAAAGCAACGGATGTTGATTTGACTGTGAAAGCTTATGAATTAGCAGCAAAGGCCATCCCTTATCCCCTTCACTTGGGAATTACAGAAGCGGGAACGGATTTTTCAGGTACGATTAAATCATCCATTGGACTGGGAATTTTACTTCATCAAGGAATTGGGAGCACCATTCGCGTATCTTTGTCTGATGATCCGGTAAAAGAAATCAAAGTTGCCCGGGAAATATTGAAAAATTTTGGACTGATCAGCAATATGCCGACCCTAGTGGCTTGTCCGACTTGCGGGCGATTGGAATATGACATGATTCCTCTTGCTAAAAGGGTTGAGAAGTATTTGGAAAATGTTCATCATGACATTACTGTTGCGGTTATGGGTTGTGCTGTGAATGGGCCAGGTGAGGCTAAAGCTGCTGATGTGGGAATTGCAGGTGGGCGTGGTCAGGGGATTTTGTTTAGAAATGGTGAGATTGTTCGCAAAGTACCTGAGGCAGAGATGTTCGACGCATTGGTTGTGGAAATTGAGAGTTTTATAAAAAATTAAGAATAGCATGCTCATTCTACTGGTTTCGACCTTGGCATGCTTTTTTTGTTTCAAAATTCATCGAATCAGTGAAAAGTTGCTTAAAGAAAGTCTTTGAAACGTTGTAAAATCAGGCGAAATCAGGTATAATAAAGTCACAAAATAACGGGTAGGTGTTGAGGATGCTTGGTGAGTTGATTTTGGACGAATTAAAAAATACAAGTTTAGATGGGATAACTGTTTTGAATGTAGTAAGTGAAGCAGACATTATTCGTGTGATTTTTGAGTTCGCAATACCAGAAAAGACATCTACAGAAATCGAATTTGAAGTGAATGAAAATTATCAAGTTACGATTTTGAAGGCGACACATGAAGGTGTTGTTTATCAAGAATTGGATTATTTGAGCCAGTTTGAAAATCTCGTTTTTGATATGATGACAAAAGTTAAATTGGTTGAGAAAAAAATACGTCAGGAATATGCATTATTATTAGCTCAAACAGAAAAGCAACCTTTGGTGATGGATCCAGTAGAGCAGGCACGGTGGGATGCTATTGTTCGGCGTGAGGAAGCTGTCCGCAAAGAGGAAGAGGAGCTTGATGCAAAAGAAGAAGAAATTCGTCTGATGGAGCTTTTGCTTCAAGGAAAAGAAAATGCCATTTCGTTATTAAAACGTGAAGAAGAAGACAATCTGGAGGCAAGGAGATTGGAAAATCGGGAAAAGCTTGAAAATCGCGTGAAGAAAAAATTTAAAAGATAATAATTGAAAATTTGTGTGTTGGAGGTGAGTTAAATGGAGAAATCAGGACTTAGAAAGTTTATTTTAACCGAGTTTTCAAAGATGGACTTAAAAGGGATGATGGTCACTGATTTTTCTATTGAAGGACCTGCCATCAAATTGGTTGTTGAACTTGAGAAATCTGTTGTAGCTTTTTCTATGAAAGAAAATGGAAAATTTCAAATCCTATCGGTTATTCACCGTGGGAAAAAATATGTGGATAAGTCAGATTTGGATCGGTTTGGGCATTTCATTAAAGATGTGACTCAGTATTTAAGACCATTAGTGAGAGAGAAAATCGAAGCCTATACCCAACTTAGGAATACCATTGAATATCGAGAAAAGCAGGTTAAGTCAAGGGAAGAGCAAGTTGAAAAACGGAGGCTAACCCTTGATGCACGTGAACAGTTATTGAAGTTTCAAACAGAAGCTATTGACTTTGAACATCAAACTTTGGAAGCTGATAAGTTGAGAAATGAGTCGCAAAAGGTAAGGAAGTGGGGAAGAGAAAATGATTTTCTCTTGAAATGGCTGATCATTGGTGCTGTTATTCTTTTAGTGATTGCATTTGTGATTTTGATTCGCTGATAGGTAATTAAGAGAAAAATGAATATGCTCTATACCAAAATAATCTGATGTGTGCTATAATAAATACATCGGATTTTTGTGATTTTTGTGAGGAGTGGAAAAATGAATTATTTTAAACCAAAGGGAACGTATGATGTTTTACCGGATGCGTCTGGAAAATGGCAAGTTGTTGAAGAGATTATTAGGGAAGTGGCGCGTGTTTATCATGCTCATGAAATTCGCACACCTATGTTTGAAGTATCTGAATTGTACCATCGTGCAGCGGGTGAAACTAGCGATGTGGTTAGCAAGGAAACTTATGATTTTATCGATCGTGGTGATCGCTCGATGACGCTTCGTCCGGAAGGAACTGCTGGTGCTGTGCGTAGTTTTGTTGAGAATAAATTGTATACCAAAACAGGTAGTCAAAAACTGTTTTATGTAGGACCTATGTTTCGTTATGAAAAGCAGCAAAAAGGACGTTATCGTCAACATGTTCAGTTTGGTGTCGAGGCTTTTGGAAGTAATTCCCCGATGCAAGATGTTGAGATTATTTCTATGGCTTGCTTGGTTTTAGAAAAATTGGGCTTGGATAATAATGTTAAGGTTAAACTGAATTCTTTAGGTGGCGATGGGAGTCGTGCCCTCTATCGAGAGGCTTTGGTTAATCACTTTGCAGGATTTAAAGATGAACTTTGCTCGGATTGTCAGGTGAGATTTGATAAAAACCCGTTGCGTATTTTAGATTGTAAAAGGGATGCGGGGAGTGTGGCGATGGAGACTGCCCCTGCTATGATTGATTATTTGACTGAGGAAGATGCTGCTTATTTTGACGCAGTTAAGATCGGCCTTGATGCAGCAGGGATTGCTTATGAGTATGATCGCAACTTAGTGCGTGGGTTTGATTATTATACCCATACGATTTTTGAAGTGCAGGCTGATATTCCTGGATTTGGTGCTCAAACAACCCTTTGTGGTGGTGGTCGTTACGATAAATTGGTTGAGGAATTAGGTGGCCCTGCGACACCTGCTATTGGGTTTGGGATGGGGCTTGAACGTGTGTTGCTTGCTTTAGAGGCGACTGGGTCAGAGTTGGATATTGACCGAAATGTAGATGTGTTTTTCTTGCCGATGGGTGAGGATGCTGGGATGATGGTTGCGAAATTGATGAGAGATTTACGTGCATCGGGTGTGATTTGTGAAGCTGATTATTCATCACGCAAGTTAAAAGCTCGGTACAAATTGGTTGATGATGCCCTTGCACGCTATAGTGTTGTTGTGGGTGAGGATGAAGTTGCCAGTGGTGAGTTTGGTTTGAAAGATGCGAAGACTGGAGAAACGACAGTTGTGAAAGTTGATGAAATAGTAAAATTTATAGAAGGTTGTGAGTAAGATGTTAGTAGTTACAACACCGATTATTGAAGGAAAAAAGATTGTTGAGTATAAGGGTGCTGTATTTTCACAGGTTGCTGAGGGAGCAGGGTTTAGCCGAGGGTTGAGTGCGGCTTTGCGTTCATTTGCTTCTGGACGTTCAGCGAGCCATGAAGAAATGGTGATTAAAACGAGAGAAATCGCCATGGCTGAAATTATGGAAGAAGCCCGCAAGTTAGGAGCGAATGCGATTGTTGGCTTAATCATGGATTATGAGACGATGGGTCAAGATGCGATTTTGATGTTTAAAGGTGCTGGGACAGCCGTTGTGATTGAGTAAGTAAAGGTGATATCAGTTTCACATGAGTGTGCCAACTCATAGAATATGCATAATATTCAAAATGGTTTTTATTATTAAGTAGTATGTGCAACATTGGATGTGCTTTTGTCGTCTATTATAATGAGTAGCAATTAATGGAGAGTGATGAAACGATGAAAAATAAAAAAACCATGATAATGAAATGTGCAATGATTATTATTGGCGCAATTATGTTGGCTTTTACTGCTAGATTGGTTCAGGCACAAATAGATTTTGGCGGAAATGACCCCATAATGATTGAATTCCATGGGGACTACGAAGAGGTTTTAGCGTGCTTGAATTCAAAAGAGTGGGATATTGCTGAGGAATGGACTGTACAGGATTTAGCTACATTATTGTCATGTGTAAATGGTATGTGGCAGTTTGCGGATGGTGAACCTGATGTTATAGATGATTCAGATGAAATAGATGAAGAATTTGATGATTGGGATAATGATTCAGAAGAAGGGGTATATCTGAGAATTGGATTTATGGGTATGATTCCGTTCGAAGACCTTAATTGGGATGCGTTTCGGGATGGAGATGCGAGCGACCTTGTCTTTGTTCAAATTATTGAATACAATTGGGAGGGCATGTTTCATTTTCAATCATCAGAACCTGAAATAGCACAGATATTAAGATGGCTTTATGAGCACCGAGATTCATTTACAAGTGAAGAACCTGTTCTTTTCGAATTCCCAGATGAAATGACAGATGAAGAGTTTAATCGATTGATTGATGAAGAGGGAGCCATCTGGATGCCTCGCGAAATACGAATAGGGACCAAGGTGGATGCTTGCCCTTATGATCAGGAACACACCCCTTGGACCGAAGGTATCGGGTATTATTGCAAAACGATATTTTATATGGATGATGAATTGTTTGAGAGATTGTATGATTTTGCTTGGACATTGAGATAAAAAAGATGTAGTAAGAAAGGTAGTTTTTGATAATGAAAAGAACACATAATAACGGCGAGCTAAGAATCGCCAATGTTGGAGAAAATGTATGTTTAAAAGGATGGGTAGCGAAAACTCGTAATTTAGGAGGGTTAATTTTTATTGATTTAAGAGATCGCTACGGGATAACACAGTTGATGGTCAACCCTGAAACAGCGGATCCTCAAGTGGCGGTTGTTGCAGAAAGCTTAAGAAATGAATATGTGGTTGAGCTTGAAGGAAAGGTGATTGAGCGTGAAAGTAAGAATGCTCAGATGCCGACAGGGGATATTGAGATTGAGGTGACTGCAATTCATTTGCTTGCCAGAGCCGAAACGACGCCTTTGATTATTGCTGACGAGACTGATGCCTTAGAGGATACCCGTTTGACGTATCGTTATTTGGATTTACGTCGCCCTGTGATGCAGAAGAATTTAATGTTGCGTCATAAGGTGTTGTCAAATTTCCGTCATTTCCTAGATCATAATGAATTTATTGAGGTTGAAACGCCTTATTTGACGAAAGCGACGCCGGAAGGGGCACGTGATTACTTGGTTCCAAGTCGTGTGCACCCAGGTGAATTTTACGCGCTGCCACAGTCACCACAAATTTTTAAGCAATTGTTGATGGTGTCAGGTTTTGAGCGTTATTACCAAGTGGCACGTTGCTTCCGTGATGAGGATTTGCGTGCTGACCGTCAACCGGAATTTACCCAGTTAGATATTGAAACTTCATTTTTGTCTAAGGAAGAAATCATGGAAATGACGGAAGAGATGCTTAAAAAAATGATGCGTGAGGTGATGGGGGTTGACATTGCGTATAAATTCCCGTTGATGACCTATGCGGATGCTATGAGCCGTTATGGTTCGGACAAGCCAGATACCCGTTTTGAGATGGAACTGGTAGACTTGAATCGTGTTGTGGAAGAGTGTGGATTTAGCGTCTTTGCTGACACAGTTGCAAATGGTGGTCGGGTTAAAGCCATCAATGTGAAAGAGGGAGCTGAAAAATTTTCTCGTAAGGACATTGACAAGTTGACTGATTTTGTGAAGAAATACAAAGCAAAAGGGTTGGCGTGGGTGAAAGTGACGGAAGAAGGCTGGTCAGGACCAATTGCCAAATTTTTCCATGGTTCAACCATTCATAATGTGAATGTCGCAGCTGATGGCGTTCCAGGTGACTTGCTGTTATTTGTTGCGGATAAGCAGGAAATTGTTGAGAATAGCTTAGGGATGTTGCGCGTTCATTTAGGGAAAGAGCTAGGCTTAATTGATGAGTCAAAATTCAACTTCCTATGGGTTGTAGATTGGCCATTATATGAATATGATGAGGAAGCAGAACGCTATTTTGCAGCACATCATCCATTCACCATGCCAGCCTTAGAAAACATAGCCGATTTTGACACAGCACCAAAAGAGGCACTCGCCCAAGCATACGACATTGTACTCAACGGCTATGAAGTCGGCGGTGGTTCAATCCGCATTTTCGACCCTGAAATCCAAGCCCGCATGTTTAAGACACTTGGCTTTTCAGAAGCCGACCAACAAGCACAATTCGGCTTTTTGATCCGTGCTTTGAAATATGGCACACCTCCACACGGCGGAATCGCCTTAGGATTCGACCGTTTAATCATGACCCTACTTGGTACAGACAGTATTCGTGATGTGGTTGCCTTCCCTAAAACGAATTCAGCATCGTGTCTAATGACCGAAGCACCAAGCGTTGCCAGCGATGAACAGCTTGAAGAATTATCAGTGAAGACCGTAGTAAAGAAATTGTGAACCATTTCCAAGGAAAAGTGATGATTAGCATGGAGCAAAAAATTATTGTCAGCAATGCAGAAGAAACCATGGCCTTTGCCAAAAAATTAGGTTCAGGATTAGCTCCTGGATCTATTTTGACGTTAGAAGGTGAATTGGCAGCAGGGAAAACCACCTTCACAAAAGGTTTAGCCTTAGGTCTAGGAATAAAAGAAATTATCGATAGCCCAACATTTGCCATTGTCAAAGAATATGACACAGGACGACTCCCGCTTTATCACATGGATGTTTACCGTTTAGATGGTGATTCTGATATTGAATTTATCTTGGAATATTTCGATCGTGGTGGTGTTTGTGTCATTGAATGGGCGTCAATTATTGCGGCTGATTTGCCAAATAAACGGATTGATGTGATAATCAAAAGCCTTGAAGGGGATAAGCGCGAAATACGTGTTGTGGGATTATAAATAAAACCTAAGAATACCATAAAAATGGAGTTGTTGAAATGGGAATGATAATACTATGGATCATTGTAGTGCTTACTGTTGGTGTTGTGGGGTATATTGTCATAGCTGGTATTTGTTATGCCATTAAAAAGGAAAAATATGAAAAAGAAATGAACACAGTCGCTAAGCTTATTCAAGGCTCTAACTTGCGTTCTATCACAAAAATATCTCAGGTTTCAGGGTTGAGTGAACCAATAACCATTAAAGCAATTGCTGGTGTTATTGAAAATGCATCTGAAGAAGATGACTATTTTTTACATTCGCGCATAAATTTTGATAAAATGGAGATTGTTTTTGAAAAAGGCGATTGGATATGTCCGTACTGTGCGTTAGCGAATCCAAGAGAAAATCTTGTTTGTAGCGGTTGTCGTGCATCTAGGTCATGATGGAATATGGGTTATCAACAGGAGGTGTAGTAGTAAATGTTGACCTTAGCAATTGATACAAGCACGAATCTTTTGTCGATCGCACTTGTCCGAGATGAAAAAGTATTGGCATGGATCGATGAAAAAACAACTAACAATCAGTCGGAAATTTTAATGTCAAGAGTTGAATCTTTGATGAAGAAATGCTGGGTAAAACCAGCCCAATTAGAAAAAATTGCTGTTGCAGTAGGTCCAGGCTCTTACACAGGTATCCGTGTGGGCGTTGCTGCTGCGAAAAGTTTGGCTTATGCACTAGACATTCCTGTAGTAGGTGTTTCTAGTTTAGAAGTCATGGCGAATTTTTCATTAGAACAATACTTTTTAAGCAGAAGTAAACCCAAAATTGATTTAATAGTTCCAATGATTGATGCGCGACGTGGGACAGTTTTTGCAGGTGCGTATGATTCAAATGGTGAGAATATCGTTTCTGATGGACATTATCAAATGAATGATTTCTTGGAAAAGTTACCAAAAGAGAAATCTATCTTTTATGTAGCAGATGAGTCCTTGGTATTTAAAGAGGAGCAGTATTGGATAACATTAGAAACTGCTCTTGACGAAGGAACGAAAGCCGAAACTTTGGCTAGACTTGCTAGTAAAAAGAAGCCAATAGAAAATATCTACGGATTAGTACCAAATTACTTAAGAAAAACCGAAGCGGAGATGAATTTGAATGGATGATAAGTGCTTAACGAGATCTGAAATGGAATATCAAGTTATTACTTTACACAAAGAAATCTTTGGGGAAAAACTGAATACGTTTTTATATGATCAGAACGGAATGCTAACAATACAGGGTGACGATAGGGTGATCGGCTATGCATTGTATGTTTTTACAGAAAATATAATGGATGTTCATTATACAGCTGTTGCACCAGAATATCGTGGCGAAGGATTTGGACATGAGGTTATGAAGGGCATTTTGGCGCATGCATGTCGTCGCATGGTGTCGCTTATAACACTCGAAGTACGCTCTGATAACGAAGTTGCAATCCACTTGTATAAAAAGACCGGGTTTAAAGAAGTAAATGTACGAAAAAAATACTATAAAGATGGTTGTGATGCATTGTTATTGAATCGAGAAATTTCTATCAACGATTTGAAAGCTTACTTTGAAGATGATGAATACTTAGAAGTATATCCTCCATTAGAAGACGTAATAGAGCAAGTACAGTAGCATTCCGAGTAAATGGAAATATGAGGATGAAACGAAAAATAGAGAAGATAAAAAATTCATCGAAAGTAGATGAATTTTTTTTATGGGTATGCTATAATTAGCAGTTGGAATAAAAAGATGGGTGTTTAAAATGCTGTTTGATAAGAAAAAACATACAATGATGCTATCAGACGATGATGCTGTTAACTATTTTAGTGATACAGTTTATCGTGTTGCACTAAATATGCTTAAAAATGAACCTGACACTCATGATATTTTTCAAGAGGTCTTTTTGCGATTCGTCAAGCATAAAAAGAAATTTGAATCACTAGAACACGCAAAAGCATGGTTTATTCGGGTTACGATCAATTGTAGCAAAGATTTCTTACGAAAACAAAAACACCATACTGCCATAGATGAAGCTCCAGAAATAGCAACAGTCGATCATGTGGATCATGGAATGACCCATTATGTTAATGAATTAGAAGAAAAATATCGCATTGTGATCCACTTATTCTACTATGAACAGTATAAAATTAATGAAATTGCCGAAATTTTAAAAGAAAATGAAAATACAATCAAAACACGACTATCGCGAGCTAAAAAAATATTGCAAAGTAAATGGGAAAATTCTTAAATTGTTGAAACTTTTTTCGACTAGTCAACGTTTTATTAATGTAGGAGGTTAACTTAATGTGGGATGACGCTTATAAAAAAGAACAAGAAGACATTAAAGCACCAGAATTTTTAAAAGTCAAAACACAACAAAAGATGGCAGAATCTAGGCAAAAGCATCGGCGTTTTTTCGCACCGAAACTAATGTTAGGATTGTCATTTGGTTTTTTAGCAGTTGTATTAGCATTTAATTTTTTTAATACATCAGAAAATGATGCGCAACTGGTTACAGATTTAACATTTGAGCGAATAGAAGGAGCAGGACTTCGTTTTGGTGTGACCTCAGATGATGGTGCTATGACACTTGTTGAAGTTGAAAGAGCACTTGATGTTGCCATTTCAGATTGGAAACTCTCAGTATTTTACTTACAAGATGTATCATGGCAAGTAGATGGTGAGATAATAAGAATGCTTTATGAATTTGAAAATGATGAGAGTACCTTACGATTAATGGTGAACAATCAGACTACCGATGTGTCAACAAATTCGATTTTGAATGATAGACCATTAGCACTTTACTATCGGATTATGTTGGTAGAAACTATTTTTATTGCTGAGTTTTTAATAGAAGATATTTACTATCAACTGGAAGTCACAGGCTTAACCGAGGAAGAAATGGTACAGCTACTCAAAGAAATTTTTAATTTTTTTGATTAATTTTAATTAATCTGAAACTTTTTGCCAAGTTGATGCGTGTTTCTCATGTAGCAAGAAATTTTGAGATGACAATTTATCTCACAAAAAGGAGAAGACAATGAGTAAAATTTTGAAGAGAATATTGGCATTAATGTTGGTCATGTTTCTAGTATTATCATTGACAGCTTGTACAGATGACGATGAAGAAGCTCTTCCTTGTGTTGATGGTTATACTTGTGATGAACCTAATGAGATCGCCCTTGGTGAGGAAAGAGATGAGGATTTAATATCTATTGACGAGTTAATAGCAGATTTGCAAAAGAGATTTCCAAGAGCAGAGCAATATGAATTCACAGATCCACTGATTGGTGTATCACGTGATCATATGTTTACCTTTGAGATGACTTACGAAGCGATGGAAGTTTTCCGGACAGTCGTTGCCGAAGCAGATAACAATGATGGCTGGCAGAACATGGTACGAATTTATCGTGATTCAGCTCTAACCCAGCGTGTAACGTTTGCTGTTGGTGGCGACGAAGAAAATTTTAGTTACGTTACGTTTAGTCCATTTAGAAATCCAACATTTGGACTTAGATATGGAGGTATTGATTTATTTCCACAAGGTGAATTTAATGACTGGGGTAATGCGAGTCAGTATTTTCTCGTTCGATATTATGATTTAATGACTGGCGAAAGGTTAGCACGACCATTGGTAACAGTGTTTAGTGTTGCAACCGAAATCGTCGGAGCACCACGCATTAATTTTAATGTTGATTCAGATGGGATTGCCGGTTTACGTTGGGATGCAATTCCAGGGGCTGAAGAATACGCTGTTGTTCTAATTACTGAAAACCGTAATGGAACAGGAATTGGTCGACAAGTAGACATCATCGCTCGTACAACCGAAACGTATTGGGACGACCATTCAACCGAAGCAGGGCATAATAATCGAAATTTTAGAACAACCCGTACTTTTGGTGGTGTTGATACACTTTATGAAAATTATCGGGGTCAAATTATAAGTGGGGAAATGTCAATAGAGGAATTTGTCTTACTAGCTTCTGAATATAATTTCGAACTTGAAATTGATTTAGAACGTAACATATATTTTGCGGTTATTGCTATCAATGAAGAAGGCACGTCTGCAATTAGTAACTTAATTGATCGAAGAATTGTGGCACAACAGGTTCCATTACAACTGGCCTTTCATATGAATGAAGGTGGTATTCGTCCTTTATTTTTCGACGATCGTTCAACCGCCCGACTTGACCGTGATATCCTATCTGTTCCAAGTCATGCATGGGTTATTATGGCAGATGGTAGTGCATCACAGCATTTAGTGATTTACGACGTGGAACGGGCACAGGAAGGCACACAGCTGATTGGGCATTTTGTTTTAGATGATGAAGGGGAAATGGTGCTAGATAGCACTGAAAATGCACTTGCAATAACTGTCCCATATGTCATTGAAGGCACTATTTTTACAGGACATGCTCAGATTTTAAGGTACAATGTGGATACATTCGAAGCTGATTTAGTCGCGTTGGCTGGCAGACAAGATAGCTTGCGCAGTAGAACAGGAGATATCGAAAGAAGTGTTAATCTTAATCCGACGGTTGAGGCATCAGTTGAAGAAGATGCTGAGGTTGCAACAGAACTTCGTGGTGATTTTGAGATTAGAGCCTCAAGCCCATTATCTGCTTACCTAGCCCTTCAAATGTTAAATAGTCAAACTAGAATAAGCTTGGCTGATTTTCCAGAAGCATCAGATCATGACTATTTGGTCGATGCTTGGTTTGAAGCTGTCTTACAAAATCCTTTAGTATTAGGCGCGCGCGGTATCCAACTGGATTGGTTAACAGGCGATTTATTGGTAACTTATGATCAAGATGCTGGGACGCAACAGCGTCAACAACAAGCTATTATGGCAAGAGTTGATGAAATTGTTGCCGAAATTATTACACCAGATATGACTGCATTAGACATGCAACTTGCCATTAATAATTTTCTAATTGAGTATGCAACATATGACTTTGCAGCCCTTGAAAATGCAGAATTAAATAATTTTCTGTTTGTTGACCCAGAATATTATGATTCATTTACTGCATATGGCATTCTAATAAATGGTGTAGGTGTTTGTTCTGGATATGCAGATGCTTTTACTTTAATTGCTGATCGTGCAGGACTTGAAAGTAAAATTGTAACAGGCTTTTTACAAGGAAGCTTGCCACATGCTTGGAACCGCGTATACATCGATGGTGAGTGGTTAACACTAGATGTAACGAACAATGACAATGAATTTTTCCCGAATGCCTTTTTCAATCTGTCAGATATTGAAGCGGCAACGATTTTAACAGAAGATGACCAATGGATATTAAACAGTGAATTACACAGATTTGTTGGTAGAACATCAGAGACGACTGAATATTACCGTCTTAACAATCGTTTCTTTGACCGTGTTGACATTGTCAATGCAATGGTTGCTGGAATTCGTGCGAATGGGCGTGCCATCTATCGAACAGATGTGATGTTAACCGAGGAGCAATTTATGATGATTTTTATGGATGTTGCACTAGAACTTGATAACTTTGATTTATTAGGTGGCCACTTCTTAGGTGTTATTCATATATTCGAGTAATATGATTCGACATCAATGATGTTTAAAGGTAATGAACAAATTTTTAACAATTAGATTAAAGGATGGATACAAAATGAAAAAGACAATGACGATACTAGCATTATTAATGCTTACAACATTTACACTAGTTGGCTGCAATGACACTGAGGATACACCTGATGCTGAATATACAACAGCAGCTACTGAAGCAGAAATAACTGAACCAGAGGTAACGGAAGCGGAAGTTACCGAACCAGTTATAACCGAGCCTGAAGTGACTGAACCGGAAGATGATGAAGATCCAACTGATGAAGTTACCAACATGCCATCAGATAATGATCCTAGAAATCCTGATAACTATTGGATAACAATCAATAATGAAATAACCATTCATGTTGGGATGACAATTGGAGAAGTGCTAGATGCAGGCATGATCGCTTTTGATCGCGCTGCTGATACATTAGAAGACATGTTCCCTGCAAATTCTGTTTCTTCATTCCAAGTGAGTTACCTTACTGATGCAGGTAGAAACGCGATTATAAGCCTTAGTACGATGAATCCAACAGGCGATGAGGTTCTCATGACAGATGTATTGGTTACTGGCATTACGGTTGATACAATGTCATTTAACTTACTTGACAGTGTTGAATTTTTTATTCCTTTGGTCATTGGAGTCACAACGGTAGATGATGTTGAAGCATTATTGGGAGCACCGGATGATTATCATGACGGATTTAGATTAAACCAGTTCTGGCAGACTGAGGATTACGGTGGTTGGAGAGGTTCAGGAATTGAGCTAACATGGAATGAGGATAACACTTTAAACACTGTTCGCCTTAACTCGTTCCCAGAGTAATTGAAAATTAAGTATATCAAAATACTCTAAAGCTATCGTTTTTGCGGTAGCTTTTGCTAACTCCCATCTTTTGGGTGTTGGCTTTTTACATTTACTTGATTTTAGGGTGTAAGTTTGCAATCAGATCTGCTATAATGATGGGAAGCCCCAAAGTTATCGAAAAAGCAACAAATCAAATAGTCGTACCATAAAAAAATTCAACATTTTAGAAAAATAGGGAGCGGAAGGTGTTGTTTGTAAGTGCGAGAAAGTTTTTCCAATTGATGGACATAATCGTTTAATCCCATGCAATTTGATTTAAATTTAAAATTCCACCTCAATTTTACCACATTTTTCTTTCAAATTTGCCTTACTTTTTCCGAAGCTATTCTTAAGTTTTTTGATATAATACAGTTATTAGAATGAAGGTGTCAAGCATATGAAAAAAGAAACACTAATCCTGGGGATTGAATCCAGTTGTGATGAAACAGCTGCAAGCGTGATCCGTGATGGCAAAGAAGTTTTATCAAACATCGTTGCATCACAAGCAGAGATTCACAAAAAGTTCGGCG
>Ga0131853_10000088_pt1 | contig 133675 bp, 130 predicted proteins | sample TergutLab28metaG_FD_92764 | JGI IMG/M metagenome (GOLD analysis project Ga0131853, IMG submission 92764) | Labiotermes labralis P1 segment gut microbial communities from Petit-Saut dam, French Guiana - Lab288 P1 (version 2) (version 2) | ecosystem: Host-associated > Arthropoda: Insects >...
AGCCTAGCCATCACCGACCACGGCAACCTATATGGCGCAATTGATTTCTACAAGGCCGCCAAAGTGCGGGACATCAAGCCCATTTTGGGCTGCGAGTGCTATCTGGCTGCACGCACCCGGCACGACAAACAGCATGAATACGACAGCAAACGCTATCACCTGGTGTTGCTGTGCGAAAACGAAACCGGCTGGCAGAATCTCATCAAGCTGGTCAGCGCAAGCTGGGTAGAGGGCTTCTACACCCGCCCGCGCATTGACCGCGACTTGCTCGCGCAGCACAGCGAGGGACTCATTGCATTGTCGGGCTGCATGTTTGGCGAAATTCCACAGGCCTTGCTCAATGGCGATGCCGCCGAAGCAAAACGCCTAGCCCTGTGGTATAATGATGTGATGGGCGCGGGCAATTTTTTCATCGAGCTGCAAGACCACGGCCTGCCCGAGCAACAACGTCTGTTGCCGCAGCTGGCTCGCCTTGCCGGTGAATGCGACATTCCCATGGTCACCACGAATGATGTGCACTATGTTCACGCCGAAGATCACCGCATGCAAGAAGTGTTGCTGTGCATTCAAACGAACCAAGTGGTGGGTGAGGGCGGCAACTTTGAGTTTGAGTCCAAAGAGTTTTATCTCAAGAGCGAAGCGCAAATGCGCGACTTGCTTGGGCAATACGAAGGCGCAATCGAAAACACCGCAAAGATTGCGGAACGCTGCAATGTGGAAATCCAGTTTGGGCACACGCGGCTGCCGCATTTCAGCACACCGAATGGCGAAGACCACTTGGACTATTTGCGGCAGTTGTGTCAAACCGGTTTGCTTGCGCATTATGGCCACACAAAATATCAAGAACGCCTTGACTTTGAACTGAGCACCATCCACCGCATGGGCTTTGTAGACTACTTCCTCATTGTGCACGATTTTGTGGCCTACGCGAAATCCAAAGGCATTGCCGTGGGGCCGGGTCGCGGTTCGGGTGCAGGGAGCTTAGCGGCCTATTGCTTGGGCATAACTGGCGTTGACCCGATGCAGTATGGCTTGATGTTCGAGCGTTTTCTCAATCCCGAGCGTGTGTCGATGCCCGACTTCGACATTGACTTTTGCTACGAACGCCGAAGTGAGGTCATCGACTACGTGGTGCGTAAATATGGCAGTGAACACGTGGCACAGATTGTGACCTTCAATACCATGGCCGCGCGGGCTGCGATTCGCGATGTTGGCCGTGCGCTGGGCTTAGCCTATGCCACCGTGGACGCCATCGCCAAGATGATTCCCGGCGAGCACCGCAGCAGTATTGACCGTGCGATGAAAAACAGCAAGCCCCTGCGCGACGCCTATGCAGACGATGAAACCGTGACTGAGCTTGTTGACATGGCGCGCAAGATTGAGGGCATGCCGCGCCACGCGGGCACGCACGCCGCTGGCGTGGTCATCACCCATCAGTCGGTAGACACTTACGTGCCGCTTGCTCGCAACGATGAGGCCATCGTCACACAGTTCACCATGGGTACGCTTGAAGAACTTGGTCTGCTCAAGATGGACTTCCTTGGCCTGCGATCGTTGACGGTAATCAAGGATGCCGCACGCATGGCCGGCGATATTGACATCGACACCATCCTCAAAGACGACCAAACAGTCTTTGAGCTGTTCCGCAAAGGCGAAACCACGGGCATCTTCCAGTTTGAGGCGGGCTGGGTGCGCAATGTGCTCATCGACATTGCCCCGCAAAGCATTGAGGACTTGTCCACCGTCACTTCGCTGTGCCGCCCGGGCCCCATGGAGTTCATTCCCACCTGCGTGGCTAACCGCCGCGACCCACGCAAAATCAGCTACGCCGCGCCGCAGCTGGCTCCCATTTTGCAAGACACCTATGGCGTGATGATCTATCAAGAGCAGGTGATGCAGGTGTTCCGCGAGCTGGCGGGCTATTCACTCGGCCGCGCAGATATCATCCGCCGTGCCATGAGCAAAAAGCAACACAAAGTGCTCGAACAAGAGCGCACTGGGTTTGTGCAGGCCTGCCACACGCTGCATGGCATACCCACCCAAGCTGCCAACAAAATCTTTGACGACATGACCTCATTTGCAAGTTATGCATTTGCTAAGCCGCATGCAGTGGCCTATTCGCACATCGCCTACCAAATGGCTTGGCTGAAGACTTACTATCCCGCGGCGTTTTGGGCAGCACAGCTCAGCAGCGTGCTCGACCATGCCGGCAAGGTGGCGGAATATGCCGTTGAGTGCGGCAAAGCGGGCTTTGCGCTGCTGCCCCCGCATGTGAACCACGCGCAGCTCAAGTTCACCACCGAGCCAGACGGCGTGCGTTTTGGCATGCTGGCCATCAAAAACTTGGGTGCGGGTTTCATCCGCAAAATCATCGCCGAGCGCGAGCGCAACGGACACTTCAGCACGTTTTTTCAGTTCGTCAAGCGCATGCAAGGGCGCGACTTCAACAAGCGCGCAGTGGAATCCCTCATCAAAGCCGGTGCGCTTGATGACCTAGGTGCCAACCGCCGCGAAATGCTCATGGCCTTGCCACTGTTTGCCACAGAGGTGGATAGCGAAGCCCGCAACAATATTGACGGGCAACTAGGTCTGCTGGATATGCTGGGTGACCAAGCCAAGCAACAAGCTGAACCCCGCCCCGCCGAGCAAGAGGAATTCTCCCACGCTGATCTTCTTGCCAATGAGAAAGAAACTCTGGGGTTTTATCTTAGCGGTCACCCGCTGAGCAAACTGGCCGACACCGCAAAACGCTTGGGCTGCGCCAAAACTCTCGACTTGCTTGACCCTGCCAACGAAAACGGCCAAGGTCCGCACCACGACAACGAAGAGGTTTCGCTGCTGTGCAGCATTGTGCAGGTTAAGCAAAAAATCACCAAAAGCGGCGGCAACATGGCCTTTGTGCAGCTGGAGGATATGTTTGGACAAATGGAATCGCTCGTCTTCCCCAAAATCCTGGATCGTTACGCGAACCTGTGCCAAACCGGGCGCACGGTGCTGGTGAGCGGCCGTTTGAGCCTGCAAGAAAACAAAGAGGCCAAGCTCATCGTCAACACCATGGAAGAGATTGACGAGCCTGTAGGGGTGGCCATTGGCCGTCTGCGGCTTAATGAAAACCATAACAGAACACAGCGAAGCGACCAAGCTCCACCGCAGGTGGCGTCACAAGTTTATTTACGCCTGCCGCCCAAAACCGACCCCCTGCATACCCGTGTGCTGCATCTGCTCGATAACCACACAGGCGGCATGCATGTGCCGGTGACGCTAGTGTTCGAGCAAGACGGCAAGAAATACAAGGGAACAGCCGGTGCACACTGGAATGCAGCTCTTGAGACTGAACTTACCCGCCTGCTGGGCAGCGAAAACATCGTCATTAAAGCATGATGAAGAGCTGCGGACGAGCGAAGCTCGCCCCTACACGAATGCGAGCAAAGCTCGATCAACGCACTGCGTTGCCACGGCCTTTGGCCGAATCCCGGTAGGGGCGACCTTTGGTCGTCCGTGAAGTTTACACACGCCACAAAAAGCAACAGCAAGAAAGGACTCCCCATGATTTACTGCTTCACTTCCACAGGGAACTCGCTGCATTCCGCGCGCAACATTGCCGAGGCACTGGGCACGCAAGTTGCGCCCATCACCCGTGAACCCGCTACCTGCCACAGCGATGTGGTTGGCTTGGTGTTCCCTGCGTTCTTCTATGGCGCGCCCACGATTGTGGAAGACTTCGCCCGCGCGCTCACCATCACCAAGCCGGATGCCTATGTGTTCGCCGTGTGTGTCAGCGGTGGTGGTGCCCACGGCGCGGGCAATGCCCTGCGGCGATTTCTTGCCTTTGACTACATCGCTGAGCTCATGCACGTGAATAACTATATCCCCGGCTACAGCATCAACAACAAGCCCGATGTGCACGCTGCGGCCAGTGAGCAACTGGCGCAAATCATCGCCGATTTAAAAGCCCAAAAAATGCAGCGCGGCCGCTATACGCCAATCAATCGCATTGTGCGTCGGGTGATGCCCGGCCCTGCTAGTGACGCCAAGTTCAAGATATCAGGCTGCACCGGCTGCGGCATTTGCGCCAAAGTGTGCCCAGTGGGCAACATCAAGATTGATGCGCAGCCACAGTTTGCGCATCGCTGCGAGCATTGCTTGGCCTGCATGCACGCCTGTCCCGTTGCGGCGATCAACTTTGGCAAGTCTGCGGGCAAGGCGCGTTATATTCACCCGGATGTGCCACTTGCTGAGCTTATTCAATTTTATCAAGGAGAATCAATATGTTAAATCCCACTCTTTACCCCGCCATGTTCGAGCGAAAATCCATCCGTAAATACAGTGACGTCCCCCTCACACAAGAGCAACTGGAGCAAGTCGAGCGCGAAATCGCCGCCGTCACTTCCCTGCTGCCAAACGAAAAATTCGCCCTAGAATTCAGCACCTCCAAAGAGGGCTGGCGCATTTATGGCTACTGTGAAAACACCATTCTGGGCAACGTTAACTTAGGCTACATCTTGCAACAGCTGGATCTTGCTCTGCACCTGCATGACCTTGGCCGACTGTGGTATGGCTTTGGCCGCAAGCCCGGTGATGTGACCGTGCCCAAGGGTCTCACCTACGCCATGTGCCTGAAAATCGGCAACGCCGCCGAGCCCCTAACGCGTGAGATCCACGAGTTTGACCGCAAGCAGTCCGTCACGCCAAATGCCGAACTGGTTGAGCTGCTCGAGCCCGCACGCCTGGCCCCCAGCGCGATGAACTCCCAGCCCTGGCACTTCACTGCAGATGGAGATGTTATCCACGTGTGGCGGCAAAAACTTGGCCTAAAAAAGCTCATTCTCGACCGCATGAACCTCATCGACACTGGCATTGCGTTGTGCCATGCCGTGCTTGCTTTTGAGCGCGCGGGCAAAAACGTTAGCGCCAAAACTTGCGATGGCTTGACGCTTGATGATATGCAATATGTGTGTACATTGACTGTATAGGGGCGGCCACTGGCCGTCCGAGGGTTTTCTCTTACTATAAAGTGTAACGGACGCGCGATGCGCGCCCCTACATCCCCGAAAGGAATCCCGTTGGACAATCACGATTACGACCTCCCCCAGCTGCACGGCCACGCTGAAGCGGTTGTGTTTCGCAATGAAGAAAACGGCTTCACTGTGCTCGATTTCGCCACCGACGATGGCGAATTGGTGAGCGTGGTGGGCGTGCTGCCGCAGATTTCCCCGGGCGAACCGCTGCGCCTGCAAGGCCGCTGGGAAAGCCACGCCACCTTTGGTAAGCAGTTCAAGGCGCAGCACTGCCAGCGCTCGTTGCCGGCCACGCAAAATGAGCTGCTCAAGTACCTCAGCAGCGGGGTGATTAAAGGCATGCGGGCGCGCATGGCGCAAAAAATCGTGGAGCACTTCGGCGAAGACACCCTGCATGTGTTGGAAAACCAGCCGCAACGGCTCACTGCTGTGCGAGGCATCACGCCCGAAAAAGCGGCGCACTTTGGCGAAACCTTCGCCGAGCAATTTTCGTTGCGCCAAGCCATGGTGGCGCTTGAGCGCTTCGGCATGACCACCGCTGAGTGTTTGCGTGTGCACAAAGCCTTTGGCTCGCGCGCAGCCGAGATGATACAGCGCAACCCCTATATTTTGTGCGACGGCGAGTTTGCCATTGGCTTTGCCCGCGCCGATGCCATTGCTGGCGGCATGCCGGAGCCTCCCCTGCCGCACAGTCGCCATGAAGCTGGTGTGCTGCATGTGATGAAGGATCACACGTGGTCTAACGGTCACACCTGCATTGCTGCAGGTGAACTGGCCGCACCGGCCGCTGCGCTGCTGCGCATCAGCGAAATTGAGGCTCAGGCTGCCATTGACATTTTGGTGCAACAACGTCGCCTCACCCTATGGGAAGAAAAACTCTTCCTCCCCACCCTATTCAATCTGGAAGAGAACATCGCCAAGCGGATAAAATTTCTGCTGGACTTTCCACCTGCTGCCACCGACTGGGACGGCGACTTCGCCATGCTCATCAAGCGCATGGAACACGCCCACGGGCTTGACTACGACGCCTTGCAGCGCGATGCCATGCAAGCCGCGATGGAGAAAGGCCTGCTCATCATCACCGGCGGACCGGGCACAGGTAAGACCACCACACTCAAGGGCATTCTCGAGCTGTTCGAGCAAGCCAATCTCAAGGTAGCCCTCGCCGCACCCACCGGCCGTGCCGCCAAGCGCATGCAAGAACTCACCGACCGTTCGGCTAAGACCATTCATCGTCTACTCGAAGTGGAGTGGGGCGACGACGACAAGCAGCGCTTTGCCCGCAACGCGCAAAACCCGTTGAGCGCACAGGCCGTGATTATCGACGAAATTTCCATGGTGGACGTGCCGCTGTTTAGTGCGTTATTGGATGCCTTGCCCATTGGCAGCCGCCTTGTGCTGGTCGGCGATGCCGACCAGCTTCCGCCAGTTGGCCCCGGCAGCGTGCTGCAAGACCTGATGAAAACCGGTACACTGCCCATCATTCGGCTGGATAAGATTTTCCGTCAAGCCATGCAAAGCTTGATCATCACCAACTCCCACGCCATCGTGCGCGGCCAGCTGCCCGAGCTCGCCTGCAAAGACCGCGATTTCTTCTTTCTGGACTGCGATAACAGCATCGCCGCTGCCAAGACAATCGCCGGGCTTGTGGGTACACGCCTGCCCAAGGCTTATGCCTTCGATCCGCTGCAAGATATTCAGGTGCTGTGTCCCACCCGGCGCGGCGAGTGTGGCACCGGCAGGCTCAACGAGGTGCTGCAGATGGCGCTTAACCCGCCTGCCAAGAACAAAAAGGAACGCCAAATCGGCGCGCGCACCTTTCGTCAAGGCGACAAAGTCATGCAGGTGAAGAACAACTACGACCTCATCTGGGAAAAAGACGGGGAAAGCGGCATGGGCGTGTTCAACGGCGACATTGGTTTCATCGAGAAAATTGCCATGATTGAGGGGCACTTCCTCATCCGCTTTGATGATGAGCGCATCGTTGAATACCCCTTTGAGCATGCGGCAGAACAACTCGAGCATGCCTTTGCCGTTACCGTGCACAAAGCGCAGGGCAACGAATTCCGCTGCGTGGTCATGCCCATGCTGGGCGTGCCGCAGCCTTTGGCCTATCGCAATTTGCTCTACACCGGGGTCACACGTGCCAAGCAATTGATCGTGCTGGTGGGCACGCGTGCGCAAATTGCCGCCATGGTGCAAAACGAGCAAAAAGGGCGGCGGCAGTCCGCGCTGGCGCAGATGTTAGCAAGTGAAAAATATGTGTCGTAAGCATTGACAAGCCTTGAATTATCTGGTATAATGGGAGAGGTATTTTATAAAAAGTAGAGGGGGATTATTTATGTTAAGAACAATTTGGGCATGGATTATGTCCGTCGTTATCGCTGTTCTATCCTTTTTCGGCATTATCACGCCGCAACCACCCGAACCGCCACCGCACGTATACGGCGGCTTTCCATCGCTGCACATTCAAGCCAACGGTGTGCCTTTTGTGCATCGTGAGCTGTGGATTGATTCTACGTTCACTTTAACTTGTGATGTGAATGGCGAATTTGAATTTGAAAATGTTTACGGTCGTATCCGCGGCCGCGGACAAAGCAGTTGGCGTCGTCACGAGGAAAAAAGAGGAATACGTGTTCGTTTCGATCTTCCGCAACACATGCTGGATTCCTACGGCGCTCACCGTGAATGGGTGCTGGTTGCCAACCATGGTGACAAAACTCTCATGCGTAACTACACCGCGTATCACTTGGGCCAACTACTGCCGGGCATGGAATGGTCACCATTTGCGCGCTTTGTGCACCTGTATGTGAACGATGAGTACATGGGCGTTTATATGCTGGCCGATGAACGCAACCTTGGCCCCGGGCGTTTGGACATCACCCCTCACGCGAACCCTGCTATTAGCGAATATTTCTTGGAATGGGATTGGCGGCTGTATCGCGATGGTAATGTAGAAGGTGTGGACTACTTCCGCATCAACACCAGCCCAGGCGGATATGTGTTCTGCACGCGCTTTAGTACGCGAAATCGCGACATGTTGTATGAAATTCGTGTGCCCAGCAACACCACACCGGGGCACATGGAGTACGCAAGATACTTCATCGAACGCGTTAGCCGCGCAATTCGCTCGCGTGATTTTGAAAGAATTTCGGCACTCATCGATATTCCTTCTATGATTGATTTCTACATTGTTCAAGAGTTGAGCATGAACGTAGACTCCGGTGCTTCCAGCGTGTTCATGCAAATCAGAGGTCAAGGCGAAAACCGCAGGCTCCACATGGGTCCAATTTGGGATTTTGACGTAGCTTTTGGCAACACCGATTGGGTAACCAATCAAACTCCCTATGGTTTCTATGCTGAAGGGCGGAGCTACTGGTATTCCAACCTCATCCGCACTCCCGAGTTCCGCGCAGCATTGGAAGCACGCTGGAATGAGCTGATTTACGATGCGATTTTTGAAACGCTGGATCATATCCAGCAGCTGGCGATTGAGTACGAAGAATCCTTTGAGCGCAACTTCTTGCGTCACGAAATTATGGGTGTTTATGTTTGGCCAAACCCGCCCCGCATTGTTGAGATTGACACCTTCATGGGTCAAGTAGACGATCTGGTTGATTGGATCACACGTAGAACGAATTACCTCAATGGACGATTCAATTCCTAAACTTTTCCGGTATACCATGCTCCCCCTCAACACGAGGGGGAGTGCGTACGTTACGGACACAAGGAGGCACCATGAAAGGCATTATTACTGTGGTTGGCTGCGACCGCGTGGGCATTATCGCGCAGGTGTGTAGTCATTTGGCCGCACAACAGGTCAATATCCTAGACATTTCGCAAACCATTGTGCAAGATTTTTTCAATATGCTCATGATTGTGCAGTTGCCGCCTGCCGCCGCGTTTGAACAACTCGCAGGCGACTTGGCACAGCTAGGGCAAAGCATGGGCATGGACATCAAGCTGCAACGCGAGGATATTTTTCAAGCCATGCATCGGGTGTAGCCATGAAGAAACTGTTCACCCTCATCAAAACATATCCTAGCACCACGGCCCTGCTTTGCATGCTGGCAGTTGCCGTGCCGCTGATGCTTTCGCCTATTGGTGCCCTTGCAATCAATCCCATTGGTGGGCAGCGCATCATGGTAATGGATGGCATGCTGTGGTACAACGCAGAGTATATCTCAGAGGTGTTCACGCAGCTGGGTGCGCACGGCCGGCAGGTTTACCTCATCTTTCACGTGTTTGACTGCCTATTTGCCGTTACCTACGCCGCGCTGCTGATGACCATCCTCAAGCCCCTCGCGCGTGCGAAGTGGCAATGGCTGTTGCCAATCGTCCCAGCTGTATTCGATATCACGGAAAACACGCTGATTCAAATCATGTCTGCGCAGCATCCTGCATTTTGGAGAGAGTTTTGCTCGAATACACCCCTGCTAGCTTCAATTGCACCTGTTTTTACCCTGTTGAAGTGGCTAGGTTTTTTGGCCTGCTTGGTGATGATAGTCGTGCTGCTTGTGCAAAAGCGCAAACGCCCGCGCAAGCTGCTGCTCTTTGACCTTGACGGCACACTCACCGACCCGCAAGAGGGCATCGTCAACGCAATCACTCATGCCCTGCATCAGTTGGGCTGGCCCGCGCAACCGCGCGAGCTGCTTGCCACCTTCATCGGCCCGCCACTGCGTGACAGTTTTGCCGACACCTTGGGCATGCCACCTGAACTCATCGAACCTGCCATTGCCGCTTATCGTGAGTATTTCGCCGAACGCGGCATCTTCGAGAACAAACTTTACGATGGTATTCTTGAGCTGTTGCAACGCTTGCAGGCTGCGGGTATTCCCATGGCTTTGGCCACCAGCAAGCCCACGGTGTACGCCGAGAAAATCGCCGCGCACTTTGGTTTTGCGCAGTATCTTGACTACATCGCCGGGGCGAATCTCGATGGCACGCGTGAGCGCAAAGCTGATGTGATTGCCCACGCACTTGAGGTTCTTGCTCCCCCGCCCGGCACACAAATCGTCATGATTGGCGACCGCGAATTTGACGTACTCGGTGCTGCCGAACATGGCATTCCCTGCATTGGTGTGCTGTGGGGTTATGGCAGCCGCGAGGAGCTTGCCAGCGCCGGTGCGCAGCAGATTGTGCGCACGATGGATGAATTGCTTGAGGTATTGACATGAAAGTTTTGATTCTTGCGGTGGCATTGCTGATGATTTTGACTGCCTGCACTGCGCCTGAAGAAGCCCCTACACCCGCCATAACTGATTTTCCCATGACAACAATTGCAACCACCGAAGTTCCTCCGCAGCAGCAGCCTCGGCAAACTGGTTGGCTAAGCTGGTCTGAACTTGCGCTGTGTGATGAGATAACCATCGTTCAAGTGATGGATGAGCAATTTTACACGGAAATTCGCTTGCTCAATCACGCCACGGGTGAAGATACGCTGTTGCTTGAGCCTTTAGGCGAAGAACATGGCGATGCACGCTGGCCATCGTTGGGTGGTCGTTTGAATGAACGCTATTTTTTCTTCCATTTTCGCTTGCCGGAATCATGCGGCAGAAGTAGCATGATGATTTATGATGTTGTGCAGCGGCGTATTATTGATGCACAGTTTCCGCACGAACTAGAGTTCGTGAATGTGAGCAATGGGCGAGTTTATTTGTGCGAAACGTTTATGATAACTGATGTTGCACGCCTATATTATTTCGAGCTTTCTGCGCTGGCAGGCAATGGCGCGGTTGCGCTGCACGAAGCTGGCACACTTACTTATGCGCAATGGGATGTGCGCAACGCGCCTTATCGAAGAACCGCAGGAGTAATTGCATGATTAACCAGCACGAAATCAACGAAACCAATCAAATGATCAGCGAGGCAAAGCTTGACGTGCGCACCATCACCATGGGCATTAGCCTGCTGGATTGTGCCACGGACAGCCTGCCGCGCTTTTGCGAGAAAGTGTATGACAAAATCACCCGCAGCGCCGAGCATCTCGTGCGCGTGGGCGACGACATCGCCTTGGAATATGGCGTGCCGATTGTGAACAAGCGCATCTCGGTTACCCCTGTGGCGCAGGCTGCCGCCTCGCTTTGTTGCGACGAAGACGGCTTTGTGGAAATCGCCCGCACGCTAGACCGCGCAGCCCAAGCCGTGGGCGTGAACTTCATCGGCGGGTTTAGTGCGCTGGTGCAAAAGGGCAGCACCGCAAGCGACCTCGCTTTGCAACACGCTATCCCCCGTGCATTGGCCGAAACCCAGCGCGTGTGCGGCAGCGTGAACTTGGGCAGCACCCGTGCAGGCATTAACATGAACGCCGTGGCGCGAATGGGGCGCATGATTAAACAAGCCGCTGAAATTGACATCAACGCCTGTGCAAAGTTGGTGGTTTTCTGTAACGCCGTGGAGGACAACCCCTTCATGGCTGGTGCATTCCACGGCGCAGGCGAGCGTGATTTGGTCATCAACGTGGGTGTGAGCGGCCCGGGTGTGGTCAAGCGCGCCCTTGAAGAAGTGCGCGGCGCAGACTTTGAAACCGTGTGCGAAACCGTCAAACGCACCGCTTTCAAAATCACCCGCGTGGGGCAGCTGGTGGCGCAAGAAGCCGCTGCTCGGCTCAATGTCCCCTTTGGTATCATCGACTTGAGCCTTGCACCCACCCCTGCCGTGGGCGACAGCATCGCCGAAATTTTCGAAGAACTCGGCTTGGAAAAAGCCGGTGCGCCGGGCACAACCGCAGCCCTCGCGATGCTCAACGACAACGTGAAAAAGGGCGGCATCATGGCCTCAAGCTATGTGGGCGGACTCAGCGGTGCGTTCATTCCGGTTAGCGAAGACCACGCCATGATTGAAGCCGTGCAGGCCGGCGCCCTCACGCTTGAAAAGCTCGAAGCCATGACCTGTGTGTGCTCGGTGGGGCTAGACATGGTTGCCGTGCCGGGTGATACCTCGGCTGCCACCATCGCGGGCATCATCGCCGACGAAATGGCCATTGGCATGATCAACCACAAAACCACCGCCGTGCGCATTATTCCCGCTGTGGGCAAACAAGTGGGCGATGTCATCGACTTTGGCGGGCTGCTTGGCCGCGCCCCCGTAATGCCCGTCAATCAGTTCTCGTGCGAGAATTTCATCGCGCGTGGTGGGCGTGTGCCGCCGCCGGTGCATAGTTTTAGAAACTAGTCATTACTACATAAAAAGGAGAAAATCATGACCAAAATTCGTGTATTCCAACTTGCGTTATACTCCGTGTTTGTGCTGCTGTTTAACGCGCTGTTTTTCCTGCTGAGCACTTTTCCGCAGCCCGCGTCGGTGTGGATTGCCTACGCGTTTATCCACGTGGCCTATGCCGCCATGCTGCTGTCGCCGCTGATGCGTGGGCAGGCGCGCAAATCACGTGCGTTTGCGGTGAGCACCTTTGCAGCGTCGGCGCTGTACTTCTTGGCAGTGCTGGGCAGTGGCGTCATCACCATTCTCATTGCACCGCAGGGCTTTCGCTGGGCGCTTGCCGCGCAGCTGGTGCTGCTGGGTGGCTATGCCCTGCTGTTGCTGCCAAGCCTGATTGCCAATGAGTATGCCGCAAAGCCCGTGGATAAGCACTATCGCAACTTGCCGTTTGTACAAACGGCCTGCAAGCAGCTTGACTCTCACCGCGGCAACGCCTATGTGCAGGCCTTGGTTGAATTATTCAAGCAAAGCCCCACCAATTCGCGCCCAGAGCTAGCCAGCGACGAACAACGCATTCTTGCTATGGTAGATCAACTAGTGCAAGCTGCCGAAAACGGCGCCAACGGCACCATCACAGCCTTGGCTGGCGACATCACCCAAGCCCTAGAACAGCGCAATGCGCAGTTGTAGTGGATAGTGAATAGTGAATAGTGGTTAGTTGAAGAGACGCAACTGCCTACGCATCATTCACTATTCACTAACCACTAATCACTATACACTAAAGGAGAAACCCTATGCCCATTCATTACGACGAGTTCACGCAGATTTTTCACTTGCAGGCAGGCCAAAGCAGCTATGCCATGCAAGTGAGCGACGAAGGCTATCTGTGCCATTTGTACTATGGCAAGCACATCAGCCGCGACGATTTATCCTACCTGAACGAAACCGGTCGCGGTGCGTCGTTTTCGCCCAACCCGGCCGATGGCTCCCCCACGCTAGACACCCGCTTGCAGGAATTCCCCGGCGCAGGTGTGGGTGATTTTCGCCAGTCCGCCTGTGGAGTGCGTGCTACCAATGGCGCCTATGCCGTTGAACTGAAGTACATTTCGCACAATATCTTGGCCGGGCAAAAGCCTGCGCTGCCCGGTTTGCCTGCGTATTATCTCAACAGTGCAGCCGACGGCGATACGCTTGAAATCACCATGGAAGATGCCCTGCTGGGCCTGCACGTGAAGTTATATTACTGCGCTTTTGCGGGTGAGAATATCATCACTCGCTGGGCTGTGGCGGAAAACCACGGCGCCGCTACCCTTTCCCTCGAAAACCTGCAAAGCGCCTGCGTGGAGTTCCCGCGCATGAATTTTGACATGGTTAGCCTGCACGGCGCTTGGAATCGTGAGCGCCACGTGGAGCGTCACCCGTTGTTTCACGGCAGCACCGTGATTGCCAGCAACCGCGGCAGCAGCAGCCACCAACTCAATCCCTTTGCGGTGCTATGCGACAAACATACAACCGAACACACCGGCCAAGCTTATGGTGTGCAATTGGTATACAGCGGCAACTTCAAGATTGAAGCCCAAGTGAATCAAATGCACTGCACGCGCCTATGCGTGGGCATTAATCCCGACAATTTTGCGTGGCAATTGCAGCCGGGCGAAAGTTTCACCACGCCCGAGGCTGTGTTGAGCTACAGCGACGAAGGTATTGGCGGGCTCAGCCGTACGCTGCATCGTCTCACCCGTAACAATCTCGTGCGTGGCGAATGGAAGCAAAAACTGCGCCCGATTAAAATCAACAGCTGGGAAGCAGCCTACTTTGACTTTAATGCTGACAAACTCGTGGCCTTTGCGCGCGAAGCCGCCAAGACTGACGTTGATCTGCTGGTGATGGATGACGGCTGGTTTGGTGCGCGAAGCGACGACAAAACATCGCTGGGCGACTGGTTTGTGAACGAAGAAAAACTCGGCTGCACGCTGAAGGAATTGGCCGAGCGCGTGAACGCCGAAGGCCTAGACTTCGGCATTTGGTTTGAGCCAGAAATGATCTCGCCCGAAAGCGAGCTGTATCGCAAACACCCCGACTGGGCCTTGCATATTCCCGACCGTGGTCGCAGCCTTGGTCGCCGCCAGTGTGTCATCAATATGGCACTGCCCGAAGTGCAAGATTATCTGTTCGACTGCATCAGCGCAGTCCTCAAGCAAGCCAACATCACATACTTGAAATGGGACTTCAACCGCAACCTCACGGAAGTGTTCTGCCATAGCCTGCCCGCAAACCAGCAGGGCGAAGTGGGTCATCGTTTCTATCTGGGCTTATATGACCTGTGCGAGCGCCTCACGACTGCCTTTCCGCACATCTTGTTTGAAAGTTGCTCCGGCGGCGGCGGCCGCTTTGACCTTGGCATGCTGTACTACATGCCCCAAACCTGGACCAGCGACAACACCGACCCCGTTGATCGTCTGAAAATCCAGTGGGGTACTTCCATGGCATATCCCCTAGCTACCATGGGGGCTCATGTGGCTGCGCCCTATGGCCATGGCCGCGCCAACAAGATTCCCTATCGTGCAAGCGTTGCCACCACCGGCGCCTTTGGCTATGAATTAGACCCCACCAAGCTCACCGTTGAACAAATTGACGAAATGCGCGCGGCTAACGCTGCTTTCCGTGAAGTGCAACAATTGGTGACTACGGGTGACTTCTACCGTTTGATCAGCCCATTTGAGGGCAGAACCTGCGCCTGGCAGTTTGTTTCGCCGGATAAATCCGAGGCATTGGTGCAGTGCTTTGTGGTACTTAGCGAGCACAACGAATGGGATTTGCGCGTCTATCCCCAAGGCTTGGATGCCGACGCGCAGTACGAGCTCGACTGCGGTGCGGTGCTGCACGGCAACACCATCATGCACGCCGGCTTGCGCCTGCAAGACTTTGGCGGCAGAGACTTCGCCCATAGAAATATCTATCTGAAGAAGCTCGTGTAGGGGCGCGCATTGCGCGTCCGTCCTATTCTACCCGCCACAAAATCTCGGACGGCCAATGGCTGCCCCTACACCCGACCAACAATTAAGCCGAGGATTAAGCATCCTCGGCTTGTTTTTGTATGAGCATATCAGGCAGGTATCGATCAAACTTGGAGAAACGCTGTGGCGTTTGGCACAGTTGCTCGGGCAGTTGTGCACCGCCGCGCCGAAAAGCCTCGCGCATGGCCTGCAACGTCGCACGACTGTTTTGATCGAGGTAAGCATAGTTTTCATCGCTAGTTAGCACTTGCTGCATGCGCTGCAGTACAACCGGGTGCAGCGCTTCGCCGGCATAGGAGGTCCACTTGGTTGCGGCGGCACCTTTGCTTGGCTGCACGAGAATCTCACGCTGGGTGGCGTGCAGGCTCTTCACCTGCCAGCTGCACCCGGCCAAAGCAAAGCGCTCCCCTGCTCGGTATGCTCGCCCAACACTGCCGATGATCTTCTCGCCCGCCTTGACGGTGTAATCTTGCGGTGCGGTGAACACAGACAGAAAATCCCGGCTGGTGACGATGGGCTCAGCCGCAAAGCCGATAACTAGGCCGCCAGTTTCGCTGCGGCGCAAATGGTCAATGTCGATCAAGTGCCGCAGCAGTGTACGGAAATCATCCTGCGAAATTTGCGCGAATGCAGGCAGGGTAAGCACCTGCTGCGCCAGCTTGGGCGGGCTGATCTCCCCTGCCGCCGCCACGGCACACATGCTTTGGTGATAGAGCAAATCGAAGGGTTGCAAGGGTGGCCGCACAGGTTCAACCCACTTATGCTTTAAATATAATTGCAGCATGGCGATGGCCTGCACAAGCGGCCAGCAGATGTCTTCTTCGCCGTCGTCTTGCAGCAAAAACACAAGTTCGGCGGGTTGCCCTTTGCGTCCACAGCGGCCAATGCGTTGGGTGAGGCTTGCCACCGAAAGCGGCGCGCTTAGTTGCACAATGCGTTGCAGGTCGCCAATGTCCAAGCCCAGTTCAAGCGTCACCGTCGCGCAAGTAACCAGTGCACGGTCGCTGCTTTTCATGTCGCGCTCGGTGTTTTGCCGCAGTGCTGCCGCCACGCTGCCGTGGTGCACGCGGTAGACATCCGGCGTGCCGCGTTGTGCTGCAATTGCCTTGAGCTGCTGCGCAGTTTGCTCGGTTTGCAGGCGCGAATTGGCAAACACAATGGCCTTTTTGCCCAGTGTGGCGCGATACAGCGTTTCGTTCAGGCTGTCATCGTCCGGCGCAACATAGCGCATGGAAATCTGCAGCTTGCGGGGTGGCTCTTGCGCGTGTGGGTGTGCGACGGGCCTTGTTGTGCTACCCTGTAGCCAATTCTGCGCGGCCTGTGCATCACCTAGGGTGGCCGAAAGTCCAATGCGTCGCGGCGAACAGCCTGCCAAGCGCTCAACTTGCGCAAGCAAGCATTGCAGTTGCAGTCCCCGCGGGCTTGCCATGAAATAGTGCACCTCGTCAATCACCACAAAGCGCAGCCGGGCGAAAATTCTCGCACAGTCATGTTGATGATTAAGCAGCAGCGATTGCAGCGACTCCGGCGTAATTTGCAGCAGACCTTTTGGCTGGCGCAAAAAAGTCTGCTTTTGCGCGGGTGAGGCTTCGCCATGCCAGCGCGTCACCGACACTTTGCCCTCTTTTAACAGCGGCTGCAAGCGGGTGAACTGGTCATTGATGAGCGCCTTTAGCGGACTGACGTAGACAATCAACTCATCGTCGCCCAGCAAGGTCAGTGGCGGCAAAAACGCAGCCTCGGTTTTGCCGCTTGCCGTGCCGCTACTCAGCAGCAGGTGATCCTCGCTGCCAAAAAGCACAGCGGCCGCAGCCAGCTGCACAGGTCGCAGCTGGCTCCAGCCTTTACGAAAAATATGCGCTTGAATCCACGGACTCAAGCGCTCAAACACATTGTTCAATTATTCAGCAGCCGGTGCTGCCACGGGATAAACGCTTGCGCGTTTGCGGTCTTTGCCCATGCGCTCAAAGCGCAACACGCCGTCAACGGTGGCAAACAGGGTGTGGTCACGGCCGAGCCCAACGTTGGTGCCCGCGTGGATGCGTGTGCCACGTTGGCGCACCAAAATGTTGCCAGCGAGGACGAATTGACCGTCAGCGCGTTTTGCGCCCAGACGTTTGCTGTTGGAGTCGCGCCCGTTACGAGTGGACCCCATGCCTTTCTTATGAGCCATAATTATCTATCCTTTCGTCGTTACAATCAAAACTATTCTGCTGCGGTTTCGGCCATGGCTGCGGCTTCAACGGGAGCTTCTACTTTCTTCTTGGCGGGTGCGCGCTTGGGTTTGGCGCTAATGGCCGTGATTTCCACCAAGGTGTAGGGTTGGCGGTGGCCAACGCTGCGGTGGTAGCCCTTGCGGCGTTTGTAGGTGAACACGTTGATTTTCTTCGCTTTACCGTTTTTAATCACTTTGGCGGCAACGGTTGCTTTTTCCACGTCTTTGCCAACCAGTAGGCCTTTTTTGTCGTCGCCAATGGCAACCACTTGGTCAAAGGTCACGGTGTCATCAGCTTTTTTGTCCAGCTTTTCAATAAAGAGCTGTTGGCCGGCCTCAACTTTGTATTGTTTGCCGCCGGTGGTGAAAATTGCGTACATGGGGTTCCTCTTTCGATTTAGACTCGCTGCAACAAGGCGGGCTAGCCCACTTTTGAGCCTTGGACATGCGGCACGTAATATTATACCAGATTTGGTGGTTGATGTCAAGCATTTTTTCATTTTTTTACGCACATTTTTTTTTGCAATCGGCGCAATCTAATCAGGCAGCTGCTTGGCGGCTGCGGCGGGTTGTAATATACTCGCAGGAAAATGAAGGGTGGATTAAATTCCCATGATGAAAAAATCGCTCAAACGCAGCGCAGCATTCTTAGCTATTTGTAGCATGGTTTACCTGTCGTTCATCGGCATTGGCAAGCACACGCTGCCGCAAGACTACACCGCCATCCACGCACAAGTTGCCACAGCAAACGCGCCGTTTACGGCACAAATTTCGGCCGACCCCGCGCAGCAGGTAGATTTCTCCTTGCTTGGCGTGTTTCCGGTACGGTCATCCAATTTTTCGGTTGTTACGCGGAACTATGTGATTGTAGGCGGTGATGTGTTCGGCATTAAATTGTACACGCGAGGTGTGCTCGTTGCCCGAACAGACGACGTGAACACGGCAAATGGCACCGTGCAACCTGCGCATGCCGCAGGTTTGCGTTCGGGCGATATCATCACCCACATTGACGGACAAGAGGTTGCTCGCCGCGGCGAAGTTGCCCACGCAGTTGAACAAAGCGGGGGCATACCCTTGGCTTTCACCGTTGAACGCGGCGGCAATGTGCAGCAGGTTGAGGTAACCCCGCAACGCTGTGCCGACAGTGAACGCTACACCGCAGGGCTGTGGGTTCGCGATAGCTCGGCAGGCATTGGCACCGTCACTTTTTTTGACAAAGCATCTGGTATGATGGCAGGGCTTGGCCACGCCATCACCGACGTAGACACCGGCGACATCATCCCCATTTCGGGTGGTGAACTGGTGGGCGCAAAGGTCATGGGCATTCATCGCGGTGCAGATGGTGCACCAGGTGAACTGTGCGGCATGTTTGAGCCGCAAAGCTTGGCCACGCTAGATATCAATGACGAAACCGGCGTATTTGGTCGCCTGCACGAAACCCCGCAGGGCGACTTAGTTCCTGTGGCGTTGCGCAGTGAAGTGCGCGCAGGCCCAGCGCAGATCATGATGACTGCCGCTGGCAATGAACGCCGAACTTTCGACATTGAAATCACCCGTGTTGCGCTGCACAGCCAAAGCAACCAGCGCAACATGACCTTGCGTATTACCGATCCGGAGTTGATTGAAATCACCGGCGGTATCGTGCAAGGCATGAGCGGCAGCCCCATCATGCAAAACGGTATGTTGGTTGGCGCAGTCACCCACGTGTTTGTCAACTCCAGCCTTGAAGGTTACGGCATTTTTGCCGAAACCATGCTGGGCACGGCACGTGGCGAATAACCCTGCTTTGCGGTGACTTTTATGTGACGATAACAGGACACAGTGAAGCGATCGAGCCCCACCGCAGGTGGTGTCGAAATGCGTCGAAAAAAAGATGGAATTTTTTGGCAAAAGGTATTGACAATCATTGCCAATTGTGGTATAGTAAACTAAAGCGATAAAGTAACCACAATTTTGGCAGGAGGATTTAGACCCTATGATGACTGATACCCGACGCGTTTTGCTCACCGACGAAGGAAACGAAACAACCTGTGCACAAACCTTGCGCAACTGCGGTTTTCAAACCCAAACGTTGCCCAAAGATGGCCGCGAAGTGCTGCGCCAAGTGCAAAGCCAACGCCCCGATGTGCTGATTATGGACACGTTTTTGACTAATCTGGACGCCTTGGGCGTGCTGAAAGAAATGAAATCCATGCAGCAAAAACCTCTTGTGTTTTTGCTTAGCGCAGTGGACAACCCTCGTTTTGAACAGGAAGCACTCAACGCCGGCGCAGATTATTATTTTCTCAAGCCTTTCGATGCAGACGTTTTGGCAGAACGTGTGAACCAGCTGAGCAGCTGGCGTAACATGGGCATTAAGCAACCACGTATGGTGGTGCCCAGTGCCATGCGCAACAAAAGCGACCTTGAGGTGATGATTTCCGAAATCATGCACCAGCTTGGCGTGCCCGCACACATCAAAGGCTATCAATATCTGCGCGAGGCCATCATTCTTTCCATTGAAAACACGGAAATGATTAGCTCGGTCACTAAGATTTTGTATCCCACCGTGGCGCGCAGTTTCAACACCACGCCCAGCCGCGTGGAGCGCGCGATTCGCCACGCCATTGAAGTGGCTTGGGATCGCGGCGACGTGGAGGTTTTAGCCGGGTATTTCGGTTACACCATCCAAAACCAGCGCGGTAAACCCACTAACAGCGAGTTCATTGCTATGATTAGCGATAAGTTGCGGCTGAAATTGCGGGCTGCTGCTGCGTAGCGCGAAGTGTTCTTTTTTGCAAAAAAAGAACCAAAAAAACCTAGTCGCTTCGCGGTGGACGATTAACTAAATAGCAAACTCCTACTCACTGCGGCGCAGAGGGTGGGGTTTATTTATTCTACAAGCCGTATTTCGTTTTCACGCGCTCGAGTTTGCCAAGCAATGGCTTTGCGATGAGTGCTAGGAATACGACTGTGGAAAGCGCATGCATAATATTAAACAGTACGCCGTGCCCAAACACCAGCAATGCACCTTCCCAGGTGGGCTGTGGCATAAACATAATCAGTGCATGAAAATCCATGATGCCGCCGTAAATGACGAAGGTAGACAACCCGCCGAAGATGCATAGCAAAATCGTGCGCCAACTGGATAGCTTGCTGCGTTTGAATAGCAAACCCGCTAGCAGGCCGATGAGTCCTAGCGCGAACATTTGCCAGGGTGTCCATGGGCCTTGGCCCAAAAACATATTGCTGATGAACATGCTAAGAGCACCCACTAGAAATCCGGCTTGCCCGCCCAAGGCCACGCCCGCGATGATCACAATGGCCGCCACGGGTTTGAACTGCGGCAGCATCACAAATGCGCCGCGTCCGGCTACGGCCAAGGCCACCAGCACGGCGAGGATTACTAGGTGGCGGGCTTGGGGTTTGCCGCGCTCAAAATGAAGGATGAATGGCAGCATAGCCTGCAAAATCACCAGCAGGGCGATGAAGTAGAATTGCCGATTCCCCCAAAACAACACCCCCGCGGCAATGGTGGCGGGAATGGTGAGGCAAAAGGTGATGACGGTGAGCAGCGTGTGTTTGGGCATGAACACTCCTTCTATGAACAGTCCAGCGCGAAGCGGCTAGGTTTTTTTGGTTACTTTTTTTTGCAAAAAAAGTAACACGTCCTCGCACGTTATCGCCCATGTTGCAATGCGGTTGGCGGCGGTGGTGTAGAAGCTGTTGCCGGCAAAAAACTGCCGCGCGGGCGCCTGTGTGATGACTTGGCCGTCGAACATCAGGGCGCAGGTGTGGGCGTGTTGGGCGCAAAACTCAATGTCGTGGCTTACGAGCACGATGGATGTCCCCTGCTGTGTTAAGTTATCTAGGATTTTTGCTAGCTGTTGCTTGAACTGTGCGTCAAGGCCTTTGGTGGGTTCGTCTAGCAGCAGGATTTTCGGATGGGTGAGCAGCGCCTTGGCCAATGCTAGGCGTTGCTGCTCGCCCCCGGAGAGATCATAGGGGTGGCTTTGCAGTAGGCTTTCGAGTTCGCATAGCTGCGCGATTTGTGCGTAATCGCGCGTAATTTCTTGCAGATCTTCTTGCACAGTTTTGCCGATGAACAGCGATTGCGGGTTTTGCGGCACGGCTGCCAGTCGGCTCTCATGCATGATGACTTTGCCGCGCTGCGGCTTGTGCAGGCCGAGCATTACGCCCAGCGCGGTGCTTTTGCCGGCACCATTGCCGCCGAGAATGGCTGTGATTTCCCCCGCGTGTGCGCTGAAGTTCATGCCACGCAGCACGTCGGGCGCGTATTTATCATAGCGAAACCAGATATCCTTCATGTTGAGCACGGGTGCTTTTTCGGGGGCGGGCGGATTTGCATCCGCCTCTACAGCTGGTGGGTCAATCGAAAGTTGCGCGAGCCTTTGGCGGGCTTCGGACACCGTGAGGCAATCGCCAAACAGACGCATGGGCGTGGGCATGGCCAGCTGCATGGGGTGGTTCATGTTGCGCAATTGCTGGCCCACTTCACGTGGTTTGCCATCGCAGAAGATGCGTCCGCTGTCCATGACAATCGCACGTGATGCATGGGCGAAGGCTTCTTCCAAGCGATGCTCGGTGAGGACGACAGTAATGCCGAGGTCGCGGTTGAGTTTGGCTACAGTGGCCAAAAACTCTGCGGCAGCAATGGGGTCCAGCTGGCTGGTGGGTTCGTCCAGCAGCAGCAATTGCGGCTGCATAGCCATGATGCTAGCGAGATTCAGCAGTTGCTTTTGCCCGCCGGAAAGCTTGGCAGTGCGCTGGTGAAACCATGGCTCAATGTCGAAAAATGCTGCCATTTCGGCCACACGCAAGCGAATGACCGGCGTTGGCTCACCCAGGCTCTCTAGGCCAAAGGCCAGCTCGTGCCACACGCTGTCGGTAACGATTTGATTTTCGGGGCACTGCTGCACAAAGCCGATGTCGGCGGCGGCAGTGCGAGCGTCTAATTCGCTCAATAGCTTGCCATGGTAGTGAATCTCCCCTGCTGTGCTGCCGTGCGGCGCCATGGCGGGCTTCAACTGCCGCAGCAGGGTGGTTTTTCCGCTGCCGGAGGCACCGCAGATGACAACAAACTCGCCCGGCTGCACGGCCAAGTTGATATCACCCAGCGCAGGTGCCTTGCGCTCGGAATAGGTGAAGCTGAAATCGCGCATAGTTATGATTTCCATGTTAAGGCCTCCTTTACGCTCGGCAATAGGGCTAAGATGGTATGCGCGGCAAATAGCACGAATGTCAGCGGCTGCCATGCTAGGGAGATTTCTGCGAAGTAGATTGCCCGCAAGCCGCCGAGTGCCGCGCCGGTGATAATCGCTGCTGCGCAAGTGAGCACAAAAGCTAGCACGAGCATGTCGCGCTGCGTCCAGCGGAAGATGGAAAAAGCGGTGCGGCCGGGTAAACCGTAGCCTCGTGCGCGCATGCTGCTTGCTGTTTCCACAGCGTTTTCCAGCGCCCAAGTGACGGTGATGGACAAAATCTTTAGGCCATGTTTGGCGCGTTGCAGCGCATTGCCTTGGGTAACATCTTTGCCAATCCCCCGCAGTGCGGCAGCAATAATCTGCATCTGGCGGGTGAAGCGCGGAACAAACCGCAGGCTCATGCTTAGCAGCAGGACAAGTGCCGGTGCTGCGCGGCCGAAGAGATACACAAGTTTATCGCTGGACATTACGGCGTTGAAGCAGCGAAACCAAGCAATCACCGCAACCAGCATGGCAGCTTGTGCGATGCCAAACAGAATGCTCTCAAGGGTCAGCGGGTTGCCGCTGGGGAAGTAGGCCAAAATGGTGACACCTTGGCGGCTAAACAGCAAGTTGGCGGCGGCCGCAAACAAAAACAGCGGCAGCAAAAACGTGAGCATAAAACGTAGTGCCTTGTGTTTTTCCAGCAGGGACATGAAGCTCAATGCGCCGGCAAGAGAAATGCCAAGGCTCACCGGGTGCATGAACACAAATGCGAACCCGATGAGCGCGGTGAAGTATAGTAAACTTGTAATGGGGTGCAGAGTTTTCAATTGATTGTGACCATCTCTAAGGTGTAAATCAGTTCAACCACATCGCCGGGTTGCAGTGTGTGCGCGCTAACACCCATGCCCAAAAACACGCCATTCACGCGATATACCCAGCCCGAAAGCTCGCCAAAGTCGAACTCATATAGGTTGTTGATGCCGCGGATGTAGGCGCTGTTGAACAGCGGGTTGTTCACGTGCTCCATGTGAATGCCACGTGCGCGGGTTTCACGCAGCAGCAAGTCAAACACGGTTTCGCCGGGGGTAAAGCTGACCTGCACCGGCGCGAGAATCACGCCGCCGGGCGGCATGGGCGGGTTGCGGTTGGGTCTGCGCAGCTGCGGGTTTTGATAGGCTTGCTGCGCGTTAATCGACAACGTGACATGTGGTTGCCCCGGCGGCACCGTGGCCGCAAGGGTCGTTGCAGCGGTTGCTGTTGTGATAACGGGAATCTCTTGCTGGGTAATTGACCCGTTGCCGGAATATAACTCGTTGGCTGTTGTGGTTGTGGTGAATTGAGGCGGCATGCCCAGCTCGAATTCATTTTGCCCAGTCGTGTATTCTGCAGCGGTGGTGATTGGTGCAAGGGCGGGTTCAGGCGCACGCGGTGCGGCCAAGAATGCAACAGTCAGCACGGCAGCAATGGCCACGCCAACCAGCGCGATTTTCATCCATTTTTTCACGAAAAGGCCTCCACAATGATGAGCATAAACATAAAAATATACTGAAAGACAGTCACGAGAAAATCCCAAATGATGCGCAGCACATTGGGGCGCGGCGGCGGAGGTGGCAAGTCCGGCAAATCACGAGAGGGCACGTCGCTCATGTTGAACAAGTCAATGTCAAGCGCAACCAGTGCGAGGGCTGCTTGTTCGGTGGCCATTTGCGTGTTGCCGCTGCCAGCGGTGTTGTGGCGAAAGCTCCCGTTGGCTTGCTGGAAGGTTAACAGCCTAGCTAGTGCGGCGTCATGGCTTGCGCTGTGCCGACGCTGTGCAATCACTGCCCAAGCGGCGTGTTCGGCGGTGGTGAACATAATCGGTTGCAGCACGGCAAGCCCGCGGGTGATCACAGCCGCCACGGCTGCTTGGTTGGCATAGGGCGCCAAAGCAGCAAGCACCATGCCAGTGATATCCGCTGCAGGCGTGGTGGTGTTGCCCAGCGCAAAGCCGCCGCCGGCAATCTCACGGCCAACGAGGAAATTCACATACTGCTGGCGCACAGCGGTGTTGCCCCAGCCGTTGCTATCGAGGGCAAGCAGCGCAAAAGCCGCACCGTTCACGCCCTGTGCGGTAACTTCTGCGAAGTTCTCAAGCGGGGTGATGAGGTTGTGGCTGTCAATGTTGGTGACGTCAATGCCCAGTGCAGAGAGTGCCAGCACCACGCGAGCGAATTCGGTGCGTGCACCGGGCAGATTGCCATTGTTCACGCGCAGCACGTCGCGCACGCGGTTGATGTAGGCGTCGTAGTAGCCTGCGGGCACATTTGCGCCGCCGCGGGCAAGGGCAAGCACCGCCCACTCGCCGCCAACAGAGCTGACAGTTGGCGCGGTGACGTTGTTGCGAAGAAAATTGAGCACGTTGGTGCGTGCTGTGTTGGCGTTGGCAAACGCGGCGATGCCGCCTGCAAACAAGCAGGCGGCGGCCACGATTATAGCTAAAATGCGTTTGCAAATTCGCATGATGTACTCCTTTATGGGTTTACATTGCGGCCAAAATGCGCACAAAACGGAAGATGGCAAAGCCACTAACCAGCGAAAGCAGCACAATGCCGCTAATGGCCAAGATATTGCGCCAAATGCAGCTGTCGTTGGGGTAGCAGTCGCAGTTCTGCAAGGCAGCACTAGCGGCCGCATTCACTTGCGCTTGCGTAGCGGTTAAGTTACCTAACACAGGCAGTATATCGTCATGAAAAATCACGTCACATCTTGCAATCACTGCGTTGTGAATCAATGTGCTTTTGTCGGCGCGCTCAAATGCGGGCGGTGTGCCATCCCAGCCTTCAAAGCCGATGTCCACGCCGAAGTCTAGGCTAAATTCCCAGCGGATGACATCGCCCGGTTGCGGGAATTCGGCAGCTGCGCCCAGCATAGTCATTTCGTTGTTGATGGTGAGCATCCAGCCGCTCCATTCAGCGTGGTCGCTGGCTTGCAAGGTTTCGCCGTCAATGCTAATGCCAAACAGGAATTCGCCTGTAACCAGTGCACTTACGCCAAGTTCGCGCATGGTGATCTCCAGCACATTTTCGCCGACTTCAAATTCAACGGCACGTGGCGTCCAAAAAAAAGTGGCGTTGTCCAGCACATTGGCATCTACCATGAAGTAAACATAACTGGTGGTGGATTCGGGCGTGGCCTGCACAGCAAAGGCAAGGCCCAGCAGCAGGCACAGGGTAAGTACGATTGAGATAATTTTACGCATGAAAAAAATCCTTTCATAATAACACAAAGTGTGAAAAGTTTGTTGTGCGTGGCAGGTCTCCTGGCTTTGCGGCTTCAGGCCTCATTGTCGCCTTCTCAAGCTTCCGGACGCTTAATGGCATATGACAATTCGTAGCCGCTTACAGTAGTTTGTGCGCTGCCGCGGACTTTCACCGCGTTCCCTATTCTCGCTTGCGCGCACCATGCACAGGTTTAGTATAGCACATGATTTACAGTTTGTCAACAAAAAACGAGCGGATTTTTCATCCGCTCATTGCGATTTTAAAGTTTAATGTCTCGCCTACGATAGCCAATCAGCCCTACTGTGCTTAGCGCTGCAGCAATGCCGGTGAGCACAATCAGCGGCAGCCAGGCGAAGTCATCCACCGGCAGCTGGGGAATCCAGCCGAAGGGGGTGAAGCGTTGGGTGAATTCCGCCACGTCCTGCGGGAACATCAGCCTGCCCATGTAGTTGAAGAAGAACGATATGCCGAACACTGCCCAGGCAATCCAGCCGAGTTTTGGTGCCCAACCAACCAGCAGCACGCACAGCCCTAGCATGACCCAAATGGCAGGCAGATAGCTCAATCCGCCCAGTATGAACTGCCCTAGTGACAGATTAGCTGCGCCCTGCGAAGCCAAGTACATCCCCAGTGCATTGAGCGCGGGCATTACAATGCTGAACAACACGCCCATGGTCATGAATGCCGCCATCATCTTCCAGCGCGGCACAGCACGGGCATAAAGTGACTCGAGGCGGTGGTGTTTTTCTTCGCCCCACACGCGCTTGACGGCGATCATCACCGGCACAACGCTGAGCAAGCCCATCATCATCAACAGCATGCCCACAAAGCCTTGGGCCATGTTGGGAATGTCGCCCATGGTGGCCAGCATGTCTTGCAGCATGTCGATTTCGAAAAAGTCATCCATGCCCAGCGATACGCCGTACATTGCGCCAAAGCTGAACAACGCAATGGCCCAGCCAATGAAGCTGCCGCGCAACATGCGCCAGGCAAAGCCCAGTGGGCTAAGCAGCAGTGGGCTAGCCTCCCCTGCCCCTTTGCGGGCGGGCACGAGGCCCTCGCCCAAGTCGCGTCGTTTGCAAAGCAGCAGAGCGATTGCGGCCAAAACAGCGGCAACAGCAAGCATCACCACAATGGGCAGCAAGCGGTTTTGATAGAAGGCATAAGTTTGCATGGGCAGTCCCATGACGGACAGCCAGCTGAGCCAGTTGCCATCCACGTAGGCATCACCCACTGCACGCAGCAAGAACAGCGCGCTCATGGTGGCCATAGCACCGGTGGTTGCGCCGCGCGCGGTGCTGAACACCTGCGCCATCAACAACGCAAGGGCGGCAAAGAAAATGCCCGCCGCGCCCAGTGCTGCGCTATAGACCCATGCACCAGCGACAGTGATGCCATCCATGGGCATGAACATTAGCCCTATGGCGCTGACGACAGTGATTTTGATGTTGAGCGAAACCGCGCTGGTGAGTGTAGCAAGGGTGCTGGTTAGGCGGCCAATGGGCAGCGAGCGCAGCACCTCCATGCGGCCAAGTTCTTCGTCTGCACGGGTGTGGCGCACCACGAAGAAGATGTTCATGCAAGCAATGGCGATGACAAATAGCAGCAGGCTCATTTGGCTCATGACCATGGCGGAACTGATGGCATGCAGGCCATACACAGGGCCAACCATGGCGATCATCGCTGGGGTATTCATCGTGGCGGCGATGGCAGCCATTTCTTGCGGTGTGCCGAACAAATTCGAAAACAGCGGTGCAAAGCCAATCATCAGCCCGGCAATGCCCAGCAGCCAAACGAGGCTGTTGATGCGCTCGCGCTTGATGATGAGGCGAATGTATCGAAATAGCATAGGCTTTCTCCTTAAAGTTTTAGTATACCGGTAGTAGGGGCGGCCATTGGCCGTCCGTGGATTTTAACGGCACATGAGGGCGGACGCGCAATGCGCGCCCCTACACGTATCAGCAAAATCCCCTAGCCCTCATATTGCTTCAAGAATACATCTTCAAGCGATTTGCCGGGGTGGGCTGCGATGAGATTTTCCAGCGTATCGCAGGCAACGATTTCACCAGCACGGATGATGCTGATTTTGTCGGCCAGGCGCTCCACTTCGCTCATGATGTGGCTGCTAAGCAGCACGCTTTTGCCGTCGGCTTTTAGTTTCAGCACGCAGTCTTGAAAGACTTTTTCCAGTAGTGGGTCAAGCCCGCTGGTGGGTTCATCAAAGATGTATAGATCAGCGTTGGCGGCAAAGGCGGCCACCAAGGCAACTTTCTGCCGGTTGCCCTTGCTGTATGTGCGGCATTTCTTTGCGGGATCAAGCTGGAATAGCTCAAGATATTTCGTGCGGCGTGCGGGGTCAATTTTGCTACCGCGCAGGCTAAGAAACAGGTCAATCACTTCGCCGCCGGTGAGGTTAGGCCACAGGTTCACGTCGCCGGGCACATAGGCCAAGCGTTTGTGCAATTCCACGGCGTCTTTCCAGGCGTCTTGCCCGAACAGCTTTACATTGCCCTCTGTGGCTTTCAATGTGCCGAGAAGACATCTGATTGTGGTGGTTTTTCCGGCGCCGTTGGGACCCAAAAAGGCCCGCACCTCGCCGGGGTTGACTGTCATGTTAACGTTGCTCAGTGCGGTGAACTTGCCAAAGCGCTTAACTAGGCCATTGATTTCGATGGTGTGCATATGTGTACCTCCTATGTGGTTTATTTGTAGAAAATTGCTCGGGGATGTTTTTACTTATGCCATGAATTTTTCGCCAACATCAAAGGCTTTGCCTGTTGTTGCTTGCTTAAGCCAAGTTGCGACGGAAATTCCGTCCTGCATGTTGCCAAACAACAATTTTGGTGTGCCTGCAAAGGTATGCGGTGTGGCACCGTCTTTGTTCTTGCCGTGGTCGGTGAGATAAACGTGATAATTTGGAATTTCCAGCTTTAGTGTCCGCACTATTTCTGCCAAGCTGGTGCGAAACTCCTCCAATGCGGTTGCATTTGCCTGCAATGTCCCATACTTCTTTTTGTGCATGAACGAAGCCAGTGCGGCGTCCCATACGGAGTTCGCGTGCAAAAACTGTGTGGTTGGCGGCATATGATCACGTGCATAGCGAAACAGGTCGGCAATCAACGATTCGCTCTTGATGTACGGCAGCAAGTCGGGTCGCACATTCCAAATGTCTTTCGCGATTTGCGGCCAAATTGGGCTATCGATGTGTGCCCCTTCCGAATAAACCACCACGCGTTTGCAGAGCGGATATAGATGCTGAATCTGTGGTGCGTGCGCCAGGCAACCGAATCCGCCTGCGCTCAGCCCCATGACCATTAGGATTTCCGGCGTTTCGGGGCAGAGTTCCTTGAGCAGAGCTAAGGCTGCGGACACGTTCTTTTGTCCGTGATGGTGCAATGTTTTAGCTTCACCCTTTAGGCTTTGGTAAGGATAATCGTTGTTCTCCAGATGGAAATCGCCGCTAACATAGGGGATGTTAAGCATGTGCCAATCACGAAAAGGATTGCGTTTATCGCTGGCCTTGAACAAGCCTGCATCGGCGAAGCGCAGCTGTGCGTTGATCACATCGGACATATAAAACGCTTCTTGGCGCTTGAGCATTACAGCCGGTGTGTATGGGCGTGCGGCGGTTTCTTCGTTCCAAGATGCACCACCACCAATGAAGTTGACCAGCAGGTTGTTGGTTGTGCCACGTTTGAGCAAAACTTGGTAGGGCTTGCCCGTGCTGCTCACGCAGCCATTTAGTGGCTTTCGATACCACTTTTGCGCACGTGCAGTTGGCGCGTTCCATAACTTCAGCATGGATTGATCTCCTGTTTATTTGTAGAATAATTTGCGCAGGTCTGCCAGAAATGCGTAGTAGTTTTCCCATTGCTCGGGGCCAGTGCGTGTGCTGCCGTCTTTGATGCTGGCGGTCACGTCTTGCTCCATGCGCTCAAGCAGCCAGCGCATATACTGGATGGCGGTGACGGGCGGTATGTCGTCGCGCAGCAGGCTGTAGTCTAAGCCATCGTAAAGTTTGTGATACATTTGCTGCTGCAGTTCGGCAAGCCGTGTAGCGAATTTCTCGGTGTGTGCGTTTTTGCGATAAAGACTTTCGTAAAATCGCATCAGCAGCGGGTCGCTAGCCATCATATCTTGCTTGTGCTTGGCAATTTGCAGGTAGCGCGCCAGAAAGTCGCCGTCTGCGAAGTGTAGCTGCTGCAAAAACGCTGCGGGCGGCTGCAAGGCGTATTCGCACAGGAATTCGTACAGTTCCTCCTTGCTGCCGAAATAGTAAAACAGCATGCCCTTGCCAATGCCTGCGGCCTTCACAATGGCGTTGGTTGACGCCCGTTCATAGCCCTGAGTGGCGAATTCCTCCATGGCTGCATGCAAAATGCGTTGCTGCTTTTCGGCGTCTAGCGCGTGAAATAAGTCGAATCGACCAGTCAAACGACCACCTCCTTTTATTTCATAGACCATTGTGGTCTATGAAAATTATAGCACAGGTCGAATTGAATGTCAAGTGTTTTTAAAAAATTATTTTTTCACAAAAACAGTTGACCTGCTTCGCACAATCTGTTATAATGAAAAGAAGTGTAAGGACAAGGAGAGTGTCTATCATGGCAAAGCGAATTAAAGTGTTTGATACCACACTGCGTGACGGCGAGCAGTCGCCTGGCTGCAGCATGAACCTCAACGAAAAACTCGAGGTTGCAAAGCAGCTGGAAAAATTGGGTGTTGATGTCATCGAGGCCGGCTATGCGTTTTCGTCGCCCGAGGATTTTGAAAGCGTAACGGCTATTGCCAAGCTGGTGAAAAACGCCGGTGTGGCTAGCCTTAGCCGTGCGCTGAACAAAGACATTGACGCGGCCTATGATGCCGTGCGGCACAGTGCTGCGCCGCGTGTGCATATCTTTTTGGCCACGTCGCCCATTCATATGCAGTATAAACTGAAGATGACCGAGGACGAGGTGGTAGCGCGTGCTGCCGCTGCCGTGGCGCATGCAAAGAAATATTGCAGCGACATTGAATTTTCAGCCGAAGATGCCAGCCGCAGCGACAAAGCCTTTTTGGCACGCGTGTTCAGTGAGGTGATCAAAGCGGGTGCGACGGTGCTCAACGTGCCCGACACCGTGGGTTATTCAACGCCCGATGAAATGGCTGCACTGGTGACCTACTTGCTGGAAAATGTGCAGGACATTGACAAGGCGGACATCTCGGTGCACTGCCACAACGACTTGGGGCTTGCGGTGGCCAACACCTTGGCGTGTGTCAAAGCCGGTGCCACACAAGTGGAATGCACCATCAACGGCATTGGCGAGCGTGCGGGCAATGCAAGCTTGGAAGAACTGGTGATGAACCTGCACACCCGCGCAGATGTATATGGCGGCGCACAAACCGGTGTGAAGACCGATCAAATCTACCGCGCCAGCCGCTTGGTGCAGAAAATCACAGGCGTAAAAGTTGCGCCGACCAAAGCCATTGTGGGTAAAAACGCCTTTGCGCATGAGTCTGGCATTCACCAGCATGGCGTGCTTGCGCACCGTGAGACCTATGAGATTATGACGCCGCAAAGCATTGGCATTCCGCAAAACAAAATGGTGCTGGGCAAACACAGCGGCCGCCACGGCTTCAAAGATCGCTTGACGGAGCTGGGTTATTATCTGAACCAACAGGAAATTGACGAGGCCTTCGTGCGCTTCAAAGCATTGGCCGACAAGAAAAAAGTTATCTTCGATGAAGACCTTGAAATCTTGGTGAAGAACGCAACGTCGGATTATAGCCAGCAACGCTTTACGCTGGTGAATTTTAAAATTGATAGCTACAAGGCGTCGGCGCAGGCACACATTTGCTTGGACGTGCGCGACAGCGGCGAAGAAAGCGCGATATGCCTGAGCAACAGCGGTCCTCTTGAGGCGGCCTTCAGCGCCATCAATGAAATCATCAAGCGTCATGGCTGCAAATTTGAAAAAGATGCGTTGAAACACTATGATGTGCATGCAGCAAGCGGCGGCGAAGATGCAGTTGCCGCAGCGGTAGTTAAACTGGCCTGTGGCGACAAAAAAGTCACTGGCCGTGGCGAAAGCACCAACACAATCATGGCCAGCATTGAGGCTTATCTGAACGGAGTGAATAAATTATGGGCATGACGATAACACAGAAAATACTGGCGGCGCATGCAGGACTGGATAGCGTGGTTGCCGGGCAGCTGATTGAAGCAAACCTCGACCTCGTGCTGGGCAACGACATCACCGCGCCGGTGGCCATTGATGAGATGACCAAACATGACCTTGACCGCGTGTTTTCGCAGGAAAAAATCGCGCTGGTGATGGATCACTTCACACCCTGCCGAGATATCAAAGCCGCGCAGGCTTGCCAAAAAGTGCGCAACTTTGCGCACAGGCACGGCATCAAGCATTTTTTTGATGTGGGCGACATGGGCATTGAGCACTGCCTGCTGCCCGAAAAAGGCATTGTGAAGGCGGGCGATTGCATCATCGGCGCAGACTCGCACACCTGTACTTACGGCGCGCTGGGGGCGTTCAGCACCGGCGTGGGCAGCACCGACATGGCTGCGGGCATGGTGACGGGCAAGGCGTGGTTCAAAGTGCCGGGCGCGATTAAGTTCACGCTGACGGGCGAGTTTGCGCCGCATGTGAGCGGCAAAGATTTGATTTTGCACATCATCGGTATGATTGGCGTGGACGGCGCGTTGTATCAATCCATGGAGTTTTGCGGGCCCGGTGTGGCAAACATCAACATGGAAAACCGCCTGACTATCACCAACATGGCCATTGAGGCTGGCGCCAAAAACGGCATTTTTCCGGTGGACGAGCAAACCATTGCCTATATGAACAAAGCTGGCGTGACGGACTACACCGTGTATGAGGCAGATAGCGACGCAATCTACGACAGAGAAATTGAGATTGATCTAAGCCAGGTAAAACCCACGGTGGCTTTCCCTCACTTGCCGGAGAATACTCACACAGTCGACAGCATTACCGAGAACATTGTGATTGACCAAGTGGTCATCGGCAGCTGCACCAATGGCTGGTATAGCGACTTGGAGGCAGCGGCAAATGTGCTGCGCGGGCAAAAAGTTGCCGCCAATGTGCGCTGCATTATCTTCCCCGGCACGCAGCAGATTTATCTGGATGCGATGCGCGACGGGCTGCTGGAAGTGTTTATCAAAGCTGGTTGTGCGGTGAGCACGCCCACCTGCGGGCCTTGCTTGGGCGGTCACAGCGGTTGCTTGGCGCAAGGTGAGCGCGCCGTGGCGACCACCAACCGCAACTTTGTTGGCCGCATGGGTCACACCGAAAGCGAAATCTATCTGGCCAGCCCTTATGTTGCGGCCAAAGCTGCAATTGCTGGCTATTTGGGAGGAGATATACTATGACCGCAAAAGGCACAGTACACAAATATGGCGACAACGTGGATACTGACGTGATTCTACCCGCGCGGCATCTCACTACCACCGACCCCAACGAGCTGGCCAAGCACTGCATGGAAGATATTGATACTGCATTTATCACGCGCGTGCAGGCGGGTGACATCATGGTAGCGGGCAAAAACTTTGGTTGCGGCAGCAGCCGCGAGCACGCACCCATAGCCATCAAGGCCAGCGGTATTTCCTGCGTGATTGCCGAAAGCTTCGCACGCATTTTCTACCGCAACGCCATCAACATTGGCTTGCCAATTGTGGAAAGTGCCGCGGCAACCAAGGCCATTGCAAACGGCGAAACGGTTGAAGTTGACTTCACCCGCGGCATTGTGTTTGCGGGTGGATGCGAGTATGAAATCGCGCCGTTTCCGCCGTTTTTGCAAAATATCATTCAAGCTGGTGGGCTGTTGCCTGCCATTCAAAACAGCTAGGAGAGAATAACCATGAAGTACAACATTGCAGTGATTGAAGGCGACGGCATTGGCCCGGAAATCACGCGTGAGGCCATCAAAGTCCTCAACGCCGTTGGCGAAAAATTCGGGCACACGTTTAGTTACACCCATGTGCTGATGGGCGGCTGCGCCATTGACGCACACGGCACAGCCCTGCCCCAAGAAACCACCGACGTTTGCCTCGCAAGCGACAGCGTGCTGCTGGGTGCCATCGGCGGCCCACAGTGGGATAACCTGCCCGGCGATCAACGGCCCGAAACGGGATTGCTGGCCTTGCGCCGCGCCATGGGCTGTTTTGCGAACATCCGCCCGGCCAAGCTGTGGCAGCCGCTGAAAATCGCCTGCCCGCTGCGCACTGACATCGCCGAAAAAGGTATCGACATGCTCATCGTGCGTGAGCTGACCGGCGGCATCTACTTCGGCGAACGCGGCCGCGACGCAGACGGTGCATACGACACCAAGCGCTACAGTGAAATGGAAGTGCGCCGCATTGCCAAAATCGGCTTTGAAACTGCACGCCTGCGCGGCAAGAAGCTGCATAGCATCGACAAAGCCAATGTGCTGGAAAGTTGCCGCCTGTGGCGCGAAGTGGTTGCCGACGTGGCCAAAGATTACCCTGATGTGGAATATCAAGACATGCTGGTGGACAACGCTGCCATGCAGCTGGTGAAGTCGCCTTGGCAGTTTGATGTGATTCTTGCGCCGAACATGTTTGGCGACATTCTGAGTGATGAAGCCGGTGCGGTTACCGGTTCGCTGGGCATGCTGGCCTCGGCCTCCATTGGCGAGACCAAGTGCGGGCTATATGAACCCAGCCACGGCAGTGCACCGCGCATGGCCGGGCTAAATAAAGCCAATCCCCTCGCTACCATCCTCAGCGCGGCGATGATGCTGCAATATAGCTTTGGCTTGCTGGACGAAGCCAAGGCTGTGGAAGATGCTGTGCTGCACTGCCTGGAAAATGGCGTGCGCACCTACGACATCGTCGGCGACACCGGCGTGACGCCCATTGGCACGAGCGACATGGGCGATGCTGTGGCTGCGGCGGTGCTGGCGGGTTAGCGCGAAGTTTTGCTACTTTTTTTGCAAAAAAAGTAATCAAAAAAACCTAGATTGACTGATTATGAATTTGCTGTGCCTATCATAGAACACAGCGAAGCGAAGAAAAGGGGCGTTTATGCAAGACACTATCACGCAAGTTGTTGATACAGAGCAAAAAGTCGTGCCTCGCAAGGAGTTTTTCTCCTACTGCACAGCGGCTACGGGGCAAGGCATGGTGTTTGGCATCATGTCGTCGTATATGTCGGACTTTCACCTGAATGTGCTGCGCGTTAATCCCCTGTTTGCGTTTTTTCTCACGCTCATCACCCGTGTGATGGATGCCTTCACCGACCCCTTAATGGGCATAATCGTGGACCGCGGAAACCTAAAAGGCGGCAAAATGCTGCCCTTTGTTAAGTACTCTTGGCCGTTCATTGCGGTGCTGACATTCTTTTTGTTCTTTGCGCCGAACAATATCTCGCCCATGGGCAGAATGGTTTATGCGGCGGCGATTTTTGTGCTGTGGAGCTTGGCCTACACCGTGACGGATGTGCCCTTTTGGGCGCTACCCAATCTAATGACCCCCAACCCTGAAGAACGCAGCAGCTTGCTTTCGCTTGCAACGGTGACCAACGGCGTGGGCGGTGCAGTGCCCATGGCGCTATTTATGGGCCTTGGGGTTTTGCTGCCTTTGCTAGGTGCCGACGCAGATGACCCGGCGTTTGAACGCACGCGTTTTATCATCATTGCGGCCTTTGTTTCCACGGTGGGTGTTGGGCTTTATCTGAATGCGATGCGAGCCAAAGAACGCATTAAGCTACCACCGGTGGAAAGAAAAAGCAGCCACGACGGACAAGCGCATGCCAGCACGTTCAAGCAAATCATCAAGTGCAAGCCCTTGCTGCTGATTATTGTGATGGGCATTTTATCTGCCGGGCGATACCTGTTCAACGCCGGTGCGGTGCACGTGGCGCGCTATGTATTCTTCATTGGCTCGGAACTAGAGTTTGCCGGCATGAACGCCGCCGATCGCGCCGTTGCGCTGCAGCAGAATATCTCAACGGTGCAGATGGTGTACTCCATGGCGGTGGCGGGTGGCATGTTCGCCACCATGATTGTGGTGACACAGCTGATGAAACGCTTTAACTACAAGCAAATTCTCATTGCAAGCGGTTTGCTTGGCGCCGTGGTTTGCTTGATTGTGTTTGCGCTGGGCTATGAAAGCTTTTGGCGCTTGGTGCCGTTTTTTGCGCTCACGGGCGTGCCGCTGGGGGCGATTAACGTGCTGATTTACCCGATGATTGGCGACGCGCTTGACTACATGGAATGGCAAACCGGCGTGCGGCAAAGCGCGCTGGGCCAAGCCTGCGCCACCTTTACGCAGAAATTTGGCAACGCCATTGCCACCAGCTTCATTGTGCTGATGTACTTCATTGTGCAGCTTGATCTTTCGGCCTTGGATCCCAACTACATCCCCAATGTGCTGGTGGTGGGTGACACCGTGCGTGACGGCATGTTCTCGCTGGTGTCGATCATTCCCGCTGTTTCGCTGGTGTTGTGTGTGCTCCCCATCTTCTTTTATGACCTCACTGGCAAGAAGAAAGACCGCATCACCGCCGAACTCGCCCAGCAACGCGCCGAAAAGGGCATTGAAATTGCGTAGGATGCGAAGTGTGTTACTTTTTTTGCAAAAAAAGTAATCAAAAAAACCTATACCGCTTCGCGGTGACTGCTTCAAAAAAATCAAAACTCCACTTTATGAAAATCACAGAGTGGAGTTTTTGTATCAGTTTGTAGGTGTTGCCGCGAAGCGTCTGCTCACCGCAGGTGGGTTAGCAGGGCCACTGCGTTTGTGGCCAACAGGGTGCAGACATCTGCGGCTGCCGCTGCAGAAACTGCATGACCATATTTGCTTGCATGTTTTGCAGCATTTGGTTGACCATGTTGTTATTGTTCGAGTTATTGTTATTATTGTTATTGTTGTTGCTACTGACAGCCAGTGGCGGCGATGCACAGGGCACCGGAAACGGCCGTGGAATAAACTGCGGGATAAAACATGGCTCGCAGGGGGGCGCCTCGCTATCCTCGTCATCATTTCTGGCGAAATCAAGGGTGATGGTATGTTGCGCATGGAACTCTTGCTCGTCGTCTCTACCATGCACAAGTGCCATGGTTTGTGTTTGGGTCCCAAAATAATGCACGATGGGTTGCGTGATTGTGACTTGTGCACTGGCCTGCATGGTGATGCTTGCCGGGCTGGACTGCGGGTGCACGCGAATCCAAAATGGCTGCCCACGCATTGGTGCGCCAGCAATTTCGTTTAATCCTGCAGCATCGCTGGTGGCCACGCCGGACGACAACAGGAAGGTCAACTCAGCGTCTTCACAGCCATTGAGCATGAAGGGTCCTACCGCTACCTCACGCGCGCAAGATGGCAGCGTGAATGTGGTTTGCGGCCCGGAAAACTGCAAGGGACTAATGGGCATATCGCCCTCGCAGTTCAGCTCGCCGCGTGCGTAGGCTTGCGCCATCAAGTGCAGCATGGTGTAGCCGTTGAACAGGCGAAAGCGGTTTTCGGCGTTCATTAGGTTGCCCGCGCCATCTAGGAAAGTCAGCTTGCCGTCAGGCGGGAATTGTCCGAGCAAAAACCACAGCGCCACTTGTGCCATGCCTTGTGCGTCCCAGGTGTTCCACGGGCCAGCGAAGGAGTTTGCAGCCAGCTGTGCAGGTGGAATTCCGGGGGTAACGCCGCCGACGTCCGTCAAATACAGCATGACATGATTGCCGAAAATTCCTTCGTTCCACAGCTCAAAGCCGCGTTGCAGCAACGCACGAATGCGCAGTGCTTGCGGGTCGTCGAAGTCATAGTTTGGGCTTTGCGCCAGCTGGCCGACCACAAATCGCACGGCACGCGCAGTTTGCGGGTTGGCGAGCACTTGGCTTTCTGGCAAGCTGCCACAGGCATGCGGCAACGGCTGGCCGCGGCGCAGGCAAAGTGCATAGCCCACTGCATCGCCCACAGTGCAGGGGTAAGTAAATAGTGCCGATGTTATGACATTTTCTTCGGTGATGTCACTGGCGGAAACTTGAAAGGGAATGCAAGTGGAATCAGGCGCGCCAAACGAAATGGCACCTGAAAGATTGGTTGAAGTTTGTGGTGAAACACACGGCGTGGTAGCCATAGAAAAATCCCTCCCCATTTATGCTTAATGCATTATACGGAAAGGGTCAGGCTGTCGTGCACCTGCGGTGCGGCTCTACTTTGTGCACGCTAAGGCGCGCAAAAGTCGCTTCGCTGTGTTCTATTATTGTCACATCAAAGTTCCCACGCGAAGCGCCTAGGTTTTTTGGTTACTTTTTTTGCAAAAAAAGTAACAACTTCTTCGTCTCTTCGGCGGTTAACGTGCGCGTTTCGCCCACGGGTAGCATGCCGAGTTTTAGCGGGCCAATTTGTGTGCGCTTAAGGCGCAACACCTGCAATCCCACGGCTTGGCACATGCGGCGGATTTGCCGGTTGCGGCCCTCTTGCAGGGTGAACTCGAGCACGGTGCGGTCGGGCTGCTGGCTCACTTCGCGCAGTTGCAGGGGCAGGGTGCGCGTGCCGTCAAGCATGATGCCGGTTTGCAGCTGGGTGCGCATGTTTTCGCTAACCTGGCCGCGCAAAGTGACGCGATAGACTTTCGCCACTTGCCGCGATGGATGCGTGAGCGCGTGCGCCAGCTCGCCGTCGTTGGTCATTAGCAGCAGGCCTTCGCTGTCTTTGTCTAGCCGCCCAACGGGATAAAGCCGCTCGGGGCAATCGACAAGGTCAGCCACGGTTTTGGTTGCGTGGCGATCGTGCATGGTGGTAACATAACCGCGCGGCTTGTGCAGCATCAGCGTGATTTTTTGCTCGCGTTGCGGCGGCAATGCTTGTCCGTCCACGGCGACTAGGGCAGTTGCCGGGTCGATGGACATGCCGATTTCGGCGCGTCGGCCGTTGATGGTGATGCGGCCTTGCTTAATCATTTCCTCGGCACCGCGGCGCGAAGCAAGCCCGCGTTCGGCCAGATATTTTTGCAGTCTAATCATGTTAACTCCTGAAAAAGTTTCGTATGCGCCACCACAGGCTTGGTTGTGCCGTTGACCTTGGTGGTCTAGCTATATCTATGGTGGATTGTACAATGAGTGGCGCTTCTGCTAGCAACAGCGTGCCGTCGTAATACCGCGCGGTGCCCACTACGCTGCCCGCTTGTAGCGGGGCGAATTCAAATGGCCGCAACAACAGCACGCGTTGCACGTTTTGCGGGCGATTTTGCAAGTAAGCTGACGGTGTGCCAGCCAGAATGATGTTCGCATGCGACACCATGCCGTTTGTGATGGGCAGGCGTGCAACCACATCCCCTGGGATGTCCAACTGCACGCTGCGATATTGTGCAAAGCCGAACTCAAACAGGCGGCGGTGATCCTGCCAGTCGTTAGGGGCGTGCAGCGTAACGGCGATTAGAGTTCTGCCGTCGCGCTCCACTGCGCTAACGAGTGTGCGGCCCGCCGCGCGAGTGAAACCGGTTTTGATGCCGATGCAGCCGGGAATTTCACGCACTAGGCGGTTGTGGTTGCGCAGATAATGCCATGTTGGCGGGTTGCCAAAGTGTGCACGCATGCTGCTTTGGCTGCTGATGGCACGAAAATCCGGGTTAGCAATGGCAGCAGCGCCCAGTAGCGCCATGTCAAATGCGGTGGACAAATGCCCTTCGGCATCCAGTCCGCTGGGGGTGACGAAGTTGGTCTGGGTCATGCCAATGGCACGGGCGCGGGCGTTCATCATGGTGGCGAAGCTTGGCAAATCGCCTGCCAAGTGCATGGCTGTGGCGTTGGCGGCGTCATTGCCGCTGGCCAGCAGCAGACCGATAGCTAGCGCTTCTCGTGTCACGGTATCGCCTGCGCGTAAACCCATGCTGGTGCCCTCAACCTGCACCATGTTGTCAGTCACGGCGAATGAAAGCCCCGGCTCCCCTGCCTCAAGCAGCAGCAAAGTCGTCATGATTTTCGTGGTGCTTGCCACGGGCATGGGTGTGTGTGCGTTGTGGGTATACAACACCTGCAAGGTGTGCGCGTCAATGAGCACCGCGCTTTGCGCCGAAAGCCCAAGGCTGCGCTGTGCCACCGCCACGGGAATGCTCCCCGGCAGCAACAGCAAAATCATCAGTACACAGCAAATCTTTTTCATGCCCCATACCTATGCAAAACACCGGACATGTATGACAAGCTGCCTCTTTATCTTGGTTGAATAGAACACAGCGAAGCGACGGAGCCGCACCGCAGGTGCTATAGGGACTCCTCGGCATCTGCGATGGCTTGCGCAATCACATCTTCTTCATCGTCTTTGCCGAACTTGGTCACCAGCTTGTCCACCGTGGTGCTCACTTTGTCCACCAGATCTGGCACCATGCCAATCACGCGCTCCACAGAGCTTTCTTGCGTGGAAATGTGTTTGATGCTCACCTCGCCGTTTTGCACGACCAAAAAGCACACAGGAGTGATCGTCACGCCCGCGCCGCCTGCGCCGCCAAACAGCTCTTGGTTGTGTTTAGACGGAAAATCGCTGCCGCCGCTGGCAAAGCCATAGCTGACTTTGCTCACGGGAATGATTCGCACGTTGTCGCCCAGCTCAATGGGTTCGCCAATGATGGTGCGCACGTCCACGGCCTCGCGCAGTTTGTCGATAGACACGCCCAAGATGCCGCTTGCAGATTTTTCTTTCATGGGTATTCTCCTCTGTGTTTATTCGTTTGAAGTGTTGCATTGACGTTAAACAACTTGTCGCTCCGCGAACCTTCCTCACCCCTCGCGGCTCGGGGAGCTCCTTCCCGAGGAAGGAGCCGAAGCTTGTTTCTTCAAGTTACGATATCGTTATCCTCTTAAGCCCCATGGCTCCTTCCTTGGGAAGGAGCTGGCACCTCGGGTGACTGAGGAAGGTTCGCGGAGCGATTTAGATCGCGTCGCTGTGCTTTAAGATAGGCACTGCGTTAGTCCGTTTGTGAATTCGCGTCAATGTAGAATTTCAGTGCCACACGCAGGCCAAGGCGAATCAACAGCACCAATGTAGCCGTAATCAGCATGGCGGGGATTACGCTGACGGTGGCAGAAAATTTGATTTCGCGCTCGCTTTGCCCGGTGAAGTCCGGCGTGATGTGCGCGCGCACTTTGCCGCGGCGCGTGCGCAGGTGCGTGGTCAACCAGCCCAAGCTAGGGAAGATCGCTGCGCTGAGTTTGCCGTATTGCTCGGCCAAAGCGGCGGGGTCGTCGCCTGGCAGATGCACGCGCAGACTCAACTGGCGAATGCAAAAGCCCAGCCAAAGCCCGTGCCGGAATTTCTTCAACGCAACCACGGTGCGGCGCAATAGCTCGATAAACCCGCGCAAACCCCGTGCATCGTAGTATCGCTTGAGGAGGCTGGGCGGTTTGTCGGGGGCTTCGGGTTCGGCAGGGGTTTCTTCTGGAGATGGTTCTTCGGGTTTTGCTTTTTCTGGCTTGTCCTTTTTTTTCTTTTTGGCTTTTGCGGGCACAATTTGGCGGCGCAAAAACAGCCAGCGCACGTGCAGATAAAGCTGGTCTGTATACTTCACATGCAGCACAAAGGGGATGCACAGCGGCAAAAACAGCAGTGCATAGATGCCCAAAAACAGCAGCACCGCCAGCACGCCGGCCAAGACAATGGCGACGAACAGTAGCTTGCGTGCAATATTTTTCAGCAGTGCCTTCATTGTCTACTCCAAGTTCATTTGGTCGTCAACAGGTGGGTCGTCGGGCAAGTCATCGCTTGGTCGGATATCGGGGATTGGCGGCAGCTCGTCCAAACTTTCCATGCAAAAGCACTTGAGAAATTCGTCGGTGGTGCCGTAAATCAGCGGTCGGCCGGGAAGATCAAGCCTGCCGCGTTCTTCCAGCAAACGCTTGCGGCACAAGCTTGAAATAATGTGGTGGCAGTCTACGCCGCGCACTTGCTCGATGTAGGATTTCGTGACCGGCTGGTGGTAAGCCACCACGGCCAGGACCTCGAATGCTGCCGATGACAGCGGCTGGTTGTGCTTGAGCTCAAGGGCTGCGCGCACGGCATCGCCATGCTGCGGGCGGGTGCACAGCTGAGCTTTGTCGCCCATGCGCACCAGCACCACGCCGCCGTCGCGCCGGTCGATGACTGCGGCCAGTTCGTCGATGAGTTCACGCGCGTGTTCGGGGTCGATGTCAAGGGCAGCGCCGAGGCGTTCGAGTTCAAAGGGTTCGCCGGCGGCAAACAAAATGGCCTCGGCCGCGCCGAGCATATGGGGGTAAATCATTCGTTACCTCTTCGGTTGTTGATGTGTTATTCTTCCTCGTCAATGTCGCGCCATTGTTGTTCATTGGGCTGCAGGGCAAGCACGGCGGTGCTACCGCTGCCATGGGCGGTGATGCGGTTGGCCTTGCACAGCGCAAGCACCGCCAGAAATGTGGCCACCAGCTCGCTGCGGCTGTCGCTTTCGGCCAGTACATCGCGCATGGCGGTGCGTTTTTGCACGCGCAGGCGGTCAAACACATAGCCAAAGCGGCTCACCACGCTAACAATGCGGTGCGCGATGATGCCCGAAAACGCCTCAACTGGTGGCGGCAGACGGCGCTTTCCTCTGCCCGCAGCAGCCAAGTAGGCCTGAAAAATATCGTTGGGCTTGTGTGTGTGGCAGTAAGTATAGTCCGGCGGGATTGCCTCGGCCGGGCGGGCAAGCAGGGCAAAACCCGTGCCGCGTTTGCGCAGTTGCTCGGCAAGCAGCTGGCAGTCGCGGTAATCTAAGAGCTCTTGCCGCAGGGCTTCGGCGGCATCTTCTTCGTCGCCGTGCTTGGGCAGCAGGGCTTTGGACTTAATGAACACCAGCCGTGCGGCCATCTCTAAAAATTCGGCCTGTACCTCAAGTTTTGCGTCGCGCAATTGCGCCATTAGCTCAAGATATTGCTCAATGAGCGCCGCGATGGGGACGTCGTGAATGCTCACCTTGCGCTGGCCAACCATGTGCAGCAGCAGGTCAAGGGGGCCCTCGAACTGGTCGAGTTTATACTGAAAAACGTTCATAGTCCTCCTACACAAACACTCGCGCGATTGCAACTGCCCCGCGTTCAAACAAGCCAAAAATGGGGTTGGCCAGCAAACTGATGATAGGCGTGAGGATGCCGAAAATTACCAGCGCAAAGAACCCCCAACGGATGAATTGCGCGTAGCGGCTAATCCACAGCGATGCGCGCATGGGCAGGAAAAAGTCAACAATTTGAAAGCCGTCAAGTGGCGGTATGGGAATGAGGTTGAATATCATCAGTATGATATTTAGTCTAAGCAAGTGCTGGGCAAACACAAAAAATAGCAAAGCGAAGTCGCTTGGCGAACCTATCCGCAGCACCCACGCACCGGCCAGCAGCAGCATAAAGGGCACAGCAAGTAGTAGATTTGAAGCGGGGCCAGCAAGTGCGGTGAACAGCATGCCTTGCTTGCGGTTGCGGAAGTTGCGCGGGTTCACCGGCACGGGCTTGGCAAAGCCAAAGCCCACAATCAGCAGCATCAGTGTGCCCATTAGATCTAGGTGTTTGAAGGGGTCAAGCGTGAGGCGGCCATGCATCTGTGCAGTGTTATCGCCCATCTTTTTGGCCATCCATGCGTGTGCAAATTCGTGAAATGGCAGTGCGGTGAACATCACCACCACGATTGCTGCCAGCTGCATGAGCAAAAAGGGCATGCTTTCGGTGCCCAAGCCTTGAATCAATCGCCAAATCATACGCAATCCCCTTCCTAAGTGATATTATTATATCACACTTGCGCGTGCTTTGCAAGCACAACGCGGCCAATACCGTTAAAATCTGTTAAAATTTGCCCGCCGCCGAACAACTGCACAATGTCTTGAGCTTGTCCGTCGCCACATTCCACCGCCAAAACATCGCATTTGGGCAGCCAATGCTGCGCCAAGCTGCGATAAAAATCTAGGCCATCTGCGCCGCCATCGAGCGCCATAGCGGGCTCGTGCTGCACTTCTTGCTGCAAGCTGGCTAGCTCGTGTGTGGGGATGTAGGGCGGGTTACTGACAATGAGTGAATAGTGGTTAGTGGTTAGTGAATAGTGAAATGCGTCGGCGTGATGAACGGTTGCGTTGGGGTAGCGCGCGGCGTTTTTGCGCAGATACGGTAAGGCTTGTTCACTTAACTCAACCAGATGCACTTGTGTGTTGGGTAGATGATGAGCGATGCTCAAGCCAATGCAACCAGAACCAGCGCACAAGTCAACCACGGTTGCGGGTTTGTGTTGCAAAGCGATGTCAACCAGCATTTCTGTTTCGGGCCGAGGAATGAGCACGCCGGGGCCCACGGCAAAGGGCAGGCCGTAGAACTCCCACGTGCCCAGAATATATTGCAGGGGCTCCCCTGCGGCGCGCTGTGCTACCAAGCTGAAGAAGTGCGTGGGGTCAACGGGCGTGTCTGCTTGCAGGCGCAGCGCGGTTTTGTCTAGTGCAAAGGCATGCTCGGCCAAACAAAGCGCATCAAAGGGTGTCAGTGTTTTCTTCGCTTGGTTCATCGCTTGGCGTAGCGTCATGGTTTTCCTCTTTATCATTAGTCACTAAAAATTCATCGCAGGGCATGTCTAGGGCTAACTTCAGCGCAACAATGCCGATTTCGATCATGCTGTCGTCGGGCTCTTTGGTGGTGATGCGCTGCATGCTTTTGCCGGGGAACGACAGCGCACGCGTGATGGGGTTGTTAATGTGCTTGCCTGCCAAGCGAATGAATTCGTAACCGAGCGCCATGAGAATGGGCATCATCAGCAGACGAATGGGCATGCGGATGAGCAGGTTGTCGGCCGCCCACAATTGTGGCACCAACACCGAAAGCAATGCCGACACCAGAATGCTCAATAGAATCACCATGAAGATGAAGCTGGTGCCGCAGCGCGGATGCAAGCGGCTTTGCTTGCGCACGTTTTCCACGGTGAGGTCAAGCCCGGCTTCATAGGCGAAGATGGCTTTGTGCTCTGCGCCGTGGTAGGCAAACACGCGCTGGATGTCTTTGAGCAGCGAAGTGAGCCACATGTAGCCCACAAAAAGCATGATGCGAAACAGGCCTTCAAACACTGCACGCCAGCCGATGTCGCCAAAGAACCGCAGCACAATTTGATCATAAAGCAGCGTGGGCAGCAGCAAAAACAGCCCCAGCATCAATACGATGCCCAGCACAGTGCCAATCACGCCGATCACTGACATCATCTTGGGACCAAAGTGTTTTTCAATCCAGCGGTCTAGTTTGCTTTCGGGCGGGCTTTCCTCCATAATGCCATCCACGGCTTTTTCGGCGGACTCCATCAAGCATTTGATGCCAAAGGCCATGGAATGCACCAAGTTCACCGGTCCGCGAATCAGCGGCCAACCCAGCAGCTTGCACCTATCTTTTGGCAGGGTGATGGGTATAATTTTCGTTTCGATTTTGCCGTTTGGCAGGCGAATGGCTGTGGCGGCCTGTGTTGGGCCGCGCATCATGATGCCTTCCATCAACGCTTCGCCGCCCACGGCGGGTTTTGCGGGGGGGTTCTCTTTTTTCATGCTATTCTCTTTCTGTGTTTTGGTATGATTTACTCTATGCCAACGGAAACGTCATATACACGCTTAGCCCTTGCCCGGGTGCGGTTTCAAATTCAAGGGTGGCATGGTGGGCGCGCAAAATTTCCTCTACCACCGCAAGACCAATGCCGCTGCCAGGCGTGTTTGCCGCAGCTTTGTAGAACTTTTCGGTGATGTGCGGCAGGTGCTCAGCGGCAATGCCGCAGCCGGTGTCGCTGATTTCCACGTTCAGGTGCTTAGTTTCGGTGCTAAACTGCGCGGTGACGTTAATTACGCCGCCTTGCGGGGTGTGCTTAAAGGCGTTATCGAGCAAATTGATGAACACTTGCCGCAGCCGCGCGGCGTCACCTAGCACGGGCGCCGGCACATCCGGGGTGTTGGACTGCAAGGAAATGCCATCACGCGCGGCGCGTTGTTCGCAGAAGAAATAGACCACTTCGTCAAGCTCGGCCAAGAGATCCACTGCTTCGTGGTCGGGTGCCTGTTGACTTTCCTGCATGCGTGAAAAGTCCAGCAGCTGCATCACCAGGTTATCCAGCCGGGTGGTTTCGTCGATAATCACCCCAAGCCCGCGGCGAACCAAAACAGGGTCGGGAATGTCGTTTTGCACTAAGGTTTCGCTCCAGCCTTTGATGGCAGTGAGCGGCGTACGCAGTTCATGCGACACGGTGGACATGAACTCGCTTTTGGTGCGCTCGGCAAGGGCGAGACGCTCGGCCATGCTGTTGATTTGTGCGGCTAGCAGGTGCATTTCGCTTTGCTTTTTGGGCAATTCTCCTACGCGAACGTCATAATCCCCGCGTGCGATGGCCTGCGCTGCCTGCTGCACTTGTTCAATGGGCTGCATCAGCGCGCGTCGCAGTTTACTTACACAAACGAAAAGCGCAATCACCAACACAAGCCAAGCTACGGCCAAGCCAATGCTGATGTGCAGCAGCACCTGTGGTTGTTGCTCGCGGCCAAGCAGTGAAAGCATCAGTGCGATGAACACGCAGCCAAACAGCACGGCAATGGACACCACGGCAAACGCCATGCTGCGATTTATGGACTTTGTGCGGTTGTCTTTCATAGCATACCTTCGCTTTCATCAACTAATCACTAACCACTGACCACTAATCACTAAACTTATAGCCCTGCCCCCACACCGTGGCAATGCGCTGCGGATTGGAGGGATCATCCTCGATCTTCAGGCGCAGGCGGCGCACGTTTACGTCCACGATTTTGGCGTCAGCAAAGCTGGCGTCGCCCCAAACCTCTGCAAAAATTTCCACGCGGCTGAGTTCTTTGCCCGGGTTTTGCATGAACAGTTCCATCAGCGCAAGTTCGATGTTGGTTAATTCTATGCGTGCACCGTTGCGTTTTAGCCATCTTCCGCGCATATCTAGCAGAAATTCGCCGCTTTGCAGCACACTGGACGGCGACTTTGCCGGTGCAGGCATGTTCACGCGCCGCAGCACAGACTCCACACGTGCGCGTAATTCGCTGGGCGAAAACGGCTTGGTGATGTAATCATCCGCGCCCGAAAGCAGCCCCTGCACTTTGTCATCTTCCTGTGATTTTGCCGACAAAAAGATGATGCCAATGCGTGGGTTTTGCTCGCGAATGCGCTGTGCCAATTCCAAGCCATCTAGTTCGGGCATCATGATATCCAGCAATGCAAGATCAAACTCGCCTTCCTCGGCCAAGTAGGTTTCCCAAGCTTCGGCGCCGTTGGTGGCCTGCACAATGTCTGCACCGGTGGCTGCCAAATTCAGCACCACCATGTCGCGGATATTCTGTTCATCTTCTGCCACCAAAATGCGGCGGGAGGGTGTGTTCATGCGAGGACTCCTTTTCTGTTCTTTTTTTGCAAAAAAAGAACCAAAAAAACCTATGCGCTTCGCGGGGGATTTTTATGGGCCTAGAATAGAATGCAGCGAAGCGACTTGCTCGCCGCTAGGTGTCCGTCAGTTGCGCGGTTACGAAGTGTTCGCCGAAGGCCCAAGTGCCGCCTTGGCGCGTGCTAATGTGCAGCGGCAGGCGGTGTGTGCCCGGGGTGAGGTCGTCGCTAAGCAGGGCCACGGCGGTGATATCTTGCGCGGTCATTTCACTCAGAATTGCCTCTGGGCCAACAATGGTGATGCCCGCAGCGCTGCCAAATGTGGCGGTGAAAGGGCTGCCATCTGGCAGGCGAATTTGTGCGGCAGGCAACATGAAAGACGTCATATCATAGCCTTGCAGGTCAACTTCTACTTCGAAATAATCCACTTGGGTGAAGAAGTGTACCTCGGAGATTTCACTTGCAGCAAAGCGGAAACGATTGTTGCTTGGCGAAAGCTGATGCGCATGAATTTGGCCGATGATGAACGCGCTATACTCTTCGGGCACATTGGCGGCAGCGGCATTCACACGGCTTGGAGTGATGCTAAAACTCGGTTGCGCGGCCGAAGGAATGCCAGTGAAGGTCACGCCGGTATCCATTTGTGCAATTTGCCACACAGGCTGCACGGCGCTGATTTCAGGCTGACCACCGTTGAAGGTGAGGTAACTGAGACGCACGCCGTTTTGGTCATAGGCGGCTAAATAAGCGTCGTCAAAGCGAGTAGTTTCATTCAGGGTTAGGTCGTGCTCAAAGCGTGCATATACCACGTCAATGCGCTGCACAATGCTTTGTGGACCACTGACCTGCACGGTGGGGTGCAGCAAAAATGGTTCGGCGGCAAAATAGCCTTCTTGCACCATGGCGTTAGAAATATCGAGCGTTAGGGTGAAGAAATCTTCACTGGGATGGTCGAAGAACAACCAAGGGGCTTGCATGGGTTCGTGGTCGATAATTTGCACGCGGTCGTTGGTGGTGGTGACGCGGATTTCGGGCATCACTGGCCCGCTTTGGAAAATATCGCCGAGCACCACAAAGGCTTCAATGTCTGCCGCGGTGATGATTTCGTTGCGCGCGGCACGCACGGTTACATCAATGGTCAATTCATGTGGGTTATCTGCGGGGGTTTGCCAAAACGGTTGCAAGTGCTGCGCGGTTGGCGGCAGGGAGCTTACATCAAAATTAACCGTGATGCCGGTGATAATACGGTCTTGGTTTTCGCCACCCACCACGGCAAACATCACCCAAACAATCACAGCAAGAATCAGTGAAATGGCTGCAGCAAAGCGTTTGTTGTGCCATAACTGCGGCGAGATAATGGGGCGGCGTTCTTTTTTTGCACTCATTAGCGGCCCCCTTTCTTGCGGCGATTTAGCACAAAGCGTTTACTGGTGGTGTCGCCCTCTAGCAACAGGCCGCGCAGGCTTTGCCCCGCTTCCTCGGGGGTGATGCCCCAGCGCAGTTCACCTTTGTAGGCCAGCGAAACATGTCCGGTTTCTTCGCTAACCACACAGACCATGGCGTCGCTTTGTTCGCTCATGCCAATGGCGGCGCGGTGGCGGGTGCCAAAGTCGCTTTCCACTTCGCTGTCTTGCGGCAGCGGCAAGATGCAGCCAGCAGCCAGAATGCGTCCACGGCGGATAATCACTGCGCCGTCGTGCAGCGGTGCTTTGTTGTGAAAGATATTGTGCAGCAGCTCGCGGCTAACCACGGCTTTGAGCAACGTGCCGGTTTTGGCGATTTCGCCCAGCTGGGTCACGCCCTCAAACACGATGAGCGCGCCGGTGCGGTTTTTGCTAAACTGCCGCAGCACCTCGCAGATAGTATGAATGGCTTTTTCGATTTCTTCTTGCTCGCGCTCGGTTTTGTTTTGCTGCTGCAGGAACTTGAGATTGGTGACCGGGTTGCGACCAAGGCGCTCAAACACGGTGCGGATTTCCGGCTGAAACAATACCACCAGCAAAACAATGGCGTTGTTCATCACTTGGCGGAAGATGAAGCCGCTGGCTTCCATGTTTAGCGCACCGGCGATTAGCGCAACAATGGCCACCAAAAACACGCCCTTAAGCAGCTGCATGCCGCGTGTTTGGCGTATGAGACGTATGAGTCCGTAAATCATTAGGGCAACGAGCAAAATATCTAATGCATCGCGGAAGTGAAAGGTGCTAATAACTACCCAAACCTGCGCGAAAAAATGGCTGATTGCGCCGATGACTGTGCCGAAAAAGTCAAGCATATGTGTCCTCCGTGCTGCGTTAATTCGTTAATAATACCACCGCATGTGCGGCAATCCCCTGCTGTGCGCCGGTGAAGCCCAAGCCTTCTTCAGTGGTGGCTTTCACGTTCACTTGGTTGATGCGCAACTTGCAGGTGCGTATAAGATTCATTTGCATGGCTGCAATGTGCGGGGCAAGCTTGGGCGCTTGGGCAACGATTGTGCTATCGATGTTGCTGATGGCATAGCCCGCCTTGGAAATCTTCTTGCAGACCTCGTGCAGCAGCACTAGGCTGTCGGCGTCTTTGTAAGTGTCATCGCTGGGCGGAAAGTGCTGCCCGATGTCGCCCAGTGCGGCGGCGCCCAGCAGGGCATCCATGATGGCGTGCGCTAGGACGTCGGCGTCGCTGTGGCCGTCTAGGCCCATGTCGTGCGGAATTTCCACGCCGCCTAGCACAAGCTTGCGCCCGGGCACCAAGCGGTGCACGTCATAACCGTGGCCGATGCGAAAGTGTGGCATGCGCATATTCTTCCTCCGTCACAATGGCACAAAAGTGGTTGATGCTGAGGTGTTCGGGCAAATCCAGTGCACGCAGCAGGTTTGCATAACGTGCTTTGGCACCGGGCTTGCCCGAAAACCCATCGCGGTAAAGTTGCAGTTTGGTGATTGGTAGGGGCGCGCATTGCGCGTCCGCGCCTGCGGCGAGCAGGTTGCTATGGTTTTCATTAGGCAACGGACGGCCAATGGCCGCCCCTACAAGCCCTGCACGTTCAAACGCGAATAAAATCGCGGCGTTGTCGGTGTCTTCCACTTCAATGGTTGCGCGGGGCACAAACACGTGGGTGATTTGCTGCGCAGGGATGTGTTGGCAGATGAAGTTGCGAATTTGCATGCCGGCGGGGTCGCTATCGGTAACGATAATGAGTCCGCGTTGCTGGGCCAGCTTGCCAAACAGTTTGCGGCGTGCAGCGTTGTTGTAAATCTGAAAGCCATGGGTAGGCAGAATTAGCGTGTCGAAGATGCCTTGCAGGCGTTGCACGTCATGTTTGCCTTCGCACAGTATGACCTCAGGCAATGGGATTTTCATGGCTTCCTCTTTCAAAAACTAGGATGGGTTGCCGCGAAGCGCCAAAAGGCCGATCACACATTGTTCCATCACCAATCTATTGTCCATCGCGGAGCTTTTCAGGCGGCGGTCGGCTTGGTCGAGGATATCGAGGCTGCGGCGAATTTGGGTGTAGCTCATGCGCTGCGCCATGCGGCCTGCGTTTTGCAGGCGAAATGTTTTGCCCTTGTAGTCAAACAACTGCGCGGGTGCTTCAGCGGATTTGCCGCTGTTCATGGCCGCCCATGCGCGATACAGGTCAACATAGTTTGCCACCAGTGAACCAAGCAGCAGTTGCGGCGCAATCTTTTGGGTGAATAGTTCATCCAGCAGGCGCAGCGCAACGGTGCCATTGCCCGCTGTCACGGCTTTGACCATGTCAAAGCTTTTGGCGTCGACTGATTTCACGCAAACTTCATCGATGTGCGCGCGTGATATCTCCCCTGCTGCGAACGCGCAAAGCTTGGCCAGCTCGTTTTGCAGCAGATTGAGGTCGCCGCCCACACACTGGATGAAGTAGTCGGCCGTTTGGCGATCGATCGTGCAACCGCGGCTTTTCACACCTGCTGCCACTAGCTTGAGCACAGAAGCACTGTCTGGCGCGTTAAGCTCGGCCACGTGGCCGCTTTTGTTGATGGCTGCGGTGAGCGTCTTGCTTTTCTTGGGCTTGAAATCCACGCTGTCTTGCCAGAAAATCAGCACGCAATGCTCGGGCAAGTCTGCAAGCCAAGCAGCGAAATCTTCGTCTTTGTCATAGCTATCTAGCGCAAAATCGCGCACCAAGATGCAAGTGCGTTCGCTGCCCCAAGGCACGGCCTCCACGGCTTGCGCGAGGTCATTGAGGCTTACATCCTTGCCCTCAAAGCGGTGAAAATTGAAGTCACGAGCCGTTTCATCCACCGCGGCATGGCTAAGTTGCCGTGCAAAATGCTGTTTAAGATAGGCTTCACCTCCGCAAATCACGTATAGGCGTGCGAATTGCTTGTCGTTAATATGCTGTTTGAGTGTGGCTTGGTCAATCAAAGTGCAACACTCTCCCATTCCATTCCAAAATTATTCTGCCGTCGTACAAAATGCCGGTGAGGTCGTCCCACAGCCCAAAACGTGTGCCGCCGGACGGCAGGTCAATCGTGTCAATCAGCAGCGCAATGGGGATGTCGCGTTGCAGTTCGGGCGCGCCGGCGGTGTGTTCGCGCTGCGTGGTGGGCAACACCATCACCTGTAGTTCACGCTGGCCGCGCAGTTGCATCTCTCGCTTGGCGGCACGGGCATCGCCCGCACCGAGCAAAGCCGCGCGATATCCTTGGCTGACCAGATAACTGCCCTCGGTCAGCTGCGTGACGTGAATCTCATTGCGCACTAGGTGGCTAGGCAGCCAGCCGCCAATCATCATGAACACGGCAACAGCCAAGGTGGTGTAGCGCAGCGGCACGGGGCGCTTGAGGTAGCGCAAAATCAGTGCGGCTGCGGCAACCGCTGCGCAAATGCCAAACGCAAAAGCCAGTGACTGCATGTCACCCTGCAAACGTGGCGCGGCAAGGCCTGCCATCCAGTTGGTGCTCCACATCATGAAGTTTGCCAGCTGAGTAGCTAGCCACATCAGCGGCGGCCAAGGCAGAAACACCGTGATGCCGGACAGAATCATCGCCGGGCCAACCAATGGGGTGAGAATCATGTTGGCGGGGAAGCTTAGCAGCGAAGTGCCGCCGGGCAGCCGCAACAAGGTGATAGGCAAAGTGAGTGCCAGTGCCGCCATGGTGACGGCCAATGGCTCGGCGAAAAACTTGGGCAGGCGCAGCTGCTTGTGCAGCGGTTTTGCCATGCGGTTAGCGAATAGCACAATGCCCAGTGTGGCCGCAAACGAAAGCTGCAGGCCAATGTGCCCCGCAGAAAGCGGATCTATGGTCAGCAGCACAATTGCTGCAAGGCCAAGCGAATTCAGTGCGTCGGCGCGGCGGTTGAAGAGCTCGCCGCCGAGCATAATGAGCATCATGATGCCCGCACGCACACACGACGGCGTGAATCCCGTGAGCGCCATGAACATCAGCACAAAGGTTGCGCAAGCGCAAACTGCAAGCTTATCGTTCACGCGTAGTGCACGCAGCGCCTTGAGCAACGTCCACGCCAACACAGACATATGCAGGCCGCTCACACTAAAAATGTGCCACTTGCCGGTGATGCGGAAATCTGCACCCGTGGCCCAGCTGATGCCGCTTTGGTCGCCCAGCAACATGGCACGAAACAGCGCAGACTCCTCGCCGGGATAAAGCGCCGTAAGCTGCTGTTGCATGTGCCGTTGCAGGCGCAAAATTGGCTGCATGGGATGGAATGAATCGCGCGGGATGACTTGGTAAGGCTCGTCCACCCAGCGGTGCATGAACGTGCCCAAATAAACACCGCGGGCGCGATGCACTTGCAGCATGTCGGGGTCGTCGCCGCCGAGTAGAAAAATGTTGCCGGTGAAGATGATGTCGTCGTATGGCTGCGCATAAACCGGCATGGGAGAACTTAAACGCATGCGTAGGTTCACGGGCTGGCCGTCAATCTCCCAAGCACGCAGTTGATAGTAGTGCCTGCCAAAGCGGGCGTCGGCGTTGCTGGTGATGGTTGCGCGAATCTCCACGCCTTGTGCGGTATGTTGTAGTGCGGGGTAATACACCATGGCCAGTTGCACAATTAGCAGCAAGCAAGCTAGGAGCCCAGCAGTTGCTGCCATAGCAAAGACTTTTCGGCGCAGGATGAGGGTGATCACCAGTGCCAAGGCAAAGCTGCCCAGCGCAACGAACACCGCCCATTCGGGCAGAAAGAACAGAAGAGCCAAGGTTAACAGCATCGTGTAGCCGATGATGGCAAATGGTCTGGACATAAGTTACAATCCATGTGTAGGGGCGCGCATTGCGCGTCCGTGATTTTGATGGTATTTTCAGGTGACGGACGGCCAATGGCCACCCCTACTGATTAGCCCATCGTCAGTTCAAGTTGTCGCCCACCTAGCAGATGAAAATGCAGGTGCGCCACGGTTTGGCCGCCGTGTGTGCCGCGGTTGGTTACAATGCGGAAGCCGTCGGCTAGGCCAAGCTGTGCGGCAAGCATTTCGGCAACGGCAAAGCAGTGCCCAGCCAGAATGCTGTTTGTGCCGTCAATTTGCTGCACATGCAGCTTGGGGATGATTAACACATGCGTAGGGGCTTGTGGGTTGATGTCTGCGAACGCGAGGACCAGTTCGTCTTCATAGGCTTTTTGGCAGGGAATTTCGCCAGCAATGATTTTGCAGAAAATGCAGTCGGTCATAATTTTTTCGCTTTCAGGTGTAATCAGCATTGTAGGAGCGCGCAATGCGCGTCCGTGATTTTGATGGCGTTTGCTAGGTGACGGACGGCCAATGGCCGCCCCTACACCAGAACCTCGTCTCTTTCGGGTTGCATGTTAGCGGCGATTTGCTTGCGGTCGCGCTGCCATTGCCAGTAGCTTTTGAGCGTCATGGTGTATTCGTTCAGCTCCATTTTAGCCAAGATGACCGTTTCTTCAAAACCAGAGAGAGTTACGGCGCCCAGCAGTATAGCAAGCGGAATGTCTGGCAGATAGCCCAGCAACACGCTCACGGGCATCAGGCACCAAATAGCCACCGCAGCCCAGCGCATGGAGCGCAAGTGGATGAAACCCACGCGGCGGAACTTTGACCACGTGAACACCATATTGTGCGCACGGCCAATCATCAGCAGGCCAAACAAGGCCCAATGCAGCGTGGTAATCACCACATCAACGCCAAGAATGACTGCGGTGATATAGCACACAATGGCAATGCCGTCGGCGGCGCTGTCTAGCTTTTCGCCAAGTTTGCTTTGTAGCTTCAGTGCCCGTGCCAAAATGCCGTCGAGTACGTCTGTTACGCCGCAAAGGCCAAACACCACCAAAAACGGCCACGGGGATTCCAGCAGCACCAAAAATGGCAGCGAAATGGCAAGCGGAATGCGGCTAATGGACAGGATATTGGGAATATGCTTCACCATATATTATTCTCCTCACACACAATTTGTAGGGACGCGCATTGCGCGTCCGCACGAGCGTATTTCCGCGGACGGCCAATGGCCGCCCCTACGCGCGTTTCCTCACATCATCATTTGCAGGGCAGCCTCGCCTGCTTGCAGGGCCTCTTCTAGGTTGGCGGAATCTTTGCCGCCAGCCATGGCGCTGTCGGGCTTGCCGCCGCCGCTGCCCCCCGCAGCTTGCGCGGCCGCCTTGACCACATTGCCCGCATGCGCACCGGCTGCCACTGCGCCGGGTGCGGCTGTTGCGGCAAACTGCAACGTGCCTTTGTCTGTTTTTGCGACAAACAGAGCAACCACATCATCGCCCTGTGCACGCGCGGCATCACATGCACCGCGAACATCGCCCGCCACTTCGCCACACACGAATTTTACACCGCCAATTTGCTTGGCGTTTGCAATCAAGCTTTGCACGGCAACTTGGCTCAGTTGCTCTTGCGCGGCGGCGAGTTTGCGTTCCAGTTCTTTCGTGGTGGCTTTGAGCTTCGCTTGTGCGTCTTGCATGTCACTTGCATGCAACGCACGCAACTTGGCATACTCTGCGTATGGCGCACGGGCGTAGGCCTCAATGCGGCGTGCTCCGGCTGAAACTGAGCTCTCTTTCTCAATCACGAACAAGCCCAGATCGCGGGTATTGCTCGCATGCGTGCCACCGCACAGTTCTTTGCTGAAGTCGTCGACGCTCACCACGCGCACGGTGTCGCCATATTTCTCACCGAACAATGCCATGGCACCGGCTGCGCGGGCTTGCTCCAAGGGCATTTCTTCTATAGTAATGGGTATGGCCTGCTCGATAATTTCATTCACGCGGGCTTCCACGCGAGTGAGCTCTTCGCCTGTCAGCGCGCTGAAATGCGTGAAGTCGAATCGCACACCTTCGGACGTAACAGCCTGCCCGGCTTGTTCCACGTGCGTGCCCAGAATCTCGCGCAGGGCAGCTTGCAGCAAGTGTGCTGCGGTATGGTTGAGCGCGCTGGCGGGGTCGTCGCCTTCGGCTTTTGCCTCTTCTGTGGCGTTCTCCCAGCCTTCGGTTTCTTTGCGGCCTGCGCGGGATTTCTCCCTTGCTTCTTTCACCAGCTGTTGATAGCCCGCTTCGTCAACTTCAAGGCCATGCTCTGCTGCGATTTCACGCGTGAGGTCAAAGGGGAAGCCAAAGGTGTCGCTGAGCATAAAGACTTTTTCGGTGGTCAGCGCATTGGTGGCAATCATCTCATCCAAGAGTTTCATGCCTGCGTCAATGGTGCGGGCGAAAGTCTCTTCCTCCGTGGCGATGACCTTGAGGATGAACTCGCGCTTGTCGGCCAGCTCGGGGTAAGCCCCAGCGTTTTCGGCAATGACGGTGGTGGCAATTTCGCTCAAAAACGGGCGGTTGATGCCCAGCAGTCTGCCGTGCCGTGCGGCGCGTCGCAACAGGCGGCGCATCACATAGCCGCGGCCGTCGTTGGCGGGCAGCACGCCGTCGCCAATCATCATGGTCGTTGAGCGCACGTGGTCGGTGATGATGCGCAGTGAAATGTCAGTCTTCTCGTTGGCTTTGTATTGCACATCGGCGATGCGCGCGGCGTGCTGCAAAATCGCCTGCATGGTGTCTAGCTCAAAGATGTTGCCCACGTCCTGCATCACCAGCGCAATGCGTTCTAAGCCCATGCCGGTGTCGATGTTCTTTGATTCCAGCTCGCTGTAGTTGCCTTCGCCGTCGTTGGCAAATTGCGTGAACACTAGGTTCCAGAACTCCACAAAACGGTCGCATTCGCAGCCCACTTTGCAGTCAACGTTGCCGCAGCCACGCGCCACGCCGCGGTCGTAGTAAATCTCACTGCATGGCCCACATGGGCCTTTGCCGTGCTCCCAAAAGTTGTCGGCACGACCCATGCGCACCATGTGGCTTTCGGGCACGCCGATTTCCTTTGTCCAGATGTCCCAGGCTTCGTCGTCCTGCTCGTACACACTGAAATAGAGCAGCTCAAGCGGAATTTTCAGTTCGTCGATGATGAATTCATAGGCCCAAGCAATGGCTTCGCGCTTGAAGTAGTCGCCAAAGCTGAAGTTGCCCAGCATCTCAAAATAGGTGCCATAGCGGTCTTGGATGCCCACGCCTTCAATGTCTGGCGTGCGAATGCATTTTTGGCAGCTGGCCATGCGGCGGCTGGGCGGTTGCACCTCGCCGGTGAAGTATTTCTTCAGTGGAGCCATGCCGCTGTTGATGAGCAGCAGGCTGGCGTCGCCCTGCGGCACCAGTGACGCGCTAGGCGCACGCAGGTGGCCCTTGCTCTCAAAAAAAGCCAGATATTTCTCGCGCAGATCGTTTAGCCCAATGAATGCCATAACGGTTCTCCTGTTACACATAATTACATTTCATTATACCATTAATGGCATGGGTTGTCAAGCCCTGTGCATGGCATAAAAAGTGGGCGGATTATCCATCCGCCCAGCAAATTATTCGCTTATCTCCCTTTTATCACAATGCTACCATCGGCCGTGGCGTCGCCGCCAATGTTTCCACATTTGATTCTGCCGTCGGCTTTTGCATTGCCGCTAATATTTCCGCATTTGATTCTACCATCCGCAATGGCGTTACCGCCAATGCAACCATGTTTACTCATTACAATTTTGCCGCCGGCCTTGGCGCTGCCATCGATGTTCTCACATTGAATGTTGTTGCCAGCTTTGGCAGCACCGCCGACATCTCCGCACTCGATGTTGTTGCCGGCTTTGGCAGCGCCGCCAACATTCCCGCATTCGATATTATTGCCGGCCGTGGCATCGCCTTGGATATCCCCCTGCACATGCAAGTTGCACTGGCATTCCACGTTCATCAGGCCTTTGCTAATGGGCAGCAGCCAGTTGAATTCTGCTGTGTTCACATCAATCACAGGGAAACTTTTTTTCTCGTAGCCCAAGATTTTGCGTCCCCACGCAACCACGCCGCGCAGGGTTTGGTCGTCCGGCCAGGGCAGTTCGAGAGTTGCAAACACAGGTTCGGAGATAGGCAGGGGCTGCTGTGCTAGTGCTGTTCTGCCGAACAAGCCGTCAATCGAGACTTCGAAAATGTCGGCCAGCAACGGCAACAGAGCGATGTCTGGGCAGCTTTGGTTGTTCTCCCATTTGCTGATGGCCTGAAAACTCAAGCCTAGTTTCTCGGCCAGTGCCTCTTGTGTCATGCCTTTTTCTTTGCGCAGCGCCAAAATACGCTCGGACAATGTTCTTGCGTAATCCATGGAAATCCTCCTTCAGTTTGTTGCTTCAAGTATAGCACGCAAAGCCGCCAACATTCAATCATGCGTTCGTTGAAGACGCTCAACCTATGGTTGAAGTATACACTTTCATACGGAGATTGTCAAGCCTTGTGAGCCCGCTGGGAAAAATTATGTAATTTCAAGGCTAAATTCCCCGAAGAAGGAAAATATCGCTTTAGGGAAGAAAAACAAATACTTTTTCGCGCTAAACCAGATTGACATTGCTCGATTAATGTTGTACCATGGTGAAGTGATGAAGCGAACCGTTTGAAAGTTTGGAGGCGTATGCCAAAAATGAAGGAAGTATTGCGGCAAGAAAAAAAATACCTGATTAGCCTAGAGCAGTATTATCAGCTGTCACAGCACTTCAGCAATTTTTTGCAAGAAGACGAACACAGCAGCGGCGATGGCTACACCGTTCGCTCGCTTTATTACGATAGTATTGATGACCAAGACCTTGACGGCAAAGTTAGCGGCATTGAAACGCGGCGCAAAATTCGTCTGCGCAACTATGGCGCGCAGGCGCAAACCGCCAAGCTTGAAATGAAGCAAAAGCAAGGCATGCTGCAAAAAAAACGCTCGCTAACGCTAGATAGACAGCAGTCAGCGCAGATTATTTCGGGGAATTATTCCAGCTTGCTTGGCCTTAATTCGGATTTTGCCGCGGAATGCTTTGGTGTGATGCAAACGCAGTGCTATCGCCCCAAAACGGTGGTTTCCTACACCCGCAAGGTGTTTGTGGCAAATGAAAACGAAATTCGCATCACCTTTGACCAACGCATCAAAGGCACAGAATCTAACTTCGATATTTTTTCGGACGACTTGACGGAAAACATGCTCTTTGATCCCTACCAGGTGGTACTTGAAGTGAAATTCAACGGTTTTTTGCTCAGCTACATCAAAGATGCCATCAATGAAGTTAACGCAAGCGAGCTATCCGTCAGCAAATACTGCCTCGGTCGCTCAATCGGCAAAAAATATATATTTCTGTAAAATTCAAGGAGTAAAACATAATGAGAACAATCATGCTTGATTTATTTGCGCAAACTGGCAACCTCACCATTGGAGACATTGCGCTGCGCATTGGAATAGCCGCGCTGCTTAGCGCAATCATCTTCCTGTCCTATTGGTACACCCACGCGGGCACGTCCTACAGCAAAAAGTTCAATGTTTCGTTGGTCACGCTCACCATCCTCACCTGCACGGTGATGACGGTGATCGGCAACAACATTGCGCTTTCGCTGGGCATGGCCGGCGCGCTTTCCATCGTGCGCTTTCGCACCGCGGTGAAGGACTCGCGCGATACCATCTACATCTTTTGGGCGGTTATTGTGGGGCTTTGTGCAGGGGTTGGAGACTTCCTCACCGCTGTCATCGGCAGCGTTGCGGTGACGATTGTGCTGCTGATTATGGGCCGTGTGCGCAACGAAAACCGCATTTTGCTCATCATCAAAGGCAACCGCAGCTTGGAAGCTGACATGGAAGCTCTGGTGTTCAATCACTTCAACATGAAGCCATTGCTGCGGGTGAAAAACACCACCCCAAACAGCGTGGAACTGATCTTTGAAATGAGCCGCAGCACCTACAATCTGACCTACAAAGGTGAAAAGAACATCACCCAGTTGCTGCATGAAAAAGAAGGCATTGAGTACGTGAACGTAGTGACGCAAAACGATGAAATAAGTGGTTAATCATGAGACGAAGTGTGATTTATTATATCACCGGCGTGGCGCTGATTGCAGCACTGATTGCCGGTGTGGTGCTGGTTGGCGGTAGTGACGATGTTGGACGCCATCACCAGCACTTGCATCGCCCAAGCGAAAACGCACTGGGCGAATGCTTGCATTGTGCTGGCGACGTCTTATGCACGCATCTGCCTTTGATTGTGATTGATACCTTTGGCGCAGATATTCCGGGTAGGCCACTGTATTTTGACACGGCTGACGACATGGAGTTTTGGCGGGAATTTGTGACCACGCCGGATGGAGAAACCGAAATCGAAGTGTTGGTGCAGGTCATCGACAATCTAGGCGCCTGGAACCACGAAGGTGATGCTCCCGTGCACCAGTCCATGGCCAGCATGCGCCTGCGCGGCAATTCGTCGCGGTTTTTTGACAAACCCAACTATCGCATTCGCCTGATGGATGACAACGCCGAAGGCAATCCCCTGCCCTTGCTTGGCATGAGCCCGCACACGGAGTGGTCGTTGCATGGCCCGTTTTTAGACAAAACGCTCATGCGCAATTACATGTGGATGAACATTGCTGCTGACGTGATGGGTCCGGGGCATTTTGTGCCCGAGGTGCGATTCTTTGAACTGATACTCAACGGCGAATATCAGGGCCTTTATGTGCTGATGGAAACCGTGCGTGTGGCTCCCGATCGTGTGAATTTGAACCGCCACCGCCCCGGCATGCCGGTCACCAGCTATCTGGTGCGTTTTGACACCTACACGCACTCGCCCCATCGGCTGGCCAACACCTTCAACTATTATACTTTCCGTCTTGAAAGCAATAGCTTGGAGATTATCTATCCCAGCTATAGCAGGCAAACTGCCGCCACGCGCAATTATATTGCCCGCAGTGTTAGCAACGTGGAGCGACTGTTGCACTCGCCGGAAATCGTCTGGCGCACAGCCCCCTATGCGCGCTACATTGACGTGGACTCTTTCGTGAACTTCTTTATTATCAATGAGTTCATTGGCAACGTTGACCTTTGGGCGGGCTCAACCTATTTGCACAAAGATGTGCGCGGCCGCTTGGTGGCCGGGCCGGTTTGGGATTTCAACAACGTAACGAACAATTTCTTTTTGGATGTGCCTGCGGAAGGGTTTTTGCTGGCAGGCCGTGGCTGGTATGGCCGGCTGATGATGTGTCCGCTGTTCACCAACCAAGTCATTCGTCGCTGGCATGCGTTGCGCATGGGCGTGCTTGCAGAAGAACATCTGCTATACTACATGCAACAGGTGGAAGATTGGCTGGGTAGCGCCATTGACCGTAACTTTGCGGTTTGGGGCTATAGCTTTGACCCAGAGCAAGTGGGACCCATGGCGCGCAGGCGCCCAACGCGCGCGCAAGCGGAGTGGGGCATTACCATACACGACATGAATCCCACAAGCTTTGCGCAAGCTCAAGATTGGGCACGTGATTACATGGTCACACGTGGCCGCTGGCTGGATGATTACATCGACACATTACGCCAGTTTAGCCACACATCGCGGCACGCAACATTGGTGCTGCAATAGTTCAGTAGACAGGGGGTGTGCTTGGCATGCGAAAATATTTCATTGCGATCGTGCTAGTGATCGCGGTTGTGGTTGGCGTGTTTTTCGTCACCTTTTCCACCAGTTTCTTCATTGATCTGCAGCCAAACGCGCCCATCACGGTGGAGTTTTACGCACGCGGACAAGACATAATGCATCAGGGTGAGCCCTTGCTGCTGCGTGGCGTGGAGATCACGCCATCGGCGCCGGGGCGCCTTGCCGGCGATTTTTCCATTGGCACGGACGATTATCTGCGCTGGTTTGGCCATATCTACGCTATGGGTGCCAACACCATTTACGTGTCCAACGTCATGGATCCCGCGTTTTATCGTGCGTTATATCGCTTTAACAGCGCAGACGATGATAGGCAACTGCTTGTGCTGCAAGGCGTGCATGGCGATGACTACGACAGCCTGACCCGCGAACTCAAACGCGCCATAGATATCATCCACGGCCGCAGGGCGCACCTGCTTGGCAGCCGCGGCGCTGAGTTTTTCCTGTGGGACATTTCCCCTTGGGTGGTTGGCTTTTTGGTTGGCGCGGAATGGGAGCCGGACTGGATCATCTACAAAAACCATTTTGTGCCAGACATGCCGCAAACATTTCAGGGCGAGTTCTTCAGCGCGTCCGAAGAAGCAAACCCCTTTGAGGTAATGCTTGCGCGCGTGATGGACAGCGCCACGGCCTATGAAACCACGCGCTACAAAACACAGCGACCCATTGGCTTTATCTCAAGCCCCATCACTGATTTTTTGGAATATTACTGGACCTATGCCAGCCAGCTGCGCAAATATGCACAGCTTAATGCCGAACACGTCATTCCCACGGATGCCATGACGGCGGGCACCTTCGCGGCTTATCGGCTGTTTCATTTTGCCGATGACTTCGTTGATTTTCTCACACCCAACCAGCAGCAAGCACTTGCGCCCATTCTGGAAAACCTCGACCGCAGCTGCTTATATTACGGCTATTTCGACCTGCTGGTGCAAGTTCACAGCATGCCGGTGCTGGCCACAGGCTTTGGCTTTTCGTCGGCTCGTGCGCCGCAGCGTGAGGGGCAAGTGCCGCTGACTGAATATCAACAAGGCCAAGCGCTTGCGAACATGGTCACACAGCTGGAAGAACGCGGTTGGGCGGGCAGCATTATTTCCACCTGGCAAGACAACTGGGAACGACGCACCTGGAACAGCGCGTTTATGTCCAACCCTTGGCGTTATCAGTATTGGCACAACTTACAGTCCGTCGCGCAGGGCTATGGCCTAATGGCCTTTGACCCGGGTGCAACGAGGCGCCCAGTGGTTATCGATGGCACTACTCGCGGCTGGGATGAATCCCACTTTGTGCACACGGCCGACGACATCAGCATTTATGCGCAGTATACGACGCAGGGGCTTTATCTGCTGTTGCGCGGCGAAGGCGTGAATCCGCGTAAACGGCTCTATCTGCCCATTGATGTGACGCCGCTTTCGGGCACATATGCATTCAACGGCATGGAGTTTGAGCGGCCCGCCAACTTTGTGTTGCGCCTTGCTGGCAGAAACAACACCAGCTTGCTGGTGAACCGGCGTTACCACTCAACTTATCAACGGTTCTACTATGAAATGACGGGGCGCAACCCTTTCGTGGCCGTGCCGCCGGTGTGGGATTCTGATTTTGTGCCGGTGACCATTGCGGTGCAAAACCCCTTCATCATTGCGGCTGAAGATTTTTACTACTTGGCCGACGAAGTGCGGGAAATGCAGCGCATGCAATCGTGGAACACGGGCAGGCTCACGCACGGCATTGGCAATCCCAATTCGCGGCGCTTCAACTCACTGGCAGATTTCTTCTTTGGCGAAGATCTAGTGGAAATCCGCCTGCCGTGGTCGCTGCTGAATTTTTATGATCCATCTGTCATGCAAGTGCATGATGACCACTTTGCGCATTTTGGCGTGCAAGGGCTGGGCATTGGCGAAATCTACATTGGTATTGCCACGCAAGAGGGCATGGCAGCGATGTCGCCCATTGTGCTGCGCGGCTGGGGGAACACCGTGCAGACCCACGAGCGCCTCAAGCAATCCTACTTTGTGATGCAAGAACTTTGGGGACAGTAAAAATTGGAGGAGGAAAAAAATGGACCTGAGAATTTATCTGATTGTTGGCTCATTCATGTTTGCCTGCATTGCGTTGATGGTGTTCAATTTCGTCATCATGCGTGTGAGCAGAGAGAAGAGCGCATCCTCGGCAGACAAAAGCAACACATGGCAGCATATTCTTGCCACACAGGCTCTGGCAGAGCCGGGCAAAGCGCCCTGCTTGCGCAAGCATGATAAGCTTTTGCTAAAAAAATTAGGCGATGCGCAAAATCTGGTTGCCTATGGCCACGCCTTGCAGAAATTGAAAGACGAACACGGCGACGAATATCTTATTTACATGCGCGATCGGCACCACATGTTTTATCTGCTTGCACAACAGTATTTCCGCAAAGCAAGCGTAGACCGTGCCTGTTTCGCTGATTTTGTTTGCGATTTTCCGCAAGTGACAGACGGTGCTTACGAAACCTTAGTGAGCACTTTGGTTGCTTGCATCAACGACCCCAGCGTACACTGCCGCACCAACGCTTTGCGCGCGCTGTGCAGCGTTGGCAATGTGCGTGGCGTGGTTAACGCACTGCAAACTATCAACGACAGGTCGCTGTTTGTGCATCACCAGCTGCTGACCAACGAATTGCTAAGTTTCAGTGGCAACAAAGAGGACTTGGGCGAGCAGTTGTGGAAAGAAAATGCACACTGGAACGACGGCATTCGAGCCTCTGTGGCGCAGTTTATCGCCGATGCATCGAAGCGCCGCAGAAAAGCGAGTTCGGCTTTGCATACTGCCTGCGCTGCAACGCGCAAGGGCAAGGAAAAAAGAAAAAGCGCATAATGACATGCGCAGGATGGTTAAAAAAGGGAGAAAAAATATGATATGGCTACGTGAAGGCCTCAACGTTGTGGGCGCATTTTATTTCGTATATTTAATCGTGTTCGCAATGTTTTCGCTTTTTTCGGTTGCGGTCGGCGCCTACAAGTTATATAAAAACGACCGCATGATTAGGCTGAAAAACAAGTTCACTGCCAATGATTTGCCGGTGTCTATTCTGGTGCCGGCGCATAACGAGGCCGTGACGATTGTAGACAGCGTGAAGTCACTGCTGGCAGTTGACTACCAAAACTACGAAATCATTGTGATAGACGACGGCTCGCAGGACGACACCGCGCAAAAGCTCATTGACGCATTCAAGCTTAAACCCGTGAGTCGCAATGTTGAGCGTGTGTTGGCGTGCCAGCCTGAACAAGCGATCTATGCAAATAAGGTGCAGGGCACTGCAGTAACCCTTGTGCGCAAAGAGAATGGCGGCAAAGGCGATGCGCTGAACATGGGTATCAACGTTTGCAAGCACCCTTACTTCATCAGCGTGGACGCAGATTCGAAGCTATACCCAGATGCTTTGACGGAAATTGTGCGACCGGTGTTGGAAGACGACACCGTGGTGGCCGCCGGTGGCATGGTGCTGATTTCGCAGTGCATGCGCAAGCGCGAAAACAAGCCAACAGACTACCGCTTTCCTTCAAACTTGCTGGTTAGCTTGCAGGCACTGGAATACAATCGGTCGTTTTTGGCCAGCCGCATTTTGCTGGACACCTTCAACGGCAACTTGATTATTTCCGGGGCGTTTGGCTTGTTCAAAAAATCCACTGTCATGAACGCCGGGGGCTACAACACACAAACCTTGGGTGAAGACATGGACCTTGTGCTGCGGCTGCACGGTTATTGCCGCAACAATAACATCAAGTATCGTATGCGTTATCAGCCCAGCGCAATTTGTCTCACGCAAGCGCCAACCACCATGCATGACCTCAATGGCCAGCGGCGCAGATGGCATTTGGGTTTGCTGCAAAGCATGTTGTCGCACCGACGGATGATGCTGAACCAAAAATTCGGCTTGGTGAGCTTTTTGTCTTACCTGTACTATTTGTTTTATGAGTTGCTGGCGCCCTTTTTGGAACTGTTTGGCGTGATTACGATGGCGTTGGCTTACTTTGCAGGCATGTTGAACATGGGCTATATGATTGCGTTTTTGGTGTTGTATGCACTATATGGCTCAATCATCAGCCTCACGGCGTTTTCGCAGCATATCTATGCCCAAAAAATTCATATGTTGCCCTTGGAGATGCTAAAAGCGGCGTTTTTGTCTGTGCTGGAGTTTGGCTTCTTTCGCTATGTGCTTGTGGTGGTGCGGGTTATGGCGGTCTTCCGCTACGGCAAAAACAAAAGCACGTGGGGCAAAATCAAGCGCGTGTGATAGTAACTTAACACAAACCCTGTTAGACGGATGCGTTTAGCAGGTTTTTTCATCCATGCCCTTGCAATTGCCCGCGATATCTTGTATAATATAAATTGATATATTATGCAAAGGGGAAATCGTCATGCTAAAACGCACGCTTTCGGTGTTCATCATTGCTGCCATGTTGGGCGGTGCGCTTGCGCTGTCGGCGCAGGCAAACCGTGCCACGCCTCCCTGTGATTGCGACACTGTGTTGCAAGTTTGGGTGGACGGCTGGGGGCAAAACTTGTTCTTTAACGAGGGCACGCCCGAAGAGATTGCGCAGGGGCCCATACGTACCGATCGCATTTTGCAAAGCATACCCGGTGTGTTGTGGGGTGCCACACGCACGACGTTGAGCTTTTTCAACCCTTGGCGCAGGCCGGGCTTCCATTACGAATATTTTGTGCGTGGGCTTGCAAACGCAGCAGAAAACCTGTTAGGGCACCTGCAAATTGACGAACACGGCAACAGCGTATACCCGCTCACCAGCACTTGGTACATCGCTGACCAATGCCATATTGAACACCCGCAGTTTTGGTTTATCTATGACTTTCGCCAATGCCCGTTTGAAAGTGCGCGCCAGCTCAACGATTTCATCGAGACATTGCTGGCACACACCGGTCATCAGACCATTGCGCTCACTAGCCACAGTCAAGGCGGCATTACCGTGATGGCTTATCTTGCGCTATTTGGCTCGCGCAGGCTCGATACCTTGATTCTTGCCAACAGCGCCTTTCAGGGTCTTGACTTGGTTGGGCGACTGTTCACCCGCCAGATTGGCATTGACCAATACGCCGCAGCTGCGTTCATGGGCATTGACCCACGCTGGACACGATTCTTGCCCAATGTGGGGAATGCTATCTATAACAACTTGTTTGACTATCTGATGGATTTGTATATCATTCCGCAACTGGCCACCATGCCGATTTTGTGGGCCTTTGTGCCGCCGGATTACTTCGAAGAAGCAGTGAGTCTATGGGGTGATGACCCCCGCTTGCAGCATGTGCTGCAGGGCGCACGGCGCTATCACCGCGAGGTGGCCAACCGCAGCGAACAACTGTTGCGCCAAGCCATGCGCAACGGCACGCATGTGGCTGTTCTGGCTAGCTACAACAACGCGCCCATTCCGGTTACCAGTGGCGTGCAGTATCAAAGTGACAGGCTCATTGGCACAGCCCGCATGAGCGGCGGTGCAACGGTTGCGCCCTTTGGCGAAACCTTGCCTGCGGGCACAGGCCGCCACCGCAGCCCCGACAATATCATTGATGCCTCCACGGCTATGTTCCCCAACTACACTTGGTTTGTGCGCGACAATTGGCACTGCGCCAATGTCATGCACGACCTGCGCATGTGGATTATCCACAGCAACCGGCAGCCCACCGTGTGGCAAAACGCGGACTTCCCGCAGTTCTTGCAGCACCCCGGCAATGGCGGGCAAGCAGTGCCGTTGCTGTAGTGATTAGTGGTTAGTGATTAGTGTTGGGAGGTTACTTGTGAGTGCTATTCAAAGTTATAAGGATTTGACAGTTTGGCAGCGAGCGATGGAAGCTGTGGTGGAGATTTATGCAGTCACCAAGAAGTTGCCTAAAGAGGAGTTGTTTGGTTTGTCAAACCAAATGCGCAGAGCGGCTGTGTCAATTCCATCAAATATCGCAGAGGGGCAAGCGCGCGATTCAACGAAAGAATTCATACGTTTTTTAGCCATTGCTAAGGGCTCAAAAGCAGAACTTGAAACACAATTATTTATTTGCGTGAAAACAGGATATCTGACAAAAGAGGATGTTGTTCCTGCGCTTCGATTACTACAAGAAGTTGGAAAGATGCTGACGGTTTTGACGAAATCACTATCCACTATTCACTAACCACTAATCACTACGAACCGGAGGTTCGCATGACCACCACCAAAAAAACCGCCCTGTGCGGCGTATTCACCGGCCTTTCCCTCGCCTTAATGTGGACGCTGTCGGTCATCCCGTGGATGGACTACACCGCGCCCGCGCTGGCGGGGATGTTGGTGTTTGTGCTGATTCTGCACTTGAACTGGCGTTGGGCCGCAGCGGTCTATGTGGCAAGCTCGGTGTTGACGGCGCTGCTGCTGCCCAACAAAAGCATCGCGGTGATCTACATCTTGTTGTTCGGTGGCTATCCCCTGCTGCGCCACGCGCTGCAAACGCTGCCCAAGTGGCTTGCCTGGCTGTGCAAGTTCGCTGCCTTCAACGCGGCCATGGTGGCAAGTTATTATTTCGCTGTGCTGCTGCTGGGCATTGACATGATGGCAGACTTCGGCTGGTTTGGACGCTTTGCCATTCTCATTGTGCTTGCCATGGGCAACTTGGTTTTTTTGCTATACGACGCAATTATTCTCGCCACCTTTGAGCTGATTTATCGCAAACGCTGGCGCAAACGATTGCAACATTTATTAAAGTAAAGGAATTTTTTGTGTTATCTTCTCTCGAACCGCAATTTGCCAAAACCATGCTGGGCGTGGGCATCCCGGTAGTGGGTTCAAGCCTGCTGCAAAACAGCATCATGCTGGCGGACATGCTCATGGTTACCACCTTGGGTGATCAGGCTGTGGCCGCTGTGGCCGCAGCCAACAATTTTTTCTTTGTATTTTTTCTCATGCAGTTTGGTCTGGTTTCCGGCGCGGCCGTGCTGTCGTCGCAATATTGGGGCCGGCGTGACACCCGCAGCGTAGCGCAAATCGCGGGCATCATGCTGCGTTTTTCTATGCTTGCCGGCGCGATTTTCGCCTTTGCGGCCATCGTCTTCCCCCGCCCCATCATCTCTGCGTTTAGCAGCGATCCCGAAGTTGTTGCGCTGGGTATCACCTATCTGCGCATCACGGGCTTTGGCATGTTGCCGTTCTCTTTTGCGCGGGCATACTGGCTATTCCTGCGCTCGGTGGAAAAAGCTAAGCTTGGCTTTTACATGCAAGGCATGAACTTTGTGGTTAACGTTGGCCTAAGCGCGACGTTAGTCTTTGGCTTGTTTGGTCTGCCTGCCATGGGTGTGCGGGGCGCGGCCTATGCTGTGCTCATTTCCCGCGTGGTGGAATGCCTCGTCATGCTGGTGTATGTGCGGCGTGAAAAAACCATTGAACTGCGTTTGCGAGACATTACTCACTCTCGCGGTGTGTTGCTGCGTGATTTCTACAAGCACAGCAGCGTGGTGGTGGCCACCGAAATTGCCTTTGGCTTGGGCTTTTCGCTGCAATCGGTCATCTTTGGGCAAATTAGCGCAGCGGCGCTCACTGCGCAAAGCCTCACACGGCTTTTCTCCAGCCTGTGCAGCATTCTCACCTATGGCCTAACCAACAGCACAGCAGTGGTGACGGGCAAGGCCGTTGGCCGTGGCGATTTTGCACAAACCAAGCGCCAAAGCAAGTTTATCCTCATGTTGTCCGTGGTGATAGGCATGTTGTGCAGTGGGCAAATGCTGCTAACACGCGTGTTGGTGCTCGGCCCGGTTTATATCAGCGGTTTCATGGGTATTTCCACACAGGCACTGCAATTGCTGCGGCAATTCATGCTGGTGGAGGCCGCAACGCTGCTGTTTGTGGCACCGCATGTCACCATCATCATCGGTCTGCTGCGGGGTGGCGGCGACACTCGCTTTTCGTCAGTGTATGGCGGCATTTTCGTGTGGATATACTCGTTGCCTGCGGCGGCAATTGGCGTTTTCATGTTTGGTATATCTCCAGTCACTGCGTTCATGCTGCTGCGCTTTGAAGAAGTCATCAAGTGTGCGGTGGGCGTCGCTCGCGTGCTGAGTTGGAAGTGGATGAAGAATGTGACGCGCAACAGCAAGATAGGAGATGAGAATGAATAAAACAGGTATTGACTGGACAGAAGAAAAATCAAATGAACAACTTGAAGAAACTCTTTATTTTTACACAAGAAATGATTATCTAATCATCAACAACTTGCTATGTGGCAACCTAGATTTTTTATGGGAAGTCGCTCATGTTGTGATTAAAGATAACATTGGTGTGCTTAATGAGCATGATAACGGTGAGCGCCCGCCGCTTGACGATAAAACCATTGCGTGGCTCAAAAGTCGTATATGGGAGGAGCTTGACGATAAAGCGAAAGCGGAAATTCTTGAGATTGCAAAACAGGATATTGTGACTATTCTTGATGCAATGAAACCAACAAAAAACAACATTACACTCTACAGAATTATTATCATTGATGACGACGGTTCAAGGCGCCCGTACACAAATTCCCTCAGTCACAACATTGGTGATATTATGGAGTTTAAGCATATTTCATCAACATGTATTCACTCTGGCTATGAAGAAACAACTGGTCAAGAAGAAAAAGCGGGCTATGCGTTTTATCGTTATGAGATCACCATTCCTCAAGGGGGATATCTTTTAGATCTCGATGCGCTTTGCCAAGAAGACGAGATCCTTTTGCCGCCAATGCAATGCAAAATAACAAATATACATTGTGTCGATGATAACAAAAACTGCAAGGGAGTGATTGAGATGAGATGTATCTCTTGTCAAGGCTCACATTTTGCTGCGCTTTGAGGAGGTCATCAAGTGTGCGGTGGGCATCGCTCGCGTGCTTAGCTGGAAGTGGATGAAAAATGTAACGAGGGAGGCAAGGCTGCCAAGTGCAAATTAATCGACTATTCGAAATCGTATATCTATTAATGGAGAAAAAACGCGTCACAGCAACAGAGCTGGCGGCGCATTTTGAGGTATCCAAGCGCACCATTCTGCGCGACATTGACACGCTAACCATGGCAGGTATACCCATCTACACCACGCAGGGCAAAGGCGGCGGCATTTTCTTGCAAGACAGTTTTGTGCTCGACAAAGCCGTCATTTCGCCGGACGAACAAAAACAAATTTTGTTTTCGCTGCAAAGCATGGCCGCAACTCGCCTAATCGAAACCGATCAGGTTCTTGGCCGGCTGCGCAGTTTTTTCGCCGCGCCCAGCAAAGAATGGATTGAGGTTGATTTTTCGCGCTGGGGATACAGCGAGGAAGACAACAAAAAATTCGAACTACTCAAGCACGCCATCCTCAATGAGCTTGCCGTGAGTTTTGACTATCTTAGTGGTCACTGCGAAACCAAAGATCGCGAGGTTTATCCCCTCAAGCTGGTGTTCAAGTCCAAGGCTTGGTATGTGCAATGCTTTTGCCTTAAGGCTAATGATTACCGCACCTTCAAGTTCACGCGCATGAGCAATATGAAGCGCTTGGATATACCCTTCAACAGCAGCGATTACGAGCCGCCCACTATGGATACCCTTGAGGAACCCCCGGCGCTGTGCTATGTTGACGTGCGCGTGCGTGTTTCGCAGGGTGCGAAGTATCGTATTTACGACGAGTTTGAAGCAAGTGACATCACCGCACACGACGACGGCACATTTACTCTGCGCATGCCCGAGGCCCCGTGGGTTAGCGATTACCTGCTTTCCTATGGCACGTTGGTTGTGGTGTTGGAACCGCAGCATATTATCGACGACTTGCTGGCACACATGGGAAAAATTATAGAGAAATATTCGTCCGAAACATGATCACCTGCGGTGGGGCTCGGTCGCTTCGCTGTGCTTTATTATGGTTTGCGCAAGAGGTTTGTGCTTCGCACGCACCAAAATATTCATCCCAAACATGACACGCGGTTGTCGCCTTAAGTGTGTTATACTATGCCAAAACGAACATGGAGGGCTCACAATGTTAGGCATGGTTAGAGAAATGAAAAAGAAGAAGCACGGCATCCCCGAGGATATGCTGTCTGTTTTCGAGAATATCTATCACCAACACAGAGACGAGATACGCTTTTCGCCCGAATGGAATGACGTGTTTTGCCAAGCCATGAGCAAACATCTCACCCAGGCGCAGCGGTTTCAGCTGTATGAAACACAAGGTGCCTGCAACGGCGCAGCAGCCGACAGCGAACGCAAAATTTTCGCGCTTGAACACGCCCATTTGGCTCTTGATGAAAGAATCGCACTGTTTGCAGAAACATTCGGCAGATGCAAGCCTGTGCTGAACGATGACAACACGCTCACGCTCATTTTCAAGTGCTCGCATGGCTACTACGCACGAGTGAAAGAGGGCAAATTCAGCACGCCGCCGCTGAATGTCGAGGGCTATTTCGAGCGATGCGCAGGCGGGCGATTGTATGAGCTGCAAAAAGCGCTGGGCATCAAGCTGAGGATTAAGTCGGTAGACGTATCGCCGCTATTCGAGCATGTGGAAAACCCGGTTGTGTTCACATTTGAAATAGTGGAAAATTAAACATAAACATTTTCGCAAAACATGACAGCCTGTTGTCATGTTTTTTGTGTTATACTAACGTTGTGCTGCGGCACACAAAACACGAAAGGAGCATAAAAGATATGCTTATTCCAGCAATCGCGTTTCAAGGCAACTGTGACGAGGCCATTGCGTTTTACAAAGAGGTGTTTGGGGCACAAGTTAGCAACATTAGCTATGGCAGCGAGGCCCCAAAAGAATTTGGCGAGGGCGAACCGTTGCCAGATAATTTTGTGATGTATTCAGAGGTAACCATGTTGGGCGCAACCATGATGATGAGTGACGGTGGCAACAAGCCATTGTCAGAATCAGATTTTTGGATGCAAGTTTCGTTTGACACGAAAGACGAAGTAGTTTCTGTGTTTGAAAAGCTAGCAAATGGCGGAACAGTTGTTGAAGCACCCACAGCGCAATTTTGGGCAACCCTAAACGCTTATGTAACGGATCGCTTCGGTTTGCATTGGAATATTTTGACAAACGAACAGGTTTCATAAAAAATACTACTAACAAAGGAGCTTAAATTCATGTCTAATGCTATTTACTACGTTTCCTACCCATTGAAGAAAGATGCTTCGGTGCCGGATTTTTTGCTGGCAGCAGAAAAACTAAACAACGAGTTTATCTCAAAGCAACAAGGCTATGTGTCGTGGCAGCAATTTCGTGACGGTGACATTTGGGCAGACGCTATCACATTTGAAACGATGGAAGATCTCGAGAATTTCAAAGTTGTGTCGAACAACCCCAGCGAATTGGCCGAGCATTTTTATTCGTTCATGAACTTCAACCCCAAGCTTTGCAAGTCGCATGTCTACACTGTTGAAAGAACGTTGACGAAGGTGCAATAATATGCTAACGAGCGAAACCGTAAAAGAATACGGCGTGAACGCAGGCGCGAGCGTGGTTGGCATCGCCGCTGCGACGGACTTCGGATTAGCGCCGGCTGGCTTCAAACCCACCGATGTGCTCGCGGGCTGTGCTTCCGTCATTGTGTTGGGTGCTGCGTCTTCGCCACAAGTGCTGGGTGATGCAGCCGAATATACCGCTAGCCGCAATGCCATGCTCGCAACCATGACAGACATGGCCAAGCAAGTTGCCAAGCGCATCAAAGCTGACGGGTACAAGACAAAAGCTATCAGCGCAACCGGCGGCAAATGGGTGCAGGGTGAAGGAAGAAAAGAGCACTTTGGCACCATTTCGCTCAAACACGCTGCGGAGCTAGCCGGGCTTGGAGTGATTGGCAAGAATTATTTGCTCACCAGCCCGCAGTTTGGCAATTTACTTTGGCTTAGCGCTATGCTGACTGACGCACAACTGACACCAGATGTAAAACTGCAATCAACCATGTGCGACAATTGCAACAAATGCGTTGAAGCTTGCCCCTGCGGCGCGCTAGATGACATTGCCTCGTTCGACAAAAAAGGCTGTTCTCAGTTTTTCAAAATCGAAAACAAAGCACTTGTCATCCAGTGCTTCAGATGTCGCACAGCGTGCCCTCATCGTTTTGGTGCTGCTGGCAAAAAAAGTTTTTGCCAAACATGACGCACAGTTGTCATCTTAAGTATGTTATACTGGTGTTGTGTTGAGACACAAAAAAACAACAAAGGAGAACTGATGATGGAAAACGAAAAATGTTGCGAAAGCTGTGGCATGCCCATGGGCGAAACCGACGAAATGTATGGTCTGGAGGCCAATGGCAGCAAAAGCGCGGACTGGTGCAAGTTTTGCTATGAAAACGGCGCATTCACCCAGCCGGACCTCACCCTTGCGGAGCAAATTGCGCAATGCACGGAACTCATGGTAAACGAGTTTGGCTTTGAACGCGCAGACGCTTTGCTTCAATGCCAAGAAGGCCTGCCCACGCTCAAGCGCTGGAAAACAGCAGCTTAACTCAACAAAACCCGGACTTTTCGTCCGGGTTTTTTCTGTTTGCCAAGGGCTTGCAATTTGCGCAAAAATATGGTATAATAGACACTAGACGCTAGATTTTAGATACAGATGATTAATGTACAGCGAAGCGACGGAGCTCACCGCAGGTGTGGTATAATAGTTGGGTATAAGGAGATTATTCCCATGCTGATTGTTCTTGAAGGTCTGGACGGCAGCGGCAAAAGCACGCAGCTGGCATTGCTGCAACAATGGCTTGCCGCGCAGGGCGCAAACCCACTCACCACTAAGCTGCCGGATTACGACGACGACTCGTCGCTGCTGGTGCGGCAATATCTTGCCGGGCGTTTTGGCAGCCAACCGGGTGATGTTAACGCCTATGCCGCATCGATGTTCTACGCCGTGGACCGCTACGCAAACTACAAGCTCAAATGGGCGCAAGATTATGCCGACGGCCACGTGATTCTGGCCGACCGCTACACCACGTCCAATGCTTATCATCAGGCAAGCAAGCTGCCGCCTGAGCAATGGACGGACTACTTTGCTTGGCTTGAGGACACCGAGTATAATAAGCTCGGCTTGCCTAAGCCCGATTTGGTGCTTTACCTCGACATGCCCACCGCGCTGTCGCACATGCTCACCGGCAAGCGGGGCGCGCAGGACATTCACGAAAGCGCCAGAGACTACCTTGCCTTGTGCCGCGAAGCCGCCCTAGCTGCCGCCGCGCACTACGGTTGGCACATCATCCCTTGTGCAGAAAATAATACAATCCGAAGTATTGAGGAGATTCATGATAGCATCGCAAACCACATCCGACCCTGCCTTGCCCTGTAGCGCCAACCCGCTGGGCTTTCACCAACCCACCGCGCAAGACTACACTTGGGCGCAGCCGATTTTGCACAACGCCGCCCGCGTGGGCTGTGAATTCTGCTTCGGCAACATTTTTGCCTGGTGCCTGAAATATGGCACCGAAATTGCGCAGGTGGGCGAGTTTTTCATCTCGCGCAGCCGCAACCAAACGGTGCACTGCATGCCCATTGGGCAGGGCGATTTGCGTGAAGTGCTCGATTTGTTGCAGGCCGACGCCGCCCGCTGCGGGCACCCGCTGACGCTTTACGGCATCACCGAGGATGACATTCCGCGGCTAGAGGCCGCCGCCCCCGGGCAGTTTTGCCTTGAGCGCTGCGCACAGGATGACTTCGATTATATCTATGCCCAAAGCGATTTAGCAGAGCTTGCAGGCAAGAAATACCACCAAAAGCGCAATCACGTGGCGCGCTTTATGCGTGAGTGCCCCGGCTGGCACTATGAAGAGATCACCCCCACTATGCTGGACGAAGTTCTTGCCATGGAAAAAGCTTGGGCTGCCGAAAACCGCGAACGCAACCCCGAGGGCTTTGACGAAGAACTCGTGGCCTTCGAGCGCAGCATCAGTCAATTCGAGGCCTTTGGCATGCGTGGTGCCGTGCTGCGCGAAAACGGCGCAGGCAGCCGCATCATCGCCTTTACCATGGGTGAACCGCTTAGTGCCAACACCTTTTGCACGCACTACGAAAAAGCCTATGCCGACTACACCGGCACCTATCAAATGATCAATCGCACTTTTGCGCAGCACAGCTTGGATGAATTCGAGTTCATCAACCGTGAAGAAGACTTGGGCCACGAAGGCCTGCGCAAAGCCAAGCTCAGCTACCACCCGGCCATGCTGCTAGAAAAATATCGGGCGGTGTTTTAGCCGCTTCGCTGTGTTCTCGGATAGACTGTGCAAGATGAAAGGTCTTTGCGTTATGATCTGCCAACTCACTTACGATGATTACCTACAGGTGCTGCACGTGTGGCAAACCTGCTTTGGCGACAGCGAAAACTATGTGCGCTTCTTTTGGCAACACGCTTTTCCCCATTGCCAAGGCATTGGCTGTTGGGCTGGCGACACACTGGTGAGCGTGCTGTTTTTGCTGCCGGGCGCATTGCAGCCCGCAAGCATCGCAGCAGACTACGTCTACGCCGTGGCCACCCTACCAGATTATCGCAACCGCGGCTTGGCGCAACAGCTCATCACGCACGCCGCAAGTGGCACAAGCGCCCTTGCGTTGTATCCTGCTACCGCGCAGTTGCAAGCCTATTACGCCAAACAGGGCTTTGCGTCCGCCTTTCGCAAGCAAGATTGCGGCATGGGCAAGTTCGAGTTCACGCCCGCCATGCTGGCTTATCTGCAAGCAGAGGCTAAACTGGTTAACCGCGATTTATCCCCGTGTGATGCCTTCGGCGGCATGCTGCTACCCTTGGATGAACAAGCGCACGCATGGCTCACACAAACGCAAGGACAAGCCTATTTGGAATACACGTTGGAGTAGTTATGAACAAAGCCGCCTTACGCCGCGAATTATTAGCCCAACGCAGTGCCATGCCAAACAAGCAAGCCCGAGATGCCGCACTGTGCCAAGCGATAATTGTACATCCCGCTTTCATTCAAGCCAATGAAATCCTAGGGTTTTTCCCCATCGGCACCGAGCCAGACATCAAGTCCGCACTTGAGCACGCCCTCGCACAAGGCAAAGCACTCTATCTCCCCTGCTGCACGCCTGAAACTCGTGTGATGACATTCCGCCGCATACACGCATTAAATGAACTGGTGCCCGGCGCACACAATATTCCCGAGCCGCCACCTTATCACCTAGCACTTAGCACTAAGCACTTGGCACTGGCTCTCGTTCCCGGTTTAGCGTTTAACGAGCAGGGCTACCGATTGGGCTACGGCGGCGGATATTACGACCGATTTTTGGCAAACTTTCAAGGAAGCACACTGGGCATTTGTTATGCCGCGATGATAGGTGAAATTCCCACCGGTCCGCACGACTACCCCGTGGATGTGGTGGCTACTGAAGGAGAACAGTATGGACAACAATAACAACGGCTTTCAGCCGCGGCGCCAGCAAGAGCCGTTTAAGCTCGACATCAACTTTGATGATGACGACCTGTTATATGCGGATTCTGATTTAGCGGATGATATTCCTGTGCCTGCCAAGCCCAAGGGCGAGGTATATTTTTCCAATCCGCCACCTGCCGCACCTGCACGCCCGCAAACCATGGCCAATGCAGGCAGCAGTAAACCGAAAAAACCGGCGAAAAAGCGCAACAAACGCGGCCTATCCTCTGCGATGATTTTGGTCATAGTTTCGCTATGTTTGTCCATTGTGCTGTCGTATGTGGGCATCACCGCCATGCGTGATATTTTCGCCATCGGCAAAGATCCACTGAACACCCGCGAAGTGAGCGTGGTGTTGCCGCACAACGCCACCACAGACGAAGTTATTGACATTTTGGCACAGCAGGGTCTCATTCAACAGCGCTGGATTAGCCAGATTTACGCCCGCTTTACCTACTGGCTGGTTAACCGCAACGTGGTCAACCCGCCTGCGCCTATTTATCTACCAGGTGAGCACATGGTGTGCATTAGCTGGGCCTTAGAGGAAATGCTGGATAGCATGCGCCCGCGCCGCGGTGTGTATCAAACCGTTACCGTCAATTTTCACGAAAACATGACCGCGCGGCAAATTTTTGACCGCTTGCATGATAACCGCGTGGTCAGCCGTGACAGCCTGATGCGTGCCATGCACAGCGGCGAATTTGACTATCACTTCATCAATAATCTCGGCGACACCAGTCTGCGTTTCTTCCGCCTAGAGGGTTATCTCTTCCCCGACACCTATGAGTTTTTCGTTAACGAAAGCCCCCACAGCGTGCTGCGGCGCTTCTTTGATAACTTCAACCGCCGCTGGACCGACGAACACGCTGCCCGTGCCGCCGAACTTGGCATGACCACTGATCAAATTATCATCTTGGCTTCTATGATTCAAATGGAAGCAGCAAATGCGCAGCAAATGCGGCAGGTTTCCGGTGTGTTCCACAACCGCCTGAACAACCCCAGCCAGTTTCCCCACCTGCAAAGCGAAGCAACCCAGCACTATATCATGAACAACGTGGCGCAGCACGTGGAAAGCGGCATGCTAGCCTCCATCAATCAAGTCTATAACACCTATGTGCGTCCCGGCCTGCCTGCTGGTCCCATTGGTAACCCCGGCATGGACGCCATAGAAGCCGCCCTGTGGCCCGCTGATAGCAACTATTATTTCTTCCAGCACGACCGCAACGGGCAGATTTATCTGTCTGCCACCCGCCAAGAACACGAAAGCACACGCTCACGCCTGATGCTGGAAGGGCTACTACGTTAAGCGCCTGCGGGCGCAAAGCTTTTGCCACTTTTTTTGCAAAAAAAGTAGCGCAAAAAACCTAGATTAGCATTATAAAAGTCCACCGCGAAGCGGCTAAAGTTTTTTGGTTCTTTTTTTCAAAAAAAGAACAGAAAAGGAGTCTTTCCCCATGACAGAACTACTCGCCCCCGCTGGCGACATGGATTGCCTACAGACCGCACTGCGCTTTGGCGCGGATGCGGTCTATTTGGCAGGCAGGCATTTTGGCATGCGTGGCGGCGCGAAAAATTTTGCGTCGGACGAGCTGCCCAAGGCTGTGCAGCTGGCACACGCGGCAGGCAAGCAGGTTTACGTGGCCTGCAATATTATCCCCCACCCAGATGATATGGCTACCCTGCCCGCTTGGCTCAAGCAAATCGCGCAAGCCAAGGCCGATGCCGTCATCGTCAGCGACTTAGGCGTGATGAAACTTGTGCAAAAGTATGCCCCCGGCGTGGCGATACATATCTCTACTCAGGCAGGCGTAACCAATGCCGAAACCGCCTGTGCCCTGCATGAGCTGGGTGCAAGCCGCGTGGTACTCGCGCGTGAACTCACCTTGGAGGAGATTACGCAAATTCGCGCCAACATCCCGCGTGAGCTTGAACTGGAGTGTTTCGTGCACGGTGCGATGTGTGTCAGCTACAGCGGCCGTTGTTTGCTCAGTAACTACCTCACTGGGCGGGACGCCAATGGCGGAGCTTGCACTCAACCCTGCCGCTGGGGATATGCTTTGGTGGAAGAAACCCGCCCCGGCATCTACCTGCCCATTGAGGAAGACGTCCGCGGCACGCACATCATGCACGCGCAGGACTTGTGCTTGATTGAGCATATCCCGGCATTGCTGGGCGCAGGCATCACCAGCCTGAAGATTGAAGGCCGCGCCAAAGCGGCATACTATGTTGCGGTGGTGGTTAATGCCTACCGCGCTGCGCTGGACGTCGCGCTGCAAGGTCAGCCTGTGCCCGCTTGGGCATTGCGCGAGCCTTATCTGGTTAGTCACCGGGAATACTGCACCGGCTTTGCCTTTGCCAAACCGGGTGAGGCTGCGCACATCAGCGAAATCAGCGGCTATATCCGCGCCAGTGAGCCAATCGGCATTGTGCAACGTTGCGAGAACGGTCGGTGCTATGCTGTGCAGCGTGGCCGTGCTTTTGCGGGTGATGCCTTGCAAGCCGTCGCGCCTGGCCAGCCACCGGTTGACTTGCAACTCAACGACCTGCAAGACGAAGCCGGGCAACCTCTTGAGGCTACCCGGCATGCGGAAATGTTGTTCAGCTTTTCGTGTGATTTAAATCTGCCCTTCGGCACCATTTTGCGCAAGTGATTCACTTGCGTTTTTTTTCTTGCCGTTGTTTAGCAAAATTACAAACAGCGGAATAAACCCAAGCAGCACCAGCGCACTCAAGCCAATGCTGACGGCCAGGTTTTCGTGCACAAAGCCCAGCACATGCCCCGCAAGGGGAATGCGCAGCGCGGTAACGCCCATCACTTGGCTGCCGCCCACGTGAGGGTCTGGGCTGCGGTTTGCGTCGCCTTGGGTGATGAATCCCAAGCCGCTGGGGTCATCAAAGTTTTCTAAAATAGCCATCACGCGGTGGGTCAGCGGGTCTTGCTGCGTGCCGCGGTCGACGGTAATCACATTGCCCACTGCAATGTGTTGCGGTTCAACATTGCGCACGATAATCGCATCGCCCGCGCGCATCCAGCCGGACTGCACATTGCCGTTGCTGTTTGCCGTGGGCGCCATGGAATTTGAAGTGACATGGAACACACGCAAACCTGCCACGGCACGCGCGCTGTTTGCGCTCAGCGCAGTCATGGCCGCGCCGCCTAGTATTACCACGCACAGCACGCTCATCAGCGCAAGGGCAACCCAAGGCACTGCTTTGGATTGTCTTTTTTGCTTTGCTTGTGGCAATGCAGGCAGAGTGAACGCCAAGCCATCGTCAGGCATCACAACAGCAGATGCCTGTGCAGGCACGCCAAGCAACGCCAGCAAATCGTTGTCGCTGTCGTTAATGTCGCATGCATCAATGAGCTGCATGAACTGCTGTTGTAAAACAGACATCTTGCCCTACCCTTTCCAGTTCTTTCTTCCATCTTAGCACGACACAGCGCAAAAGTCAAGCAGGCCGCAAGTTCTTTCTTGCGGCCTGCCCCATTTTTCATCTGTGTTACCAAATATTAACGTGTTCTACTTGTCGCCCTTCCGCAAATTACCTGACTCCAAGAACAGCACACCCAAGCAAAGCAAGGCGAATCCGCCGCGCAGGCCAAGCGCCAGTTGTTGCGCCGCCATCATCGAAAACTGGAAATCCAGCATATGCCCAGCCGTGGAATACAGCAAAGTTGCCGCCAAAAACAACAAAACCAGTGCCGCGCCGCCGGGTTTGAGCAGACGAATACTTTCGGGCTTTAAAGTTATGCTTTCGCGTAAAGTCTTCATGGCACATCCCTCCTTTTACTGCACCTATCATAGCATACTGCGGCCTAAAATGCAATGGCAGAATATTTCCAATTTGACAATCCCTGCAAAACATGCTATACTATTTGCATGAGTAATTTTTTTAATTTTAGCCCCGCCCTGCGTGAATTGGCCGCACAAGCCATGGCGGAAATCTCCCCTGCCTTTGCCGAAATCGATGCCCTCACCGAGCATAATCAACACAAAGTTTTGGCGGCCTTCATGCGTCACCGTGTGAGCGAAACCCACTTTGCCGAAACCACCGGTTATGGCTACGGCGACCGCGGCCGCGAAGTCTTAGATGAAGTCTTCGCTGACGTGCTGGGCTGTGAGGCCGCGCTGGTGCGCCACAGCTTTGCCAGCGGCACGCATACCTTGGCTGTGGCCCTGTTTGGCTTGCTGCGGCCGGGTGACTGCATGCTCAGTGTTACCGGCAGACCATATGACACCATTTTGCCTGTCATTGGCCTCAACGGCAGCGGCATGGGTAGTCTGGCCGACTTCGGCGTGCGCTACGAGGAAATTGCCCTCACCGCCGATGGCACGCCGGACATGCTTGCCATTGCACAGGCAATTGCTACGCATCAGCCCAAGATGATTTACATCCAGCGTTCGCGGGGCTATACCCTGCGGCCAAGTCTGCGTGTGGAGGAGATCAATGAAATCGCTCGCTTAGCGAAAAGTCAAAGCAACGCCATTGTGTTCGTTGACAACTGCTATGGCGAATTTGTGCAGCGCAGTGAACCCGATGTAGACATCATTGCTGGGTCGTTGATTAAGAACCCCGGCGGCGGGCTGGCCAAAAGCGGCGGTTACATCGCCGGCCGCGCAGAGCTCGTTGAGCTGTGTGCCTATCGCGCCACCGCACCCGGCCTAGGCAGTGAACTTGGTGCCTCGCTGGGACAAAATCGCGATTTATTCATGGGCTTGTTCCACGCACCGCACGTGGTGGGCGAAAGCCTGAAGACTGCTGTGTTTGCAGCTGCACTGTTCGCACGCATGGGCTATGCCGTCAGCCCCACATGGCACGAACTGCGCGCAGATATTATCCAAAGCGTCACGCTTGGTCAGCCTGAAAAACTCATTGCGCTGTGCCAAGGCCTGCAAGCCGGTGCCCCTGTGGATGCCCACGTGCAGCCCCAGCCTTGGGACATGCCCGGTTACGATAGTCAGGTCATCATGGCCGCCGGCGCTTTCACCATGGGTGCCTCTATCGAGCTTTCCGCTGATGCTCCCCTGCGCGAACCCTACGCCGCTTGGCTGCAAGGTGGCCTGAACTTCCATTCGGCCAAGATTGGCATTTTAATGGCCGCAGAAAGGTTGCTTCAATATGTATAACGGCATCACTCCCGATGCTCTGTTCTTGCTTGCCCAAAACAAGCACGAGAACGACAAAGCGTTCTACGACGCCCACAAGGCGCAGATGAATAAGCAGGTCTTCGAGCCGCTTGCGCAAGTTATGCAAGACTTAGCCGACGACTTCGCAGCGCTTGACCCGCACATGTGCTTGCTGCCGCAAAAAGCCATGTCACGTCTGCGGCGTGACACCCGCTTCACCAAAGAAAAACATCTGTATCGCGACAACGTGTGGATGATGTTCATGCGCCACAAAGCCGACATCGACCCATATCTCTATCCCTGCATGTGGTTTGAAATTAAACCTGCCGAGGGCTACTTCAGCTGCGGCGTGTGCGCGTATAACCCGCAGCCCAAATTCATGCAGTTCGTGCGTGAGTGCATGGATGATGACTTCTTGCAGGCCGCGCAGTGCGCCATTGATGGTGGCTGCGAAGTGATGCTTGAGTCCTACAAACGTCCCAAAGTTGAGCAAGCCGACCCTGCCCTGCTGCCCTATCTTAACGCCAAGCACTTTCAGTTTTGGCACAAAAACGAAGACCTCAGCTTACTGCAAGCTGAGGCCTTGATTGAGCATTTGCGCAAGGTTTATCGCGCCTGCCACCCGATGTACACTTGGTTGATGAACACCGCACAAGACTATTACACAACTGAATTATCTCCCCGCGAAGCGGTATAGGTTTTTTTGGTTCTTTTTTGCAAAAAAAGAACACTTCGCGCTAAAAGCCCGGCATGATTTCGTTGGCAATGCGCGCGAACACGCGGCCGCCGTCTTGGGCGCCTGAAACGCCATCTTCACGCAACACGGTGATCGTATAGCGCGGGTTGTGCGCGGGCACAAAGCCGGTGAATGAGGTCATGAGAATTTCGCTGTTGTTGTGAAATCTGCCGGACTGCGCCGTGCCGGTTTTGCCGCCGGCAGTGGCATTGGCAGGGCGCGCGCTTTGCCCGGTGCCTTCATCCACGGTGAGAATCATCATGTTACGCAGCTGTGCGGCCAACTGAGAGGGAATCACTTGGCGGCTGTGCTGCTCATGCTGGAATGGCGTGGCTTGGCCGTAGGCATCAATGGTAGCCTGGATGAGCGTGGGCGAGCGATAGACCCCACCGTTAGCGATGGCGGCGGTGGCAGCAGCCATTTGCAGTGGCGTGGCCAGCAATAATCCCTGCCCAAAGGCGAAATTGGCCAGCTCCCCAGAGGATTGCAATTGCTGCATGGTGGGCAGATTACCCGCAGCGCCGTGCAAGCCATCGGCCAAGGGCGTTTCGTCGCCAAAGCCGAAGAGCTTGAGCAAGTCTAGCGTGGGCTGCAATTGCAGCTGCCGCGCAAGGTCAATGAAGTACACGTTGCAGGACAGTGCGAGGGCGTTGGCCATATCCATGTCGCCATGGGCGTGCCAATGCATGCAGCGAAACACACTGCCATCCACCGTGATGCTACCTTCGCAATAGAAACTGTGATTAGGCGAGATACCCTGTTGCAACGCTGCTGCGGCAACGAAAGTCTTGAAGGTTGAGCCAACTGCATAGGCCCCCAACGCACGGTTGAAAAAGGGCTGCAGCGGGCAGGCCAAGCTTGCGGCGATGTCCGTTGGGTCAAAGGTGGGGCTGCTTGCCAAGGCAAGGATTTCGCCAGTAGCATTGCACAGCACTACCACCGCGCCTTGGTAAAGTTGATAGTGTCGCAGGGCCTCCTCGGCCACGCGCTGAAAGTGCAGGTCAATGGTGAGCTGTAACCCGGCGGGCGAAAGATAATTTTCGTTTTGCACAATGGGTGCTGCCCCCGGCAGCGGCGTGCCCAGCGCATCGATCATCACCAGCGCACGCAGTTGCCCGGCAGCATAATTAAACAGGTAGTCGAACACGCTTTCCAGACCCGTGGCGCCGCGCCCGGTTTCATCCAAATGACCAATGAGGTGCACGGCTGGCTGTTCGCTTGCGTGTCGAGCAAAGAATTCCAAGGTCAGTTGCTCGTTAACCAAATGCTCAACCCCCGTGGCATGCACAAGCGGTCTGCCGTGGCGGTCGAGAATCACCCCACGGCTGTGTGCGGCAGCCAGCTGACGCGTGCCGTGCGGCAGCGGCGTTGGGTTAGCGGCGATATCTACCATACGAACGCTGATGGCACCCATGGCAGCCAGAAACAAAAAAAACGCGATGACGTAACGTGAACGCAAACAATGCACCCCCTTGTCCTTAGTATGAGCAGGGGGGAGTTTTTTATTTGCGCGGGATTGTGAGTTGATGCAGCGAAAGTGCAAACCGCAAGCTAGCAATCGCTCCGCGAACCTTCCTCACCCCTCGCGACTCGGGGAGCTCCTTCCCGAGGAAGGAGCCTAGGGGCTTGATTCTTCATCTTTTCATGAATAGTCCACCGCGAAGCGACTAAAGTTTTTTGGTTCTTTTTTTCAAAAAAGAACAGACGAGTTTCGACAAACTCCCCCGGCCAAACCGTGTATAATAGAGACATCCCAGCAAGGGGGGCTCTTTTTTGCGCGAGGTTATTTACATTGACGTGCTGCTGGCGTTGAACATATTCGTCACCTACCTGCTGCTAGCGGCCACGGTGCTGCTTTCAGCAGTGCAGACTAAGCGCTGGCGCTTATTGTGCGGCGCATTGCTGGGCGGTGCGGCAGCGTTACTGATTTTTTTGCCGCCGCTGCACTGGACATTGCAGGCGCTCATTCGCTTGGCACTTGCCGCTGCGATTGTTTGGGTAGCATTCGGCTGGGGGAACTGGCGGCGCGCACTGCGCTGCTATGCCGCATTTTTTGGCATGAACTTTGCCCTTGCTGGCAGCATGCTTGCGCTGTGGCTCACACTGCGGCCAGTGGGCATGCTCATGCAAAATGGCGTGGTGTACTTCAACGTCAGTCTTATCACCTTTGTGCTGCTGGCCTGTGTGAGTTACGCGGCCATGCGCGGGGCGGTTATCTTGCTGCGGCGCAGGCATCCCGGCAACAACGCCTGCACGGCAACCATTTGCGTTGACGGGCAAAGTATCACCTTGCCTGCGCTTTACGACAGCGGAAACAAGCTCACAGATGGCTTCACCGGTGCACCCGTGGTGGTGGTGGAATACCAAGCGTTGCGCACATTTTTGCCTGCCGAGCTGCACGAGTACTTCACCGCCGAACTTGACTTGCCGCCCGAGCACGACTGGCGCACACGCCTGCGCAAGATACCATACCACGCCGTGGGGCACAGCGGCTTGCTGCCAGCCTTTCGCAGCGATAAAATTACCGTGAAAAGCGGCACGAAAGAGCAAACCACGCCCAACGCAATTGTTGCCGTAACCACTGAAAACCTAGGCGACGGAACAGTTCACGCGATTTTGCAAGCGACAATGCTTGAGCACTAAGCATTATATCAGGGGGAATGATGATGAAAAACATGCGCACGTGGCTGCGGAAAAAATGGCGTTTGTGGCGTAGCCGAAAAAAGTTCGACATCTACTACATCAACGGGCCGCAAACACTGCCGCACCCGCTGCCCAAAGAAGAAGAAGCCGCCGTCATGCAACGCTTGCGTGAAGGCGACTTCAGTGTGCGCGAAAAACTCATCACGCACAATTTGCGGCTGGTGGTGTATATTGCGAAGAAATTCGAAAGCAGCGGCGTGGGCGTGGAAGATTTAATCTCGATTGGTACTATCGGACTGATTAAAGCCGTGAACACCTTTGCGCCCGAAAAAAACATCAAACTGGCCACCTATGCCTCACGCTGCATTGAAAACGAGATGCTCATGCACCTGCGCAAGGTTAATCCCACCCGTGGCGACATCAGCATTGACGAACCGCTCAACATTGACTGGGACGGCAACGAACTGCTGCTAAGCGATATTCTGGGCAGTGACGCCGACGCCGTGAACACCACCGTGGAAGAAAACGACGAACGCGACCTGCTTGTGCGCTGCGTAAACAGCTTGCAGGAGCGCGAGCGGCTGATTATGCACATGCGCTTTGGCATGAACGGCATGCGCGAACACACCCAAAAAGAAGTAGCCGACCTGCTGGGTATTTCACAAAGCTACATCTCGCGGCTGGAGAAGAAGATCATCGACCGCCTGCGTGGGCAGATGGAAGCGGTTGCGGGTGTGGCGTAGGCGCGCGGCTTCGCGCTGGACGATTATCGACACAGCAAAACCCACCTGCTTAGAAATTGCATGGTGGGTTTTTTCATGTGAATTTTAAGCAGCCGCACCGCAGGTGCTAAAAATCAACTGCAGCTCTGCCGTCAACCACACTTCTGACAAATTTCCGCACCTCTTCATGCGCGGGATGCTTGTCATAGTCGTGCAGTGCCTGCATGCTTTCGTGGTGCGAGATGAGAGCAAGGTCATACTCGCCGCCGTTGGTGTTGCGCGCCACGGTCGCATCAAGCAAACCTGGCACCACGCCAACCAGCGCGCCAATACGCCGCGCGATTTCCGTGGCGTTTTCGTCCATGTTTTTGGGCTTTAGCTTCCAAAATACAATATGAGTGGTCATACAAGACTCCTTACATGTTGTTCTAGTGTGCCCGACAGCAAATCCGCAACCGGCACCTCAATCATGGTGTATGCCCCCGGGGCTTGCTTGGCGGTGGCACGCGCACAGGCGGCCATCACCTGCCCGGTGAGCGCCGGGTTGTTAATGCGCATGCTGAACTCAAGCAGCTGGTTGTGCGTCGCGCCACTGGAACCTTTGCGGGTCATCTGCACGCCGTGGCCCACATCTTGCAGCGCGGCGATGTCATCCACCTGCGTCACGTGCGTGTCGTCGTTGGCGAAATATGCATCAGCCTTCAATTCGCGGGTCACTTGCTCAAGGGTAGCGCCAGTTTCCAGTTCAACATACACCATGCGGCGATGCACGCCCGCGCCCGTGGGCAGCGTAATCGAAAGCGCGTTGGCCACACCGGGGATTGCCTTTGCCGCAACCGAGTGCCCCATGCTCATGCCCGGGCCAAAATTTGTGTAGGTAATGCCGCGCGGCACAATGGCTTGCATCAGTGCACGCACCACGCTGTCACTGCCCGGGTCCCAGCCGGCGGCGAGGATAGCACGCGCGCCGTGCTGCTTGGCAATCTCATCCAGCTCGCAGCGCACATCCCAAATGCTGTCGTGAATGTCATAGCCGTCCACGGTGTTCACGCCCATGGCCAGCAGCGTTTGTGCCACCTGCGGGCAAATGCGTGTGGGCAAGCACAACAGCGCGCAATCCACCTTGCCGTACGTATGAATCTGCGCAATATCTGTTAGCCAAATGTCTTTCATGTGCTCCGGTGCGGTGAGTTGCGGGCTTTCTACCACGCAGCGAACGGTCATGTCTTGTGCGGCCAGCACGGCTTCATATGCCGCCCGGCCCACGTTGCCGAAGCCTACAATTGCGATGTTCAACATCATTTTGTTCTCCAATCAATCTGTAATGTATGTGCTGCCCTGCGCAAGTTTGCGCGGCAGCTTAGCTGTAGTTCGTGCAGAGTTTTGTCTTGCGTCACGCAGGGATAAATCGCCGCAAAGCCAGCGGCTAGCAACGCGGTGTCATCGTGCAGCTGCCCGCATATTGCCACGCAAGGCACGCCCGCGGCCTGCGCCCGCTTGAGCACACCAAACGGCGCCTTGCCGTGCAGAGTTTGCGCATCCATGCGGCCTTCGCCGGTGATGACCAGATCCGCCTGCGCAAGTTGTTGCGAAAAATTCGAGCTATCCAGCAGCAGGTCAATGCCCGGCTTAAGCTTGCCGCCCAGAAATGCCAGCACGCCGAATCCCGTGCCGCCTGCCGCACCGCTGCCTGGGATTTCCGCCCCTAGCAAGATGCTCGCCAAATGCCTTAGGCCATCGTCAAGACGCCGCACCATGGCTTCATCTGCGCCCTTTTGCGGGGCGTAAACATAGGCCGCACCCTGCTTGCCATGCAGCGGATTCTGCACATCGCAGGCTGCAAGCATTGGCAAGCAAAATGGCTGTGCAGGCGGGATTATCCGCGCAATGTTGCGCAGCGTGCCGCCGGTGGGGCAAAAGCTTTCGCCACGCGAATCAATAAACCGCCAGCCCAGAGCATGCGCCATGCCGCTGCCGCCATCGTTGGTTGCGCTGCCGCCCAAGCCGAGTATAACCCGTTTTGCGCCGCGATCTCGCGCATGCAATAGGAGTTCACCCAGCCCGCTTGTGCTGGCCAACTCGGGATTCAATCCATGCGGGCGGGCGAGTTCAAGGCCCGCGCAGCTTGCCAATTCTAGCACAGCTGTGCCATCGGCCATCAGCAGGTAATGCGCTTGCACTGCCTGCCCAAATGGCCCGCTTACGGTCGCAGTGCACAACTCGCCGCCGCAAGCTGCATGCCACGCGGCCACCATGCCCTCGCCGCCGTCAGCGAGGGGGAAGGCCTGCGTGTTGTGCCCGGCAAAGGCCTGTGCGACAATCTCGCACACTTCTTTTGCCGTCAATGTGCCTTTGAAGGAATCAGGCGCGATGAGGATATTCATGATTTATCCGCCGCCATTTTGATATACCGCTTGAAGAAGCGCACTCCATCGCCCAAGGTACTTAGCGCCAAACACTCATCAGTCGCGTGTGTGCGCATGAGCAAATCTAGGGGCATGAAGAAGGGCGAAAAGCGGTAGCAGTTGTCGCAAATGGGTTCGTAGAACACGGTGTCGGTGCCGCCCATCACCAAGTAAGGCACAATCATGGCGTTGGGCGCGCTGTGTAAAATCAGGTCATGCAGTGCCGCGTAAGCAGGGTTGTCGGTGCTTGAAAACGGCGAAGCTTCAATGTTTCTCAGCACCTTGATTTCGATATTCTTGTTGCGCACAACTTTACGAATATGTCGCACGACATCTTCAGTGCTAGTGCCCGGCATCATGCGAAAGTTCACCACGATGCTTGCACGCTGCGGCAGCACGTTGCTGGCGGGGCTGCCCTGTGCCATGGTTACCGCCGTGCAGGTGCGAATCATGCACGCCGCCTGCGGAATGCGTTTCATCACGGCTAGGAACAGTGGCTTCATCAGCTTGTGATTGACCATGATCACCCGCAAATAAATTGGCATGCGCCGCGATGCCTGGTCAATGATATCCACCATGTGCGGCAGCAGCTTGCTGTTGAACTGATTGCGCTCAAGGTCGCGCACCACTTTGGCCAGTTCGCCCACGGCAGTATGATTCGGCGGCGCGGAGGAATGCCCACCTTTGCTAGTCACAGCAATTTCAATGTCTGCAAAGCCTTTTTCGCTCACGCCGACGCCCGCTAGGGTGCTTTCGGGCAGCACGCCGAGCACCTTGGGAATCGGCAACACAGCACCGCCTTCGTCCAATGTACTGGCAAGCTTGGTCACGCCACGTGCAATTAATGCCTCGCGGATTTTGTTTGCGCCGCTGTTGCCGCCAGCCACCACTTCTTCGTCATCGCCCAAGCAAATGTATATATCACGCTCGGGTGTGTAGCCCTCGGCAAGCAGCGTTTCCGCCGCCTCGAAAATACAAATCAGGTGGTTTTTCATATCTACCGTGCCGCGTCCCCAAATGAACTCGCCATCGTTGTGGCCACTGAAGGGCGGGTGTGTCCAGTCCTGTTCTGTTCCGTCTTCAATGGGCACCACATCGATGTGCGCAAGCAGCGCCATGGGTGGCAGGTCGCTGTTTTTGCCCTTCCAGTGGTAGAGCAAGCTGGCCGGCGGCACGATTTCACGGGTGCAAGTTGCGTGCACCAATGGGTATGCTTTTTCCAAAAATGCATGAAAGCGCTCAAACTGCGCCCAGTCTACTTTGTCCTGCTCAGGGTACGATATCGTGGGAATTTGCACCGCAGCGCTGAGGTTTGCCGCCGCCCGGGCTTCGTCAACCTGCTCGTCGGGGTACGCGGGAATCTCACGCTTTTTCGGCTTAAAGAAGATGGCGCGAATCAACGAAATCAACACAAATAGTGCTAGCAACGCCAGCACACTCCAGCCGATGATTTGACCGATGGACATACGAATACCCCCTGTTAAGTGTTCTTATTAACTTGATGAAATTGCTTCAGGTTGCCCGTTTTCGCCGCGCGTTTATCTAGCTCCGCAGCGATATCTTCGGGCGAAATGCCCATCTGCGCCATCAGCACTGCGGCGTGAAAGGCCAGATCGCACAGTTCAAGGGTGAGCTCTGCTTTGTCGTTATTCTTGGCAGCAATGATGCACTCGGCACATTCTTCGCCAAGCTTTTTCAGCACCTTATCCGTACCCTGTGCAAACAGATAGTTAGTGTAGCTGCCCTCCTGCGGCTGTTCGCGCCGCGCGAGGATGGTGTCATACAGGTTGTTGAATGCTTGCATGGTTGCCTCCTAATATTTGCTGTGCAATTTCCTCCGGCGATGCATGCGTGGAGCAAATGCGTTGTTCGTTCGGCAGCAGTGGCCGCTGCAAAATCTCGCGGTTGATGCGCTGCGCCGACTCCCAGTCTTTGTATAAATTGCCGTTGTCGCGGCTAAGAATGCGCTGCTTGCAGGTTTCATCGTCTGTATAAAGGGTGAAAATGCGATAGTCACTGCCCTGCAACGCTTGCGGAATTTTCCCCACGCAATGGTTACGCAGATCAGATAAAATGACGTTGCGAAAGCCACGGCGATTATAATTTTGCGCAACCAACATGAGATTTTCAAAGCTGATGAGTTCTTCTTGTTCATAGGAAATTTTCGTGTGCGGGTTTAGGTGCTGAAATTCGGGGATCCAGCCAAACTCAAACCAAGGGCTACGCAGTTGTTCATGCAGCAGACGTGCCACGGTGGTTTTGCCGCTGCCCGGTGCGCCATGTATCACAATCACATCAACGTTTATCGGGTTGTTGAATGCTTGCATGTGTGCCTCCTAATTTAAAATTCCAGGTATCATCAAACCGCGCTCCCCCACCCGCCGCGATAACTCCGCAAAAGAAACATCTCACGTTGCGGCGGGAGCCCCCTCGCACGCGAGGAGGCCGTCCGGGGTTGCGGCTCGCCGAAAACCATGTGGAATTTTCAACAAAAGCCGAAGAAAATCGTTTCTTGAGCGGCCCTCGCGCAGGCGCGGCGACTGGGGGTGCGGGTTATAGCGTTACGCCACCCCCACCGCCTCGGCCAAATCAAGGGTGCCCGCATAAATACTCCGCCCACAAATCGCGCCATACAGCCCCGCATCCCGCAGCGCATGAATGTCGTCAATGGTCGTCACACCGCCGCTTGCGGTGATGTTGCAGTCCACGGCATCCCGCAGCGCACACAGCTGGTCGAGATTCGGCCCTTGCAGCATGCCGTCTTTGCTGATATCCGTGAAGATGATATACTGCACGCCACGTGCCACCATGTCGCGCGCCAAGTCAATGTAGTGAATGTCGTTCACATCAAGCCAGCCGCGTGTGGCCACCATGCCCCGCTTGGCATCAATGCCCACGGCGATTTTCTCTGCCCCGTGCTTGGCAATGGCCTGCGACACAAAATCGGGGTCATCCACCACAACCGAGCCTAAAATCACCCGCGCAACGCCATTGCTCAGATAAAAATCCACGTCGTCCATGGTGCGAATGCCGCCGCCTAGTTGCACTTTCAAGCCGCTGTTCGCGGCAACATCCAAGTAGATATCTTGGTTCACGCGCTTGCCCTCAAGCGAGCCATCCAAGTCAACCATGTGTATCCACTCACAGCCGGCTTGTTTGAAACCCAGCGCAGTTTGCATGTAGCTTTCGGCCACCTGCTCGGCGGTATCGAACTTGCCCTGAAACAGGCGCACGCATTGGCCGCCTTTGATGTCAATTGCGGGGAAGATGGTCATGTAATGTCCTGCTTTCGCTGTAATTCAAATTGTGGTTTCGTGGCATAGGCATGGTACTGCACGCCGCCCGCCAAGTAAGCCTGGTACTGCGTCAAAAACGGCTCAGCAAACAGGGTTAGCGGCTGTTCTTTCGGCACCCAGCATGCACTGTGCGTTTCATCGCTGTCGCGCAATTCGCCGCTCCTATATTTACATACAAAGCCCAGCATCACCTTTGTCGGCACATGCGCATAATCACCAAAACCCGGGTAGCTGCTAGTGTTGGAACTCACGCAAAACAGCCGTCCCACCGTAATTTCAATGCCGCATTCTTCCATAGCTTCGCGCTGCAAGGCTTGCAACAAATCTTCGCCGATTTCCACTTGCCCGCCGGGGAAATGCCATGCGTCGTTGCGGTGGCGGCTTTTGAGCACCAGCACTTCGCCGCGCTCGTTTTCCACAATGCCAAACACGGCAACAATGTGCGTAGGGAATTGTTTCATTGCCGTCAATCCTCCAACAATCGCCGCAGCATGCCCGGCGTGTCGTTCAAAAAGCGCTTTGTGATGCGGTAGTGCGTCGTTTCGGTATAAGGCGTGAGTACAATGCCCTCTTCGCTGAATTCGTAGATTTCTGCGCCGGGAAAAGCCAGCAAAATCGGCGAGTGCGTGGCGATAATCAACTGCGAACCTGCCTTGACCAAACGGTCAATCTCCACCAGCAAGGTCATTTGCCGGGTGGGCGAAAGCGCAGCCTCGGGTTCGTCAAAGAAGTAAAGCCCGCAGCGCAAGCGGTTTTGTATCAGCGCCAAAAAACTTTCGCCGTGCGATTGCGCGTGCAGCGATGTGCCGCCATAGCTGTTGATGAGTGGTGGTGAGAACGCAGGCATTTCGTCAAGTTTATCGATGTGTGTGGCCACGTTATAGTAGCTTTCGGCGCGCAGGAAGTAGCCGTCGCGCTCTCGTGCATTGCGCGCCAATTGAATGTGATGATGCAAGCCTGATTCTGTGCGCTTGGTCGCAAAGTTAAAGTTGCGCGAGCCGCCTTCGGCATTCAGTCCCGCGGCCACGGCAAGTGCCTCCATCAGCGTTGACTTCCCGCTGCCGTTTTCACCCACAAAAAATGTGACGGGGCTGTTGAAGCGAAAGATATCAATGCCTTGCAAGCAGCGCACTGCTGGCAGCGCTGTGAAGTAATCTTTGCTGTACGTTTCGGTCATGCGAAAGCCATTGAGGAACATATTATTTCAACTCCAACTCCACCACTGTGCCCATGGACTCGGGCAAGTCCGCCGTGCCGAGGTCAACGAACGCGCCCGGCTGATATCTACTATACCACGGCTCAAACAGCTGCAATTCGCTGCCGTCCATCAGCAAACGAGCTTTTTTCACCTTACCTTGCAGGTCATCAAAGCGGAACGCAGCCGTGCCGCGCTCAAAAATGTGCGCATAAATTTTATTGCCGCGCTGGGTGTAGCGACCCCACTCGGGCTTGGGCAAATCTGCTCTGCCGCAGCCATAGATGCTGTCGCTGTTGTTGTGCATCCACTCGCCCACTTCTTGCAGCACCGCAACGGTTTCTTTGGGAATCTCGCCCTTGGCGTTGGGTCCCACGTTAATGAGCAGGTTACCGCCTTTGCTCACGCATTCCACCAGCATGTGCACCACATTTTGTGCAGTCTTATAGTTCTTGTCTTTGGCCACATAGCCCCAGTTGTCGTTTAGCGTCATGCAGCATTCCCAGGGCACCGGGCGACCGAGTGCATCTGTCACGCCCTGGCTGGGAATGATTTGCTCGGGCGAGTAAAAATCTCCAGAGTAGAAAGGCGGCTCGGCCAGCAAGGCTTCATCTTTGTTCGTTTGCCCCAAGCGGTTATCAATGATACAGGTGGGCTGCAGCTCGCGCAGCATTTCAATGAGCTTTGTGGCCTGCCACTTTTCCCCCTCCATGTCGTCATAGGAAAAGTCGAACCACATCACATCAATCTGGCCATAGTTAGTGCACAGCTCGCGCACTTGGTTGTGCAGGTATTCGACATAGTTATCAAAGTTTTCGGGGCGATCTTTATAGGCTTCGTTTTCACGCATGGGATGAATGGCGTCGCCATAGGCCGGGTAGTCTGGATGATGCCAGTCAATAAGCGAATAGTAGAAGCCAATCTTAATGCCCGCCGCACGAAACGCATCTACATATTCCCGCACTAGGTCGCGCCCGGCGGGTGTGTTTGTTGCTTTGTAGTCGGTGTACTGCGAATCAAACAGGCAAAAGCCGTCGTGATGCTTGGTGGTTAGCACGGCGTATTTCATACCCGCTTTTTTGGCCAATGCCGCCCACTCGGCGGGATTATAATGCACGGGATTGAACTCGTCGAAAAACTGCTGATAGTCTTCGTTGGAAATTTGCTCTAGGCTGCGCACCCACTCGTGTCGCGCGGGAATGGCGTATATCCCCCAGTGGATGAACATGCCGAATCGGTCTTCTTGGAATGCCTTGGTGCGTTGCGCGCGCTGCTCGTAGAATGTCATGGTGACTCCTTTTGATGATTTTATAGTTTCGGGTGGCGTAATCGCCACCCCTACATGTTGCGGCATGATGCAACGTTTCAGAAATATCCACCTGTAGGGGCGGCGATTACGCCGCCCGGGGAATAATCCCAACACTAAATACGCCCTTTCGTGCTCAGCACACCCGCTTTGGGCAGCAAAGCCTTGCGCAGCGCATGCGCAGCTGCTTTAAACATCGACTCGGCCTCATGGTGGGCATTTGCGCCATAGCGTAGGTTCAAATGCAGCGTAATGCCCGCATTGTGCACCAGTGCCCGCCAGAATTCCTCACACAGGCACAGCTCGAACTCACCCGTGATATTCTGCGAAAATGCAGCGTTAAACACCAGCAGCGCACGACCGCTCACGTCAACGGTTGCGGCCGCAAGGGCTTCATCCATGGGGATTTCCGCCGCACCAAAGCGAGCAATGCCGGTTTTGTCGCCCAGCTGCTCAGCTAGGGCCTGTCCCAGCACAATGCCGCAGTCCTCCACCGTGTGGTGAGCGTCCACCTCAAGGTCGCCCACACAGGTGAGGGTTAGCCCCCAGCCCGCATGCACGGCCAATGCGGTGAGCATGTGGTCAAAAAACCCCACACCGGTGTTGATGGCAACCTCGCCGCCCTGCAAGTTCAGCGCCGCGGTGATGTCTGTTTCTTTTGTTTTGCGTGTAATCATGGTAGTGTCCTTTCTTGTTCTTAAGCCGCGAAGCGAGGAGCCCCACCGCAGGTGGCTTTCACTGCCCGCGTGTAAATGGCCACAGGCATATATTCTCCTAATAAGCCACCCCATTTGGGTCGCTCTTCACGCAAATCGGTCAAGACGAAACCTGCCTTTAGTTGTCCACCGAGTTGTTCTTCTAACGAATGGCTGAATGTTAAGTTTTCATCGTCATCTGGCTCAACATAGCTTTCGTATAACGCGCGGTCGCGCAGTGGGTTCCATGGCAATTTGTATTTGGCAATCAGCTGTGCATCTTCCTGCTCCTCGTCGTAATCCGCGAACATATACACGCAGGGATTATACACTTGCGCCAACAAAAGCCCGTCGGGCTTGAGGACGCGGTGACACTCACGCCAAACATGCTCAACGTCTTCGATAAAGTGATTCGAAATCGGGTGGAAAATCACGTCAAAACTGTTGTCCTCAAACGGAAAAGTTTTTGTCATGTCAGCCTTGACGAGGTTAATGTCATAGCCCTCGCGCTCGGCGACCAATTGCTCGCAATGCAGTTGTGCGTCGGAGTAATCCATCACCGTGCAGGTTGCGCCAAACGCTTGCAGGATAGGCATTTGCTGCCCGCCACCTGCGGCAAGACCCAGCAAGTTCACGCCCTCTAGGCGGTTGTTGTTCATAAATGGCGAAAACCATTCTTTGGGCACAAGGATTTCTGTTTCATCCATAAAGGTAACGCCCCAATCGCCGTTTTGCGCCTTCACATAATCCTCGTGCGAGGTCACGGCACCCCAGTATTGTTCATCCGCAACCCATTTGTTAATCAGCGTCATGTTAAAATCGGCGTAATTCCCTGCATTGAGGTCATCAAATGTTGGACGATTCATTCGTTGCTCCCATCTATATCAGTTCCCGCAACGCAGTCAAAACCGCTGCATTTTCTTCATTTGATCCGGCTGTGATGCGCAAGTTGTCACCTAGGCAGCGCACGACGATGCCCCGTTGCTTGAGCGGCTCGAAGTATTGCGCTGCATCGCGCACAAACACAAAGTTTGCTGAGCAGCCAACCACCGGCAAGCCTAGTTCGCGCAAGCTTTCTGCGAGTTTATCGCAGGATTTTCGTATCGCGGCGATGTCTGCGGCCAAACGTATGGGTTGGCACAAAATAGCTGTGCCGATGGCTTGTGTGAGCGCCCCCACATTGTAGGGCGATTTCAGCGCATGCAGCGCGCGGGTGAGCTCGGCATTGGCTGCTGCAAAACCCAGCCGCAGCCCGGCCATGCCCGCAGCTTTGCTCATCGTGCGCAGAATAATCAGGTTGCTGTGCTGCTCAATTTCGTCTAGCAGTGATTGGTCGGCGAAATCCATGTAGGCTTCGTCGTGCACCAGTAATGTGCCGCATTCATTCGCAGCATGAATTAGCTTGCGCACGTCGTCCATGCCCAACACAATTGAAGTTGGGTTGCAAGGGTTGCTGAAGATGAACAGCGCGGGCTTGTGCTCGCGCAGTGCTTCGATGGTCGCGTCAATATCAATGGTGAAATCATCGCGCTTGGGCAGCGCAATAATTTCTGCACCTGCCACTTGTGCATAAAAGCGGTACATCGAAAAGTCTGCCTGATAGCACAACAGGGTTTTGCCTTGGCCCAAAAATGCGCTGCACAGCACGAACAACGCTTCGTCCGTGCCGTTGAAGGCTGTGAGCAGACCCGGCTTTGTGCCGTAGAACGCCGCCGCCGCTTGGCACAGCTTCGTCGCCGCATGGTCAGGGTAGCGGCGCAAGTCCGTGCTGGCGAGTGCCGCAAGCAGTGCGGCCTGTTCGTCCTTGCTCATGGGTAAAAACGACTCGTTGGCATCTAGCCGCACGGCAAAGTTGCCCTCAATAGGATCATAGGGCACCAGGTTTTTGATGTTGTCGTTTAGTTGAAATGGCATGGTGTCTCCTTACATCGCGTAACGTTATACTGGCTGTCGCTCCGCGAGCCTTCCTCAGACCGACCCGAGGTCGGCCAGCTCCTTCCCGAGGAAGGAGCTAAGGCTTAAGAGAATAACAACAGCAAAACTTGAAGAAACAAGCTTCGGCTCCTTCCTCGGGAAGGAGCTCCCCGAGTCGCGAGGGGTGAGGAAGGTTCGCGGAGCGACGAGGCACCCATCACATAAATCGTATAATCGCCGCATTCCCATGCGCCTGCAATTGCTCGGCCTGCGCGATGGCGGCAATGTCATCTTTGGCGGCCGCAAGGGCCTCGCGGGTGTAATACACAAACTGCGTCTTTTTCACAAAATCGTCTACGGAAAGCGGCGAAAAGAAGCGTGGCGTGCCGCCGGTGGGCAGCACATGGTTGGTGCCGGCATAGTAGTCACCCACGCTTTCGGGCGTGTAATGTCCCAGAAAAATCGAGCCCGCGTTGTGCACATCGCCCAACAGTTCCAATGGATTTTGCACGCATAGTTCCAAGTGCTCGGGGGCGTATTGATTGGCGTAGTCCATGGCTTGTTGCAAATTCTCACACACGAGGATTGCGCCATTGTCGCGCAGTGCCTGTGTGGCGATGTCACGCCGTGGCAGGGCAGCCAGTTGCTTTTCGAGTTCTATCACTGTTTCTTCTGCGTTTTTTTGCGAAGTTGACAGCAGCACGCAACCAGCCAATATATCATGCTCGGCCTGTGACAGCAAGTCGGCGGCCAGCCATGCGGGTTTGGCACTTTCGTCCGCCACAATGAGGATCTCACTTGGCCCGGCAATCATGTCAATGTCCACCACACCATATAGCAGTCGCTTGGCCGTCGCGCCATAAATATTCGCCGGCCCCACGATTTTGTCCACCATCGGCACGCTTTCAGTGCCGTGCGCCATGGCAGTCATGGCAGGCGCGCCGCCCAGCAAAAACACGCGATCTACCCCGGCAATGTGCGCAGCTGCCAGAATCGCCTCGCTGGCTTTGCCTTGCCACGGCGGCGTGCACAGAATAATCTCGCCTACCCCAGCGATGCGTGCAGGCAGCACGTTCATCAGCACGCTGCTGGGCAGCGGCGCCGTGCCCGCTGGCACATAAACCCCCACGCGGTGCAGCCCACGCACAGTCTGCCCCAGCATGGCGCCATTTTCTTGTGTGGTGAACCAGCTTTGTTGCTTTTGCCGTTCGTGAAACGCGCGGATGTTCTCTACCGCGGCATGCAGCGCAGCTTTAAGTTTCGGCTCACATGCATCATAAGCCGCTGTGATTTGCTCACGCGGCACTTCTAGGCTATTCAGTTCGCAATGGTCGAATTTGCGGGCATAGTCACGCAGTGCGGCGTCGCCTCGTGCGCGCACATCGGCAATGATACCCTGCACCACGGCGGTCACTTGGGCGTCCACTTCGCCCGCGCGTGCTTTGAGTTTATCGAACACGGCCAGTTCGCGTTGGCCATCACATATCGTAATCGGCAGCATAGTTACAGTGCTCCTTCTATGTCATTGAGCAATTTCTGAAGTTCCTCACGCCGCAGCTTCATCGCGGCACGGTTCACAATCACTCGCGCGCTAATGGGCATGATATCCTCGATGACGGCAAGGCCGTTTTCTTTCAGCGTCGCGCCGGTTTCCACAATGTCCACAATGCCGTGGGCGAGGCCCAGCAGCGGCGCAAGCTCCACCGAACCATCAATCTGAATGACCTTGACGTCCATGCCTTTTTGGGCAAAATGCTCTTTTGCCACACGCGGATATTTCGTGGCAATCACGCGTTGGTGGTGGCCTGCGTAAAAATCCACGCCCGTGGATGCCGCAAGCGCAAACTTGCACACGCCAAAGCCTAGGTCCAAGATCTCATAGAACCGCCCATCGCCCTCGGCAATGGTATCTTTGCCCACCACGCCGATGTCGCACACGCCGTGGGTGACGTAAGTCAGCACGTCGGCGGCTTTGGCCAGCACAACTTCGTAATCACCCATTGGTAAGATGAGTTTGCGGCCTTTGTTGTGCAGGGGTTCGCAGTTAAGCCCCATGGATTCAAACAGCGCAACGGCGCGTTTTTCTAGGCGGCCTTTGGTCAGTGCAATTCGGATTGGGCGCATGATATTACTCCGTTTTCTAGTGTTAATGCTTCTGCAGCTCTTTTAGGCGCTTGCGTTGGCGAATGAACAGCGGCAACAGCACAATGCCCAGCAACGCAAGGCTAAGCACAATGCATAAAACTGTGATAGCGATAATGAGGTCTGCGTTCACGCCAAACACCGGCAGTAAAACCAGCACAGCAATCAACATGCACGCAAGCTTTTTCATGGCAGCTCCTTTGGGATAGTCGATACTATATTATACCATGCACGGCGAGGGGTGTCAAGGGATTAAAAGCAAAACGGCGGAGCATTTGCTCCGCCGGTCATCTCTTTATCCTGCAGCTTCCACCAGTGCATCTACCTCGATGGCAAAGCCCACGGCGGCGGCATCGCGGCCGAACTCCGCCATGAGGTTATCGTAGCGCCCGCCCGCAAGCACTGTGGCACCCGAGCCCGCGATAAAACCACGAAACACAAGCCCTGTGTAGTAATGCTGGCCGTGCACCAGCGAAAGGTCAATGTCGATGCAATCGTGCAAATCTTGTGCCTGCAACTTCGCATAAAGTTCGGCTAGGTAGTCTAATGCCGAAAGAGCACAGGGCGCAGTGAATAGCTCGCATGCGTGTTGCAGCACCTCTTCGCCGCCAAACAACGTGGGCAACGCAAGCAAGGCTGCAGCCGCGGGTTTCCCCCCATGCGGTGCAAGCAAAGCTTTCAGTGCCGGTGTGTTTTTGCTTTCGATGGCTGCGGCCAGTTCATCGCGCAGCGATTCATCTATCTGCAAGCTATCTGCGAGACATGAAAAAATCTCGGCGTGGCCAAGTTCAATGCGAAAGCCTTGCGCACCGGCTGCGCGCAGTGCCTGCACAGCACAGCCGAGAATCTCTAAGTCAGCGTCCATGCCGTTTGCCCCCAGCAGCTCCACGCCGCTTTGCATGCTTTCGTCTGCGTGCCCGCCGTAAATCTGCGAGCGCCGAAACACGCTTTGGTGATAACACAATCGCAGCGGCAGCGGCTCGCGCAGCAGGCGTGTGGCCGCAATGCGTGCGATGGGCAGGGTGTTATCGGGCCGCAGCACAAGCAGCCGCCCGCGAGAGTCGCTGGTGTGATACATGCGGTCGGCCAGCCAGCCGTGTGCGTGGCGGCGAAACACATCGTGGAATTCCAGCAGCGGCGTGGCCACCGGGCGGTAACCATGCTGTGCAAACACGCCAGCTAAGGCATCGCGCAGGCTGTCGTAGGCCTGCACTTCTTCAAATAAGTAATCCCGCATGCCTTCGGGGGTGATTTTGTCGTGACGTTTCATGACATCAGCCTTTCTAGCCAAGTGCGTTTTGGTGCTTCGCCGGGTTTTGCGCCGCGCAGTTGCCGCAGTTGAATCATTTCCACATCGCCATCGTTGTAGTGCATGACCATGGGGTTTTGCGACGCAACAGTGCCTTTGAAGAACACGCCGCCATGCTTCCAATTGCCCTCCATTTGCAGCACGGCAAAGGCTTGGTCTAGCTGCAGAATGTCATCATCAAGCACCATGGCGGTGTCGCCGTCTAGAAAATGTATTTGCGTGCGGTCGCCGAATTGCTCTTGTTCGCCCAACGCACCGGGATAGAAATAGCCGTCAGACCAGCGTGCAAATACCGTGCCGACTGGGAAATTTGAATTTGGCGAAGCAGCCGATGGCGCAGCTTGCTGGCTGGGCACATGTTTGGTGCCGCAAGCTTGGCAAATCAGCAGGCCGCCGGTCAGCTCAAGGTCGTTGCTGTTGCACCTTTCGCAAATTAAAGCATTCATGTTGTCTCCTCGTGGTTGTTTTGTTGGGGTGATTTATGGCATGGTCTCCCCTGCTCTGATTTATTGCGTTAAATCACAAAGCTTTCGTTAAATAACACACGGGCGGATTCGCATCCGCCCATCCTAGTTATATTATACATGACATTCACGGCTTTGTCAATATGTTCGCCCAATCGCGCCGGCCGTAAAGTATGCGCTCTATTTCAACGAGTTTGTTTTGTTCGTCAACGATGAAGAAGATCAAATAGTTCCCCACTATCATTCGTCGATATCCTCTGGCAGCCAATCTCTCGTCATATACCAGTGCAATGCTACTGGGGTGATATGCCAGAGATTCAATTTCCGCATTGAACGCCAAGACGAGCCGCGTTGCCGCAATTGGGTTGCCTAGCTCGTAGGCAATATAATCATAAATTTCGTTAATATCGTCACGCGCGGCTTCCAGCACGATAACGTTGTGAAAATTCAACTTCTTTTTCCTCCCAGAATTGTGCAAAGAACTCGCCTGCGGGCATGCCGTTGCCGGAGGCTCTGCCCTCTTCCAGCAGTGCATACAGCTCCATACGGGCTGCGTATTGCTCGCGGGTTTCGCCGGGGTTCATTGGATGTTGCATATTGTTGCACCTCCTTGTGCGTATAGTATACACCGTTTTTGCAAAAATGTCAAGTTAATAAGCCCCGTGCTTCTTCACCGCAGCCATAATCGCCTGAAAATTTTCCAGGCTCACGCTGTTGGGAATAGAATGGTCGCTGGCGAAGATGTAGCCGCCGCCCTCTTTCAGGCGCGGCACAAGCCGCTCGATTTCCGCCACGCAGTGGTCTTTGTCATCCCACAGCATGGCATTTAGCCCGCCGTGCAGGGTGAGCTTATCGCCCAATTGCGCTTTCACGGCAAGGGCATCCATGCCTGCCTTTACCTCTAGGGGATTGATGCAGTCCACGCCGGTGGCGATGATATCTGGCAGCAAGGCGTTGATGTCGCCACAGGAGTGCAACCGTGTGCGAACCCCCTTGGCGTGCGCCCAGTCCACAGCCTTTTTGTGGAAGGGCTGCAACAATTCGCGGTACAGCGTGGGCGAAAAAAATGTGGTGCCCTTGTAGCCCATGTCGTCCGGCCAATAGATTTCATCAAAGCGGTAGCCTGCATCCCAAATTTCATCGAACAAGGCCATGCAGCTGTTTAGATATGTGTCGAACATGTCGGCCACCCATTCGGGTTCTTCCAGCATGGCAATCAACAGGGTTTCGGTGCCCACCGTCCAGCTGTGCGTCACATCAAAGCCGAACCAAAACTGCCCGCTAATCCAGCGGCCTTCGGCCTGCCATTGCGGGTAATCTTTGGCCAGCTGTGCCCAGTTGATGCGCCCGCTGAGGTCAGCCATGCGCCGCTTGGCGTCAGCCCAAGCTTCAGGCGTGGTGATGGTGAAATCCAAAAACTCGGGCGTGCTGTCCAGCTCGTTGAACTTCTTCATCGTCACACCCCAGTTGGTGGTAACAATGCGCCAGCGGTCGTTTTCTTCAAGCACTTTTTCTTCATAGCGCGGGGTAATGTTCACGCCAATGCCGCTGAGTTTATCTGCACCAAAGTAGTCCGCCCAGTTCATGCCGGCGGGCATGCCTTCGCTGTGCCAGCGTGCAACGGTGCCTGCCCATGGGCTGTCGATAATGGGCACACGGTCGGCTTCTTTGTGGTTGAACATGCGGGTCATGCGTTCGTGTGTGGTCATGGGGACCTCCCTTTCTGTTCTTTTTTTGCAAAAAAAGAACCAAAAAAACCTATTCCGCTTCGCGCTGGATATTTATGGGGTTGTGAAAGAGAACAGCGGAGCGATGGAGCTCACCGCAGGTGCATCTCAAACAGGCTCATTTGCTCGCTTTGGCTCATGCCGTTGAATGCGCCAAGCTCCTCGAGCAGGGTGAACACTGGTGCGGCAACTTTTGTGCGGCGCTTGAACTCATCTTTGCTCAGGTATTCCCCGTCGTCGCGGGCGGCGGCAAGCTGGGTGGCCGCCACATCGCCGCAGCCCTCAAGCGCAGCAAAAGGCAGACGAATCTTCCCATCTTCGATGAGATAGCGCGTGGCGTTGGAAAGATAAATGTCCACCGGAAGGATTTCCACCCCGCGGGCAAGCATTTCGTTGAGCACTTGCAGCATGGGGATAGTTGCGCGCTCTTTGGGAGTGGCCTCGCGACGCTGGTCTTTCGCGCGGATTTCCCGGATTTTCGCCATCACTGCAGCCTTGCCATGCAGCACGGCGCGGGTGTCAATGTCCTCGCCGCGCACGGTGAGATAGGCCGCGTAATATTGCAGCGGATGGTAGACCTTGAACCAAGCCAGCCGCACCGCTGCCATGACATAAGCCGCAGCGTGTGCCTTGGGGAACATGTACTTGATTTTCATGCAGCTGTCGATGTACCAGTCTTCCACGCCGCAGTCTTTCATGGCGCCAATGTGCTCTTCTGTGAGCTTGAAGCGCGCCAGACCCTTACGCACAATCTCAGTGATGGCAAAAGCCATCTTCGGTTGCACGCCCTTGTGCATGAGATAAACCATGATGTTGTCGCGCGTGCCGATGACCTCGCTGATGGTGCAGGTGCCGGCTTTGATCAGTTCCTGTGCATTGCCCAGCCACACGTCGGTGCCGTGTGACAGGCCCGAAATTTGCAGCAGGTCGCTGAAGCATTTGGGCTGGGCCTCGCCCAGCATACCCAGCACAAAGGGTGTGCCCATTTCGGGCAGGCTCAGCGTGCCGGTTGGGCAGTCGATTTCCTGCGCGGTTACGCCAAGCGGCGCAGGTGAGGTGAATAGTTCATATAGCCGAGGGTCGCACACATCAGCCTGCTCAATATCAATGCCGGTGAGGTCTTCGAGGTATTTATAGATAGTTGGCACGTCATGTCCGAGATTGTCAAGTTTGAGTATCGTGTCGTGCAAGCTGTGGAAATCCAAGTGGGTGGTTTTGCCTTTAGCGGCATCGTTGGCTGGATATTGCACGGGTGTAAAGTCTTCTGCCACCATGTGTGCGGGAATGACCACCATGCCGCCGGGATGCTGGCCGCTGGTACGTTTTACGCCCTCGCAGCCGCGCGCCAGACGTTCCATTTCAGCTTGCGGTAAGTCCTTACTCGTGAGTTCCACGTATTTTTTTACATAGCCAAAGGCGGTTTTCTCGGCTAGAGTGCTAATGGTGCCGGCCTTGAAAACATGTGTTTCGCCGAATAGCTCCTCGGTGTAGCGGTGGGCGTAAAACTGCCACTCGCCGCTGAAGTTCAGGTCGATATCAGGCGTTTTGTCGCCGTCAAAGCCCAAAAAAGTCTCGAAGGGAATGTCGTGACCGTCACGTTGCATGGGAATACCGCAGTGCGGGCAAGCCTTGGGTGGCAAATCAAAACCCGAACCCACGCTGCCGTCCAGAAAAAACTCACTGTGCTGGCATTGCTTACACAGATAGTGCGGTGCCAGTGGATTGACTTCGGAAATGCCGGCGGCGTAGGCCGCAAAGGAAGAGCCAACCGAGCCACGCGAGCCAACTTTGTAGCCATTGTCGTTGCTGTGTTTCACCAGCTTTTGCGCAATCATATACAACACCGCAAAGTTGTGCTTGATGATGGCTGCCAGTTCTTTTTCAAGCCGCGCAACAACGGCCTCGGGCAGCGGATTGCCGTAGGCCGCCTGCATTCTTTCCGTGCAAATATTGCGCAGGGCGTCTTCGCTGCCTGCGATGTCTGGGGTGTAGGTTCCCTCGGGAATGGGCTGCACGTTCTCGCACATGTCCGCGATTTTGTTGGGGTTGGTGACAACAACTTCCATGGCAGCCTCTTCACCTAGATACGCGAATTCTTCCAGCATGTCCTGCGTGCTGCGCAGGTGCAACGGCGCTTGATTGGCGGCGTCGTCAAAGCCCTGTGCGGTTTGCAGAATCTCGCGATACACGGCATCCTTCGGGTCAAGAAAGTGCACGTCGCCGGTGGCGCAAACGGGCTTGCCGAGTGCATCGCCCAAATGAATAATGCGCCGGTTGAGTTCGCAAAGTTCTTCGTCCGGCAGCTTGAGGAAGGCGTTGTGCGCCCGCGGCATGATTTCCAAGTAGTCATACTGCGCGGCAATGCGCAGCAGCTGTTCATTTTCCGCACCACGCAACAAGGCTTGGAAGAGCTCCCCTGCTTCGCATGCGCTGCCCAACAGTAGGCCCTCACGGTGTTGTTGCAGCACGCTACGCGGCACCCGCGGCCTGCGAAAAAAATGCTCAGTATGGCTCTTTGAAATGAGCTGATACAGGTTCTTAAGGCCTGTGGTGCTTTGCACCAACATGGTCATGTGCACGGGCCGCGGAACTTTCGCCGCCACGCGCACATTGCCGTGCAGCCAAGCTAGGTCGTCAGCACAGTTGGGGTATTGTTGCTGGGCGATGTTTAAGAGCTCTTGCAAAATGCGTGCGGTGACGCGAGCGTCGTCGTCTGCGCGGTGGTGGTTAAACGCGCCGAGCCGAAAGTGTTCTGCCACGGTGTTTAGGCGGTAATTTTTCAAGTCAAGCAGCATTTGTGCCAAAGTGAGGGTATCCACGCAGGCATAGTCAAAGCTGCCGCCGTGACGTTGATGCAACGCGCGCATGAAGCCCACGTCAAAGCTTGCATTGTGTGCGGCAAGCACAGCACCTTCCCCGCAGAATTCCGCGAAGGCGAGGGCGGCCTCCCATTCGTCGGGCGCGCCGGCAAGCATGTCCTGCGTAATGCCGGTGAGCTTTGTGATACGCTCGGGCAGTGAACGTTTGGGGTCCACAAAGCTTTGGAATTTCCCCAGCACTTCGCCGCCTGCAAACTTCACCGCGCCGATTTCAATCACGCGGTCGCGCTGGGCGTTTAGCCCTGTGGTTTCCAAGTCAAACACCACGAACTCGCCACCACAACTGACCACTGAACCCTGACCACTGACCACGTTGGGCATATCATCCACATAGTAGGCCTCCATGCCCAAAATAACTTTGATGCCATGCTTTTTACCAGCACGTGCCGCCGCGGGGAAAGCTTGCGCCACGCCGTGGTCGGTGATGGCCACGGCACGGTGCCCCCATGCTGCTGCGCGCTCAATGAGCGTGGCTGGGTCGCACAGGGCGTCCATTTCGCTCATGTTGGTGTGCAGGTGCAGCTCCACGCGCTTTTGCTCGGCGGTGTCTTGCGGGATGACAGCGCTAGCCGTGGCGATAGATTTCGGCCGCAGCACATCGCATTTGCTAAATTGGTCAAACTCTACCGTGCCGCGCAGCAAAAAGGCCGCGCCATTCTTGAGCTTGCCCAGCAATTCGTCGGCGTGCTCGGCTTTTTCAAACAACTTGCAGGCCACGCTGCCAGTGAAGTCGGTGAGATTGAAGGTGATGATTTTGTTCTTGCCGTCTCGGGTTTTGTTGTCACGCAGGCCAAACAGTTCGCCGGCCACGGTAATCATGCCCTTGGTGGTGTCGGCCTGAGCGATGCTGATGGGTGCGCTGGTGATTTTGGGGCCGAACAGGAGCTTAGAGTCGTCGAAAGCGAAGGATAAGTTATGTAGGGGCGCGAATTGCGCGTCCGCATCTGCAGTGGGCACATTACCCTGCTCAAGGTACGGACGGCCAATGGCCACCCCTACAGGTTCATCGTGCAAAAATTCCGGCGGTGCATCCGGCAGAGGGATATCCTCGTCTTTCTCCACCGCGGGCTGGTCCAGTTTGTAGCTCACGCGGCAGTTAGTGGCCTTTGCCACATTGCGGCACAGCGTTTGCACCATGCTTTCATCCACGGCCTGTTGGGCCTGCAGATGAAGATGCATGGTGCGTTGTTGCAGATTAATTTGTGGCTGCACCAGCAGCCCTTGCGTTTCGGCGGGGAACTCCACACCCGGCAGGCAATCGCCAAAGAAAATCCACAGGGGAACGAATGACATGGTGACCTCGTATATATAATTTTCTACAGTTTTTCTATTTCATTCATCAGCGCATCCAAGGCTTGCTCTTCGCTCACGCGGCGCAATATTTCACCGCGCGCAAACAGCGCATAGCAACCGTCGCCACCGGCAAGGCCAACATCGGCCTCGCGTGCTTCACCTGGGCCGTTAACCACACAACCCATAATAGCCACGGTGATTTCTTTTCTACAGCTCGCAAGACGTTCTTCCACGGCTGCGGCAAGACCAATTAGATCAATTTTGCAGCGGCCGCAGGTGGGGCAGCTAATGAGGTTCGGGCGCCCCGGCTGTTGCCCCAGCGCATGCAGAATGTCCTGCGCGGCGGCGATTTCCTCCACAGGGTTTGCGGTGAGCGAAACACGAATGGTGTCGCCAATGCCTTGCAGCAGCAGCGCGCCAATGGCGATGTTACTTTTTACTAGACCCATCTTAGTTGTTCCCGCTTCGGTCAAGCCGATATGTAGTGGATAGTCGCAGGCTTGCGCAAGGAGCTGATAGGCCTGCACGGTGTGCTGCACATGCGAGGACTTGACCGAGATGACGATATCATGAAAGTCGCATTGTTCAAGCAGCTGCGCATGATTGAGTGCGCTTTCGACCATCGCTTGCGCGGTGGGCGCGCCATGTTTGGCCAGCAAATCTTTCTCAAGCGAGCCACCGTTCACGCCAATGCGGATGGGCACGCTGCGTTGCGCACAGGCATTTGCTACGGCTTGCATCTGTGCTTGTCCGCCAATGTTGCCGGGGTTCAAGCGAATTGCATCGGCACCGGCGGCCAGGCTTTCTAGGGCAAGGCGGTGGTCAAAGTGGATGTCTGCCACCACGGGCATGTTGCACTGCTCTTTGAGCGCAGCGATGGTGTGCATGGTGGGTTGATCCGGCACGGCAATGCGCACGATATCGCAGCCCGCGGCTTGCAGAGCCTTGGCTTGCGCCACGTTTGCAGGGATATCATGCGCCGGGCAGTTGAGCATGCTTTGCACGCTAATGCGCGCCCCCCCGCCCATGACGAGGCCACCTACGTTAACTGAACGACAAACTCTGCGTTGCATGGTTATCTCCTAAAGAGTCCTATGATATCTGAAAATGTGATGATGATCATCAGCAGCATTAGCAGGGCAAGGCCAATGCCGTGCACCATGCCCTCAAACTTTTTGGGCACGGGCTTGCGTGCAATGGCTTCGATGAGCACAAACACAATGCGTCCACCGTCAAGCGCAGGCAGGGGCAGCAGATTCATGATGCCAATGTTGATGGAAATCAACGCGCCCAAAAACAGCAGCGGACTCAGTGCTTGCATTACACTTTGGCCTTGGGCGATGCCCTCCTGCACATTTTGTGCGCCGTCGCCCACCATCACCACCAAACCTACGGGACCTGCAACGTCGTTGAGTCCAAACTGCCCGGTGATTAAATCAAACAGGCTTAGCCACACAATGCGCGTCATGCTTGCGCTTTCGGTGAAGGTGTTGGCCAGCACGCGGCCAACACTGCGCGGTGCGGGTGCCTGCCAAAAGCCCAAATGATAATTTTCGCTGCCGTCGGCTAGGGGCAGTTGCGCCAGTTCAATGCCGGGCAGGTCGATGCGTTGGCCTTCGCGGCGCACCACTAAGTCCACCGTGCTTCGGTCGCCACGGATATAGAGAAACTGAATGTCCAAATGCGAATAAACCCGGCGGCCATTCACGTGGGTGATAACATCACCGGTATACAGGCCTTGTTCGTGTGTGATAGCATCACGGTGAAAATAGCCCACCGTGGTGGTTGGTACTATCGGCGAAGCCGCCACAACCACACCCATCATAATCACACCCAGCAGCAAATTCATCATTGCCCCGGCAGCCAAAACAGTGAAGCGGCGCCAAGATTTTTTGTTCACGAATGCACGTGGGTCATCGCTTGGGCCATCGTCTTCTTGCATTTGGCAGCTGCCGCCAAAGGGTATGGCCTTGAGGCTAAACAGGGTTTCGCCTCTTTGCTTTTTCAGCAGCCGTGGACCCATGCCAACGCTGAACTCAATGACTTTGACGTTGTTGGCGCGGGCAGCCCAAAAGTGCCCAAGCTCATGCACCAAAATCACTACGCCGAAGAATAAAATGCCCACAAGAATGGAAAGAATGGTGGTTAGGATATTGATAGGCTTACCTCTTTCTGTTGTTATCCACATGTTCGCGCGCCAGTTTATCGGCCGCAAACACGTCATCTAAGCTGTTGGGATTGCCAACGGGTGCGGCAAGCATGGCTTGCTGCACCGCCGGGGTAATGTCTAAAAAGCCAAGCTTGCCTTGGCGAAACAACGCATTGGCTTGCTCGTTTGCGCCATTGAGCGCCGCACAGGCAAGACCGCCGCGCCGCCATGCTATTTTGCACAGCTCAATAGCTGGGAAGGTTGCGTGATCCACGGCCTCAAAGGTTAGTGTGCCCGTTTCGGTTAAGTTCAACCGTTGCGCAGGCATGGGCAGCCGGGCAGGATACGTGAGCGCGTATTGGATAGGCAGTTGCATATCTGGCGCGCCCAGCTGCGCCAACACCGCACCATCATTGTATTCCACAAGCGAGTGCACTATGCTTTGGCGGTGCACCACCACGTCAATGTCATCCACGTGCATGCCAAACAGCCAAGCGGCTTCAATGACTTCAAGGCCTTTGTTGAATAGCGTTGCGCTGTCTACGGTGATTTTTGCGCCCATGTTCCAAGTGGGATGCTGCAAGGCGTCGGCGGCGGTGACTTGCGCAAGTTGCTCGCGCGTTTTGCCGAAGAACGCGCCGCCGCTTGCGGTCAAAATCAATTTCGCGGGTGAATTATTGTCCTGCAGGCACTGAAAAATGGCCGAGTGCTCGCTGTCTACCGGCAATATGGGCAAGCCTTTTTCATGCGCTAACTGCATCACAAGCGAGCCGCCGGCTACGAGGCTTTCTTTATTGGCCAAGGCCACGGGGTTGCCCGCGCGCAGCGCTTCAATCGTGGGCACTAATCCCGCAATGCCCACAATGGCGTTGAGCACAATGTCGCAGGGAATGGCGGCACATTTCGCAATCTCTTCAGCGTTGCCGCATGCGAAGTGCTTCACATTGAATTGTTTCACTTGCTGGTGCAGCAGGGTTTCATTGCTGTGTGCAGTGAGGGCAACCACTTGCCAGCCAAGGCGATCAATCACCTGCAAGGCTTGCACGCCAATGCTGCCGGTGGAGCCTAAAATAGTTATGCGTTTCATAGAAGACCGCCCGAGAGAGTATATAACGCTGTGATGCCAGCCCACATGGTGGGTGCCACCAGCAAAAAGCTGTCGAATCTGTCTAGGGCGCCACCGTGGCCGGGCATGAGCTTGCCGAAATCTTTGATGCCCAAATTGCGCTTGAGCGTGCTGGCAAGCAGGTCACCCATGATGGCAATGGGGCAAAGAACCAGCGATGCCAGCCCCACCAGAATGAACGCAACATTATCCATGGCGTAACCTGCCATTTGAATAAACGCAGCAGTCAGCAGCAGGTTGATACCCGTGGTGCACAGCACGCCGCCCACGGCGCCCGCCCAAGTTTTGTTGGGGCTAATGCTGGGGCAAAGCTTGCGCTTGCCAAAGGCTTTGCCGCAAAAGTAGGCCATGGCGTCGGTCAACCAGGCGCAGGTGAGCACAATGAGCACCGCAAAGATTGCCACAATGCGCCCGGCGTCGTGCAAAAAGAGATTACGCACCAGCAGGAATGTTGACGCCGCCGCAGGCACAACAAATGCGGCCGTGCAAGCGAACATCAAATGCTGGAAGGTAGTTTTTTTGAACTGCGCCAAAAACAACACCACCATGACGAGACCCACAAGCATCATCAACGGGAACATGCCCAGCTCGAATGGGCGCAGCGCAGGGTGGGCCATCAGCAGCACAACTAGAGGCGCGGCCACGGTGCTTGCCCACATCAGTGGCTTGTTTTTCATGCCGATGACATTGCACAGCTCAAACGCCGCCAACGCAGCGAAAACCATCAATAAGACGTCTACGATTGGCCATTGAATAAAAATGAGCGCGGGGATGATGATGCACATGCCCACGAGGCCAGCCAAGATTTTTGTTCTCATGATTTACTCACTTTCCTGTTTTTCCGTTATTCGCATGAATTGCCGCGAAGCAACTGCTCGCCGCTAGGCGCCTCCATATCGTCGGTTGCGCTTGGCATAGTCCGCCAAGGCTTGGTCAAAGTCTGCCGTGCTAAAGTCCGGCCACAGAATGTCGCTGAACCAAAATTCTGCATACGCACTTTGCCACAGCAAAAAATTGCTGAGCCGTTGCTCGCCGCTTGGGCGGATGATAAGATCCGGCGGCGGCTGCCCGGCGGTGTAAAGCTGGGCTTCGATGTCTTGCTCGGTGAGGCTAGCGGGGTCGCGCTCCCCTGTTGCGCAAGCTTGCGCCAGTTGCTTAACGGCCTGCAAAATCTCCTGCTGGCCACCGTAGTTGATGGCGAGGTTGACCACGGTTTTATCCTGCATGGAACTTTCGGCCTGCATTTCATCAACCAGCGCGAGAATATCCGCAGGTAACAAGCCGCCCGGCTGCAAATCGCCAATGTAGCGAATGCGCCAGCGCTTTTGTTCATTTTCGACGCGGCGGCGCTTGGCTTCGCTCAGCTGGCGGCGAAACAGTGCCATCAGGGCATCCACCTCGCCTTGCGGGCGCGCCCAGTTTTCCGCCGAAAACGCGTAAAAAGTCAGGTGAGCAATGCCGAGGTCTGCCGCGTGTTCGCAAATGCGCTCAAAAGCATCCACGCCGGCACGGTGGCCCTCACTGCGCAACAAGCCACGCTGCGCTGCCCAGCGGCCGTTGCCATCCATAATGATAGCAACATGGCGGGGCAACGCAGGGCGATTTTGTTCTGTAATGGTAGCACGCTGTTGCATAATTCTCCTCAAAATGTGTAGTCAAGCACAGCGAAGCGACATTAAAGTTCCATGATTTCTTTTTCTTTGGCGGCGGCCAGGGTTTCGATTTCTTTGACGAATTTGTCGGTGATGTCTTGCAGTTCTTTTTCGTCCACCTTCAAATCATCTTCGGTGATTTCGCCGGCCTTTTGCGCTTTTTTTAGTCTATCCACGGTGTCGCGCCGGGTGTTGCGCACGCTAACTTTGGCGCCTTCGGCCATTTGCTTAATTTGTTTGGCAATGTCGCGGCGGCTATCTTCGGTTAGCTGTGGAAAAGCCAAGCGGATGATGCGGCCATCGTTTTGCGGGTTAATACCAATGTCGCTGGTCTGAATGGCTTTTTCGATGAGCTTGATGGTGCTGACATCCCAGGGCTGAATGGTGAGCAAGCGGGCTTCGGCCACGTTAACTGCTGCCATTTGCGAAATGGGCGTGGGGGTGCCATAGTAGTCTACACGCAGCTTATCGAGCACCGCGGGGTTTGCACGCCCGGCGCGGATAGCCGCGAACTCATTTTTCATGGCTTCCACGCTTTTGGCCATTTTGTCTTGTGCGGGTTTCAAGAAATCGTCCATGGTTTCCTCCTAAGTGTATGTTTTTGATGCAGCGTGATGAATGTACCGCGAAGCGGACCTACCGCAGGCGTTACGATACGGCCAAGTTCACCAGCCAAACAATCAGTGCAATTGGCGCCACAAACCCTATGATGAATACAATTATTGGCAGCACAATGGCCAACGCGCCAATCAGCGCAGTGCCAGCGAGCATGATGAACGATATGATGGCTCGCCAAATACCTTCATTTTCTATAACTGGCGTGCTCAGCGCAGAAACGCTAGCCATGGCAGGCACAGCCAGCCCAAAGGCCAGCAACAATGTGAGCATAACCGCCAGCAGACGCTTTGTGTGTTTCATGCTTGAGTTCCTCCTTAAATGTGAGAGGCATTTAGAATAGCACAATGATGACTATCAGTGAAATAACTTGAAGAATAATGCCAACGATAGAGCCTATAATTGCCCATGGGCGCAGGGTTTGCCAAATGGACTGAAGGATGCAGCCGATATCATCGCAGGAGGTGGCGGTGGCTTGCAGCACCTCGGCGGGAGCAGTGACGTTGGCCATGGCGGGCACAGCCAGCCCAAAAGCTAAAGTTAGGGTTAATACGAGTGCCAACAGGCGTTTTGTATGCTTCATGATGAAATTTCTCTTTTCGTTTAATATTCATGGACATAGCAAAGCCGCCCTGCTAAAAAACAGGGGCTTTGCCAAAGGTGCTGTTAGGCCCGGCAGTCGTTGTAGTTGTCGTTGCCATTGTTGCCGCCGAAGTGATTGATAGCAAGCACAATAACCACAACCAAGACGATTGCCGACACCACAAAGAGGATGCCACCGCCAATGACCCACGGACGAATGTTGCGCCACACTAGGTCAAAGATGCATGCGTCATCACCACAGGCAGCCAGTTGCGTGGCGGGCACGTTGTTGATGAGGCGTTGTGCAATGTCATCGGCCCAACCGGTGAAGGTGTCGATGAGGAAATTGCCGGTGGGTTGGCTGGGGGTAACGGTGGCGTTGTTGGCCATAGCGGGCACAGCCAAGCCAATGGCCAAAGTCAGTGCCAGCACCACTGCCAGCAGGCGTTTTGTGTGTTTCATACGTAGTCCTCCTAAAGATTTATCGTTACAGCCGAGGCTGTAGTGACCAAGAATAAATTATTTATGTGAGTACAAAGAATTAACGGAAATGTCATGCGGTTTGTCAGCCGCCCACTCCAAAAATATCATGTGCCATTTGCTACCACTGTGCCAACATTCTCACCTTGCAAGGCACGCAGAATATTTGCAGGGTCAGCCAAGTTAAACACCAGCATGGGGATGTTTTGGTCGCGGCACAACGCCGCACAGGTGGCGTCCATGACGTTAAGGCGTTGCTCCAAAATAGCATCGTGCGTAAGCGTGTCGTACTTCACGGCATCGGCATGCTTGTTCGGGTCTTTGTTGTAGATGCCATCAACGTTGGTGGCTTTGAGCACCACATTGGCTTCAACTTCCGCCGCACGCAAGGCCGCAGCGCTGTCGGTGGTGAAAAACGGGTTGCCCGTGCCGCCGCCGAAGACGACAACTTTGCCGGCTTCCATGGCTTCGATAGCCTTCCATTTGTCCACGCAGTCGGCCACTTGGGGCATCACACAAGCCGATTGCAGCAGCACCGGTTGACCCACCCATTCCAGTGCATCATCCAGCGCAAGGGAGTTCATCATGGTGGCCAGCATGCCCATTTTGTCGGCCCAAACGGCGCACATGTCGCCGCTGGTTCTACCGCGCCAAAAATTGCCGCCGCCCACGACAATGCCTAGCTGCGCGCCTGCATCTACGCAGGCCTTAATGGCTTGGCAAATGGGCCGCATGGTATCCGGGTTAATGCCCGGCGCGCCACCGCCCAGCACTTCGCCGGACAGCTTAAGAATCGCGCGGGGATACTTTAGTTGGGACATCTAAAACTCCTCGTAACTTACAACGTAATTTCTTTGCCGGCATCGCTGCTGCGATAAATCGCATCCATGAGTTTGCTGGCAGCGATGGTGCGGTCAATGTGCGCTTGGTTAAGCTGGCGCGTTTGCACGCATTCAACGAACGAATCAACTTCTTTGAAGTAGAAGTTGCCGGCGTCAAGGTCATCAATGATTTCTTCAACCAACTTGCCGTCGCGGGCGGTGTAGTAAGTGAAATCGCCGCAGTAGTTCAGGCGAATGCCGCCTTTGGTGCCCATGAAGTCGATGAAAGATTCGGTTTTGCCAATGTTTTGTGCCCAAGCACCATTAAAGCTGATGGTTGGCCCTGTGGTGCGCACGATGCCCGTGACGGAATCGTCCACGTCGTAGGTACCATCGAGGTTCATGGTGCGGTCGGCCCACATTTTCTCATAGGCATAGTTTTTCATGTCTACCCCAAGTTTGCTAAACGCTTGGCCGGAAGCGGTTTTTACTTCAGGTTCGCCGCAGCAATACAAAATCAGATCAAGGTAGTGCACACCCCAGTCGATCAGTGCGCCACCGCCTGATTTCGCCTTGGTGGTGAAATCGCCGCCCAAGCCGGGAATGCTGCGGTGCGCACGAAAGCTGGCATATACATGGAAGACTTCGCCCAAGTCGCCGTCTTCAATCATTTTTTTCACGGCGTTGTTATACACGCCAAAGCGGTTCACCACACCAATGTTGAGAATCTGCCCAGTTTCACGCGCCACTTTCTGCATCTCAAGAGCTTCCGGAAGGGTGCGTGCGGCAGGTTTTTCGCACAGCACGTCTTTGCCGGCCCGCATGAAGTCAATGCTGATGGGTGCGTGACTATCGTTGTGCGTGCACACGCTCACCGCATCAATGTCTTCTTTGTGCAACAGTTCTTTATGGTCATACACCGCTGTGCCGCCATATTCTTTGGCCATTTCGTCGGCGCGCTCGGGAATAATATCGCAGAAATAGGTGATGTTGACGTTGGGGTTTTCCGCGTATGGCGGGATATGTGCGCCTTTTGCAATGTTGCCGCAGCCGATGACTGCCACGTTAATTTTCTTCATGGATATAATACCTCTCATTTTCACTTTGTCCATATTATAGCATACTTTTGCGCGCTTGTAAAGAGGGAATTTTGGTAGCAAAAAAACCGCCCATGGGCGGTAAGCTTGCGATGGAATTTTATCTGCGCGGGCAAACCGGGCAATTGTGCATGCATTGGTGAATGGCCATGCTGTGCCCTGCGGCGGGAATTTCCGCAATGGGCACATTGAGACCACCGTCCATCACGTAAGTTTTGCCGGCGCATGGGTCACTGATGTAAACTAGGTGAGTGCGTGTATTCACCGCCAATTGCGCAAAGCACTGGCACGCATCATATGGAATATCCAAGCGGCCGATTTCCTCAAGAGTGCAGATGTCGTAGACCAGCACGGCGTTGCGCGCGGCGTTGATGATAAACAATAGCCCAATGGATTGATCCAGCGCAAGCGCGGAGGCGCCCTCGGCCGGCGAAAAACTTTTAATGAGATTGTTTGTCTTGCCGTCAATGACCGCCATACTGCCGTCGTCCCGCAGGGCGTAAATGCGATTGTCGCAGCTGTCCACGATTAAGTCCGTCACACCGGCGTCGCCGGGCAGTGCGATGCTGGCAAAGAAATCGTTGTTGTTGCTGTTGATGACTGGAATTTCGTTGGTGTGGTTGGCGACATACACCAAGTTTGTGTGTGTGTTGACCGCCACAGCCACCGGGCAGCCACCCACCGGTATGAAGTCCATCACACAATCATGAAAACCGTTGATTGCAGCAATCAGCCCGCTGCCCGGCTGAGGAATATACACGTGGTGATCGTTGGGATTAAAGGCCAGTCTAAGGCTGCTCAGAGTGTGTTGCATGGGCTGGCATACGTCGTGACAGTCGTCCTGCAGCGCAACACAATGCAACACTTGCAAATTATTCGAGCCAAGCACGGTCAGTGTCGTCCCCAGCTCGTCTGTGATATAGAGTTTGCGCAAGTCGCAGTCAATGGCCATGCCGGCGGGGCAATCCATCTGCACGCAGGCAACGATATCGTTGAGTGTTGGATCAACCACGTGCACGGTGCCGCATTCGTCTGCGATGAATACATAGGCAGGCATGGGGCCGCAATGCATTGCGGGTTGCGGGCAACAAGCGCAGCAAGCCCCCTGTGCGGCGGCGCATGATCTGTTTGGTTTTCTATGTAATGGGGGCATAGTACTTCTCATTTCTATACCGGGTATCATGTTATTCTATGCGGAAACAAGATGGGGTGCTAATGCGAAAAGAAGCGGGAAAGTTGTACGAGTAGGATATGACACAAAACGCTTGACTTCCCCTGCCCTATCCTGTATAATAATGGGTAGTATGCACGAAAGTGGGTTTGCGCATGAAAAACGCCTTGCAACAACTAGACAAACGGCTAGAAACGAAGATTCCGGAAATCTGGAAGTTCATCAAATGGTGTATTGTGGGCGGCTTGGCTAACTTGGTTGACATCGGCTCGTATTTCATCATGCTTGCGCTGATGAGCGAGGCCTTTCAGTTCGCGCCCATTGGCGGGCCAGCTTGGTGGCAAAACTTCCTCAATGCCATTGGCCTGAACGAAGGACGCGGCGTGCTCATTGCCTTTTTAACCTCCATCACGCTGGGTTATGTGGTGGCGTATATTCTCAACCGCAAGGTGGCCTTCAAAGCCAATAATGGCGTTGCGCTCAGCTCAGTGATTTACGCCCTGAATGTGCTGTTTGTGATTGTGGTGGGCTCGTGGTTTGGCACGGTGTTCACGTTGTGGCTAGTTAACCGCGGTGCATCGGCTACCCTAGTTGCGCTGCTGCCTAAGCCCCTGCAAGTGGTCATCCCCATGACTTGGTCGTACCCGCTGAACCGGCTGATTGTATTTACACAGAAGAAGGAAAGAACTGATGACAACACCAACACCGCAGACCACGCCGACGCCCCCGCCACAGAAGACGCCGCGGCTGGATAACCACGCCTTTGCCCGCAACCACAAAGAGCTTTGGACATTCCTCAAGGCCTTTGGCACGGGCTTGGTGGGCGCGCCATTTGAGCTGGTAAGCTATCTGATGCTGGGCACATGGCTGACCAACGCAGGCGTGACATTTTTGCCGAATTTCTTCCTGTTTGACTTGATTTTGCGCAACGCGGATCAATCCACCACGCACACACCTGCAGCACTGGTATACGCCTTCATCATTTCCACGATGATTGGCCAAGCCATCACCTTTGTGCTCAGCCGGAAATACGCCTTTCGTGCCAACAATAATGTTGCATTGGCCACGTTTTTCACGCTGGTGCTGATTGTGGTTACGATCATCGCCAATGGCTTTGTGGGCCCCGCGATTGTGATGGTGGTGGGTCGCACTGGCTGGCGCGAGGGCGCGGTGCAGGCGCTCAGCAAGCTGTTGAGCATGCTCGTTAGCATGGCTTGGCGCTACCCCACGGCGCGGTTTGTGATTCATCGGGTGGTGAATAAGAAGCAGGAGGAGAAATAACATGCCTATTTTCTCATTTTTACGGCATTGTCATTCGCATGTATTTCAACGATACCGAGCAGCATAACACACCACATTTTCACGCAAAATATGCTGGCCAAGAAGCCGTGTTCGATTTTGACGGCAAGTTGCCGGGAAATTCCCGCCCAAGCAACGGCAGTATATCGCCGTTTGGGCGGATATTCACCGCAAAGAGCTTGAGGTGCTTTGGGAAGTAATGCAAACTGAGGCCGAATTTTTCAAAATAAAGGGGTTGGATTAAATGCAATGCTATCCCAAATTAGTTGGCGTAACGCCCATGGAAAACTACAAGCTGCTACTTCAGTACGCAAATAGCGAAAATCGCGTTTATGATTTTTCTGCCAATTTAACGCACCCATTCTTTCATCCATTGGCCAACGAAACGTTGTTTAAACAGGTCAAAACGGTTGATGGCGAACTGGAATGGCCAAGCGGACAAGACTTTTGCCTGCACACGCTTTATTACAACAGCAAATCCGTGCAAAATGAGGGTTAAATATGCTATATCGTGATTACGGCAACACGCGTAAAATTTCCGCGCTGGGCTTTGGCTGCATGCGCCTGCCCATGATTGAACACAACGGCAGCAAAATCGTGGATGACGAAAAGGCCATCCCCATGCTGCGCCGCGCGGTGGAGCTTGGCGTGAACTACTTCGACACCGGCGAGTTTTACTGCGAAAAACAAAGCGAGGGTGCCGTAGGCCGCGCACTCAAACCCATGCGCGAAGACGTGATGATCTCCACCAAGCTGCCCATGTGGGGGCTCAACAGCACCGGCGAGTTTCGCCGCCAGCTGGAACGCAGCCTGCAAGACATCGACACCGACTACATCGACTACTACCACTTTTGGGCGCTGGACCGCGAAAAGCTCGATAAAATCTTCAAATATAAGTTGCTTGCCGAGGCTGAAAAAGCCAAGGCCGAGGGACTCATTCGCCACATTAGTTTTTCCTTTCACGATGAGCCCATTGTCATCAAAGAAATCATCGACCGCTGCGAAATCATGGAAACCATGCTGGTGCAGTACAATCTTGTTGACCGCAGTTGCGAAGAAATGATCGCCTATGCGGCAAGCCGTGGCGTTGGCGTGTGCGCCATGGGCCCGGTGGGTGGCGGCAAGCTGGCTGGCAACGGGCGCATTACCTACGACACCGCCATGAAGTTTGTGCTGGGCAACCCTAACATTGCCTGCGCACTGGCGGGCATGGAAACCATGGAGATGCTGGAGCAAAACGCCGCCATTGCCGCTAATCCCGCGCTGAGCGAGGCCGAGTGGCAGCAAATTGGCGACAACCTTGAGCAGCTCAAGCGTTTTAGCGACCTGCCTTGCACCAATTGTGGCTATTGCAAAGATTGCCCGGTGAACATTGATATCCCCAAAATTTTTGGTTGCTACACCAACCATGATGTGTATCAGCTCAGCGCCCACGCCAAAAAGCAATGGGTGGAATATCGCATCAAGGGCGGCGCTGCGCTGGAAGATTGCATTCACTGCGGCTTGTGCGAGAAAAAATGTCCGCAGAAAATCGCCATACGCGAAAAACTTGAATATGTAGAAAGCGTGCTTGAAAACATATGAAAAAATCCACGAAGACCATCACCTTCACGGCGCTGTTGCTGGCGCTAGGCATTGCGCTGCCGCACTTAGCACACGCTTTGGGCGGACAACCTGCGGGCGCCATGTGGCTGCCCATGCATTTGGTCGCTATTTTGGCGGGCATGCTGCTGGGGCCCCTTGTTGGGCTGGGCGTAGGCGCTGCCACTCCCCTGCTGCGGTTTTTGATTTTTGGCATGCCGCCCGTGCCGCTGCTGTGGTTTATGGTGCTTGAAGTGGCTTCCTATGGCTTGTTTGCAGGCCTCTGCCACAAGCGCGCGAAAATGCCCGTGTGGGCGTCGCTGCTGGTGTCGCAGGTTACGGGCCGCGGCGTGCGCATGCTGAGCTTGTTCATCGCTGCACGCCTGCTGAACATGAGCAACGTGGCTGCCGTCACTGCCGTCATCACCACTGAATTGCTTGCGGGGCTGCCGGGCATTGTGTTGCAATGGTTTGTGGTGCCTAATGCGCAGCGTTTGCTGCATAAACACGTGAGGTAACCCATGAACAACGAACGCTACACGCGTCAGCTTTTATTAAACGAAATCGGCGAAGCTGGCCAAGCCAAGCTTGCTGCCGGGCGCGTGCTGCTCATTGGCGCAGGCGGCTTGGGCAGCCCTGCTGCGCTGTATCTCGCTGCCACTGGCGTGGGTACCATTGCTCTAGCCGACAGCGATGTGGTGGAGCTGAGCAACCTTAACCGGCAAATTGTGCACAGCACCAGCCGCATCGATGCACCCAAGGTGGACTCTGCCGCTGGTGTGCTGCGAGATTTGAACCCCGAAGTCGCAGTCATCACCCACCACATGCGTGTTGAGCCAGACAATATCGCCGCGCTGATTGCAGACTACGACTTTGTGCTGGATTGCAGCGATAACTTCGCCACGAAGTTCATGATTAACGATGCTTGCACGGCCGCACAAAAACCATTTTGCCACGCAGGTGTGATGGGCTTTTCGTCCCAATTGATGACTTGGCTGCCGGGCTGCACCTGCTTCAGGTGCGTATTCCGTCAGCCGCCGCCGGGGCCGCAAAACAAGGCTGTGCTCGGCGTTGCCGCAGGCCTTGCAGGCACGCTGCAAGCGATGGAAGCCATCAAGTTCATCACCGGCGCGGGCGAGCTGCTCACCAACACCCTGCTGACCATTGACGCCCTGCAAGGCGAGTTTCACCGCGTAACCCTTCCTCGGAATTTACAATGTTCCGCGTGCGGCTCTATTCACTAACCACTACTCACTATTCACAAGGAGAATCCCATGAAACTTGGCGCACAACTTTATACCCTGCGTGACCAAATGAACGCAGATCCCGCTGCCACCCTTGCGCGTGTGGCCGACATCGGCTATAAGCACGTGCAAGTATCAGGCTTTAGCTATGATGCAAGCGAGCTAAAATCAATTTGCGACGGTCTTGGGCTAAGCATCCCGCTCACGCACACACCGCCCGAGCGCATCTTGAACGACACCCAGCAAGTCATCGCTGACCACAAAACCATGAACTGCCCCTATGTTGGCTTGGGCGGCATGCCGCACCAGTATCGTTGTGCGGGTGGTGCCAAGCAGTTCATCAAAGATTTTACTCCAGCGATGGAGCAATTTGCGGCTGCCGGGCTAAAATTTCAGTATCACAACCACTCGTTTGAGTTTGAGCGCTTCGACGGTGTGACGCTCTTCGACGAACTCATCAAACACAGCGACCCTGCCCTGCTGGGCTTTATCCTCGATACTTACTGGGTGCAGCACGGCGGGCTTGACGTACCCGCGCTCATTCGCCGCATGGCTGGCCGCATTGACGTGTGCCACCTGAAAGACATGACCATTGTGAACAACGAGCAGCGTTACGCGCCTGTTGGTCATGGCAACATGAACTGGCCGCCCATTCTCGCTGCCTTTGCGGAAATCGGCACGCAGTTTGCCTTTGTTGAACAAGATGAATGCTATGGTGAATGCCCATTAGATGAATTAGCGAAGAGTTTTGAGTTTTTGAAATAACCCACCGCGAAACGGCATAGGTTTTTTTGGTTCTTTTTTGCAAAAAAAGAACAAGAAAGGAGCTTCCCATGAGCCACAATGCTATTCACATGATCGCCAACGCACACCTAGACCCCATTTGGCTGTGGCGCTGGCAAGAAGGCTGCAACGAGGTGATGCAGACCTTTCGCAGCGCGTTAGATCGCCTGCGTGAAACGCCGGGCTATGTGTTCACCTGCTCGTCGGCATGTTATTATCAATGGGTGGAAGAAACCGACCCCGCCATGTTCGCTGAAATCGTGCAGGCGGTGAAAGACGGCCGCTGGCAGCCCGTGAACGGCTGGTGGGTGCAGCCAGACTGCAACCTGCCCAGCGGCGAAAGCTTTGCCCGCCACGCGCTGTATAGCCAGCTGTATTACCATGAGAAGTTCGGGCGCATTTGCCGCACGGGTTACAACGTGGACAGCTTTGGTCACAACGGCATGCTGCCTCAGCTGTTGAAGCTTAGCGGCATGAGTAACTACGTGATGATGCGCCCAGAGCCGCACGAAAACGCCGATATCCCGCAAAACGCATTCTGGTGGGAAAGCCCGGACGGCAGCAAGGTGCGGGTGTTCCGCATTCCCACCGGCTATGCCACGCACAACGAACGCGGCACGGAGCCCGAACGCATTGACAAAAAGCTCGATGATCTCCAACAGCGCGTGCAAAGCAGCGGTCACGGCATGATGCTGTTCTATGGCATTGGCAACCACGGCGGTGGTCCCACCCGCTGGGATTTAGCACACCTGCAAGACAAAATGCAGCAGGAGGGCTACAAAAACCTCAAGTTTAGCCACCCGGATGAATTCTTTGCTGAACTGTGCCACAGCGGCGTTGACCTGCCCATGTGGAAAGACGATTTGCAACACCACGCCAGTGGATGCTATAGCGCCATGAGCATGGTTAAGCAGCAAAACCGCCGCAGCGAACAAGCGCTTTACTTCGCCGAACTGTTCAACACCGCGGCGGCGAAAGCATTCGGCACAAAAGCGCAAACCGAGCAATTCAAAGCCGCTTGGCTAGACGTTTGCTTCAACCAATTCCATGACATTCTTTGTGGCTGTTCAATCATGGAATCCTACAACGACACGCGCGACAGCTATGGCTATGTGAATACGATTGCAGCGCGTGCGGCGAATCATGCACTCATGCAGTTCAGCCGCCGCGTCAACACCTGGATTGAAGGCGCCGACACCCCCACCAACGAAGTGCGCCACCGCAGCATACCCAACCATCTGCCGCGGCCCGTGGTTGTGTTCAACGCGCTGAGCTTCGAACGCAACATACCCGTAACCACCACCGAAAAAGCCGCCTGTGTCACAGACAGCCAAGGCAATGCCGTACCCAGTCAAAATGTCCTTGCCTCACGCTTCACGGGTGAGCGCGACGAAGACGTGCTGTTCATCGCCCGTGTGCCCGCCATGGGCTACGCGCTATATTGGCTACACCCCGAAAGCGAGCAAAGTCCTCCCGCCACGCAAGTGCAGGCCGGCGAGTTCTTTCTCGAAAACGAACACCTGCGCGCGGAGTTCTGCCCGCAAACCGGCGGGATTTCTAAGTTGGTGAACAAAGGCAGCGGCCGCATCGTTAGCCCGCACACCATGGCCATCCCCTCCGTCATCGACGACAGCGTGGCCGACACTTGGGCGCATGGCATCTTCAAGTTTGAGGATATCAAAGGGCACATGCAGCTGCAAAGCATTGAATTGCTCGAAAACGGCCCGGCGCGCGCCGCCATTCAAGCTAAGCATGTGTTCGGCAATTCAAGCCTATTGCAAACATACACCTTGGCGGCCGACCAAAAGAAGCTCACTGTGGCGGCCAAGACACTGTGGGTTGAGCCCTTCACCATGCTCAAGCTGCCATTACCCATGGCCGGCAACGATGAAATTTCGACTTATGAGATTCCCAATGGCTTCATCAAGCGCCCCTGCAACGGCGAGGAAGAACCCGGCCTGGCGTGGGCGGATCTGACCGTGACCGACGACCACGGCGTACGCCACGGCATTGCGGTGATCAGCGACAGCAAGTATAGCTACGACTGCCCGGGCAAGGAGCTTAGGCTCACTGCGCTGCGCAACGTGATTTTCGCCGACCATTGCGGCAAACGTCCCGCGCGTGAGTTCAACTTCACTGACGAAGGCCTACAAACTTGGGCTTGGGCAATCTACCCCCACGAGGGCGAGGTCGAGTGCAGCGATGTAGCCCGTGAGTCCGCTTGCCTGAACAGTCAGCCCGTTGTGGTGCAGGAGTCATATCATCAAGGCGACATGCCAAGCGAGTTCTCCGCCGTGCAAATTAATGAAGCCGACAACGTGCTCGCCACGGCTTATAAGTTTTGCGAAGACGGCAGCGGCGATATCATCTTGCGCTGTTACGAAACGCAAGGCAAGGCCTACACCCGTGCGGCAATCTTCGTGCCGCAAATGCAAGCCGAGTTCTGGGCAGACTTCACCCAGCACGAAATCAAAACCTTCCGCATCAAGCAAGACGGCCGCGTGCTGGTAACGAATTTCCTTGAGGGAATTACCTTATAAATTTGCACCCCCCGGTAAGTTACCGGGGGGGATGTGTTTTTTATTTCGCCAGCTTAAATAGGCGCTTGCTTAGCTCAATGCCGAACACCGAAAGTGCCATAAAACCAACGCACACCAGCACCTGCACAGCATTTAGCGGCACCACGCTGAACCAATCGTTCAATAACGGCACATACATCACCGCCACCAAAATGCCCAGCGAAATAAGAATGGATAGATTCAGAAACTTGTTGGCAAACAGCCCACGGCCCATGCGGGCGTCAGTTTTGCAGGGGTAGGCAAGCAGCAGCTCAGCAGCAACTAAAGTGAAGAAACACATGCTCATCGCCACAATTTCGCCATAGAAATGCAAGCCAAACCAGAACACACCCAAGCACGCCACCGTGAGGAAAATGGCGCGAAACGCCACCAAGCCTTTCATTTGCCGGTTGATGATAGGCTCGCTGGGGTTGCGAGGCTTTTGCTGCATCACCCCGGCTTCGCGGCGCTCAAGCCCCAAGCCAAACGCGGGGAAGGCATCTGTCAGTAAGTTGAGAAACAGCAGCTGTGTGGCCGCCAGTGGTACTGGCAGGCCGAACAAAATCGCCAGCAGAATAATGAGAATTTCGCCAATGTTGCAGGCTAACAGATAACCCGTCACCTTGCGGATGTTGCCGTAAATCATGCGGCCTTGCTCCACGGCACCCACAATGCTCACGAAGTTGTCGTCGCTAAGAATCATGTCGGCGGCTTCTTTGCTCACATCTGTGCCGGTGATACCCATGGCAATGCCGATGTCGGCTTTTTTTAGGCTGGGGGCGTCGTTCACGCCGTCGCCGGTCATGGCCACAATGTTGTTGTTTTCCTGCACAGCCGTCACAATGCGCACCTTGTGCTCGGGCGAAACCCTTGCGAAGACATTTACGCTTTGCACGGCCTCTTTCAGTTGCTCATCATCCATGGCGTTCAAGTCATCGCCATCAATGGCCTGTTCGTCGCAACTTTGCATAATGCCCAGCTGCTGCGCAATGGCGCAGGCGGTGATTTTATGATCACCGGTAATCATCTTCACGTTGATGCCAGCGCTGTGGCACTGCGCAATGCTCTCTTTCACTTGCTCACGCGGCGGGTCAATCATGCCCATCAACCCCACAAAAGTCAAGTTTTCTTCACAGCCATCAAGCGTGTTGCAGGTTTTGCAGGCCACGGCAAGCACACGCAGGGCCCGGCGGGCGAAGTCCTCGTTTTGCGCAAGCGCGGCGGCGCGGTCAGCATCGCTCATGTTGCAGCGGGCAATCACGTTATCCGGCGCGCCCTTGGTGCACATGAGGAACTTGTCATCTTTCTCATGAAACGTGGACATCAGCTTGCGCGTTGAGTCAAAGGGAATCTCCTGCACACGTGGGTATTTGGCATCTAGTTCATGCTTATGAATGCCCAAGCTTTGCGCATAAACCACCATGGCGATTTCCGTGGGGTCGCCGATGGTGGTGGTGGCGTCGTTGCACAGGCAAGCGATTTCGGCAATGCGCGGCGCGGCGTTTTCATCACTCACCTGCACCACAGTCATTTTGTTTTGGGTGAGCGTGCCGGTTTTGTCGCTGCAAATCACAGTGGTGCTGCCCAAGGTTTCTACCGCGCGCAGTTTTTTCACAATCACGTTGGCCTTCACCATCTTCTGCACACCAATGGCCAGAATCACCGTGGCTACAATAGCGATACCCTCGGGCACGGCGGCCACCGCCAAGGCCACGGCAGTCATGAACATCTCCACCAAGCCCATGCCGCGCAGCCAGCCCACACCAAACACAATCGCACAAGTAATCACACAAACAATGCCCAAGTTCTTGCCCAAGGTGTTGAGCTTTGCCTGCAAAGGCGTGGTGGCTTGGTCGGTTTCGTTGAGGATTTTGGCAATCTTGCCCATTTCGGTTTGCATGCCGGTGGCGCAAACCACGCCAACCGCCCTGCCATAGGTGACCATCGTGCCCATGCAGACCATGTCATCCACGTTTTTTTCCACGGGCACGCTTTCGCCGGTCAGCGCCGCTTCGTCTACCTTCAAGTTCACGCTTTCCAGCAGCCGCAAGTCCGCAGGAATATAATCTCCGGTGTCCAAAATAATAATATCATCCGGCACCACTTGGTTGCTGTCGAGCTTTTGCACTGTGCCGTCGCGCCGCACCTTGGCTTTGGGGCTGGCCATGTTTTTCAGCTGTGCCAAGGCGTTGTCTGCGCGGCTTTCCTGCGTCACGCTGATGATAATGTTCACCAACAGCACAGCCAGAATGATGATAGGGTCCTTAAGGTCCTCGCCGGTGATGGCGCGGCCCTCAAACAACGGCACCAGCATCGACACAATCGCTGCGCCAATCAGCATGAGTATTAAGAAGTCTTGCAGCTGCACCAGCACCCGCAATATCATGGGTTTCTTCTTGGCGGTGGTCAAGCTGTTTGAGCCATGCTGCGCCAGCCGTTCGGCGGCTTGGGTGCTGGTTAATCCATCGTGCATCGTCATAAATTTATCTTCCCCCATTTCACATTAAAAAACAACCCAGGCACAGCAATGCTGCACCTGAGTCTCGTTCATTAAGACAAACCAAGCCCGAAGGCCAGTGATTGTTGATTTGCCACGTGGCGTGCCACGCAAACTACTCCCTCATGTCCTGTTTATTATAGCACAGGTTTTGCAGTTTGTCAAGGGCTTTGTGAAAAATTATACAATTTCAAATTCGGCATACAACGCAGGTTGAATGCTGCGACCAAGCCAAACGTTGTCGAACCATACACGATAACGCCCCGGCGGCAGCGCAATGCCTTCTTGCAAGTCTCTTGCGATTAGGTTTGAACCTTCAATTTCACGAAAGTCCACATCACGTATGTCAACAATCTCGAATCGGATTATGTGTTCCTCGCCCTGCGCAACAAAAATCTGAATACTATGCGCAAAATAATAGGAATCACACAAGATTACCCCTTGCCAGTCTTGTCCGTTCCAACGTTCCACATTTCTATGCTGGCAGCGGTTCCCTTCATACCACAGCTCACGGTTGGTGCCGTTGTGCAACGTGGCATGGATTTCCACCGTGCCATAGGGGAACGCGTCTTGTTCCAAGGTGAAGGTGACTTCACCAAACGTCGGCCACTCAAGCCCAAAATAGACAAATGCGCCAGCGGCAATGGCCAACACCAGCAAAACAATGGCGGTGCCCAACAGTTTTTTCTTCATCGCTTGTCCTCCTGTGTAATGAAAAAACGGGCAGATTTTCATCCGCCCCAATAGATTATGTAAACCGCGTTTCCGTCACGCGCTCGCAGCCGTCCGGCGAGTACTTCCAGTGGTCAATGCTGCCACTGTTCACGAAATACTTCAGCGGCTTGCTGGGATAGTCTGCCGGGAAGGAATCGACGATGATGAGCTTTATCTTCATACGCTCCGGCAAAATCGACTTGATGTACACGCTGGCGTGGTAGCCCTCGGCCACGTCTTCGCTGAACTCCGCAAGGCCGGCCAAGTTCGGCGCAAGCTCCACAAACACGCCATATTTCTCCACGCTGCGGATGATGCCCGGCACTGTTTGCCCCGCTTGGAACATCGCGGCGTTTTCTTCCCAAGTGCCCAGCAGTTCTTTGTGCGAAAGCAGCAGGCGGCCTTGGTCGTCGCGGCCTTTGACTACGGTTTTGATCATCTGCCCGGCCGAGAAGCGCGCGCTGGGGTGTGGAATGCGCGACACGGAAATCGCATCAATGGGCAACAGTGCACTTACGCCTGCGCCAACGTCGCAAAACACGCCGAAGTTTTCCATGTGGCTCACGCGCGCGTCGATGATATCTCCCGGCAGCAAGCGGCTGATGTATTTATCCACGCAGTCACGCTGCACGCTCACCCGGCTGAGCCTTGCGAATGGCTCGCCGCTTTCGTTTACATCAAAGCCCACAATGCGCACCATGATCGGCTTGTTCACGCGCGAAATCAGCGCGATGTCGCGCACTTCGCCCTCGGCAATGCCCAGCGCTCCATCCAGTCTTGGCACAATGCCTTGCATTATCCCTAGGTCTACGTGCAGGTTATGTTCGCCGTCGCACAGCAGCACGCGGCCTTCCAGCACGGTTGCGCTGGCCGCGGCTTCCTGCAGGCCGGCCTGCGAGGCCATGTAACGTTGGTTTTCTGCGGTTGCCAGTAATTGTCCCTCAGGTGCAAACTTGTTCATACATACATCCCTTTCCTGCTTGTTTTTTTCCTCTTGCTATTTCTATGGCCGTCAACTCGGCTTTATTCATCTGTATTGACAATTCCTGTTGGTTATGATATAATAGGTGCAGTAAGTTGTTTCTTCATTTGTGCTTGAATCATGCACAGCGAAGCGACGAAGCCCCGCCGCAGGCGGTTTTCCATATTATAGCACATAAAAGGGGCTAAGTCAACCCTTATTTATTGGAGGAAATATGCTAGACAAACTTGCGCAGGTGAAAGCGCGTTTTGAGCAAATTCAGCAGCAGCTATGCGAGCCAGACGTCGTCAGCGACATGGCGCAATATCAAGCGTTGATGAAAGAAACCAAGCGTCTGCAGCCGGTGGTAGAGGCCTTCTCGCAATACGAAACTGCCATGCAAACCGAGGCCGATGCCCAAGAATTGCTCGCCGACCCCGAAATGCGCGATTTTGCGCAAGAAGAACTGGACGCCGCGAAAATTCTAGCAGATGAAACTTGGGCGCAACTGCAAATTCTGTTGCTGCCGCGCGACCCCAACGACGACCGCAACGTGATTGTGGAAATCCGTGGCGGGGCTGGCGGTGAAGAAGCCTCGCTGTTTGCCAACTCTCTGTTTCGCATGTACAGCATGTATGCCCAAGCCAAAGGCTGGAAGAGCGAAATCATCAACGCGCATGAGACTGAACTGGGCGGCTTCAAAGAAGTGAGCTTTAGCATTGAAGGCGACGGTGCCTACAGCCGCCTGAAGTTTGAAAGCGGCGTGCACCGCGTGCAGCGTGTGCCCGAAACCGAAAGCCAAGGCCGCATCCACACCAGCACGGTTACCGTGGCTGTGCTGCCCGAAGCCGAAGAAGTGGACGTGGAAATCAACCCCGCAGACCTGCAGGTGGATACATTTCGTGCCAGCGGCGCAGGCGGCCAGCACGTGAACAAAACCGAAAGCGCCATCCGCATCACTCACCTGCCCACGGGCACAGTCGTAGAATGCCAAGACGAGCGCAGCCAGCACAAAAACCGCGACAAAGCCATGAAAGTGCTGCGCAGCCGCATTCTGCAAGTGGAGCAAGAAAAACAAAATGCCGCCATCGCCGGCCAACGCCGCGCCCAAGTGGGCACCGGCGACCGCAGCGAGCGTATTCGCACCTATAACTACCCGCAGGGCCGCGTCAGCGACCACCGCATTGGCCTAACGCTGTATAAAATTGAAGCCATCCTCAACGGCGACATGGACGAAGTTGTAGACGCACTTATCACCGCCGACACTGCCGAAAAACTCAAAAGCGCGGAATAGTTCTTTTTTGCAAAAAAAGAACCAAAAAACTATGCGCTTCGCGGTGGATGATTAAAAAACAAGCCCCTGCCTCCCCCTTGGGGGAGGTGCCCCGCAGGGCGGTGGGGGTGATTCGGGGGCGAAAATGAACACACTAAACCTCAATGCCCAAAACCCAAACGACCTCCTCGTGGCCGCACACTTGCTGCGCGCCGGCGAGGTGTTAGCCATGCCCACCGAAACCGTGTATGGCCTTGCAGCAAACGCGCTGAATCCCGCTGCCGTCAGCAAAATTTTCGCCGCAAAAGGCCGCCCGCAGGATAACCCACTCATTGTGCACATTGCAGACGTGAAGCAAGCGTTGCCGCTGGTGCGAGAATTTCCGTTGCAGGCCAAGCAACTTGCCGCTGCCTTTTGGCCCGGTCCGCTCACGATGATCCTGCCCAAGCATCCCGATATGCCTGACGTGACCACGGCGGGTCTCAATACCATTGCGTTGCGCGTGCCTGATCATCCCGCAGCATTGGCACTGCTGCAAACCAGCGAACTGCCACTGGCTGCGCCCAGTGCCAACCGCAGTGGCTCGCCCAGTCCAACCACGGCGGACCATGTGCGCGATGATCTCAATGGTCGCATTGCGGCGATTGTGGACGGCGGCGCCTGCAGCCTAGGCGTGGAATCCACCGTCCTAGATTTATCGGGCGACACTCCCCTGCTGCTGCGCCCCGGCGGCGTAACCAAAGAGCAAATCGAGCAAGTCCTCGCATGCGAAATCGATGTCTCGCCTGCGGTGCTTCAGCCGCTGGGCGAGCACGAGCAAGCGGCCAGCCCTGGCCTCAAGCACAGGCACTATGCACCCAAAGCGCAATTGACGCTAGTGCATGGCAGTCTGCGTGCGTTTGCAACCTATGCCAAGCGCGAAAAGCCAGACGGCCTGCTGGTGTTCAGCAGTGACTTAGATGCCCTGCGCAAGGCTAAACTGCCCATGCATCGCGTGGTGTACTACGGCGGCAACCCAAAGGAACACGCACAGCAGCTGTTCGCCGCACTGCGTGAATTGGACAAACGCCGCCTGCATACTGTGTTTGTGCGCCCGCCTGCCCAAGATGGCATTGGTCTTGCGACTTATAATCGCCTGCTGCGTGCCGCGGATTTCCGCGCGGTCACACCCAACTACGTGTTGGGGCTATGTGGTCTCAGCGGCGCAGGCAAAAGCACGGCTGCAAAAATTCTCGCTAATATGGGCTGCCTCATCATTGACTGCGACGACATTGCGCGTGATATTGTACAACCGGGTTCGCCCGTGCTGCAAGAACTCGCCGCGCAGTTCGGCAGCGAAATTGTGCACGAAGACGGCTCGCTCGACCGCGGCGAATTGGCCGCTCGCGCCTTTGCGGACGAAGACGGTCGCCGTGCGCTCAACGCCATCACCCACAAGGCAATCACACAATTGACCCTTGAACGCATGCGTGCCGCACAGGGCCGCGTGGTGGTGATTGACGCCGCCGCCCTGCTCGAAAGCGAAATTGCCCAGCACTGCGACCACATTGCTGTCATCACCGCCCCGCAAGATGTGCGCCGTGCCCGCATCCTCGCTCGCGACGACATCACCGAAAACGCCGCCGACCAACGCATGGCCGCGCAGCAAAACATGAACTTTTCTGGGCATACTACCATAGATAACACGCAGGGTGAGGATCAACTTGCAGCAAAATTACACAAACTATTAACGGAGCTTTTGCCGTTAGATTATTCATTAAATGCCCCCCCGAGAAGCAAAGCCCAAACACAGTGCCTAGAATAGAACACAGCGAAGCGACGAAAAAGTTTTTTGGTTCTTTTTTTCAAAAAAGAACAAGAAAGGAGAGCCACATGGCCGAAAAATCCCAAGCCGACCTGCTGCGCGAGCAGCTTTGCCGCCGCCAAAAACATGCCTGCGAGGTGTTAACGCCCGAGGAAATCAAAGAAGCTGATGAGTTTTGCGAGGGCTACAAGCAATACCTTGACCTGTGCAAAACCGAGCGCCTTTGCGCCAACTGGACCATCGCCCGGGCCGAAAAACTGGGCTTTGCAGAATTTCAACCCGGCAAGCAATACGAAGCCGGCGCAAAGATTTATCTGAACCAGCGCGGCAAAGCCGTAGTGCTGGCGGTGCTGGGCAAACGCAGTCTGGAAGACGGCCTGCGCATGGCCGCCGCGCACATCGACAGCCCGCGGCTAGACCTCAAGCAAAACCCGCTGTATGAAGACAAAGGCCTTGCATTGTTCAAAACGCACTATTACGGCGGCATCCGCAAGTATCAATGGGTGACCATGCCCCTAGCGCTGCACGGCGTAGTGGCGAAAAAAGACGGCACCTTGGTTGACGTGTGCATTGGCGAGGAAGATGGCGACCCGCGCTTTTGCATCACCGACCTGCTGCCTCACCTAGCCAGCGAGCAAAGCGAACGCAAGCTCAAAGAGGGCATCAAGGGCGAAGAGCTAAACATCGTGGTGGGCAGCCGCCCGCTGATGCTTGACGGCAAAGCAGAAGGTTTCAAGCTCGCAATTCTCAAGCACCTGTACGACACTTACGGCATTGTTGAGGAAGATCTTATCAGCGCTGAATTTCAAGCCGTGCCCGCCTTCAAGGCCTGCGACATCGGCTTTGACCGCGCGCTCATCGGCGCATATGGTCACGATGACCGCGTGTGCAGCTATCCCTGCACCGAGGCCATTTTTGCGCTTGAAAACCCCGACTACACCGCCGTGACCGTGCTTGCAGACAAAGAAGAAATCGGCTCGGTGGGCAACACAGGGCTTGAATCGAACTTCTTGTGTGATTTTCTGCATGAACTGGCACTTGCACAAGGCGCAAACCCGCGCGTCATGTTGCGCAACTCAAAGTGCCTTTCTGCCGACGTTGACGCAGGCTTCGACCCCACTTGGCCCAGCGTGATGGACCCGCTCAACAGCGCCTATATGGCACAGGGCCTCGTGCTCACCAAATACACCGGCAGCCGCGGCAAAAGCGGCGCCAGCGACGCCAACGCCGAGTTCCTTGGCTGGTTGCGCCGCGTGCTAGACGACGCGAACATTCTCTGGCAGGCTGGGCTGCTGGGCAAAGTTGACGAAGGCGGCGGCGGCACCCTCGCCATGTTCTTGGCCAAGCTCAACCTCGAAGTTGTTGACCTAGGCGTGCCACTGCTCAGCATGCACGCGCCCTTTGAACTCGCCGCCAAAACCGACATCGCCATGATGTTCTGGGCCTGCGATGCCTTCTTCAAGGCGGAGTAACCACCTGCGGTGGGGCTCGGTCGCTTCGCTGTGGTCTATCAGGCTTTACAGAAAACTTGCTTCGCGATGGAATTTTTATGATTGCATAAGACGCAAGCCCCTGCCTCCCCCTTGGGGGAGGTGCCCCGCGGGGCGGTGGGGATCCTACCAGCGTAGCGGTTTGTTAGCGTTTTCATTTTGTTCTTTGCAAAAAACAACCCACAACAAATGTTGTGGGTTTTAATATTTCTGCGCGGGCGTAGGCTCTGTCCTCTCGCCAATGGCATGAAAGCTGATGTCATCTTCGCCGAATTGCGCAACCACGCCGCCGTGCTGCCCCGTGGCAATCAATCGGCTGCCAGCGCACAGCTTAGCGCGCAACTTCAGCGTGGCATACACCCGCCGCATGTCATTGGTGAACACGATGGCGCGCGGTCTAAGATGAAGCAGCCATGGCAAAGTAGTTGAGCCATCGTAGCCATGGTGAGCGGCCTGCAGCAGGTCAACGCGGCCAATTTGCTGCGCCATGCGTTGTTCGTCGCCATAGACATTGTTGATGTCGCTGGCCAGCACAGCGCGTTGCCCGCGGCACTCAACCAACAGGCCAAGGGAGTTCGCGTTTTCATCGCGGCGGTGGCGGTGCTCGCCATTGATGATGCTGCATTGTAAATTGCCCAGCATAATCGGCTCGGCAGGCAGGTCTTGCACAACAGGCACGTTGCGTGCCGCACAAGCGTCAAGGAGTTGAACATAGCACTCGTCATTGTCCCAATAATAGTGCTCATATCGGTGCATGGTAGCATTGTGGTAGCGCTTGACATACGCCCGCTTAACTGTGATGTCAGGGTCGTTGATGAGCGTGTCAAAGCCGCCAATGTGGTCGCTGTGTGTGTGTGTGGCGACGACGAACTCCAGTTTGCCACCTGCCACGCGCTTCACATAATCCACCACATAACCTTCCCAGCCGGGCACGGCAAGGTAGGGTTTTGCAGCGGGATAGTGGCTATCTTCCGCGCAATCCACCAGTGCAAACTTCCCCCCGCTTTGCAACAAAATGGCGTCGCTCGCACCGGTGTACAGAAAGTGGATGCAATCAGTATGCAGTAGTGTCGCGGGCGGCGTAATCGCCGCCCCTACAGATTGCTCACGTGAAAACAAACGCTGCAGCGCAACACAAATTGCCCACGGCCAGCAATGCCATGTGCGCATGTGCGCCCACACGGTGTTGTACACAGTGCGTAAGGCCAGGGAAAGAATTTGCATAAAAGCTCCTCACCCCCACCGCCCTGCGGGGCACCTCCCCCAAGGGGGAGGCTGGGGCTTGCTTCTTCAACTTTGCAGTGGCTTGGATAGGACACAGCGAAGCGACCGAGCCCCACCGCAGGTGGTCATTTCATCATCGGGAAGAAAATCACATC
>Ga0131853_10000089_pt1 | contig 133639 bp, 139 predicted proteins | sample TergutLab28metaG_FD_92764 | JGI IMG/M metagenome (GOLD analysis project Ga0131853, IMG submission 92764) | Labiotermes labralis P1 segment gut microbial communities from Petit-Saut dam, French Guiana - Lab288 P1 (version 2) (version 2) | ecosystem: Host-associated > Arthropoda: Insects >...
AAGGACGTTTAACTACTACAGCCAACGGCAGAGACAAAAAATAGAAATCTGTGCGATAAAAGCGAGGAGTTGTAGAATACTGTGGCGCTAAGCAACTCTTATCGCGTACATAGAATAATATAAGTGCTTCTTTATGGAAATACTTGCATTTTAGATGAGTTTGCAATATTTTGCTAAAAGAGATAAAAATGAAAAGAGTGAGGGGAATTATCTGGTGCACAGAAAAAGCCTAGTACCATGGCAAATGGTTACTAGGCTTTTTACATTTACTTGTTTTATTGTGGGCTATAAATCATTTAAGTCAATAAATGTGACGCTAATAGGCATACTTCGTCCGCGAGGGGGTGCTCCCGGAGGGCCTATTCCACCACCAGGGCCAGCGTAAACAGGAATAACAGGGCTTAATAGTAGAATAAAGAAGACAAAAACGATAACTAACTTCTTTTTCATTTATTACTCACCTCACTTATTGAAAAACCCAATTTTTAATATCTATGATTTCATTTTTAATTTGTACTGTCTTCATAACACGTCTTGATTTCATATAATGCTCATCAAGAAGCATGCAAAACTCTAATGCAATAAAATAATCATGATTTTTACGGAAATACGGTATTGCTATGTTTTCAATATAATCAGAGGATTCATCATTGATAGTAGTCATACGTTGACTAATATTAAGGAAATGCTCAAGTGCCTGAAAATACGTTGACCATAGCTCATTATTTCCGCTTTCAGCTTGCGCTATTTCCAGCTCATCTTCTGCTTTTGAGAATGACCTAGATTTTGTGATGCAGATTATCATATGAAAAAGCGCACCAAAATAATTATCAGTGTTGCTTGGCAGATAATCTATTGACTCCTTAAAATTTTCAATTGCTAACTTCCAATTGCTAGTTTTTTTGTAGAAATGACCAAATCCAAATAATGCGTAGCCGATCATAGCGCCATCTTTTGCGGCTTCAGCCCTCAAAAGATATCTATCAAGTAATTCTTTAGCTTCATCCAATTGATTCGCTTTAATATAATTTAATGAAAGTGACTGCTCTAAATATTGATATAAAAAAAATTTTTTGCTGTCTATATATAGCTGTTGTGCTTTAATAAAGTAGCGGATAGCTTTAGAGGTAACTTCCATGTAAGAATAGCATTGCCCCATATTGTAATAAAGGCGTTCGCCCTTTTCTGGTAAATCACCTTCAATTTCACCCAGTATTTTGTTTGCTTCATGGAAAGCAGATAAACCATTCTCAGGCTGATAATGAATCAGCCCCATTACACCCTTATTCATATAATAATGATATTGGTTTTCAGCGTTCATTCTTTCAAGCTTGCTATTGGCGGAGCTAAGAATCTTCTCTGCGGATACATAATCATTCTCAACTATCATCATATAGGCCTCAATCATCTTACACAACATCACCATGTCAAAATCACATGGCTCTAAATTCTCAATATTGGCCATTTCCTTACATATCTTTCTCGCTTCCTCCATATCTCTAGCTCCAATTGCATCTATCCAGCGATAAAGCCGTGCTCTAAATACAACGCGTTCACGCTCTGATAAAGGCAAATCTACAATTTTAAAAAGTATTTTTGCGGCCTTCTCTTGAGCCTTGGTATACTCGCCCTTGCCATTTTCAACTTTGCTAACCCTCCCCGGCCCTGCTTTTATTTCTTCAGCAAATGCCACCTGGGTTATCTTATTATGTATTCTAAGTAAGGCTATTTTCTCACCAACAGATAATGTTTCTCTTTGCAATGTGGACAAGTCAATCACCTCAAGCATCACTTTTATGAAAAAACCATCGAAATAAATACGCATCCCGAATGAACGCATATACTAGGATGTAAGATTCGACATATTTTTCAAGCAGATAATAAGCGATACGGATAAATATGTCAATACTTTGTTTTCAGCCAACACGACAAATACAATAAAAAAACAGCACTCAATATTGCCACTGGCTTGACTGAGCACTGCTTCATTGCCTCACACCTTTTAAATGTCACATAGTTTTGCACCGCTTGTTCTGCTGTCCCTATATCCTTGGCCGCATCCTACCTTATATCAATGGATTTTTCCGCTTAATTAGACGGCTCTTTTACTACTTCAGATTTTCGAATTTTTCCAACAGGGCAGATAGCTGAGGTTTTAACATAGCTAAGCGGCCCAGGATTTCTTCTTTTGCTTTGGGGTTAGTTATTGTGGGCAAGGTGTCAAATATATGTTCGTCAATGTTTTTTAGCTCTTATTAGACTTAGGCATATAATATGCAGGATATAAGATGTAGAATGTTAAAAATATTCCATATAGCTTACATAAACGCGCAAAAAAACAAGACTCAACATTTTCATGTCGAGTCTTGCCTTTTTGGCTTATCGCCGTGTTCATCTATATTAAGACTTACTCAGTCGGCCCACTGGGAGGCGTTCTACGCCTAAACAACACATACAACCCAAGACCAATAACAATAAGGGGCATAAGCCAGCGTATAAGGCCCATAACAGCCCCAACAACAGTTCCAAGTACACTAAGCCCTACAAGGATAATAATAGCCCAAAGGACATATTTATTACCTCTGATAGCCCTAAGCACCTCATCTATACTATCTGGCACATGCTCGCCCGCGTTTATCCGTCTGCGGAGATTAAAGCCATCAAAGGCACATGTAAGCCAGTATATAGGAAGGGCAAGACCCAATAGCCATGTAAGAGGCCCGCTGGTTATACTAATCAGGAAAATAAGAAGGAAGAATCCACAAAGTGCCGCAAGGCCCTTTTTAATTAGCCCCATAAACATATAGTTTACACCTGTGGGGAATGGGGGAATGGTAAACATAAACAATAATCCCCAACTAATACGCCTTCCTCCTGGGGTAGCTGGTGCCGGGCCGGGGGAACCGCTACATGGTGTTGCCATCTTCATCAAGCACCCACGGCAATAAAGCCGCCCTTGCACATCTACAGTACATTCTTCACAGAGCCAATCACCGCACTGGTTACATGTGTTAAAAGCCGGGGTGGTGGGATGGGTTCTGCATTGCATAACATCCACTCCTTTAGTTTTTGTTGAAATTTACTTTCTTGAAATGATATACGCCGCAAATTTCAGAAAGTTTACATAGATTCAGGTGCGGTTATATTTAGCAATTTTAATCCGCCCCTAAGCACCTGCCGGGTGGCAGATGTAAGGGCTAGACGGGCATTTTTTACTTCTTGGTCATCTACCAAGATAATATGCTTATGATAAAAAGCATTGTACGCCTGAGCTATGGCCATTAGATGCCGTGCTATCAGGAATGGCTCATATTTTGATGCAGCATCCACTATGCTGGCGGGGAAATCGTACAATAGCCTTGCTACCGCAAAGGCTTCATCATCTGCCAAATGCTTTGCATCAAATGAGCCTATTAGGTCAGCATCTTTGCTTAATCCCGCTTTTGCCAGCACACTACAACACCTGGCATGGGCATACTGTACATATGGCCCCGTCTCACCATCAAAGTTGAGGATATGCTTCCAATTAAATACCGTATCCTTGACTCGGCTGTTATATAGCTTATTAAATATGAGCGCGCCCAGCCCAACTTGCTCGGCCACGGTTTCTTTATCGGAGAGGTTTGGATTTTTTTCTTCTATTATTTCCCTGGTTTTGGCTACGGCTTCATTTAATACATCTTCTGCCTTTATTACCTGGCCCCGACGGGTAGACATTTTTCCATCTTCGAAGTTATACATACCGTAGGATACATGGACTAGGCCTTTAGCCCATTCGTTCCCCATTAGCTCAATAACCTTCATCCACTGGGCAAAGTGCAGTATCTGCTCGTTTCCGGTCAGATAAAGACACTTGTCGAATTTGAAGGTCTGATATCTATCTAACGCGGCGGCTATATCTCTGGTAGGGTATAGCGTACCGCCATCTGAACGGAGTATCAAACATGGCGGCATACCATAGGCCTCTAAGTCCACGATTTGCGCACCTTCGCTTTCTACCATCAAGCCTTTATCTGCTAAGGTTTTGGCTACCGCTTCCATTTTATCGGTGTAGTAACTCTCACCACGGGTTAGGTCAAACTCTACGTTTAAGCGCTTATATATCCGGTCAAACTCACGCAGGCTTAGGCTTATAAACCAGCGCCATAGGGCCAGACCTTCTTCATCCCCTTTTTCCATTTTTACTACCCAGCTGCGGGCTTCATCGTTAAGAGACGGGTCATTGTCCGCTTCTTCGTGGAATCGTACATATAACTTCACCAGTCCGGCTATCTCGGTTTTTTCTATTTCTTCTTTACTGCCCCATTTTAGGTAGGCGGTTATTAGCTTCCCAAATTGAGTGCCCCAGTCACCAAGATGGTTGATACTGGTTACATCATAACCAAGATGCCGGAAAATATTATCCAGGGCCTTCCCTAAGACAGTATTGGCAAAGTGGCCCACATGGAAATCTTTAGCAATATTAGGTGAGGAATATTCTACCAAAACCTTCTGCCCTGCGCCTTGAGTACTTGACCCGTAAGCCTCACTTTCTTTATATACAGCTTCAAGCGTGTCAGCGGCAAATGCGGCTTTATCAAAAAAAACATTTATATACGGGCCAGTGGCGCGGATTTCTTCAATCCAAGGGGGACATTCGTTTTTTAGTTTTTCGGACATTTCCTGGGCAATGACGGGGGGCGCTTTTTTCATTTCCTTAGCAAATCGGAAGCATGGGAAGGCCAAATGCCCCATCTTTTGATCTTGCGGAGTCTCTATTGCCTGAAGCAACTCGTCTGCTGGCAGGCTGGTGCAACGGCTGAGCAGATTGGCCAATTCATTTTTATAGTTCACGATTTTTCCTCCTAAGTATAGCGAATCAAATGAGAAACAGTCTCGGCCAATCAGCGACAGGCGGGACTGATTTCAAATTAATTCGCTATATTTTTCATGTTTTGTAGTATACCCTAAATGATAAACCCAATAAAGGCCATAAGCTCCTCAAATACATGGACATAGGCATATCGGCCAACGGCTATGTAGCTGGTTATAATACAAGCAATATTTACCACTTTTTTATGTCCATCAAGTCCATATTTATCCAATATCCATTCCGCTCCCTTTTGTAAAAATGCAATGAATAATAATAAAAAAATCAGAAGCAAAAACTCCTCCATTGCGCCCTCCCATATAAACCTTTTGGTATATGTATATGAAGAGGCCATGTTATGCAGTATAATTATACAAATTCATTCCAATGGAGGGCTTTTTCATGAAAATTGGCACAGTCAAGGAAATCAAACGCTACGAATACCGGGTGGGCCTTACCCCCAGTAACGTAAAAGAGTATGTATCCCATGGGCATGAGGTTTACGTCCAAGCTGGGGCGGGGGCAGGCGCGTCCTTCTCATCTGAAGAATACATTGCTGCCGGCGCTACTATTTTAAGTACCGCGAAGGAAGTCTGGGGCACCTGCGACATGATAGTAAAGGTAAAAGAGCCACTTCCAGACGAATACCCATTAATGAGAGAGAACCAAATCATCTATACCTACTTACACCTAGCCGCTTCTCGCGAGCTTACAGAAGCCATGCTAAAATCTAAGTCTAAAGCCGTAGCTTATGAAACCATAGAGGATAAGGCTGGAGGCCTGCCGCTGCTTCGCCCAATGAGCGAAATAGCCGGGAAGCTAAGTATCCAGGCGGGTGCACGATGCCTGGAAAAACCAATGGGCGGCCGTGGAGTACTACTTGGCGGTGCAGTAGGAGTAAAAAAAGCCGAATGTGTAATCATTGGTGCAGGGATAGTAGGCACAGCTGCAATGAAGATGGCCATAGGCCTGGGAGCTAATGTGACAGTCTTAGATAAAAGCTTCGACCGCCTAGGCTATCTTGACGATGTTTTTGGCAGCCGCATCCAGACCATGTACTCCACCAATGCGGCAATAGAAGAAGTACTACCAACTGCTGACCTGGTTGTAGGTGCGGTGCTAATCCCCGGAGCCAAAGCGCCAAAGCTAATACGCCGCCATCATCTAAAACTTATGAAACCCGGAGCAGTAATAGTAGACGTGGCAGTAGATCAAGGGGGCTGTTGTGAAACAACTACCCCTACCTATCATGATAATCCTACATTTATTGTGGATGATATTGTTCATTATTGTGTTGCCAATATGCCTGGTGCGGTAAGTCAAACATCTACTACCGCGCTAACTAATGCAACACTGGATTATGGTATAAAGATTGCCAATATGGGGCTAGAAGCTGCCGTCAAAGATGATGAAGGCCTGAAATTGGGCATTAACTGTTATCAGGGGAAATTGACCTGTAAAGAAGTTGCAGAAGCTTTTGATATGGAATATACATCCCTTAGTACATTGCTGTAAGTACGAAGCACATGCCAAGCCCGGCAAACAAAAGACTCTCCTTGCCAATGAAAAAATATTGGCGCTGAGAGTATTTTGTTTGCCTTTAGCATTGTGGTTATCAGTACTAGGGGCTTCCTTGCTATTATTTTCTGTTGGTGATAGATTGTTTGTCAATTTATAGTTTATATGAAAGATGGTGAACTCGTTGTGAGGATAAAGCGAAAATTTAGCTCAGCATGGTTGAATGACCTTCTGCGGTCGTGCTGAGCATAGGAACTATGACGCGGGAAGGCTCAACCATAAACTCTGGTTTTCTATTAATATAATTGAAGGAGAATGGTTGTGAAACATTTAAAAATAGTGGCTAGAAAGCACACAGCACTTATTGCCGTGTTTATTGTGATGGGGCTTGTTTGGACTTTTTTACAAAATTTTGTGCCCCTTTATTTTCAGACTGTTGTGGACAATTTTACCGATGGCTCTTTGTCGGTTGCTAATATCGTCGTGTATGGCGTGGCTTTGCTGGGGCTTTATATCATGGGTTATCTGACAAATTATCCGTGGGATAAGCTGTCACGAAGCATAGCCCAGAGCTTGAAACTCACTGCACTTCGTAAAATCTCTGTCATTGATTATCAGACATATACAAAACTCGGCACAGGCTCCCTTATACAGCGGATAGAAAATGGGGCTTCTGCTGGCAAGAGTATTCTTTTTGATTTTTATTTACGCCTTATTGGTGAGCTATTGCCTTCGATGATTTTTAGTATCGTTTTCGTCTTTATTATCAATCGGACAGTTATGGCGGTGATTGTATTGGGATACCTTATTGTATTTGCCGTATCCAATCTTTTGCTGAAAATACTGTACAAAGTCAAGGAGCGTATTCTTGTAAACGAGGAAAGGTTTAATCATTTCCTTGTGCGCGGCTTTATGGAAATGGTAACATTTCGCATCAATCGCCGCTTTAACAGGGAGATCCAAAAGGCAAAAGATGCTTCACAAGAGATCGTATCTTCGGCGGTAAAGATACGGATGGTTCATGAAGCTTTCTTTACAATTTTCGCAATCCTGGTGGGATTTGTTAAAATCGGCATCATCATTTATGGCTGGAATACTGGCGCACTCACTATTGGGCAGATTGTGGCTCTCATGCTACTTGTAGACAATGCCTATCAACCCATTGCTATTTTCAACGTGGATTATGTAGCGTACAAGTTGGATAAAATCGCCTTTGCCCGCTATACACAGTTCCTTGACGGCAAAGAGGATAGCCGACTTTTACAAGGAGATACCGTTTCCACGCTTGAAGGAAGCATTTCTTTTTCAGAGGTCAGCTTTAACTATGGCGAACGTGAAATCTTTACCAATTTTAATTTAAACATTGAAAAAGGCAAAAACACAGCCTTCGTAGGCGAAAGCGGATCGGGGAAATCTACAGCAGTAAGGCTTATGGCAGGGTTATTGCAACCCAGCAAAGGTACTATCACTGTGGATAACTTTGATCTAAACAAAACCAACCTAAACAGCTACTACAAGCACATCGCATACCTACAACAAGAGCCGTCGGTGTTTGACGGTACACTAAGGGAGAACCTTGTATTTGACGAAACAGTTGACAATGCCCAATTAATAAACGCCATAGCAAAGGCAGGCCTGGACGGATTGTTTGCCAAGCTTGAAAAGGGGCTAGACACACCACTAGGGGAAAAAGGCATCAGTCTATCAGGCGGAGAACGCCAACAACTAGCCCTAGCACGCTTATGGTTCTCAAAAGCCCAAATTGTAATTCTAGACGAAGCAACCTCGGCCATAGACAACCTAACAGAAGAATCCGTAATAAAAAACGTAATGAAAGAACTAGAAGGAAAAACTGTAATAGCCGTAGCCCACCGCCTAGATTCAATAAAAACTTTCGACAAAATACTCCTATTCCAAGACGGCCAAATAACTGAACAAGGCAATTTCACAGACCTACTAAACAAACAGCAATCATTTTACGACCTATACAACAGAGCACAACAAAACATAAATTAACCGCAATCGCTTAACCCAAAGGAGAATTGGCTTGAAAAAACATCTTATAGGTTTGGCAATTCTTATTATGGCAATAGGGTTTATAACATTTATTATAATCTGGAATACAATCCCAGAAACCGAACTGCCTTACATGCCCATTGCATCAGACAGCGAAACGTCTCCTTATGAAAATGAACTTGATATATCTGCTCAATATACAGACAATGATGAGTTTGAGACGCCTTCTTATGACACCGCTCCTCTAGTAGAGCCAGAGACTGTTTGGCGGGCTTTGTCCGAGTATATCCCCGCTCATCTAACCTATGTAGAGCAACTAGTCGCTTTAACCGACTACGCCATCAATAGACTCCACTGGGCGCAAGAAGAGGGCAGCAATATCCGAACCGGCAGGCATACCTATGTAGACATGATTATTTTTGATGCCGCTATTCGAGAAAGCCAAGACTTGATGGCAGAGGTCGGAGTCGACTTAATCGATGCGATCGCACAAGAAAGCATCGCCGCTTTACTTCGCTCCATAGAGAATTTCCGTAACGCAATAATTGACCCTGATGGTAAATACCGTCCTTTTTTGGAAACCATCGCATATGGCGAAGATACCCCACAAAAACACTACCTGCGAGCCGCTTGGATTGCAACAGTTTTGAACATAGACTGGCCATCTGTAGATGCCCGAGGGACAACCCCAGAACATGTAGATTTACAAAAATACGAACTGCGTAAGCGCTTCGATGAGATTGCGGACTTGGGATTCAACGCAGTGGTATTTCAAATAAGCCCCACAGGAGACGCATTTTTCAATTCAACAATTTCCCCATGGGCGGCATGGCTTACAGGGGAAACGAACTTTACAGGGGTGCTAGTTGATTCGCAAGGTGTAGCGTTTGACCCGCTGGAGTATACGATAGAGCTAGCCCGCGCCAGGAATATTGAGGTTCACGCATGGTTAAATCCATATCGAATTACCCACACTGTAGGTAATTATCGCGATATTATTTTGTCCTCCACCGGAGAGCATGTCACTAGCTTAGAGCAAATAAGGCAGGAATGGGCTCAAATTCCCGGTACAGCATTTTATCTCTTTGGAGATTATGTAAAAATAGGTGAGAATCGTTACGTTGTAGACCCCGCCACACCCGGGGTTCGTGACTGGATTGTCCGGCGAGTTTTGGAAGTAGTAAATAATTACGATATTGATGCAGTTCATTTTGACGATTATTTCTACCCCGAAAACTTCCCTATCGCAGATACCTTCGCCCGATACAACACCCCGGAACACAATCAGATATCAAGGATAGCCTTTCCAGATACAACACAAGGCAGAGCGGATTGGCGCAGAGAAAATACCGAAATGATGGTCCGCGATGTACAAGCGGCCGTCAGGGACGCGGCACCCTGGGTCAAGTTTGGCATAAGCCCAGGCGGCGTATGGAAATCAGCTCCGGAAGGCAGCACCGGACTAGACGGCGGTGGGTACGATTCCGGTACAGGTTCTCGCTCCACAACCACTTGGTCCAACTACAATACTTCATTTGCGGATACCCGAAGATGGGTAATTGAAAACCTTATCGACTATCTTACCCCACAAATTTATTGGGATTGGACACATAATACAGCACCTTACGGAATAATCGCTGAATGGTGGGCCAGGCTATTTAATGACTTCGGCCCAGATGGTCATCTGCGCAACTCTTATGGAGAGTATACTAACGCTCAATTATTCATAGGTGTCGGTTTGTATCGTATGGATAATCTTTATCGCTCGGCAACAGTCAATGTACCGTATAAATGGCGCAATACACCAGGATTCGAATATGAGGGTATGCGTACTCTGTTACGCCAAGAAGCTTATAACTTAGGGCATCCCAATATCAACGGCTCGATGTTTTTTTCTCAAAATCAAATGCAGCCTGGCCGAGGACATGGAATGAGAGACACGATGGAAACCCTACGAAGCAGCATGTGGCGATATCCCGCCCTTGTACCCCCCATGCCCCATTTAGGAGGCAGTGCACCCTCCCGTCCAGCCAATGTAATAATAGAGGGCAATTTCATTTCCTGGGAGAATACAGAAACCAGCACATGTCAGCTTATAACACCCCGGTACTTTGTAATCTACCGCTCCATTTACGAACCAATTAATACTAACAACCCTGCCAACATATTGGCTATTGTACCGGCACAACCAGGGCAAACATACTACTCATGGGAAATCCCTGAAGGTACAGACAATTATCACTTTGCAATAACTGCCGTCAACCGGCTTCATGACGAAAGCCAGCCAGGGTAACGCACAAACTAATGAGTCATAACCCAAATAGCTCGAGCCTCAGCATCCCAGCTGACCCGAAACCCCATTAGCTCTGCCATCTCTGCCAACATAAAAAAGTTACTACCATCAATATGATAAGCCCGAGGCCGTATCCGAACTCCATCTAAGAACATATCAGCCTGAGTAGGGGTAGCCAACCAAGCCTCACCCGTTACAGCGCTCATCTCATCCCCATTAGGCCAATACCGCTCTCCGGTAACAATGAAAATCCCATTATTGACTCCATCCCATCCAAGGTTAAACTCCACAGCACTACCATTCAAAGCAAAGGCCAAATCCCGAAGCCGGAAATAGTTATGCCCATTAATATGAAAGGCAGGAAAATCCACAACAACCCCATCAATAAACACAGTAGCCTCAGTAGGAGCAGCGATAGCCGGCTCACGGCTTTCTACAGGTCCTGGAGAAGAAATAGGAGCAGGAGAAGGAGAATGTGTAGCTACAGGTGTAGGTAACGGCTCTGGGGTCGAGGTCGGCGTCGGCTCTGGAGCCGGACTAAGCATTTCAAAATATCTCTGAGCAGCAAGTATCACATCCCGGTAAACCGGAAGCCTTGTATTATGAGTAGTGCTACCATAAAAATGCAAACAAACATGCCCCGTCATACCGTTGCCAGCCACAGTCTCCTGGGCATGACCCACACTATGTATAGCTGCAGAAAAAGTCCGATTCCCTACAGTGACCCAAACAGGCCGCCCACTCCAAGTGGCCACCCCGCCAAAACTCTCCATCAAACGCGCAGTATCCCCAGCAGAAATAGGCTCAACATCAGCATGGTTCCCATTAGACATACTAAGCACATAATAATAAATCCCCGTACCAATATCCAAAACCCTGAAAGGTTCCCGCAGCGTAATCAGATCCCGAATCTCATCCCAGTGAGCCAACTCCACAGGATAGGGCACCGCAACCCCTGGCAAACCCTCAAATGGAGTCATCCCCTGCACCTCAGTCCTAAAACCCAGCCCTCCAAGTGAAAGCATCAAAGCCAACATAAATACCAAAAATCGTACTTTCCTCATTATCCATACCTCCGATTATACGAGATACAGAGAATTTATCACACGATCTGACAAGGAACAACATAATTTTACAATTGTTAGTAAACCGTAATCAAATAACAGTGCACCGTAATTAGATGTATAACTAAATCTCCATTTTCATAATAATAAATTTATTCATGAAAAAAGAATTGGTAACCTCCCTATCAATATAAAATCCAGCCCGCTTATATGTCTTAATAGCCCTTTCATTAAAGACAGCAACAGATAGTCGAAACTTCCCAGTGCCAAACCGCTCAGAAACAAAGCTTATCCCCGCAGCAAAAAAATATTTACCAAACCCCTGGCCACATAAATCAGGCCTCAATCCTAATCCAATGTCCATGTACTCATCACAATAAACACCCTCTTCCACAGTGGGCACCCGTGCGTCATCCCCGAAACTATAATATCCAATCATCTCCCCATCCGAGCCAATACAAACAAAATGCGTGCCATCCATATACCCGCTCGCATCTCCATCGCGATTGTCGTAAAATGAATACTCACCATCATATTTCCACTGAGTAATAACCTCCGCGTACTCCTCAGTCATTTCCATAATGCGAATCTTATTCATCATAAGTCCATCCTCCATAAAATATAGTCCACTGAGTAGAATTATGAAGCAAGCATACTGTAAAAGCAACTACCTATAACACAAAAAACGCTTCTATAATAGAAGCGTTTTTATCATATAATTTTCCAATTTTGGTAATAATTTAACAGTTTCATAAGAAAGCGAAAATCGCAAGTCGCCTACCAGATAAATCTAAACCAGTTAAACCACATCCATCCGCTATTCATGAAGCTAACAGTATAACTAAGAGCAAGGAGTGTACCAATAATAGAGGCAATCAACCCAGCAGTACGTAAACCACCTCGATATCCTTCGTTTTTAGACATCACAGCCAGTACAATCCCAATAACACCAAAGATTACATCAATAACAGGAATAGGCAGCCACATAGCAACAATACCAAAAATCAAAGACATAATAGCCTTGGTTTGCCCGGCTTGGCTCCTATTAACTCCTCCATAATTATAAGGCATGTGGTTTCCACCAAAACCCGGGCCACCATGAAAACCTTGACCACTGTTGAAGCCCTGGCCACTATTAAATGTCTGATTAAAGTTCTGATCATGGCCATGATTGGCTCCATGATTGCCTTGTGGCCCTCCAGAAGAAAACCCCTTAGCGGTACCACAGTTAGGACAATGCGTCCCCATCTCAAATGCCAAGTTAAGCCCACAAATAGAGCAAATATCCGGAGCCCCTTGAAAACCGGGATTAGGATTAGGATTGCTACCCCCACCACCGGAAGTCATAGCCCGAACCGTGCCGCAACTAGGACAATGAGTCCCTCTTTCACCAGATAAATTATATCCACAGCCAGAACAAAACATATTAAACCTCCATAATCTAAGTAATAACGCAAATATAGCACACCCTTAAACCCATTGCAATTAGCACGCGATCACTAATCAGTATATGGGTTCCTAATTAGGGCACATTATAAAGCTCACCAACAATAATATACGAAGAAATAAGAAAACAGTTTAACAGTGTCCATTCCACATATTCACGTGGAAAACCACAAAAAAAACCGCAAGCACCAGCTCACGGTTTCAATATCAATATTTAGTTAACACAGCTTACACAAGTTCCAATAAAACCATCTCAGCAGCATCCCCACGGCGTGGCCCCATCTTAATCATACGGGTATATCCGCCATTACGATCCGCATACCGCGGTGCCCATTTATCAAACATAAGCCCCGCCATATCCACTGCCTTAGATTCACTACGCATACGTCTCTTATCTTCAGGAGTCTTAGTAACGGGATAAAGCACACTAAGAATCTTCCGGCGAGCAGCAAGCCTAGATGGTTCATCTTTCTTGATTTCTTTTTCAACTTCATTATAGACAGTAATCTTACGGCCATTGACTTCATTCTTAATCCGCTTACCATCCCTGTCTTTCTGAGGTACCTTAGCGGTAACAGTCACGGTTGTAAAATTATCTTTTTCCTTCACTGCCAATGTAATCAGCTTCTCAGCAATACGGCGCACTTCTTTAGCACGAGTCTCAGTGGTTTGAATCTTACCATGATATATAAGCTGAGTAGCAAGGCTGCGAAGCATAGCCTTTCGCTGACTAGAAGTACGTCCTAATTTCCGATAACCAGGCATACCTATTCTCCTTTCGAATGGGGCTCCGCCCCAAACCCCGCCACGTCGCAGGGGAAACCCCTGCGGCGCTTCCTCAGCTTTGCTTGCGGAGCCGCGCTTTGCGCGGCAATTTATTCAGATAATAAATTACTCTTCAGAAGGCGTAAGAGCAAGACCCAAATCCGCCATCTTATTTAACACTTCTTCCAAGGACTTGCGCCCAAGGTTACGCACCTTCATCATATCCTCTTCGGTCTTATTAGCCAAATCTTCAACCGAATTAATTCCAGCACGTTTTAAGCAGTTATATGAACGCACCGATAAATCAAGCTCTTCGATGCTCATTTCCATCATCTTTTCCCGCTGACTCTCTTCCCTGTCCACTGCTACCTCTGAATTGTCTATTCTATCAGACAAATCAACAAATAATGCAAAATGCTCGGACAAAATCCGCGCTCCTAAACACAAAGCCTCGCTAGGAGTAAGGGTGCCATTGGTGGTGACCTCAATAGTCAGCTTATCGTAGTCTGTAACATCACCGATACGAGTTTGGTCAACAAGAAAATTAACCTTTCTAACCGGTGTAAAGATAGAATCTATAGGTATCAAACCAATCGCGTGATCAGCACTTTTGTTTTTATCAGCACCAACATATCCTTGACCTTTTTTAATGGTCATTTCAATATAAAGTTTGGCATCGTCACCATCTAAGGTAGCTATTATAAGCTCAGGGTTCATAACCTCAATATCCGCATCAAACTTTATATCTCCAGCAGTAACTACACAAGTACCGCTAGCCTCTATTATAGCCGTCTTAGGCTCAAAGCCGTCACCGCTATGCTTAAGAGCCAGGTTTTTAAGGTTTAGCACTATCTCGGTAATATCTTCTTTAACTCCAGGCAAGTGGCTAAACTCATGCAACACGCCATCTACACGGATATTGCTAACAGCAGCCCCTGGAAGGCTCGATAATAAAACCCTCCGCAAGGAGTTACCCAAAGTAGTACCAAAACCTCTGCCCAACTGGTCGATTACAAATCGCCCAAAGGTCACATTCTTGGCTTCTAAAATTTCAATACGAGGTTTTTCTAAATCTAGCACGCTTCCGCAAACCTCCCTCTCGTACAACCGTCATTATATATAACTCTAAACATAAGTATCTCATAAACATCTGTCGCAATTTGCCAAACAGTGGAAATTACTTATTAGAATAGAATTCAACGATGAGTGTCTCACGCACGTCTGTAGTAATCTGTGCACGAGTAGGCACAGCATTGATTACACCCTTTAGCTCTGCATAATCGCTGTTAAGCCACTCAGGTACGGCACGTCTGTCTGTAACAGCAAGGATGTCTTTAAAACGATCCATGCCACGCGATTTTTCCCTTACCTGAATAACATCTCCAACCTTAACTTGATAAGAAGGTATATTAACTCTCTTGCCATTTACTGTCACAAGGTTATGCCTTACAACCTGACGCGCTTCAGTTCTTGAGCGGCCAAGACCCATACGATAAACAACATTATCAAGCCTAAGCTCAAGTTGTCTAAGCAGGTTTTCACCGGTAATACCGGGGGTATTGGCAGCTATATCAAAATACTTACGGAATTGGCTCTCAAGCACGCCGTAAATCCTTTTTGTTTTTTGCTTTTCTCTTAACATCTGCCCATAACCAGAAAGCTTCTTTCTGGATGTACCATGTTGACCAGGCGCGGTGGGGCGCTTGCTAACAGGGCAGGAATTTTTTGCGCATTTCTCGCCTTTTAAGAACAGCTTTTCGCCCTCTCTGCGGCAGAGTCTGCAAACAGGCCCAATATATCTCGCCATATTCGTCCTCCTTAATGGGGGCTCTGCCCCCAAGCCCCCGCCACTACAACGGGCAAAACCCGTCTCCGTTTCCTCACTGCGTTGCGGGGCCGCGCTTTGCGCGGTAAGATTATATACAATAAGTTGAAAAATCTAGAAACAGCTGAAATCAAACGCGTCTGCGCTTAGGTGGCCTACATCCATTATGAGGCACCGGGGTTACGTCTTTAATAAGAGTAACTTCAAGACCAGCGGCTTGTAGCGCACGGATAGCAGCTTCTCTACCACTTCCTGGGCCGTTTACATATACTTCCACAATCTTGAGGCCGTATTCTTTTGCAGCCCCGGCAGCAGTATCAGCAGCCATTTGCGCAGCGTAAGGGGTAGACTTACGGCTACCTCTAAATCCAAGCTGCCCGGCAGACGCCCAGCTTAGTGCATTTCCAGATGCATCAGTTATAGTAACAATAGTATTGTTAAAGGATGATTGAATATGAACCTGGCCACGATCTACAAACTTTCTATCGCGCCTTCTACGGGTTGCCGCCCGTCTCACTGCTCTTTTTGGCATATTATCCTCCTAATCAGTAAATTTTTTCTGCGATGCTTCTACGCAGAAATAAATTTACGGTTTTTGCCAAAGGCAAAAAGATTTCCATTTTTCAGTAAATTTTTTCTGCAATGTTTCTATGCAGAAATAAATTTACGGTTTTTGCCAAGGGCAAAAAGATTCCAATTTCCAGCAAATTATTTCTGTAGTGCTTCTACACAGAAATAACTTTACAGTTTTTGCCGAAGGCAAAAAAATTTCATCTATTACTTCTTCTTATTGGCTACTGTTCTGGCCTTACCCTTACGGGTACGTGCGTTTGTACGGGTACGTTGGCCTCTTACAGGCAAGTTACGACGATGACGAATACCTCTGTAGCATCCGATTTCAACCAATCGCTTGATATTAAGGGCTACCTCACGGCGGAGATCACCTTCTACCATTTGAGTGGTTTCAATTGTACTACGGATTCGTACAACTTCATCATCCGTTAAATCCCGTACACGGGTATCCGGGTTAATTCCTGCTTCATTCAATATACGAACAGAGCTGGAACGGCCAATTCCAAATATATAGGTAAGGCCAATCTCGACCCGTTTTTCTCTTGGCAAGTCTACGCCTGCAATACGTGCCATACGAAATCCTCCTTATTTAGCAGCTTCCTAAGAATAAATTTGAAGCTACTATTGACGCGAGACTACCCTTGGCGCTGTTTGTGCCTAGGATTTTCACAAATAACCCTAATCGCACCTTTGCGGCGGATTATTTTACATTTCTCGCAAATCGGTTTTACCGATGGTCTAACTTTCATAGCTCAACACCTCACCTAGTAAATTTAATTCTGCAGTACTTCTACTTGAGAATCAAATTTGCGGTTTTTGCCGAAGGCAAAAAGTTTCATACTAAATTTATTTGTCGCGCCATACAATCCGCCCCTTGGTCAAATCATAGGGCGACATCTCAATAAGAACCTTGTCACCAGGGATAATCCGGATAAAGTTCATCCTTAGCTTGCCGGAAATATGCGCAAGTATGGTATGTCCGTTTTCTAACTGCACTTGAAATGTAGCATTGGGTAACTTTTCTATTACCTTACCTTCTACTTCAATAACGTCGTCCTTTGACATGCGGCCTACCTCCTCCTTATTCTGTACAAATCCAAATCTCAAAGCTGTTCCTCTGTCACCTAAAAACGCACAAAAGCCTGCATTCTTAAGGTTGTCGTCACAGTTTTCGACATAAGAGATTAGTACTAACCACTCTGATTGAATAAAGCTAGATATTTACGAATATCTGCATCCTGTAAAGCTCTCCCTGAGTGGGAAGCCATATCAACAATTGTATTCGTTGGCTGTATATGCTTAGCCTTTTTCTTCTTTGGCCTATCTAGTTTGCGTAATTTGCCATCTGCCAGATAAGCAAACTCACCATCTACAGCTATTACAACCATAGATTTCCCCTTATCCCTACCCATCTTAGAGATAACTATTTGTCCTGGGATCATAGGGTTAATATTTCGGGGTCAGCCGTGGTTATCAGTATGGTATTTTCATAATGGGCAGAGTATTTTCCGTCTCGGGTAACAACAGTCCATGTATCATCCAATATGTTAAGCTCATGGTTCCCAACATTAATCATAGGCTCAATGGCCAAAGTCATACCCTTAACAAGTCGCGGACCGCGATTCTCTTGCCTGGTGTTAGGGATTTGAGGATCCTCATGTAATTGACGACCTATCCCATGACCACACCATTCCTGTACAACGCTAAAACCTTGGCCGATTACATAATCATCAATAGATGCTGATATCTCATGAAGATAGCAACCTTGCCGCGCATAGCGCATACTTTCAAAAAAACAGTCGCGAGCTACATCAATTAACCGTTGGTGCTCTGGTGTTATCTTACCCACAGGATGGGTTCTAGCGGCATCACCATGAAAACGCTTATAACTTACACCAATGTCAATACTAATAATATCGCCGTTTTTTAATCGCGTTAAACCCGGTATTCCATGAATTACTTGCTCATTGACAGAAGTACAAATCGCTCCGGGAAAGCCGCGGTACCCAAGGAAGGTAGGTTTAGCATCCTGTCCTCTTATATACTCCTCGGCGATTTTACTCAGCTCTTCTGTTGTTATGCCAGGCTTAACATATTTCGCAAGTAATTCGTGGGTTCTAGCGCATATCTGAGATGCAGTGCGCATAAGCGCAATCTGCGATTCATTCTTGATAAAAATCCCCATGCATTAGCTCCTAAAATTAACTTAGGAAGCCTTTATAGTGGCGCATGAGTAATTGAGATTCCAATTGCTTAATAAATTCAAGAGCTACACCAATTACGATTAATAGTGTTGTTCCACCAAATCCTATAGGTATGCCTGTTGCCCAATCAAGCAGTATCGGAGACAAAGCAATAAGTGCATAAAACACAGAACCAATCCAGCTTAGACGATTAACCGTTGTCTGGATAAACTCACTAGTGGGCTTTCCGGGACGAATCCCTGGTATAAACCCGCCATTTTTCTTCATGTTCTCTGCCATCTCAACTGGATTAACTGCAAAAGATGTATAGAAATGTGTAAAGGCGAAAATCAAGATTACATACAGTGTAAGCCCAATCCAGTGAACACCAGCTGGCCCACCAATACGCAGAACACCCGTTGGGCCAAAAGTACGCATAAACCAGCCTGGATCACCGGAGGGTGGGAAGAACTGTGCAACCATAGTCGGGAACTGCAATAGAGTTACCGCAAATATGATTGAAAGTACACCAGCAATATTTACTTTTAACGGAATATAAGAACTCTGATTTCCAAACATTGAACGTCCGCCTGCAGCACCTTTAGAATACTGAACAGGAATACGTCTTTCACCTTCATGAACAGCAACAACAAAAGCAATAATAAGTGCGAACACTGCCAAAATAACAATTATGATTATGATACTGACTAAGGTATTATTTTCAGGATTGCGTATATATCCCCATAACATTTGTATACCCATTGGTATCTGGGACAATATGTTGGCAAAGATCAGGAAAGACGCACCGTTGCCGATACCTTTCTCGGTCAATAACTCAGCAAGCCACATGATGAAAATCGTACCGGTCACCATAGCCAGTGTAGCCACAGCGTAAACAAGCATAGTTTCATATCTAAATAGGTTCATTCCACTTCCGTGAAAGTTTGTATATGAGAAAACCGTTGCAGCAGCTTGTAATCCAGCCAAACCTACAGACATATAACGTGTAATTTGACCGATTTTTTTACGTCCGTCTTCCCCTTCTTTTTGCATCTGGGAAAGTTGCGGTATTGCATAAGTTAATAGCTGCATAATAATGGAGGCTGTAATGTATGGCGCGATACCCATAGCGAATATCGACCCAATACCCCCGCCCATAATCATGCCAAACAGGGTGTCCATGGTATCCCATGTAGCCATTCCTGCGCCATATCTAAAGAAGTTAAGCGTTTCTAAGTCAACACCCGGTAGCGGAATCGCTGTACCAAACCTATAGATTAACAGCAATAGGAAAATAAACAGCAATTTCTTTCGGATATCCTGAACACGCCAAGCGTTGATAAATATCTTAAACAACTAAACCACCTCTGCTTTACCGCCCAGTGCTACTATTTTGTCGGCGGCGGTCTTGCTGTACTGGTTGACCTGGACAGTAAGCTTTTTCTCTAGTTCACCGTTTCCGAGGATTTTTACACCATCACGTGGATTTGATACCAATCCCTTTTGTTTAAGGGCAGCTATATCCACAACAGCGCCATCGTCGAATACGTTTAATAAAGCTACATTAATCGCAACTATTTCTTTGGTATTACGACATTTAAAGCCTCTCTTTGGTAAGCGTCTATATAAAGGCATCTGTCCGCCTTCGAATCCGACCTTACCGCCACTGCCTGAGCGAGACTTTTGACCCTTATGGCCCCTTCCTGCCGTCTTTCCGTTACCAGAACCGTGGCCTCTACCACGCCGCCAGCCTTTAGTTGTTGAACCCTCGGCGGGTTTAAGTTCCCCTAATTTCATGGCAGTCTCCTTCTTACTTTAACTATTGTGCTACTTCTTCGACTTTAAGCAGATGCCGTACTTGGTGAACCATGCCACGGATTGCTTCATTGTCTTTTTGGATGACAGTAGAATTAAGCTTCTTAAGTCCAAGAGCTTCCACTGTAAGCTTATGCTTTGGTTTTACGCCGATAGTCGAACGTACTAAGGTTATTTGCAGTTGAGCCATGTTCATACCTATCCTATCCCGCCATCGGCGGCGAATTATTTTGTGATACTTATTGGATTGTTTTTTGGGTAAAGGCTTACGCCTCTAAGATTTCTTGCACAGTCTTACCACGCAATCTAGCTACTTCGGATGGGGTTTTAATTCTTTTTAAACCTTCCAATGTGGCCTTAACTACGTTGTGCTTGTTGTTGGAACCGATAGACTTAGTTACAACGTTACGGATACCAGCAAGCTCTAGAACGGCACGCATCGCGCCACCAGAGATAACACCGGTTCCTTCGGGAGCTGGGCGCATTAGCACCTTGGCTGCGCCATAATGGCCGATGACTTCATGATATAAGCTATCATTGTCATTCTTCTCAAGCGTAACCATATTCTTTTGGGCGTCTTCCTTGCCTTTGCGTATAGCTTCTGGAATTTCTTTGGCCTTGCCTAGTCCGGCACCGACCCTACCATTTCCATCACCTACGATTACAAGCGCGGCAAAGCGGAAGATACGTCCACCTTTTACTACCTTTGTTACGCGATTTATCGCAACTACGCGATCTTGAAGCTCTAAAGCGTTTGCGTCTACTTTGTTCATAGGAAATCTCCTTTAAAGGCTTACTGCCAGACTAGAATTTCAACCCGGCTTCCCTGGCAGCATCGGCCAAGGCTTTAACTTTTCCGTGATAAAGATAGCCGCCACGGTCAAAAACAATTGTTTCAATACCAAGGGCTTTTGCTTTTTCTGCGACTTCCTTACCAACAGCCTTAGCAGCCTCAACATTGGAGGAAGAATCTAAATCAGATTCTTTAAAGCCAAGGGTCGCTGTGGAAGCGCTGGCTAGGGTATGCCCTTTATCGTCATCAATTACTTGTGCATAAATATGCTTGTTGGATCTAAATACGGACAGGCGGGGGCGCTCGGCCGTACCCATTAGATAGCGCCTTAATTTATAATGACGCTTCTGACGCGCCGCAGCGCGGGATGGTTTTTTAATCATTGCCTCTCACCTACCGTCTTTATTTCTTACCGGCTTTACCGGCCTTACGTCTAATTCTTTCGGTTTCGTACTTGACACCCTTGCCTTTGTACGGCTCTGGTTCGCGCTTGGAGCGAATATTAGCAGCGTACTGACCGACTTTTTCTTTATCTATACCGGAAACTATAATTTTATTGGTCCCTTCAACTGTGGCTGTTACTCCTTCTGGATCCTCCATCTCTACTGGATGGGAATAACCTAGTGTAAGAGTTAACTTATTGCCGGACTTTGCAGCACGATAACCGGTACCATTAATCTCAAGTTTCTTTTCATAGCCCTGGGTTACACCTACTACCATGTTGTTGATGAGAGTACGAGTAAGGCCATGTAGCGCTTTAAAACGCTTTAAATCATTGGGGCGGGTTATTTTTAACTGCCCATCTTCTTGTGCGATGTTCATGTCTGACGACAACTTTCTAGTTAGCTTACCCTTTGGCCCTTCTACTGTCAGTAGATTGCCTTCTTTCAGATCTATTTTTACACCTGCTGGGATTACCACCGGAAGCTTTCCGATCCTTGACATGTTCTGCACCTCCTGTCTTTATACCATTATTACGTTTTGATGATACCAGCAAACCTTTTTACCACACGTAGGCTAGCACTTCGCCGCCAACACCCAATTTACGGGCTTCCCTGTCAGTTACTACGCCTTTATTAGTGGAAACGATAGCCAAACCAAGCCCATTTAGAACCTTTGGCAAATCTTCACAGTTGGCATAGACCCTAAGTCCTGGCTTTGAAATACGTTTTAACCCTGCAATAACCTTATCATTCTTGTTACGGCCATATTTTAGGGTGATTCGCATAGTTTGCTTTACACCGTCTTTTATAATTTCATAACCTCTGACATAGCCTTCTTTTTCCAAAATGGAAGCAATGGCTACCTTCATCTGGGATGATGGGATGTCTACGGTTGAATGTCTTGCCATATTCGCATTACGAATCCTGGTGAGCATATCCGCTATAGGATCGGACAACATTAGCGCTCCTCCTTCATTACGTTTCTATCCGCATCTGCATGAATCACATTGATTCGATACAAATGAGCCTCTTAACTTTTACCAGCTTGCCTTACGTACTCCCGGTATTTGGCCTTTATACGCCAATTCACGGAAACATATGCGACATACGCCATACTTGCGCAATGTTGCATGAGGCCTACCGCAGATATTACAACGCCTGTACGCTCTTGTTGAGAACTTAGGCGGTTTTTGTGACTTTAGTATCAGTGCTTTCTTTGCCATTTTAACCTCCTATTGCCCTGCTCTAATAAATGGCATACCAAACAGTGATAAAAGCTCACGAGCTTCTTCGTCTGTATTGGCAGTGGTTACGAAAACCACTTCCATGCCTCTAAGCTTGTCAATCTGGTCATATGATATTTCTGGGAAGATAAGTTGTTCTTTGATTCCCAGGGTATAGTTTCCTCTACCATCAAAGGCATCTGGGCTTACGCCGCGGAAGTCTCTTACGCGAGGCATTGCTACATTTATCAGACGGTCAACGAAGCTATACATCTTTGAGCCTCTTAAGGTAACCTTGCAACCAACCGGCATACCGGCTCTTAGCTTAAAGGCTGAGATGGATTTTTTGGCTTTTGTTACTACAGGTTTTTGACCTGTTATAATTGCCATATCGTTAGTGGCGTGCTCAATAACCTTGGCGTTTTCTTTTGCTTCGCCTAGGCCAATGTTGACCACTACCTTTTCAATTTTAGGAACAGCTAGTTTATTCTTGTATCCGAACTTCTTCATCATGGCATCGATGATTTCAGTATCGTATATGCCTCTTAACCGGCTCATGGATTTCCTCCTAGTACTGCCCAGCAGTTGGTATCACATATGCTAGGTTGCTACTTATTAACGCGATTCCATCCGCATCTGTAGCGCGATTTTTTATTAGTCAATGATTTCCCCTGTGGACTTTGCATAGCGCTTCTTGGTAACTGTCCGCTGGGTTTTTCCGTCTACATTTTTTACATCTACTTCAACCTTGTAACCTAGACGGGTAGGCTTACCTTTATGAAGATACATTACATTGGATAGATGAAGAGGCGCTTCTGTGCGGGTTATGCCACCTGTTTGGTTGGCACGATTGGGCTTTTGATGCTTTGTTTGCAGGTTAAGCCCTTCCACGATTACACGATTTTTTTCACGGTCTACCTTGAGAACTTTGCCTGTTCGGCCAATTTCTTTACCTGCTACGACCTGAACCGTATCTTCGCGCCTTATCTTTGATTTTGTTTTGGGGGTTTCTGTTTTCATGGCTTTTCCTCACTTTACAGCACTTCCGGTGCCAATGAAATTATACGTGCGAATTGCTTTTCTCTTAGCTCCCGTGCTACCGGGCCAAAGATACGTGTGCCCCTTGGGGTCAAGTCTTCTTTAATAATAACGGCTGCGTTTTCGTCAAAGCGGATAGATGAACCGTCTGGGCGGCTTAAGCCTTTAACGGTACGTACGATAACTGCGCGTACTACTTCGCCTTTTTTTACAACGCCGCCTGGGTTAGCGTCTTTTACTGTGGCAACGATGATATCCCCAACATTGCCATATCTGCGCTTACTACCGCCTAATACGCGGATACATAATAGCTCTTTCGCGCCTGAGTTATCAGCGGAGCGGAGCCTGGTTTCTTGTTGAATCATTCAGTTTCCCTCCTACTTCGCTTTCTCGATGATGGAAACCAAACGCCAGCGCTTATCTTTAGATAGTGGACGTGTTTCCATAACTCTAACCCTATCACCGATGCCACATGTATTGGCTTCGTCATGGGCCTTGAGCTTATAAGTGCGCTTTACTATTTTCCCTATTACGGGGTGCTTAACGCGGTTTTCTACGGCTACGACAATGGTTTTATCCATTTTATCGCTTATTACCCGGCCAATCCGAGTTTTGCGCAGGTTCCGCTCTTGAGCTTGATTTTGCACTGTGTTGCCTCCCTTACTTACTCATTAAGATGTGGCTGCCGCCTTTTTACGTGCCGCTCTTGAAAGAGGCTTCTTACCGACTTCTCCCTTTACTCGCTGGGTGATTACGGTTTGTATCCGTGCGATATTCTTACGAACCTCGGTGATACGGGCGGTGTTATCCAACTGATTTGTTGCGTTCTGGAATCTTAGGTTAAACAGCTCTTTCTTTGTATTAACCAGCTCCAGGTTCAATTCTTCAACGGATTTATCGTTAAGGGATGCCAGGTATTTCTTTGATTTCATGACCTCAGCCTCCTTTGGGTTTATTGCGCTTTATTAGCAGCTTCAAGTGCCTCGGCTTCTGCTTTTTGCTCTGCTTTGGTCACGATTTTACATTTGATTGGAAGTTTATAGCTTGCCAGCTTCAAAGCACGACGGGATAGCTCTTCGTCTGCACCTGAAATCTCGAACATTACTCTACCGGGCTTAACAACTGCTACCCAGTACTCTGGTGAACCTTTACCGCTACCCATACGGGTTTCAGCAGGCTTTTGGGTTACTGGCTTGTCTGGGAAGATTTTAATCCAAACTTTACCGCCACGGCGCATAGTACGGTTTAAAACGATACGCGCTGCCTCTATTTGATTGGAGGTAATCCAGGTTGGCTCCATGGCTACTAGACCATAATCTCCGTAGGTGATGGAACTACCTCTGATTGCCTTGCCTGTCATTCTGCCGCGAAACTGCTTCCGTCTTTTTACCCTTTTTGGCATTAGCATAATCGTTTCCTCCTTCCCTTCTATCTCTCCGCTCTCTTCTTTCGCGAGGAGCCGGAGCACCGGGGATGACTTCGCCCTTATAGAGCCACACTTTTACGCCAAGTTTGCCGTAAGTGGTCTTAGCTTCTGCAAAGCCGTAGTCTATATCTGCACGTAGTGTTTGCAGTGGAATGGTTCCTTCGTGGTAGCTTTCGGTTCTGGCAATATCGGCTCCGCCTAGGCGTCCGGATACTGCTGTCTTGATACCTCTTGCTCCCATTTTCATTGTGCGCCCCATTGCCTGGCGCATTGCGCGGCGGAAGGTCACACGATTTTCTAGTTGGAGAGCGATATCTTCTGCTACCAGTTGAGCATCAAGCTCTTTGCGCTTGATTTCTACAATATTTATATCCACTTTGCGCTCGTCAGGGTTTGCGCCAATCAGCTTTTGAAGCTCGCTAGTTAGGTCAACAATGGCCTGCCCGCTACGTCCGATAATGATACCGGGGCTTGCGGTATGGATTGTAACCTTTACCCTGTCAGTGGTGCGCTGGATTCTGATTTTTGATACCTGCGCTTTATATAACTTATTTTTCAGATGGGTACGGATTTTATGGTCTTCCAGTAAGAACTTAGCAAAATCTCTTTCTGCATACCATACGGAGTCCCATTCTTTATTTATGCCCAGACGCAGGCCGTGGGGATTTACTTTTTGGCCCATGGATTCACCTCTCGTTTAAGATAATCGTGATATGGCTCATCTTCTTGTTAATGCGGTATGCTCTGCCCTTTGCTCTGGGCTGGATACGCTTCAAGGTGGGCCCCTGGTTGGCGATTACTTCTTCTACAAATAGCTCGGACTGATCCAGGCCGTGGTTTTCTTCTGCGTTGGCTGCGGCTGACTTTAGCACTTTGGCTATAAGATATGCACCGTATCTTGGCGAATAATCTAAGATTGCCGCGGCTTCCACAACACCTTTTCCTTTAATCTGCTCTAGTACAATTCTAGCCTTGCGGTCGGATATACGGGCAAATTTATGATGAGCATGTGGACGCATTTCTTTATTTTCTTTGTTACGAGTTTGCTTGTATTGGCTTCTTGATCCTTTTGCCATAACCTGCCTCCTACTTTACGCGGCTTCTTTTTTCAGCATCTTTACCATGACCGCGATAAGTGCGGGTTGAGGCAAATTCGCCTAATTTGTGCCCTACCATATCTTCGGTGATGTATACAGGCACGTGCTTGCGGCCATCGTGTACTGCGATTGTATGACCAATCATTTCTGGGAATATGGTGGAACGGCGTGACCAAGTTTTAATTACTTGCTTGTTGGTGACTTGGTTCATCGCTTCTACTTTTTTCATCAAATGGTCGTCTACAAAGGGACCTTTTTTTAGTGATCTACCCATATGTCCTCCTACTTACTACCGCGTTTACGGACGATATATTTATTGCTTTGCTTGTTCTTCTTACGAGTTTTATAGCCTAGTGCGGGCTTGCCCCAAGGCGTTGATGGAGCTGGGCGGCCTATCGGCGCACGACCTTCACCACCACCGTGAGGATGGTCGTTGGGGTTCATGACAGAACCACGAACCGTTGGGCGAATACCCATGTGGCGCTTCTTACCAGCCTTACCGATGTTGATAAGCTCATGATCTAGGTTACCGATTTGGCCAATGGTTGCGCGGCAGTTTACAGGTACCATTCTCATTTCGCTAGATGGAAGACGCACTGTGGCGTATTTTTCGTCTTTTGCCATTAGCTGAGCTACATTGCCTGCTGAACGAACCAGCTGACCGCCTGCGCCTGGCTTCATTTCTATATTGTGGATTTCTGTGCCAACTGGGATGGCTTTCATTGGAAGAGAGTTGCCTACTCTTACTTCCGCTTCGGTGCCGCTCATTAGCTTGTCACCTACGTTAAGGCCTTTAGGGGCTAGGATGTAACTCTTTTCCCCATCGGCATAGTGTAGAAGAGCTATGTTGGCGGTACGGTTTGGATCATATTCTATTGCAGCTACCTTGGCTGGTACGCCGTCTTTGCTGCGCTTGAAATCAATTATGCGGTACTTTATTTTGGCCCCGCCGCCTCTGTGGCGTACAGTGATTTTACCTTGCCCGTTGCGTCCAGAATGTTTCTTTAAGTGAACGGTAAGGCTTTTTTCCGGTGTTGACTTTGTAATTTCTGCAAAGTCAGAAACCGTCATCTGCCGCTGAGAGGGGGTTATGGGTCTATAACGTTTTACGCCCATTGCTGATGCTCCTTTATATCAAGATGACTTCGGGATTAGATTCCTTCGAATAATTCAATACTTCCGGCTGACAGAGTTACAAGTGCTTTTTTGCGCTTTACTGTCCGGCCTGGTCTAAATCCTTGCTCTTGAGAGCGGCGATGTCTCTTCTTAGGGTGAGTGGTAAGGGTATTAACCTTTGCTACCTTCGTACCAGAGAATAGCTTTTCTACCGCTTCTTTGATTTGAGTCTTGGTTGCCTGAGGGTGTACATAGAAAGCATAGCATTGGTCTTCAAGCAAAGTCATACTTTTTTCAGTCATAAGAGGCTTAAGTATGATGTCGTAATATTTGAGATCCGCCATTATGCATACACCTCCTGCATTTTCTCTACAGCTTCCTTGGTTACTACAAAGTTATCATGGTTGAGAATATCATATACATTGATGGTGTTGACTGCCGCAGTTTTGATGTGAGGGATGTTACGGGCCGACAAGATTGCGTTGGTGTTGCTGCCTGTCATTACAAACAAGGCTTTTCCAACTTCCAGCTTTTCGCATACATCAATCATAGCTTTAGTTTTGATTTCAGGTAAATCCATGTGCTCCAGAACTACCAACTTGCCTTGATTTACTTTGTCTGTAAGAGCAGATTTAAGGGCAAGTCTCTTTTGCTTCTTGTTAAGCCTTATAGAGAAATCCCTTGGCTTTGGTGCAAAAACTACTCCGCCGCCAACCCATTGAGGTGCCCTGATGGTACCCTGACGGGCACGGCCTGTGCCTTTTTGTCTCCAAGGTTTACGCCCACCACCACGAACTTCCGCACGGGTCTTGGTTGACTTTGTACCTTGGCGCTGGTTAGCGAGATATTGCTTTACTGCTGCATGAACTGCATGTTCATTTACTTCTATTCCGAATAGGGCATCGTCTAGTTCCATATTTCCGACGGTTTGACCCTGGAGGTTTTTTATAGGTACTGATGGCATGTGGTTCACTCCTAATCTATTGCCTCTGCTGGGGAAGAACCCCGGGGAGTACTTATTGCTTTACAGTGTTTTTAATTTCTACCAGTGCGCCTTTGATTCCAGGAACTGCACCTTTAATAAGAAGCAGATTTTTTTCAGGAACTGCGCGAACTACTTCCAGGTTTTGAACCGTTACTCTTACTGCACCCATGTGCCCTGGCATTTTTTTGCCTTTGCGCACTCTACCGGGGGTGGTACCGGCACCCATGGAGCCGAGACCGCGATGGTATTTAGAACCGTGAGTAAGTGGACCGCGATGTTGACCGTGACGCTTGATGGCACCTTGAAACCCCTTGCCTTTTGACTTTGCGCTTACATCTACCAAGTCGCCAGGGGCAAATACATCTGCTTTAATCTCTGTGCCTACTTCGTACTGGGCGCAATCTTCCAGCCTAAACTCTTTAAGATACTTCTTAGGGGCTTGGCCTTTTACATTGGCTTCGAAGTGGCCTTTTACTGCTTTATTTGTTTGCTTTGGCTTAATGCTGCCAAAGCCTACTTGAATGGCTTCATAGCCGTCATTGTCTTTTGATTTCTTCTGAACTACCAGACAAGGGCCTGCCTCAAGCACTGTTACGGGAATCAGTGTTCCGTCTTCTGCAAATACTTGAGTCATGCCAAGTTTCGTCGCAAGAATTGCTTTTTTCATTTATAGTCACTTCCTTTTGGCATTTGGCAGGTTTTATTTTACTTCTACTTTAATGTCTACGCCTTCGGGCAAATCCAGGCGGCCTAGAGCATCTGCTGTTTTTGGTGTTGAGGCGTGAATGTCGATTACTCTCTTGTGAGTGCGCATTTCAAATTGTTCCCTAGAGTCCTTATACTTATGGACAGCACGAAGTATTGTCACGATTTCCTTCTTCGTAGGGAGTGGGATGGGGCCTGAAACTCTAGCGCCTGTGCGCTTTGCGGTTTCAATGATTTGAGCTACAGATTGATCTATTAATTTATGATCATAGCCCTTTAAATTGATGCGTATTACTTGATTCTGCATGAGATCCCTCCATTTAGTTATTCTGACTGAGGTTTTTATGCTTTTCATGCCCTGATACGTAGCCGGGTGTGTCGCGGTAAGTGGCATAGCTTTGGTATTCGTCCAAAGAAATTGTCAGAACAGGCGGGATAATACCAAAGAAATAAATGGACGTCAAGGGGTTTGCAAAATATTTTTTGTTTTTTTGGAAAAACGTAAAAACATAACAAGTTCTACATGAGGAGTCCGAGGGAACATATCCACCCCAATTGCACGGATAGGCTCATATCCTGCCGCTATTAGAGTTACCAGGTCTCTAGCCAAAGATGCGGGCTTGCAAGCTACATATATTAGATTTGGCGGAGCTATTTCTATTAATTTTGCAAGGGCTTTTGGGTGGAGACCGTCCCGAGGTGGGTCTACAATGGTTACTTCCGCGATTGGAAAATCTGTTTTTTCATTTAATACAGCCGTCACATCACCTGCGTAAAATTCGCAGTTAGTGATTCCGTTGAGCTTGGCGTTTTCCTTAGCGGCAGCTATTGCGGCAGCATTAAGCTCTACCCCAATTACCTTTTCAAAGTTGGGAGAAAGCACCTGAGCAATGGTTCCAGTCCCACAATAAAGGTCATATGCCACATTTTGACTAGGAGCCATATCATTTACAACACCGTATAGCTTTTCCGCCCCGGCGGAGTTGGTTTGGAAAAAGGAAGAGGCTGTTACCTTAAAATCCAGTCCACATATTCGCTCATAAAAATAATCTCGCCCAAGTAGAACTCGAATATCTTCATCCTTAACCACATCAGCAACGCCATCATTGACACTATGAAGGATGCCCACCATTTCTCCGTCAAGCTCCAAGGCCTTAAGCCCAGACACCCACTGCCAAAGATCAGATTGCAAACTAGAGGTCGTAGATAAATTTATAAGAATCTCACCAGTAAACTCCCCACGCCTAAGCACAAGGTGACGCAGGCTTCCAATGTGGCGCTTTCGGTGGTAGAAAGCCTCCCCTGTTTCGCGGAAAAAGCCCTGTGTATACAAAGCAATTTTCCTAAAATCATCAGGGATTAACTGGCATTCCTCTAAAGATGCCACTTCGTAAAAGCTACGGCGCTTGCGCATACCCAAGGCCAGCCGCCCATCTTTGGACTCATCGCCGAAAGCAAGCTCCATTTTATTACGGTAGCCTTTAGAGGCAGGTGCAGGGATTACGCCCTCTAAAAGATGCTCAGTAGTCCCAAGAACATCCCTAAGTGCCCTTTCTTTTTCTGCTAGCTCTTCTTCATATGGAATATTCAGGTACGCGCAACCGCCGCATGCGCCAAAATATTTACACACTTCCATGCTCATCAGTCCTTTACAAGTAAAAAGCCCTTCATCTAACTTAGGTGAAAGGCTTACTCATTATAACTTCAATGCACCATCATGTCACATAGCGGACACTAAGCATTTAACAAAAAATATGCCCTTGCAAGGTTACACATGCAAGGGCATTGATATCTAGAAACATTTTTCTCTTTAGTCATCATGAGCCAAAATTTCACAGCCTATATTATTCCTTTCCAAAGTAAGACATTCTAATAAATAAAATTTCTCCGCTAAATCTAAGGGACTTACTCTGCCCCCATCCCTTTGATTATAGAACAAATGCCTTTCCATTACTTCCGGATATGGCCTAGGACATGAAAAAACAGGAGGCATATACAGCTTATCTACCTCCTGGCCATATTTGTGCAAGGCATCGTTTAGCTGTGCCAGTAGATATGTGAGCCCAATATTAATCGCAATCATCCAGTCGCCAACAAACACTTCATCTTCCTCTTTATTATGCGCCGCGATCAATTCAGCATCGGCAATAGAAATGGCAGCGATTGCCCCTGTCTTATGCCTATCCAGTGACCTGACTGTGTTCATCATATACTTATCATATATATAGTCGTACAAATAGTTAAATCGGCCTTCGAATCGCTCTTTAGCCTCATCGCTATTATCAAAGACTACCACCCTCGCAAGATCCTCGCGACTTTGATAGAGCTTTATACCTTCTAAATACAGATTCCAAAACATACCTGTAAGTATAGTTCTCGCCATTTACGGTTACTCCATTTCTTTTTTATCGACAGTGGGGAATACTGGCACAAATTCTTTGTACTGAGTTGGCATACTATCTATAGAATGTATACTATCATTTACCATCTTTAAATAGCTTGCTTTATCTTTAACAAACATAGAGCGCACAAAGGCACTATGCCTTTGACTAAGCCTCCTGCTGTGGGCTCGAGCGTATATTAATGAGATGAAAACCGCTACAAAAATTACACCTAATACAAACCACGTTACTATTAATTCCATATATATCCTCCTTTGCGCAAGCAAACACCATTGGCGTTCGCTTTGTTATTACATTGATTGTTAGTTTCATTTTATGAAAAGGGCAACAATGCTTGCCTGTCCGACAAATATTGTTCACCCACTATGTGTCATACACTTGACCTTTTTATTATTTTTTCTATATCTGGCTCCATTTTATACAAAGAAAATATAGCATATATAATGTTAACTATCAAACCGACACCTATTAACACATATATGGGCCCCATTACTACATATATAATGCCGGCGTAAAATGCACTTATGACAGTTGCGATAACCAAAGCCGCAAAAATCAAGATTAATCCCATGTAAAGTATACGATGATAGTTTGAGAATTTATGATTAACATAAGGAATGCGGCGGCGCTCCAGCTCCTTAGAAACGATTTCGTCAAAATCTACCGCAGAATTAATGGAAACAAATATGGCTTTAATATACAACAGGATTATAAAAATAATTCGTACAGAAAAATATACAATCGCACTATTACCATTGAGGCTACGAACATTGTAAATAGAATCATGTGCTACATGAATTGCAAAAGCAGCATCTATACTGAGGACAGTCTCTACAAACATCATATAGCAATTGGAAAACCTCCGATGCACACCCCTGCTATTGCCCTTTTTCAGGTCTAGTTCTTCACTAAGCTTATCCATTACAGAAGGCTCATCGCTCATTATGTAAATTCCGACCTTTCAATTATAAAGTCCCAGATTAACTTAAGCTTATCCATCACAGACACGCAAGAAGTAACAAAACAAAGCCTCCGCCACAAATGAAATGGGGTGCTTCCATAAATCATTGCATTAAGTTTTAGTATTTTATGACTGACTAATGAATCTGTCAATAGTGTTTGGGTATTGAAAGTGATACATAAAAAGGCCCTCTATCCGAACCAAATCGGATGGAGGGCCTTTTCACTTTATATAACTTACAACCGTATCAACTCAGCAATGCTCATAGCGATATTATCCAAGATATCAAAGAATTTATCGTTTAGATCATAGTACTTGCCATTTGGTTTGGTTAGCGGGTCGTATGCATCTATGCTTTCTCTGTCTTTACGGGCTACGACATAGGTTGTAACGCCTCGCTCCTCCAGCAAACGGCATACATCATTTACGGAGCGTCCTGCTACGGTTGGTACATGCGGCGGAGCATCTGTTATTAATATAAAGATGTTACGCCCGCCTTCGTCCCTGTGGGATTTTAGTAGCTCTACCCCGGTTTCTAGGGCATCGAGGGAGGATTCAGGGATATCGCCTCCGTAGGTTCTTGGGATATTTTTTACTTGCTTCTGGAATTTGGGTATATCATCGGTAAAGTTGTATACGCTGGGATGTTCATTTTCGCCCAAATCGCCAAAGCCGATTAGCCCCAGCTTATTACTTGCACCTTTGGAGGCTAGGATGTTGGAGAATTCAATTGCGCGGTCTTTTACACCATTGATATAGGTGTCCATGGAGCCAGTGGTGTCTATAAGGAATACTATATTCACCCTTTCGCTCCCGACTGGAGCTTTTGGTGGTGGGGCTGTGGGGTTTGATCGATCAATTTCGGCCCGCTCGGAACGGCCCGTAGCTAAATCTTTTACATATACTTCAAAGATATTATTCTCATCAATGGCGTATGTGATCTCTATTTGAGTAACCCCGGCCAGGCCTGTAAGGGCTACTGTACCTACATATTTGCGGGCAGCTTCCTGGCCTTGCTCCCATTGAAATACATCAACATTTACCTGATTGGCACCTGACATCGAGGCGAAATTACTGTCGGAATAGCGGCTGGGGATTGGGCTACCCATTGGGATTATGGGAATGGCTTGACGCTCCATGGTGGCGATATTGGTAACCGCTTCTGTGCCGAATACTTGACGGGTGATTTGACCTACTTTTACTTGTCTGTCTGGCAGATGTATTAGATAGTTGTAAATGCTTGCGCCCATGGCTACGCTTTTTGCTGGATCTGTGGCTCTATATGGCTCTTTTAGATATCCGGCTACCATGCGGCGTACCATGGGGATTAGGGTAGAGCCACCCACTAATACCACTTTTGAGATTTCATCTGTATGTTTTCCTGCACGCTTTAGAGCTTCTTCTATAATGTCACGGCTACGATCTACATATTTGCGAATCATTGCCTCAAAATCTTCACGGGTTATTTCTGCGTTTAGATTTTTGGGAACACCGTCTACTATAACCAAAGGATTAATGCGAACGGCTACTTTGTTGGTTCCGGATAGCTTTTTCTTTGTTTGCTCAGCTTCTTGCTTTAGCTTTTGCATTACACGTTTGCGCTCAGCTACTTCTAGGGTGTCTAGATCTACGCCTGTTTGCTGGGTGAAGGTTGCCTTCATCCAGCGCACCAGTTCTGCATCGAAGTCATCTCCGCCTAGGTTCATATCCCCTACGTCAGATAGCTCTTGGAATGTTTCTTGGCCGTTTTCATCAGTGTCTACTCGTAATACACAAGCGTCGAAGGTGCCGCCGCCTAGGTCGTATACAAGTAGGGTTTGGGCATAGCTTTGGCGATAGCCGTATTCAATTGCGGCAGCCAGCGGCTCAGATAACAGATATACGTTTTTAAACCCTGCCAAAAGCCCTGCTTGCTGGGTTGCGAATATTTGTCTGTCATTGAAATAAGCTGGATGGGTGATTACCACTTCATCAAACCGCTCTCCTGATTGAGCTTCAGCGGCTTGCTTTAGCTTGCGCAAGATTTCCGCGCTTATATCTTCTGGAGATTTTTCCATTCCATTGATGTTTAGCTTATCGCCGCTACCCATTAGGCGCTTTACAGAGATTATTGTGCTCTCTGGATAGATGATGGCTCCAGCTTTGGCCTCTGCGCCTACTATCACTCCTTCGTCGTGGTAGCACACCACGCTTGGCAGTATTTCATCTGTTCCGTCTACTTTTACTACTTCCAACGCATCGATTTTGTCGTTGTAAATTATGGCCGCCGAGTTGGTTGTGCCTAAGTCAATTCCTAGATATCCCATATTTTTCACTCCTTTATATTACTGTTTTCTTGAATCTATCTGGGTCAAAGGTTTCTTTGTAGTCGCTGCCCATATCTTCTACCATGCCCCGCACTAGTCCGCCCTCTTCCTCTACCATCAGGGTTACCCGCAGTTTTGTTTTTCCACTGGGGCGTTCGGGAAGGCCTGTGATGCTTACTTCTCCGATAATCTTACAAGCCTCATATGGGTCGTTGGCATCAATTCTTTCTAATATTTTCAAATCCAGACGAGTCATTTCCTCTGGGGTTGCGCCGCTTAGAGTGAAGACGTGGCTTTTTTTAGCCAATGCAAAGGATGTGCCGCGGCGTATCATCGGAAAAAAGCTTTTTCTGGTACCGGAATCCAGCTCCAAGCCAATATCATGGCTTACCGTTACTTCGAATTCCACTGACAGCTTTTCAGTTATTTTTTCGGATTCCACATCCGGACTAGAAAGCAATCCCATTTTCATAGCGGCATAATAGGTCGCGCCATAAGAAATATCATACGCCGGGTGCTCCGATGAATAAATTTTCATTTCGTCGCTAAAGATATCTAAAAGCATTTCTTTAACCCAAGGCATCTTGGAAGAGCCACCCTCCAGCAGCACCCTATCTATATCCCCTGGAGTAAGGCTGCCAGAGTAGGTTTCCCTAAGAGCCTTTAGCACAAGCTTGCGGGTTTTATCAATGAAAGGTTGGATTAGATTATGAAAATCGTCCCTAGAGATTTGCTCCACGAATGGCGGAATGCAGAAAGTGAAGGGTATACGGAAGCGCCCGACCCCGGAGAGACGTTCTTTGGCCTCCCTGGCCCTGCTGGCGAGCTCAACTTGATTTTCTATAGCCAGCTCGGCCGCGGGATGTCCGGTTTTGGCTTCTACTAGGCCGCCGCAATATTCGATTAGGGCGGCATCTATATCGTCGCCACCGTGATGGGCCTCACCACCTTGACTTATTACTTGCAGCTTGATTCGGCTTTCATCACGGTCTGTTACATTAAAAAGGGTAATATCCAAGGTGCCGCCACCAAAGTCGAAAACCATAATCCGCTCATCTTGCTTAAGTTGTTGACGGAAGTTGTATGCAAGGGCCGCCGCGTTGGGTTCTTTGATTAGGCAGATTAGCTTATCTTTAAGCCCTGCTATTTCACAGGCCCGGACGGTGGCCTTTTGCGCTGCATCGTCAAAGTCATAAGGCACAGATACCACCAGCCCCGCGATTTCAGCTTTTGGGTTTAAGCCCTGGGCATGGGCAACCAGCTCTTGTAAGATTTTTGCTGAAATTTCTTCTGGCAGATAGTCTTTGCTGCCCAGTCTTTTGGTTTCGTTAGTGCCCATTTTCCGTTTGATGGAGCGAACAGTGGTTTCCGGGTATATTTTCATTGAGCGGTAGGCCTCTTCACCTATCACCCATTCGTCATTGTCGTCATCTTGGCGGTACTGCACTACCGATGGCAAGGGTACTTTACCGAAACCATTGCTGACATCTATTGGCACTGGGCGGCTTTGGCTGTTATCCCAATAGGAAATTACAGAGTTAGTAGTGCCCAAGTCTATACCTAGCACATACCAATCCTCTGGATACTTTCCTGATTCTTCAATTTCTTTGCGATAAGCTTCCCAGTTCATGTTAAACACCTATTTTCATTGAATTTTTGCCGACTTTGGCGGCGGTATAATATGGTTGGCATGAAAATCAAAAGCGGATTTTCACGCTAATAGTTTGGCTATAGTCAGTTTTTGGATGCAGTTCTCCAAAGCCCATGTCGGCAACCTTTAAGGTCATACGGGTATTGGATGAAAAATCTACTCCAAAGCTCAACCGTGTAGTGCCCTTGGGGCGTGGCGGCAACCCCTTTAATATATGAGATGCCAAGATTTGCTCATCTCCTTTTGAGGAGCGCCTTGCTATGGATAGGGGAATCTCTCCATCTACTTGGCTGTTTACTAATACCAGTTGGGGCTGATGATTCTGCCACCAGAAAGCACCCAGCATAACCAAAGGCAAAAATACATCTCCAGATTTTATACCAATATCTCCAGATAACTGATGCTCGTCCACTATGTTAAAAGTATTGCCAGGTATTACTCCAAGAAGAACAGCAGCAACCTCGGCGGCGCCTTCTGCTACTATCATCTTGGAGTTCTTGTACATATTTATTTGCGCATGGGCAAAAATCTCTGACACAGCTTCCCTTGCCCACAGCATTTCAAAGCCGCCGCCTACGCATAGCACTGAAGAAATCTCGCGCGGAGAAATCCCCTTACCTGCGATATTTTTCTCCAGTGTATCTGATATAAAACGGTTAAAACTTTGCCTGTATGGAGCCACTAACGCATCAACATCGGCATGAGTTATCGTCTGCTGAAATGGGGGATAAACGAAGTTGTAATATATTTTCGCGGGCTTTATTCGGATGTTTTTTTGGAAAAGTATATCTTTATGCTGATAGGTGAAAGCGGTAAGTTGCTCTTCATAGCCTGGTGTAGAAATATAAGCCTCGAAAAGATTATATACATCGGCAAGTATTGCCCCTGTTCCGATTTTTTCGTTAAATAAGCTGGACATAGCTGTCACAATGTCGCCCACTTCATAAACACCGCCGCGCACTTCTCGGCTTCCATAGTCCAGTACCATTATCTTTTCATTTTTTGGAGAGCGACTGCCATAATAATATGAGAGGAGAATTTCCCGACTTGGAAGTAGCGCCACTAGCTCCTTTTCATATCCAGCCAATCTAAAAGCCCGCTTTAGTTCATCCTGGGCATCTGGGGTAAGTCTGTCGGGAATCGCGGCTATTATACCTACGATTTCGGCTTTTGGGTTGATGTTTTTTACGCTTCCCAAAAGCTCCTTGATAAATAGCCCCAAAATGGAGGCAATACTCAGATTTTTGCCGTCTATTTCTATATAGTCAAAGTTGCCTAAGCGCCGCACTAATGATTTCAGAGTTATTTCCGTACCTGCCCCTTGGTTAAGCACTGCGTACTCCCCAAAAACCCATTCTTTGGTTTCGGGGATGTACTGTATCACCGTAGGTATAGAGGGCTTGCCATAACCTCCACTTAGGTCTATGGGCTCCGGAGTATTTTCATATAAGTTGTAAAAGGCTATCCCTGATGATTCGTTGCCTATATCCAGGCCAATAATATAATAGGCCTCGTTTTGCTTTTTGTCAGGAGGCAGAGCCTTGTAATGTTTCCAATTCATATATTACCTCGCGGCTACAACATTGGCTCGGATTATTACTTGGTCGCCTTGCTTGAAGCCACTGGTCATTGTTTTTATTATTTCGCCTTTTGCGAAGCCTTCTTGCTCTTCAGCGGTTAGGACTTCGTGCTCTTTACCATTGAAAGGGTCGTGAGGGATCGGACGAATTACGGTTATACCCGCGTCTGCTATTAAGGATTCTAAGGAATTGAATGTCTCATCGAATATTGTCACTGCCGCCAGCACTTCCGGCTGATCCGAATCTCTTAGCCTAGTGACGCTGTAGAATAAGATTTCTTCGTATGTGCTAATTTCGTATAGCAACGTTTCTTTTTTGAAGCGAAGAGCGGACTTTTCTAGTTTTTCTGTGTTGGCGGCCATTAGCTTGACTAGCTGCTTGTGATAGCCTCCAAATGCACCAAGGGATTCCTGCAACTCAAAAAAGGCCGGAATACTTTCTTGCTCTGGCGGAGCTTCGCACCAGGCAGTAAAAAGCTGGCTTGCCGCTTCTTCTATATCTTGACCTGTGAGCCTTGGAATCTGTGAGGATATACTTTCCAAGAGTTTGCGGTTATCTGTCTCATAAATTTCGAGGCTTTCGTTTAGGCTTTCGATTTTGATTTTCAGTGTTTCGACTATGCCATTGATTATGTCATTTTCTGTGTCTTCGATATTATCTGCTCCGCTGGAAAATGTGGCCACGACCTTTTTTGCAAAACATAGCTCCGTAATAATGAAGTTATGGGCATTTACAGACATGGCCTCCAGATACCACAGGCGCATTTCCTCAAAGATTGTATCACCATTGCAGACCAGTTCTTGGATAAACATCTGGGTGTCCAGCTCAGCGCATGGATCAGAGATATTTTCCACGTCCTCTCGCAGTAGCTCAGGGACTATTACCTCTGGGGCGCTTTGCATCAGCTTTCTAAACCCGCTAATCACTGGACCTGTTTGCTGATACGCTTCTCGCAGTTTGGTTAAAATAGTAGCTACACCATTAGCACTGCCACTAGCGGATTCTATGGCTTTTACCTGTACTTGAATGATTAGGCCAAGTACTTCCCATTCCCGCTCCAGTAAATCCGTGTAGTAGTTGGCGGTTTCGCGGTTATGCAGATCGTTTATACTGGATAAACAACGTTCGAGGGCTTCTTGGTAGATGACTTGGAGGGCTGGAAAGACATTGTTTACGATTGAGTCTTTTAATGATTTCCATGTGCCCTTTAGCAGTTTGGCATGATGCTTTTCAGGCTCTATGGGATATTCCTTCTCTAAGTTTTCGATTTGCTCTACGTTACGCATTAGGGCTTTTTCCAAAATAGTACGCTTTTCATTGACAACAGGGTTGCCCTGGCCCATGTCTACATCTTCAAACTGCCTCATTCGAGAATTTAAGACATCACAAAGCCCCGCCACCAAGTCTGGAGCGGGGTTTCCTTCTTGGCTTTCGAATAGACTTACGACCTCCCGGTAAGTCTCCATAAGATACACCAGGTGGTCGTAAACTGCCTCATCCTTCTGTCCTAGCCTTGCAAAAGACAAGGCATCCAAAGCCAGCTTATCACAAACTGCCTGCCTTATGCATTTAAAATAGTGAGTCGTGCCTATACGCAGAGCCTCGTCAGCCGAAGCCTGCAAGGCTTCCCATGCAGGCCATAAGGTATCCATCGTTGCCATAATTTCCCCTTTTGCTTCTGTTATGAATATAAGCCTTTATCAGAAAAACAGCCCAACTAATACAGCTCATCTACAGACAATTGTGTAATCACGCCATCCGTAGAAAGGCTGCGAGCCGTAACCTGTAGCATATTATCCTGGCCGACGCTGAAAGTAACTTTTACTTTTTCCTGGCCGCGTACGCCTTGGGGTATGCCTCTGAGGGATGTCCCGGCCAAGCGTTTCATGCCTTCTTGACTTACGTGTTGCAGCTTGTCCGAGGCTTTGGGCAAGGTACTCTCGTATACTACAATCGCCATGCTGGATACATTGTCGAAATTGGTGATTAGGGGCTCGGCGGCATCTATTGTTAGGCCGTCTTTGGGGATATCCAGCCCAGCCGGAACGATTTCCATAAACCTACGTCCTGCTATTTCTAGGCCAAGGGGGTGGATGGTTCGCTCTTGAACCACAGGCCCACGAACCGTTGGCATCATAATCATATTGCAATAGTGAGCCGCACCTTGGGATATGCTAAGAGCGGGACTAATACGGGATTTGAATGGCTCTTTCTTAAACCGCTCGGTTATCTGCTCGCTTACATATAAAATAGAAGAGCTGCCTCCAACTAAGAAGACCTCGTCAATATCTGCCTCTGTTAAGCCCCCGGCTTCTAAACAGTGACTTACACAGATCAAAGTTTCTGCAATCAGGTCTGTTACACTCTTTCCTTTGAATTTTTCAAAGGCATCTAGGCTGTCTCCCAGTTGATTAACCCGCTGATGGGTCAGGAATTGCTCTCTGGTTATTTCCATATTGATATTAACAATCCGTGGCTCCTGCACAAAGGGAGCTAGGGTGATTTTTGTGGCTTTGGTTTGGCTTAGGCGTTCTTTGGCTTGGTTCGCGGCTTGCTGAAGGCGCACCAATGCTACCTTCTTTTGGCGCTTGGACACGCCGTCGTCTAATGTGTCATCGAAAAGATCAATTTCTTCGTTGGTCAACTTTTTAAATTCTTCATATACGATATCCATAATGATTTTATCAATATCATTGCCACCTAAGTTATTGTCACCGTAGGTGCTGACTATGGATATAGTTGGCTCTCCCGCTTCTTCCACCTTGACTTGAAGTACGCAGGCATCAAAAGTTCCGCCGCCAAAGTCGTATACCAAGATTTTTTTATCACTGACTTCATTAACCGCATAGGAAATAGCCGCTGCCGCAGGCTCTAAGCGCAAGTAAATACTTTCTGGGTCAAATCCGGCTAAAATCGCTGCTTCCTTGGTCATTTTCTTTTGCTTGTCTGTGGAGTTGGCGGGAACGGTAATTACACAACCGGAAAATTCACCGGTAATGCCAAGCTCTTCTTGAGCATATTCGTCTGCCTTTTGTTTAAGATGCCCCAGGATTTCCCCAGCTATCTGCTCTGGGGTGAATTGGTAATCTTTATCATCTACAGAAACAGTAAGCTTTGCATCACTACCTAGGTAGCGCTTAATTGAAAGAATAGTGGAAAGGGGATAGATAATAGCAGCTTCCTTTGCTTGTACTCCAAATATCCTAGATAGCTTGCTCTCATCTTCCGGGTCTGATTCGAATTGAATAGCTGTTGGGAAGATATTACTGCCGTCTATAGGGATGGTTTGAGCCTCGCCCTCCCCAAAATTGTAGATACTTACAACTGAGTTGGTGGTGCCAAAGTCAATACCGAGGAATAAACCCCGTTCTGTGTCCAGTCCTAAAGTGCCCATAAGTGCCTCCTTGAAGTTTCGCTAGTATATTTTTTGAATATTTACATTAATGTACGTTAGCTGTAGGCGGTATGTATGGCGAAAATTGCGGCATGGGTAAAATATAACCTTTTTACATAAAAAAATCTATAAATAAAACACATGCTTACATACTGCTTGCATATGATGTATTGGGAAATCTATTAAAATAAAATCATCAGATTGAAATCAACGGCAAATGTAAAAACTGACATGCAAACATTGATTTTGTGCCGGGAAATATGGGAAATATAACACTTTGCACTTCGCGGCTCAAAAAACCTTGGGAAATATTCTAATTTCCTGCAACAAGACATTGCATTCTTTGATGAAATAGTATAGACTTTCGCAAATTATTAACTTAACGTGGGATAGGGGCGCATCACAGCTATGTGCCCTAGTTGTATGTACAAAAAAGGAGAGTAGTTAAAATGAAAAAAAAGAGAAAATCACGGGAAGTGATTACAGGAGCATGCAAGAAAGTTTTTGCAGTTGTCTTGACGCTTCTGCTTATGGTGAGTGGCGGGATACCTGCCTTTGGGCATACAGAGGAGTATGAATGCCTCTGTGAAGAGTATGGACTCTGTCTGGAGGAAGAAGGCATAGAAAATCCTGAGCCTGCCGGGGGCAATATTACGCCAGTACCGTTTGGTCCGCCGCCTCGTCAAGTCTATGTAGTACAAAATAGAGCTTCTGCCGCAACCCACTTTACGGATGGAAACATCATACTTCCAAATAATCCAATGTGGGAGAACTACGATCCGCCATCACGAGAACCATCGTTTGGACTTATTCACTATGTGAGACCCAGATATGGGTTTTCGCTGGTGCAATGGAGAACAACACTGAGTAATACGGGATTAAGTACAACTACTACAGCAAGCAGACAACTAAATGCTCTTAATGATTACTACACAAATATGATATCACGCCAAACCGACGAAACACTCATTGCTCATTTTATAGAGATAGAAATTGATGCGGCTTCTGCTAATTTTGGCACAAGAATAGTTGGCTATTCGCCTATTGCCCCACGACAGCATATCCTTACTAATGCAACAATCCCCTTCGAGTCAGCGCCAGTATATTTTCCTCATGTAGATATTACTAGTGTGGAGACATTCCCCCCTACAGGGCCGCCATCAGGCAATCCCAACTTTTATGCAAATTTCCAATCCACACAATCTCATTTTTATTTTTATTCATCAGGCATCACCACCACAGGCCAGCAGCAAAGTCATTATACTCTCCATATTGTCTATGATGAAAACACATATGATGACTTTTATGTAGGTGTGGAAACAGGTTTAGGCATTGGTCGTCATCGACAAATAGTAGAAATAATTCATGGCCCAATTGCAACTGGCCATCCAGTAGGGAAATTTAGGATGATTTTCAATGTTATGCGCCCTGTTGTCGAGATAGACTTGTACACTGTAATAAGCGCAGGCACAGCCGAAGCAACTGTAGTAACTGATCGTAATTATGATTCATTTGCATCAACATATACAATTGCTTCAGAAACTTCCGTTCCCATTACTGTTACCCATGCCCCTATCCCAAGCAGTAACAGGATAGAAGTAGTGATTCAACGCCCATGCATCCATTCTTTTTTTGATCAAAATCAGTCTATAGATTCAGCTTATAGAGATAATGATAATGATTTTATACTAAGTGAAATTTATATCACCGCACCTTCAGGTTTTGTAGAAGTACCGGGCACACGGAGCCTAAGCACCGATGGAAGTTCGTTAACTGTGGTATTTGAACCTATATCGACTACCGGGCCACCACCCCCTACCTCACCACCAATAACCAGCCCTCCGACATCGGAACCAGAGCCAGAACCAACACAACGCCCCGCCGCTTCGCCAAGACCAACGCCCACACCAACACCAGAGCCATCCCCTGACCCGATAAGTGGAGATCATCACGCATTTATCATCGGTTTTACAGACGGCTATATCCGCCCAAACCATTCCATGACCCGAGCACAGGCCGCCACTGTTTTCTTCCGCCTTATGTCAGACGAAGACAGAGCATACTACTGGCATACAGAAAATGACTTCTCAGATATATCCTATCGGCGCTGGTTCAACAACGCAATATCAACCACTACAAATGCCGGAATATTTACAACAACACCTGATACACCTTTCCGGCCTAATGATGCAATTACCCGAGGAGAGTTTGCAGCGGCCGCATCTAAGTTTATGGGATTAACACCTGTATATGGCGAGTCACTGTTTCGAGACACCACCGGTCACTGGACTGAGCCATACATCAATGCAATTACATTAGAAGGATGGGTACTTGGCGTTGAAGGCATAGGAGGAAGATTCATGCCCAACGGACACATTACAAGGGCAGAAGTTGCCGCACTTATGAACCGCGCCCTAGGCAGGCTGCCTTATGGGACGGAGGCATTGCTTCCAAGTATGATCCACTGGCCAGACAACACCGATGAAGATGCCTGGTACTTCCTATATATCCAAGAGGCTTCTAACTCCCACTATTTTATAATGACTGAGGATGGTATACACGAAACATGGGAAGAATTGATTGAACCCCGCAGATGGTACCTCTTGGAAAGACCTTATTCAAAACCTGAAGATATTAACCAGTAGCTTTAATACAAAAAAAAATCACAATCCCCCTGCTAAGCACTTGCATTGGCAGGGGGATTGTGTTATATAATAGCCGCCATATGTTGTTGGGAAAACGCACCAAAAAATTAGCTGTGTGTCATAGTTTATCACCGCAGTAATATTATCGTAATGGCATCGTTATTGTGTTGTAACAACATGTTGTGTTAAATATATTATACTATATATCCAAGATTCAGCGAACATTAGATTATGGAGGCAATAAACGATGGACAAAAACCCAAAACATAAGGTCAATGCTAGCAATATGCGCTATTGGAAAATTATACCGATGCTTATATCAATCGTGCTGATAGTTGGCGTGATGATAGCGCTTGGAGCATACACGGAAGATACTGACACACAATTGCAAAATACATATACAGAAAATGAAGTATATCAAGAAGCTTATGAAAATCGGTCTCTTTATTTGGAAACTGGATATGAAAATATCTACAATGAAGAGATTGACAACAACACAAATAATGAGAATGACGCATTACATCAAGGTGGCGATTTAAACGAAGCACCAGAATACATACCCATTATTCCCCTAAATGAACTATTGAGTCAAGGTTACACCATCATGTCAAATGAAACTGGTGTATTCATTCAAGGTCAATCTGCACTACCCGGAAATCCTCATTGGAGGGATTATTCACCACCACAATCACCGATACTAGGGCATGTTGTACCAAACATCTATGCCTTTTTCGTCGAACCAAGATACGGTTACGCGGCCTTCCAATGGGCCATTTATCAGGGGAGCGCTACCATGCTAGAAACAGGCTCACCTGTGAGGCAATTACTTCCAGACCCTATTGGTGGAATCTATTACCAGATAAATATTCAAGTGTTTAATCCCAACACGCGAGTAGCCATGAATTTTCTTAAATTAGAGTTAGACGCTGATGATATCGACTTTGGGGTAAGAATTGTCGGATACACGTCACCTCCTATATCACAAGCAAATATCATCAATAATACTTTAGAAGCTTTTCGGACACAAATTTTCCCATCCGTACACACAAGCGATGAAGACGAGCCATTCCCCCCAATTCCACCACGCCTTCCACAACCCGGCCCCGACTTTAATGCAATATTCGATTCACAAACATCTAACGCATTCCGCTTCAATGGTGTGCCAAATCCATTCGGCCTGCAACCTGTAGACATCCGCAACACCCCAAGCCACTGGGAATACACCCTCAACATGGGCGTAGAAAACAACCTACGGGTAGGCCACCACGATGATACTGTCCTCCTCCGCCACGGCCCCGCACAAGTAGGCTATTTCAACCTAACCTTCACAGTAATACGCCCAATAACCGAGCTCCTCTTCGATAATCAAAACCAAAGCACTCAAGAAGTAAGCGTAACCCCAACCATCCGCGACATGTGGGACCCAAACACAACTGTAATAACAGAAGAAGAATACCCACTAGGAAACCTACCTTACACCTACGCCAACCCAGCCGCCACAACCCGCCGCGACCGCAACCAACAAAACATAACAGTAGAAATCCTATCTCCCGACGACTTCACCGTATTCAATGGGCCATCCACATGTGGATTCCCATATACAGACATAGAGATAACCCCACCCCAAGGTTACACTGAAGTTTCCCGCGAGCTGGTATATGTGCCTATCACTTGCAATGATAGCGGAGAGACCACCTACAGGCAGCAGTTAGTGGTTGTATTTGCGCCAATCCCTGTGCCAACAGTAAACATCACAAGGCCAGAATCAGGCGGCACAGTGATCACTATCCCTGACCATGAAGACTACTACCCAGGGTTTAACCAAACTCAACATGTAGACATAACTGGCCCTGATGGAACCACTGGCCGTATTACCATAGTGATAGATGACCCTCCTGGGGGAAACCACTTTAACGATAACACAACAATAAACATTCCATCCGGCTATCTAAGGGCAGCCGATGATTATGTAGATGAAGATGGCAACCTTCATGTTGTAATCCATCCCGCATACGAGGTCGAGTTCCGCCTCAACGGGGGCAGCATAGGTATAGACAACGGCCCAATAATCCGCAATAACCGCCTAAGAGGCTTTCAGATAGGCACAGGATTTACACCTATAGCCACTTTAGACCCTACAGTGACAACAACAGATTTTGACCTACAATGGCCTCAGTATGGGGTGCCTGCAAACCCAACGCGTAACTTTGATAGTTTCCTTGGTTGGCAAGAACTAGATTCAACAGGCGTTCCGATAGGCGATATACTTACCCCAGCTCAAACAGCAGACGCAATTGTTACCGGCAGAAGAATCTTTGAAGCCCGCTGGTGGACACCAGAGTTTATAAAAACAGATATGGGGCTATACGAATACCCGAGAGAAATAAACCAGCTATCCGGCGCAGAGTTTGCCATATATCAAGGGGACATGGCCCCAAATGGCGACCCCATATATACCACGCTGCTACACACCATACCTATAAACAATACTGATGGCCGCATTGTATTAAACTGGAATTTTTCTCCCGCTGGCATGTATATACTACGGGAAATAAATGCGCCGTACGGCCATGATACGCCCACAGGCTTCTGGGTTATAGAGTTTGACGAACGGGGAGTAATAACAGGCTTTGCTCCTCATGGCAACAATCCAGCCTTTGTTAATACCGCCACATCGGAATGCAACCTTGATCCTTGTGAGTGCAATCCGCCCCCAATCTGGCATGTAGGCAACAGCCCCACTGTCAAGCAATGGCCGATATATAAAACCAACTGGTCAATATATTCTGATTTCAATAACAGGATATACCTGGATGGTGCCATATTCAGCCTATATGTATACAACGGCAGTGGTGACCCTGGGCATGTACTGGTAACGCCAGATATGGTAGGCCCCGCAAACGAAGGCTACCAATGGTCATATGTAATAACCCAAACAAGCAACCCCAACCCAGCCATCCTTGGGCAAATGCTCTTCCCAATGGCACCGAACCGATTCTACCAATTGGTAGAGCATGTCGCCCCGGATGGATACAGAGCACCCTTTGGCCAATGGCGCATTAGTGTTGAGGAAGCCCCTATACTAAGGCTGTCGATAACCAATATCGGAGATGTGCCTAATATCTTAAGGCCGAATCCTGACGAAGCGATATATTACGTAGGCAACCGCGTAGATTTCGACCTACCAGTTTCTGGTGGCGGCGGCACTAGGCTGATTCACTTTGCAGGCATGGCAGTTATTGTTTTTGGGATGGGATTACTGGTATTGTTCCATCTCAAGCGAAATAAAAATGTAAAGATATCCATTCACAGACATATGTAGTTATCCAGACTCATATTTAATCACAATAAAATATTCATTGGCGATTGCATACACCATGTTGCAGTCGCCTTTTTTTATACATAAGACTGGGACATATGATTCATTTGTTTTAACCTGATGGGAACGATACCAAGCTATCAGGAATAAATTTAAAAGAATGAGGAGTTGAAAAAATGAATAGCTTTATCGTCCCAATGGATGAGCTAATGAAAAAGTCAAATCCTGAGTACAGTGAGATGAATGATATTTCAGCGGCTACTATATACGCTATCGCTGACCCATCTATCAAGGCATTAATCCCCCCGCCACTAGAGCTTGCTAATCCGGCTCTTCTTACTATTTATGTATCAAATATCAACAAGCCTACGTTCACTGCGCCGTACATGGAAGGAGGCATCGGAGCTTTAACAAATCTCAAAGATAATAATGGCGTCACGCACACCGGTCTTTATTATTTTAGTTTACAGCTATACGGCAGGGGATCACAAAACGCCACATTCATGGGGCGTGAAGAAGCAGGATTACCCAAAAAATTTGCCAGCTCAATAAACCTAAAACGCATACATAACAAAGTTTTTTTCCACGTCGAACGAAATGGAGTAAGGCTCCTCGATGCCCAGCTTAACATCAGCAGCTACAACGATCCTGGATTTTCGAATGGGCTGGAGAGCGCTAATCTTGCAAAAGGTATAACGCAAGAAGGAGGAGTTTTAACACATCGATATAGTACAGATGATGTAAATGGCCTACATAATATGCAAATATTTTATTACAACAGCCCAACGTTCTACTTTCATTACGAGCCGGCCTATGCCCAAATTAGGCTCCGGTCTTCTATATATGACCCGTGGGGCGAAATAAAAATCGCTAAAGTTCTGGGCGGGTCTTGGGCTAGAAACAATAATTTTGTTGTTGATGTCAGAAAAATTTATTCATATCCAGACATCGAAGCTATGAATGTGATGAGATATCTTTATACCGGGCGCTTCGATCCTCTTATTGGAAGAAGGTGAAAAATGAATGCATTTAAAAATGTGGGGTTTGCGTATCAGTTAATGCAATGCGACGCGATACATGAAATTTGCGATCAAGAAGTTTATGATATGATTGATAAAGTGATTTTCCAAACATTAGGGCCTAGAGGCTTAAGTCAAATTATTAGTGCTGGTAACCGCGTTACAATCAAGGTCAACCTTGTTGGCGCTCATCTGGGCGCGAGGGGCGAAAAAGGGCGCGCTATTATTACAGACCCACGAATAGTCAGGTATGTAGCTGAAAAGGTTCGTGAAATTATCGGCCCAAGAGGTGTCATAAAAGTTATTGGCACCACTCACTATTATCATAAAAACCCATCCTTGAAAGAGGAGGCAACAAGCTTTTTTTGGGCAAAATTGGGGAGAAGCGGCAATAATGCAGTAAATCCTTATGTGGATATTTGTTATGATGGAAATGCCGATGGAATACTTGATGGCACTTCCAATGCTAGACTTATTAATCTTGATGCCCTAGGTGAAAACGAGCGATTTTGTCGAACAATATCCCTCAATAATGGTACAAGAGTTGATGTTGCGTTTCCTAAATTCCTTCGAACACGAGAAGAAGCATGGCGTGCAAGAGAGCCCAATGAATATACCGATGTCTTTATAGGCTTGCCAATATTTAAAACACATGGCCTTATGGGAATGACAGGTGCCTTGAAGCTTCATTATGGGATAAGAAGTATGTATGGGGCCCACTCCGACGCGGGACGTTATGGCCATAATGGCATCTATTTTGATGAGACGGGCAATATGCATGGTCGCCATAACTTAGTTGACTACCTTTGCGCCCAGCATTTAATCAGAAGTTATGATTATTCGATACTTGATGCACTAACACTTAACCTGCAAGGGCCTGCATTGCCAATGGGTCTAATAACAGACATCGCTGATACCGACCAAAAAGCAGACTTTATTCTTACCAACTGTATAATGGCTTCACTTGACCCAGTTGCGCTTGATGTTGCAGCTACAAATCTAATGGGTTTTGATTTAAGAAGTATTCCCCTTTTAGAAGAAGCAAAGAAAAACGGAATTGGAGAAACTGACCCTGCTCACATATTTATAAATGGTGACCGAGCGTTCAGTCGGGTCAGGCTTCATTTATGGAATCAATTCGGACCTGATAAATATCCTCCGCCACCTAGGGTTGGCGCCATGCAGCTAAAAAAAACACAAGTAGACCCTGACTTTAACATTTTCCTCTATCCACCAAAGAAAATTGGGTTACACAGATACATATTTAAATATAGAATCATTCCTATTTCGGAACCCGATAAGACAGATTTGGATCCAAGTATTAAAATTACAAGAGTCGAAATCCATGCTCACAAAATATTACTGGCAGTAAGAACAGTTGGCGATTTGACAAGTGGTGAGCTGATAATTGATTTAAATAAAGACGAGTTTAGTCTTTTACGGAATACAGCACTTGCATGTCAGGGGCATGCCTGGGATCAGTATTTCAATTGCCGTGCAGGTAATGAAAGTTTTATTTATAGCTCCTGATATAAGGCAGTGAAATCCGTTATTTAAACGCCCTCGAATAATTCGTCCATGTGCGCAAATGATCCCCACGTTGTGAATGTTCCCTCGTCAATCATACGGTTAATTTCATCGCGGTTTGCCCACATTACGCCGCTGGTTTCATCAGGAGCAAGAGTTACAGTTGATATATCAACATTTTGCCGGAACAGCCACACATCAGCCAAGCAATGGTTACAAGCATTACAACGCCGCAAACGATGTTTAATCATTCGCCCGTTCTGCGGTTCAAGAATAATGCCTAATTCCTCTTTTACTTCTTTTAGTGCCGTAGTTAAGCTATCATCGCCTGTAACCGCGTTTCCGCCGGTACATTCCCACAGATTGGGGAACGGCTTATTCGGAGATCTTTGCGAAATAAGATATTCGCCTTTGTCGTTTTCAATCCATACTTGAACTGTAAGGTGATATTCGTCTTTGCCCATAGGTTTACCGCGCTCGTGCAGGCGGCCCGTTGCACTGCCATTTTCATCTAGTATATCCCAAAACTCAGCCATATTGTTCCTCCGTTTGCTGTACATACACTGCAAATAACTATGATGATTATAACATTGGCATAGCAATCATCACAGCTTACCCACGCCTGGGATAGCCTTGCATTTGCCTTGATGATTGATGACGCTAAACGAATAATCAATATGAAAAATACAGATACTATGGAAAAGCTAGGAGGTGAGGTATGTCTAAGAATAAGAAAGATGGAAGCGCGACTGGCAATGTGGGTAGCTTGGAAGCAGCTAATGATTTTATGCAAGAATCTAGCGGCACTACAGTACAAAACCCTGACCAGAATAAAGAGATTCACAAGGCGGCATTGGGGCGCAATGCCCATAGATAACTGTATGCAGAATAAAAAACCCTGAGCCTCCGGTGCCGGAGATTCAGGGTAAGAAAAAGAATAAAAGATTTTGTGCACCCCTGAACTTAACATTCAGGGGTTGTATTTTTCATTTTATGCTTCCTTATAATAATCACTACCACAACAATCACTGCTGCTAGTAAAACCACAATAACAACTGTAGGCAATATTGTACCCTTGCCACCACTAAGAGATAACCAACTACCCTGTACAAACATTATCATTGGCGCTTCATATACATATTTTCTAAACCTCGCAATCATTTCTTCGTCGTATCTATATAAACCTATAACAGACCGATTATGCTCGAGAGAAACATAGCCCCAGGTCATGTTGTCTCTGATATAGTTTGTGTATCTGCACCAATCGCGCAACAAGCGTCTTTCGTGTCTTGAAACGAGCCTTTCACCTACGACGTCCCACATCGCAGCCTCTGCCTCGCGTAACTCCGCATACGAAAACTCCACAAGCGTGTACTGTACCCCGGCTTCCAACAAGGACCCGATACTGCTATGGTTGCGGGCCTGTTCTAAGCTAGGCTCCACAATAAAAATTACTAGCCGCCCGTGGGTATCAAGAGAAAGACCGGCATAAAAATCAGGGTAAATATAAGATATACTACGTGCCAAATTAGCCCGTACAAATCCCTGATACATTGCTCGTATCTGGAGCGAGGCCTCTGCCTGGTTTATCCTGTATTCTTCCTCTGTTACACCGATTATATCCGCGTCCCACCACGGAGCCGCCTTTACTACTGTGGCAAAAACACTCGCAAGCATCACAAATGTCAAAACCAAACCTATAATCCTTTTGCACATAATAATTCCTCATGAAAAAAGCCCTGCAAACATGATTGTTTACAAGGCTAAAAAGTCTTGCGGAGGCAGGATTTGAACCTACGACCTTCGGGTTATGAGCCCGACGAGCTACCAAACTGCTCCACTCCGCGTCAGCAAAAAATATGATATCATATGGTTGTTTAAAATGCAATAGTGAATATTAGATTTTTTGATGTTTTAGGAGTGGAAATTATGTTGATTAGATTACAGAAGTGGATTTCCCAGTCTGGAGTGGCTTCTCGACGCAAGGCTGAGGAGCTTATTCTTGCTGGGGAAGTAACAGTTAATGGAACTGTAGTTACTACTTTAGGAACTTTGGCTGATACTGATATAGATATTGTTATGGCCCAGGGAGTGGAGTGCAGACTTGACCATAAAAAGGTTTATATTGCGCTGCATAAACCTGAAGGTGTAGTTACTACTACTTCTGATCCTTATAACCGGGCTACTGTTATGAATTATGTACCTGGGGGGATTGGGATTTATCCTGTGGGGCGGCTGGATTATGACACTAGCGGACTTATTCTACTTACTAATGACGGGGCTTTTGCCCAGCATCTTGCACATCCTAGGCATGAGGTGTCTAAGGTTTATATTGCTACTGTTAAGGGTATGCCTGATAGGGAAGCACTGGAGCGGTTTCGTTCGGGGCTGGTTATTGAGGGGAGGCTTACTTCTTCATGCGACATTGAAGTAATAAAAAAAGAACCTAATGCTAGGGTCCGCATTAGGCTCCGTGAGGGGCGGAATCGTCAGGTTCGTAAGATGTGTGAGGCTATCGGGCATCGGATTTTGGCCTTGAAAAGGGTTGAAGTTGGACATGTTAAGCTTGGAGGGCTACCTCGCGGAGAGTGGCGGCATTTGACTTCGGCTGAAGTTAAGGGCTTTGCAGCTTCATCTAATTAGAGCGTAATGGGGTTTTGATGATTGGAACAAACCCTATTAGTCGGTAATTTTTCTGAACACAATCTCGTTAGGCCTTACCCACCCTAGGCGGGTTCTTGCTAGTTCTTCTATATATGCGTCGGAGTCGAAGTGGGCTATTTGATATCTTAGGTCTCGGTAGATTGCTTCCTCCCTTGCCAGTTCTGCCTGGATACGGTCATTTTGGACTCTTAGATTATTGTATCTTACGGCCTGGCCTCTTATCAGGGCTGCAAAAGTTATTATTATGATTAGGCATAGGATAACAAACGCCATGCGGCTTAGCTTGTTTTGCTTTTTTTCTGGTTTGCTTGGGCGTTCTGGTTTTTGAGTTCTTTCTTGTCTGGGCATTTTAGCTCTCCTGTTTCACGCGGGTCATGGCTTCCCATAAGCCTTGTAGGTAGGTGGCACCCAATGCACGGTCATATAGGCCATAGCCTGGGCGTCCTTTTTTTATTGTTTCATCCCATATCATACGACCATGATCTGGGCGTACCCAGCCTTTGAAGTTGATGTCATGGAAGGCTTTCATTATTGCGTACATATCTAGCGAACCATAAGGGGTAAAGTGGGCGGATTCGTAGAAATCGGTTTCGTTTTCGAAACGAAGATTTCTTACATGGGCAAAGTGGATTCTGCCCTCTTTGCCGAATTCTCTTATCATCGAGGGGATATCAGATTCTTTTCTTGCGCCTAGTGATCCTGTGCACAAGGTTATGCCGTTATTGGGGCTTGGGTTAATATCTAGGTAGCGGCGGATATTGTCTCGGCTTATTATTAGTTTTGGCAGGCCGAATATAGGTTGTGGGGGGTCGTCTGGGTGGACGGCCATTTTTATGTCTAGTTTTTCTGCGTGGGGGATTATGGCGTCTAGGAAGTATTTCATGTTGGCGTAGAAAGTGTCTTCTTTCATGTCTTTATATTTTTCTAGAGTTTGGCGGATGGTTTTCATACGCTCTGGTTCCCAGCCTGGCATTTCATAGGTGTCAGCTTCTTTTGCGTAGCGGGCGGCTAGTTCTTCTACTGAAACGGAGTTAATGAAGTCCGCTTCATAGCGCATCGTGTTGGAGCCGTCTGGCAGGTTGTAGTACAGATGGCTTCTAGCCCAGTCTAGTACCGGCATCATGTTGTAACAGATGCACTTTATACCTATCTTGGCAAGGCGTTCCATGGTTGTGATATAGTTTTCGATTTTTTCGTCTCTAGATGGGGCGCCTAGTTTTATATCTTCGTGGATATTTACGCTTTCTATTACTTCTACTTCTAAGTTATGGGCTGATATTTCATCTTTCATAGCTTGGATTTGATCCATAGGCCAGGCTTCACCTACGGGATAGGTAAGTAGGCTTGTTACTACTCCCGTCATGCCTGGGATTTGTCTAATGTATTCTAGGCTTATTGGGTCTTGGTTAGTCCCGAACCAGCGGAATGTCATCTTCATTTGCATCATCCTCTCTTGGGTGTATGTTTTGTATGGATTCTTCTTGGGATAGGCCTAAGATTTTGGCCATTAGGGCTATAGTTGGGTCTTTTGCTATATAGGTGTTGTATTCGGTTATTGCTGTATTTAAGATTGTGATGGCTTCCGATATGGTGTTTTCGATTACTTCTATTTCTTCTGGGCTTTCTTGTTCTTGCCTTTGGCGCATTAATTCTTCCAGTTCTTCCATGTGAATATCTACCGGGGCGCGCCTTTTCATTATTTTATAGTGGAGTACTATTGCGGCTACGCTTACTACTGCAATGAACATGGATATAAAGCCGAATATGGACATTATTTTACCATCCTTGCCAGTGCGGCTATATGGGCGGGGGTTGTGCCGCAGCAGCCGCCCATTATTTTTACATTTGTCTGGGTTACTATTTTTGCATAGTCTTCTGGGGATTGGTTATAGCGTACGGTACCATCTTCTACTATAGGCAAGCCTGCGTTGGGCTGCAATATTATTGGCAGGTTTGATTTTAGGCTAGGGAGGAGTTTGGCGTATATATCTGGGCCGAAGCCACAGTTCATTCCTATAGCAGTTACTTCAAGGCCTTCCAATAAGAAGACCATATCTTGGACTGATGTCCCCATCATGGTTCTGCCATTTTCATTAAAGGACATGGTGGCTATTATAGGGAGGCTAGTTGTTTTTGCGGCCTCTACTGCCAGGCGCAGTTCTTCAGGGTCCATCATAGTTTCTATCAGGATTAGGTCTACTCCTGATTCTATGCCGGATTTTATGGCTTCTTCGAATATAGCTGTAGTTTCCTCGTGGGTTGTGTCACCATAAGGCTCCAGCATTAGGCCTGTAGGGCCAAGGTCTAGAGCTAATAGGCAGCTAGGATATTCTTTTAGGGCTTTGCGTGCGTGAGATATGGCGGATTTTATTATTTCGGCTGCGTTTTCATATTTATATGCATAGGCTCCAAAGGTGTTGGAGGTGATTATGTCTGCCCCGGCTTCTAAGTATTGCTTGTGGATGTTTATGATTTCCTCTGGGTGGGATAGGTTTAATAGGACGGGATCGTCCCTTAATCCTAGGGATTGCAGCTGGGTTCCCATAGCTCCATCGAAGATTATTTTATCTTTGTTTAAATCCATATTTCCTCCTATAGCCCGATATTATTTATTCCGTTGTATGCATAGTATACTGCAAAGGGTTGAATACTACAAAAAAACCATTTGGAGGAGATTTTTATGGAAAATAAAAAAAATAACCCCATCGCAACGGATCAGGGGTTACAAGTTCATTCTACAGGGATTAATGTGAAGTATGATACACCTTTATTTGATACCTTGGCCATTCTTGACGACTCTGCGGGGCGCGATGTAGATTCTAATGTGGCCATTCCCAGCGAGCTTGCCGTTGAGCAGGCCAAAGAATGGGTGGATGAAAACAGGCTATAGAAGCCTGGTGAGAAACAGCAATGTACCATAGATAGCCAAAACCGCTAATGCAAGTATATCGGGTTTGGCTATTTTCATTACCTTCATTCTGGTTCTACCCATGTCGCCGCGGTAGCATCTAGCTTCCATTGCTGTTGCTAGTTCATCTGCCCGTTTAAAAGCGGACACGAATAAAGGGATTAGGATTGGAAGCAGGCTTTTTGCCCGTTTTATCAGGCCACCTGTATCTAGGTCTGCGCCTCTGGCTTTTTGGGCTTTCATTATTTTATCCATTTCTTCTGCCAGGGTTGGGATATTGCGCAACGCTATGGTCATCATTATGGCTATATCGTGAGCCGGGACTTTAATGATTTTTAGGGGTTTTAGTAGGGCTTCCACACCGTCTGTTAGCTGGATTGGAGATGTTGTTAGGGTTAGGATTGAGGAGCCTGTAATTAGGAGCACTAGGCGGGCAGCCATTTGCCCTGCCATATATACACCTTCCATAGTTAGGCGAAGAAAGCCTACCGCAAAGATTACATTCTCCCCAGGCGTCATAAAGAGGTTGAGAATAACCGCAAAACATAGGATGAACAAAATTGTCCTTAGTCCACGGAAAAGGAACAGCAGCGGTACTTTTGCAATCTTTACCATCACCAACAAAAATACTGCGGCTACTCCGTACCCTATGAAGTTGGTTACAAAGAATAAAGCTGTGATATAAAACATTATCCCCAGCAGCTTAATTCGAGGGTCTAAGCGGTGAATTACTGAGTTAGAGGGGTAGTACTGTCCTATGACTATACGGGTCATGATACCAGCCCTCCTTTGCCAACTAGGTCTAGGATTCTGGCTGCCAGTTCATCCATTGAAAATATATCCGATGTTATGGCAGGGTTGATTTCGCCTAAGCGCGCGGCTAGTTTGCTTATTTGTGGGATGTCTAGGCCTATGCTTTGTAGATTTTGGGCTTGACCAAAAACCTTGGCAGGGGTGTCATCGTAAAGCAGCTTTCCTTTATTTAGAACTATTATCCTATCTGTGAGGCGTGCAGCATCGTCCATGCTGTGGGATACCAGGATTACGGTTATACCCAGGGTTTCATGCATATGTTTTATTTGGGAAAGAATTTCGTCCCGGCCTTTTGGGTCTAGACCGGCAGCGGGCTCGTCTAGTATCAGGATTTTTGGGCGCATGGCTAATACGCCAGCTATGGCAACGCGGCGTTTTTGCCCCCCTGATAGCTCGAAGGGGGATTTTTGATAATATTCTTCTCCCAGGCCCACGGTGGCTAGGGCTTCTTTTACATGGGTATCAATTTCTTCTGGGGTCAGGTTCATCTTAGACGGGCCAAAGGCTACATCGTTATATACACTGGCTTCGAAAAGCTGGTGTTCTGGATATTGGAATACTAGACCTACTTTTTGACGGATAGATTTTAGCTTTGATTTATCGGATTGGATGTCTTCCCCTTCTATAAAAACGTGGCCGGAGGTTGGGTGTAGAAGGCCGTTAAGATGCTGGATTAATGTACTTTTGCCTGAGCCTGTGTGGCCTATTAAAGCAACCATTTCTCCTTGATGTATGGTTAGGCTTATATCTTCTAGGGCGCGCATTTCAAATACTGAGTCTGGGCTGTAGATGTGAGATAGGTTTTTTATTTCTATAGCAGGGGTAGATTCTTGGGTGAAAGGCACAGTTTTAGCTGGCGAAACCGCTGCAAACTGATTTGTTTTTTTGGGTAAAAGCTTTCTCACAGTCTCGTCTTCTATAAACTCGTCCACGGTCATGATGCTATCACCCAGGTTCAGGCCTGCGCGGCGTAAAGTGTGAGCTAAATCTGTTACTGGGGGGACGGATAGGGTATAACCCTTCATTGTATCCACTTGAGAAAATACCTTTTTTGGTATGTCGTCCAGCACCACTTCCCCTTCGTGCATAACAATTACTCGGTCGGCCAATACGGCCTCCTCCATAAAGTGGGTTATAAGAATTATTGTGATACCTTCTTTATTTAGCCTTGCGATGGTATTTAAGACTTCATGCCGGCCAGAAGGGTCTAGCATTGCCGTGGGTTCATCCAGGACTATGCAATCTGGGTGCATGGCAAGTACCCCCGCTATTGCTACCCGTTGCTTTTGTCCACCGGATAGATTATGGGGGGCAGATAGGGCAAAAGCCTCCATGCCTACGGTTTTTAGAGTCTCGTCTACTCGCTTGCGGATTTCATCTGGTGGGACGCCTAGGTTTTCCGGGCCAAAAGCTACGTCCTCCTCTACCACTGTGGCTACCAGCTGGTTATCCGGGTTTTGAAATACCATGCCCATGGTCTGGCGGATTTCCCATAGATGGTCCAGTGATTTAGTGTCTTTGCCATTTATCCATATGGTTCCTTTGGTTGGGGTTAACAGGGCGTTTAGTTGACGCGCTAATGTAGATTTTCCAGAACCATTATGCCCTAGTACAGCAACAAACTCCCCTTGAGCAATGGATATATCTAATCCTTTTAAGACATCATGGGACGCACCTTCGCTTGGATAGGCGAAATACAGGTTTTCTGTTTTTATCATGGGATAATGATATCATATTAAATAAAAAAAGGCCCGCATCGTCTGCGAGCCTTTTCTATTATATCAGGGGCTTATAATTGGCGGCCTATGGGCATCCATTACTTCATCTACATTAAAGAAATCACGGTTTAATATATCTCTCCATCTTACCAGGGCATAGCCGCCTATTTCTATCCTGCCGGCTAGTACATGTGTGGGATAGACTGTTACGGGCTGCCTAAAATCTACATTGAAGTAGAGATCGTAGCCGTTATCTAGGACTACCTGCAACCCCTCCCCTCTTAGTGTAAACCCGAATGGCGCTATAAAGATATTGGTGGGGCCTACTACCGGCTCTATGCGCGCTCTCCACTGGGCAACGTCTCTTCTTATATTATTGGGGTTGGAGTTGGGGCCCCAGAAGCCCACCCTATTGTGGGTGTAGCTGTGGTTTGCGAAAAGCCAGCCTGTGTTCTTTAAATATTCTACTACTGCCACAGCTTCGGCTATGGATTCTTCTGTGAGAAGGTCGTGGCCGAAGATACCCATGAAGCCTGTGGCGGCAATTATACCTCTGTGGCCACGGAAGGAGAATTCTGGGTGCTCCCTTACGAAATCGTTCAGAATCAACTGGATATCTCCATCGTGGGTGATTATGGTTTCCCGCTCTGGGGTTATTACTTCTGTAGCCAGACGGCCATCTTCATCTATTATCATACGGTTGGCTAAGCCAATGCCATAGTGGAAGGTGGGATCATCTATTGAAAGGATAAGGGGACGCTTTCCGGGGGGTAAGTAGATGGGGTGCTGCTGCATGTTGCCGTATTCATCTCGGCTCCATATGTCATGTACGCTGTATAACACATAGCCTCGTTCTAGTAGTTGAGGCAGCATACGTATGAACTCACGCTGGAAGATGAATCCTTCGTTTATACCACCAGTTGGGATGTTGATATTGGGGAAAAGATGCTCTGGGTATAGAACTAGGCTATGGAAGAAGATATGGCGGATCTCATCTTCGAATAATACTAGGTTGTCTATCATCTGTAGGATTTCGATTTCTAGAGCTTTGGTTTCGTCATTTATTAGATATTGATCCTCATTTAAAAGAGCTAGGGCTTCTTCGTAGAAGTACCCCCTGGCTAACCATCTGGCTTCGGCTAAAATTTCATCCCTTATTATGGCTCTTTCCGCCTCCAATAGCTCTGCCTCTAGACGCTCAGCTTCTAGACGAGCTTCTTCGAGTTCTCTCTCCAAGGCTTCAAGTTCTGCGGCTAGTCGCCTCGCTTCTTCGGCCTCTTTAGCCTCATGTTCTTGTTGCAACTGTATTCGTTCTTGTTCTCGGGCATATTCCTCTGCGGCGGCACTATTTCCGCAGGCGGCTAGTAGCAGTATGCCTGCAAATATACATAATATTGCAGTTGCTTTCATTTTCATTGATTTCCCTCCCTGTTTTCACTTTGCAGTAACTTTAACGGTTCCTGGACCTAGTAGTTCCTCTAGGGCTTGTGTTAAATTGTCGCTTAGGCTTACCCAGTATGAGCGGTGAGCCTGAAATGATCTGTTTTGGGCTTCGTTGTATATCATTACCTGGGTGTCGCCTTTGAAAGACGCCAGTACATCTGTTATATGGCTTGGGGGTATGGGCTTGTTTTTTGGTACCTTTACCCATAGAGTGCGGACTGTGGTGTTATCTTGGGGGATTTCGTCGTAGGTTAGCATGTCGTTGGCTATGATTTTTGTATCTTCATCTTCCCTTACCCCTGCTTTACCTTGAATTATTACTACTTGATCTGTCGCTAATTTATGGCCTACTTTTTCGTACATTTTTGGGAATACAGCTACCTCAACAGAGCCATACATATCTTCCACTGTTAGGAAGCAGAAGGGTTTTGAACCTTCTTTTGTGTATTTCACAGACTTAGCTGTTATCATACCTCCGTATTTTACTGATTGGCCGTCTACTAGGTCGTGTTCGTCTTTTTCGCTTTCCTCTTTGGCTGCGAAGTCTAAGCTTGTGTAGTTGGTGTAACGGCGTAGTACGTCCTCATAGTCTTGCAGGGGATGGCCGCTTACATAGATGCCTAGCATGTCCTTTTCATTGGCCAGCAGCAGACGCATGGGTAGTTCGCCTATATTGGGCAAAGTATCTGCCTCAAAGGCTTCTTCTTCTGAGTCGTCTAGGTCGAATAGAGACATCTGGCCTTCTAATGTGCTTTTTTTGGTTATTTGCTGGCCAGACATTATATTTTCGTATATGGCCATGTATTGGGCACGGTTGCCGCCGAGGGTATCAAAGGCACCGGCTTTTATAAGGCTTTCTACACAGCGTTTATTTATGTCATGTGGAGACATACGGCGGATAAAGTCTGTTATGCCTTGAAACTTACCGCCGCTTGCGCGCTCTTCAACCATTGCCGCTACCATGCCACGACCTACATTGCGTATGGCGGAAAGGGCAAAGCGGATATTTCCGTCTGATACAGAGAAGGCAACTTCTCCCTCGTTGATATCTGGGGGTAGGAGTTTTATGCCCATCTTTTTACACTCGTGCATATAGCCAGAAACTTTGTCCATGGAGTCCATTACTGATGTCATTGTTGCTGCCATAAATTCTACCGGGTAGTAGCACTTTAGCCAGGCGGTTTGATAGCAGACTACCGCGTACCCTGCCGCGTGGGATTTATTGAAGGCGTAGGCTGCGAAGTCTGTCATATCATTGAAGATTTGAGTGGCTATACTTTCAGGGATGCCGTTTTTTATGCAGCCCGGTACATTGTCTTTTTCTAGGCCATGGATGAAGTTTTTGCGCTCTTCTTCCATTACATCGGCTTTTTTCTTGGACATGGCGCGGCGGATTAGGTCGCTTCTACCCATGGAGTAGCCAGCCAGGTCTCTTACTATTTGCATTACTTGTTCCTGGTATACAATACAGCCGTAGGTGGTGTTAAGTATGGGTTCTAGTGTCGGGTGGATGTATTTCACTTTTGCGGGGTTACGCTTCCCTGCTACATACTTTGGGATAGAGTCCATTGGGCCTGGACGGTACAGGGATATTCCGGCAGTTATATCTTCCATGCTGGTTGGGCCAAGTTCCCGCATGAAGTTTTTCATTCCGCCGCTTTCTAGCTGGAATACACCGTCTGTTTTGGCTTGAGATATTAACTCGAAGACTTTTGGGTCGTCGTATGTCCAGTCGTCTAGGTCTATATCTACCCCTTGGGAGCGCTTTGCTTCTTCAGCGGCTAGGCGGATTACGGTTAGGGTTCTAAGACCTAGGAAGTCCATTTTTAATAGGCCTAGTTCTTCCACCGTGTTCATAGGGAACTGGGTTGTCACTACACCGTCGTTCAGGTTTAGGGGGATATATTCTGATACAGGTTTATCACAGATTACTACCCCAGCGGCGTGGGTTGAGGCGTGACGGGGCAGGCCTTCTAGGCGTAGAGCCATGTCGTATAGTTTTTTCGTATCTTCTTCCGCATCGTAGGCGGATTTTAACTCTGGGTTCATTGTTAGGGCTTTGGTTAGGGTTATGCCTAGCTCCCCTGGTATCATTTTGGCTATGCGGTCTACATCTGAGTAGGGCATTGCCAAGGCGCGGCCTACGTCTCTTATCGCGGCTTTGGCGGCCATGGTTCCGAAGGTTATTATCTGGGCTACATGGTCGTTGCCGTATTTTTCGTTTACATAGTTGATTACTTCCTGGCGGCGCTCGTAGCAGAAATCTATATCAAAGTCAGGCATGGAAACACGTTCTGGATTTAGGAAGCGTTCGAAGAGCAGGTTATATGGGATGGGATCAATGTCGGTGATGCGGAGTGCGTAGGCTACCAAACTGCCAGCGCCGCTGCCACGCCCTGGGCCTACCATGATTTTGTTTTCTCTTGCATAACGGATGAAGTCCCATACTATTAGAAAGTACTCTATAAAGCCCATATTGTTGATGGTGTCAAGCTCATAATGTAGGCGAGGATGATGTTCCCCAGCTTTGTCACCGTAGCGTTCTTCTAAGCCTAACTCGCATAGCTGTTTTATATAGTCGTAAGCGTCAAGGCCGCCTGGGACTTCAAATATCGGGAGTTTGTATTCGTTAAACTTTATTTCTACATTGCAGCGGTCGGCTATTTTTTGGGTGTTTTCTAAGGCTTCTTTAGCGTAGGAGAAGAGGTTGTACATTTCTTCTTGGGTTTTTAGATAAAATTCGTCGCTATCGAAGGACATGCGGTTTTCGTCCAGCATGGTTTTGCCGGTTTGGATACATAATAATACTTCGTGGGCTTTGGAGTCTTCTTTGTTGATGTAGTGGACGTCATTGGTTGCTACTAGAGGGATGCCGGTTTCGGCCGACATGCGGATTAGCTGCTGGTTTATTGCTTGCTGATCTGCCATGTTGTAATCTTGGATTTCTAAGTAAAAGTTGTCTTTGCCAAAAATTTCTTGATATTGTAAGGCTCGCTCTACTCCGGCCTCATAGGTGCTGTTTTGTAATACGCGAGCTACTACGCCGGATAGACAGCCGGATAGGGCTATTAGGCCGCTGCTGTATTGGCGGAGTAATTCTACATCTACTCTTGGACGGTAGTAGAAGCCTTCTGTAAAGCCTAGGGATACTAGTTTCACAAGGTTGTGGTAGCCCTCAAGGTTCTCGGCTAGTAGGACTAGATGCTGGTATACTCCGTCCGAGGTTTGCTTTTTTTCGTGGCGGGAGCCTGGGGATACGTATACTTCACAGCCTAGTATGGGTTTTATTCCAGCATCTACCGCGGCTTTATAGAAGTCTATTACACCATACATTACTCCGTGGTCGGTTATTGCTAAGGAGTTCATACCGTAGGATTTAGCTGTGGATACCAGTTCTTTAATCTTGGCTGAGCCATCTAGAAGGCTGTATTCTGTATGGACGTGCAAATGGATGAAGGGTTTTGTCATTCCGTTTTTCCTCGTTTCTTAGAAGCTGTATTCAACTTCGACAATGACGCATTTGTGCGACGGAAATTCTACTTAAATATATTACCGCAGATTCAATAAAAATCATATATCGCGAATTAATTCAAAATCAGTCACGTCTTTCTTCATTTAATTCGCTATTACTGGTAGAATATTGTCAAGAGGTGAAATAATCATGGATAAGCTTAGAGGAATATCCACAACCATCCTAGAAATTGTGGATAACATTTCAATTGTGGCAATGATTGGCATTGGGTCTTGCGCGGTTATATATTTTCTTTTTTTTCAGTGGCTGGGGTATCAGGAAGCTATGGAATTTCGAAGGCACCTCCCCGCACTTTTTTCAGTTATTGCATTTATGTATGGTGTCTATCGGACGGTTCCCGTTTTGGAAGATTTTTGGGGGCTTACTCGTACTCGGATTAATATCACTCACCCTATATGTGTTTATATTGGGATTGGGCTATGGGTTTTATTTCTTAACTCTCTGATTATTGCTTTCGGTTATGACCCTGAAAATATCGTTCCTTTTCATATGATTTTGGAAAACTTTTTTGGGCGGTATGGCAATGATACCCCTCATTATATTTCTATTGCCCAGCGGTGGTATGAAAACAGCCTTTGCGAACATCGCCTTAATATTGTGTTTTTCCCCCTTTACTCAATTTTTATTAGGGTTATATATTTCGTGTCACCTAGTTATATGTTTGCGGCTTGGGCTGTAAGCAATTTTTTTGCTGTTGCCAGTGGGGTTATGTTTTATAAACTAGTGCTGCTGCTTGCTAATGAGAAAGAGGCGCGGCTCGCCGTCAAATTCTTGTATATACTGCCTTCTGCGTTTTTCTTTATTGTGCCGCTTACCGAAAGCTTGTTTTTATTCCTTTCAATTGGGGTCATTTATTATGTGTTGAAGGGGAAACATGTACATGTTTTTGCTTTTGGCCTGCTGGCGACACTGACTCGTTCCGCGGGGGCACTTCTATTTATTCCTGTGGCATGCGAGCTTCTCAGGGGGTTTAACCGTAAAGACATTGCAAAGTTTGCTTGTTTGCTGGCATTTCCACTTGGTATGGGGATTTATCTTCTTATCAATTTTATGGTTTACGGTAATGCTACCCAGTTTATGGTTTATCAGTACGAGAATTGGGACCAGAGTCTTTATTTCTTTTGGCATACCATCAATTATTTGATGGCGCATATGTTTGAATATGGACGAGATTGGGCTGTCGGGCTTGCTGGGCCTGGCGTTATTGCCTTTGGGCTTACCCTCGGGATTATTGTCTACGGAGCTAATAAAATACGGGTGTCTTTGACTATGTTTGCCTTGGGGTATTTTATTTTTGCCTTTGGGCCTACATGGCTTCTTAGTGGGCCACGGTATGCTGCGGTGCTTTTTCCTCTGGCATTGGTTGGGGCTAAAATTGCCAGTAAGAAAAAAGGCTATAATCTAGTGTTGACTATAGCCTACTTGGTTTTGTTTGCGCTGTATTTTCATGAGTTTGTTGTAGATAATTTTGTGTTTTAGTTATACTAAATCACATGACCCACCCACCCATTACGTATATCCGTAGTATGGGGATAAGGAGTAATAAGAATAATGCAATTATGATAGCCCCCCTGTGGGGCTTTTTTTCTACATAATCAGCAAGAAACACAAAAGCTGGCACTAGCGCGGCGGCATATCTTCCGCCGCTCAATAGCCAAACCATAGAGAAGGAAACAAAAGTATAGCCTAAGGAATATGTGATATATCCAGCATTATGGCGCTTTATAGCGGCGTACACAATCATCCATATTACAAAGGCAAAGCCTAGGATATTGGGGCCGTGGATAAATATCATGGAGTTGTTTAGGATATTATCCATTATTATTGGTGGCATCCCGTTAAACTGCATCCTCATTGCGGCACCGAAGTATAGGAAGCCATTGTTCCAGTTGGAACTTTGGTAGTACAAAAATCTTAGAGGATCTCCGGTTATGCGCCAGTTGATAAATAGGTAGACAATTATCCCAACCAGTATCAACAAAATGAAGAGGCCTTTTTTCAGTACCAGGTCAAAGAATTGCGTCCACTTTCCCTTCTTCATTAAGGTGAAAAGACTATAATGCATTACAAACTCTACCCCGGCAGCAGCGATTAGCACTACACCTACCATCCGTGTGGTGGTTGCCAGAGCGCCAAATATTCCTGCAAGGCACCACTTGTGAGACCGGATATAGTACAGGCTCGCGGCTGTGGTAAGCATAAATAAGCTTTCTGTGTGGGGTGCGCCGAAGAAGAATGACGTAGGAAAAATCGAGATAAGAACTACCGCCCACCATGCGGTTTTCTCACTAAAATCAAGCTTTACAAGATGGTATACATAGCAAAGCCCAGCAACATAACTAGCAAAAGATACTACATATGCCGCGGCAAAGTAGCTGCGGGTTACTAAGCTTACTAAGCGTATAAGCCATGGGTACAATGGGAAGAACACCACAAAGAGGTGATGTCCGCCTTCGGTGTGTATATAACCTGTTTCCGCCAGCACTAGATAATGATTGGCATCCCATCTGGAGAAGCTCCTAAAAATATCTACAATAGATGTATCAAGGCCTTCCAGATGTAAGAATATATACGCAAGCATCAAGGTTACTAACCTTACCCACAGGCCAAACAGGATTATTTTTATGTTGGTTTTCCATGGTTTTACCATCGGTGGATTAGTGGGGTGCTCGTGGGTTAAGAATAATGGCAGGTATTTCTTCGCCCATGGGCCGGAAAAGCGCCGTGCCTTTTCATATCCTAAGGCTACTAAAATAATCCGCATCACTATAGCTATTGTCACAGCCCAAAATAACAGACTTGCAATTATGGAGAACGAAATCCCTAATATATTAATCGTAACCATCTCCCTCGGTTTTGGACGAGTCCATTCTTTATTTAACCTGCTTTACATTACGTATTCATTACAACTATGTCAAGGAAATTGACGCTTATTGACGGCGGTGGTATAAAACAGGTATAAAAAAATGACAGGATGATAGTGCAATGGCAGATAATTTACCTAAGATAAGTATTGTAGTTCCTTGTTATAACGAAGAAGAGGCTCTTCCGATATTTAAGGAGGCTATTATTAAGGTTGCCGATTCTATGCCTCAGGTTACTTTCGAGTATATTTTTATCGATGATGGCTCTAAAGACGGAACCTTACGTGTTTTGCGAGAGATGGCAAAGGAGAATGAGGCGTTTAAGTACCTATCCTTTTCTCGCAACTTTGGAAAAGAAGCCGGACTTCTTGCCGGCCTTGAAGCCGCCACTGGAGACTTTATGGCGGTAATGGACGCGGATATGCAAGACCCGCCAGAGCTGTTGCCGCAGATGTATAAATCTATAGTTGATGAAGGATATGACTGTGTGGCTACTCGCCGGGTAGATAGAAAAGGAGAGCCGCCTATACGATCCTTCTTTGCCAATAGGTTCTATAAATTTATCAATAAAATATCAGAGACTAAAATGGTAGACGGTGCCCGGGATTTTAGGCTTATGACCCGGCAGATGGTAGATGCCATCCTTGACTTAAAAGAGTATAACCGCTTTTCTAAGGGGTTATTTAGCTGGGTTGGATTTAATACTAAGTGGATGGAATATGAGAGCATTCCCCGCTCTGCCGGCACTACTAAGTGGAATTTTTGGCAGCTTTTACTTTATTCTATGGATGGGATAGCGGCATTTTCTGTTAAACCTTTGGCATTGGCTTCCTTCATGGGGGTTTTGTTTTGCTTTTTGGCCTTTATAGGGATTATGTTTATTGCTGTAAGGTGGATTATTTTTGGTGACCCTGTGGCTGGATGGGCTTCCATTGTGAGTATTGTTTTGTTTGTTGGAGGCATTCAGCTTTTGTGTACCGGAATTATGGGTATGTATCTTTCTAAGGCTTACCTTGAGGTAAAAGGACGGCCTGTATATGTTGTTAAAGAAAGGTCAAAATAAAAAACATGCAATGGCCTGCGGATTATTTCAGGTTAATCATTTCATGAGAAATAATTAATCAACATGTAATGTTTACCTGGCTTATATCCATTGCGCATATTAATCAATATTTATATAATTGATGAAAGTGCGTAAATTACATAAAGGAGGGTTATTATGGTTGTTACTGCTACGGATTTGAAGACAAACTTGGGCAAGTATTTGGACTTGCTAGATACCGATGACATAATCGTAACCCGCAATGGTCGCCGAGTGGCACGGCTTATACGAGATGAGGAAGATGTACTGGCAGAGGTGCAATCTCTCTATGGGATTCTCGCTGGTGCCGAAGAAAAAAAGGACACAGCTCAGGAAGAGAGGGCAAAACGCTATGATCGTATTGATTGGTACGAACGTAATTCTTGATTATGTACTAAAGCGGGAACCTCATGCGGCGTCGGCCAAGGCGTGTATTGATATCTTAGTCAGCCGTAAAGCAAAGATATGGGTTCCTGTTAGTACCCTTACTGATGTCTTTTATGCAACAATGCAATCTAGGCATGATACCTATGCCGCCCGTGTTATAATATCTAAGCTGCTTAACGCTTTTCAAGTTGTGGCTATAGATAAGTCTGACTGTATTAGAGCCCTGGAAATGGATATGGAGGATTTTGAGCTTGCCATTATTGCTACATGTGCTAGAAAGCTTAAGGCAGCTCATATTATTACCCGTAATGTTGAAGGGTTTCGCAATTCCCCGGTGAGCGCTATCACGCCGGAGGAGTGGGTCGCTGTATACGGGAAGGAATAGTTCACTAGATTCAATTCGTTCCGATACTTTGGATAAAAGCTTAGGTTTGGCAAAACTTTATAAGGAACCGTGCAAGAACGGCTCCGAGAGGAAGAATAAGATGCGATTAACAGGCACTACTGCAATGGGGATTCGCTTACCTATAGTCAGCCCTGGTGATGATTTAGCGACTATCACCGCTGAGCATGTGCTGGCAGTGACTAAAGATGCTCCACTTACATCATCGGATGTGGTTGCTGTAACGGAAGCGCTGGTGGCTAAGACTGAGGGCAATTTTGCCAGTGAAGATAACATAGCGGCTGATGTCCGTGATAAGTATGGGAATGTAGAAGTTGGACTTGTATTTCCTATGTTTTCTCGTAACCGTTTTCTCTCTGTGTTGAAAGGCATCGCTAAGGGCGCAAAGAAGCTTCATGTACTTTTAAGCTATCCTCATGATGAGGTTGGCAATCCTATTCTTGATATTAATCGGTTGGATGAGATATCTGATGCTCTGCCACAGGGGCTGGTAAGTGCGGCTGATTTTGTAGCTATTGCCGGGGATTTTGTACATCCTTTCACCAATATTGATTATATTAAGCTGTATCAGTCTGCCGGGGATAACATTGAGATATATCTATCCAAAGACCCTCGGGATATCTTGAAGCTTACCCCACATGTACTGGTTGGGGAGATTCACAACCGATTTATAACCCAAAGCCGCCTTATAAAAGCCGGAGCCAAGACTGTGTATACACTGTCTGATATCTTAAATAAGAGCGTAAACGGCAGTGGATTTAACTCCCAATACGGAGTGCTTGGGTCTAATCTTTCTAGTGAAGGCCAGCTAAAACTGTTTCCTAATAAAGCACCAGAGTTTGTGGCAAGACTTCAATGCATATTAAAAGAAAAAACTGGGGTAGCCCCTGAAGTTATGGTATACGGAGATGGGGCATTTAAAGACCCGGTATGTGGGATATGGGAACTGGCAGACCCAGTCGTGTCACCTGGGTTTACACCTCGACTTGGTGGTATGCCTCAGGAGGTAAAGATTAAGCTTGTGGCTGACGTGGCAACTCAGGGCCTAACGCCAGATGAAAAGCGCGAAGCCGTTAGCCGAGTTATAAAGGATAAAGCCAATAACCCTGATGCCTATAATGAAGGCACCACCCCGCGAGTCTATGCTGACCTCCTAGGTAGCCTTTGCGACCTTATGGGAGGTAGCGGAGATAAGGGAACACCAGTGGTGGTGGTGAGAGGGTATTTTGACGATTACACAATTGAATAAGCAGTAGATTTGTCTATAGCCCCTTCTTTATATCACAAACTCCACTTTGATAAGGACTCCTTCATATACTCCCCTACTTCCATTTCATAGACTTCATTTAATAAGCCGCTGGTGATTATACTGTCTATATCGCCATCGGCTTTTATTATGCCGTCTTTCATTACTACAAAATGTGAGCTTAGGTTCATCGCTAGATTAATGTCATGTAGCACACCTACTACTGCCCTATTGCCTTCTTTGGCCCATTGCTTTAGGTAATCAATTATCTCTATCTGGCATTTTAGGTCTAAGTGATTTGTTGGCTCATCTAGTAGGATTATTTTTGGCTCCTGAGCTAGGGCACGGGCAAGAAATACCCGCTGAAGCTGGCCGCCCGAAAGCTTTGTAATGTCCTTATCTCTTTCTGACAGAAGATTCACGGCTTCCAAAGCCTTAATTACAACATCTTTATCTTCCTTTATGGGGCTATCTGAGATACGCCCTCTTATATGCAGATACCGCCCCATCATCACCGTATCAAATACGCTAAAGGCAAAATAGATACTTGGCTGTTGGCTCAACATGGCTATGTTTAATGAAATTTCGCGGCGTTTCATTTCACTGAATTGTTTGCCCATTATTTCAACCTTGCCTTTTGATGGCAGAATATTGGCAATGACTTTTAGCAGGGTGGTTTTACCACAGCCGTTGGGGCCGATAATTGACACATTTCCATTCACTTCAATTGAAATATCCCGTATTACATCTACGCCGCCATATCCGGCAGATACGTTACTTAAAGTCAGCATCTTATAGAGAGCTCCTTATAGCGTCCAAAAATTTTTTGTTATTTGCTTTTGTAGAAACCGCTACGCGGTAATAGGTGTTATCTAACCCATGATAATTACCACATGAACGGATTCGCACGCCTTTATCATCAAGGGCCTTACGCAAATCAAAAGAAAATGGACTTTGAAAGAATATGTAATTGGCTGATGATGCATAAACCAAGTAACCGAGGCAAGCCAACTCACGTTCGACTATGTTACGCTCCTTTGCTACATGCACTACCGTTTCCCCGATGAAGGTTTTGGCATCCTCAAGGGCTGCAATGCCCGCAGCCTGCGCCAAGTTAGACACGGCCCAGTCTGTCCCGTGAAAGTACAGGCTGTTAATCAGGGCTTTATTGGAACACATGGCATATCCAAGACGGACACCAGGCAAGGTGAACATTTTTGTAAAGGCTTTTAAGATAACAAGATTAGAGTATTTATCAAGAAATACTTTGCTGGTTTGAATATTACCGTCCTTAGCAAAATCCATAAAACATTCGTCAATGGCAACCCATGTCCCAATTTTGTTACAGCAGTCTAGTAATTTCCTAATCAAGCCCGCTTCCGTAATTTTTCCGGTGGGATTATTGGGATTACAAACATACACTAATCTAGGCTTTTCGGTTTGCACCGCATTAATAAAATCTTCATCTAATGCGAAACCGTTTTCTTTGCTGGTAAAATAGCGGCATACTTCCGCGCCATATGACTGTGCTGACCTTTCATAATCAGCAAAAGTAGGGGCGCAAACCATAATTTTCGATGCGCTTGTTGCCCTTGGGAGACGAAAAATAATATCTGACGCGCCATTCCCAAAGATAATCCAATCAGGATTAACACCTTCAAATACTGATGTTTTTTCACGAAGCAATGTAGAAAAGTTATCGGGATAGCGGTTGATATTAGGAATTTCGCGGATAATCGCTTCCGCTACATTTTTTGGCAGCCCTAGAGGGTTTATGTTTGCGGATAAATCAATGATATTCTCATTGCCTTCTTCAAAAACAGCATTGCCGCCATGGCTATATTCATACATAAATCCATACCTCCTTCGTCGGCGAAACAAATCGGATATTTCACACTTATCCTAATCTCCTTAAAATGAAACTGGCTACTGACAAAATTACAACCGCAAGTATGGCGGCGGCATACATCAAGCGGTTAGCTTCCTTTATGTGAGATGGTACCGGAGCATTTATATCATCGCCAATTGTGGGCTTGTGCACAAGTTTGCCGCGGTAATAACTATCCCCACCAAGACACAAACCTAGCGCACCTGCACAAACGGACTCAGTTTGGGCAGAATTGGGGCTTTTGTGGTTGCGCCTATCTCTGCTATAGACCCGCATTGCACCTTTTATATCACCGCCCACGAATACACTCCCCACTATCATCAATAATGCAGAAAATCTTGAGGGAAAAAAATTGATTGCATCATCCAACCTTGCCGCAAACTTACCAAAATACTCATAATCCTCGTTTCTGTAGCCGATCATAGAGTCAAGGGTGTTAATGGCTTTGTAGGCCATCCCCAATGGTGCGCCGCCTATGAAGATAAATACAAGAGGAGCTATAACTCCATCTGATAGGTTTTCTGCAACTGTTTCCACAGCGGCTTTTACAATGCCTTTCTCGTCAAGTCTCTGTGTCTCCCGGCCGACAATGAAGGAAAGATTTTTACGTGCTCCTTGCAAATCCCCTGTGATTAAAGATTGATGCACTTTCATGCTCTCAACCTTTAATGCCTTTGCCGCGATTAGGAAATAGCAGATGACGGCTTCCGCGATAAGACCAACCCACCAGTTAATGCGATAAAAACCCCATGTAATCAGCCTTGTTATCATAAATGAAAGACATATAATTACAATCACTAAAGCCATGCCCGCTATAAATTGAATAATACGGCTTTCTATTTTTGCTCTCTTAAACGCCTTGATACCCCAGTTTATACCATTCCCAATCAGCCTTATTGGGTGAAAAGGGTTTTGAGGGTCGCCGATTGCACAGTCCAGCAAAAATGCAATTAAAATGATAATTGCCATATGCCCTGCCATTATAACAACACAGGTAAAAAGGCATATCCATCCCTAGAAAATTTCTCTCCAAAGGAAAAGATTACAGGATGCTTAAAATTCGGCCCGGCTGAGACAAAGGTATGATACTCGCCGTTTTCACCACAAATATCGGCACCTCCAGCGGCAATTTGCTCCGCGATTGCCTTTGTTAATTGTTTACCCAAAAACTCATCGCGTACTTGCTTGGTATTGACTATCGTTATATTTGCTATAAATCCATTGTCTATTAACTCGTATACTACATCTTTCCGGCTTTCATTTAAAAGGGGGAACAATGCCTTAATTCCAACATTATTACACCGCTGGCTACACCACTGGATGTGCCCTTCGATGTCGATATCCCCAAAAACACAGGCCTCCGCGCCTTGCTCTTTGGCACGAAGTAAGGTCTTTTCAAAGTTTTGCGCGTATTCCTCACCACTTGTCTTTATCAGCCAAAGAGGGATATCCAACGCATTTGATACTCGTTCCAGTATTTCTTCTGTCAGGCCGTGAAAATGCGAGCGGTTTGCGTCTGTGTTGTATGTTGTGATTAGAGCAATCGGCTCATGCCCTTCTTTTATAGCCCGATATACTGCCAATGCACTTTCTTTGCCACCGCTGTATGATGCTACAAATTTCATTGCTTATACCCCATCATTCAATATTTTGTATATCAATTCCATATCAAGGGATTTACGGACATTGTCTGCTATGTTGTCGAATTGGCTTTCATAATCAATTGACTGCAACGCATGAGCATCTCCATAAAACAGACTATCTTCTTCATCTAAATTAATAGCTATATACGGGATTACCCCGGCAACAGGCAGCTTTGTAATATCCTCAAGTATTTTTATTCCATCAGCAAAATACACCGGCTCACCTTTGAAACGGTTTACTACCGTTGCTTTTACATATGCGCGTTCTGTTTCATCCATAAGGTTTATTGTGCCATATAGCGAAGCAAAAACTCCGCCACGGTCAATATCTGCCACCAGTAGCACCGGAGTATTTGCTCTTTTTGCCATGCCCATGTTTACAATATCGTCCTTGTTCAGGTTCAATTCTACGGGGCTACCTGCTCCTTCAATGATAATTACATCGTACTTAGTTGAAAGTCGAGTGTAAGCCGCCATAATCTCAGTTACAAGTTTTTGCTTGACGCCCTTATAGTTATAAGCATTGATTGTGTCAAAGGGCTTGCCATTCAACATAATCAACGTTGTGTTATGCTCGGTAGATGGTTTAAGAATAATTGGGTTCATATCGGGTGATGGCTCTATACCTGCCGCAAGTGATTGTAGCCACTGGGATACCGCTATTTCGTCCCCTGCTTCGGTTATATGAGTGTTGGCAGTCATGTTCTGTGCCTTAAATGGCGCAACGGAATAACCATCTTGCTTGAAAATGCGGCACAGTGCAAGGGTAAGCATTGTTTTTCCAACGCCTGAAGCTGTGCCTTGTATCATAATTACTTTTGCCATTGTTATGCCTCTTTCTTACGTCTGCTGAAATAGATATAGGCAAAAAACGGTGCGCCTATTATGGCTGTCACAGCACCTATAGGAAGCTCTACAGGAGAAGTCACCGTTCGCGCAGCTAAATCGGAAACCACCATAAATATCCCACCCACCAAAGCAGACATCGGAATTACATATCTATGGGCCGATCCAAAAATTTTTCGCACGATATGGGGGGCAACTAAATCAACAAAGCCAATTACACCTACAAATGCAATTGTGCTTCCTGTTAAAGCGGCAGCGGTTATAAGCAGTATCAGTTTCACGCGCCTAATGTTTACACCTATGGTCTGCGCTTGCTCTTCGCCGAAGGTCATTACATCCAGCTCCCACTTAAAGCGTGAGATAAATAAAATCCCTGACAAAACTATAGGGAATAAGATATATACAGGAACCCATCCCCTGAGCCTGAAGGTGCCCATCTGCCAAAAAATCATGTTTTGCACCCCTTCGCGGAAGAAGGTGAACATCAGCGTTGTAATAGAATTGATAAATAATGCAAATACCATGCCAGTTAAAATGATTGTGTGGTTTTCCATACGGATATCAAGCTGCCTTGCAAGTGCCATTACCACTAAAATTGTGCCAAGGCCAAAAGAAAAGCCCAATATAGGTAAAGTGAGGGCTGACAAAAAAGGGAGCGTAACCCCCATTAAAATCACCAAGGACGCGCCTAGTGACGCGCCCGAGGATACGCCCAACGTGTAAGATGAGGCCAGAGGGTTACGCAGTACGCTCTGCATAATGGCCCCACTTACCGACAATGCCGCCCCCGCAATAAAAGCCAGCAATGTGCGAGGCAAGCGTTGATGCCACACAATTGAAGCATGGGCAGGGGTAACGTGTTCGGACAACTCAAGTCCGAACACGTTATGCCCGATAACACGCAATACATTCAACGGTAATATATTTACGCTACCTATTGCTATAGCTAAGATTACGGCAATAAAACTTATACATACTGCGATAATCAGTTTTGATTTCATTGGAAATATTCTGGGAACACAGCCTGAGCCATTTCTCTCAAAGCTCTTGTGATATTGTGCGTTGGACGGCTGCTAGACGCCGTATCAATGTAGAATACATCACCGTTTATAACTGCTGTGATTGCATCAAAGCCCGGTCTTTCTAAAATGTCAACAATGGGGTCGGGAAGGAAGTCTGTTGAAGTGAGTATTATGTCGGGATTGAGTTCGAGAAGCATCTCATCCGATACAAAAATCCAGCCCTCTTGGTCGGCAAAGACGTTTATTGCCCCTACAAGCTCAATCATTTCATTCATAAATGTTCCTGTGCCGAAGCTGTACATCCATGGCGCGGGGGAAATTTCGAAGTATACTGTCCTTGTGGTTGTGATATTAGCGGCTATTTCCGCTATTTCGTTAATTTCTGCTTCCATCCTGGAAATAATTGTTTCGCCAACATCTGTTGATTCCATTACTGTAGCTATGAAACGAATATCCTCTTTGATTTCCGCAATGCTTGTACTGGTGGGCATATAAATTACAGAAATACCTGCCGCGGAAACTGGTGCCATTGGGTCATCATCGCCGCCGCCACGAGCCATACCTGTAACAAAGATAATATCGGGCATCATGTTGACTATATACTCTGCATCAAAATCCATAAATCCAAAATCGGCCACTACGCCGCTGGGCAGCCCTGCAACATCGAAGGAAAAACTGTCTACCAGGACTATCCTATCGGCAAAGCCCAACCCAACAAGGATTTCCGCATTGGAAGCACCAAGTGCGACAATGGTGTTGATTTCATCGGGTAAATTAACGGTATAGCCTTCACGGTCATACATTGTGCGTGGTTCTTGGGTCGTGCCACTATTACAGGCGGCCAAAACCACAATCATGATAAGTAAACTAAAAAATATGGTGATATTTCTTTTATTGGACATTTGAAAGTCCTCCTTTTAAATTGATTTATATAGTAATTGCCCATCCGGTGTGTGGGTAAGCGTATATCCATACCCCGGCTTTGGCTGCCACTCATAGAAGTTGCGGGTGTTGGGGAATAAATGCTCCATGATGGAGGCAATTACGCCGCCATGCACAACCGCAAGTGCGCTTTTTTCGTTTGCTCTTTTTTTAAGTAGTTCTAAGCCCTCTATTACCCGGCGAGTGAAGTCTTGCTTATTGTCGCCGCCGGGGCAGGAAACTTGTCCATTTTCATCTGTTATCCATGCCTGGTAATCGTCTTGATCTTTCAGAGTCTCATAATCTTTCATTTCGAACTCGCCAAAGTGATATTCCATAAGCTGCGGCAGGGTTTCTCTTTGCACAGGGCCATACAACAGGTCTAAGGTCTCATCAGTGCGCATTAATCCACTTGTAAAGTAGAGGTCAACGTGCTTTGGATAAATGCCCTGTGCTTTTAATTCTTTCAGTTCAGTGATTCCATTTTCTGATAGGGGGAGGTCTGTTGCTCCACAATATAGTCTTTGTTCGTTTGCCACCGTTTTACCGTGGCGTACTATATGGATCTGCATCATTTTATCCTCGTAGGTATTCCGCAAAACAACCGCACTACTTCATCCGCTTTTTCTGCCGCTTGAGCCATAAATCTACCCACATCTTCTCGCCACTTCCGTAAAACTGGGTCAATGGGCACAACGCCGCAGGATATGTCATTGCAGATGACAACGGCATCTTTGTTTTCATCAAAAAAGCGTGATATTTCCTCGGAAACATCTTTACCATCTTGAATGAGAGATAAGAGCCACTTATCCACATCATTGACAATTGTTCTCGTGTCTCCAAATCTGTCTTCGGCATAGCATAACTTGCCTTGATAAACCCCGCCAAAAATCAAAATCATATTCTCATCTCCATTCAGGTTGCATGGGCGAGCAGTTCGTAAAGCGAACGCCCAGCCCCTTGTACGAGAGCCAGCGCAATAAGTCCGAATAATTCACTTATTACTAGCGAATATCCCAGCAAATCCCCTGATATACCTTTAAAATCCCTATATACAACCCTCATCGACCATATATAACCCAGCACAACCGCTGCTATTACAATAAGACCGTATACCCCGGCATAAAGATAGGAAAAACCGACTGCGCCAATGGCAATAATAATCACTATAGTTTTGTGTACCGCGGTAATGCCTTTGCCAAGCAGTGCAGTGTAATCGCTGTTAGGCATATGGCGCACCACAAATATAGCAAGAGCAGAGCAACACCGTGACAAAACACAAATGACTATCAAGAGTGCCAAAAATCGCCCGCCGTCAACTACTGCATACATAGACGCAAATTGCAAAAGAAACAAAATACCAAGCATAACAACGGCAAAGGCTCCTACATTAGGGTCTTTCAAAATACGCAACTTATCTTCCAAAGGACGGCGGGATAATAGGGCATCACTAGTATCCATATATCCATCCAGATGAATAAACCCTGCTATGAAAAATGGTGCTACTGTAAGCAGTGCCGCTACTATCACAATAGGAAAATTGGGCATAAGCAGCAGTAAGCCAGCGCCCCACCATATCGCGCCAATGACAACCCCAACCAACGGAAAGGATACAATCATAATTGACGTTAATTTTTCATCCCATATATGAAACGGTAAAGGGATACCGACGAACATCCCTAATGCCATATAGAACCCTCTAATAAATCGCATTAAGCATCCCCTCACCCTTATGAATAACTATTTGGGTATATGCCGCTTCCAGCACCACATCACAATGCTTTGCCACAAAGCGGTCAAGGTATGCTAAGGATTTTCTGTAATCTTCTGTAACAGAATCGTATATAAATGCATCGCTGTAGATATAATCAGACACAATCACGATATTGCTTACCTTGGATAATACTTGGCTTAGCCCTGTGGCAATTTTTTCATATGCACTGCTATCCACTTCCCCGGTGGCCAAAAACATCTCATTGGCCAAAAGCGCCGTTAGGCTGTCTAGCAAAAATGAGCCGCTGTGGTTACATGTTGTCAAAATGCCTTCGATATTTTTTGGTTGTTCCACTGTAGTAAAGCCCCAGCCATCTCGCTCATGTTGGTGCCGTGCGATACGCTCTTCATCTTCATGGTCAGTGGCGGCCATTGTTGCAACATAGTAAATGGGATGTGGCGGATTATTTTGGTGCTTTGCTAATTGCTGGGCATAGGTGGATTTGCCGTTTTTACAGCCCCCTGATATGAAAATCCGCATCTCGCACTTCCTCTAAGTATTCATCATCAATGTTACCTTGCTCAAAAGTTCCCATATCTTTTATTATCACACAAGCGGCGTCCATCATCCCAAACATAAGCGGGCAGCCGCTCCCTTCACCAAGGCGCATACCAAAATGAAGGTAGGGCGCGACCCCTAAGGCCTCGGCCGCAACTTTATATCCCTGCTCGAAGGAAGCATGGGATGCAATCATATACTCTTTTACAAGTGGATTTAACTTTGCAGCGCATAAGGCTGCAACGATAGAAATAAAACCATCTATCACCACAGGCACTTTCATATATGCGGCACCGATGTACGCACCCGCCATTGCCGCAATATCAAAGCCGCCTACTTTTGATATCACATCTATTGGGTCTGATGGGTCTGGCTTGTTGCGCTCTAAGGCTTCCTGTATCACATTTATTTTGTTGCGGTAACTTTCCTCGCTCAACCCTGCGCCCTTTCCGGCAATTTGCTTTGATGGCAAATTGGTGAGTGCGCATAGAATTGCCGCAGATGTGGTTGTATTTCCAATGCCCATTTCACCTATACCGATTAGCTTATAGCCGTTGTTAACGGCATCTATTGCGGTTTCTATGCCAACCAGAATTGCTTGAACGGCTTCGTCACGGGTCATGGCCGGTTGCTTTGCAATATTCCATGTGCCTTTGCGGATTTTTTTATTTTTGATAGCGGTATTTTCTATGTCCGCATTGACACCAACATCAACAACAATCAAATCAGAATTAAATTGCTTAGCAAGAACCGCCACGCCGGTTATGCCCTTGGTAAAGTTCAGGGTTTGCATCTGCGTAACCACCTGTGGCGCGGATGATATCCCTTCTTCAACTACACCATTGTCCGATGCAAAAATAATCACGCATCGTTTGGAGATATCGCCATAAAGTTTGCCGCTTATTCCCGCAAGCTTTACCGCAATAGCTTCCAGCTCACCCAAGCTGCCCGGTGGCTTAATTAAACTATCAAGTCTTTCCTGGGCTGATTTCATCGCTGTGCTGTCTAGGGGTTTAACTTCAGCTAAAAATTTCTTCAACATAATTTCCTCCCTGAAATAAAAAATCCCGGTTCCACGTGCCAATACAGGCTGGGAACCGGGATTATATTGTAAGATAATGCAAATGCACCGCAAAGCGGGATTATGAACCATAACCCACGCACTTACAATACCATACCGCCCCATACTCTGTGGAGTCGTATAGCTACGCCTAAGGCGCAAAATGAGGCAGGTCTTCCGACTTAGACTTCAAACGCGATATTTCACCTTCTCAGGATATAGACTGCGCTGTCATATAGGCGTTTCGATTTGCGCAGTCTTAGTCTTCCCAATGGTTGTCATTAACATGAGATATCACTAGTCAATACGGCAGCAGGACTGTTTGGGATTCTAACCCAATTCCCTATTATCCCATGAGCCGCTACTTATTTATAGCTGGCCATGGGCACCACATTTTATTAATATATAATTGTATAAACAAGCACTTAGTTCGGGAGAGTTTTACCATGGTATTTGGATACCGTCAAGTATAAAAATAATTTTGCGGAAAGAATAAATCTGTCCCTGTCTGAATAATAAGGGCTTGTTTACCTTATTCAGATAAACAAGCCCCTTAATAGCATAGCAATTGGATTATATAGGCGTTTCGATTTGAAATGAGCTGAAGCTCAATTTCAAACGAAATCGCTATACTGTGATTTTTATAATGCCTTCATTTGCGTTTTTTATTTCATTACATGACGGGCATAAAAACATCTCTACATTGCTTTCCTTACTTATGTCGCCGCAGGATATAACGCTGTCGTCGTCCAGATTATTTTCCGCCAAATACATAGTTGCTATACCATCTTCATAACAAAGAGCGAGATCATCCCCTATATCTGCGCCTAGCTTTGCCCTTAGCTCTTTGGGAATAAGTATCCTCCCCAAAAAATCAATCTTGTGCTTTCGCTCCAGTTTCATTGTATTGCCTCCTTGTAGTTTAGTAAGCTAACGGCAAGCAAAAAGCGCGAAGGGAGACGCTGTGTATTTACACATCGTCATCGCCTTCGCGCTATCTATAAATTCTTATCAAATTTATGTAGCGTTACATAGATAATACAATCGGCTTGCCGACAGCTCACGCGCATACAACAATACCAGCTACCAACCTCTAGCTTGGAGGAGAATTCAAGCTTGAAGAGGGGGTGGGAATGTTATATACTTCGTGGGCTGCGGTAGCAGGTGTATACCTGTGTTTGGAGGCGATGTCTGTGCATCCCTTCAGGCGCCATTGAGGGGTCGAATCTCAATGGTTCCGCAGTTTTCCTTATTTCAGTTGCTTTTTTACTTGTGTTTCATTTACTTCATTCACTTCTTCACTTACTTGTACTTGGCTGGAATAATTACCTGCCATTAGCTTCTATGCCTATGTTATAGCATATACTGCGGTTTGTCTACAATTTTCCAAAAATAGCTTTTGTCAAAAGTATCGGGGCAGTTTGTTGCTTTATATAGATAAGGCATTTCTATTTATTCTTTTACTCTTATACTGCCGCTGCCACATGTTGCTTGTTTTTCTCTCTAGCCTCTTTGCATTTTTTATTCCATGCAGCTTTATAATCGTTAAGACATAAATCATTAGCACCACCCCAGTAAGTAGGGTCTTTTCGCTGTATAGGATCATCTTCCCAGTCACATCCAGCGCATACGTCATGCGTTGGAGTTTCACCTTTATTTATACTATTGCATATTGGACAAATCCACTCGAACACTCTTATCAACCTCCATCTTCAATCCTTGTATCATTAAAATAATCTATACCTCGCTTGGGTTTATACATAGATGCAACGCCTGTGGTGTATGCCTTTACCCAATCTCCTGTGATTCTATTATATCTAATAATGCCTCCATCACTTGCTTTGTATCCATCAACATCCCCACCGACTTCTGAACGAGCTAACTCTCCTGATTTTCTTACATATTCCTCCATGGACATCCCAGGATAGCTTTTACCAGCTTGCAAATGCTTTGTATGACGAGCTTGAGACATCGGTGTCATGTCTGGAATTGATGGGTTTGCACCTATTGCACTTAAATCATTAGTGTCCATGAGTGTTCCCTGCTTTGCACATTGATATTCATCAACTTTCCGTTGTTAATTTTAACATGTTTTCATATGTAAAACAGCCCCTGGTTCATATTAGAATCAGGGGCTGTTTGTGTTTACTAAATTATTTAGTTTTCGCGAGGAGCTTCTTCGCCACAGCACTCGGCTTGTGAGGCTTCTTCGCAGCAACAATCTTCATCTCCACAACATTCTTTGTTTAAAGAATCGTTGATGGCACATGCTAAATCTTCAAGTACACAAGCTGCCTTTTCTAATGCGGTTTGGCTTGCTTTTTTGATTTTGGGTTCTACGCCTTTATAAAAGACTTGAACCTTTCCGCCTACTTCTTTGGCTAGTTTGCCGCAGTCGTGGGCAAAGTTGCGCAGTTTTTCTTCTACATTGTCACGGGTTTCTTTGTTTACAAAGCTTTGGCCACCGCCTTTAAGGGCTTCCAGCAGCTTTGCAGCCTCGTCGGCATTGATTTTGCCGGATTCTAGCATTTCCAATACTTTCATTTTTTCATTGTTCATGGGTGTATCCTCCATTCATTTTCATTTTTATATTATTGCTAAGAAATACGTTAAAGTATTCAAAAGGTTTAAAGTATTGTATGACCTATATTATACCATTTTTATCGCGAAATAGAAATATGTTACAATAATTTAATAGACGGTTTTGATGATAATATCAAAACCGTAAAAGTAACACTTCTATGTCTAACAAGGAGGCATTATGCCCTTACAATTTATTCTAGGCTCGCCAGGCACCGGAAAGACAACCTACTGCTTACAAGGGATTGAAGCTGCTATAGACAGTAACGCGCCTCTTTATTACTTAGTGCCAGAGCAATTTTCCCTTCAATCTGAAAAGCTTATTCTAGCTAAACGTACCGCCTCAACCCGCGTACAGGTGCTTAGCTTTAATCGGCTTGCTTATAGGTTCTTTGCCTACATGGGTGGGCCGTCGGGGCAAGTAGCTGACGATTTAGGCAAAACAATGCTACTGCGTAAGGTTTTATTAGAGCTTGCGCCAGAGCTTATATTTTATAAAAGACAGGTCGAAAGGCACGGTTTTGTAGATGCCCTCGCCACTACTATCACCGAGCTAAATCACTACTGTATTTCCAGTGAGGACTTGGCACTACGAAGCCACAGCATGGGGCCATCACTTGGGGCAAAACTCCAAGACCTTGCCCTAATATTATCCCGATACCGCAGCGCAGTAAAAGACCGATATATACTGGCAGATGATATGCTTAGTTTGCTTATCCAAAAATTAAATGAAAACAATGATATCCCCATACTAAAAAATGCTCAGATATGGGTAGACGGCTTCACCGGCTTTACCCCACAAGAGCGCAATGTTCTTCTATGTTTATTAAAGCATGGAGCAGACATAAAAATAACCTTAACAACACGTACTACCCCAAGAAAAGCCCCTGATCCACTTTTCACCACTCCTAGAAGAACCGAAGAAAGCATAACCGCTTTAGCAAAAAGTGCTCATATCCCAATACTACCGCCTATATATTTAGACACGAATTACCGCCACATAAATAATCCATCTCTGGCCTTTTTTGCAGAAAATTTCACGATGATTCCCAAAAAAATAAAGCCATTTCCAGATAGAACAAGCATTGAAATCCTTTCCTCCGCAGATAGATACGGTGCCATTTTTACAGCTGCCCAGAGGATTATCACGATGGTTAATGAAGGCTATAGATATAGGGACATAGCAATAGTATGTGGGGACAAGGGTCATTATGAAAAAACCTTGCATACGACCTTCGACCGCTTGGGAATCCCTTTGTTCGTAGATTCGGAGATTGATATACTTTCTCATCCTCTTACAGAGTTTATCCGTGCTGCCCTTAGTATTTTAGCTCACAACTGGACATACGAAGGTGTTTTTCGGCTTCTTAAAACCCGCCTTACAGGTATGGCATCTGATGACATAGATATAATAGAAAATTATGCCTTGGCTCATGGTATCACCGGCTATAAATGGCAGTACCCCTTTAAAGGAATCGCGGAAGCCGGACGGCTTCATATCCTTAAATGTCTTGAGGATTTTGGAACCGGGCAGAAAAAAGATACAGTGCGGGGCTTTAGCCAAAAGATATTTGATACGCAATATCGCTTAAACGTACCCCACCAACTACAGCAGTGGTATGATCACCATATGAAAATATCAGACCCTGAGACGGCTCAGATTCATAAACAGATATGGCCAAAGATTTGTCAAGTATTTGATAAGCTGGTGGAAATATTAGGGGATGAAGTCGTAAACATAGACTCCTTTGCATCCATTTTAGATGCAGGGTTAGCCCAAGTAAGCCTTGGACGTATCCCACCTACAGTGGATCAGGTAGTACTTGGAGATACCGGGCGGTCAAGATATCCACAAATTAAAGCCATGATTGTACTTGGAGCCAATGAAGGAAATCTTCCCCCCATGGCACCAAGTCCCGGATTATTTTCTGAAGATGAACGTGCACAGCTTATTAATACAGCAGTAGAGTTGGCTCCGGATAATCTACAGCGGATTAAGGAGCAATACTACTCACTTTACTGTGTACTAAGCCAGCCAAGTGAAAGGCTTTGCTTTATTTATCCAGAAGGAGACCCAAAAGGTAAAATATTGCGGCCTTCTCATGTATTAAAGCGGATTCAAGGGCTGTATCAACAACTTGAGGTGGAAAAGGCTCCTATTTTAAACGAATACATTCCAGCTCATAATATCCAGGATAATAAAATCGACATTCTAACCACAGCACAAAGTATTTATGGCTCAACAATTATTACAGCAGCTTCCCGCCTTGAAGCCTTTGCCAGATGCCCATTTCAATATTTCATGAATTATCTGCTAGAGGCAAGGCCTCGCCAGCGCTACGAAGTATTGCCTACAGACCTAGGCAACTTGTATCACGATATTTTGGCACAGTTTACCAAAGGAGTAGCTTCTGGAGAGATTGATATAACCAATATTGACCGAAGCGCTATAAACGCCATAGTAGGAAATCTTATAACCGCATCCACCCCCAATATGGGGATTTTCCAGACCTCCGGCCGCAATAAGCATATGCTAACTAAAGTGGAGGATATCTGTAGCACATCCATTTGGGCAATGTGCCAGCACCTAAAACGAGGCAGTTTTATGCCGTTAGGCGCAGAGCTAGACTTTGGAAAAAATAGTATCCCCATGGAGAATACTAACCTTATACTAACAGGAAGGATTGACCGAATAGACATACTACCAACAGAAAATAACCAGCAATATATAAGGGTAATAGACTATAAATCCGGCCAAGCTCGTTTTGATATGAAGGATGTACACCAAGGATTGCAGCTACAGCTTATGCTATACATGAACGCGATAATAAAATCCCCTGAGATTACAGGCGGTAAGATTACACATCCAGCAGGAGTATTCTATTTCCCTATAGATAATCCTATAATAGATACAGATAATGATATAGGAGAAGCCGCCTTGGATGAGGCCTTACTCAAGAACTTCCGCATGTCAGGTGTAACATTGGATGGAGAAAAAGTTCTACAAGGAATGGATAAGAGGATAGCCCCCGGGATGGATTCGTCTGTCATTCCTGTGAGGCTAAATAAGGATGGGAGCATTTCCAAGACTATCAAAGAAACGGTTCTTTCTACTGATGATTTTTTTGCACTTGGGCAGGTGGCGGAAGATAAAGCAAAAGAACTAAGTCAGCGGATGATAGATGGAGATATAACCCCACAACCTTGCCCCAAAGGCCCAAAGAACCCATGTCAGTACTGTGCATATGGTGCTATCTGTGGAGGGAGCCTCATTTAGCATAGCGAATTAATTCGAAATCGGTCTTGCCTGTTGACAAACGAAATTTTTCTGGTATCATACCCTCCAACAACTGAATATCACATCCAGAGAGGTGGAGGGACCAGGGCCCGATGAAACCCAGCAACCGGCGGACGCACGGTGCTAATTCCCCCAGGTGATTAATCACCTGGAAGATGAGCGCTTATAGAGATATAAGTGTAACGTCCGAGAATAATGGATATAAGCCCTGACGAGGCTTATTTTTTTGCGCAAAATCAAATGGCAAGGCTTTTGGCCAAAAGCCCTGCTACAATTACAAGGAGGAATTTTTAATGAAAAAACTATTATCTTTAGCACTATGTATTATTTTATTGGCAGTAAGTCTCTCCGGCTGTGGCCGCGGCGGCAATGACGATGTTGTAGTTATCCGTATAGGTGCAACCCCCCGGCCTCATGCCGAATTACTTAATCTCATCAGCCCTTATCTACTTGAAGAAGGTATCAGGCTTGAAATTACAGAATTTACAGACTTTTCAGCCCCCAACCCGGCTCTTGCAAATGGTTCTTTAGAGGCTAATTTTTTCCAACACATACCGTTTTTAGAGAATTACATTGCCCAAAGCGGCAACACTCTTCACGTAGTGGGAGCCATCCATATAGAACCAATGGGTGCCTACTCAGTTTCTTTGGATCATATAGACGAACTGCACTATGGGGCATTAGTTGCCATACCAGACTGCGCAGTCAACGGCCCACGGGCTTTGATGCTCCTTGAAACTCATAACATCCTCACTCTTAACCCTGATGTAGGCAGTAGAGCCAGTATACATGATATAACAGACAACCCCTTAAATCTGCAATTTATACAAATTGCTGCTGCACTGCTTCCACGTGTGATGTTGGACCAAGAAGCAGACCTATCAATTATAAACACCAATCACGTACTATCTGGAGCTCCCGGTATTGACCCAGTTGAAGATTCCCTTATTATGGAAACAACTGATTCTCCTTATGCCAATGTCTTGGTTGTACGTCCAGATGATGCGGATAATCCAGCTATACTCGCATTACTTCGCCATCTTCAATCCGAGAGGGTAAGGGATTATATATTAGAAAATTATAGCGGCGTTGTACCTGTGTTTTAATTTGGAATCGGTATAAACTAGTACGAAGTAAGGCTCACACATAAAACGGCCCCCTGCATATGTTGTAATATCCACATGTACAGGGGGCTTTATGTTTGACACTCATTTGTCTACCTTATTATCCGGTAGCCTCTTTAGAAAAATATTAGCCAACGAGCAACTGACATTATTAGAGTTTAACTTCCTTACAGGGATCCTTATAAATAACAACATCCCTTTTGACACAGCTTTTGCCGCCGGCACTAGAAAAAACCCGGCTTCCATACAGCTTACTATTCACATAAATCCTTCTGCTACCTTGGTGCTAGTCACAAGCCTCGAACCTGGTTCATCAGTGTTTTCACCTAGCCCATAAACTTATTTCTTCTGTATGGCAATAATCGTATGGAACATTTCCTGGGAAATTTCCACGGCACTAATATTTATTATTTCCCCGCCTAACTTGTGCAATACAGGTTTGGCGTTTTTTATTTCCTCTTCTATGTTAGGACCCTTCATTGCAAGGAACAGTCCGCCTGGTTTTACTAACGGCAAGGCATAGTCTGCAAGCTTTTCCAGCCTCGCCACTGCACGGGCTACGGCTATATCGTACATTTCCCCCACATTTTTTACATAATCTTCCACTCTGGCATGAACAGTTTCCACATCAGCATACCCCAGCTCGTCCAGGGCTTTACGCAAAAAAAGGACTCGTTTTTGCAACGAATCCAGTAATGTAATGTCCAGGTTAGGACGGGCAATTTTAAGTGGTACTCCAGGAAAGCCTGCCCCTGTGCCTATATCTATAACTTTCGCATTATTGGTAAGTGCATCTATCCAGGGTAATAGTGTAAGACTGTCTATGAAGTGCTTTATTGCAAAGCCTTCATCATCCTTTATTGCGGTTAAGTTCATTGGGGCTGATAATACCATATTTTGATATATTTCCATATGGCAAAGCTGTGTATCTGTTAGGGTTTGGCCGTTTTTTTCCAGCCAGTTGATAATTAAATCCTTGCGCATTCTTCTTGCTCCACACTGTATATTTTCCATGGGCCGTACTTATCCGGCTCTTTTACCATCCTTAGATGAAGTACCCTTTTTAGATTGCGCTTTGGGTCTTCAATATATATGGCGCGGGTCATGGAATTGTTTGTATCGTTTATATATGCGGCAATGGGAACTTGCCTATATGAAACGTCTTGGCTTAGTATTTCCTGCAGTGCCTCTAGGTCAAGGTTTTGGGCGCATATTTTACTTACAAAAGCCCAGGCAGTATCTGGATTTATTTGGACTGCTTCCAAAAAGCATGTTGCTACTCCACAGTCGTTCAGATATGGTATATATGCGCCAACGGATGGCCTAATAGGTTGCTTGTACATAAGTACTCCAAATTGCACTTTCGATTCCTCCTAAAGGGCTTGGATATTCCCTTGCCCATTTCTAATCTCAAAGAGATTATGTACTGCCATACGGCCATTTAGTATTTTTAGATAGAGGAATCTGTCTAATACTATATGCGATGGCTTATGGCTAAGTGCTTTTACAAGTTTTTAGATATACCAGCAAGATGCTTAAATCTGCCGGGGATACCCCTGTTATTCTTGAGGCTTGGCCTAGGTTTTGTGGGCGCAGTTTTGTTAGTTTTTGTCTGGCTTCCAATCTTAGACCTGTGATTTGGTTGTAATCAATCTCGTATGGGAGTGATTTATACTCCATTTTTGCAAAAACTTCGGCTTGGGCTAACTGCATGGAGATGTAGCCTGCGTATTTTATTTGAATGTTGACTTGTTCTTCAACGGCTTCTTGTATGAATTTTATCGGTAGACGGTCGGTGTTTGGGGTTAGATTTATAACATCCCAATAGGAAAGCTCTGGGCGTTTTATTAGGTCTTTTATTTTTATACCTGTGGTTACTTGTGAACTGCATTTTTGAGAAAGTACTTCGTTTACTGTATCGGGGCTTAGAGTAATCTTTGTCAGACGCTTTATTTCCTTTTCAATGGCTTCTTGTTTTTCTTGAAACATGGTATATCGTTCTTCTGTGATTAGGCCTGCTTTGTAGCCTTTTTCCGTCAGGCGAAGGTCTGCATTGTCTTGGCGTAACAGTAGCCTGTATTCCGCCCTTGAGGTCATCATTCTATAAGGCTCGTTGGTACCTTTCGTTACTAGGTCGTCTATTAGTACGCCTATATATCCTTCAGCGCGGGTTATTTCCAAGTGGGCACCTGCCGCGTTTACTCCTGCGATAAGGCCTTGAGCTGCGGCTTCTTCGTATCCGGAGGAGCCGTTTATCTGACCGGCAAAATATAGACCTTTTATATGCTTTGCCTCTAGTTTTAGATTAAGCATTGTGGGATCTATACAGTCGTATTCTATTGCGTATGCCGGGCGCATTATTTCACAGCGATTTAAGCCTGGGATACTGCGATACACTTCTTCTTGCACCTCATACGGTAGAGCCGAGGACATTCCTTGTACATACATTTCTTCTGTATCCAGGCCTTCTGGCTCAATAAAAACCGGATGGCGGTCTTTGTCTGCAAATCGAACGATTTTATCTTCAATGGAAGGGCAGTACCTAGTTCCGGTGGCATCTATAAGGCCGCTGTACATAGATGAACGATGCAAGGAGCCGCGAATGAGTTCATGTGTGGTCAGGTTTGTGTATGTTAAATGACATGGGATTTGCTCCCGGGCAAGGAGCCCAGGATCGCTTTCGAATGAAAATGGCACCAGTTTCGGGTCCCCTGGTTGAATGGCCATTTGGTCAAAATCTACGCTTCGGCGGTGAACCCTGGCTGGGGTACCCGTTTTGAAGCGTTGCATGGTAAAGCCCAGCTTATTAAGGGCTATGCTTAAACCTTTGGAAGCACGTTGACCGTTTGGGCCATTATGATTGATGGTTTCTCCATAAAGGCAACGGGCGTTTAGATAGGTTCCGGTACAGATTATTACTGCATCAGCTTTTTTTGTTGAGCCGGATTCTGTAATCACTCCGGTTATTCCATTGTTTTCTTCTATTATATCTATAACTTCAGCTTCTTTTAAAGATATGTTTGGTTCGGATTCAAGGACTTGTTTCATATAAGACATATACTGTTTTTTATCTGCCTGGGCGCGCAGTGAATACACCGCCGGGCCTTTGGAGGCGTTGAGCATACGGCTTTGTATAAATGTAGCATCAATGGCTTTACCCATCTGTCCACCTAGAGCATCTATTTCCCTTACCAGATGGCCTTTGGCACTTCCGCCTATACAGGGGTTGCATGGCATCATTGCAAGGCTGTCTAAATTAAGGGCAAATAGCGTTACTTTTTGGCCTATTCTTGCAGCAGCAAGAGCTGCTTCGCACCCGGCGTGACCACCGCCTATTACAATTATGTGTCTATTCATTTTATTTACCTACGCAAAACTCTGAAAAAATGCGGTCGACTATGTCGTCACTTACTTCCAGACCTAATATTTCCCCTAATAATGTATAGGCTTCACGAAGCCCAATAGAAACTAAATCCTCTTCCACACCTATCAAAAACTCTTCCATCGCCCTGCTTACACAGTTGATTGCGGATTGCAAAAGGATTTTGTGCCGCTGACTGGTGATTATATCTGTTTCCTCATCTTGAGATAGCAGCCCTTTCAAAAATCTTTGCTTAATATCGTTGTATATAGATTCTAATCCATCCCGGTTTTGGGCTGATATTTGATGGGCATTTGAAAATTCGTCCCACCCTGTAGCCGTGGGTAAATCACATTTATTTAATACTATTATCACGTGTTTATCATTTAGTTTTTCTAAGATATCAATATCATCTGCCGCCGGAGGAATAGAGCGATCCATTACATATATTACAAGCTCTGCATCTTTGGCGGCTTCATAGGACTTATCCACACCTATGCGTTCTATCGGATCAGCTGTTTCTCGTAAACCTGCTGTATCCATTAAGCGAAGCACAATATCTCCTATCTGAACTTCTTCTGTCAGTACATCCCTAGTTGTTCCGGGAATCTCATGGACAATGGCTCTGTCTTCTCCCAGAATCGCGTTGAGTAGGGTGGATTTTCCTGCATTTGGGCGCCCTAGAATAACTGTCTTTATGCCTTCTCTTATTACTCGGCCATAATCAGCTGTTTTAAGTAATGCTCCCATTTCGTCAATCCAGACTTTGCCTTCCGACAGTATTGCATTTCGGTTCATTGCTTCTTCTTCATGCTCTGGATAGTCAATGGATAATTCTATATTTGCAAGCCATCCTAGAAGCCTGTCTCGGCCTTTGATTATACGCTGGCTTAAACCCCCGCCTAACTGGCGAAGCCCGGCTCTTCTTGCGGCGCTTGCTTTAGCAGATATTAAATCCATTACCGCTTCTGCTTGGGTCAGATTAATCCGACCATTCAAAAAAGCGCGCTTGGTAAACTCCCCGGGAAGGGCCAAGCGCGCTCCATTATTTAGAGCAACATCAAGCACACCATGGAGTGTAGCAATACCTCCATGGGCATATATTTCTACTGTATCTTCCATCGTGTAGCTTCGAGGTGCCAGCATTGGGCAGGCCATTACCTCGTCTATTACCTCATTTGATTCATTATAGATATAGCCATAGTACATGCGGTGACTTTCCCATTTTTGTATAGGCTTAAAAATCCGTGTAAACACGTCCAGTACTCCGCTTCCTGAAAGACGCACTATACCTATAGCTCCACGACCTGGAGGTGTGGCTATTGCGGCAATGACTTTGGAATCTGTCATTTTGGATTAACCACCACATAGCGATAAGGTTCGCTTCCTTCGCTGGTTGTACGTACAAAGCGGTCGTTTTGCAGGGCTGTGTGGATAATATGGCGCTCAAAACGGCTCATAGGCTCTAAGGTTACGCTTTTTTTGGTGGATTTTACTTTTCTGGCTATGCCGTATGCCAGAGACTCCAAAGTTTCCCGGCGGCGCTTGCGGTAATTTTCCGTATCCAAAACAACGCTTATACTAGCGTCAGCATTTTGATTTACTGCCAAGTTTACAAGATACTGCAAGGCATCTAGGGTATGGCCCCGCTTTCCTATAAGTAAACCCATATTGTCACCAGACATGTTAATGTTTATTTGTCTATCCCATGTACGGACTTCTAGACTTACACTTAGACCCATGGCAAGGGTTACTTCTTTTAAGAACTCCTTGGCTACATCTGCGGGGCTTTTTTTGCGGGTTACGCTTATTTTTACAGGTTTCGAGCCAAAACCAAAAAGACCGCCTTTTGAACCTGGATCTAGCAGGGTAATAACTACTTCATCCTTAGTTGCGCCTAGTGACGCTAAAGCCTCGGCAATTGCTGATTCTTCTGTTTTTGCCGATACCTCAATTTTATCGAATTTTTCCATATACAACCTCCATCTGATACTAAGCCTACGCGTCAGCCTCAGAAGATTTCATAAAAGGTAAACGGAATTTTATACCTTGTTTTGCGTTCATAAATATCTGTTGGATTAACCTAAACAGGTTGGAGAATATCCAATAAAGCCCTACACCTGCTGGCATTGTGATTGTGATAAAGCCCATGAATAGTGGCATAACTACCATCATAATGGTTTGCTGGGTTTTGGCTCTGTCGTCTTTTGGTTTATTTACAAGCTGAGAAAGCCAAGACTGACCTACCGTTGTAAGCACAGTAAAGAACGGGATTATTACTCCAGGCCAGCGCATACCACTGTTCTCAAGCAGGGGCAGGCCAAAGAATACTTCTATGCTGTCTTTGCGGACTAACAATGTCCTAATAGGATCGGCATATGCGTTTGGAAATTGAGTAACTATAACATTCCAATCTTCTGCGTAGAATCTGTTTAGAACTCTGGCTAAATGGGATGAATTTGTGAGATTAATGTAGTTACCGCCTACAATCTCAACCGCGGCAGAATATGACATTGGCCCAATTTGTACATTATTGGCATCTACAAAGCCTTGGATATGCCTTCCTATCTCAAGCCCGTTACGTATCCATGCATCTGGTATATATGCTTCAGCAAGTGGCTCCACTACAGCCATATATCCTGGATATGCATGTACAGCTTCTGCCAAACCATAATAAATATCACTGAGAGTACCTACATACAAAAAGCTTTGCTGCATGATATAAAGAAGCGCAAAGAATAAAGGCATCTGTATTAACATTGGTAGGCAACCACCTAGAGGGTTGACCTTATTTTTGCTATATAAGCCTTGTATTTCTGCATTCATTTTCTTTCTTAATTCAGGATCTTTCGTGTCACCATATTTTGCTTTAATTTTATCTGTTTCAGGGGCTAGCTGCTGCATCTTGGTCATGGACTTTTGAGTTTTTATACCCAAAGGAAGCATCAGTGCCATAGCTACTATGGTAAGTAGAATAATTGCAAACCCCAATGAGTTGTTGGGGTTTAATGCGTAAACCAGATTAAATAAAAAGTTTAGGATAAATCCAAAAAAAGCCGCAATTGGGCCTACAATAAAACCTGGGTCAGCTTGTACTTGCCTGGCAAGTACCAACATGTCTTGAAAAAAGGGAAATGGCATGTTACAAATTCCTCTCCGCATATGCATTTTCTTATATATACACCGCATATGCGCGCAAAGTATGCATTTCTAGTTAATTATGGTTCCGATTAAGGCACAGGATCATATCCACCGCGGCAGCATGGCTGGCAGCGTGCTAGACGTTTTAATCCCATCCATACACCTTTTATAGCTCCATATTGTTCTACCGCAATGTACATATATTCTGAACAAGTCGGTTCGAACCTACAACGAGCACCTAAAAGCGGAGATATAGCCTGCTTGTAAAACCGCAACAAAGCCAAAATAACCCGACTCATTTCAAATCTACCTCTTTTTTAATGAGCCGTAGTTTACTAAATAAAGACTTTAGAGACTTGTCCACCTTTATAAATGAGCCTTCTTTTGGCAATTCGCCTACTGTAGCACGGGCAACGATTACTATATCAAAGCCCTGCCTTAACATGGAGGCTTTAAGACGACAACTCTCTTTAATTAATCGCCTTACTCTATTTCGTATAACTGCATTGCCAACTTTTTTACTTACAGTAACACCTAATCGGTTAAATTCCTCGTTATTGGCAATAGCGTAAACTACGAAGTATAGATTTACATAATGGCGGCCACCGTCATATACGGTTTTAAAAGATTTCGTTTTTTTAATGGATTGCATAAAAGCCCGCTTTGCGGGCTTTATTGTGCAATTATGCAGACAATACATGTCTACCTTTCAATCTACGTCTTTGTAGTACTTTACGCCCGTTGGACGTGCTCATACGCTTGCGGAAGCCATGTTCCTTGCTGCGCTGCCTTTTCTTTGGCTGGTAAGTTCTTTTGCTCATGTTGTCACCTCATTCGGAATAAACTTCAATTTGACAAAGGTCATTATATTCTCTCGTTTAATTATCGTCAAGATTTTTACAATAGCAAACCCGCTCTCATGTGCACATTTACCTTTATTTATGTGGAAAGACCGTTGAAAAAATATGATAACTCTGTTATATTTCTAAGACATTTGTATTAGTTATACACATCCTGTGGAAAGCCATGTGGATAACTTGAGTAAATCTACTGATGAGGGGAAATTTTACGTGGATATTCAAAAAATCTGGCAAGAAGCACTGCCTCTTTTAGAAAATTCTATGACTCAGGTTATTTATGATACTACTATTTTATCTATTATTCCTCTTTCCTTCGAAAATGGTGTACTTACGTTAAAGACAACCAATGATTTTTATAAGCCTTCTATTGAGAAGCGATATTTATCGGAAATAACCCGGTGTGTTCGTACTGTCTCCGGCATGCAGGACATAGATGTAAGAATAGTTGCCCCGGAAGACTTTGATGAGGACAACCTTGCCCGACGCAAAAACTATGAAGAGACTAATCTAAGGCGGAGATATAACTTTGACACCTTTGTAAAGGGTAAGTGCAATGAGCTTGCATATGCCGCCGCAGAAGCTATAGCTGAAAATCCTGGTAAAACTGAGTATAACCCCTTGTTTTTATATGGAGGGGTAGGCCTAGGAAAGACCCATATTATGCACTCTATTGGAAACTATGTAGTGGATAAATATCCAGATTTAAAAGTGTTGTATGTAACCAGTGAGACTTTTACCTCTGAGTTTATTACAGCAATAAGGGAAGAGCAGATAGACGAGTTTAAAAAGAAGTATCGGGAAGTAGATATACTTCTAATGGATGATGTGCAGTTTCTTGAGGGGAAATTAGGGACTCAAGAGGAGATGTTCCATACCTTTAATACCCTTCACAATAATAATAAGCAGATCGTGCTTACCAGTGACCAGCCTCCTAAAGAGCTTACAGATTTAGAAGCTCGGCTGACTTCCAGGTTTGCTATGGGGCTTACTGCGGATATTAATGTCCCAGATTATGAAACACGGACTGCTATATTAGAAAAGAAGCTGGATCTAGAGCATCTGGACATTCCATTAATCGTTAAAGATTTTATTACCAGAAATATTGTTTCTAATATAAGGGATTTAGAAGGGGCGCTTAATAAAGTAACGGCTTATGCCAAGCTCACCAACGCTAAGATAACCTTAGACCTTGCGGAGCAGGCACTTAAAGACTTATTAACCCCAGAAGAAAAGCCTGATGTAACAGTTCCGCTTATTCAGCAGATAGTGGCTGCTCACTTTGGGCTTACAACAATGGACCTTTCAGGACGCAAACGCACCCAAAGCATTGTTCTGCCTAGGCAGATTGCTATGTATCTTAGTCGAAAGCTCTTGGATGTGTCACTTCCGGATGTGGGTAAGCACTTTGGAGGGCGTGATCATTCCACTGTGATTCATAGCTGTGAAAAGATTGCTAATGAAATAGAAACTGATACAAAACTAAGGACAATTGTAAACGATCTGGAGAGAAACATAAAAGGCGATTAATTGGGCAATATGTTGGGAAATTTGTGTATAAATATGTTGATAGATTTTCTAAAACTGTGGATGAAATATTGCATTTTTTATGCCTGTGGATTTCCCGTATAACTGCCAAATTTCCCGAAAATTATCTACGCTCTTATCCACGTCTAAAATCTATATATGGAACAGTCTGGGACGACTTTCCCACATATCCACATCCCCTATTATAACTACTACTATAAATATAATAATGTTAATAAGGAGAAATTATGAAACTGCTATGTGAAAAAAATTTATTGCAAGACGCACTGAGTCTTGTTGGCAGAACCGTATCCAGCCGGACTACTTTACCTATACTTGAATGTGTTCTTTTTAATGCAGTTGAAGGTGAGGGTATTACCCTTTATGCCAATGATATGGAAATGAGTATAAATACGACCCCTATACCTGCTGATATAGAGGTATCTGGTTCTGTAGCCCTTAACGCACGGCTCTTTACAGAGATAATAAGAAAAATGCCAGGGGATTATATTGAAATAGAAACAGATGAAAAGTTAATAACAAGATGTAAGTCCGGCCAGGCCAAGCTTGAGATATCCGGTTTACCTGCCGAAGAGTTTCCTGTGATATCAGATGAAGAGCTTGAAGGTGATAAGGCAACCTATTCAGTAAAAGCAAATACCCTCAGGGATATGATTAAGCAGACGATTTTTTCTGTGTCTGTAGATCCCAGTAAGGCCATTCTTACAGGAGAGCTTTTTGAGATTAATGATAATTCCCTCCGTGTTGTAGCTGTGGATATGTTCCGGATTTCATATAGATCTGTGGATTTAATAGACGGTTCTAAGGACTGTAACGCTGTAATACCCGCAAAGGCTCTTACTGAATTAAGTAGGGCTATTTCCGGGGATAATGAAGAGGTAGTAAGTTTTTACTTTACAGATAAACGGGCGTTCTTTGAAACCAAGAGCTTTACATTGTCTGTAAGGCTTCTTGAGGGAGACTTTATCCGGTATAACCAGATATTTAACCAAGACTTCTCTACAATGATGGTAATAAATCGTGGGGCATTGCTTGGTTCTCTTGAGCGGTCTGTATTGGTGGCTATGGAAAATAGACAGATTTCCATTACTTTAGAAATCCATGACGACAGATTAGTTATCACATCCAAGTCAGAAAAGGGTCAGACTTACGATGAAATTCCTTGTGAAACCGACGGAACGGATATGACAATATTCTTTAACCCTCGCTACTTAATTGAGGCGCTTAGGGCAATAGATGAAGAAAGCATTGTACTAAAGTTTAATACCTCACGCAGCCCTTGTACTATTCAAAGCCTTTCAGAGGAATCGCGTAAAGATGACACCCTCACAGAGTATAAATATCTAATAGTACCTCTAAGAGGCCCTGCCTAATGTGGGTACGCACCATCTCGGCATCAAACTATAGAAATCTTTCTCTTTCTAACGTAGAGTTTTCGCCAGGTATAAATATACTTTATGGAGACAATGCCCAGGGTAAGACCAATATCTTGGAGGCTGTGTATTTTTGTGCTCTTGGACGAAGCTCTAGGGCAGATAATAATCGGGAACTGGTGCGGTTTGGTTTGGATGAGGCTCATGTTAGAGTAGAGGCTAACCGGGATGATTATTCATTTGTTATTGATTCCCATATTCAGATTTGTGGTAATAAGTCTATCAAGACCTTTAGTATAGACCGAGTAGTTGTTAAAAATACGCGGGAGCTGTTTGGGCGGTTGATGGTGGTGCTTTTTTCTCCTGAGGATTTACGGCTTATAAAGGCTGGGCCTGCGGAGCGGCGGCGGTTTATGGATATGGAAATATGCCAGCTTTCACCTGTTTATTATAGTGATTTAAGAGACTACCATCGGGCGCTTAAGCAGCGTAATAACCTGCTAAAGATTTTACGCAAAGATCGTAAGCAGATTGATATGCTACCTGTATGGGGTCAGCAGCTAAGTACCCATGGGCAAAGGATAATGCGTACGCGTAGCGCATTTGTAAATAAGATAAGCGCTATTGCAAAGGAAATACACAGCCATATAACAGACGGTAAGGAAGAGTTATCCCTAACTTATCAGCCCAATGTGGAAAACTCTGAGGATTATTCCAAGACTATGGAAAAGGCTCAGGATAAAGATATCCTATGTGGTACGACTTCCGTAGGAATACACAAAGACGATATTATTTTTACTATAAACGGAATACCAGCCCGGAGTTTTGGCTCACAAGGTCAGCAGCGAACGGCGGCGCTTTCGGCTAAGCTTGCAGAGATTGAAATAATGCGAGACAGTGCAAAATCTACCCCGATATTATTATTGGATGATGTACTTTCGGAGTTGGATGGCGGCCGACAGAAATTTTTATTAACACAAATAACAGACTTACAAACAATTATTACATGCACTGGCCTTGAGGATGTACTTGCAAAAAATGTGAATGACGCCAACATTATGCGTGTTATGGCTGGAAAGATAGATAAGAATGGGTTTTGATGATAATGACGAAAGCGATCATTAGAACTTAATTGGAGGGACAAATGGAATACACAGCAGACAGTATTCAGATACTAGAAGGCCTTGAGGCGGTTAGGAAGCGGCCTGGGATGTATGCCCGTAATACATCCGTTGAGGGCTTGCATCATCTCGTATATGAAATCGTGGATAATGCCGTTGACGAGGCTTTAATGGATGAGTGCGATGATATTAAAGTGCGTATTCACCCGGATAATAGCATAAGTGTACGGGATAATGGCCGTGGTATTCCTGTAGGGATTCAGGCTCAAAAAGGACTTCCTGCCGTTGAGGTTATTTTTACTGTGCTTCATGCCGGTGGTAAGTTTGGGCAAGGCGGATATAAGACATCCGGCGGGCTTCATGGTGTTGGAGCTTCTGTTGTTAATGCTCTTAGTGAATGGTTGGTTGTGCAAATTCACAAGGATGGAAAGCTGTATGAGCAGAAATTTGCCCGTGGGCCTAAGGTTACGGAGTTAACTGTAATAGGCGATACCACAGAGCATGGTACCTTTGTTCACTTTAAGCCTGACCCTCAAATTTTTGGAGATCTAGAATATAGCTTTGATACGCTGAAGCAGCGCTTTAGAGAGATCGCCTACCTTACCAAAGGGCTGACTATAGAAATTATAGACGAAAGAACGGATCCTTTTACCACACGTTCATATTGCTATGAGGGTGGTATTAAGGAGTTTATTGGCTATATTAACCAGAACAGAACTCCTGTGACACCAGAGGTATTTTACTCAGAGGCCAAGTATGAAAATGTGCTGGTTGAGATTGCCATCCAATACAATGACGGTTTTCAAGAAAATACCTATTCATTTGTAAACAATATCAACACCCATGATGGGGGAACTCATACTACCGGGTTTAGAAGCAGCTTGACCAAGACCCTCAATGATTATGGGCGTAAATTTGGTATTTTAAAGGAAAAAGACCGTAATCTTACCGGGGAAGATGTACGGGAAGGGATTACCGCGGTTATTAGCATTAAGCTAGAAGAGCCGCAATTCGACAGCCAAGGAAAGGGAAAGCTAAATAACAGTGAAGCCCGTACGGCAGTTGAGTCGGTTCTTGGGGAGCAGTTTACCTACTTCCTAGAAGAAAATCCTTCCGCCGGAAAGGCCATATTGGATAAATGTCTTATTTCTGCGCGTGCACGTGATGCCGCTAGAAAGGCCAGAGAAGATGTACGGCGTAAATCTGCACTGGACAGCGGCAGACTTCCTGGTAAGCTTACAGATTGCTCTGAAAAAGACCCGGCTAAATGCGAAATATTCATAGTCGAGGGTGATTCTGCCGGTGGTAGTGCCAAAAATGCCCGTACTCCAAAGACTCAGGCAATCCTGCCACTTAGGGGCAAGATCATGAATGTGGAAAAAGCGCGGCTAGATAATATCCTTGCCAACAAAGAAATCCGGGCTATGATAACCGCCTTTGGCACCGGTATCCACGAAGATTTTGATGTTAGTAAGCTACGGTATCATAAGATTGTCCTTATGACGGACGCTGATGTTGATGGTTCTCATATTCGTACGCTTCTACTGACATTTATGTATAGGTTTATGCCCGAGCTTATATCTGAAGGATATGTATATATAGCTCAGCCTCCGCTTTATCAGGTGGAAAAAGGAAAAAATAAATACTATGCCTACAACGATGACCAGCTTGAAGCCGTTTTGGATGAAATTGGCCGAGACGGTAACAAAACCATACAGCGTTACAAAGGCCTAGGAGAAATGAACGCCGAGCAGTTATGGGATACCACAATGGACCCAGAGCGTCGGACACTTCTACAAGTAAAAATGGATGACGCAATTTCCGCGGATAATATTTTTTCTCAGCTTATGGGTGATAAGGTAGAGCCTAGGCGCGAGTTTATAGAAGCCTTTGCAAATAAAGTGCGGAATTTGGACATTTAAGGAGATTATATGGAACCCACAAAAGATTTTGATCGCATTTCTGATAGAAATATCGTAACAGAAATGGAAGAGTCATTTATTGATTACGCGATGAGTGTAATCGTAGCAAGGGCGCTTCCTGATGTACGAGATGGATTGAAGCCGGTACACCGACGCATACTCTACGCCATGAACGAAATGGGTCTTGACCCCAACAAGTCATATAAAAAATCCGCCCGTATTGTCGGTGAAACCATGGGTAAATATCACCCTCATGGTGAATCTATTTATGGGTCTATGGTGCGTATGGTACAGGATTTTGCTATGCGATACCCTCTGGTGGACGGCCATGGTAACTATGGCTCTATGGATGGAGACGGTGCAGCTGCGTCACGTTATACAGAGGCGCGGCTTTCACGGCTATCTGTAGAAATGCTTACGGATATTGATAAAAATACCGTAGACTTTGCCCCCAACTATGATGGAGTTGAAACGGAACCAACGGTACTTCCTGCCCGCTTTCCCAATCTGCTGGTTAATGGCTCTATGGGGATTGCTGTTGGTATGGCTACCAATATTCCTCCACATAATCTCACGGACGTAATTTCTGCTGTGGTTCATCGTATTAATCACCAGCAAGAAGGTATAGAGACCCCTATTAAGGAACTTATAGATATAGTAAAAGCCCCTGATTATCCAACAGGCGGGGCTATTCTTGGTACCGAAAATATTAAGCAGGCCTACCGCACAGGTAAGGGACGCTTGGTGCTTAGGGCTGAGGCTACCATTGAACCAATGGGCAATGGCCGGGAGCAGATTAGAGTTACGGCTATCCCTTACCAGGTAAATAAGGCTAATCTTATTATTAAGATTGCCGACTTGGTTAAAGATAAGAAAATAGACGGAATTTCAGATATACGTGATGAGTCCAACCGTGAAGGTGTGCGCATTATTATAGAGCTTCGCAAAGATGCAAACGCCAATGTTGTGCTAAATCAGTTATATAAGCTCTCACCACTACAAGAGAGCTTTGGTATTACCATGCTTGCCCTTGTAAACAACGAGCCAAAGATATTGAACCTTGCGGAAGTGATAGAGCATTATATTACCCATCAAAAAGAGGTAATAACCAGGCGTACTCAGTTCGACTTAGATAAGGCCGAGCGTCGTGCTCATATCTTAGAAGGGCTTTTGAAAGCACTTGATCATATTGATGAAATTATCGCGCTGATTCGTTCTTCACAAGACGCGTCAGAAGCTAGGGCCAAACTTATGGAGCGGTTCCAGTTTACTGAGGTTCAGGCTCAAGCTATTGTAGATATGCGCCTTCGCGCCCTTACCGGTCTTGAAAGAGATAGACTAGAAAAGGAATATTCCGAGCTTCAAGTCCTTATTGCAGAGCTTAGACGTATCCTTGGCGACGAGATTTATCTTTTGGAAGTACTTAAAACCGAAATTACATTGATAAAGGATAAGTTTGGAGATGAGCGGCGTACGGCTATTCTTCACGACCCCGGTGAGATTCTTGACGAAGACTTAATAGACGAGGCTGAGTTTGCCATTACATTATCTCATCTCAATTATATTAAGCGGATTCCGCTTGATACTTACCGCTCCCAGGCTCGTGGCGGGCGTGGGGTTGTGGGTATGCAGACTCGTGAAGAGGATTGGGTGAAGGATTTATTTGTGGCACATTCCCATGACCATATATTGTTCTTTACCAACTTTGGCCGGGCTTATCATTTGCGTACCTTTGAGATACCAGAGGCCGGGCGGCAGGCAATGGGTATGGCCTTGGTTAACTTGTTAAACCTTAGCCCCGGTGAGACAATCGCGGCTATGATCCCTGTGTCTAAAGATCAGTGGGATGGGTATCTTATTATGGTTACACGTGAAGGCGTAATAAAGCGGTGTGAGCTTTCTGCCTTTGCCAAGATTAATAAGTCCGGACTTAATGCCCTTGGTATTAGGGATGGAGATAATCTTATAACGGTACTTCGCTCAGATGGGGCACGGGAAGTATTCCTTGCTACTGCCGGTGGCCGTGGTATACGCTTTGCCGAAACCGACGTGCGCTCCATGGGGCGTGCCGCTGTAGGTGTACGGGGTATGAGGCTCCGCGAGGAAGATCATATTATCGGTGCCACCGTGGCAGACGGGCAGGTGCTTCTGGTTTCTGCCAACGGACTTGGTAAGTGTACTCCGCTGGAAGACTGCCGAGGTCAAAATCGTGGCGGTAAAGGGATAATTATATATAAACCATCACCAAAATCAGGCCCGGTAGTTGGTATTGCCGCGGTGCATGAAAATGACGAGCTTATGCTTATTAACTCAGAAGGTGTGATTATACGAATTAGAGTAGCGGATATTTCTACTCAGGGACGATATGCTTCTGGGGTTAAGCTTATTAATATGGATGATGGAGTTACTGTAGTTGGCATGGCTAAGATTGCTGAAAGCGAAGCTGAGGAAACCTCAGAAAATGAGTAAAAATAAAGCGGGAGCATTTGCTCCCGCTTTTTGTTTAAATATGGAATATTAACTCGATGAAGATAAGAACTACTGTTTTTTTGTGAACTTACGTGTAATCAGCAATTCAATAATTGACACAAAGACAATATGCTGTTAGTTTGACACAAATTTGTTTTTGTTAATTGGTATGTGAGGGGGATAGGCTTTCTGCTATGGTTAGAGAATCTACAGCAAAAAGTGGGTTATTTGGATTTATACTTAATCTTTTTTCCAGCCAGGAAAGTAAAAAAACTGATGTATCGTGGCTGACGGAGTTAAAAGCCCCAAGAAAAAGTGAGGTGAAAGCAATGTATTGTGACCAATGTGGTTTTGAGCTGGGTTACGGAAAATTGATTTGCACCCAGTGCGGACGGCAGCTGCCCAACACAAATATAGAATCAGGTATGGTAAGGAACTATGAAACAATGCCTGAGTCCGCATACGATTCAATACCAGACTCAACACCCAATACCACACAAGAAACAGGTGACGAACCAACCCCTGAGGAAGATATGGCACCTACGTATGAGCAATATGAAGATGAGGAAACATTTGAGAGTCAGGAACAATACGAAGAACCAGATTCCCGTGAAAGCCAAGAGCAATACGAAGAACCAAAATCCTACGAGAGTCAGGAGCAATGCGAAGAGTCTGAATCTTGCGATTGTCAGGAACAAAGCGAAGAGCTTGAACCTAACGAGTGCCAGGAGCAATGCCCAGAAGAAGCTCCACGTACGCCGGAAGAGCTAAACTATGCCCAAAAGAAAGAGAAAAAAGCAATACTTGGGCACGAAATAGAAGAGCTTAGACATCGCATACAGCCATGTTTGGATGATATAGCAAGGCTTTCTAATTGTGCGAGCGCAGACAGTTACTCCTTATCCCTAAACGACATAAATGAAGCTCTAGAACGTGCAAGGGAAGTAGAATGTGCGCTACATGAAAAAACTACAGAATATGAAAGTATTATTATCAACCCATGTTGCGAGCACGGTTTCCACAATGCTGATAAATATTGTGGAACCTGTGGAGAATACCTTGGTGGAATGGGATGGCGTTGTAGTTGTTGTCAGATACTTAACAAAGATGAAAACCATTTCTGCCGTGGTTGCGGTTATGCACATAAAGGTTCAGAGGATACCAACCCGGAATATATAGCGTGAGTCATGGTTTTAAGTTAAATTACAACAGGTAACTATGCCTGATATATTAAAAAGACCTCGAATCCTAATTGGGATTCGAGGTCTTTTTCAATATTAGTCATAGATAAAAATGCTTCCATTACTATAGTAGGCATTTCCTATCCCTAAAACCTCTGTAAAGAATTGAACAGGAACATATGCAGTACCATCAACAATTATGGCTGGTAGTCCGGGGATTGTAATGATATCTCCATTTACCCAAAAATCCTCTGAGTCTCTTGTAATACTAATTGATCCTTCTACTCCTTCCAGAGTAATCTGGTGGGTTTCAGTGTTATATAAAGGCCGTATTCCAAGAGCCTCCAACACCTCCCTTAGTGGGACATGAGTAGGAGTATCACTCTCCCCTAATGTATAAAGAAAAGTATCTTCAAGCCCACTATTATTTACAACAATGTTGTACTGCGAAAAATCAAGCAAATGTATTTCTTCATCATGTACGTTAGCATCTAAAGGCGTTTCGTACGTTAAAGATGCATGGGTATTACTACAAGCGGCTAATAGAAGTAGCACTGTGAAAAAAGTTGCTAATTTTATTAGTCTCTTCAATTTCATCATCCCCATTCTTATTGGTTCTGAATCTATCTAAAGGTAGTATATCTAAAAGAGAAAGAATTGCAAAAATGATTGCAAGGCATATTGCTGAATTTATGGCGCAAGTGTTATAACAATAATATCCGCCAACCTTTCAGCTTTAGCTTGGATATCGGCCTTATCTCGGCCTTCTATCATTACCCGGACTAGGGGTTCCGTTCCAGAGGGGCGGATTAGGATTCGGCCTTCCCCATTCATTTGATCTTCCATTTCCTTCATGGGGGTTGTTATTTCTGGGTAGTTACTCCACTTACGTTTTTTGTCGTTGGCTACTTTTACATTTATTAGCACTTGTGGGAAGTGTTCCATAACGGTTTTTAGCTCGGACAGAGGTTTTTGGTTTCGGATGACTATTTCTACAAGGAGAAGACCGGCCAGTATTCCGTCTCCGGTGGTGCTGTATTTTGTAAATATTATATGGCCGGATTGCTCGCCTCCCAGGGCCAGGTTGTCGGCTAGCATTTTTTCAAGTACATATCTATCTCCTACATCTGTGCGGTGTAGGGTTAGGCCGTGGTTTTTGCACATTACTTCTAGGCCTTGGTTGCTCATTGTTGTGGCTACTATAGCATTTTGGGGTAATTGGCCTTGTTGGCTTAGGTCATAACCACAGATGGCTAGTATTTCATCGCCGTCTACCATGTTACCGTTATTGTCTACTGCCAGCATACGATCGCCATCGCCGTCGAAGGCTAGGCCTAAATCTAGATTGTTGGTTTTTACGTATTGGCATAGATTTTCCATATGGGTGGAGCCGCAGTTTTCATTTATATTAAGGCCGTTTGGTGTATTAGAAAGCTTGTGTACAGTGCCTCCTAGCGCTTCAAAGACTTTTGAGGCCACTTGGCTGGTGGCACCATTGGCACAGTCTAGGGCTATTTTTAGGCCATTTAGTTTTTTGTCTTTTACTGTCGAGAGCAAGTAATTAATATAATCATTTTCCGCTTCTTTACAGGGGATGGTTATGCCTACATCTTTGCCTATTGGTGCGGGAAGTTTTTCTGGGGTAGTCATATAGGTTTCTATTTCATCTTCCAGGGCATCAGGAAGCTTATATCCAGTGCCACTGAAGAATTTTATTCCGTTGTCTGCCATGGGGTTATGGGATGCGGATATCATTACTCCCGCGTCGAAGTTGTTTTCTCTTACGTAATAAGCTACTGCTGGTGTTGGGATAACTCCGGCTAGGTGTACTTCAGCCCCAACAGAGCATAGCCCGGCGGAAAGTGCCGCGGCCAGCATGTCGCCTGACCGTCTAGAATCCATTGCCACTAATACCTTGGGTGCGCCTTTCGCGGCTTTTGTTAATACATATCCTCCTGCACGGCCTAGGTTTAAGGCTAGTTCTGGAGTTAATTCCTTATTAGCTACTCCTCTTACTCCGTCTGTACCAAATAATTTTCCCATATATTCCTCCTTAAGTTTTATTTACATTTATATGAATTCCGTGAAAACTTGGTTTGCCAGGTCTAGGCCTTGGGGGGTTAATGCTATTTTCTCGTCATTGTAGGTTAGTAATCCTTTGTCTATTAATTTATCTATGCTGGGTTTGAACTGCGGGGGAGGGGATATACCTTCTGTCATACGTAGACCCAGAAACATGATTTCTGCTGCTGCATCCTGTGAGGTTAGGATTTGAATATTTTCTTTTTTGCTTCCTGATAAGTATTGGGTTATGTTGGTAGAATTATTCCATCTAGTGGTGCCGTCAAAAGAATGAGCCCCCAGGCCGAAGCCTATATAAGGCTTTCTGCGCCAACAGTTTACATTGTGTCGGCTTCGATAGCCTGGTTTGGCGAAATTGGAAAGCTCGTAGTGCTGGTATCCGGCGGATGTTAGTAGGTTTATGGCCTTGTGGTACATGGCTCGATCTGTAGATTCATCTGGTAGATTGTCTTGCTCATCCCACATGGGGGTATTTTCTGCCGGGGTTAAGCTGTAGGTTGAGATATGTGTTGGATTTAGGGCTAATACTTGGGTTATGCTTTCTTTCCAATGTGCCATTGTTTGACCCGGGAGTCCAAACATCAAGTCAACGTTGATATTGTGGATACCTGCTGCTTTTGCGGTTTGAATGGTTTTTGTAAAGTCGTGGGCTGTGTGGGTTCTCTTTATTCTTCCTAGCAAATCATCTTGCCAGGCTTGCAGGCCTATGCTTAGGCGGTTTACTCCGTATGATTTTAAGTCGGGTAGTTGGGAGTTGGGATTTGTTTCTACAGTGATTTCTGCATCAGGGGTTAAGTTGAAGTTATGGACTTCTTGTAAAATTTCGTACAAGAAAGGGGAAGGTAGCGCTGTAGGCGTACCTCCCCCTATATATACTGTGTCTACCTTGTTGGTGATATGGGCTGATTTTAGTTCTGTAAGCAAAGCCTGTACATATGGTTCATAATCTGTACTTTCGAAGGAAAGAAAATCGCAATATGAGCATTTTGATACACAAAATGGGATATGGATATAAAGCCCATAACTCATGATTCATCCAACTTTAGCACATTCATAAATGCTTGTTGGGGTACTTCTACTACGCCTATGGAACGCATACGCTTTTTACCTTCTTTTTGTTTTTCTAATAGCTTTTTCTTACGGGTTATATCGCCGCCATAACATTTGGCCAGTACATCTTTACGCATAGCTCCTATGGTTTCTCTTGCCACTACTTTGCTTCCTATAGCTGCTTGTATCGGGATTTCAAATTGGTGGCGTGGGATTTCTTTCTTAAGCTTTTCTGTCATGCGGCGGCCACGTTCTGCTGCGGTTTTAGCGTATACGATAAATGAAAGGGCATCAACCGGTTCGTGATGTACTAGGATATCTAGTTTTACCAAGTTGGATTGCTTATATCCGATTAATTCATAGTCGAAGGAGGCATAACCCTTACTCCGGGATTTTAGTGTATCGAAGAAGTCGTAGATGATTTCGTTTAGGGGTAGTTCGTAACGCAGGATAGCACGAGATGCGTCTATATACTCCATTTCTAAATATACGCCGCGGCGTTCTTGGCATAGCTCCATTACCGGGCCTATATAGTCGGCTGGGACTAGGATTTCGGCTTTTACTATGGGTTCTTCCATGAAGTCTATACGAGATGGGTCTGGTAGGTCTGCGGGGTTGGATAGGTCAATTATCTCGCCGTCTGTTTTGTGGACTTTGTAGATTACGCTTGGGGCTGTGGTGATTAGGTCTAGGTTGTATTCTCGCTCTAGGCGTTCTTGGATGATTTCTAGATGGAGAAGGCCTAGGAAGCCGCAACGGAAGCCAAAGCCCAGCGCTACAGAGGTTTCTGGCTCAAATTGTAGGGCAGCATCGTTTAGACGCAGTTTATCTAGGGAATCCCGTAGGTCTTGGTATTTGGCACCATCTGCTGGGAAAACACCGCAAAATACCATTGAGTTTACCTGCTTATATCCAGGAAAGGGTTCCTCGGTTGGGCGGCTTACTTCTGTTACGGTGTCGCCGATGGTGGTGTCACGGACGTTTTTAATGCTGGCTGTTATATAGCCTACTTCCCCTGCTTTAAGTTCAGGACTGGGGATGAATTTGCCTGGGCCGAAGTAGCCTGTCTCTACTATTTCAAATTCTTTGCCCGTTGCCATAAACAGAGCCTTTGTACCTTTTTTTATGCTACCATCCAGTACTCGTATAAATACAATTACACCTTTATATGCATCGTATAGTGAGTCAAAGATTAGGGCTTTAAGGGGAGCATCCAGGTTGCCTTGAGGGGGCGGAATGGAGGCTACTATACTGGTGAATACATCTTGGATATTTATAGAATTTTTTGCGGATATAAGTGGAGCGCTTGATGCATCTAGGCCGATGACATTTTCTATATCGTCCTTTGTACGTTCTGGGTCGGCGGCTACTAGGTCGATTTTATTTATTACTGGGACAATTTCCAGGTTATTGTCCATTGCCAGATATACATTGGCTAGGGTTTGAGCTTCTATGCCTTGAGCGGCATCAACGATTAGTAATGCTCCTTCGCAGGCGGCAAGGGAACGGCTTACCTCGTAGGTAAAGTCTACATGGCCTGGGGTGTCTATTAGGTTAAGGATATACTCTTCACCATCAGGTGCGGCGTATACCAAACGCACACTTTGGGCTTTGATTGTAATGCCTCGTTCCCTTTCTAGATCCATATTATCTAAGACTTGGCTTTGCATTTCACGCTGGGTTAGGGTACCGGCTAGCTCTATCAGACGATCTGCTAGGGTAGATTTGCCGTGGTCTATATGAGCTATTATGCAAAAGTTGCGGATTTTACTCATGTTGTGGGTGATCATTATTGCCTCCTAAAGTGTTACTTTATCGGTTTTGTCACTATCATCAAAACTGATTTTATTTTTTCATTAGTTTCTCTACAGCCTCTTTGATATCCGGGATGGCTTCCTCCATTAGGTCTTGGAAAAAGCCGTCATATTCGTATGTTAGATCATCTATGGGCTTAGTTTTTATTCCGTTAATGTACTGGTCTAATAGCGGGAAGTCTTTTTCATAGCAGTGGAAGCTGTTGGCTCGGTGGGTGTATGTGCCTATTGGTAATCCCAATGTGTCGGCTACCTGCTTTTGCAGCATAATGAATGCGAATGCGTTCATGAAAGTGGCTTCTGCCGCGTCATTGGATCGCATTAGTACCTTCATATGGAGTTTTCCGTCCCGGATGAAGAATTGTAGATGTTGTAGACATGCCGGATGGGGATTGAATGGGTCCACATTGTTATCTCGGATATCTATTACGGCACGGCGGCTGTCTGGGCTTCGTTTTAACTCGTCTATTACGAATTGGATTTGGTTTAGTTTTTTGCCGACCGTTAAGTTGAAGTTATTTATTCGGTCGTGGTAGGTGTATTCCCATGCGTTTTCGGAGTCTCCTATTTTAAAGTCTAGTATGCCTTCTAGTACCTCCATTACATACTGTTGAAGCTCGTAAAATCCGCCTATTATCAGGCGGCTTACCATGGGTTCGGCTAGGGGTTCTTCTACTACTATGGTCATGGATAGCTCTTTTTGGTTTTGATTGTAATCTTTGCAGGACATTACTTTGCCGTTATTGGATAACTCTAATAGGGCTTTGTGGTATGCCTCCGGTAAGGTTGTAGCTTTTACAAATGATTCGTGCATATATGGCTCCTTCATATGAAAATGCCTGGTTATTGTATCATAGAGTGGTTTTGATTGCATAGAATGTAAGTATATAGGAGGTGCATATGTCTTATATTCGCTTTTTTATGCCAATGATTAGTGAGGCTACCGGATATGGATTTAAAAACCGCCAGCCTGCGGGTCGCTCGATTGTAGAAGGACGAAGTGGTAATTATAAGCTTACCGTTTGGGTACAAGATTTGAGGGCTGAGACTTTTTATAATGTGTTTTTGCTGTTTTCGGATGATAGGCGTTATGCCGGGGTAGCTATGGGAAGCCTTACTGTAGATGAAAAAGGCAAAGGGGAAATGCGGAGAGAGTTCTTGGATGATATTTTAGGTAGATTCGCCATTGCTGATATTGTAGCTGTGGTAGTTGTGGTTAGGGGCGCAAGTGGGGTTGTGAGTCCTCTTTGCGGATATAAAGACGGCGCTGTGTCTTGGCGGCATGGGTTTTATGAGTTTGAAATGACGCTAGAGCCTGTTCCAGAACCCGAACCGATTTCAGAACCCGAGCCAAAGCCTATCCCTGAGCCAGAACCTATTCCTGTTCTAGAACCTATTCCCGAACCGGAACCCGAAATTATACCTGAGCCAATTCCCAAGCTTGTGCTAGAACCAAAGCAAGAACCAGAGCCTATCCCCGAACCCGAAGAGCAGCTAACAATGCACTGGGCGGATACCCTACCCCAAGGCGAGATGGCCAAGGCTTTCCGCAATGCATTAGAAAAACTCCGTGCAGAAACCATCCAATCTTCAGCCAAGTGCGACCCACAACCAAATATACTTCTATTATTCTCCAACAACGAGCCTGTTACCCCCTTTATTACCCAAAACAGAAAAACCAAGTGGGTAAGCTTCACTTTATCAGACAATGTTCCACCACCCTGCAATATGCCTAACCTATTCCAAGACCCATTCATCCAAGCTGCTCACGAGGAATATGGACATCTAATTTTTGGTATGACTATAGATCAAGGCCCCTGTCGTTATATAATCGGCATACCCGGAGTATATGACCAAGAAAGCAGACAAAAGGCCAGACGGCTGGGCTTTAATCAATTTAAATGCTGTAAAGATGCATACCCAACTTGGGGCGAAGCGGGATACTGGCTAATGTTCGTAACTTTATGCTAAACTCATATCATTAATCATGAAATGAGGATACCAATGCGCGCACGTAAGAAGAAATGGGCTCCTGACGTACTGGCAAATAATCCAAGAATAATAAGAGACGCGGACGCTCATGCAAGAAAGCTAAAGGAATACTTCGATAACAATAATCCCCTATATCTTGAAATAGGCTGTGGAAAGGGGCGTTTTGCCGCCGAGTCCTCACGCCTTTACCCGGATATAAATTTCATAGCCATGGAGCGAGAACCCGTAATCCTAGCCGCCGCCGCAAGGCAAGCTGAGGAGCGTGGCGCTAACTCCTTGGCTTTTTTACTGCTGGATGCAGACGTACTGTTGGATTATTTTAAGCCTGGAGATATTCAGAGGCTATTTATAAATTTCTGCGACCCATGGCCAGGAAAAAAGAAGCGAGCTAAGAGACGCTTGACCCACGAGAAATATTTGTCCATGTACGAAGAACTAAAAATCCCAGAATTGCATTTTAAAACCGATAACCGCTCTCTATTCGAGTTCTCCTTACAAAGCTTTAGCGAGCAAGGATGGCTGATGAAGAATATATCCCTAGACCTGCATCAAAGCGATATGGAAGATAATATAATGACGGAGTATGAAGAAAAGTTCTCAACAAAAGGCTTCCCGATATACCGCCTTGAGGCCACTCCGCCAAAGTAGGCATATACTACTTTATAAATAAATAGGGAGAATAACCATGTACCAATACCGTATTCGTATCAAGAACAAAATCCTACAAAAGTTATATCGCCCAAGACGTACAAAAATCCCCTTCTTTACTATACAGGCTATGGAAGCCCTAGAAGAGATAGACCGCCGCATCGAAGAGAAGATTACGCCACTATTGTCAGAGCTTTTTGAGTAGTCCACTAGAATAGACCTGCTTACAAGATGTCAGAAATCTTACAAGCAGGTCTATGTTTATGTTGACATATTTGTATGCATGAGTTAGTATGATTTTGGCAATTCTCACATATTATTTATACACTGCTAAGAGTGGAGGCGAGTAAAAAATTCTGAAGCACATGTAACAAAACAAAAAGAAAGACATCAAAAAGGAGGATTTTTTTTGAAAATCTTAAAGAAAGTAACCGTACTTGCCGTAATGGCACTGTTGATTGTTGTAGCGTTTACCGCCTGCGACAGAAACAATGAAAATGGACAAGGCTCAGTAACTGTGGATGGCGAATTTGTTATGCCCACAACCCCTATAACTTTGACCTTCTCCTGGTGGGGCGGCGATTCCAGACATGCCGCAGTAGAAGAAGCTATAAGCATCTTTACCGATAGGTATGAAAACATAACTATTGAACCTCAGCCGGCTTCAGGCGCGTTTTCCGATATTACCGACGCGATGATTACAAGAGTGGCGGCAGGCACCGAGGCCGACATCAACCAAGTAAACTTTAACTGGGTACACTTGTTTGGGCGGGGTAATAATGTCTTTGCCGATCTTGGGGATTTTGACCACATTATCGACTTCAGTCAGTTTACTGATAGCGATATCGCCAGCTTGACTTTAGGAAGCGGCGAAATTGCCGGATTGCCTCACGGCATGAATGCTCGTATGCTATTGACCAATACAGCGTTTCTTAGGGAGTTTGGCTTAGAAGCAATGCCTACCGATTTTGATGAGTTTATTGCCCTCGCCGAGCAGATTTCTGCTAACAACGATGTAGTTGACTCAGGAAACAACCGCTATATCCATGTACCTTTTTCAAACCTTGATATCGACCATTTCGTGCTTACGATGTTCTACAGCATGACCGGTAGAGATAACGTAGTTGATGGCCAATGGAATTACACTGTAGAAGAAGTTGAAGCGGTACTTGAGCTTTTATTGCGTCTAGACGCAGCTGGTGGCCAACCAACATTTGAAAATCATGACCCAATCGACAATGATCAAAACCAAGTATGGACCAGCGCCCGTGCAGCATCTTCATTCCAGTGGATTAACGTCCCACAAAATCAAGCCACACATTATGGCGGCGGCGAATATATGGATGAGATGGTTCTGTTCCCATTCCCACAGCCCGGCGGCAATACAGTGGCTGTAGCCAGAGCGAGTCTTGCCCACGCACTTTCTCGCAACTCTGATCATCCTGAGGTAGCTGCGTATTTCCTTAACTGGTTCTATACTGACCCAGATGCAATAAGAGCGGTTGGCACAGAGCTTGGCGTTCCAGGTTCTCGTGATGCCTTTGCAATCATGGTTGAAGATGGAGTACTTCATCCTCTTCAACAGCAAGGTATTGACCTTATAAATGAACTGCCTGTAGGCTTTATGGGTGTATATTGGGAAGACGCAACACTAAGAAATCCTAGATACGCCATATACGACGAATTAAGAACTGGCCGTATTACTGTACGTGAAGCCGCAGAACGCATGGTGCGCGAGCAACAAGAAGCACTTGATACTATCTATAGATAATGGCTACTGTAAAAAATATGCCTTCCGAAAGCCCCGCAGCTGATGCTGCGGGGCTTCGGAAACGGCCCAGAAAAAGACGGAGTAAAATTCCGATAGCGCCTTTTGTGCTGTTGATTCCTTGGTTTATAGGCTTAGCAGCATTTAGGGTGTATCCGATTCTAAGATCATTTTATCTAAGCCTAACACATTTTCACATAATGGATCGCTACCCCCGATTTATCGGACTTGATAATTATGTGCGTATGTTTACAACGGACAACTTATTCCGAGATTCGGTTGCGGCGACTTTACGTTATGTGCTTTTGGGCACCCCGATAGTTTTGATTGTGTCGTTTTTTATTGCCTATGTTCTCAATTTTAAGCTAAAAGGTGTAAATCTTTTTCGGACTGCCTATTACATCCCATCGATATTGGGTGGGAATGTTGCGGTGGCTATTCTTTGGCTACAGATGTTCCGCAATAATGGACTTGTAAACGCGGCCCTTGGTATGTTTGGCGTAGAGCCTATTATGTGGCTTAGATCGGAGACATTTGCCCCGTTTGTACTAATTATGTTGTCAGCATGGCAGTTTGGTTCTACGATGTTGATATTCCTTGCGGCACTTCAAAACGTATCTCCAAGCCTTTACGAGGCGGCCTCTATAGATGGGGCAAAGAAACATCAGCAATTGTTCCACATTACATTGCCGGTAATCTCTCCGGTGCTATTGTTTAACGCTATAAACGTAATGTTGAGACATTTTGGAGAATTTAACTCAGCTTTCCTTATAACAGAGGGCGGCCCATTCAATGCTACATTGTTTATGAATGTGTATATATATAGGCGCTCGTTCCAGGGGTTTGACTTTGGGTACGGCTCGGCGCTGACATGGGTTTTGCTTTTGGGGATTGGTGCTGTTACCCTGATTCTCTGGCTTACATCCAAGTTCTGGGTTCACTATAGTGATTAAGGGGGTGAGGGTATATGTCTGAAGCAAATCTGCGCACGATACGCAAAGCCAGAATAAGCGCGGGGATTCGTTATGTTATCCTCATTGTGGTAGGGTTATTTATGGCGTACCCCTTATTCTGGATGATTGGTAGTGCTTTTAAAGAGAATGTTGATATCTTTAACAGCGTTGCTATTTTGCCTCCTCCTGGAAGAATGACTTTGGATAACTTTCCTGGAGCATGGAATATTTCTCGGAATAACAGCATGTTGTTTTATTACATGAATACGCTGCGCTTTTTAATACCCAGGGTAGTTCTTCAGGTTATTTCTTGTACGATTACTGCCTACGCTATTGCGCGTTTTAGCTTCCCAGGTAAGAAGCTTGTTTTCGGTGCGGTTATGCTTACACTTCTGATGCCTGATGTGGCTTTCAGAATCCCGATTTTTTTCATCTTTAGGGATTTGGGCTTAATAGACACATTTGCTTCGTTGTATGTTCAGGAAATGCTTGCAGTGAACTCCTTCTTTGTGTTTATGATAATCCAGTTTATGCGCACGATTCCAAGGGATCTTGATGAGGCGGCCGCTATTGATGGCTGCGGGCCACTACGTACTTTGGCGTATATACTAGTTCCTGTACTGCGGCCAATAGTTATAACAGTAGCTTTGCTTACTTTTATGTGGGGCTCCAATGAGTTTTTAGGCCCTCTTATTTATTTAAACAGCCCCAGCAACCATGTATTAGCACAGGCTTTGCGTGGCCTTATGGGTGATGCCGATACGCTTACAAACTATGGCTCGATTTTTGCGGCGGCCGCTATAGCGCTTATACCTGTGCTGGCAGTTTTCTTTGCTTGTTCAAGGTACTTTGTGGAGAGTGTAGCTACCTCCGGCGGCAAGGAATAGTATGCTGCTTACAATAAAGCGTGTTTGCGCTAATATCATTGATATCGTTTTATTCTTTGCGCTTCTTGTTATGCTGTTTTTGCATGTTTCCCCGGTGGTGTCAGGCTTTATAGCTAACCCGACTATTGCCGGGGTTATTGTATTATTGCTTCTTATTGCGATTATCACAGGGATACAATATCCTTTTATTAAAGTACATCAAACCATAGGGAAGGCGTTTTTCAGATTAAAAATTGTTTCAACAAATACTGAGAGGCCTTTGACGGTTGCTATCGTACTTCAAAGAGAGCTTTTTGCTAAAGTTGCCTCAGGCTATCTGCTGTGCTTTCCTGTTTTGCTTGGTAAAACAGGTGGCCATGAGATAATTACTGAGACTGAGGTTGTATCGGTTTAACAATAAAACACCTGCTTGCGAAAATTTATATGCAAGCAGGTGTTTTTTTAAGTGGATTATTTTTTACATAAACATAAAGCTATAATACATTAATCCGCATATGCCATCCTAAGTGCTGCAATAACCGCATCCTGCAAGATTCCTGTTGTTACCGGATAATCTGTTTGGGGCGTGATATACGCGGACTGATGTCTTAATACTTCTTCTGCTAAATCTCTCATCCTTGGCTCAAACAGTGGATAGAATGTGCGCTGTACATCATCCATCCCCGCTAGATATACCATTAAGATATCATTTTCGCTTACGGTTACTCTAACTTCTACGGGTTCGTCGTTAAGAATAATTGTTGATACATATGTACCTGGCATGAATCGCTGGGTGTCTTGGTTATATGGCGGCCTATCTTCAGGCACATCACCGCGCCCACGCGGAACCAAAAGAACCAGTAGTAAAATGATTAATGCCAGCCCTAGCAGGGAGAAAATCCCTATCCTTATTAGATCCTTCATCTGTAGTACAAAAATCCTCGTACCACCCATCATAAATAAACCTCTCTCACTAATTAACTTACATTAATGTATGAGCATAGGATGTGGTTTATGCAAGTTTTGCTCTACCTCCCCAGTATAGTAGTGTTAATCATATGATCAAGCTCGCCCCAGTTGCCCACCGCATTTCTTCGTAGGTCTACTAGCTCTAAATTTTCAAGGTGTGCCAGTGGGGATACATCACTTATAAAGTTATCCTCAGCTATGAAAATCTGTAGATTTTCCATACTGCTTACAAAGTCTATGCTTCGGATATCATTGCTAGAGATGCTCAGTGCTGTAAGCCCTGTAAGGGCGGCAAGGGCGTTGGTGTGGTCTTGTAAATCGTATCTATCTATAAAGAATATACTTGTCATTCCGCCATCTATCTGTATTCGGTAGTTGCCCATAAGGTTTATGTTATTCATATGAAGTGTATGCAAGTTTTGCATGGCACTAATCCTGGAGATATCGCCTACAACATTATTGCGGGATATGTTTAGTTCCTCCAGATTTTCCATTGCAAAAATGAAGTTCCAATTGAAGTATAACTCATTCCCTGATAGGTTTAGGTATCTGAGGTTTGTAAGTCTTCCTATTGCGCTCATGTTGCTAACCTCGCTGCCGAATACCCGGCTGCTGTGTATTTGCAAAAACCGTAGGTTCGTTAAATCTCCCAGAGGTGAGGCATCTGTCAGCAGCCATCCAAAGCTAATAGCAAGCTCCTCTAGGTTTGTCATCCCTCTTATTCCATCAATATTATCAGGATTATGCAGAGACATACGCCATACTGAGGTTAATCCTTCCAAGAAATCTACAGGTCTTACAGTCCCTGTATTGCGGCCCGTGTCAAGATGAAGCTCTTCTAATACCGTAAACCCTGCAAGGGATGGGATTTCAGGCACGTCGCGATTATCAAACAGGCGTAAGTATCGCAGATTTACAAGGGGTAAGATAAAGTTATAGGTGCGTGTGTCTGTACGTATTAGGGTTAGCGATTCCAGGTTTGTTAGGTGGCTTATAAAATGCAAATCCCTGTCGCTGCTGCGCTCTATATGCAGTGAACGAAGCCAGGTCATATCTTGTAGGGTGTTGAAAGATGCCAACTCTCGATTATCGGTAAAAGAAAGCTCTGTAATATTTCTTTGCTGGCTTAAAATAGAAAGATCAACAACACCGGTAGCGGTTAGATTAATGGCATAAAGGTTTGGAAGGTCAGTAATGCCTTGTAGTGCTGTAAAATTTCTACCGTTTACGGTTAGTCTTTCAAGCTTTGGCAGCACGGTGAATGTGGAAAGATTGGTTATGGTTCTTCCTGCAGGGACATCCAAAATCCTTATGTTGGGTAATCCTGAGAGGGCATCTTGGGTGGGCGTTGAAGAAAGAGTAAGAACCTCTAGGTTTGCAAAATAGGCCAGTTGATATAAGTTTTGAACGTCAGAATTGGGATGGGTCATGACTGGGTCGTCTTCATTGTTAAGCCCAAAAGACACGCTCTCTCTTTCTATCAATAACACATGTATTTCGTCTATGTCTTCCCAATTGATGTGGGTAATCTCTCTTGCGAAGAATAATTCCAATGCCTGCCTAAGGCCAGGGTCGGTAAATGCTTCGTGGGGAGGGTATCTGTAGGCCGGGGTGTATATCTCTGGTTCGGGGTCTGGGGTAGGCTGGTACTCGGTAACCCAATTAGTGATAGGTTCCGGAGCAGTAGGCCCAGATGTTCTTGGGCGAGTTGTTATAACAACAAGAAAAATAATAGTTGCTATGGCGATTAAGCCAAGGGCAACCATTGGCATTGGAGAGCGTTTGTCTTCTTTTTCCTGTTTTATGAATGCACTTTGGGGAACGGGTGCTCCGCACATAGGGCATGTGTCTGTGGCTTTTATTATTTCTTTGTTGCAATATTGGCAAGTAATAATCATAATATCCTCCGGATACGTTGGTATTTATATAATAATAGCAAAAAGGATATCTCTTGGCGAGATATCCTTTTTTTGTGTTATAATTTAATTGCAACAAGGCAAGGCGGCATTTGCTCGGCTGACCTCCCGAAACATGAAAGGAGGGATGCCCTATGTATATGGATGCTCAGACAGTAATAGCGGTAGTTGCGTTAATTACACTGGTGTTATTGATCATAGAACTAAAAGATAAACAAAAAAAATAGCCGCTCTCCCTCATAAGTGAACGGCTATCGCTTTTAGTTACACTACGGGACTTAGCCGTAGCGCCTTGCTTACATAATATGGGCGGGTAAACCCGCTCGTTTTTATTATGCACATATTATAATCAAAGTATGTCGGAAATAGCAAGTGAAATAAAAAAATAAATCTTACATTAACTTATTATTTGACATAAGATTAAAGCATTGCGATCTATGCTCATTAATTAGGAGGTCAACAATGATTAAAGCAGTAGCATTTGATATGGACGGTGTATTAATAGATAGCCAGCCGTTGCATTATGAAATAGATATAGAGGTACTAAAAGCCTGTGGTTATCCGGCTACATTAGAAACCGTAACCCCATACACAGGTATTTCTAATCCTGACCGATGGCCTAGGTATAAAAGCTCGTTGGGTCTTATGGAGTCTGTCGATAGATTGATAGAATTGCAGACCGGGTTTCAAATGGAGATTTTTACCCGCGCAAATCAGGGAGCTATTGATGGTATTCCAGAACTGCTGCAAGCTTTAAATGATCATGATATCCCTTGCGCCGTGGCTTCCTCTTCTTCTCATGAACTTATTAATTTGGTTTTGGAAAAATGTAAAATCAAACGGTATTTTACTCATCTAGTCTCGGGCGAAGATGTAAAGGAAGGCAAGCCTGCGCCTGATATATATATCAAAACCGCAAAGGTTTTCGGGCTGATGCCGGAGGAGTGTTTCGCGGTAGAGGATGCTCCTTTGGGGATATTGGCGGCTAAAAACGCTGGTTTTACGTGTATAGGATATGTAAACCCTAATACCCATGGGCAAGATTTTACCCATGCGGATTATGTTGTTACTCATTTTAATCAGTGTAAGGAGATAATATTATGCTAACTCCACAGGACTGGAAAGATTATGTTTTACTGGATGCCGGCGGCGGCGAGAAGGTTGAACTATGGGGGGATATAAAAGTAGTGCGCCCTGACCCGCAGGCTATATGGCCGCGTACAAACCCAGAGGCATGGAAAAACCCACATATGTATTATCACCGCTCAAAATCCGGCGGAGGGCAGTGGGAAAAACTAAAACCCACTCCTGAGGCGTGGGAGATATCTTATGGCGAGCTTCGTTTTCATATTCGGCCTACTGGGTTTAAGCATATGGGGCTTTTTCCGGAACAGGCTGTTAACTGGGATTGGATGATTAATAAAATAAAGACCGCTGGGCGGCCCATAAAAATCCTTAATCTTTTTGCTTATACAGGCGGGGCATCTGTGGCATGTCTTAGTGCGGGGGCTAGCATTGTGCATATAGATGCCGCTAAAGGCATGAATGCATGGGCAAAGGATAATATTGTGCTTTCTGGGTTGGGGGATGCCTCTCATCGTATTATGGCAGATGATGTAATGAAATTTGTGCAAAGAGAAAGCCGCCGCGGAAACTGCTACGACGGCATTATTATGGACCCGCCGGTGTTTGGCCGTGGCCCAAAGGGTGAGCTATGGAAGTTGGAGGAGAGGTTACATGAGCTTGTTGCCGCCACCGCTTCAATTTTGTCTGCCGATCCTTTATTTATGCTTATAAATGGATACACGGCAGGGTTATCTCCTGCCGTGTACGGTAATATTCTTTCTCTAGTTATGAAAACATTTTCTGGTGGTACTAGTTTTGGGGAGGTTGGTTTACAGGCTTGTAGCGGCATTGTTTTGCCTTGCGGCATGTACGCAAGATGGGAGGTTTAGATCGAAATATTCGTCTATCATGCTTAGAAGCCCGCTTGGTGGTACTTCACCTTTTACAAGCATTTCAGCCAGCCTGACTATTTCTGTCAGGGATGGTGTTAGGGCTGGGGTGTCTTCTTCTTCCAGCAGAGTGCCGTCAACAGTGCGCATGATTACCTTCAGTCCATACAGGATTTCACCTTCATAGCCTGTTAGCTGATGAATACAGAACTCTAAAGCTCTAGGATCACTTTCTTCTGGGTGTATTGTTGTCTTTGATACTGTAATACTGTTTTCCTTTTTCATGAACTTCTCCTCCTTGTGGGATAACGCCGCTGCTCTGCTTTTCAACAGATTTCTATTTTTTATGTCAGATTTCGTCTGACTTCTATATCTATTATAGGACATTCGAGAAAGAATACAAGACGTTTTTGAGGGAAATATTTTGCGAATGTTATCATATTTTTGTTTATATCTTTTCTATTTTACAACGTCCCTGTGTTTAAAGGAGGCCATTGTCATTTTATATAAGTAATATATAATACAAAAAAGGGACGCCGCGCAACGTCCCTTTTTGTATTGCTCTAATTTTTCAGTAATCAGCTATTTTAAGATTTTGTGTCGCTTATGGGTCGAGAGGGGGAGGCGAACCACCTCCTGGCCCTGCTGAGGATGGGGTAATCATAATCGTTGGTGGGATTAAAGGTTCGCAATCAAAATCATAGATATCTATTGCTGGAAAGGCCACAAAAAATATAGCTACTGCAACTACTAAAGTAAGTACCTTTTTTTTCATTACCTCACACCTTTCTTATTTACGGCAAAACACTCGCTGATAAATATTACGAATGGCTTTTGCCATCTTTGTAGACTTTGCATGACTCCTAATGCTTTCGAAATGCTCTTCTAAGAGGATGTAATAATCAAGCGCAACGAAATGATCATTCATCTCAATAAAAAATGGTATTGCCTTATCTAATATATAATTACTGGCTACTTCATTTCTGTAAGTCATCTGTTTACGCAAAGACAAATAATGACCTAAGGCCTCAAAATATACAGTCCACGTTTGGTTATTGATATAAATATCTTCTGCCTCTTGCAATAATTCTCTGGATTTAACATACTGCCTTGTTCCTATATGAGCATGTATTCCGTGATAAAGAGATGCAAAATAATTATTAGAGTTTGCAGGCAAATATTTAGTAGCCTTTTCGAAACTATCTATTGCTTCTGTCCAGTTTCCTGCTTTCTTGTGCATATAACCATAAATAAATGCAGTATAACCAATGTGTTCATTAGATTTAAGTCCATTGGCTATTGCAATGCATTTCTTAAGCAGCCTTTCCGCTTCGTCAAGCTCATTCACCTTTATATAGTTTATTGCAAGAATCTGACTAGAGAATAGCTCAAAATTTGGGACCATGGCTTCTACGCCTTCATATTGCGCCTTCTGCATAAAAATTATAGATTTATATGGCATTTCAATATGCGTATGGCATACAGCTATATTATGGTAAAGTATTGCTTTCTTTTGTATCAAAAGGGCTTTATTATTTTCTAATACTTTATAGGCCTCTTGCAGATGCACCAGTGCACGTTCATACATCTCGTAATACATATCCAAGTGACCCTTTGTATGATGATAATAATATAGACATTCATCATTCATTTTCTCAAGCTTGTCTTTAAGGATGTTGAGCCTAATCTCTGCCTCTTCAGGTCTATTATCAGTTATAAAATATTGAACCTCAATAAGCTTACATTGCATAACTAAGTCAGGGGCATATGGCTCAATCCTGTCAACAAATGTAACCTCGCCATATATGCGTCTGGCTTCAGGCATACTTCTGGTTCGCAAAAGCTCACGCCAATGATGCATCCGATTTTCAAATCCTTCACATTCATCATCAGTTAATGGCAAGCCTCTTAACTTAAAATGGCCTTTTATAAGAAGGAGTTGCCTATCGGTATACTCCTCCTCGCCACTTTCAACCCGGGCAACTCGTTCTTTAGACAGAATTATTGTCGATAGCTGCTCCTGGGTTACGCCATGGTGCTCCCTAAGAATGCGAACTTTTTCTCCTACAGATTGCTTTCCTCTTTGCAATGTAACCATTAGGCAATCGCTCCAGTGTAAGATTAATTTATCAAAAGTGCGGAACTCATTCCGCGTTTGACCTAAGTACAAAAATGTCAACAACTTATAGAAACATTATAGACCCACAAACAACAAAGGTCAACATCTTTTTCCACCTTTCCGCACAAAAAAACACCTGCTTACATACTGCAAGCAGGTGTTTTTCTAGTATGTCTTAATCTACTGACTTACATCTTCCATACTTCGCTCTCTTATAGCAATAAAAATCATCAATAAAGAAGGCCCAATTATAAGCCCCAACAGGCCAAAGACCCTAAAACCAATAAAAATAGACATCAAACTAGCCAGCGGATGCGCTCCCATTTGGTCACCCAAAATTTTTGGCTGAAGAACTTGTCTGGTTATGGTTATAACACCATAAATCACGGCAAGGCCTACGGCCATTCTTATATCTCCCACAATTACCGATATCAATGCCCAGGGAACGATTACAATTGCAGGGCCTAGAATCGGAAGGAAATCCAGTGCCGCGAACAAAAGCCCCAGTAGCAATGCATATGGGCTTCTTAAAATCAGCAGCCCGACGATACTAATAATCCCTACCATAGTCATAAGTATATACTGGGCACGGATATAACCGCCTACAGCACGGCTTAATCCGGCTCTGGTTTGGCGCATATGCCCTGACAGCCAAGGAGGGATGCTTTTTTTCACTGTTTCAAAGATCAGTTTCCGGTCAGCCATAAAGAAGTAAGCACTAACAAGCGCAAGTATAAAACCTATAAAGAAATTGGGGACCCCAGTAGCGATGTTCATGGCTTGGTCAAGGAAGTCTCCTCCAAATAGAGCCGTAATTGCGGGAAGAAGGATTTCTTGTAAGTCTGGTAACTGCCAGGCTTCCGGCAATAACTCATCCAAACGAGCCATCCACACAGCTGTAGATTCATTTATACGATAAGTTATATCTTCTATATGCTCTGGCGCTGATGACACAAAGGCAGAAATCTGACGTACCAAAGTACTTATAACCCATATCCCAAGGCTGCTGGTGACAACAAGAAAAAGAAGTAAACACAGGCAGGCAGCGACCCACCGTTTCCATTTAAGCCGATTAACCATCAAGCGAATTAAAGGCTCCATTATTAGGGCGATTAAAAGCCCAAAGAAAAACGGCGCAAGGAATCCAAAAAGAAAATTAAAGAAAATCCACACTGCCAAAGTAATAATTACAAAAAAAGCAGCACGATCCAATAGCTGCTTATGCTCATAAAAGAATCTATTCATAGCACCAGTCCTTCCAAAATAAAGCGGGCTAACCGCACCGTTTATAAGTTTTTTCAAATCCCCAAAGCAATAAAAAGCGTTACTTTCCCGGTTATGACAAAATCATCAAAATCAAAAAAAGGATGAGGCCTCTAAGTCATAAAACATGCAATCCAACCCCAAACCGCGCAAACGCGCGGTTCCTTATAAAGTTTTTGATTAAACTTTTTTCAAAAAGTTTACAGGGTTTGGGGCAGAGCCCCAAGGTCTTAACCCGCCTTAGCCCGCCCAGCTTTTATCAGATTTTGACGGTAAAAAATGTAACACAACTTCATTAATTTGCCAATAACTACCATTTGGATATGGTAGGCTTGTACCCAGATACAGAATCCAATTAACAAAGGACGGGAGAAGCATGAGCGATTTTACATTGCCTACAAATATAAAGCAAATAGGCAGTATCGGGGACGGCTTACGGATTTACATGGAGGATTATGTCTGTACGTTTTTGCACCAGTATGCGGAAGCGGGGGGCTATGGAGAGCGCTTGGCCTTTCTTGTAGGGCGGCAGATAGTTATTGATGGTCAGCCTATTTTGTTTGTCAATGGTGCCATCCATGGCAAGCATGTGGAAGAGGTTGACGGCTTTTTACGGTTTTCGGAAAAAAGCCGTGATTATGCTGAACGTATGCTGGATGAGCATTTTCCTATGATGGAAATTGTGGGCTGGATGCAGTCCCAGCCTAGTTATGGCACATATTTAAATCAGCATTATGCCTCCTATCATCTGCGTCAGTTTAGGAAGGCATATCAGGTGATGTATGTCCTTGACCCAATTGAAAGAAGTAATGCCTTCTACTTCCCTGACCCGGATTCATTAACGCCCTCTGAAAGAATGGGCGAGGTAAGCGGGTACTTTATCTATTATGAAAAGAACGTAAACATGCACGAATACATGCTGGCCAATAAAGTGGTGGAGTATACTCCCAAAGACCCAACAATAATTGACCGGGCTGATTTTTCCTACGCAGACGAAGATAAAGAAGAACCCTTATATGAAGATATGAAGGACGAGGCTCCTCTTTATTCCAGCTATTCTTCCAAATCACGTCCCCAGATGGAGCCGGAGGAAATAATCCGCCGCCATCAGGCAGATAAAGCCAGGCGCAAGGCACCGGTAGCGGAACAAAAGCGTGCGCTTAATATGGTAGCAAGTTTATGTGCTGTGTTATTTATTGTAAGCTTCGTGCTTGGGGTTGGGTTTATACGCAGCCAGGATCGTATTGATATGCTGGAAGAAGAAATACGCCTTTTATCTATAGGTATGCGGAATGTCTTGGCTCAGGCAACTCCGGAGACTCCGGAAGTTGCTGACGACCCGTTGGCTTCGGTTTTTGCGGAGCAAGTTCCCCCGACAACACAACAAGATGATGGTAATTATACCGAGCTGCCAACCCCAGAACCTACTCCTCCTACACAAACATACGAAGCAACGCCTACTCCAACTGACCCACCTAACGAAACAGCCGAGGTCTTTGCCCATATCCCAGAGACATATACCATCCAGTATGGGGATAGCCTTATTTCTATAGCCATGAGGTTTTTCAATGACCCAGAAATGGTGGCGGAGATAATGGCCTTAAACGGTATAGAAGACCCTAACCATATAGTTGCGGGGCGTACTATTGCCCTGCCCAGAAGATGAAGGTAGATAGATCAGAGCCAGGGTTAAATCAGACAGAAGACCTATGCCATCTTGCCGCTGCCCTGGCTCATGAAATAAAAAATCCCGCGGCTCTTGCCCTGGCTCATATAGCCCAGCTAAGAAAACGCGAGGATTTAATAGGAATCGGAGATACATGCGACCATATAGAAGAAGCAATAGAGCATATTTGCTGCTTGGTTCAAGAAATGCTTTTGGTAACCTACGGAACGGCTCCTGCCTATGATTTTGATATCGAAGATATGCTGGTAGATATGCGAGACGTATATCAAGTGGCATGGCCGCAGATTACCTTTACCCTGGAAGCAGACTCATTAGGAGAAGGTCTGATGTACCACGGTGAAGAATCTTATATGAAAATTGTTTTCACTAATCTGCTAAAAAACGCTGTGGAGGCCGTAGGCTCTACAGGGGTTATTGGCATTGGCATAAAGAAAACTAAAGGATATGGAGTTATTACCGTAAAAGATAGCGGCATAGGAAACACGGTGCTAAAACGCCACGCAAGTGGCATGGGGCTTGCAATATGTAAATGGCTTTTAGGGCGAGTAGGGGGGCAGCTTACGTTATCAGCCAGTGAAGGCAGCGGGTGCGAGGCTTCAGTGGTGCTGCCGTTGGTATAGGGGAACCCTTTGTCCCATATAAGCATAGTATGTACCATACAACAAGCCTGGATATTTACCAGGTATTAGGAGGACATACTATGAATACTTGGAGGAGACACGGGATATTCGGTGGCCGATTCGCATGGCCTGTAGCTCGGTGGCCTATAGGTGAAGAATTTGAATTCTCGCCACTTCATTACCGCTTCAATCGCTTTTTTAGGCGTAGACGGTTTTGGTAGCATAATAAAAGGAGCTGTCTAAGTTGACAGCTCCTTTTTTGATATATTCTCAAATAAATTTGTAAGCCATGGCTGGACAACAGAAAGCCCAATAATAGCACCAATAACCAGCATAGGAAAATAGGCCATGGTAAGCCTTCCGCCACTTTCCCAAAAAGTCAGTAGTAGTGCCAAACCAAAGAAGGATAGCCACGGTACAGCGGTATGTTCCCGGCTTGGTTTAATAAAAGCACGAATAGCCATAACCAGCATGAGTAGTAGCATCGCTGTAGTAAAGCCTGTGGCAATATGCCTGTAGGCATTGAAATTATATCCATGGCCAAGAACCATATGATGTAGCCTGGTTTGATTAACTGGTGCAAGATGCAAGATGCGGTGCAGCTCATAGGTGCCGTCGCCAAAATTAATGGTAAATTTGGCTGAGTATAAATTACCCATCCCAATAACCCCTTGGCCACGTAAGCGCTCGCGGAATAACCTTGATGTTTCTATTTGTCTGGTTTCTAAATCGCGGAAGCCTAACGTAAAGTTAAAGTCCCATGTATTATAGTGGCCGTAGCCCTGTAGGCCAAGCATAGCCCAGTGGGTTCTGGGGATACGGTAGCGTTCGGTTAACTCAGGCCCTATTACCCGCCTGCTCATGTACATATAAAATCCGCCGTAAATTATAATGAACCCAAAAGCCAACGCACCGGCACATAATAGACGCTGGGCCCAGCCTTTTTTTTCCTTCACCAATAAAAAATCTATAAATATGGCGATAAGCACAATCATTGCCGTAGCTTTTAATACTGAGCCAACTGCCGCGGCCAGCCCACAAGCGGCAAAAAACAGTAGCTTTTTGCGTAGAGTCGCTTCATCTCTTCCTTTAAGATATAAAGAGAAGGCTATAGCTACAAAAGGCATGGACAGGGTATCTGTATAATATACCGCCCCAAAGAAATGAAAGGGTAGAAAAATACATAGCAAAAATAATACATACAGCCCAGCCTGTAGCCCCTTTAAGCGCTTTGCCGCTGAATATAGTGCAAAAACCATAGCTTGAACCATAGTTACATTCCATACCAAGGCAGGTATATGAAAATCTGTGCCGCCAAATAAATTATACACCCAAAATAGCCAGCGAAATAAAAAAGCCCCGCCCCATTGTACCGACTTCATTGCCAAATACCTGAGGTAAGAGCCTTGAAAAACATAACTTGCCCCGCCATGCATACCAAATGTAGTGCCAAAAGCACCAGGGCCATCCAACTCCCCTGTAAGGGCCCACATCTGGGCCCCGCCAAAAATGGCTTCCACATCCCAAAGGGGGGTGAATCGCAGGCGGTTTCCTATTACAAATTGCAGTATCGCCGAAAGAGCGATAAATATGATGAGTATCCTCTTATGAGTCTTTTCGGAAATGGATGAAGAAATGCGCCCGATTATCCGCCATGCGCCAATCATTAAAGGCAGGACTACAACCACAGTAATAAAGGGTAATAGGATGGGACTCATCCCTATGCGGCTTCTAAAGAAGATAAATATTATGCCCGGAGCGAAAGCTATAATAAATAAAGTGTAAAATGTGTGCCATGCAAAAGGGATTAGGTTTGGGATTATTTTTCTCATGGATTGTGCCTTTCATGCGGATGGTTGTTAATGGTGAATATTATTTATCTCAAGCACTTTTGAAATCTTATCTAGTGAAGTCCGCGCATTTTTCAATATTTTCCAAGTGGCTTCTCGTAAAGTTGTATCAGATGACATAATCATTCCGCTTAGTGTTGTTTCTCTGACCAGAAACTCTAAAGCCATGTACATAGTTTGCAATTCACTTGCATTAAATGTATTCGTAATGCTTGTGCTGGCTCTGCTTTTTGTTTTTTTCATAAATCGTTCGATATCACTTTTTGTCATTGTTACACCACCTATGCTATTAATTTTTGGTAACTATCTCTATTTATGCATAAAATAAAGCATTTTGTCAAATTATTTTTAATATGCCATACTGTTGTCATATTTTCTTTGCTATGTTTGGAGAGGAATAAAATCTTACTCTTTGGAGGAATGTATCATGGAAAATGTCAAGGAATGTCAAAGCTGTGCTATGCAAATGAAAGAAGCCAAAGACTTCGGCACGGAAAAAGACGGAAACGCAAGCGTGGATTATTGCTGTCATTGTTACAAAGACGGTGATTTTACATGGAAACCGACTTTTGATGAATTTGTTGAAAGCAACATCGAGTTTTGGGAAAAAGAAGGCAACGAAACAGATGACGAATTAAGAGCGCGTGTCAAAGGAGAGCTTTCTAACTTGAAGCGTTGGAAAACGGCGTAGTGCAAACATATCCCCGCAAGACAAAACCATTACTCTCTTGCGGGGATATTCCCGCTTTGCATAACGGAGGAAAAAGGTGAATCGACTTGATTTAGCGGATATTTGTAACCACTTAAAAGCGGCGGTAATTCCACATACGCCGGAAGATTTTATTATCGCAGAAAGATTTAAGTTAGGCTTGCTTGACGAGGAGCTAAAGGCTGGAATAGCGGCGTTCCGGTCTTTTTTGCATGAGCTTTATGAGGCTTTAGCCAATAGCAAGGATAGGTTTGATGTAAAAACAGGCAAGCAAGATGGAACAATCCCTGCCCGATTTCCGATAATAGAGGACTTAGGAGCGATTTTGTTTCAAATGGGTTTTCATGGTAAACTTGAAACAGAGCCGAGAAACGAACTGATTATTTGCGGCGAAGATATGCTCCATATTTCCACAATGCAAAAATATAAACATTTGAACAAAATGTCGAAAGCTCGCAAAATGGAATTGTTTGATTTGTTGTCTGGCTTGGGGTTTTATTTCGAGGATGCGGATTTTTCTGAGGATATTGATTTCTCAAAAATTGGTACATTTTATGTTCAATATGAAAACGACGATTCATTGCTCACTGGCTTGAAATTGATGGCTTTAGCGCAAGCCAATGTAAAGGCTAAATACGACCGATACTCCACCATACTCATGCGTGGGGATTTTTATCCTCTTGCAAATGTAAAGCCAAAGCCGCCGATTGTGAATATCATTGAATACGTCAATACACAGCCGCATGATATAGTAAAATGGGTTATTAGGTTACATGAATTATTAACCCAAAGCTGTAAAGTTGCTGGCGAGGTTAGGTATTTTTTATGCGATGGAATTTTTACTTATACTTCACGGCGAACAAAAAAAGTTGTATGCAAAATCGACCTGAGAGCAAAAAATAGCTCTGTAATCCCTGGCGTAAACCATTTTGAAAATTCAAACGATATATTAAATCAGCTTACCAAATTTATGCTTGATACCATGAGAAGAAAAAATCGAAATTGCAGAACTTGCTCAAAACTCAACAGCCCTAATTTCGTGAAATGTCCATACGGAGGGGGCGTGCCGCACAGATTTTCATTGAAGGGTGAAAAATTTGAACTATGCCAACATAATGGCTTTGATTTTTTGATAAATGACGAGTCGGAGCGCAATATGCTTATGAAATGGATTGAGTTGGAACTTGCTTGGGAGACTAATTGACCGCTTTGCATATTACCAACATTCCAGAATGGGTCTGGTTGGGTGAATCGTCCTAGGTGGGGGTGTAACTTCTTGCTAGAAGATTAATGACGAACAAAAAATGATAGTTTGCTCCGAATTAGTAGGTGCAGAACCATCCTAGTAAATCTTAAGGTACTACCAGTCAGCATTTTTAAGCTCTTCAAACAAATCCTGGTTAATAAACTTTTGCTTCGTAATATGAGCTAGTCTTAGAAACTGTTTTATTCCTGCCAACCACATATAATCACAACTCATGGCGGCTGATTCAATTGCTGCCTCAAGCATTGGGACAAGTACTTCATGTTCAATGTTCTTTAGTATACCAATTCCTTCATTGGCTCCCGGCCAATTAAGGTCTTGCAATAGTAAAATTAAGCTAGGTAAAGCTTTTTTGTTTTTGGGATACCCCATCGCTTCTATGATTTTAACTATATTAAGCCATGAGTTCTTGTTGCCTAAAAGGATTAACAAATCATAATCATCCTCATTGACAGTATTTAAAATTTTGCCAATAGCTTTTTCTTGTTCGCATTTAGGCATATTCCAGTCAAGATTCCCAACTAACTTACTGATGTCATCATATTGTTGCACACAATCGGTTATCTTTTTACTTCCTATCAATTCTCCAAATGAAGGCGCAATCCCATCAAATAGAGCAACTCGATTGACAATCATTTTTTCATCCTTCTTTCTAAATAAGCAGGGGTTGTAGCTCCTAGCTCGGAGACAATATCTCCTATCTTATTTATCAGAGTCGGCGGCTTTGAAAATTTTAAGCTTCTGGCCGCCTTTCGAACTGCCTGCCGAGCTCATAATATCCCGCAGACTTTTTACTATTTCGTAATTTAGTAAATCATCCAAGTTAATGCAGCTTTCTATTGATGGCGGGCCAAAATTGTAGTCACCCCAGGCCTCCCATCCAGTGTAGATTTCAACAAATTCTCCTTCACTCAAAATATGATGAAGAAACCCATGTAATCCTTGCCGTTGCCAGAACTCTTCTTCTGCATGTATCTTATTTTGTAATGATATTTTTGATTCATTATCTAAATCCCCACGAACAATTTCAAAGTATCTCTCATCTGAGTTTGGCATTGATTCTAGGTCAAACCTAAATATAAAGGGATTTATGAAGCAGTTAGTAAAAGCTGCATTATCCGTATCTTCATAAAATTCTATGCATATATCATCTCTAGATGAGCCAGCTGATAAGAATATATAGATGTTTTTTTCGTAACCCAAGTAGCGTTCAGTCACACAATATACGCCAGATTCATTTATCTTGGCGCCTTCATCATCGGGTAAAGCAAAATGCTCTATCTTGCTAGGGAAAGAGATATAGCTAATATAGCTCATGAGTTCATGCTCCGATCATAGATTAATTTTTGTGCTCAAAGTGACCCGCAATTTCCTCACCATCTAGGAAACCATATATGGGCGTTATCTCTGCTTGCTGGAGATAATGCCAAAAAAGCCAGGTGCACCTAATCTTGTTTCAGGAGGCCGAATCGGCCCGCCTAGCTTTCTAAGAACATGAATCTGATAGTACAATACTCTCACCTTGATTATTGCGGTGCTGTATTGTATCCGCTATAGCAATTAAAACATTTCCTAAATACCTAAAATGTTGCAATACTGGTTCTTTATCATCAATGCATTGAGATATCCTTTCCAAATCATGAGCTATTGACCCAATTGTCAACTCTGGATTATTGTACAAATCATGTCGCTCCCCCACTGCTGGAGTCCAGTAAAGATCGTGCAGTAATGTGACTTCATTTTGGAGAACTTCGTTTTTGAAGAGCGCACAAACAAGCATCTGATAAATTTGGATTAAATCAGAGTGACGGATTTTCATGTTCTGCCAGCCTTTCGTTTTAATTTAGCTGATTAATCTGCTTTTGTAAGGAATTGATGACTGTTAGAGTCGTCTGCTCTGTAAGTGCAATCGAGTAAAACAAGGCGCGGTTGCTCACCTTATCTAGAAAGATGTGGAACCGCTCCCTTTCCCTGTCTTACGTGTTAATAACTCACTGGAAAAGCCCGCATTGACTTTGCGATTATTGTTATATTGCTACCACAAATTAATGAATTTCCTTGTGCAAGAAAAGTGATGATACTCTCACCTATTCTTAGTACTGAGTATCCGTCATGATGAACGGTTTCAAGGATACCTGAAATTAATATCATATTGTCTTTGATGGTTATCGTGTTATTTGGGGTAATGGATGAAACTATATTTGCACCCCAAATAAGAGGCTCATCTATATCTAGCTCAATATCATACTTCTTTTCTATTTCAGGGATAGTCCCATCCCAATCCACATTTATTGCTCCATAGCTTGTATATCCATATACGGATTTGCCTAACACCTTTACTACATGTATTTTCACTATAGCTATCCCTTCCGATTTTGCAATCATTGTAATATATTCGCACCTGGATTACATTGCCTGATGCATCAAATATCCATATCTAAAAATGGAAGTGCGCTTTTGTGGCCACCATACTTGTCACTTAGTAAATTCAAAATCGAATTGAGCGGGAGCCATCTGCTGATACAATTCTATTTGGGTCTGATATCTGCGTTCGAGGGTGCAGGTTGGTTGTGGCTTCTGGCTCGAAGGTAGTATTCCGCAGTCATAGCATTTATAGGCAAAGCGGAATAGGTTGATGTTGTGTTGCTTTAAGCTGGTTTAAATATGTATAAAAGAGGGATAGATTTTTTCTAGCTCAAGTCGAAATATATCATTAAACCTATCCCTTTTTATTTTGTGCTAGATTGTCCTGGTAATTACTAGCCTATGCCCTCCCTCAGAAAATGGTTGATTGTATATAGCTTCGCCTAAATTCTTTACTGTATTAACATTTAATACATCTTCCAAACTGATAAAAAATTCTGTTGACGGGGGGCCAAAATTATAATCCCCCCAAGCTTCCCAGCCAACATAAATTTCTACAAACTCACTCACTTCTAAAGCATGATATAGGAATTTGTACAACACCTGACGCAACCAAAGATCGCACGCTTCATGTATCTCATTTATTTTTGCGTTTTTAGCTTCGGAATCTAAATCATTATCTCCAAAAAAAATTGAATCAATTTTCTTAAGTGAACCTGGCATGTCTCCAAAACTAAATCTGTATATGAAAGGATTTCTGAAACATTTATTGAAAACGGCAATATTTCCGTCTTCCCAAAATCCTATGTCATGATTATCATCGTCACGGAAATTTGATGATGTATTATATATATAGTGATAGCCATTGGTTGCATCAGGTAAAGAAAATATTTTTGGTTCATTTATTTTCCTTTTATCTCCATATTGAAAAGGCATTGCTTTCGGCTTTCTAGGTAAAGAAAAGTAACTGATTACACTCATAAATTTACTCCAATTCATCTATTCTGTGCTTACACCGGGCCTTAACTTTAATTATCATCTTGGAAACCAAATATGGGCGTTAGCTCTATTTCTTGGATGATAATGCCAGAAAAAACCAGGAGGAGAGCCAGCTTGATTCTCCGGTTGTGCTCGGCTAATAATTGGTCCGCCAAGTCGGTGGTGATGGACTAACTCAAAGGCATCGTAATGGGAAAAAGCTATAACACCTCGCCACCACTCATGAGATCTAATGCTCATGATATAGTTTGCAGCATCTTGTAGTGTCATTGGAAGGGATGTTGGTATAATTCCAGGTTGCACCCCTCCTGCTCCCCTAGGTATTGTTGCCGCCATAAACCTAAGTGATTCACCATGTGCATTAGTGGTGCCAGCTATCCCAATTGCACTTGTTATTGCTAATTGCAAATCGTCATTTGTTATCGCGGGTGCTGCCGCGGCACTTGAAGCCACTGCACGTGCGCGTTTACTTAGTGGTAAAGCTGCTTGGTTACTTGGTTGGTAAGTCGTTGCTTGAGCAACCCCAGCGGCACCGATAGCAGTCAAGCCTGTTCCCGCCTGTGCTTGTGCCTGTGGCCGAGTAGCTACCCCTCTTGATGGCGTAACCGCATCTATGGCATCAGCAAATACAGGTCTTATTGCATTAATAAGAGTGTCGGCTCCGGCTGCTGCCCTTGCAACCATACTGTTTTGGCCATGCATCATAGAGTCTAAAGCAATTAGTGCACCGGCTGCCGCTAATGCAGCTCCTCCCGCTATAACTGGCGCTAATGGGATAGCAATCATCCCACTAGGGTCTGTAAAGAATACGGGGTTGTTCATGGTGTATACATATAAATTAGCACTCTGCAAAACAGCAGCATTACTGCTTTGCATATTACCAACATTCCAGAATGGGTCTGGCTGGGTGAACCTTCCCATTATGGTGATTATAACTTCTAACGCGGGGACACTGCTCCACACTCGTTAGATGCTGAGCCGCCATCCCCCATCTTCAAAACTAGCTGGGGAGGTTCCGTATCTTCGTAAGTAAGATACGGAATCTCCCCAGGTTATTGTCTTTTAGAAATTTTTACCGTAATACCATTCGTAATCAGTACATTCGAAACCAGTTATTTTAGGCCAATCGCGTTGAAGGACAATGCCGTCAATTGTTTCCGAGCGATATAAGTCCTCTAATGTCCTAAAAAAGTATTCGCCACTACTGAAATCTGTTCCACATCGTTGAAAAGAGTATTCATTCTCAAAGCCAATAATCATATACTCTTTGTCATTTAAAAATAAACGTAGCTCTGGTTCAATGTGGGCAGCAAGCATTTTTTCCATTATTTCTCTAATTTCATAAAAAGAATACTTTGGCATATAACACCTCCAAACGCATGTTCTTTGTCTTAGTTAATGAATCCTTGTTGGTATATTACTATAGCCTGGTGGCAATATGATTACAGTATGCGGGGTAATTGGTTGCCCGGCTGGGCTAAAAGCCCTATTATGTTCGTGTAATCGCATACCTCCATGTGAGTGGTCAAAATCTTGTCGCGCAAAAGGATGTCCATGACTATCAAAAAATGTTCTGCTTCTTACGGTGCCATCAGTGCCAATCTGTTCGAATATTGTATTCGCCAGCGACTGTGATGCTATTGGTGCCCGGGATGTACTTGTGACTACCGTTGTAGTGTTTGACGTATTACCTGTGCTAGGAGCAGGTGATATATTTTGAGGCGCAGGCCCCCCACCTTGTGGCGCAGGCACAACCGCTCGCTGCTGGGTGGTGGCACCTGGTGTAGCTCCACTTCTAGCTCCAGACTGGCCTGAAGCGGCAGGTGCCACTTCTCGCGGTTGAGTAGCGGTGCCTGTACCAGCTCCACCTCCAGTTCCACTCTGAGCAGCAGGGGCAGGTCTCGCTGTAACTATGTTGGTAGTATTGCTTCGGCCTCCACTAACGGTTCCTCCACCAACTGACACGCCCCCGCCAGAACCGCCTCCAATAGTACGACCACTGCCGCCACCGCCAATTTCGGCAGGGCCAAGAGCAGATTGCAATGACGGTTTTTTAACCAATCCAGACGGGTCAACCCACCGCACAGG